>Ga0209081_1000007_pt1 | contig 295995 bp, 253 predicted proteins | sample GOMGulsemesocosm_4_FD_184636 | JGI IMG/M metagenome (GOLD analysis project Ga0209081, IMG submission 184636) | Methane-oxidizing microbial communities from mesocosms in the Gulf of Mexico - GOM15B Gulf of Mexico (SPAdes) (version 2) | ecosystem: Environmental > Aquatic > Marine > Cold seeps... | reverse complement strand
ACTATTGTAAAATTCAAACGTCGTAAGCATTCACGCAAACAAGCGGGCCATCGTCAATGGTTCACTGAAGTGAAAATTACTGGTATTAACGGCTAATTAGGAGCATTTTGACATGGCACATAAGAAAGCTGCAGGTAGTACACGAAATGGTCGTGATTCAGAAGCAAAACGTTTAGGTGTTAAACGTTTTGGTGGCGAATCAGTATTAGCAGGTAACATCATTGTTCGTCAACGTGGTACTCGTTTCCACGCTGGTAGCAACATGGGTATCGGTAAAGACCACACGTTATTCGCATTAGCTGACGGTAAAGTTCAGTTTGATGTTAAAGGTCCAAAAAATCGTAAGTTTGTTAGCATTATTGCTGATTAATCTTAGATTCGATTTTCTAAAAACCTCGCATCTTGCGAGGTTTTTTTTTATGTTCAGAGTGAACGCTATTTCGCGATGACAGACGTCATAATTATGTGACTTACTTGATAATGCCGGAGCGTATTGTCAAGGTGTTAAAAAGCGATTGTATTATCTTATTGTTATGACGATTTTTCAAAAATCGTTTATACTAGCAACATATAAACCACAAGACTTTAGGGTTGTGTAAAGTACCATGAAATTTGTTGATGAAGTTGAGATCAGAGTTGAAGCTGGCGACGGCGGCAATGGCTGTGTCAGTTTTCGTAAAGAAAAATATATTGAGTATGGCGGCCCTAACGGTGGCGATGGTGGCGATGGTGGCGACGTATATCTTATCGCCGATGAGAGTCTAAATACCCTCATTGATTACCGTTTTGAACGCTTTCACCGCGCTAAACGCGGTCAAAATGGCCAAAGTCGTGACTGTACCGGTAAAAGCAGTGACGACTTAGTGCTGAAAGTACCGGTTGGTACGCGTGCTGTTGACATCGATACCGGTGAGCAGCTTGGTGATTTGACCCATAAAGGTCAAAAAATGTTAGTAGCTAAAGGTGGCTGGCATGGTTTGGGTAATACGCGCTTTAAAAGCAGTACTAACCGAGCTCCTCGTCAGAGAACTGATGGTACTCCCGGTGAAATTCGTAATCTAAGCTTAGAGTTATTATTACTTGCTGATGTCGGTTTGCTTGGTTTACCTAATGCTGGTAAATCAACACTTATTCGCAGTGTTTCTGCGGCAACACCGAAAGTGGCTGATTATCCCTTTACCACGCTAGTACCCAATTTAGGCGTTGTGCGTTTAGATACACAACGCAGTTTTGTTATTGCTGATATTCCAGGCATTATTGAAGGTGCTGCGGACGGCGCTGGATTAGGGACTCAATTTCTCAAGCATCTTGAACGCTGTCGCATTTTATTGCATGTTATTGATATCATGCCAGTAGATGGTTCAGATCCTTTAGAAAATGCTAAAATTATTATTAGCGAATTAGAGCAGCATAATGAAAAGTTAGCCGGTAAGCCACGTTGGGTCGTTTTTAACAAACTGGACTTGATGCTTGAAGAAGAAGCTAAAGAAATCACCGATGCTATTCTTGCCGGTCTTGATTGGCAAGGCGAAGTACATAGTATTTCAGCTTTTAATAAAATGGGTACCGAAGAGCTCAGCCAACGAGTGATGACCTTTATTGAAGAATTACCGCCAGAGGAGGAAAAAGTACTTACTGACGGTAAAGATGTTGAATTTAAGTGGGATACCTATCATGAAGATGCTATTGCTGCCGATGGCTTAGATGATGATCTTGATGACGAAGACTGGAATGAGGACGATTATGACGTTGAAGTAGAGTATCGTCCTTAATTAATACTTCAGTTGTAGCTCCAATTGAATAATTTTAAAAGGTGAATCAGCAATGATTCGCCTTTTTCCTTTTGAGTCAGCGCGTTTTCAGCCCTACCTAGGTGATTTCCCCATAACTGAAAATATCCTTTATGGACTTATTGCCAGAGCAGAAGATATTCATTAGAGAGAAATAGCAAAAAGTGGAAAGGGCGGCTTTTAGTAGAATTGGAAAGTTTTAAGTTAATGATTGTCCTCTAACCTTTGTACCATTAAGGGATCGATACATGAATTACTCTTAATGCAAAGCTGATTAAAAATAGCCTTTTTTTTAATTTCATCTATGTCAGGCAGTGAATGTTGGAATAGACTAAATGCTTTATCTCTTAAGCCTTCATCAAGCAATTTATTTATCTGCGCTATTATTTGTTTTCCGCGAATGGTAATTGGGCAGCTTGCTCTTATCGGAGCAAAGCTGCCTCCTTCAGTAAGCATTAAATACCTAAGAGAGTGATCAGGATATTGATTTTCAAAAATGGTAAACTCTTCGGGAAATATTAGTACGCTATTAATATCCCTATTTGATACATTTGCCATTCTCAGCATCGTTATAGACCCTTCAGAGGCTGTCATATATCTGATTTTCACATTCTTATGATGCTTATTTTCATTAACTAATCGATTTATTTCACCAAATATTGGTCTCCCTTTGAGAACCATCATGCTGCCGTGTAACTTGGTTAAGTCGATTATATCCTGAATAGAAACAGTATTAGCTTTTACCTTTTTTCCTAACATACTGACAATTTCAGGACGAACGGCAATACCATAGTCTACGGTGTTAATTATTGGTGAAGAGTATATTCTATGACTTGTACCAGGTAATTTCCAACTGCCTGAGCTACAGAAGGTGTTATTTTTAGTGTCAGTCATCTCCTTATGCCAACGCTCGACATTGGTCAAAACTATTTTGTTTTTAAGACCTGCTTCTATATAAGCGTTAACCAATTCATAGCCGATCCCAACACCAGTTTTAGAGCCAAACGGTGGGATATTTAAGGTATACCAATAAAAAGGGGAGTTGCCACTCGCGGTAGGAATAAAGGTAGTTAATGCAAATAAAAAAGATAGAAAGAGGCTTTTCTTATATCTAGGAACTTTTTTATTTACTTTGTTATTTATCGTCATAATAACGGATTGTTTCAATACATATTGTTATGATTTTAGGTTTACTTATGAATGGTGTCAACATCACGAAGCTTTGTATTAAAATAAAGCTGTTGTTATCACTGCTTATTAGTCCAGAGGTATCGTACAGGTTAAAGGGCATTGCGCCACTTTAAGGGCTAATTTTTCGCGCAACCTACCGGTAAAGACTATGCTAATCAAAATAATATTGCCCAAAGCTAGCCCTTAATATAAAGCTTTAGAGATAAATACTATATCTAAAGCTAAATTTAAATCTAAATCAGTTAATGATTAACTTGCTGTAATGATAGCGAAAAGCAACTTCCTTGTCCTAATTGGCTATCAACAAACAACTCTGAATTTAAAATACGGCTGAGTTTTTGGCTAATCGCTAATCCTAATCCCGCATGAGGAGTATTATCCTCACTGGCGTTACTGGCGCGATATCTAGCATCAAAAATATAAGCAATATCTTCTTTGCTAATACCTGTACCATTATCTGTTACGGTAATTTTAATTTTGTCAGATAATTGCGCTATTTGTACCATCACTTCACCTTCTTTAGGGGTATGCCTCAGAGCATTTTCCAGTAAATTGGTAATGATGCGCTCTAATTTAGCAATATCGGAATAGACAATAAAGTGACATTGCGCGGGTTGCAATTGCAAACTGATTTGTTTGTCTTTTGCTTTAAGGGAAAATTTGGCGATAATGTCATGCAACAATTCACCTATAGAGAAGGTTTCTAAATTCACGGTTACTTGTCCGTCTTCTAAATGCGCTAATTCAAATATTTGGTCGATCAAGCGTTTTAACTGCATGGCATTACGCCCTGCGGTGGCTAAATAGGTGCCGCGTTCTTGTTCACTTAATTGTGTGTTTTTAATGGTTAATGTTTCGATATAACCTTGCATGGTCGCTAGCGGCGTACGTAAATCATGAGATAAATGGGTAAGTAGTTCACGCCTGATTCGGTCATTCTCGGTTAGTAAGGAAAACTGCTGATTAATTTGCACTACCATGTCGTTGAAGGTATGACCTAAAACATGTACTTCGTTTGTATGGGAGTTTTTCCATTGACTTAAGCTCACTTTGTTTTGATCAAAGTGAGCTGCTTTAATCGCTTGCATTTCATGGCTTAGTTTTCTAATGGGGGCAGTAAAATAACGAAACACCGCTAGTAATAAAACTAAGAGTAATATTAAGGAACCGACAAATAAGCTACCATATTGTTGTAAATACTCGTCATTTTTTACTTGGCTAAAAATAGAGTCATAAATTTCACCACCAATAATTACGTATAAGTAACCTTGTAGGTTTTCACCACGGTAAATGGGCGCGGCAGAAAATATTTTTTGTTTATCTAAATTACGCGGATCATCGGCAAAAATAGGAACAGCTGTCGGATTAGCTATAAGTGCAACAATGGGACTTAAATCAACAGATTGGCGTTTTATTTTATCTGTTTGAGCAGAGTAGGTGATGATATTGCCAGCGGGGTCAAGAAAGTAAAACTCAAAAGCAGGCCCTAATAACATTAAGGTGTGAAATAAATTTTCTAGAGCGGCTTTGTCGTAAACACCATCTTGTAATAAGGGGTTGTCATGGGCTAAATGTTCAGCCAATTGTAAATGCAGTCTTTGCTCTGCTTGATATTTTGATTGCTCAGCAAGAGAATTACTCCAATAAAAAAGTAACGATGCGAGTAAAATAAAAGCAAAGCAAACCGCTAAAGCCAAACGTTGATAAAGGGAAAGTGTCATATAAAGGCTCTCTTAATTGCTAAAACAAGCTTTGAAGAAGTTAATTTGATGAGTCATTATTAGTGTACACCCGCAGAGTTGAGTTTATAGCCGACGCCCCACACAGTTTGAATAATTTGTGGCTCGCTGCTATTTTGTTCTAGCTTATTGCGCAAACGGTTAATATGAGAATTTACAGTGTGCTCATAACCACTATGATTGTATCCCCAAACATTATCGAGTAACTGTGCACGTGAAAAAACTTGATCTGGGTGCTTACAGAAAAAATCAATGAGTTCAAATTCAGTCGAGGTTAAATTAATCGCTTCATCTTTATAAGTAACTTTATGGTAACGATGATCTACCAATAATTGTCCTATGCACGTGGTAGCTTGCCCATTCGTTGACTCGTTATGAGTTTGGCTAGTTGCATGTGCTTGACCATTGAGGGCATGCACACGCCTTAAGTGTGTGCGCACTCTTGCTTGCAACTCTCGCACGCTAAATGGTTTGGTCATATAGTCATCAGCGCCCAGCTCAAGCCCTAACACTCGATCAGTTTCTGATGTTTTTGACGTTAACATTAAAATAGCCTGCAATGGTTTTTCTTGGCGGAGTTGTCGACAAATATCTAAACCACTTATGCCTGGCAGCATGACATCAAGTAATACTAATTGGTAATTTTGCGCTAATGCTTGCTTTAAAGCTTGTTGACCGTTAGCACAAATATCACAATCAAGATCTAATTCACTCAAGTGCACCTGAATTAAGTGAGCTATATCGGCTTCGTCTTCAACAATTAAAATTTTATCTTTCATTATATTGGCCAATGGGTGAACTTGTACCCATTGGCCAAATTCACGCTACTTAGTTCGTGTTATTGTTAATTTAATCGCTGGATTATCAAACTTGTGTGCTTGAGTAAGCACTGAGCCCGTTAATCCATCGTCTTGGCTGACAACACCAGAATGATAGGCAACAAAGTCTACATCATCTCGTGCAGCGTCAAAACCAGTACCGCCGTCTGCTGGCCCAGGGATAGTGCCCGCAGCTTCATCGTTTGCTTCAGTACCAGAATCATAAACATTCAAATTCCATGACATTGACTCATCTACAGCCATAGTTGATATGTCTATACCTGTAAGACCCGAGAAAGCGTCATTTGTATTCACTAACATAGTAGCACTAGTCAAATGAGTTGCCATTCTGTCGGTTGTTGAAATAGTCACAGAGCTTGATGTGCCCGGTAAAAGTACATCAGTATCAGAAGCAGAAACCAAGACACTGGCATCGGCTAATAAGTCGGCATTGTCACCACTTTCAGCTAATACTTCTAAAGGCAGAGACGAGGCACTGCCAATCTCCCACATTTTATTGTCACCATGTAGTAATACTGCTAACGGTGATAACGGTTGTGCATAAGTTAAATTAGTTAAGGTAACGCTATAACTAAATTCTTCAGGCGCTGGCGCTGGTGTTGGTGCTGGCGCTACAACTTCTGGTACGTCATTATTATCACTATCACTACATGCGGATAACGTCAGTGCTAAGGCACTAGTGAATAATACTTTACCCAGTATGCTGCGGCTATTTTTTTTGGTTATAAAGGTAAACATACAGCCCCCTTATTGAACAGTAATAGTAAGTTTAGCAACAGGATTTAACCAGCGATGAACGGTATTATTTAAATCGCTGTTTCCCGCCACTGCATCATCATCGCCTAAGCTACCGCGATGAATATGCACCATAGTGTTGTTTTCTGCATCAGTTACGCCGGTACCGCCAGTACCAAAATCTGTACCTGGATCAAATGGAATACCAAGTACACCGGGAGCACCGCCACCGTTAATAAGCTCGTTGTTAGCTTCAGTACCAGCATCATACGCATTGAGGAAAACTGTATAAGTTCCTGCTTCTGTTGGTATTTTCCAACCATCTAAGCCAACAAAACCATCATTGGTTGGTAAAATCATGGTCGTAACGGATAAATGAGTATTAGCTTCGTCATTAGTTAACGTATAGCTGGTTGACGCGCCCGGTGCTAGCAGACCAGCAGCAGGATTTTCATTCACATTCGCGTTGGCATTAGTAAGTAGGCTGGCTAAACCTGATACATCACCACCTTCTGCCATCATTTGTAGCTCTGGGGTTGCGGCTTCGCCTACCATAAACAAATGATTGTCTGCTTCATGAGCAGCACTAATTACAGGGGTAAAAAATAAAGCTTGGCTTAAATTCGTCATGGTAATTGATAAGTCTTGTGCTTGAGTTGCCGTACTGGCCAATACTAATGCACTGACACTGAGCATAGAACCCATTTTATTAATGGCTGATTTCATGGTTATTTCCTTTTCATATATTAATAGTGTTAGATGTTTCAAATGAACATGCAAAGTATGTAGGTGATTTATTGCAGCAAAGTCACATGGATATCACGATTTTATTGTTTAAATATCACGAAATTATCACAAGGGACGTTATGTTTGTTCAACCCTTACTTTTATTATTATTAGTAAAACAGCCACCAAGCGTGTTGACATCAAACAAGCACGACACCATTCTGGTAATATGTCCATCAAGAGCTGCTTTTTAACCTGATTAAGGATTTTTCATGTCACCCTCATCTACGCATAAATCAAACCGTGCACGCTTTAACTGGCAAGATCCGCTGTTGCTAGAATCATTATTAACCGAAGAAGAACGTATGGTGCGTGATACAGCGCATCAATACTGCCAAGAAAAACTCATGCCGCGCGTATTAATGGCAAACCGTCATGAACGCTTTGATGTCGAGATCATGAAAGAACTGGGAAAGTTGGGACTACTTGGCTCGACCATCGAAGAGAAATACGGCTGCGCAGGTGTTAATTATGTTACTTATGGTTTAATTGCTAGAGAAGTTGAGCGGGTAGATAGTGGTTATCGTAGCGCCATGAGTGTTCAGTCATCATTGGTGATGCATCCCATTCATGCTTATGGTAGTGAAGCACAAAAAATGAAATATTTGCCTAAACTGGCGACGGGTGAATATATAGGCTGTTTTGGCTTGACCGAGCCTAATTCAGGTTCAGATCCCGCGAGCATGGCAACAAAGGCTTCTATTGTTGAGGGCGGCTATTCACTAACCGGTGCTAAAATGTGGATTACTAATTCACCGGTAGCTGATGTGTTTGTGGTGTGGGCAAAACTTGAAGGGGTGATCCGTGGCTTTATTCTAGAAAAAGGTATGACAGGTTTAACCGCTCCCAAAATTGAAGGTAAATTTTCCTTACGCGCTTCTATCACGGGTGAAATAGTGATGGACAATGTTTTTGTACCACAAGAAAATATGCTACCTAAGGCAAGCGGCTTGTCAGGACCTTTTGGCTGTTTAAACAAAGCACGTTACGGCATTGCTTGGGGCGCGTTGGGCGCAGCAGAATTTTGTTGGCACGGTGCGAGGCAATATACCTTAGACAGAGAGCAATTTGGTAAACCACTGGCCGCAACGCAGCTTGTTCAGAAAAAACTGGCTGATATGCAAACAGAAATTAGTATCAGCTTGATGGCTTGTTTGCAAGCGGGACGATTAATGGATGCGGGGCAATTAGCACCAGAAGCCATTTCGTTAATCAAACGTAATTCTTGTGGTAAAGCGTTAGATATTGCTCGAACAGCACGTGATATGTTCGGTGGCAATGGCATCAGTGATGAATTTCATATTATTAGGCATGTGATGAATTTAGAAGCGGTTAATACTTATGAAGGCACTCATGATGTTCACGCGCTAATTTTAGGTAGGGCACAAACGGGTATTCAAGCGTTTTTTTAGCACTTTACAAAATTGTTGTATCTATTTAACTTAAAAGTTTATCACAGAGATAGTAGAGGCAGGTTATATGCTCCATGCATAACCTAAGGGGCCTACATCCATGTAGGCATTGCTTCGCACAACAGCACGAAGCTTTATTTTTAGCTACGCGCTGTCACTTCAAGTAAGTGGTAACCAAATTGTGTTTTTACCGGGCCTTGTACTTCATTGAGTGGTGCCGAGAATACCACTTTATCAAATTCAGCGACCATTTGACCGGGACCAAAAGTACCTAAATCACCACCTTGGGCTTTAGATGGGCAATTTGAGTGTTCTTTTGCAACGTCTGCAAAATCTTTACCCGCTTCAATTTCAGCTTTTAATGTTAAACATTGTTCTTCAGTATCAACCAATAAATGGCGTGCTGCGGCTTGAGACATAATTATTCCTATTCAAGAGATTATAAATTTCAGTTAACGATAGCTTATTTGTCAGAATATTTAAAGACGATAAAAGCTTTTGTTGTTCTAGTTATTGTCTTAATCAATTTCTTTTATTAATATTAACCTTTAATTTTAATCTAAAAAAATGATGATAAGAAATGAACACTGTTTTTAGTCAAAAATTGCCCAACCTTAAGCACTTAAGTTATTTATTAGCGCTAGACAAATATCAGCACTTTAATAAAGCAGCGCAAGCTTGTTTCATCAGCCAGTCGACCTTAAGCAGTGCTGTTCTAAAGCTAGAGCAGCAGCTTAATTGTCAGCTGCTTGAACGCGATCATAAAAGTTTTATTTTTACTCTGCATGGTAAACAGGTGGTCGAATTAGCGCGACAGCTATTGCTCAATGCCAATGAATTAGTTTCTTATGCTCAGCAACAAAATGAAGATGGCACTGGCAGTGTTCGTTTGGGTTGTATCCCAACGATAGCGCCATTTTTGTTGACCGATTTAGTGCGGAAAAGCCAGCAGAAACTGCCAAAACTTGAATTATATTTACTCGAAGATACGACTGAAAACCTTATGATACAACTGGAAAAAGGAGATATAGATTGTGCTATTTTAGCTTTACCTGTGCCTAAAAATGATTTTTACAGTCGGTTTTTAGGTAAAGATGCCTTTTATATTGCTGGTAATAAGTACTTAGTTGAACAATTTATGCATAAGACTGATTATCAATCTTTGCCAGAGAGAAGTATCTTCTTACTTAATCAAGAGCATTGCTTAACCGAACACGCTATTTCTGCCTGCCAATTAACTGATAGTCGTAAAATCAATAATTTTTCCGCCTCCAGTGTTGCCACTCTAGTGCAAATGACGGCGTTTCATCAAGGCGTGACCTTTTTACCCGCCATGGCGGTGAATAAAGGTTTAGGGCAGAGTGAAGCTCTGACCATTTTGCCGATGCAAGATAATGTTTATCGTGATATCGGTATGCTTTGGCGAAACAACAGTATGCGATCAGTAACATTTAACAACCTAGGTGATATTGTCAGCGAACTACTGGGAAATTTAGCACGGGCAAGCTAATCATTAGCAGGTGTGTAAATAAAATGAAAAGTTTCAAACTATTCTATCGCTAGTCACTACCTTATAAATAACCGCTTAAAAATAACACTTTAACAATAGTAATGGGGCAGAGGAATATGTGTGTTTAAACGCAGCGACGATGTATTAATTGCACAAGCATTATCAGGTAAGAAATCTGCATGGATAACCTTAGTAAAACGCTATGAAAAAAGCATTTTTAACTATGCCTTGCGTATGGTGAATAATCACGCCGATGCGATGGATTTAATGCAAGATATTTTTGTGGCACTGTTTAGAAATTTACATACCTTTAGAGCAGAAAGTCCTTTTAAGGGTTGGTTATTTAAAATTGCTCATTATCGTTGTATTGAATTTTATCGCAAAAAAAGACCCATGCAGTCTTTAGACGATGTGCCTGAGCAATTAGATGGACATAGCCATGAATGCCCAGAGCAAACACTAGTTGAACAACAGCAAAGTAGTGAACTGCTGCAAGCTATGCAACGCTTGCCTATTAAACAAAAACTGGTAGTGGAGCTAAAGTTTTTTCAACAATGTACTTTTGATGATATTGCACAACAATTGGGTATATCAAGCAATACGGCAAAGTCGCAGCTATATGGTGCTCTAGACAAGTTAAAATTGTTTCTACCCGCTAATTCACTTGAAAAAACAGCGATGCAAGCGAGTACTGATAACAGTAGTGAGGTTAATCATGTTTGAAAATGAGTTAGATGAAGCGCAGCAACAAAGAAAAGCGTTAGCCGCTAACATTGCTGAGCAAGCGCAGTTAGAAACAGAGCATGCTGTGCCAAACTGGCATAGAGAAGCGGCATTTGAGCAGTATTCAGCACAGGCTTCGGCGCATTCAGTTCGTGTACCTTGGTGGCAGCATCTCGGTTTTGCTCCCAGTCAAGGTTTTGCCGTCGCTGCTTTAGCTTGTTCGATGAGTATTGTCGCCTTGGTTGGTGTTTTTATCAATAATAATACCAGAGTAGATCAGCAAACCATTGCTGCTTTAGTAAAAGCGCAAGTGACTGAACAGTTAGACAGTGAAGTTAATCGTAAATTACGTGAGTTTGCTAATGAGCAACAAGTGATTTTAGCCAATTATAAAGCCGAGATCAGTGCTAGGCAAGAGAGTACAAACTTACAATTAGCAGGTTATGTTATCTCTTCGGCCCGCAGTGAACGAAAAGAAGATTTTACTGATTTTGTTAATTTCATTAATGAGCAACGTAAAGATGAGCAACTCGCGCAAAAAATAAAATTTCAACAACTAGAGCAGGCTATTGATTATCGAAAAGCTAATTACCAGCCATCAGTACAAAACACCTCTAATCAAAACCCATAATCTTTGTCAACTGTAAGGAGTAAGCAAATGAATATATTAAATAAAACCCAAGGTGTAGCGGCTTTTACCGCTAAAAAATTATTATCTGTGTTAGCGATGTCTGCTGGTTTAATGACGGTAAGTGTTGCCGCGGCTGACGATGCAGGACGTTATGACAACTTATCAAAACAGCTAGCCATCATGAATAATATTTTTACCTCTTCACTACAAGCGCAAGATGATAGAAAGTTTCGAGGCACGAAAGTAGCTAGTACTTATTTAGCGGGTCAGGGCGTTATTTTTACCGTGAGCTCTGCTAATTTATTTATGTGGAGACAGGGATTCGATTTTGTTATGTCTGATATTGTCGCGCCAGTTGCCCCTGTACCTCCTGAAGGGGCGGATGTTAATTTTGAATATTTTACTCATGATGAAAATATTGTTATTCAAATTGAATCAGCGCAGGAAGAGCATGAGCAAAATCAAGAACATTATCGTGATCTACGTAATCAACAGCGAGACTTAGCACATCAACTGCGTGATATTGAACGTGAAAATAAAGACTTAGCTTATCAACGTCGTAACGCCGATAAAGAGCAACAGGCCAGTTTGAAATCAACACAAAGGGAGCTAGAAAAACAAAAAATTGCTTTAACAAAAAGTCAAAAAACGTTAGAAAAAAGCTCTAAGCAAATACAAGTACAGCAACAAAAAAAGCAAGCTAAACGACAGGAACAAAGAAGCGAACAATTTGCACTGCTGACCTCTTCATTGATGGAAACACTTTGTACGTACGGTAATAGTTTAAAAGCGTTGCCTAAAAGTGAACATGTTAGTGTACTTTTTAAATCAGCGGGTGATAAAACTGCACGCAGTGGCTATAAAGATGAAATATATGTGTTTAACAAAAAAGATATTGCTGCGTGCGCAAATGATAGCATAACCAGTAGCAAGCTTTCTTCAAAAGCCATTCGTTATCAGTTTTAGGGAGCATGACTGTATACCCATGATACTTCAAACTGTTTGCATAAACACTCTGAAATCGCTTGAATAGCTATATAAATTTATTTGGAGTCAGCACATTTTTGAATTGATGTTTTTGCAGAAAAACTATTGTTATCAGCACTATTGTGAACATCAAAATTCGAGTCGTTACGCGTGAAAAATGCAATTAATTGCTGTAGTTTATCATTGAAGATAATTGAGAATTCAAAAAAATAATTACGTTCATTGATGACGTTTTCTGGTGAAAAACCAAAGGTATCGCTGTTGATATCTAAAGTTATAGGGGTTAACTTTGGAAACGAATTTAGATAAAAAAGACCGGCGCTATTTTTATTGTAGCCGTACTTGGTGTTGCTATTGTCTGTTATTAGTAATGCTGGTTTAAGAAACACGCTTTCTGCGTGGGCAAGGCTAACACACAAAGTAAAAGTAAGTACAATGGTACATAATAGTGCGGCTAATTGTTTCATGATCACTGTCCTTTTTTGAGCGTTTCTTTATTCAGTCTTTCTGATAGATAAAGCTAATTTTTTCAAAGTAATTTAAGTCACTTTTCGTTACATTTTAATTATAGTTATTTACAAAGGTAACTACCACCCTAATGAGGTAGGTTGTTTGTTATTTGCGATAAAAAGCCATGTTTTAAATAGGAACGTTTTTTTGCGGAAAATGTTTCAATATTGTTTAAAGCACTTGCACGCTCACTGAATGCCAGATTCAGTGAGCGTGTTATTCTTTAGGTGTTAGCTACTGTGCACTTATTATTGTGCAGAGAGCTGATTTTTTTTATCTAATCTAAATTGATGCAATAGTGGTTCAGTATAACCGCTGGGTTGTTTTACCCCAGAGAATACTAACGCTGAGGCTGCTTTAAAAGCAATACTACCAGTAAAGTCATCACTCATCGCTTGATAGCTTGCATCGCTAGCATTTTGACTATCAACAATTTTTGCCATTTTTTCAAGGCTTGCTTGTACCTGAGCTTGAGTACATATACCGTGGTGTAACCAGTTAGCAATATGTTGACTAGAAATACGCAAAGTAGCTCTATCTTCCATTAAGCCAACATCGTTGATATCGGGCACTTTTGAACAGCCAACGCCGTGATCAATCCAGCGAACTACATAGCCTAAAATACCTTGGGCATTGTTATCTAATTCTTGTGATATTTCAGTATCACTCCAGTTAGTATCCGTGGCTAACGGAATGGTTAGAATGTCATCTAAACTAGCATTTTCACGCTGTGCTAGTTTTTGTTGAAGCGCAAAAACATCAATACGATGATAATGTAGAGCATGTAATGTTGCTGCTGTAGGAGAAGGTACCCAAGCGGTGTTAGCGCCAGCTTCCACATGATTGATTTTAGTAGCGATCATATTAGCCATTTGATCTGGTATTGGCCACATGCCTTTACCAATTTGTGCTTTTTGGCTAAAACCACATGCTAAGCCAACATCAACGTTATTGTTTTCATAAGCGCCAATCCACGGTGTTAACTTAATATCCGCTTTACGTGCCATAGGGCCTGCTGCCATCGAAGTATGAATTTCATCGCCGGTGCGATCTAAAAAGCCCGTGTTGATAAATACCACACGTGCTTTGGCAGCATGAATACAATTTTTTAAGTTAACGCTGGTGCGCCTTTCTTCATCCATTATGCCCATTTTCACGGTATTACGCGGTAGAGATAAGGCATCTTCAACGCGAGCAAATAAAGTGTCGGCAAATTTAACTTCTTCAGGGCCGTGCATTTTAGGCTTCACGATATAAATAGACGCTTCGTTACTGTTGCTAAGCTCACCGTTGCCTTTAATGTCATGCAAAGCGATTAAAGAGGTGATCATAGCATCCATGATGCCTTCAGGTACTTCACGATTTTGATTGTCTATAATAGCGTTGTTAGTCATCAGGTGACCAACATTACGAACGAACATTAAACTACGGCCTTTAACTGATGTGGTGTCGCCAGATAGTGTTTGATAATGACGGTCGCTATTCATTTTACGCGTAAATTCTTGACCATTTTTACTGATTTTTTCTGTCAAGTTGCCTTGCATTAAACCAAGCCAGTTACTGTAAGCCAGTACTTTGTCTTCGCCATCTACTGCAGCAACTGAGTCTTCACAATCCATAATAGTTGTTAATGCCGACTCAAGTAGTACGTCACTTAATCCTGCTGGATCTGATTTACCTATCTCGCTGCTATTATCAAAAACCAACTCAAAATGTAAACCGTTATGTTTAAAGGCCAAAATGTTTGGTGCAGTTATACTACCGGTATAACCGATAAAGGCATCAGCATTTTGTAAACTTGTTTGCTCGCCATTAGCTAAGCTCACCATCAGTTGTTGCTCGTTTAGATGGTAGGCAACGGCTTGTTGGTGACTAGCATTATTTAATGGAATGGCTTGATCTAAAAAGTCTTTTGCAAAAGCGATAACTTTATTGCCACGTATCGGATTATAGCTAGCGGCTTTTTCTGCGCCACCCTCACTACTAATTGCATCAGTACCGTATAAAGCATCATATAAACTACCCCATCGAGCATTAACCGCATTAATGGCAAATCGTGCATTCATAATAGGCACTACTAGCTGTGGTCCTGCTATGGTGGCTAGTTCAGCATCAACATTTTCAGTAGTGATTGCAAAGTCATCAACAACTGGCGCTAAGTAACCAATGTCAGTTAGAAACTGTTTATAGTTAGTAAAGTTAAACTTATCGGCAAAGTTTGCTTGATGCCATTCATCTATTTGCGTTTGTAAGTCTTCACGCTTAGCAAGTAATTGCGCATTCTCACCCGATAAATCATGAATGATCTTTGCAAAGCTTTGCCAAAAATGAGTAGAGCTGATACCGGTATTAGGTAATGCTTTTTTTTCAATAAAATCAAAAAGATTTTGGTTTATTTTTAAGCCTTCTAGCTCAGTGATTTTGCTCATGGTTGCCTCTTTAACTTTGCTTGTGTATAGATATTATACTTGATAACTACTCCGCAGGAGACATTGAAAGTCACTAAGTATACGAAAATTTTCTTAAGGTAATCCTATTAATATAAACAATAGCTGACAAGAGGCCATTATTTATAACTACTATTTATAATATGAATGATTGTTTGTATTTATTCTGTTTTGTTTATGTTCGTGATTGAACTTAAGTAAAAAGTGCTATTAGCAACGGAATGAGCAGAGGAGCCATAAATGCCGTCAATACTGCCGAGAGTATCAGTGCTACAGAACTATAAGCCCCCATACTGGCGTTTTGCTTTGTTAAAATAATACTGCCGATAACATGGCTCGCTGCACCAATAGCAAGTCCCGTGGCTATTTTTGAGTGAACATTGAGCAACCTTAACCAACTTGGGCCTAGTAGTGCCCCTGAAAAGCCCGCGATTATAATAGCAAAAGGTGTTATTGAACTGTCACCTGATAATTGCTCGGTAAGTGCGATACCTATGGGGGTAGTGACTGATTTTAATGATAATGCAATGGCTATATCTGTTTGATGGATCAGCAACATGGTGGCGACAAAGCTTAAGGTAATAACAATAATGACACCTAAAGCCAGTAGTGAAATAAGTTGCTGCCAATGTCGTTTGATTGTCTTGATTTGCTGGTATAGAGGAAACCCTAAGGCAACAGTGGCTGGCTCTAATAGTGCATGTATAAACTGCGTTGCCTGACGATATGATTGATAATCAATTTGGCTGTATAGTAAAAATGGCACTAAGAAAACGATAGTGAGTAACATTGGGTTTAGCCAAATAAATTGGCATTTCTGTTGCAGCCAAGCGGCACCTTGGTAAAGCAATAAAGTCAGTAGGGATAAACTTAAGCTGCTTATGATATCGGAAGTTGTATAAGGAAAAGCGTTGAAGTAATCAATTAGCATGATTAATTGCTGTGCTCATCAGGGTCAGTTAAGTAACGCTCAGCAGCTAAACCGACAAAAGTAAGCAAGACGAACGTGGTGAAAAATATCGATAATACAATAGTGAAGCCGTGATGTTTTAATAAGTCAAAATGATTAATAACACCAACAGCAGCGGGAACAAAGCAAACGCCCATATTTTTGATTACCCAGTAATTTGCCTGACTAATTTTTTCAGGGTTAAGCCAACTCAACTGCAACAATAAACAGTAAAAAATCATGCCATATAAGCTACTAGGCAAACCAGTAAAGTAAAAATTAACTAGCTTGCCTAACCCCAAACAAAAGCCTATAGCTATGGCGGTATAAAGAATGTTTTTCATGAGTATATAACGCGCTAGTTATTCACCAGCTTGTACTTGCCTTGCTGCTTCGATAACTAACTGTCTGAACCAAATATGGCTAGCATCATGATGTAATAACGGACTCCAGATCATTTTCAATTCCATATCAGGAATTTCAAATGGCGGCTTAATGATGATGTAATTGCTATCATTTTTATGTAGTAAAGCTGCTTTTGTTGGCAATGTGGCAATTAAGTTGTCTTCAAAGGCTAATTGCATGGCAACATGATAATTTCGGGTGAACACTTTAATATCACGTTTTTTCCCTAGGCGAGCTAAAGATTCATCTACCCAACCGAGCTTTTGAATGTCACCTGGGTTCATGCCAATGCCGACACCAAAGCCTGTTTTTGATACCCAAACATGTTTTGCTGATAAGTAAGAGTTTAAATTAAACTTGCCCACCACAGGGTTCTCTGCGCTTAGCAGACAAGAAAAAGAATCTCGCCAAACAGATTTCTGGTGAAATGATTGCGGCAGCTCTTCAAATCTATTGATGGCCATATCTATTTTACCCGCTTCGACATCATGGAAAGTGACATCACTGGGTGTCATTATATCAATGGTAATGTTTGGCGCGATTCTGTTAAGTAGCTTTAATAGCTTAGGCAGTAATGTTGAGGCGGCGTAATCACTGGCCATAATTCGAAATACGCGATTACTGCTTTGCTCATTAAACTCTTCTTCCCCTTGTAGAGCTTCTTCTAGCTCAAGTAGTATTTTTCGAATACTGGGTGCTAGGATTCGTGCTTTTTCAGTGGGTACCATTCCGTCGGAAGTACGTACTAAAATAGGATCATTAAACAAGGTTCTCAAGCGCTTCAAACCATTACTCATCGCAGGTTGGGTAATATTCAATTGACCAGCTGCACGGGTAACATTTTTTTCTCTAAGTAATACGTCTAAATATATAAGTAGGTTTAAGTCGATTTTAGAAATATTCATATTGTTAATGGCTCTTCAAAAAAATATAATTGAAATAGATATTAGCTAAGTTTATATAATGTTCAATTGTTTTTCTATTATATTTTAGCCTTTGATTTGCCACTATTTGAGAAGGAAATTGTTAAGTAGCTGTTATTAAGATAGAAAAGGATAAAACAATTAGAGTTCAAACTCTAACATTTCCTGTGTGAATGTTGGTAATAATAATTATATATTTCATAAATATTGGTTTGTTGACTATTATTTTTGTTGTCTGGTGTAACGGCTTGCTAAGTGAGTTACATCACCCCAAACTTACAACAGCTAGATTAACCTTAAATAAGACTCATTGGAGAATTTCATGTCTAATTATCAAAGTGCGATAGAAGCGGTTCAAGCGATTAAAGCAAATGCCGGTAGTTCTTGGGATGCTATAAACCCAGAATCTATAACTCGTATGCGTACACAGAACAAATTCAAAACTGGTTTAGAGATTGCTCAGTACACTGCAGATATTATGCGTGCTGACATGGCTGCATTCGATGCAGACAAAACTAAATACACACAATCTCTAGGTTGCTGGCATGGTTTTGTTGGCCAACAAAAAATGATTTCTATTAAGAAACATTTTAACGGTCAAACTGATCGTCGTTATTTGTACCTTTCTGGTTGGATGGTAGCTGCATTACGTTCTGAGTTCGGTCCACTTCCTGACCAATCAATGCACGAAAAAACATCTGTAGCTTCTTTGGTTGAAGAGCTTTACACATTCTTACGTCAAGCTGATGCACGTGAACTAGGCGGTCTTTTCCGTGAACTAGACGCAGCAAGCGATGGCGATAAAGCCGCCATTCAAGACAAAATTGACAACCACGTAACTCACGTTGTGCCAATTGTTGCTGATATTGATGCTGGTTTTGGTAACGCTGAAGCGACTTACATCATGGCTAAGCAAATGATTGAAGCCGGTGCTTGTGCCCTTCAAATCGAAAACCAAGTTGCTGATGAAAAGCAATGTGGTCACCAAGATGGTAAAGTAACTGTTCCTCATGCTGATTTCCATTCTAAAATTCGCGCATTACGTCATGCATTCCTAGAGCTAGGTATCGACAACGGTATTATCGTTTCACGTACTGACTCTGAAGGTGCTGGTCTTACGAAAGAAATCGCAGTTGTTAAAGAGCCTGGCGATTCTGGCGATATCTATAACTCTTACTTAGATGTTGAAGAAATCAGCGTAGCGGACATGAAAGAAGGCGATGTATGCTTTAACCGTGACGGAAAACTTGTTCGTCCTAAGCGTTTACCTTCAGGTTTATACCAATTCCGTCAAGGTACTGGTCATGAACGTTGTGTATTTGACTGTATTGGTGCTCTTAATGCCGGTGCTGATTTACTTTGGATAGAAACTGCAGTTCCTACAGTTCACGAAATTGCTGGTATGATGGATGACGTTCGTAAAGTTCACCCAGATGCGAAACTTGTTTATAACAACTCTCCATCTTTCAACTGGACTATAAACTTCCGTCAGCAAACATATGACGCAATGGTTGAAGCGGGTGAAGATGTATCTGCTTATGTTCGTGCTGATTTAATGAATGTTGAATATGACGAAACTGAATTATCTGCTGTAGCTGACGAACGTATTCGTACTTTCCAAGCTGATACTGCACGTGAAGCGAACGTATTCCATCACTTGATTACACTACCTACATACCACACTACTGCGTTGTCTGTAGACAACCTAGCTAAAGAGTACTTTGGTGATGCGGCTATGCTTGGTTACGTTAAAAAAGTTCAACGTGAAGAAATTCGTCAAGGTATTGCCTGTGTTAAACATCAAAACATGTCAGGTTCTGACATGGGTGATGATCACAAAGAATACTTTGCTGGTGAAAATGCTCTTAAAGCTGGTGGCGCGAAAAACACTTCTAACCAGTTTGGTTAATCACTAATTTCTTAACGTGATTCCTTACCGTGTTAAGTATTAACATGCTAAGTATTAAAGTGTTAAACGTTACTTAGGGTTTGTAAAAACCTGATAGAAATAAAAAAGGCTAGAGCTGTTAAAAGCTCTAGCCTTTTTGTTTTAAAAACTTAAGAAATATAACCTGTAGCAAAAAGGTATGATCAGCATCAAACCTGTATTCAAATTCTCTTGGGAATCGTTACAATTATTGTTATATTGTAGCGAGGTAAAATTTTATAAGGATATTATTTTTTTAGGATATTATTTTTAGGAAAACACTTTGCAGTCGCCATCAAAAAAACAACTGTTATTACTTAATACTAATGCTGAAAGGCTAAGCCAATTAGAAGAGCTGCTAGTATCAGGAACGCAATTCAGTATCTTAATAGCTTCATCGGCTCGTGCTGCTATCGATATATTAAAAGTTGAAAGTATTGATTTTGTTATCAGTAATATTAACTTAGACAACTTTGATAGCTGGCGGTTAGCCAGAATGGTGCGCTCTGGTGTGTTTAAATGTACCGCAGATACCCCTTTTGTTGTGGTTGCTAATACTTGGTGTGAACATCTTGCTAGTGCAACTGCCCGTGAGTTTGGTATTAACCGTCTTATTGCTTTTTCTGAACGTGAAAAACTGTTAGCGATTATTAATCAAAATCAACTCACCCCGCTTGCCGAGATGGAGAAAACTTCATTACTGGTTATTGAAGACAATACTGATACGCGACACTTAGTTAGTCGTATTTTAACTAACCGATTTATTATTGATAGTGCCGAAGATGGTGAGTCTGGTTTAGTATTATGGAGAGAAAGAGAATATTCATTGGTGTTATTAGATGTGATGTTGCCAGGGATCTCAGGTAACGAAGTGCTTGCTGCTATGATGCAAGAAAAACCTTCGCAATCTGTGGTGATCATGACCGCTAACCATACCATGGAGTTAGCTGAAGAATTAATGCTAAATGGTGCTGCAGATTTTGTCACTAAACCTTTTAGGGCTGAACAATTACGCCGAGTATGTGAAACGGCAGCGCGACGTGAAGACTTTGTGATCAGTAATTTGCAGTTTGCCAATAAAGTTAAGTCACTTAATCAAAGCCGTGCCGAATATAAACAGATTTTAGAGCAACATCAGAATTTATTAGATCAGCTTGGCTCCATTATCATCGAGCTTGATAGTAACGGGAATATCTGTTTTTTAAATAAAGCATGGGAAAAGTTTACCGGCTATACCATTAGCGAATCACAGCAACGCTCATTACTCGATTTTATCGAAAATCCCCAAGTGACAGGAAGCTATATTTCAAACGAACTGAACACTATTATTTCCGGTAATGTGCAATCGCATAACTTTGAATTTAAGTTAAAAAATAAATTTAATGAGGAATTATGGGTTGAGGCACGTTTTGAAATTACTTTAGCTAAAGATCATAAAAGCCGATGTATTTCAGGCACCATTGATAATGTCACCTCTCGTAAAAAAGCACAGAATGATCTTGAATACTTAGCGATGCACGATGGTTTAACGGGTTTATATAATCGTTTATATTTTGAAGCAGAATTAAAGCAGTTTTCAGCAACCGCTTCGCGTGGCAATGGGCCACATGCTTTACTTTATTTAGATCTAGATCGTTTTAAAGTTATTAATGATACGCTTGGCCATCACCATGGTGACATTGTTTTACGTAATATTTCAGAGCTGATCAGCTCACGGTTAAGAGAAAGTGATTTTATTGCCCGCATTGGCGGTGACGAATTTGCTTTATTATTTCCTAACACTAACCAAGCAACAGCATTTACGTTAGCCACGAATATTTGTAAATTACTTGATGACTATCAATGCAAGATTGAAGGACAAGTATTTAACGTTAACTGCTCTATTGGCATTGCTGAAATTGATGGTGAAGAATTTGCGGGTGAGGAATTTGCGGGTGAAGAGTATATGAAGCGAGCTGATATAGCTTTGTATGCCGCTAAAAAGCAAGGTCGTAATTTAGCCCATATTTATAGTCAACATGATGCTTTAAGTAAGGATTTGCAAGCAAGCCTTGAATGGGCAAGAACCCTGCACCAAGCTGTAGCCGATGATAATTTAGTATTACACTTTCAGCCCATTATTAACATTATTACTAAAGAGGTTGCTTATTACGAGGCATTAGTCAGGTTAGAGTTGGATGGCAAAATAATACCGCCAGGTGAGTTTATTCCTGCTTTAGAGCGTGAAGGTGATATGAGCTTGCTAGACAGGCAAGTGATCAGTAAAGCTATTTATTATTTAGCTCAACATCCACAGCTAAATAAAATAGCCATTAACTTATCGGCTCAAGGGTTTAGTGACGAACGTTTATTACCGCTGATAGAAAATAAGTTAGCAGAATATCAAGTAGATGCTAACCGTATTATTTTTGAATTAACCGAAAGCGCGAGTTTAAGTAATATTACCGCGACACAAAACATGATTGAGAAGCTCAGTGTGTTAGGTTGTGCTTTTTCAATTGATGATTTTGGTACAGGTTTTAGTACCTTTAGTTATTTAAAACAACTGCCGGCACAATCCGTGAAAATTGATGGTTCATTTATTGTTGATTTGGCGACTAACTCTGTTGATCTAGCTTTGGTTAAAGCGATTTATGAAGTGGCGACCGCTTTAGGTAAAAAAACCGTGGCAGAATTTGTTGAAAATGAGGCAACCCTAAAGATACTTGCCGATATTGGTATTACTTATGCGCAAGGTTATCACTTAGGTAAACCTAAACCCGTAGATGAGTTATTTAACTAAGCAATAGTAACGTAAAAGCTCACTATCTATTGATACTGAGCAATGTTTATTACTTTATGGCTAAATAATCAGACGTTATTTAACAATGCTCATAAGAGCCTTTCTAGAAGATAAGGTGCTTTCTATAAAGTTTTGGCAAACTCTAATCCTGTAGCAAACGCCTTTTTAGCATCCATAGCACGAGCGTCTTGTGCCGCTCCTACTACGTGTACCGTCACACCACTATTTGCTAATTCTTCAGCAAGCGTTGCGTGAGATTTTTGCCCAGCACAAACAATAACGGTATCAATATCGAGTACCATATTTTCACCTTTATGGCTGATATCAACACGATTGCTTTCTACCTTATTGAACGTAACGCCACCCCACATTTTTACCTTTCGTTTTTGCAATACAGTACGGTGGATCCAACCGGTGGTTTTACTTAAATCAGAACCTACTTTCATATCACGCACTTCTAACATGAATATCTCGCGATCAACTAAGGGTGCTGGCGTAGGTGCTATGATACCAGCGCGCGTTGCAAAGTTACTATCAATACCCCATTCAGCCATAAAGTCTTCTTTGCTTTGTTGGGTATGCCCTTCAGGCTCAGTTAAGAACTCGGCGACATCAAAGCTAATAGGCCCAGCACCAATAATAGCCACACGTTTACCTACTGGTTTACCTTCAACTAAAACATCGAGGTAATTAAGGTATTCAGCCGTATCAGTGCCCGGAATAGGTGGTGTCCAAGGGCGTACGCCTGTAGCAATCACAACGTCATCATAACCTTCCGCTAATAATTGCTCTTTAGTAGCTGCTTGCCCTAAGCGTACATCGACACCTGCAAGTTCAAACCGACGCTGGTAGTAGCGTAAAGTTTCAAAGAACTCTTCTTTACCTGGAATACGCGCGGCAATTTCAAACTCACCACCGAGTGTTGTACGTGATTCAAACAAGGTAACCTTATGACCACGTTCAGCTGCTACTGCGGCAATGATCATACCAGCAGGGCCAGCGCCAACTACGGCTATATTACGTGGTGCATCGGTTGGTTGAATTTCAGGCTCATATTCTTTACACGCCATAGGATTCACTAAACACGTAGTTAAATCACCTTCAAACACTTGATCAAGGCAGCCCTGATTACAACCAATACAGGTATTTATTTCATCCGCTCTACCTTCAGCAGACTTTATAACAAAGTCTGGATCGGCTAAGAAAGGGCGAGCCATAGATACCATGTCAGCCTGTTCATTGGCGATGATTTTTTCTGCCACATCAGGTGTATTGATACGATTACAGGTAATTACAGGTACATTGACTTCTTTGCGTAGCTTTGCCGTTACGCCACTAAAAGCAGCACGAGGAACGCCAGACGCAATAGTAGGTACTCGGGCTTCATGCCAGCCAATACCTGTGTTGATGATATTAACACCTAATTCCTCAACCATTTTAGCTAGGCTAACCACTTCTTCCCAACTGCTACCGCCGTCAACTAAATCAAGCATGGATAGACGATAGATCAAAATGAATTCTTTGCCAACACTGGCACGTACTCGGCGAATAACTTCGAGTGGGAAACGAATACGGTTTTCAAAACTACCACCCCAGCGATCAGTTCGTTGGTTAGTGCGCTGTGCAATAAACTGGTTAATTAAGTAACCTTCTGAGCCCATTAGTTCAACACCGTCATAACCTGCTTGCTTTGCTAGCTCTGCAGCATGAACATAATCGTCGACGTGCTGATCTACTTCTTCATCGGTGAGTTCTCTGGGAGGAAAAGGGTTAATAGGAGCCTGAATTGCAGAAGGGGCTACTAACGCTTTGGTATAAGCATAACGACCTGCGTGTAAAAGTTGCATGCATATTTTTCCGTCAGCATCATGTACAGCATCGGTGAGCAATTTGTGATGAGGCACTTCAACTTCATCATTCATACATGCACCACCATGAAAGACTACACCATCAATATTAGGGGCAATACCACCCGTAACAATTAAGCCAACGCCACCACGCGCACGTGCTGCGTAAAATTCAGCCAGCTTTTCAAACCCGCCAGAAATCTCTTCTAAATTGGTGTGCATAGACCCCATTAATATACGGTTTTTTAGGGTCGTAAATCCTAGGTCTAATGGTTTGAAAATATTAGGGTATTGTTTATTGGAATGTTGTTCACTGGCATATTGTTTAGTCGTCATTTTTCGCTCTCATGAAAGATATGTTTAGTTTCTATACCCATGATACTCTGGTCGGAACATCGGTTGATGTTAAGTTATCAACCGATGTTGACGCTGTCAAGTTTGTTGTTGAATTAAAGGGAACCAAGAAAGTCGCGTGCTTAGATTAATTGTAGATGATCAGCCGTTTTTATCACGGAACGATAGAGCAACAAAAATCACAAAGTAGTTCAATTTGAAATAATACCAAAGACTCAACAATTTTGTGATAAACATGCAGCAACCATTCCTTATCAAAGTGTGCAATGTGATTAGAACAGTCCAGTAACTCTTGAATTATTAATAGAGGTATAAGAAAAATTAGGTAACTAATCCATCCTTCAGTTCCATCTTTTGGCACCATTTATCGGCTAATTTAATAAGAATCATTGTGATTTGCCTTTTTGAAGCAAGATAAAACAAGTGCTTTGCAATATAACCACCTTTAGGCGTCATCTCTATAGCTATAGAAAATTCAGGTTGGTCATTTAACTGTTTCAATGCCCAATTTCCATTCAATTTTAAGAATGGGTAAGGGTAGTCTTCAGCCTCAGTATGGATGACAAAACTATATGATTTTCCCTCATTGTATTTGTTACATGTTTCTAGCCAGTTTTCGCCTTTAGATCCGTAGCAACGACGTACTAACCCCAGCCCCTCTCCAGAGACAACTTCGGAATTCGATAGGTTTGAAGCAACTTCCCAGTAATTAGTATGATCAATCATCACGTCCCAAACAACACCTATTGAGGCTCGCGTTTTCCTTGATACAGACGCAATAATCTTTTTATTCACAATTTCAATAGTGACTTCACTTTGTTGCGGCTTAATTCTTTTAGCACCTATATATTGGCCCATAGCGAATAAAGCGACTACTAAAGCCACAAAATCTAAAAGATAAAGACCTGTTGAAGTAAAGTAATGCTTATCGAAAATATAGATAAATAAACTTACTATTACCCAGGCAATGTCAGCAAAAACAATTTGCATTACTTGTTTCTTTTTAACATAAGGATTTGTAGATATAAAAAAAATACCTATTGAAAATAAAACTAGCCCAATGCCTAACCAAAAAGTTATCGCATTGACTTGGGAATTCACATTAATAAATAATTGTTTCGAAACTTCTCCAGTGAAGAACAAAAAGAGAGTACCGCATAACATTGAAAATATTGCATTTAAAAATAAGACTGTTCTTGCAAGGTTTAAGTTTTTCATAATGATTCCTTTAAAACATTATTTGAGTAAAAATAGTAATTACTATTATGCAGTACCCATGAATTATTCCAATTACCCGTGAGGTAATAGACTTGAATTGTGAGTACCTGTATAAAGAGAAATAAACTTCTGCGCTAAATTTTAATTTCAGAACGAGAGGAACAATATGAGTAAAATTATCAGAAATATGCAGCGGCCTTTTCCTGATTTGTTAAAGACCTGGCGTTCACGTATGAGGATTAGTCAACTTGCTCTTGCCTTAGAATCAGGGTTATCGCAGAGGCACCTCAGTTTTTTGGAAACTGGACGTTCACAACCCAGTAGAGCTGCTATAGCACAAATTGGTGAAGCACTAAATATGCCAGTCGCAGAGATTGATGCTTTGTTAATTGCTGCAGGATTCGCGCCTCCTTCGTCAAACAAACGGTGGGGTGAGGAAACCCGTGTAGCCGTGAATTTATCTATCGATCATGTGTTGCTAGGTCACGAACCATATCCTGCCATTGCAATAGATAGAGTCTGGAATATACAAAAAGCTAACCTTGCCGCTCAATCGTTTTTTACCAAAATGGGTAGTAATGGAGATGTTAATGTACTAAGAGACATGCTAAAGCCTGGGCGATTGAAAGATAATATTGTTAACTGGAACGACAGCGTAAAGGCATTAATGAGAATATTCGAACTAGAAATAGCTCGCAGGCCGAATGACATTGAGGCGCTAGAATTACATAGAGAATTGTTATCGTTGCCAGGGGTTAGCACCGCTGTCTGTACCACGAGTAGCGAAAGTCCATCCCCTGTTATGGCGATTCGGTTCAATGTAGATGGCCAAGTACTCAACCTTTTCTCTTTGATTGCAACTATAGGTATGGGGGCTGATGCTCTGATTGATGATATGAGAATCGAAACTCTATTGCCTGCAGATAAAGTTAGTAGAGAGTGGTTTCTAAAAAATAATGAACAATAGTTTTGTATAAAAATGCCCCAAAGTAATTACCAAATCAATTTTGTGAATTTAAAGCTGATGCTCTGGTACATTGAAAGACATAGCCGCAGGTTTTACTAAAGTTAAAGTACTCATTAACTAAACTGACATTAGGAACTTCATTAGTTGGTTTTAAACAATGAGGGGAAACCTATCTTCATATTTACAGAGTAAAATGCAAGCATAATGAGTCAGATAGTGTGTCTTGTGGAGAACCCATGGCTAAAATCTCTGTACTCTTTTAACCAATTCAGTTGAGCTTCTTCAAATGTTTTAGTTGCTTTCCTGATCTTCACATCACAAAACACAGCCGATATTGTTAAGAAAACAATATCGGCTAATTTGTAATTTTTATTGACGTCTACTCTATGGTTTTCAATATCTTAAAATAATAAATAACCATTGTTAATTTTTGATAGCGATCTGATTATTTTGTATCAATAAAGTTTAAAATTTCTTTATTATACCGTGCTACTTACCTGAAATGTGTGATTCCACACTGTATTGGTAAGTGTCAAGTACAACTTGAAGCCAAGATAAAAATACTACCCTTTGTGAAAAAATGATGCACGCCTAGCTAACTTACAATAGAGACTTTTTGTATAGATTATATTGCATGGATAGTTTTTTAAAAGAAAAATTTTTCACATTAATCAGTATAGTTCTAAACAAAATAACATTATGTAATTCACGGAAAACTTCCAAATAAAAATGAAGAGTTATTTAAAGATGAATATTCATAACTATCGTGGATCAATTGACTTTTTTCCTTGCTCGCAGCACCAGCCACTATCAGCAAAGGCAATATGTGTTCTGGCGTTGGGTGGGCATATTTTGCATGAGGTGCTTTATGGTAAAGTTCAGCTAAAGCAGCTAAGTCCATTGTGCTTATAGTTCTTTGTAGCCATTTTACAAAATTTATTGCCCATGTTGGCGTTGGCTGGTTTAAAGTCAATGCGCTTAAATTATGGGTTGCACTACCCGAACCGATAATTAATATACCTTTTTCTCTTAGGGGGGCTAAACGTTTTCCTAAAGAGATATATTGTGAATAATCCTTGTAACTAGGTAAGCTCAAATTAGCGATAGGAATATCTGCTTTTGGATAGGCAAGCGATAATACGCTCCAACTGCCATGATCTAAATCTCGTTTTTCCATTGTTATAGACTCACCTTGCAAATTGAGTGAATCAATCACAAGCTGGCTGAGTTCTTCAGTTTGTTGTGCTATATAGCTGTATTTTTTTAATTCTTGAGAAAAACCGTAAAAATCATGTAATGCAGATAACTCTCCGGTAGTGGTTAGTTTTAGTGCTTTTGTTTGCCAGTGAGCTGAAATAATAAGTATCCCTTTGGGGCGATCCACAAGGCGGGAAAAGTTACGCAAAAACTTATTACTTTTGGAGTTTGATAATACACGATCTGGCGCTCCGTGTGATATAAAAGCAGTTGGCATTGTCATCATTATTTCATCCATTCAATGGTGGGGCCCATAGGGACGATACCTACAGGATTTAATGCCTTGATAGAATAATACCCTTGTTTAATATGATGACAATTAACTGTTTTAGCAATGTCCATATAGCTATAAATATTTTTGATATAACGAGATAATACTGGATAGTCAGCTAACTTTTTTAGGTTACATTTAAATAAATTATAGTAGACAAGATCAAATCTAATTAATGTCACAAATAACCTAATATCTGATTCAGTTAACGTATCCCCCATTAAAAATCGTCTACTAGTTAATTTATCTTCCATTTCATTCATGCAGTCAAATAGGCTTACTATTGCTTGTTCATAAACATTTTGGCTTTGAGAAAATCCAGCACGATAAACAGCATTATTTATATTTTCATAAATTTTAGCATGTAGTACATTCATCTCAGAGAGTAAATTAGTAGGTCGTAAATCAATACTATGTTCAGCCCATTCATTAAAATAGCTATTAAGCATTTCAATAATGTCGGCAGATTCATTATTGACTATGGTCTTATTTTTTTTATCCCATAACACAGGTATAGTGGCTCGTCCCGTTACCGTTTGATCAGCATGTGTATAAAGCTGATGAAGGTACTGATAACCATGAAGGTGATCAGCTGTAGAACCAGCAAGGCCATGATTGTCAATATTAAATTGCCAGCCAGAATCAGTTAATACAGGATCAACCATACTGACACTAATAATCTTTTCTAATCCTTTTAAGTGAAGTGTCATTAATACTCGGCTTGCCCAAGGACAAATATAAGCAAGGTATAAGTGGTAACGGTTTGCTTCAGCTTTAAATTCTTTGTTACTGCTTTTATCTACCGAACCATCTTGTGTTACCCAATGTCGGAAGCTCGATGTTTGGCGAATAAACTCCCCGTTGCTACCTGATTTTTGAAAAGGGTGCCATTTTGTTGTCCACTGTCCGTTAACCAACATGTATATCTCCAACTTAAATGAATGAGCTGTACTATAATTTGAATGTTAATAGGTAACAATTGGCTGAATTTGAAAATAATTACTTCATTTTAGTTAACAATGGGTTTGGAGTTATCTAATTAAAATGCTTAGAAAAATGTTGGGATACTTCACTAACAAAACATTTTACTTTGGCACTAAGATGTTTACGGTTGCTATACATCACATAAATTCCTCCTTGGTTTATTTTCCAGTCAGGCAGTAATCTGACAATGTGTTTTGCCTTAATATCATCTTTCATCATAAAATCAGGTGTTATGCCAATTCCTATATTATGGTTAATTAAGTTTCTGGTAGCTATAGCACTATTAACAGATATACGACTGTCAACTTTTACTGAAATTGAGTTACCATTCTTGGTGAAATTTATCTGATGTCCATTACGATAGTTACTATCTAGAATAAAGGAGTGATTCATAATATCGTGAGGGTGTGATATAACAGCGTTTTCTGTTATAGGTCTATTTACGTAATCCGAACTTGCACAAAGAATAGTTTCTACATTGGCAATTTTTTTTGCAATCAAACTAGAATCAGCTAATTCACCAATTCGAATAGCAACATCAAACCCTTCTTCAACGATATCAATATGGCGATCAGACATATTGATATCTAATGATACCTCCGGAAAATTTTCAATGAGTTTTCTAAAAAAAGGCAACAGGTGTAAAGACGTAAAAGCTTCTGAAGGTGCAGCAATCCGTAGTTTCCCTTTGATAGATTGAGCGTTGTCTTTCATGGCCATGTCTAAAGCATCCAATTCATCTATTAAAGCCTGGCACCTTTCATAATAAGATTTACCGTCGTCAGTCATACTCATTTTTCGCGTAGTACGTTGTAATAGTCTTGTGCCAAGATCTTCCTCAAGGTAACCGATTGAACGGCTTACCATGACTTTTGACATTTTGAGATTTCTAGCCGCTGAAGAAAAATTACCCTCCTTAACTACTTTGCAAAATATTTTCATACAATTGAGTTTATCCATGGGCTACCCTAAATTCCTATTGTTAACTAATGTGAAACAATTATATTCATTTTTACTTTATTGTTAAGTGAATTTTTTACTTTAAGCTTACCTAGTACTCAATAAAGTATTTGAGACTTTTATTACACAAACAGGGGAAAATAATGTTACATATTCGAAAATTATTTACAGGAGCAGTGCTTGCAATGTCTACGCTTTCTACGGTGGCATTGGCGACAAATGTCGTTAAAACATTTGCTGTCGATGCAAACCATTCCAGTGTCAATTTTTCAGTCAATCACATGGGATATACTGAAATGAGAGGACGCTTTAATAAATTACAAGGTAATGTTGATGTAACAAAGTCTGGCACTGCTAATATTAATATCGAAATTGAGGCCGCTAGCGTTGATACCAATCACGAAAAACGTGACACTCATTTACGCAGCCCCGATTTTTTTAATGCAAAACAATTTCCTATAATCACCCTTAAAAGTAATTTGAATTTGAATAAAGCGACTAAAACGATTGCGGGTGAAGTATCGATGTTAGGCAAAACTAGAAAAGTAGAGTTTGCTTTAGAAAAAGGAAAAGAAGGGAAAGACCCCTGGGGTTTACACCGTATAGGCTACACTGCGCAAACTACAATAAAGCGTAGTGATTTTGGCATGAATTTTATGCAAGGTGGTATTGGTGACGATATTATTGTGCAAGTACATATAGAAGCTGTTCAGCAGTAATATCGCTATGTTACTCATGTTGATAATGCAAATACTTGCATTGCCTGTGATTTTGTCAGTAGCGAGTATGTATATCTTTAAAAGGTTATCACTAACATCAAAGTTTGTTCAGTCAAGCACTAGTAAATCAAATCACGGGCTATCAAGCATACTAACCGTAAATTGGTTATTGGTTAGCTTTTGGATTTTAGGATTGCCACACTTAATTCCAGCACAAGCGAGCGATTGGTTTTTGTTTGTTATTTTTATCTCTGTTTTTTCTATGTATGGCGAGGACAAATATAATAAACAACTTGCGTTAGCGGTTATTTTTACTTTTGCAGTCATAGTAAAAACATGGACAGTGATCACGTATCATGCTGAATTTTCTAGCCACATTACTATTTGGTTAGAGCTGATTGGTTTTATTGTCACTGGCATTTTTATATTGCTGCAATCTCCCAACGCTGTTTCAAACAAAATGGATAATTTTGTTTTTGCAATACTCATTGGAGTTACAGGGCTTACAGCCTTGATTAGTGGCAGTATAACCATCTCATTACTTTGTTTTTCGTTGGCAAGTATTATTCTCACTGCCGCGGTCTGTGCAAATAAACAGAATAAGTTTAGTGTTGATAAATTGATGTTAATGCTTGCCTTTTTATTACTGCTGCATGTTCGTCAGTATGCAGAAGCGAGTTTATTCAGCTTTGCATTACTTTTTAGTTCATTCTCCCTTTTATTCCAGCAGCAAATTTTATCAAAAATACGATATTTACTGATTGTGATTTGTATGATCATTTTGGCTATAAATTTGGTTGTTTCAATTTTTTTTACAGCGGCACAACCTTATTATTAAAGAAATAAAATGAGAGAGATCAGCCAGTGAGTTTGGCGTGGGTATGTTGCTCAATGAAATTACGGATGGCAGGTCATATGTCTGTTTAGGAATGGTACTAAATATTCCTATCTGGTAAATCTACGAGAGGCATGGAGTAATATTTTTTTGATTCTATTTTGGTGTCATACAAAGACAAAATTAATACTAACCCTGGTGGCTCAGAAATTTATCTATCTATTTATTTTCCGCTTACAGCGGTGTTAACTTTTCAATCAAATCACGAGACTATTTATGCTTAAATTTTACCAATCATTTGTTTTATTAATTATATTTTCGTTGAATGCATATTCAACTAATTTACCCGAAAAACTACTCAACATTCCTATACCTCTTATATCCGGACAAACCACATCTCTTGCAATGTATGAAGGAAAAAAACCAGTATACATAAAGTTCTGGGCAACTTGGTGCCAGCCTTGTCTTAAAGAAATGCCTCATTTTCAACATGTTCAAAATGAATATGGTGATCTTATAGAAGTTATTGGCATAAACATTGGTATTAACGATGATTTACAATCGGTCAAAAAGACAATCAAAGCATTTGGTTTAACTATGCCTATTGCAATTGATAACAGTGGTGATTTGGCTCAAGCTTTTCGATTCATAGGTACGCCATATCATTTGTTATTTGATCGGAACATGAATTTAATCCATAGAGGACATGAAGCTAGTGAGTCTCTTGATAATAAAATAGCCCTGATATCTCAAGCTAATGTTGTAGATTTGCTTGATGCCGATTTGCTACTAGAAAATGAGCCGGATCTGAAAATTGATTTAGATGATGGTAAATTGCATGTTTTATTTTTTACCGCAACATGGTGTGATTGGTATTTTAAAGAAAGTCGCTCAGAATTTTCAAAAAATTGTATCGTCGCACAAAATACTGTGAATGGTTTTTCTAAAAAATATCCAGAGGTTGCTTGGCATGGAATAGCATCTAGGCTGTGGACAGGGGAGAATGATTTACAGGATTATAAGAAAAAGTATTCAATAGCGCATCCATTTTCATTAGATAAGAGTAACCAATTATTTCATGAATATTCCGTTAAAAGCTTACCTACGTTACTTCTAATAAAGGACGATAAAATAATTCTAGAAGTAACGGGTTTTTCTGACAATACAAAACTTGAAAAATTATTGAGTAATTACAAAATCTAATAGAATATTAAGCGGAACTGTTAACAGTTAGATCAGTTTCGCTTCGCTACAAATTTAAGCTGATCACTATCCGTATTTGTGAAAATCAAGAAAAAATTAACGGGTTTTAGATCAAGCCTAAATTTATTATATGGGTTCAATACTAAACAGTCTTGACTAGGCTTCGTCTAACCAATACAGCTCGCATGGGGTCAAGCTCCTAAATTTTCGCTACGCCCTGTTAAATTTAAAAAGGTGCTTCAATCTAGCTGGGAGCGTTTTTGGTACTGCTTAGGCGTGATACTGTATTCCTCACGAAAACAGGTAATAAAGTAGGTATATGAGCCGAATCCTACCTTATCTGAAACGTCTTCTATTCTCATCCCATCGTCTAGTAATGTTTTGGACTTCTTTAATCTAACCTTTTTTATATAGCCCTGAAATGAATAACTAAATGTTGTTTTGAGTCTCCGTTGTAATTGCCTTTCATGCATAAATAATTTACTGGCGATAGTTGAAATATTCAACTTGGAATTGTCATAATTACTTTCAATGACTTCAGTGAATTTTCTAACGAAATCAGCATCCACGGTGCTAACGGTATGATTGTCTTTTTGACCAGTGTTAACATCAGTTTCACCTGACTTTCTAAAGGTTTCTTTTAAAAAGAATCGCATGTCGATAATAGACTGCACTCTTAATTTCAATTCAGCGACATTAAAAGGTTTGGTTATGTATTCATCCACTTGATTCCGCCAGCCTTCAACCTGATGACTTCTATCATCTTTTGCTGTTAATAATATAATAGGTATCTGGCGGGTGGATGTGTCTATTCGGATTTGTCTGGATACTTCGTGTCCATCTATATCTGGCATCATGATGTCGCATAAAATAATATCAGGCTTCTCTTGTTTAGCCATTTCAATACCTTTCATGCCAGTATCAGCGACGTGACACTTATATTCATCTTTGAATAATTCATATAGAAAGGCTCTCATATCTAATTCATCTTCCACGATTAACAGAGAAAATTTATTTTCCTTGTTAATTGCAGGTTCTGTTTTGAAATTTATAAAATCTTCATTAACTGGAAAGTAAACATCATGACGAACAGCTTGATTAGTATCGAGAAGGTCGGAATGAATATCTTTATGTTTTCCTGCGGTAAGCGGAAACGAAATGACGACTGGAAGCTCAACTTTAAAACAACTGCCTTTACCTAGCTCGCTTTCAACCGAGATATTACCTTTATATTCGATACAGAGTGCTTTAACGAGCGCTAATCCAATCCCAGAACCAGAGACATCATGATCAGCAGCACCTTTTCCCCGACTAAAGCGGTCAAAAATAGTATCTAGCTCGTCCACCTTAATCCCCATGCCAGTATCTGACACTTTTATACACAATGATTCTGACCGCTTATAGACTTCGATAGATATTAAACCACCCTCCGGTGTATATTTGACGGCGTTTGACAATAAATTAGTCACAATCAGGTCAACAACATGAGGTTGAATTTTGATGTAAATATTATCTTCGAAATAGGATTCTGTTTTTATTCCCCTGTTAGATGCATAATCACCAAAATGTTCAAATAAAGAGAATATTCTTTGTTTGACATTAAGTTCTTCAGTTTCAAATGTGGTTTGAGATTCAATTCTCGCCAATTCAAGTATTTGGTCGACAAGCCTAGATAAACGATGTGTATTGCGCCTAATTAACTCCAAATACTTAGAATTTGGAGTTGTTTGCACTATATCGATAACTTCCAAGGGAGAGGCAATAAGCGTTAGTGGTGTTTTAAGTTCATGGGTAATATTCTCGAACATATTTTTTTGGTTTTCGAGGAGATCTACAATTTTTGAATTTTTAAGTTGTAATTCCTTTGTTCTTGCTTTTATCTTTTTTTCTAAGCTTTTGGCGTGAGATTTTAAACGATACAACCTGAAACGAAATAACAGCCATAAAAGAATCAAACCCAATACCAAATATGCCAGCTTTGCTTCAATGGTTAACCAAGGAGAAGCTTTTACACTCACATTGATTGTCAATTCTTTAATATCTAACCCAATTTGCTGGTCAACGGCTCTAACTCTAAATTTATATTCTCCTTTTGGAAGAGTCGAGTACCTTGCCGAACGATTTGAAGGTTCAGAATATTTCCAATCACTATCAATTCCTTCTAACATGTACTGATACCGAACATTATTGTCTGAGCCGAATAGCAAGGCAGAAAACTTTAGAGATATAAGGTAGTCATCATGCTCCAATATGATTGGCTTGATTAATCGGTGGGATGTATAGCGATGATCTTTATCAATATTAAGTGATGGTCCTACGGGTTTTTTATGTTTAGTAAACTCCGTAATAAGAATTGTTGGTTTAAAATCAGTGTTCTGATGCCTTTCACTGTTAAGGAGATGAGGATTTAACAATACTAGTCCCATATTTCCAGCCATTAATATTTGATTGTCTAATACTGAAGTTACACTGTCATAAGAAAACTCACTATTAGCGAGACTGCTAGGTTTAGGAATAATCCGTGTTGTTTTGGTATATTGATCATAGCCAAATATACGTTGAGTTGTAGTACCCCAGACTTTTCTGCCAATCCCTTTGACAAGGTTATATACATGCTCTCTGTCTAGGTTTTTAGGATTGACAATGGTGAATTTTCGAGATGATAAACTAAATTCTCCAATGCCAGCATTTAAAGAAATTAAAGTTTTGTTGGTTTCAATTGGTGACAATTGATACGCCATTAAATTCCGAGGTACTGTGAGATCGCTTTTAATTTTTTGATAAGAATTTTTTTTTAAATTCGATACCGAAATACCCTCTGAAGATGTACCTAAAAGATATTTATCGTTTTTTAATCTCATCAATGTAATGATTTTTTTTTCTGTAAAATAATTATTTTCTATACTGCCATTAACCGCTAATTCTAACAGTCCTCCTTGGCCGAAATTTGCAATTAACAAGTTACCATCGTCTCTTTCAAGGATTTTAGTAATCCTAGAAAGGGAGATGTTAACGCCTTCATAAGAGAAACCAGTTATTTCTCTTATGAACTTTGCGTCATGTGAATACACTAACAATCCATGTTGGTTTTTAGCTAGGTAAACATCCCCATTAGAATGCTGAAATATGACTTCAATGTTACCCACATCATTAGCAAAAAGTTCAACTTGTCCTTGTATTGTAGTATTTAGCCTGTAAACACTGTTCATTGAACTAAAGTAAACGTAATCAGATGTTTGATGTAAAGTCGTAACAGGTGCATATTTACCGTTTATCATTATGCGGTCAAAAGCTAATGCGTTATGGTCTATGCTAAATACTCCGTAATAAGACGATAGCCACTTATTTCCCTCTCGGTCATGAAGAATGTCTGTCACATATTCGGTGCGTTTTCCGTCAACTAGTTCGATAGCTAAAGACTGACCTTCATCATAAGTGTAAGCCCCGTGATCAGCTGCCACCCAAATATTCCCCGATAAATCTTCAGACAAATGATTAATAGGATCGCGATAGTTCACTTTGTCACTAGTATGCGAGAAGTCAGCCGCTACAAATACATTATTTGCAGGATCATATTTAAATAATCCTTTGTTAGCTCCAGCCCAAATATTTCCATCTTTAGCTTCAAATATTGTCCTCAATTTACCTACATTACTAGCGTTTACATGAGTGGGTTTAGCACCCCTATTTTTAGGTACTCTAAAAGCACCGTTATTCAGGGTGGCTATCCACAATTGCTGCGCATCGTTTTCAAACACTTTTCTCACAGATGAATGCTTTGATAGATGATTCATAAGAAGCTTTGCAGGAACTATTTCATTTGAATTAGTTCTAACGACCTTTAGTCCGTCGGCCGTACCGATATAAACTTCCCCTGAGGATGTTTTAACGATGGAGTACATTAGTGGGATTGTTTCATTTTTCGTTACGTTTAGAAAAAATGTTTTTACTTGACCGTTTTCGCTGTTATAAGCATAAACTTCAGCTTTGTTAGTGCTAAGCCACATCAACTCATCTTTGTCGATGAAGATATCTGTTATTCGAAGTGCCTGATTCGGAGCACGCTTACTTGAGGGCAGTTTTATCGAAACTAAGTCATCACCGTCAAATCTGTATAGCCCTTTATCCGTACCAATCCATATAAAACCGTCTTTATCTTGAACAATTTTATTTACATTGCGAACATCAAGTTTTAGTTTAACGACATCGGGAAAAGAATACCGTTCAACTATTGCCAGAGCAGGTACGGAAAATAAAGTAAGCAGGTAAATACATAATGCCATCACACCAACATTTGGTTTCATATAAATAAGAGCCTTTAATTCAGTTAGATTTTGACCAATTTGGATAAAGGAGAGCGACAGTTGGCCTTTAAGGAGGGGACTGTTTTTTTTACAGGTAAATTTCAATGAACCTTGATGATAACTAGAAATTACGCTTTAAATCAATATTATATAACGCCAACCTAAAGTCGTTTTCGCAATTTTTAACTTAGTAAGAGAGAAACGAACTTTGAATTTCGTTATAAACATTAACTTTGATGACAAGATGTTTCTTCCACGTTCATCTAAAATATTTTTCGACCTACCCGTACCCTATAGACCTTACTTTTGAATGAATCTTTCACACATAAGCACAAATTTGTTAATTTTATTAATTAAAGTTATAACTAATTCGTATAATTGCTTCTAATCTTGGGCAGACTAATACTGACTAGGGCACAGTTACACGAGGTTTTATTGCTTTATTGCCTAAAAGTCCATGATTATTAGCATTGTATTCTCCAATAATAGTTAAACTAATTATATATAATAAATATAACGATTGCTATATTGTTGGTGGGGATACGGTTATAATGCAGGTATTATTAAGGATTGGGATATTTAAATGATGAAAGTAAGTAAAAAGCAAGAAACGAGAAAACGTATTATCAACGCAGCAAGTCAAGGTTTTAGAAGCCATGGTTATGCAGGTATTGGTGTTGATGGTATTGCTAAAGAGGCAGGCGTTACTTCGGGCGCCTTTTATGCCCATTTAGGTTCAAAAAATGGTGCATTTGAAGCAGCACTATCGGTAGGTCTTGATGAGGTGATTGCTGCCATTCCTGAATTTCAACTTCAGCACGGCAAGCGATGGGTTGAGTTTTTTGCAGATTATTATCTAGATCAAGCGCATCGGAATAATCTTTCTTGTGGCTGTGCAATGACAACGCTTTCTCCGGAAGTTGTTCGTGCTAAACCAGAGTTGCATGTTATTTATGAAGAAAAAATGATTGAAATAGTTGAGCTTATGGCTCAAGGGCTTGATGCTGGTTCACACGAAGAATGCTTATCTAATGCTTGGGCGGTATTAGGTGTTTTGATCGGTGGGCTTACGATGGCTAGGGCCGTAGCTTCGATTGATGTTGCGGATAAAATTGCCATGTCTATTACAAATGCAGCAATTAATGCTGCAGGGCAAGCCAAAAAATCTTATAGCTAAAACTATGCTAAGCTTTTTCAATTAACTCAATCTGATAACCATCAGGATCATTAATAAAAGCAATAACTTCTGAGGCATCTGCTTTCATAGACCCAGGTTGACGAGTTATTTCTACTCCATTGGACTCTAAATATTGGCAGGTTGCGTAAATGTCTTGTACAGCAAGTGCAATATGTCCATAACCATTGCCCTTGGTATAAACTTGCTCTGACCAATTATGTGTTAGTTCTAATAATGTATTATTAGCTTCTTCACCATACCCTAAAAAAACTAAGGTAAATTTCCCGTCTGGATAGTCTTTTTTTCTTTGAATTGTCATTCCTAGGAGCTCACAATAAAAATATTCAGATTTTTTAATGTCACTTATTCTTATCATCGTATGTAAGATTCTTTTGGGAAATACATCTTGTCCCCTATTTTCAGTAATCATTTGGTTCTCGCTTATTTTCTTATCTCATAGTAAAACGTTTGTTGAGCACTATTTTAACGATGCTTTTTATAAATACATTTAGAAATTATAATGAAGGTAAATGTTTAAATTCCTACCTCCATTATCGAGTGCTTTTAATTAATTGTTAAAATTTCTTCAACTAATTTTTCTGGTATTGATGTTAACGGAAAGTGTCCTGACGCTAGAGTAACAACTTTATTGACAGGCCAATTACTAAGCATTTTTTCCTGAGCGGCCGGAGATATAACTTTATCGATGGATGCTTTAATATAATATTTAGCAACGTTGCCAAAGCTTTCTTCGCTAAGCTGAGCAACTGACATAAATGGCTCTGTAGCCTGTTTAAATAAGAACTTGTGCACAATACTATCTAAATAGGCTTTGTCTTTAACATCATTTAAAAAGACATTGCGGACAGTTTCTTCACTTAATGTTGCGTAGCTGCCATCTTCAGAGAAAACAGTATTGGGTAAAAGTTCACCCTGGGGATCATTTTGCATTACGCTAATTGGAGATTCATTATTCTTAAGTAACATGGCTGCTACATAAATAAGTTTATCTATTTTTTCAGGTATTATTTCTGCAACTTGCGAAATGATAGCTCCTGCAAGAGAATGACCTACAAGTACCACTTTATCATCTAAGATGTTGATAGCATCAACAACCGTTTCTACGTATGAACTCATGGTTACATCTGCAATATCGGCTATATTATCACCGTGACCAGGTAAATCTAATGCAATAACGTTATGGCCTTGATCAGATAATAGTTTCGCTACTGTGTTGAATTCCCATGCAGCGCCCCAGGCGCCATGAATAAGTAAATAATTTTTCATAATATTTCTCTAATTAAAAATTGAATTAGGGTGCAAATAAATTGTTAATGCACCTGTTAATTAAAGCGGCTAAATTAACACCGCTTCAGTAAATGAGTCATACTTGACTGCATTACCCTTTAGAAATTTCAATACCAATTTCTTCATTGGTCATAGCAATACCATTAAAATTCCATGAGCCGTCTACCGTATGAATAACATTCGAGTAAATATTTTCTATCGGTTGTTTTCCGCCAGATAACTCTCTGATAATTTCGGTTGCTTCGGCAAAATGTGCCAATTGAACTTCTCTTGAGGCAAAAGCAAAAGCAGGCACTTTCCATTCCATCCAAACGCCCGAGAATTCTTCTCCACCTGAGAAGGTAGAGGTTTTCGGTAATACTGATACATGCGCAGTTACATTAGGTGTCATTGCTTTATTGCCCAAAAGTCCATGATGTTTAAGCATTGAATTAGTAATTCTTTGAACAGCATCTTTTTCAGAGCCAGCAGGGATAACGCCTTCAGTAAGAGTAAGTGTTAACGGCATAGTATTCTCCAATAATAGTTAAGTTAATTGTTAGTGATAAATATAAGTTGTTTTTAGGCAACTTCAGTTCTTAACGCAAACATAACGAACGTTATATTTTGTAGTTGGCGTCATATTATATAGCGCTCGATATATTGTCAAGTAAAATATAACGACTGCTATATTGTTGGCAAGTACATAGTCCTAAATTAGGTTTAAAAACTGCTCACCATTTAATACTTCAGCAAACAACGGCCAATTATTTTCAATAGATGAAGCTTGATGTTGAGACGAGAGTGCAGCAGTGCAGTCTTGCAAACCTATTACTTTGAAACCTTTGTCATAAGCTGTTCTCATGGTAGATTCCACGCATAAATTAGTGAGTAACCCGGTGACAGCAATAGTATCTATTTGATGATTCTTGAGTACTTTTTCTAGATTGGTACTAGCGAATGAGCATAGAGTTGATTTGTTTGAAATAACAATGTCATCATGCATCCCCTCTATTGCCTCTGAGACTTCAGCCCCCCAAGTATCTTTTTGAAATGCTTTGGATGACTTAATTACATCAAAAATACCGTAGGGCTCTGCAATAATTTCTGGATAATCATGGTCAAACCCCAATGAAACTCTAATGATTTTTATTCCACTTGAGCGTGCTTTTGTCACTATTTTATTCAAGGTCGCGATGACATTATTATTTTCAAGCATTGGTTTAACTGCGTTATGTAGCTTGCCCTTTTTTGATAAGAAATCGTTATTGTCATCAACGATTATTAAGGCGGTTGTTTCTGCTTTCATAATTTGTTTCTCTTTTGGTTAATGTTCAGATGACAAATGCAATATAAATGTTTACACTCTTAAATGTAAGTACGCACAAATTATGCATATAGGTACAAAAATGTAACTATTGGAGTGGTTATGACACAAAACAGATCGTTAAAAGCAAGTAAGCCAAGACATGAAAATGCAGAATTATGCCCTGTAGAATCAACACTTAATCAAATTGGTGGTAAATGGAAAGGACTGATAATATTACGATTATTAGTCAGAGTAAGACGGTTTAATGAATTGCTGCGAACTTTAGAGGGATGCTCACAAAGAATGTTGACGAAACAACTAAGGGAATTAGAAGGTGACGGCATTATTAATAGAAAGGTTTACGCAGAAGTTCCACCTAGAGTTGAATATTCTTTAACAAAGGTAGGAAAGGACCTCGAACCAGTGGTTAAGTCTATGTGTGAATGGGGACAAAAACATGTGCTTAATATCAAACCTAATTGGAGAAAAATTTTTGAAAGTTTAGATTGATTTGATATACAAGACATGGAAAATAAATCTGATTACTACTTCTTTTATTAAGAACTGTAATTCGATGGTGTATAGGAAAGTTTCTGAGCATAATGCTTGATAGCCTAATAATTATCATTTATTGAAACTATGGGAAAACTTACAAAATAATGAATTGATTCAAACTTTATGACGATCCATATTTTTAGTGATCCCTGCTCATAATAATTAGTAACATAGGAAGTTAATAAAGACAGTTAAAAACAACTATTTTTATTAATTTCCTTAGCAAAAAACCTTATATTAAAACTAAGATTATATATTTAAATTAGGGGGAGGGCTTATTCATTTAAGCCAAACCTCTGACCAATAAAAAACTTAAGCTTATCCGGATTCCTCATAGCGTAGATTTTATTTATTTTATTGTCTTTGACATCAAAGTTGATAGCTGTCGCCAGATTTTTATTTTCGTAGATAAGAATACCTGGACAGCCGTTATACCAAATAATGACGACGTTAATTCTAGTATTACTAATCAAATATTCTTTCCAGATACCAATAAAGAATTTTCCAATAACAGTTGGGCTATTAAGTATTTGATTAATAGCCTGAGCTTTGCCACCGCCATCTGCATATAATTCAACTGAGTCTGAGAGTATTCTCTCGAATTGATTTATATCTCCAGCTCTGGCAGCACTGACAAAACTTTTCAGTAATTGTTTATGCTCATTAGAAGATGTTTCAAATCTAGCTTCTTTGTTTTGGATATTTTTACGAGCACGAGATACGAGCTGACGGCAGCTATCATTACTTTTATCAAGTGTATTTGAAATTTCATCAAAATTAAAACCAAAAAATTCACGTAGAATATAAGCAGCTCTTTCCAGTGGAGAGAGCCGCTCAAGCGTCATTAACAGTGCTGTAGATACACTTTCGTCGATCTCTAGCTGGCAACTTAAATCTAAATCTATCGACTCAATATAGGGCTCAGGTAACCACAAGCCATAGTACCTTTCTCGTTTAACTCTAGCGGAATTTAGAGAGTTAATAGCTAGCCGGCTACAAGTTGTAATCAGCCAAGCACGTGCACTTTTAACCTCTAAGGAATTCACCTCATGCCATTTTAGGTACGTTTCTTGAACCACATCTTTCGCTTCTTCGAGTGAACCAAGCATTCTGTATGCGATTCCCTCAATAGCTCTTCGATGCTTTTCGAAAAGTCGTGTATTATCATTTAGCATAATATTAACTTGGGTTAGACATTAGTGAACAAAAACGCCAACCATTACTTGTCAACTGAAAAAGATGCATATATTTTTGATTAGCTGAAAATACACCATCACATGCACTAGCAGCATTATCTGAAGACATCGTAATATTTTGCCTACCTGATTCAACGACTAAAGCTCCGAATCGTTCTATTTTAACCGGAAACTTATCAAAAGATAAAAAATTGTTGCCAGCAAATAGTTTGCTCTCAACCTTTAAAAAATTTTCCCGACCAATAACGATATCATGCCCAGGTATAAGCAGCTGAATATCATCAGTACATAATGCCATATATGCGTGTGCATCGCCTTGAATAATGGCTTTTGACTGGGCAGCTCTAAGGGTCATTATATCGTCCTTCTCTTGCGTTGTGAACTGCTCTAGCCATTGAGGTTCCTTTACCCGGTTAAACAATTGATCAATTTTTTCTTCCGCTTTAACTCTATATTGCTCCCGAACTTTGTCATCCAAAGCAGTGCCTTCTAGAGTGACGACCTCAATTTCTGTAAAACCGATGTAACCGAGCACATCTTTCAAATAATGAGATTGATGATCAAACTGAGCATTATCTTTAAGCGGATGACCGCTAATAGTTAAAATGACTGCTTTTTTTCCTGTTAAACATCCTTTAATATCACCATCAGTTTCCTTGAAGGTTATGCCAAAACGAACCACATGATCAAAGTAAGCTTTCAGGGAGGAGGGCAAGGTGAGATTGTAGACAGGACTTGCTATCACAACTTGATCGGCATTCATTAATTCAGAAATTAACTGTTCAGAAATTTTTGCGCTTTGAGAGTTTTTAGTTTCGCTTTGAAAGTCATTAATAGCATCGTTATTCAAATGAGGGACTGGATCGCGTGCAAGATCACGCATTACTAACATTCCACTCGGATTATTAGTTTGCCACTGTTCGAAGTAGTAATCTGCTAGTTTTCGAGAATGGGACCCTTTTGTGCGAGCGCTGGCGTCAATACGAAGCAACGTTGTCATTTTAAAACCTTTTATTTAGTTAATGATAAGTAGTTGTTAATAAGACAGCACAGCAATAAAAAATGTGACATAGGAATATCTATTCAGGTTTTAAAAAGAGATAAAATGGGGGCTAAATCTAGTTCGCATAGAGAATTAATTTCTGCCGTTGAATGATAGTTTTGTCTGTTTCGGAAATATCTGTTTTTTATAACACAGGTAAATAAGCTGACCATTGCTACCGAAAGAGCCACAATGGTCAAGATCATGATCTATATTTTTATTATTCTATATAGGAAAGCTCTATAAATGGATGTTTTGATTGATCAGCATTCTCCTTGGAGGCCAGATGTATATCATTGCCGACGCTTCCACTTCCCCTTAAAACTAGCCCATGGTTGCTTAAGGGATCAATAAGCCATTGTTCGAATACTTCTGTTATGTCCATTTTTATCCATTCACCTGCGACCGCTTCAGCATTGCCTACAAAATTATTTTGGTCATAACTTGCACCCTGTTCAGTCCAATCTCCTTTGGAGGTTTTGTTATGGTCAACGTAGTCAGTTTCAAACCAGGTGGCTCCATCTGGTAAAGATGACCATTTCTGAGTTCCTTCTTTCCATGCTTGTTGTATTTTGTGTGCAACAAGTTTTGGTGCCGATGGATAACTAATTTTTGTTACAAATATATTAAGTTCAGCTTTAACGGGTACAACTGTTGAATTAATACCAGAAAGATCCTGCTTGATCAGTATTTTTCTCGAATAATCCTGCCAAGTTCTAACGGTTTCAGTTCCACCGAAATTCATTCGCTTTTCTTGTTCATTATATTGACTTAATGTCGTATCTGAAATGGTTTCTAGTTTCAATGTTTTAATACTTGGCTGCTCAATATATCGGTATTCTATAAACGGGTGCAAATTTGTATCATCATCTTCTCTAGAGGCAATATAAATACCGTTACCACCGCTTTTGCCTTGTAATAGCAATCCGTGATTGGCCACACTGCCATTTTTCCATGCCTTAACTATTTGAGTTATATCCATTTTAACCCATTTTCCTGCTTCCAAATTACTTGCTATTACAGTTCCGTTTTCCCCAAAACCATAATTAGTTGTTTGGTCAAAATCGCCTCCCATTTCTTTCCAATCATTAACAGAGCTGGCTTCGTGATCTGCATAGTTACTTTCAAACCAAGTTGCCCCGTCTGAAGTTGATGACCATGTTTGTGTTCCTTCTTTCCAATTTGATGTCATTCTGAAAGCAGTTAACTCAGGCTCAGAAGGATAGTTGATTTTGGATATATATAAGTTAAGAAATGCTGTAAATATTTCTTTATCTTGAGGAATATCAGCCAAATCAGCCTGCATTAAAATTCGTCGCTGATCAGCTGACCAGGTTCTTACTGTTTTTGCACTTCCGAAATTCATACGTTTCTCAGAATCGTTGTATTTACTAATTGTCGTATCTTTCACAATGGGTAATCTGACAATAGAGGTATTGCTTTGTTCAGGTTCACCGTCCTCTTCTTTATCTTCAGCATCTCCAGCATAGCTGTATTCAATATAAGGCCTGAGTAGTTCATCCTCATGTTCTTTGGAGGCAAAAACCAACCCATTCCCATCACGATTAATACCCCGTAACATTAATCCAAAATTACTATCCGGGCGATCTAACCAATGTTGAACAACGTCAGTAATGTCCATGCTTACCCACTCATCTTTATTGACTGTGGCACGCTTAACCAAGCCATTCTCACCATAACCAAAATCCGCAGAGATGTTTATATCTCCTCCAGGTGTTAGCCAATTATTCGCTTCCGAGTCATTATGATCTATATAATTACTTTCTACCCAAGTAGTACCATCGGGTTCAAAAGACCATATTTTGCTCCCTTCAACCCAAGGTTTAGTGACTTTAAAAGCAAGTAGCTTCGGTGAAGATGGATAATTCACTTCCAGTGCGTGCAACTTTAAACTTGCCTTCAGTAATTTTCTGTCCTTAGGCACAACGTCAAAATCGGCTTGTAACAAAAACTGACGAGACTCACCGGTGTAAGTTTTGAGTTTGGGCGAACCGCCAAAGTTCATTAGGGTCTCATTCTCATTGTATTGGCTGATCGTTGCATCAGCGACTATTGCTAATTCAATGGTCGTATAGGAGCCTTCAGTTTTTATGGGTTCATCAGAATCGGCTGCTAATATTGATGCAGTATCCGTTTCAATATTGAAATCTGGATCGTTAATAGGATCGTTTAAGCTATCTTCCCTTACTGCATTTTCATTCAAAATAGTGCCAATATCCGTTTCTTGATCTGTGTAATCCTGCTCGTGAGTGTACGGTATTGCTGTTACACTGGTTTGGCTTCCTTCAAGCCTTGTTTGGCACTCAAATTGCAATTCATCGAGTGATTTTTGGTAGCTTTGTGTGTTACCTGCTTGGTCTTGAACAAAAACGTCTATGCTATCCGTCAACTGTGTTTCGCCTAAAGAAACCTGAACTGACCCATTATCCTGATCAAACAGTTCAATAACCTGACGGTCATTAACTTTCAGCAACATTCTTTTAATCTTTCCTGAATCATCCCACCAACCTACATTAAGGTTTGAGCCAGTACATGAACCACCTGAAATGGCACTATTGATTGTAGGGTGATATCTGTCCAGTTTTGTATTAAATATCCCTTTACTTACGTCTCTGTGTCCATGGTTATCTATCCATTTTCCAAATTTGTACACCCATTTTGCTTCTTCTGGAGAGTTGCCATCGCATAAGGGTTTTTCTACTTTATGGATAGTACTGTGCTTGAATCCCCATTTATGGTTATTGTAGTTTGGCTGATATTTTTCTAAGTCGTTGTTACGACCGTCAGTTCTCTCACCTCTAGCGGCCCACCAAGCAGGGCTACCAATAGCCCCTAATGTGTGATTTATGAAGTTTCTTTCCAACAACATATTATAAGCCTGCTCTTCATTGGCGTAAGAAAGTGCCTGTAAAGCGTTATTGCTTTGACTACTGTTACTGTTATGACAAGTACTGCAATTTTGATCAAATTTAGGCCAGATGTCAGCTTTCCATTCAAGAGTTTCCATAGTGACTTGTTCGCTCACTTTAACTTCAGGTTCACACTTTGAGGTGTAATCGATATATTTAGTTTCTGTTATCATATCTATTGCTTCTAACACTGACGCTGATGTTCCTTCAAAGGGTATCGCTTTGCCTTTCTCATGTTGGTGACACCCTCCGCAATCGGTACGAGATTCTTCAGGTTTCAGAGAATGCCAGCTTCTAACGTCCGTGAGTTTTAGGCCGGTTTTCCTGTCTAGTAAATGAAAGTCAAAGGGAATGTTTGCTGGCACGATTGCTTTAAACGATTGGTCTGATTGTCCAGTGACAGAATGAACACCTAGCAACTTACTCGTTTCTTTGGATCTTTTTCCTGTAGACTCATAGTCCAGATTAGCGGCACGAAGTTTATTAGAAGTCACATTGATAGCTATCCCAAAAACATTTTCTGGTAGCAAGTATTCACAGAAATTTTGCTGATTCTGTATTCGGTTTAACCCAGCTGTTTGGTTGACCAATTCTTGAGTCTCGGCATTAATATTAGCCATGGCTTGATTCGGACTGTAAGGCACTTGACCATTATTACCCAACCAACAATCAAATGGTTTGCGATCTGTATTCCACAAAGCAGATGTCCCTACTTCGGCAAACGGATTACCTGGTTCAATAGTCGTTCCTGAGGCTACCGCAGGAGCTGTGTAGGCCTGTTCAACATCGCCACTTCTTTGCTCCCAAGTAAGTACAGGTAACGGCCATACTAAATTATGTTGTCCTGACTCATCTTCAATGACTTTTGCAATGCCAGTACCTGTCGCCGCATCGCTTTGAATCGTAGGGTGAAAAGGTTCCAAATTGTTTCTAAAACCAATATAAGATCGATATATGCTCCGATTATTATCACTGTCTACTACACGCTGGTTTGCACTGGTTTCAGTGTGTGAGAAGTACAATTCATCCGGCATCCCACAACGTGGTGTTGTAAATTTACCCAGTAACTTTCCATTTGCTGATTTAGATGGTTCATCGTCTATGTCTACACCAAGGCTAAGTTGCTTTGAACCTAACTGTCTAGGCACCAGCACACCAGCATCAGGATAATCATAAGCGTTCATGCCAGCCATGGATAACTTTAGACTGAACAAGGCACCAAAACCGTTATTGTTTAGATTGTAGTAAGAGGTTGTAACCAAATAATCCCCAGGGTGCTCACCCTTTTCTTTTACACAAAATGTGCTTAAATGAGCGGCTTCTGGATTATTTCCATAACCCCATATTGGATACCACTGCCCTGAGGAAGTCAGCCCTTGAATTTCCCAGTGTCGCGCATCTTCAGTTGTAGACTGATAAGAAAAAGCGATGCCATTTCTCAGACGGTTTGGGCTCAACGCAGAAGTCGTTGTGTAATATTGAAACTGGCGATGGTTACTTAGGGAGCCGTCATCTTTTATATCTGCAATATATAAATTGAAATTATGGTTTGCATGATTTCTCATACCTTCGTTGGAATTACTGATTCTTTTTTTATCACTTACATAAGCCAGTTTCAATCCATGCTTAGTTCGCATTTCTTCAGGATGCATATAGACACTCCCCCAATTATTGGAACCGTTGCTTTTTAACAATGGGTTTAGTGCGTCTTTATAAAGTTCATTCTGAGTTAACACTCCGTTTGCCGCAATATTGGCCGTGGTAAGACGGTTTGCTTTTAACAACTCCGGCGAATAATAATAGTCTTCAATTAAAGGCGATATGTTAATACTGTATAAGTCAGCACCCAACTTAGGCAAAGCGCTTTGACTGGTTTTATCATCAGCGTTGTGAAAGTAGCTAAAGTAGACTGTTCTTCCATCTTCAGACAGGTTTGGTTCCACTACAGACCCTGAACCCAAAAGGCCTACTGGAGTATCGATTAATTTCGATGTTTGGTGTATATCTAATGGAAACAACAGTTTGGTCTGCCCGTCAGGAAGCATAATCCATAACTTGTTGCCACCATTTGGATTATTGGCACTTAATACATCTGTCCCTATTTCATATTTACCACTGAGTCCACCATACTTATTTTCGACCTCTTTAATCGGTGCCGTTACAAAGATTAAGGGGTAATCTTGTTTATGAAAGGATTCATCGGCGCCTGGTGAGAGTGCTGTTGTAAACGTTTCTCCCATAGAAAAAAAAGAAAAAAACAAGAGAATCAATGAAAGTGTATGTTTGTAATTTATTGAACTAATGCTGCGATATGAACACTGAGCTAATCTAGTCAGATTGCGCAACTGACTCTGTTGTTTATGCATGGTAAATCCCGCTTATAGAGTACGATTAATAAATACCTGTCGGAAAGATTAATTACTTAGGAGGACACAATAATTATGAAGTTTTTATTATTGGTAACCCCGCTGTCATAGTTACGCCTTAGACCGGTGGTTTTGCGTCCCACATTTTCACGTGGTTTGCTGAAAAAGGATAATAACGATATTTAGTTGATTAACAATAATATGTCGTAAAGTTTAAATTATTTGTCGTTAAGTCAAAGAAACTACTTCATTATATTAAGGGAATTTTTTGGTACTGCTTAGGCGTTATAGCTATTTGCCACGAAAACAGGTAGTAAAATAGGTATATGAACTTCATTTTACTTTTTATGAAGCGTCTTTTATTCTCATCCCATCTTCTAGTTATGTTTTGGCTTTATTTAATCTTATTCGAGTTCAATTTCTCTACGCTTGCAGCGTAAAATAACTAAACGAGCGAATATGTACATAAAATGGGGTGATAGTTTTTGGTCAGATGGTTTTTGCAAGCTCGTGGTTTAAATCATCTACTACAATGCAACATGAGATGACTGCCTTAACTCATTCGGAATAAGGTCAAACCTTCTCAATAATGTTGTCATTGAATTTGAAGAACGTTTAAAGAACTCTATTTAAAACTAGCAATTGCACATAATCTGTTACAGGTTCCTATAAGTTTATTTGTTCAAATATTAGCGTAGCCTCTGCTTTACCATCAAATTCTTGCTTGGATTGTATCGCAATAGCTAATTCTTTATAGGCTTCTTTTTTTCTACCTAATTGCAATAATACATAGCCTAAGTGATAACCAATGGAAGCATCATTGGCGTCTAACGAACGTGCTTGCCTTAGCGTCGATAGTGCTTCGTTAAAGGCGCTTTGTTTAGCTAAAATCCATCCATAAGTATCTAAAATAAAGGCGGATGCTGGGCTTAATTGACTAGCCTGTGCAGCATAAATTTGTGCTTTTGGCAGATTGTTGTCCATTGTTGCAATAGCTAAGTTATTTAATATTTCGGCTTTATTGGGTAACTTTTCAGTATCTTTGAACAGTTCATATTGATGCTGTGCTTCAGCATGACGTTTTGCTAATAAATAGTAGTCGGCTAATAAATTTCTATAATAATGATTATTAGGGAACTCTTGCAATGATATTAATAATGCCGATTCAAATTCTTTCGCTTTAAAGCCACGGCTGGCCAATTTATATGCTTTAACCAATGCCATACCATTTTTTTGATTTAAAGCAAAAGCTCGTAAATAGGACTTTTGAGCCTGCTCTGGCTTGTTTCTCGATAATAGAGAGTCGCCTTCTAATACGATAACTTCTGAATTATTTGGCAACAGTTTTTTAAGGTTAGCTAATTTTTCTTCTGCGGTAACACCTTTTTGTTCGTAAACACTTAATTTAGCGTCTGCGTACAACACCGCCTCAGACTCTGGAGATAATTCTAAAGCGCGATCCATGCTCTTTCTGGCACCTAGCATATCTCGCGCTTTTCGTTGCAGTTTGCTCAACTCTACTAACTGCAACGCATCCTCGTTCCAAAGGCTAAATAAAATATTAAACTGCTTTTTCAGCTGTTGGTATTCTCTCATTACAAGTAACAGTTCTATCTTCGTTTTTATATAATTAGCTGACAATCTATCTTTTGATAGTAAATTATTGATTAGTGTTAATGCTTGTTCATATTGACCGGTTAGCTTTAACAGCATAGCTAAGAATTCTTGAGCCGCAGTATTGTTTCGATCAATTTTTAGTACTTCATTTAACGCATATATCGCATTTTGAGATTTACCTAGCGCAACATTAACTTCAGCTAATAACAACCAAGATTTAATATGTCTTGGTTGTCCTTCAATCATTTTGTGCAGAATTTTTTGTGCCATTTCTGGTCGATTCAATTTAAGTAATGCCGATGCCTGATTATATTTTGCGGGAAAGTAGTTATTGTTTTGAGCAAGAATATCTCGCGTAACTTTATAAGCATGTGGATACATTTCCATGCCAAGCAAAGCGACGGCGATTGAATTCATTAATTCCAAGTTAGTTGGAAATTCATTTAATAGCTTATTGGCGATAAATGCCGCTTTTCCAGGTTGCCCCGAATTTAAATAAAGTGTAATTAAATAATCTTCATATTTGACATTTCGTTCTTGTTTATTGGATTGTTCCAGTAAATTAATTGCTTCTACGTTTTTCGTTTGATGAAATAACAGTCGAGCCTGAGCCAAATTTACATCAACATCATCGGGATATAATTTAGTCAACTCAAAGAGCAGTTCCTCACACTTAAAGAGCTTTTTTCTCTCTGTGAATAAGTCGCATAAGGTAATGGCTAAATTTTTCTCTTGAGGGATCACGTCTATATGTTTCTCAAGGATTTCTCTAGCGTAATTTTTTTGATTCAGTTTTAAATAACCTTGGCTAAGTAATGAGATGGCGTGAAAGTTATCAGGTTGGTTAACGAGGAACTTATTTAACTCTTTCACCGATAATTCATAATTTTCTAACAAAAATGCGGAAATACCATTGATAAAGTAAATCCAGTCATTTTCAGCTAATACTTCACTTTCTACTAAGCTCAATTGTTGGTTTAGTGTATTCAAAATAGTTTTAGCCAAAGCGTCGTCGTTGCTATCCAGCAATAAATTCGCTTTTAGTAGTTTTGCTCTGGGATCATTGGGAGAAACTTCTATGACTTCGTCAATCAAGCTAGAGGCTCTATTTTTATTTCCTTGTTCAACATATATTGAAGCTAAAGCACGCTTTGCATTGGTGTTGTCACTTTTAAGCATCAGCACTTTTTCAAAACTAGTAATCGCTTTGGAAAGCTGTCCCTCTGATTTTTGCAGTTGCCCTTGAAGATGCCAAGTAAAGTAATTAGCTTTATTTAATGAAAACAATCTTTCAATTAATACTTTTGCTTGGTCAAATTCCTTTTTATTAATATGGTAAGTGGCTAACTGATTTAAAACAGCTACATTATTAGGTGCCATTCTGTAAGCCATGCGATATTGCTGCCATTCTTCATCTGGTTGTTTTAATTTAGCGAATGCCTTAGCTTTCATTAATAGTTGGGCTAATTTGGCTGCTTTAGATAATCGTAGGTTTTTATCTAGAGCCAATACTTCTTGATAACGTTTCGAATAATATAGAGCTTCTCCCAGGGGGCTAACAATAAATTCAATATCTCCTCCAAGCGCTAAGGCCTCAGACAGTTCAACCGCAGCATCTGGATAATGCCCCTTTTCTAACAACACTTTCCCCATTAATATTTTGCCTGGAATATGTTCATCATTCTCTTTTAAAGTATTTTTTAGGAAAATATAAGCCGCGTCAAGATCTTGTTCGTTATAGCTATGTAATGCTTTTTCGTAGTGTGTATTTTCACTCGTTTGAGCTATAAGCGTATTGGGAGCTAGTAATAAGTAAATAGAAAATAATGGCAGGAAAAGTACTTGGTTCTTAAACATACATACTACTTATTATTGAAAGTTGTTATTGGAAGTTACTATCGATAACTCTAATCACTAGAGTAGAATATTAAATTAAAAAAAACGACCACTATTGTGATCGTTTAGGTAAACAATTTTATTACATCAATAAATTAATGGAGTTTTTTTGCTCGAGTACGAGTTAACAACAATAACATTGAAGAGAAAAGAATTAACATTGACGGTTCAGGTACTTCTGTTGTTGTATCATTTGCGGCAAGAGAACAGCGATTAAATCTATTTTTTGAGCTAAACTCAACATTTGGTCCGACAAATTGTGCACAACCTTGAGAGTTGCTAACTTGAATATCATGATCATTGTCGTCGCTTAAGTCCCAAAGACCAATCCCACCTAGTATACTATTGGTCACTTGAATAGAAGCATTTCCGTGAGCCGTACTGGTATAAAATATGGCGCCAAGATCTTGTACTATTTCATCTTCGCAATATCCATCACCCTTGTCCGAGCAGCTCATCATTATCGAAGATGTATTTATTTTAAAATTTCCTGTGCCTATAATACGAAAAATAGCTAGAGTACTGCCCGATGTTTGCAGTATCCAATCTGTATACTGAACTGAAAAATCCTGATCATTTGTTATTATGTCGATGATTGCAATACCGTCATCAACAAAATTTCCTGTTGTGGCGCCAAACTCATCTATAAAATTCCCACCATTGTCAATATCATCGAGGTCTAATTTATAAGGGCCGTCACCATCTTTGTAGTTTTCATCATCTATTAAATTAAAGGTGGTTTTATCGTTGGCAACACCATTATCAAAATCTTTAACATCAATAACAAATTCTGCTTTTAAGTTCGGATCATCTAGGTAAGTTTGCCATGCATCTAATTCTGCTAATAGTGCACTGGCTTCATCTGATTCAAATTTTGATACACCGCCATTTGTACCATTTTGGGTGTAATGTAAGTTTTTAAAATTCTCTGTTGAGCTTTCCTTCCAACTGTCATTTTTATAGTCTCCATTATCGCCACAGCTAGACAATTGGTTTTGACATTTTATCCCTAACTCAGCAAAATAATCTGTATTTTCAGTGGTAAATGTCCCACTAGCATTTGTTAATGCAACATTGCCGGAATAGTCAGGGCTTTCACTTAATAATTTAGCACCCTTCAAATAATCTACTTTACCTACAGTATCGCCATCGTCAAATTTAGCATCATTTTCTACCCATCTTTGCTGCCATGGAAAGTCACTTTTAGTATTGACACCAATGGAATGGTACGAACCATGCAATTGACTTTCAGCTATTGCTGTATTGGGATCCGCATCGTAAGAGTTTTGTGTTAAATTTTTGTTATGCAGTGTTCCTCCTTGGTATGCGATTGTTCCATCATTTCCTATATTGCCTACTCCATAAGATCCTGAACCGCTAGAGGTCACTTCTTGATCTGCACCGAATTCTCCGCCCTGTGAAATAAAAGCCTCACCACTACCAGTGGCAATAACTAAAAAGTCCGAAGTAGTCGAAGTAGTTGTACTCGCAAGCGCTTGGCTGCTTATCAAAGAAGAAAGTAACATTCCGGCTACAATGGAAGGAGAGGTTTTAAATTTAGTTATCAACATATGTTGACCTTATTTCTGTAAAGTGAATGACTTTCTAACTTTTCATTATTAAATCGGGCTATAAGTTCAAAAGAAAATGAACACGGTAATGTAATAATGCAATAAATATGCAAAAAACATTCCATATATTTTTTTTGTTTAAAATCAATGGTGAAAACTGTTCTTATTCAGATGTTTTTAAATGTTGTAAAAATTACTGACACTATAATAATGTAGTGGTCTGCGAAAATCATTTGAACTCGATTAATTCGTCCACAGGATTTGGTTTAACCCCCCGTCTTTAGACCGCTTTTAGCTAGTCATTGCGTTTATTATATCAAGGTATGAAATATCGTATGGTTCATATACAACATATAAAATATCACTTTATTTGGGTAACGAAATATCGTTATCGAGTTTTAACTGGCGATGTAGGGCTTAGGGTTTGACGTGGTTTATTTGACTTGAGATACGGCCATTTTGACTGTAATTAAACGGAAATTAATACACTACCCAAGCCATTGACCAATTTCTTAGTTAACGAGTCATTTTACAAGTATGGTCTTTGTCTTTGTTTGTGATTGGATGTCCATAGTTATTCATGGATGAGTTCCGTTTACTTAGAGCTCAGCTACTCAACTTTACTTTACATATAGCTTGGGCTTAATTATTTTTAGATATTTGAAAAAGGTTACGGTACGGTGTGAAATGGGTGGTTTTCCCCTAATTTTTTTCATATGAACGTATGGGAACTCACCCATTTGTTGATGTGCTCAATTTGGTTTTATAGGTGGTTTATTATTAATTGTTGTTTATTTTCAATTGGATATGTTGATTTTGTTGGCTGTAGTGAAGTTGGCACAAACCTTGCTCTATCGATGAGACTGGTAAATGAAGTATGTAAAGCTTCAATACCAAGTTAAAAAATATTATAACAAGGGAAAGTCAGAATGAGATTCAATAATATTACAATGAAAAAATCCTGTTGTGTAGGGGTGCTGATGGCCACATCAAGTATGATAATGGCTGATGAAGTGAAAACGTCTTTTTATGGTTCGCTACGTTTAGGAGTGGACTATGTTGATGCTGGTACAGTTGATGATGCCGCGAATGGGCGAGATTTTCTGAGCCGAGTTGGTGCTAAAGCATCGATTGTTTTAACGGATAGTTTAACCGGTATCGGTAAGGTCGAATATGGTCTTCGTGGTGATGATGGTGTGAACTTTGCGCAAAATGACAAGCCAGGTATGCGTCAGGTTTATGTTGGCTTAAAAGGTGACTTTGGTACGGTTACTTATGGCTCTCAAACTATTTTATGGCATAAGTTTGTTCGTGGTGCTTATTTTTCTGATGGCTTAGACTCTCTTCGTCAAGGTGCTATTCGTGATGATGATTTCTTACAATGGGAAAAATCTTCAGGAAACTGGCGTTTTGGCGCGGCATTACAAACAGAAAAGCAAGATGGTGATTCATTTGATCAATACCAAGTAGCTGCACAATACACTACCGGCCCTATGAAGTTACAGGCGGCATTAGCTGCCGATAACCGCGGTGATAATACAGGTAATTTGTATGGTTTTAGAGCTTGGTATGACGTTTCTGACCGTGTTACTTTATCAGCATTTTATCATTTAGCCGAAGAAGACTTTGATATGTACGGTGGAAACTCTTCTGGTAATGTTCGCTTAAAAAGTACCGCAGAGTCAGGCAACATTGGTGGTGTTAGCGCATGTAAAACAGAAGAACGCTCTACTGCTGGCCTTTATGGTAAGTGGAAAGCAGATAAAAACCAAGTTCATGCCCGTTATGCTGTAAATAGCTGTGATATGCAAGGAAGTGTTAGCTCAATAAAAGTTGAATATATTCGCTACTTTTCCAAAAAATTTAGATTGTGGACTGCATTTGAACAGCTTGATAGTGATGATAGCAGATTACCATCAACCGGTGAAAACATGTCAGAGTTGCAATTAGGTGCTCGTTTCGATTTTTAGACAGGGTGATTTACTAAATACCCCATTATAAAGTGTTAACTTGTTTTACTATTATCGTTAGTAATGGTTAACCGCTTAAATATATAGGAAAAATATTATGTTATTAAATAAAATAGTTATCGGTTTAGCTACCAGTATTATGTGCTCATTAACATTTGCTGCGAACGCTGAACCCATTGAAATTAAATTCTCTCATGTTGTATCCGAAAACACCCCGAAAGGGCAAATGGCGCTTAAGTTTAAAGAGTTAGTAGAAGCAAAACTTTCAGGCAAAGTTATTGTTAAAGTTTTTCCAAGTTCACAACTGTTTGGTGATAACAAAGTATTAGAGGCGATGCAGTTAGGCGATGTGCAAATAGCGGCGCCTTCACTCTCTAAATTTAAAAAATATACTAAAAAATTACAAATTTTTGATTTACCCTTTTTATTCACCAATATGGACAGTGTTGAACGTTTTCAAAAAAGTGCTGTTGGTTTAAAATTATTACGTTCTATGGAACGTAAAGGGCTAATTGGTTTAGGATATTTGCACAATGGCATGAAACAGTTATCAGCAAGTTCACCTTTGAAAGTACCTAACGATGCCAAAGGAAAAAAATTCCGTATTATGTCATCTGATGTTTTAGCTGCGCAGTTTATGGCTGTAGATGCCATGCCTGTTAAAAAACCTTTTTCAGAAGTATTTACTTTATTACAAACCAAAGCAATTGATGGACAAGAAAATACTTGGTCAAATATCTACTCTAAAAAATTCTTTGAAGTTCAGGATTATATTACTGAAAGTAATCATGGCGTTTTAGATTATATGGTTGTTACCTCGAAAGAGTTCTGGGATAGCTTACCTGAAGATATTCGTCGTGAAGTGGGTGACGCATTATCACAAGCTATTCTTTATGGTAACAATATTGCTGCGCAAAAAGCACAGCAAGATAAACAAAAAATTATCGACTCAAACCGCTCTACTGTTATTAGTATGACAGCTGATCAACGCCAACTTTGGATGGATGCCATGAAGCCTGTATGGAAACGCTTTGAAAAGAAAATAGGCAAAAATTATATTGATGCCGCTATTGCAGCAAATACGGTTGATTAGAAGAGTTACTTATTTTTTGCTGAGCTTAGGCTAGTCAGCTTTTTAATTTTTATCATTAGCTAAACACAAGGATGTGTAGTTAGTGATTGGTTAGGTTGTTTTATCATGTTCTCCAAAATATCAAAATCTTTTGAGGAAAGCTTTGTAAGCCTACTTCTTGTTGGTATGACACTATTGGTGTTTGCAGAGGTTGTTGCACGCTTTCTATTTAATACTGGCTTTTTATGGATGGAAGAAGTCACCTTAACTTTAGGTGCATGGTTTGTACTCTTTGGTGCCTCTTATGGCGTTAAAATCGGCGCTCATATTGGTGTAGATGCTTTTGTGCAAGCGCTTCCTGAAAAAACACGAAAATTAACAGCTATAGCTTCTGTTCTTCTTTGTTTGTGCTATTGCTGTTTGTTTTTATATGGCAGCTGGACGTATTTAGCCAAAATGTACAGCATTGGCATTACTATGGAGGATGTTTATGTGCCGAAAATAGTCATTGAATTATTTAATGAAGCCACCTTATGGGATGTGTTTCGTGTCGATGCCGAAGAACCACTAATGCCATTATGGATTTCACAATCCATTCTTTTTATAGGATTTTTATTACTGTTCTATCGTTTTTTTCAACTGTTATTACAAGTTATTAGTGGTAAAGCAGACGGATTTAAATTTGCGGATGAAGCAGAAGAGAGTATGCATTTAATACAAAAGGATGAAAAAGCAGATATTAATTCAGAACATAATCCTGATATATCTGCCCAACCAAATGATGATCAAACTGAGGAGAAACGCTAATGACTATCGCGACTCTATTTATTACTTTACTAGGCTGCATGTTAATTGGTATGCCTATTGCTGTAGCATTAGGGTTTTCTAGTATGGTGACTATACTGTTTTTCTCTAATGACTCTCTAGCCTCGGTAGCGCTTAAAATGTATGAAGCGGCATCAGAGCATTACACTTTACTTGCGATTCCTTTTTTTATTTTATCATCAGCTTTTTTATCAACAGGTGGTGTTGCCAGAAGAATAATAGACTTTGCTGTTGCTAGTGTTGGCCATATTCGTGGTGGCTTAGCGATGGCGTCTGTTTTAGCTTGTATGTTGTTTGCCGCTGTTTCTGGCTCTTCTCCAGCAACGGTTGCCGCTATTGGTTCTATTTGTATCGTTGGTATGGTGCGTGCTGGGTATCCAGAAAGTTTCGCGGCAGGTGTTATTACCAATGCAGGCACTTTAGGGATTTTAATTCCCCCTTCTATTGTGATGCTAGTTTATGCCGCAGCTACTGAAGTGTCAGCATCAAGAATGTTTATGGCAGGTTTAATTCCAGGTCTTATGATGGGCACTATTTTAATGATAGCTATTTATATTATTGCTCGTATAAAGAATTTACCCTCACTGCCATTTCCTGGTGTTAAAGCACTATTACGCTCTGGTGGTATAGCCATGGGCGGACTTATGCTGATTTTTATTGTGCTTGGTGCTATTTATGGTGGTGTGGCAAGTCCAACAGAAGCGGCAGCAGTTGCTACGGTGTATGCTTATTTAGTGGCCGTATTTGGTTATCGTGATATAGGCCCATTAAGAGAAGTTAAATGGCGTAACCATAAAGAAGCGATAGGTCAGGCAATAGTGAGAAATCTTTCGTTAATGACGTTGGCACTGCCAAGAAGCTTCACAGACAAAGAAGTCAGAAAGGTTGTATTAGATGGCGCAAAAGTTAGCATTATGCTGTTATTTATTATTGCTAATGCTATGTTATTTGCGCATGTGTTAACAACGGAGCGCATTCCACATGCTATTGCAGAAACTATTGTTGGTTGGGGATTACCTGCATGGGGATTTCTTATCATTGTGAATATACTATTGCTTATTGCCGGTAATTTTATGGAGCCATCAGCTATATTATTAATTATGGCACCAATTCTATTTCCTATTGCGACTCAATTAGGGATAGATCCTATTCACCTTGGTATTATTATGGTAGTGAATATGGAAATAGGTATGTTAACACCTCCTGTCGGGCTCAATCTCTTTGTTACGTCAGGTATTACAGGGCGCAGCATGGGATGGGTTATTAAGGCATGTTTACCTTGGTTATCGTTACTATTAATGTTCTTAATGTTAATAACTTATGTGCCACAAATATCATTGTTCTTACCTGAATATATAGATAAATTAAATGGTTATTAAATTTCATTACTAAATTAAAACCCTGCATATTGCAGGGTTTTATGGTTTAACTAAATTGTTTTAATGGCAACATAATGAATACTAAAAAGATTACCACTAAGCGATACTTTATTTTTGTAATACTCGTTCTTGGTTTTATTTTAACTATTAATATCTCGAAATTCATAGGGTTAAGTATTGCCTATACTGAATTAAATAAACAATCAAATAGCCATTTAAACCATCTTGTTTTTTATATTGAAAGCACTTTGGGACGATTTGAAAAAATTCCAGAGGTCTTGGCTAAACACCCTTTGTTGCAACAAGTTTTACACGAGAAAAATAATGATAATGGAGCGCGTTTAAACCTATTACTAGAAGAGATAGGGGGTGTCACCCAAGCCTCAGATATTTATTTAATTGATAAAACAGGCTTAACTTTAGCCGCAAGTAATTGGCAAAGTGAACGTACCTTTATTGGTATGGATTTTAGCTTTAGACCTTATTTTCAACAAGCCATGCGAGGCACTTTGGCCCGTTATTATGCCGTAGGGTTAAGTAGTAATAAACGTGGTTATTATTTTGCTTCTCCGGTTACCCGTAAAGGTGAGGTAATAGGTGTTATTGCGGTAAAAATTAGCATTGATGAAATTGAAAATCAGCATAAAGAGGCGGTTGGCGAAAATAATTATAATTTTTTGATTGTCGCACCGGATGACGTGGTTTTTATTTCTGACAAAAAGGAGTGGCGCTTAAAAACTATTGTTAATATTGGTGCCAAAAAAGCACAACAACTTAAATACTCACCGCGTTACTCTGGTAGAGAAATAGAGATGTTAGATGTTCAAGCGCGACAAAGCTTATATTTACCGCAGGATATTTCCGGATCTTTATATAAAATTAATGACTTAGGCGGGAAAAGAGAGGTGTTTGCTCAGCATAAACAAATGCTTGATATAGGGTGGCGAGTACACTTATGGACTTCACTCGAGGATATTGAGCAACAAAAGTCCTTTTTAACTATTATTAGTGCTATTGGTTATTTACTGGTGCTATTTTTGCTGTTATTCGCCAAAGAAAGAATGCGTAATGCCAAAAATCAACGAAATGCGCGATTAGTGCTTGAGCAAAGCGTGAAAGAACGTACCGCAGATTTAACCGTCAGTAACACTCAACTTGTTACTGAAATTGAGCAGCGAATACAGACTCAAAATCAATTAAATAAAACCCAAGACGAACTGATTCAGTCGGCAAAGCTAGCAGTTATTGGTAACATGTCTGCTAGTATTAATCATGAGATTAATCAACCATTAACGGCATTACGTAGTTACTCGCAAAATGCATTGAGTTATCAAGAACGTGGTCAGGCAGGCAAGGTTCAACACAATTTAGAGTTGATCATTACTTTGGTTGACCGATTGGCTGATATTGTCAGTCAATTTAAACACTTCTCTAAAAAAAGTAGCGGTACCGCTAGACAAGTTTATTTACAAGGGTGCATTATCGCGGCAATAAGCATTGTTAAACATCAAGCTCAAAATGAGTCGGTACAACTGCTTGTTAATTTACCTAAAAACAAAATTTTTATTTTAGGGGATGAAATTCGTTTAGAGCAAGTGTTAATAAATCTATTTAATAATGCTATTCAAGCGATGTCTAATGAAAAAACTAAACAACTCGATGTGGGTATTACGCTTGTTGACAATGAAGCTGTTATTGCGATAAAGGATACTGGTTCTGGCATTTTGACAGGTAATTTAGATAAAATATTTGAGCCTTTTTTTACCACCAAAGAGAGAATAGGCTTAGGACTAGGTTTGTCTATTTCTCAGCGAATCATAGAGTCAATGCAAGGCTCATTAGCCGTTAAAAATCATGAAGATGGTGGTGCTGAGTTTAAGATTGTTTTGCCCTTATATGAAAAACCTAATTAAGAACGTTGAATAACTGTTTAATTAATAACCATGGCAGTACATATGAAAGATAGATTATTAACTAATAATGAAGATTTGGGTACGGTTTTTATCATTGATGATGATGTTAATATTTGCACCGCTATTGAGCAAATGTTAGAGCTACAAGGTTTTAAGGCAGAAACTTTTAATGATGCTAATGTTTTGCTTAGCAAGGTAAATAAACAATGGTCAGGCATTATTATTAGTGACATTCACATGCCGAATATGGATGGTCACCAGCTGATGAATAAAGTTCACCACATAGATAATCTTCTCCCCATTATACTATTGACAGGTTTTGGTGATATATCCATGGCGGTTAATGCTATGAGAAATGGCGCCTATGACTTTATTGAAAAGCCTTTTAACAATGAACATTTATTAGACATAGTAAAACGGGCCTTAGATAAAAGAGCACTGGTATTAGAGAATCGTCATTTGAAAAAAGAGTTAGAAACTCATTCATCTCCCGGTCCTAGAATACTAGGCAGTGCTCCGTCTATCGTGCATATGCGTAATATGCTTAATCAGGTGATGGATGCGCCTGCTGATGTGATGATTGATGGTGAAACTGGAACGGGCAAAGAGTTAGTGGCTAGGTACTTACATGATCATAGCATTAGAAAAGATAAAAACTTTGTCGCTTTAAATTGTGGTGCTATTCCCGAAAGTATTATTGAAAGTGAGCTGTTTGGTGCTGAAGCTGGCGCATACACGGGTGCGGATAAACGTCGAATTGGTAAATTTGAATATGCCAATGGTGGCACTATCTTTTTAGATGAAATTGAAAGTACGCCTATGTCACTACAAGTGAAATTGTTACGGGTGTTAGAAGAGCGTAAAGTGGTACGTTTGGGCTCAAATGTTGGTATTGACTTGGATATTCGTATTATTGCCGCCACGAAAGTTGATCTTCTAGCTTTATGTGATCAAGGCATATTTCGACATGACTTGTATTATCGTTTGAATTTGGTGACTATTGAAATACCGCCATTGCGCGATCGTATTGAAGACATTCCTTTACTCTTTTTACACTTTTCACGGGTGGCATCGGCACGTTATCACCGTGAATTGATTCCGCTTACGCAGGAACATAAAGCGCGCTTAATTAGCCATCATTGGCCTGGTAATGTTCGCGAGTTAAGAAATTTAGCAGAGCGTTATGTACTGTTAGGCGAAGTGGCCGCTTTTAATCAACAAAATTATACAAATGATGAAAAAACCACCATGAGTTTGCCTGAACGGGTTGAATTTTTTGAACGCTCACTTATTGAAGAGGCGTTAACTAATAACAATGGCAGTATTAAATACACCATGGATGAATTGATGCTAGCGAGAAAAACCTTATATGACAAAATGAAAAAATATGACTTAGCGAGAAAAGAGTTTCTTGCTTAATTATGTACATACCCGCTCCACTTGAAGATGTCGCACGATAAATTATTCATCGAACGATTTGGCATTTTTGGATCTATATTTTACTTTTCTATCTCGCTTGGGGGCGATAGCGCCATAGAATTATGCTTCTCATGTCAGCTATCTTTGAAAAGTTTGGACATAAAAATGGCGCTATAGAGTTGAGCCAAATATCAGTTGTTGGGGATATTATTAGCCCTTTAGCCCTTAGCTTGAGAGTGAATTACTCTATGTTATTTTATTTTAGCTTGCCTGGGCACATTTTTATTTGTGCTTTTGTTTAGTTCTTGTTCTGCCAACAAGCTAATTAAAATGGTAAGTCAGTTGAACCAGCGTAGTTCTTCCAGGCATTGGTAAGTCAAAAGGAACATTAACCACAGGGCCATTATTGATTGTTGGCTCTCGGGCATCACTATCAAAAATATTTTTTACAAATAAAGACATTGAAAAGTCAGCATTTTCTGGTTGCCAAGTCAGTGATAAATCGGTCAAATTATAATTATCAATTGAGTTTCTTAAATCATCTATCGCTCTGACTCTATCCATGATCCAATTGGTTTTAACACCAAAATTCACTTCATCATTCACTTCATAATAAGCCTGTAAATACAATTGTTGCTCAGGTACATAGCTTGTATCATTATTATTACCATCTTCGGCATGCAACCAAGCATAATTGCCTGACACTTTCAGTGAGGTTAAAGGTAGCCATTTAAACTCCATTTCAAAACCGTATCCTTGTTGCTCTCCGATGTTTTGGGCTGTGCTTGTGGTCGTCCCTTCATCGGGTAAAAATTGCACAATATCTTGCCAGTCATAAGCGAAAAAACTCACGCCATATTGTAGCTCTGAATTTGTATGGTAATTAAAGGCTAATTCATAGGTATTGATGGTTTCAGGCGTTAGATTTGAATTACCTAAATTAGCGGGATTATTAGTAACTCTCATTTCAGCAAAGGAGGGGGCTCTAAAGGCACTGCCATAGAGAAATTTAGTGGTTAAATTCAAACTGGTTGTCCAAACTAACGCTACTCGAGGATTAACGGTTGAGCCAAAATCAGAATAATCATCGTAACGAATACCTGTAGTTAATTCCCAATCTTTGGCAACTTGCCATATATCTTGTAGCAATAAATAACCATTCTTTCTATCTCCCTCAGAAATAAATACAAAAGGTGTATCCGTTACATCGACAACAGGGCTACCCGGTGGTAAATATTCACCATTAGGGCCAAAGGCAAAGTTTTTTGATTCTTGAACTTTATAAAGATCCGAAATATCATAACCAATGCCTATCGTTAAATTATGATCGTCTATGGCGGTATAGTTAGCATTAATGCCCGTTCTATAGTGTTTCTCAAAAACTTCAGGGTTACCAATAACACCATTAGGAAATGGACCACCCAGCCCTATATCGCTACCGGGAGGAAAAATAATTAAATTAGTATTGAGTTCTTGGCTGGTATGAAAATATGAAAATTTTGACTTTATTTCCCAATCATCAAAAAGGTTCTTGGTTGTATAAGTAATATCAGCATTCCAGCGCTCACTGGACTCTTCTGTGCCAGGGGTCAGTGCTTCAGCTAGACCTAGACCCACACCTATTTTTCTTTTTTGATAGCCCATATTAAAAACGAGTTGCTTATAATCAAGACTTAAGCGAAATTCATCATTTTTTCTTGGGTGCGGCGCTAAACCTGGTGCCAGAGAGGCATTGGTCTCGAAAATACCATCTAGAAATGTTTGAGCATCGGTTTCAATAAATTGTTCGAAACCATCGGTTTCATGACGCTCATAACTGATAAAACCACCTAAATCTCCAGCAGTCCAAGCGTGATTAAACCAATAATTTTTTGTGGAAAAACTGCCGGCACGGTACCCTATATGGCTACCGCTTGAGGTTTTTGAAGATTTAGTGATAATATTAATGACACCTGCGGAAGCATCCGCACCAAAAAGGGCAGAGCCTGGCCCTCTAATTACTTCTATACGAGCAACGGCTTCTAGTGTCATACCACCCCAAATTTGGTTTCGATTACCGGTGAATACATTGGTAATTGGCACACCATTAATTAACATTAATACCTGCGCGTTAAATGAGCTATAAATACCTCGAAAAGTATAGATAGGCAGATGATTCTCAGGTTTATAAGAAACATGCAGTCCAGCAACTGACTCTAGTACTTCATCAATATTAACCGCGCCCATGCGTTTTATTTCTGCTTCAGTGATAACGGTTGCCGTTGAAGGGGCTTTTGATATTAATTGCTTGGTTCCGGTGGCAATTGAAACGAAATCTTCATCACCATAAAAATCTTCTAAAGAACCATCCATTTCATCGTTGTAGCCCTCATTATCACTAGGGTAGGCGACATCGTTAATATCAGGGCTTGCTAATAATAAAGGGGGAATAATGGTCAAAGTAATCATGAATGATAGTATTAAAAAATTTCGAGTAAATAACATAAAGAGTTCCTTAGTAAAGCATTAATTATTTGTTTACATATTTGTTAATGTTATAAATCTTCGTTTAGCGGTAATCGCACACTAAATACTGAGCCAACACCTAATTCGCTGCTAACGTCTAATGTTCCGCCCATGAGTTGGCAAAAGTTTTGGGTAATTGCCATACCTAAACCTGTACCTTCAAACTTTCTGGTTTGGCTACCATCTACTTGAGTGAATTGCTCGAATATAAAGTTTAGTTGTTCATTGGCAATTCCAACACCAGAGTCGGTAACTGAGCAGAATAAGTGATTTTTATCATTAGAAATTTTAAATGTAATGGTGCCATTGTTGGTGAATTTACAGGCGTTACTGAGTAGGTTCAAAAATATTTGCATTATTTTTTGTCGATCAAAGATTAATATTGATGTTAACGAAGCAATGTTAACAATGAGTTCATTATTATTAGCTCTTGCCATGGGTTGTACGGTATCAATAGTTTCTTTGACTAAATTTTTAATATTAATGGCTTTTAAGTATAAGTCCATGCGACCCGCTTCTATTTTTGCTAGATCAAGAACATTGTTAATTAAGGCGAGTAAGGTATGGGCGCTACGAATACTTTTTTCTAAATCTTCTACTTGTTCATCCATACATTCTAGTGCCAAGTCTTCTTTTACTAAGTCGGTGTAACCAATAATAGCTTGCAAAGGAGTGCGTAATTCGTGGCTGATGTTGGCTAAGAATTCAGACTTATGGCGACTAGCGGTTAAAGCGCTATCTCTTGCTACTACAAGCTCTTGCGTTCTAACTTCTACTTCAGACTCTAAAGTATTATGGTTTTTCTCTAGGGTGATATTTTGTTGCTCAAGGGTCGACATCATTTGATTGTAAATCTGTGCCATTTGCCTAATTTCTAAGGTGCCATTTACGGGAGCCTTTTGGTAAATTTTTGAGTCTCTTGCGGTTTCCATAGTATGGGACAATGACAGTAATGGCTTGATCATTCGGTTAATTATTAGGCGTATTACTAACGCTAAAATAAACGCGATTATCATCCCAATAGACAAATTATTAATAAAGATAGTACGCTGAATTTGATGCAAGGCACTTTTATTATATTTAATCACTACGTAACCTAGTGTTTGCTGCTTAGTCACTTCATCATCGGGATCAATCATTTCTACATCATAAATATCTGCCATAAAAGTAACTGCAGCGCTAAATATCCAAACCGCATTGTTTTCTGACAATAGCTGTTTTTGCGTTGCAAAATGTTGACTGGTTACTTGAATACTAGCGGGTAACAGCTCAGTTGATGATATTAGCTTTTCGCCGTTATCTTTATAAATAGCAACGCCAATAACCGAGGAGAATCCTAACGTTTGTTTTATTGCTTGTTGAGCATTTTCTTCACTGGCGGTGAGTAATGCTAATACGGCTTGTTCGGCAAAGTTATTGGTAATTTGTATATTATTGTCGATGGTGGTTTCTCTTAAGGTTTGGCTTGATTGCCAAGCGGTAAGAGTAGAGGTTGCTAAAGTCAAAAATATAATGCTAATAACAAAAATAGTTAATAGTTGTCGTTTAAAACTAACTTTTGGAGCAATAACGTACTGTTTAGATTGTATCAACATTATTTCAACAACTACTGTGGGAAGGTTAATTTAAAGAGCTGTTGCTGCTCAGAGCTATATTTCAGCCCTAGGTGAGCAGCAGTACGCAAATTTACTGCTAATAAGGTCGACTTTAAAGCGGCAAAGTTTTTTTGTTCAGGTTGCTGTGCAAGCTCTTGTACCATTTTGAATAAGTGTGTGCCTAAAACAAAGTTGTCAGGGTAGGTAGAAAAGAGTGCCCCGCGCTTAGCATGAGAGGGTTTACTGGAGAAGACCACCATTTCTTTAGCCCATGCTTTTTCTAAAATAAGCGGTAAAGTAATTTTGTCGTGTGATGATATACGATCAAATGGCAACCATATTGCGTCTTTGTTTGAAACTCCAGAAGTAAAAACTTGTTGGTAAAAGGTGATTGCCCCAGCGGTATCGCTAACTTGTTGCAGGTTTAAAGTTAAGCCTTTTTCTTGTGCGGCGTTTTTGGCAAGCGCTATTAACCATGCATTTTTTTTACTGTAAGCAACATGAATTTGTTTAACATTAGGGGCAACTTGTTGTAAGTAATAAAACAAATACGCAGGATCAGTAATTAAACTTATACCAGAGACACCGTTTGGGCTAATTGGTAAAGCTCCTGAAACCACTTGAAATTTGTTTTTTTGATTATTTAAGGTGAATTTAGATAGTTGCTTAGCTAGTTTCCAGCCTGAACGGCCTAAGACGATAACTTTATTGATGTGTTTTTTTTCGAGATTTTGAGCAATGCCCTGAGCATTAAAATTTTTATTGATGATAAATTTTTCAATGTTTATTTTTTTATCCTTGGCGGCCTCAATACTGCCGGCAATAATATTCTGATAAATAGAATTGTAAGGTTCTTTGGCTTGAGGGTAAAAAATGGCAACTTTGTTTGCATGCTTATTAGTCGTATTTTCGGCATACGCATAGCCCGCTAGCAACAGGCTAGTAACTAAAAACACTAAGAAAAACAATTTATTTACTAAGTAACCATTCAACAAGCAGTACCTTTAAATTAGTAACTGAATGTTAAGTATACCTTTATTTTGATAAAAGACGAGACTATGTGAGATAAAACTTTACAAAGTTTAACTTGTAGGAGCGGTTTCAACCGCGAAATTATCGAGGATACTTTTGTTAAAAAATAAGCTCTCCTACAATAGGCTTTCAAATCAATAAATAGCTTATATGACAACAACTAATGGTCTACATCACCATTAGAAGTTATAAATTAAGGTCATTGAGGTTTCAGTGTTCGTGCTTTCAAACTCTGGTTCAACTTCAGTGTCATAGTCGATACGTAAAGCGAATTTTAGCTGTAAGGCATCAATTAATTGAGCAGTAACAGACGTTTCAGATTTATAAACGCTATTTTCACCAGATTCAGTTGCTTGTTTAGCAACAAGGTATTGTTTAAATTCAACATAGTCATTGAACTTATGCTTATAAAGAGCCTGTGCTTGAATGATAAAGCTAGAGCTGCTTGTTGAAGACTCTGCCTCTGTTGCACGGGTCACATCATACTTGACACCGGGACCTATATCAGCAAAAAAAGATGATGTTTTAGTTTCATACCAGTGACGACCCCAACCAGCAGAAAAAGAGCTTTGCGATTCAAAACCACTGAATTTATCTTGCTCATAAGCAAGGTTGCCATAAAGATAATTTTTATCCGCTTCACCAATGGTGTAGTTGGTTTGGGTAAGGATATCCCATTTGTTATCTGTGGTGACAAACTCTTTTTCGCCGTTACTATCTTCTTCTTCAAGTTTTTTAGCTAAAATATTAAAAGCAACCATAGAGCGCCATTTATCTTTTTCATGCGTTAGGTTAAAGCCCGCTTTGATATCAGCACTTTTAGTATTTCCTGTTGTGTATAAAAAGCCGAGCTCAGTTGAAGCGGTAAATTCTGGTTTTTCCTTAACTTCCTCGATAGCTTCTTCTGCTAGCGTGGCGAATGAAGCTAAAGGCAATAAGCATAATGAGGCTAGTGTGAGTTTACGATCCATGATTTTCCCTTGTAGTGATTTTTTTTAGTAATGTGTTTTTTAATGGTTTTCAGTGGTTATTTATAAAGTTTTTATAAAATGAGTGTATTATAACAGCTGTTAAATGCATACCGCAAAGAAAGCTACGTTGATAGGTGTTTAAAAAACATACACTAAAGTGGCCGCTGTTTGAGTGTCCATATTTTCTTTATCGTCCTCGACGTTAGTATTGTAATCTACGGTGAAGGTAAATTTTAGCTGTAAGATTGAAATAAGCTTAGTGGTGATGCTTGTTTCAGCTTTGTAAGTACTGTTATCGGCAGCACTCAAGGCGTACTTTGCACTTAAAAGTTGTTGAAATTCAACATGATCACCTAATTTTCTGATATACAATGCTTGCAGTTGTACAATCCATGAATCGTCAGTTTTTTCTGGTTCAGTTTCTGTTTGTTTAAAAAGATCCCGCTTGTAACCTGGCCCAATATCAGCCCAAAGTGATGACTTGTCACTTTTATACCAATGGCGCCCCCAGCCTGTCGAAATAGAACTCTGGCTAACAAAACTATTGAATTTACTGTCTTCATACCAAACATTGCCAAAAACGTAATTTTTTTCGCCGCGACCCAAGCTATAGTTTGTTTGTGAGGTGAATGTCCATTTTTGATCAATGGTTTCAAAGTGGAGATTACCGTTATCATCCTCAACATCGGCTTTTTTTATCAATAAATCTATATTCAAAAGGCTTCGCCAGCGGCCGTTTTCAAAGTGTAAATCAACACCACTTTTCATATCGCCACTGTTGCTGTTACCCGTTTTATAGAGAAAACCTAGCTCAGCAGAGCCTGTTAACATAGGAGCTAATGCATTAGATTCAAATTGTTCGGCTTTTTTTAGGCTTGTTAATACATCTGCCGCCGTTGCTTGAGTGTTAGGGTGTTCTTCACTTACCTGAGCTTGACTATTATTGTTCTGAACGTTATTTTCTTGTGCATTGCTTCCTTGTGCATAAGCATTGAGAGACAAGAAAAAAAAGGCAGTAAAGGTTAAATAGCGGATCATTTTTTCCCGGTTGATGACGTAAATATTCACTAAGGAGTTACTCTTTAAAGTAAAAGCCTTGTCGATAAAAACTTTAGTTAGGGGGATTTGGATTTAAAAGCACGTGTACATAGTAAGGAATAACAACAGCCAAGGGTAAATCACAATATTAAAGGCGAACATTATAAAGAAGCTGTGTTTATTTTAAAATACTTAATTAGCCGGCCAACTTAACGATGCTTTTATGTATAATAAAAAAGGGCCAAAGCCCTTTTAAAACATATATAAAACAAAAAATATTACTTTATCAGTGCCGCTAATTTACCTGCCTGATAAAGATCAAACATGCTATCAAGGCTAATTGGTTTTATTTTGCTGGCATTACCTGCGGTATTGAATGCTTCATAACGGGCAATACAAATATCAGACATGGCTTTGGTTGTTTCAGCTAAAAATTTACGTGGATCAAATTCACTAGGGTTTTGTGCTAGAAAGCGTCTTGTTGCGCCAGTTGAAGCTAAGCGTAAATCAGTATCAATATTTACTTTGCGAACACCGTTTTTAATGCCTTCTTGAATTTGCTCAACCGGTACCCCATAAGTTTCTGGAATATTACCGCCAAACTCATTGATAACTTTTAGCCACTCTTGTGGTACAGACGACGAGCCATGCATAACTAAATGTGTATTTGGAATGCGGCTATGAATTGCTTTAATGCGGTCTATCGCTAAAATATCACTCGTTGGTGGTCGGGTAAATTTATAAGCACCGTGAGAAGTGCCACAAGCAATCGCTAAGGCATCTACTTGCGTTTTGCTAACAAAATCGGCGGCTTCTTCTGGGTCTGTTAGCATTTGCTCCATAGTTAACTTACCTACAGCGCCAATACCATCTTCTTCACCCGCTTCACCTGTTTCTAATGAGCCCAAACAGCCTAATTCGCCTTCAACAGACACGCCACAAGCATGAGCCATTTCAACCGTTCGTTGAGTAACTTCAACATTATATTCGTAACTACTTGGCGTTTTACCATCGCTCATTAAAGAGCCATCCATCATAACTGATGAAAACCCTAATTGAATTGAACGCTGGCAAACGCTGGGTGAAGTACCATGATCTTGATGCATTACCACAGGGATATGAGGGAATTCTTCAATCGCGGCTAAAATCAAATGACGTAAAAATGGCGCTCCAGCATACTTACGAGCACCAGCAGAGCCTTGTAAAATTACCGGGCTATTTGTTTTATCTGCGGCAATCATAATAGCGCGGACTTGCTCTAAATTATTAACATTAAATGCTGGAATGCCATACTCAAACTCTGCTGCATGATCAAGCATTTGACGCATTGAAATTAAAGCCATTGATTGCTCCTAAATTTTTTATGGGTAGTTGGTTGAATTTTATTACTTTGCATGAAAGCTTTCTTTTCTTGGGGCAAAATTATATCAGAATTTAAGCTGTTCAGGCACTAAAAATTACTCTTTTGGTGGTTTGATGTTGAAAGTGGTTATTTTGTATTAAATTCATAAAAAAACCTGCTATAAATTGATTGTTTTTAGCAGGTTTTTGTTAATATGTTTAAAAGTTAACCATACTGTTTTTCATGGTTTGACTTTAAATGCCGACGTTGTAATTACTAGGTTTTTGAGGCAGTAAAAATGCTATCAATAGTCGTACCTAAAACGTTAGTAAATTCTTCATCTGATTGTTTAGCACTCAACCCTTGGGTTAAAGCACGCGAAAAGCTAGCAATCATACCGTGGTTAGCATTTACCTTTTGGTTTGCTTGTTCTCTGTTGTAACCCCCTGATAATGCTACCACTTTAATGACATTTTTATGCTTGATGCACTCAGCATAAAAATTATCACTTTCAGGCAAAGTCAGTTTTAGCATGACTTTTTGCTCGTTAGACAGTTGATCTAATGTCTTTAATAAGGTTGACTTTAGTAAGGTTTCAGCAGCAGATTTTTCAGCGCTATTAATCTCTATTTCTGGCTCAATTATCGGTATTAACCCTTTCGCTAATATTTGTTTAGCAATATCAAATTGTTGGGCAACAATGTCATTAATACCTTGTTGGTTTGCTAATTTAATAACAGAACGCATTTTAGTGCCAAATACACCTTGGGAAACCGCTTTATCAAGTAGTGAGTTCAGCTCTGGCATGGCTTTCATTAATTGTACGTCATTACTTTCTTCACAAAGACCTTTATCAACTTTGAGAAAAGGCACAATATGCTTTTCTTGCCATAAATATTGTGCAGCAGACTTACCTTCAAACTCTCTATCTAAGGTGTTTTCAAATAAAATGGCGCCTAAAATACGTTCACCCGTGAAGGCCGTATTGGTGACAATGCGAGTGCGCATTTGATGCACTAAACCATACATCTGTTCATCGTTATCAAATTCACTTGCATTGATACCGTATAAAGCAAGTGCTTTTGGGGTGCTGCCACCACTTTGATCTAGGGCAGCAATAAATCCATTTTCAGTGCTTACTTTTTCTAGCATTGCTGCTAAAGCCTCTGATGCTGTAGACATAATATTCTCCTTTAGATTGAATTTTTTAATGTTCAATTAATTTGGGTGCGTTTAGTTTAAAATAAGTTTAGAGTAAAAAAAATGCGAGTTATGAAGTATTTTACAATTAGCCATTTTCTTCGAAACTCGTTACTTGATATTTGTTACTGCTCTTTAGCTCTTAGCTCTAAAATTTCTACGGCTGGTAGTTTTTTGCCTTCTAAAAATTCTAAGAAAGCACCGCCACCTGTGGAAATATAAGATATTTTATCTTTGATATTGTATTTGTCTACTGCGGCCAATGTGTCGCCGCCGCCGGCAATTGAAAAGGCGTTTGAATCAGCAATAGCTTTAGCGATAGTCTCAGTGCCTTGACCAAACTGATCAAATTCAAACACGCCAACAGGGCCATTCCAAACCACAGTGCCGGCATTTTTGATAATATCGGCTAGATCTTTTGCTGATTCAGGGCCAATGTCAAAAATCATTTCATCGTCATTCACTTCATGCACTTTTTTCAGTGTTGCTTTCGCGGTAGGTGAAAATTCATTAGCAACAACAACATCGCTAGGTACAGGAATATCACCGTTATTAGCTTGTGCTTGCTGGGTTAAACGTTGAGCTTCGGCTACTAAATCAGCTTCAAATAATGATTTTCCGACGTTATGTTTAGCCGCTGCAATAAAAGTATTCGCAATACCGCCACCGACAATAAGCTGGTCAACAATACCCGATAAAGACTCTAAAACCGTTAATTTGGTTGATACTTTTGAGCCACCCACAATCGCAACTAATGGGCGGGCAGGGTTGTCTAGTGCTTTACCTAGTGCATCTAATTCGCCTACTAGCAATGGACCAGCACAGGCAACAGCCGCAAATTTTGCCACACCGTGGGTACTTGCTTGGGCGCGATGAGCCGTGCCAAAAGCGTCCATAACGAAGATATCGCAAAGGCTAGCAAGCTGCTTAGCTAAGGCGTCATCATTTTTCTTCTCGCCTTGATTAAAGCGAACGTTTTCAAGCACAACTAGCTCACCAACCTTGACTTCAATACCCGATAAATAGTTAGTCACTAAACGTACTGGATAATTGAGAGCAGCAGCTAAATAATCAGCCACGGGTTTAAGAGAATACTCAGCACAGTATTCTCCTTCTATAGGACGACCAAGGTGAGACATCACCATGACTTTAGCGCCTGCTTCTAGTGCTTGTTTTATTGTTGGCAATGCAGCTTGTAGGCGTGCATCAGAAGTTATTTTTCCATCTTGAACTGGCACGTTTAAATCTTCACGAATTAAAACGCGCTTATTGGCTAAGTTTATGTCAGCCATTTTGATAATTGTCATATTTGATTCCAAATAAATAATAATTCGTTTTAAATTAGTCTTTCTCTAAACAATCGGTTGTTTTTAATGAAAATTCAGCCAGTAAATCATGAATAAAACGATTTAGTTCACCTGCCATTAAGGCAAAGTCAGCATCAAGTCTGGCAATAACATCATCGCTGTCAATGTCTTCATTTTGATCTTGTATAACATCAAAAAATTTAATGCGTTTAATCGATAAATCGTCACAAAGCATGAAAGATAAAGACTCGTCCCATTCAAGGGCAACTTTAACCATGTATTTGTCGGCATCTAAGTGAGACTTTATTTCTTCACTTTCTAAGTCTTGATTTTTCACTCTAATAACGGCACCGTCATCGCCTAGGGCGTTAAACTCTGCTTCCATACCTAGTTGAAATTTAGCGCCTAGATCTTTTTTCACTAACCAGTCGGTCATGGTTTCGTCTGCTTGTACGTCAGGCTCTAAACTGGTTACCGGTAAAGTCCCTAATACTTTACGTAGCAGTGCTAATAAGTCTTCTGCTTTACCTCGAGCGCTGGCATTAATGACAATGATATTATCTTTGGGGCTTATATAGGCGTGGGTATCTGAAATACGTGAAAAAGCACGTGGTAGTAATTCAAAAATAATATCTTCTTTAAACTGCTCTTTTTCTTTTTTAGTTGCGCCACGGCCTTGCTCTTGCTCAAGCAAGTTCACTTTTTCTTCAATCATATCTTTGATAACGGGCGCAGGCAGTATTTTTTCTTCTTTACGTGCACAGACTAAAAAGCTGCCATTTGCACTGTGAATGCATGACTGTCCATGCTTGCCTAGCGCGTTAACCCAACCAAAGTGAGCAAGCTCTGTAGAGCCACAAGGTGTGAAAAGGTGCTCTGATAAGTGCTTTTCTAAATCTTGCTCTGAATGTTCAAATGGGCGAGTGAAAGCGAAAAAATATAGGTTTTTAAACCACATAAATAAGGTCCTAGGCTAGTGGTATAACATACCATTTTTTGAGAGAGCCATAATACCTGAAAACAATAATTGAAAATAGTGTTGAAAAGAAACAAATAGGAAGTCAGTATTCATCCAAGTTGAAGTTTTTACTGCAAAGAGTGCAGGGGGCGCCGCACTGCACAACGGACACGAAATCCTCTGTGTAGGCTCGAAGAAATCTCTACGGAACGAGAGAAACGGTGGTATATGTTCACATGGCGATTAGCTACGCATATCTGGAATAATGATGTTATAGCTTAAACCTTGTTCTTCTACACTGCTGGCTTCGATGGTGCCATTAAGGGTATCAATCACTAAATTACTGACAATATGTGTACCTAGTCCTGTGCCTCCTTTATCTGCATTAGTGGTGTAGAAGGGGTCAAACAAATGTTCCAACGCTTGTTCAGAAAGGCCATGACCGTTGTCTTGATAATGTAAGTGTAGTTTTTGTTGAGTGAAATGAAGATCAATATTGATTTCACCACGATTAATATCTTCAAAGCCATGCATGATGGAGTTAATTATTAAATTAATAATTATTTGCGCAATAGCACCAGGGTGTGAATATATTTCAATACTTTTATCACAATGCACTTTAACGCAGTGATTGGTTTGCTTCAATTTAGGATGTAGGGAATGAATTATTTCATCGAGGTATTTAGCGACATTAATGAGTCTTATTTTATCGCTAATTTGATCAACGGCAACGTGTTTAAAGCTGGTGAGCAATCCCGACGCTCTATGCAAATTAGTGGTCAATAAGTGAACGCTTTGGTTAGCATTGTCGATAAATCTTTTGATAGCTTGTTTTGATAGCTTGTTTTGATTTAAGTTTTTTTGTAAATGAGTAATAGTGTCTAACAGGTAACTTACTGAAGTAATACTAATACCAATGGGGGTATTAATTTCATGAGAAACTTCAGCCGATAATACACCTAAAGAGGCCATTTTTTCGGCTTCTAGCAAGCGTTCTTTCGCTTTATTTAGCTCAATAATAGAGCTTTTCAATTCTTTATTGGTCGCTAGTAATGTCTGCTCGGTGTTACTGCGTCGAATGTTTTCTTCTTTAAGGGTTTGTTGGTGAGTCAATAATTTTTGCTGTTGTACTTTCATCTTTAGCATTGTATCACTTAAGTAAGATGTTTTTTTAGCCACCTCTTGTTCTAACTGTATATTTTGTTCATCCAGTTTTTCATTAGCTAAACTGGTCTCTTGTTGTGATAAGGCAAGCTTTTCTTTAAATTCAACTAGTTCATTAATGAGGTTATTATAGGCGTCTTCTAATACATTGAGCTCATTTTTTTCATAATTCATAGAATGCAGCATAGAAGCTTCAGGGTCGTCTAAATCTACTTGCTTAATTTGTTCGGTAAGTTCTTGCAACGGGGAGGTGAGCAATTTATTGAAAGCTAAAGTGAACAATAAAACTAGAAAAGCAGTTTTAACAATGGCATTGCCAATAAGGAAATAAATGCCTACTTCAATACGACTAAAAATAACGGCATCACTTGATAATAAGGTCACTCTGCCTACGGAAGTTGTTCGCCCTGAAAATTCAAAAATAAGTGGGAAAGAATGGCCGAACAAGCCGTCGCTGATAGAGCTTACACCTTGAGCCTCACCACTTAAGTTATCTTCGCTATCTATTTTTAAGGTTTCGGGGGCAATAACGTCACCCAATTGGGTAATAATATTATTGGCTTCATCGGTGACTGTGATGCCTTTGATCATTGGGATGGCGACTAAACCTTCAGAAATATCAATTGCTTGCTGAGTATTTAGCTCCCAAACTGCGCGAGTCAAGCTGCCACTAATGGTTTTTTCTAGCGTTAATAGTTCACTATTAATATGGTTTTTGGTATTAAAATATTCAGCAATAATTTGAATACCCGTTACGCTCACCGTTAAAATAAAATAAAAGGAGAGTACTCGAGTAAGCAGTTTTCGTGAAATGCTGGTAACTTTCATATAATGGCTTTCATATAATTATCTTAATCGGTATTTTTCATACTTTGAAAAAAGGGTAAGCACTGCTTTGATTTTAGCTAGTTTTTATCTTTCTATAAAACTTTTCATGGTAGTTTTTGATGATTTTTTAAAATAACTCCGTTGCTTACTATTATAACTCACATTGCTTACTATTAATGCATCTGTACTGCCAGAGAATGTTGGTATTTTTGTCAGATGTCGGTAACTTTGTCATATTTCAGTCATGCTCCGGTCACATTTAAGTCATATTTTAGTCACCTTGTCATATTTGTGTAATAAAATGGTAATACTATAATGAAAATTTTCTAGCAGCCGCTACGAATAAAATATTAAATTAAAGTAAATTAAGGTAAAAACATGAAACTAGTAAAAACTACCATAGCGTTAGCGACCTTTTCTGCGCTGTCATTGTCTGTAATGGCTGCTGAAGTACCTAGTGTTGATATTTATGGCCGAGCTGATTTGTCTTTTCAATCATCTGACAGTGGTGAAGGTAGCTTTACTGAGATAAAAAGTAACGCCTCTCGTCTTGGTTTTAAAGGTGATTATAAAATAAATAATAATCTAAAAGTTATTTATAAAGCTGAATTTGAAGTAGATTTAGACGGTGATGGTGATGTTTGGAAAGCACGTAATCAATACGTTGGTTTAAAAGGTGGTTTTGGTGAAGTGTTGCTGGGTAAAAATGACTCTATGTTAAAACAGTCACAAGGTAAAACGGATCTTTTTAGTGATTTAAATGGTGATATTAAATACCTTTGGGTGGGTGAGAACCGTTTAAGCGATACACTTAGTTATAAATCACCAACATTTAATGGCTTTCAGTTAGGAGCTACTTATGTTGCTGAAGATGAAGTTGATGGCAAAGATGCTTTTTCTGTCGCTGCTTTTTATGGTGATAAAAAATTAAAAAAATCAAAAGTTTTTGCTTCAATAGCAATGGACTCAGAAGTTAAAGGCAAGTCGAGTGATGGTAGCGTAAGTGGCTATTTCGATACCGTTAGAGCAACGGTGCAGGGTAAAATTTCAGGCTTTACTTTAGGCTTGATGGTACAAAATCAAGAAGACATTGATACGGGCGCTGAAATGGACGGTGTTATGGTGTCAGCTAAATATCAAGTGGGTGCTGCAACATTAAAAGGTCAGTATCAGTTAGCGGATCATAAAGAGGGTGATGATCGTAGTGGTATTACCGCAGGAGTTGATTACAAGCTTGCAAAAGGCACTAAGCTATATGCTTTTTATACTAGCTTTGATATGGATACTGGCAACGATGAAGATTATTTAGCTGCAGGTATTCAATATAAGTTTTAGCTAATTTTATTAGCTGATAAACAGAAGCCGTTTTACGGCTTTTTTATTGTTAAAAATTAGCGAAAACTCCTGCTATTGTTTAGGCTTACAATTATTTAACACTTGTCATAAAATTGTCACGTTAATTGTGCACAATAGCATAACAAAAATTACATGAAGTAATGTTTTTTACTAGAAAAGGCGTATGTATGAGTGGATACATTTTAGTTGTTGAAGATGAAACTCCTATTAGAGAGATGATCACCTTTGTTTTAGAGCAAAATGGCTTTAATTCGGTAGAAGCGAGCGATATTAAGCAAGCAATGGATAATATTGTTGAGCCATACCCTGATTTGATCTTGCTCGATTGGATGTTACCGGGTGGCACAGGGGTAAAACTTGCTCAATCTTTAAAGCAAAATGAATTTACCCGCAATATTCCCATTATTATGTTAACAGCACGCGCTGATGAAGATGATAAGGTAAAAGGGCTAGATGCTGGTGTTGATGATTATGTTACCAAACCTTTTTCACCCAAAGAACTTATTGCCCGAATAAAAGCTGTTATTCGCCGGGTTTCGCCAACGCTATTGGCTGAAAAAGTTGAATTTCATGGTTTGAAATTAGATCCCGTATCTCACCATGTCACTATCCATAATGACGCATTAGAACTAGGACCGACAGAGTTTAGATTACTGCACTTTTTTATGACTCATACGGAACGTGTATATTCTAGAGAGCAATTGCTTGATAACGTTTGGGGCACTAATGTTTATGTTGAAGACAGAACTGTTGATGTGCATATCAGACGATTACGAAAAGCAATATCAGGTGCTGGCCATGACGAATTTATTCAAACGGTACGCGGTGCTGGATATCGTTTTTCTGGCAAAGTAAAAAAACACATTGCGTAGTTATTAAGCGCACCTTTATTTTCACTTTTAGATATAGCTTATTTTTAAAAGTATCTTTTTCAAGAATGTGAACAACAAGATGTCAAATCAAGCCATTTCAAACAAGGTAAACTCAATCACTGAGGTACGGAGAAGCGTAAGCCCAGATAAGCAAGAGTTTCGTTTTCACTCAGGTATTGAAGCTTTACCTGATGCCGCATTGGTGTTATCGCCAGAGCTTATCATTGTCGCAGGAAATAAAAAAGCACAGCGTTTATTAGGGGTACGGTTTCCTGAAAATGTTGGTCAACATATAACTGAACTATTAATCGCTCCAGAATTTGCTGAGTTCTTGCAACAAGACAATTTTGACACGCCACTGTCGGTTGTGTCGCCTTTAAATGATGAGTTACAGTTAGAAATTTCAGTCATGGCTTTTGGCTGCGAACAAGTCGTTTTGATGGCTCGCGCTATTGCAAAATATCATCGTTTAAAAAGAATGCGTCGAGAGTTTGTCGCCAATGTGTCTCATGAGTTAAAAACACCATTAACGGTAGTGCGCGGCTATGTGGAAATGATCCAAGAAACAGATCATGCTTTAGATCCCCATTGGCAAAAAGTTTTTAGTACCATTGAAGGTCAAGTAAGCCGTATGGAACGTTTAGTTGAGCAACTATTGAGTTTGTCAAAAGTTGAAAACAATCGCGATGATATCGACATGGATCAAGTCAATATGCCATTTTTGGTCAGAAATTTGGTTGAAGATGCTAAATGGTTGAACCAAGAAAAAAATCATAAAATACGGGCTAATATCGCTTCAGATTTTGGTGTTTATGGTATTGAAACTGAACTGAAAAGTGCTTGTGCAAATTTAATATCTAATGCTATTGCCTATACAACAACGAAAGGAGTAATAGAGGTTAGCTGGCAACGTAATGGCGATAAAATGGTTTTTAGTGTCAGAGATAACGGCGATGGTATAAAGGCTGAGCATGTTAATCGATTAACTGAGCGTTTTTATCGTATTGACAAGTCACGCTCTCGTGATACGGGAGGCTCGGGTTTAGGTTTAGCCATTGTTAAACATGTACTACTACACCATAAAGCTGAACTGGTGATTACCAGCGAATGGGATAAGGGTAGTGAGTTTTCTATCTATTTTGATGAAGCAGTTGCCCTTTAACTATTAGCTAGCACTTAACGAATTTAACGTTTAGCGACTGATATCCACCATCAAATCATCGGCAATATGCTCTAGGGCTGTAACTAAATCATCTAAATCTGATTCATTCATGGCAACCTGTACTTTGGCATTAAACATGAGTTGACCGGTGTGAGGCGCGCTTACTTGTGAGCTGACTAGCTTAATTAAATTGCCGCCTTGTTGATTAATCACTGACGATATTTCTTGTATGATGCCAGCTCTATCATTTGCGGTTAATTCTAATTGTAAGCTAGTATTTACTTGCGGTGAGTCTTGCTCGGCTAACTCTATTTGGCAATTTAATCCTGAAATTGTGTTTAACGCGGTTATTAAATTCTGGCAATGACTTTCATCAACAGCCACTTCAATCACACCAGCAAAAAAGCCTGATAAGTGGTGTAAGCTACTAACCTGCCAGTTTCCTTGATGGTCGCTGATTATTTTTGATAATGAGTCAACTAGACCTGTTTTATCAGGACCAATACAAGAAATGACAAGGTGGTTCATAACGTTTCCTTTAGCGGTAAAATTGAATGGTGGTGTAATTGCATCGTGGGTAAGTCGAAAAATTAGACTAATCGAGAAAGTTGACTAAGTTCTTTATTGAGTTGGTGGCTATCGCCTAAATTTAGTTCAACTAAGCGACGAAGATGAGTAACGCTGTCTATATCAATGGCATTACACTGCAACCCTGTTTCGTTTTCATGCTCGTGAACAACAGCAATATGCATGGTAACTTCAGACTCATTATCTGAAAGAAGAAAGCTTAACGTGCCAAATTTTCCTTTTAATGCGTGCTCTGAATTCACCGCGGTCACGAGTGCACCATTAAGTGAAATATCATGAATGGAAACGGGGTAGCTGTTATCTTCAACTGCTAGCTGAGCCTGAATTGAAAATAATATGCGAGTAAATTGTCGTCTGTTCTCTATCAAAATATGCCTATTGAAGTAAATTATTGATAAAACATGTTCTTAGCATAGACTGATTTTTAACTAATTGGTATAGAAAAAGACCGTTTAAAATGAATATTTTAACGGTCTTTCTAGCGCTAAAGTTATTGGCTAAGTAAATTAACCAATTTTCTTATACTTAATACGATGTGGCTCAGTTGCCGCAGCGCCTAAGGTTTTTTTCATCCAGGCTTCATATTCAGTGAAATTACCTTCGAAGAAGTTAATTTTGCCTTCATCACGGTAGTCCAAAATATGGGTGGCAATGCGGTCTAAAAACCAGCGATCATGAGAAATTACCATCGCACACCCCGGAAATTCTAAAATAGCTTCTTCAAGTGCTCGTAAGGTTTCTACATCTAAATCATTGGTTGGCTCATCAAGTAGTAATAAGTTACCGCCTGTTTGCACTAACTTAGCCAAATGGACACGGTTACGCTCGCCACCAGATAAATCTTTGATGAATTTTTGTTGGTCATTACCTTTGAAATTGAAACGTGAACAATACGCTCTACTTGGAATTTGGTAATTGCCAATTTCTAAAATATCATGGCCTTGTGATATTTCTTGGTAGACAGTATTGCTGTCATTCATATCGTTACGAAATTGATCAACGCTGGCGAGTTTAACAGTATCGCCTAATTCAATGGTGCCTGAGTCTTGTTGCTCTGTCCCTGACATCATTTTGAATAGTGTTGATTTCCCCGCACCATTGGCACCAATAATACCGACAATAGCGCCTTTAGGGACACTAAAGGTTAAATCATCAATGAGCACTCTATTATCGAATGATTTTTTAAGGTTAGTTACTTCAAGTACCTTATCACCTAAGCGTGGCCCAGGTGGAATATACAGTTCGTTGGTTTCATTACGTTTCTGATTTTCTTGACTGTTAAGCTCTTCAAAACGTGCCATACGCGCTTTGCTTTTTGCTTGTCGCGCTTTGGGATTAGAGCGCACCCACTCTAACTCTTGTTTAATGGTTTTTTGTAGGGCGTTTTCACTTTTACTTTCTTGCGTTAAACGAGCATCTTTTTGTTCCAGCCATGAAGAGTAGTTGCCTTCCCATGGAATACCTTCACCTCTGTCTAGCTCTAAAATCCAACCAGCGACATTATCAAGGAAATACCTATCATGGGTAATTGCCACAACTGTGCCTGGATAGTCATGTAAGAAGCGCTCTAACCAAGCAACCGACTCTGCATCTAAATGGTTGGTTGGCTCATCAAGCAATAACATATCAGGTTTTTGCAATAATAAATGGCATAAGGCGACACGGCGACGTTCACCACCACTTAGTACCGAAATCTTCTGTTCCCAAGGCGGTAGGCGTAAAGCATCGGCAGCGCGTTCTAGTACGTTATCAATATTATGACCATCTTGAGTGTTAATAATATCTTCTAACTGACCTTGCTCTTTGGCAAGCGCATCAAAATCAGCCCCTTCTTCTGCGTATTCGTTATAGACTTCATCAAGGCGTTTTAAAGCATTTTTAACCGTTGAAACGGCATTTTCAACCACTTCCCTAACGGTTTTGCTTTCATCTAATTCAGGCTCTTGGGGTAAATAACCTATCTTAGTGCCTGCAAGTGCGCTAGCTTCACCTTCAAACTCACTGTCAATGCCCGCCATAATACGTAGCAATGTTGACTTACCCGAGCCATTCAAACCTAGCACACCAATTTTAGCGCCGGGGAAAAATGACAAAGAGATGTTTTTAAGAATAGTACGTTTAGGAGGTACAACTTTACTAACGCGGTTCATCGAGAAAATAAATTTATCTGGTAATGCCATAACAAGCCTGAAATATGAGTAATGTAGATTGTTGAGTATTTTAGGTAACTCGTGCCAAGTTAGCAAGGGTATACGCTATTACTTCGGCATGAGGAATTAGATTGTCTATCAAGATTTTTTACCTCGTCGTATATTTTTGTGGCTATCGTAGAATAAAATATTGGAGTGAGACAAGCCGCAGGAAATGCCGCTACATTTGAGTTTGCTACGGGCGATGTTATGTGGGGGGAAATGAGGGTATATTTAGAAATATTTACTATGTCAATGTTTTTGAAAAAGACATGCAAGGCCGTTGAAAGAGATTTTGGAATGACAACAGGAGAGCCCCTTCTAGTTTATTGATAATATTTTTAGGTATTAGGTATTAGGTATTAGGTATTAATGTCTGGGCTAAGCGTTCAACCCAAGTATCAACGACTAATTTAACACTTTCAATATTAATATCATCATCACTGACATTCACTTCATTTGTTTTATGGTTGACAATCACGGCAACAATACCCTGATTCGAGTTAGTATCTACGAATTCTACTTCTAAACTAGCCGCGCCAATGACTGCTTTTTGAGCCGTTGCAAGTAAATAAGCTTGTTCTCCTACCATTTTGACCATTCTAAAAGGCAGCACATCTAATAGTATGAACTCTGGCTCTAATTCTTTGATATGAGTTAACGCTATTTTTATCAATAATGAGTTTTTGGTTCCAGGCTTTACAAACTCAAAGTGAGCACCTACTTTGTTTTTTATTTGCTGTTCAAAATAGGCGGTTAGTTTAGCTTGCTTAAGAGGGTCTATAATATTGGCTTTCTCTTTAGGATCTAACCAGATCTCTATAGGGTTAAGTGCTATTTTTTTATACTGTTTCAGCTCAATTACTTGAAACCCAGGCCTAGTGCGAATCCAAGCATTATCAGTATTAGGGGCGGCTTTAAAAAAGCGATAGTCTTTTAAAAATCCCGACTTAAACTTTGGTTGCTCTAATTGATTAGCACAACCTGACAAAATTAGACTAATAAAGATGATGGGAAGTAATAATTTCACGTTCTACACTACTATAGTTTTATGGTGATTAATTTATAGTAGTGTAGAGGATACGCAGTTTTTACAATGTAAAAAATTGTACCTCAGTGACCTTTGTCACGCGGTACAATTTTTTGAACCCGAATGATCAGACGTGAGCTATTTCATCGGACAATGTGGTTAATAAGTTCACTACTTCAACACTGGCGCTTTCCATCACCGATAAATCTTTCACGGCTTGTGCCATGTTGTTATTCTTCATTGCTTTTAATGCTTTTATACCATAAGTATGTACTTGTGCATGTGGCGTATCAAGGCGTTTAAAAGCATTACAGGCAGAGTATTTTTCGGCACCCTCACCTTGAGAGTACCACTGTCCTAGCCTACACATAGTATGATCAGCAAAATCGTCAATATTTTTATCTGACATACCTAACATGACTTGATAGACATCCATTTTCCATACTACATGATCCATTTTTACCGTTTGTAAAAAGGCATCAGCCGTTGAATGGCTAATCACTGAATACATTTTTTTCGAGACAGAAACAATATCATTAGCGGTATTTTCAATGGTGGCAGTACTGTCGCTGATGTCGCTACTTTTCTCACCAACATGAGCAATACCAGCAATAACTTGCTCCATTTGTTGGTTTACTTGCTCAATCAAGTTTGAAATCTCATTTGATGCTTCAGCAGAGCGTTGGGCTAAGGTTCTTACTTCATCAGCAACTACCGCAAACCCTCGTCCTTGCTCACCTGCACGGGCTGCTTCAATAGCGGCATTTAGTGCTAATAAGTTAGTTTGATCGGAAATGCCTTTGATAATGTTTACAAAGTCATTGATACCTGCCGTTGCCGATTTTAAATTATCTACTGAGGTGGAAGCATTTTGGCTGTCAGTGCTAATTTTTGAGGTAGCGGTTATGGTTGAGGCTAGCATTGAGAGGATATTGTCGAATAATGTTTGGGAAGACTGAAAATCATCACGGTGGGTAATTAAGTCACTAGACGAGGCTGCAAGGCCTTCGCGTATATTGTCAACTAATTGAGCTGATCCAAGCCATAAGCTGTTGATTTCTTCTTGGTGGCGATAACGATTGGTATTGTCTGACATATCTTGCGCTAACTGCTGACTTTCATCGTTGGCATTAGCAACTTCAGCTTCAAGTGCTAAAATTTGTTGTTTTAGTTGCTGGTTTTCTTTTTCTAGCGTGGTGAGTTGTTCTTTTTTGACAAAACCAAACATATAATAAATACCCTAGATTATTGATGACTTTACTTATAGCACTGGCTATTACTGTTGCTATTCAATATTAATGGATATTATTTTGTCTAAAAATCGACGAAATAACAGTTTCCTCTAAGTAAGAAGTCACGAATATAGAGATGAATAACTAACGAATGCTATAAATTACGTTAATTATCATTATAACCAAAAGTACTCTTTTCTCAACTAATTAGCTTATTTCTACCTTGCTCTTTTAGTATTTGTTATAAAAGAGCCGCTGTTTTGACTTTATAAGCTTTGTTGATTAATCACTTTATCACCGACATTGAGTCCAGAAATAACTACGACCATCTTTTTTTTATCTGTTTTTCCTACTCTGATAAAACGACGTTGTACCTCACCGTCAATCATTAACCACACAAAATCTAGCTGGCCAACACTGACTATTTTATCGTTAGGAATACTCAGTGTGGTTTGCTCGCCGGCAGGTATTAGCATGCGTGCATACATGCCGGGTAATAAGTTTTCATTGTAGTTAATGCGCACTTTTATTAAGAAGCTGCGAGAACCAGTATTAGCGGCAGGTACTATTTCTTCTATTGCACCGACGATAGCTTTATTGATGGTAGGAAGCTCAATATCAATATTTTGCCCATGGGTTAGTGTTAGAGCTAGTTTTTCTCGTACTTGTGCTTCAACACGCAATGATAACGGATTGTATAAGGATAAAAGTTTAGCGCCGGGCTGTGCGGTATCGCCTGGTTCAACAATACGACCATCAATAGGAGCAATAAGTGTTGCATAGCTTAATGTTGTTTTAGCTTGCGACAATGCTTGCTTTACGGCGGTTAACTCGGCAATTATGCTTTGGTAGTCGGCGCGATTTTTATCAAGCACAAATTCAGAAACCAGCTTAGTTTTAAATAACTCTACCGCGCGAGCATAGTTTTGCTTAGCCTCTTTATGTCTTGCTTGCATGGCGTTGACATTTTGCTTGGCTTGTAACACTTGTAAGTTTAAATCATGTTGCTCAAGCTTAATTAACGCATCACCCTTTTTCACTACATCACCAGCCCTACTGTTGATTTTATCAATACGCGCTAATATTCTCGATGATATTATTGTTGCTTGTTTAGCTTCAACACTGGCGGCGACAGGCTCATAAATTGCCTTAGCATTCGCTATAACAGTGTAAATATTTTGTTGGTTTGTTTGAGGGGAGTTGTTTTTTTCGTTCAAAGCAGGAGTAACTTTGTCATCAAAAGCGCCTGATAGCCATACCACCATTAATAACAGTATTGTTAAGGCGATAATGGGTATAATAACTTTTTTCGCCATACTTTTTTGTGATTCACTCTGAGTCATGGTTAAGCCTTAATTGATTTTGTGGCATTATTTATCGTTTTTGTTTGCTGTGTATCGTTAGGTTTATCGCTAGACCTATCAAACATCAGCGAATAAACGATGGGAACAACGAGCAGGGTAAATACAGTTGATGAAATGATGCCGAAAATAATGGCGATGGCTAAACCACTAAAAACAGGATCTAAAGTAATAATTAAATTACCTAGCAAGGTGGTTCCAGCCGTTAATAACACCGGGCGCATACGCACAGTTCCCGCTTTAATTAATGACTCTTGAATGGTTTCACCTTGTTTACGTGCTTGGCTGATAAATTCAATGAGAATAAGCGAGTTTCTGATCACAATACCCGCTAACGCTATCATGCCTATCATTGCCGTGGCAGTAAATAGAATGGGTTCAGGCGCATTCGCTATTTGTCGTTCACCAAATTGATTGAGTAAGAAAAAACCGGGCATGATACCGATAACCGTTAATGGAATGGCCGACATAATAATGCCAGACAATGCAGCTGAACCCGTTTGTATTCTAAGGACAAAGTAAATGGCGGTTAACGCAAAGGCAAAGGCCAAGCCCATATCGCGAAAGACATGAATAGTGATGCGCCACTCACCTTCACCACGCCAAGATAAGGTTATGTTTTCGGGAAGTTGCCATTGCTGATCACCGCCATTGGTTAAAAAAGTACGATTTTGCCAGTTGTTGGTTTCGGCATTGCCTTTAGTCGGTGCACTATTGCTGATATCGTTATTATGAACCATTACTTGCAAGTCACTAGTCACATCAGCAATAACTTCGGCAGGTGTACGGCCAGAAAGATCTGCGGTAACATAAACAACCGGTTTTAAGTCTTTATGCATGATTGCTTTATCGCTAATTTGCTGGGTAAATTCGCCCAGCTCACCTAAAGACACTAATGATTGTGGGGCAATATCAATACCTTGTGCGGTAGTTTTTTGTACCACATCCGCTTGCCCTTTAATGGTTAAACGATAAAAGTCAGCCAGTGTTTCGCGTTGCTCTATAGGTAATTTGATATTTATAGCTAAAGGTGTTGCTTCATCATCAAGGTGTAAATAACCAGCCACTTGTCCGTGATTGGCGACATTAAGTGCTTGGTTAATATTATTGGTTGAAATACCCGATAGTGCCGCTTTGGTTTTGTCGGTTATAAAACGTAATCTAGGCTGATCGCCATCTACGGTAGAGTCTATTTCAACGACAAAAGGTTCTTGTTGTAATCTATTTTTAACAATCGCCGCCGCATTTTGTAAGTCTTCATATTGAGTATATTCATCACCATAAAGCTCTGCCACCAATGTACTTAGTACGGGCGGGCCGGGGGGCACTTCAACTATTTTAATGCTGACGCCATTTTCTAATGTTAATGAGTTGTTTAGCTCTTTTAAATGCTCTCTAAGCCTTAATACTATAGCGTGGGATTGCTGTTCACGTTCGGTTTTATCCAGTAATAAAATGCGTAAGTCAGCCATATAAGGGGATTTACGTTGATAGTATTGACGAACCATACCGTTAAAGTCGACAGGAGAGGGAATACCAACATAACTGGCAATAGCTTTAATTTCAGCAAGTTGTTGTATCTTGTTGGAGATAATTTTAGCCATAGCAGCTGTTTGTTCTAAGGTGGCATTTTCAGGCATATCAACAATAATTTGTAGTTCATTTTTATTGTCAAACGGCAATAGCTTTAAGGGCACTAAACGCATTACTGGTAGCATTGCGGTAACAATAAATAGCAACAAAACTAACCACAGTACGCCTTTCCCTTTTGCTCTGCTTTCTAATAGCGGTGTCAGCATCTTTCGATAAAACCGACTAACTCCTTGACCCTGCTCAGCGGCTTCGGCGAGTTCTGCGCTGGATTTAGGCTTAATAAACGTTGAGGTTAACCAAGGGGTGACTAAAAAGGCGACAATGGTTGAAGTGATAACACTTAACGGTACATTAAAGGCCATAGGCGCCATATAAGGCCCCATCATGCCAGTGATAAAAGCGAGTGGCATAAAAGCGAGTACAATGGTTAATGTTGACATTAACAAGGGCACCCGAATTTCATTGATAGCAGCGACAATATTATCGGTTAATGAACCTTTTTTTTCTTTTAGGTAACGCTCAATGTTGTCAACGCCGGTAATAGGGTCATCAACGAGCAAACCTAACGACAGAATAAGAGCAAAAAGTGTGACACGGTTAATGGTGTAACCAAAAATCAAACCAAGCGATAGGGTGATGCCATAACAAATAGGCACCGCTAAGGCAACGACCACAGCGGATCTCCAGCCTAAAAAAATGGTAATAAAAATGACCACGGTAAACACTGCAAAGACTAAACTAGTGGTGAGGTTATTTACTTTTTCATTGGCGGTTTCGCCATAGTCACGGAGTACTTCTACATGAACATTTTTAGGAAAGATCGATTGTTGTAATTCAGTCATTTTATCGTGTACGGCTTTGGCTATCGTAACAGCATTGCTACCGGGCTGCTTGGCGACGCTAATGGTAACCATGGGGTAATCACCGCTTTGTTCGTTTGTTGCGCTTGTTAAATAATTTTTTCGTTGATGACCATTAGCAAAATCAATCCAAGTATAGTTACTTGGCTCTGCGGGGCCATCAATAATATTGGCAATATCTTTTAATAGCACAACACTGCCATCAACCACAATAACAGGGGTTTGCTGTAAGGTTTCTATATCGCGAAACACATCGCCACTTTCAAAACGAAAAGATTGGTTTTCTAGCGCAATATTACCATGGTGCTGTAAGGTGTTTGAGGCTTGAATAGCGCTGAAAATATCATTGATAGATATTTTTCGCGCTGTCATTTTTTCTGGATCTAGGTTAACTTGAATTTCCCTTGGGCGCCCACCTACGATGTTGACTTCGCTAGTATCATTAATGGCTTGTAAGAAAATCACTACTTCTTCGGCCAGTCGTCGCAAGCTGTAATCATCAACGGTTTTATTATCACTACTCCATAGCCCCAACATAACAATAGGGACGTCATCAACTTCAATAGGCTTTACACGCCAATTGTTGACAATATCGGGAATTTTATCGGTATTCGAATGAAGTTTATTATAGGTGTTTAACAGCGCATGTTCACGATTTTCACCGACATAAAAACGCAATGTCACTACTGTTTGAGAGTTATTAGTAACCGAGTACAGGTGCTCAACACCACTGACTTGCGCCAGTAGTTTCTCTAATGGCGTGGTAACTTGACGTTCAACTTGCTTAGCATTTACCCCAGGAACACTGACTATCACATCAATCATAGGAACGATGATTTGTGGCTCTTCTTCTCTCGGTGTGTAATTTAGCGCTAATAGGCCCGCGAATATTGACAAGATCAATATAGCCAATGGTATTTTGCTTATCAAAACGTGGTGAATTAGCTTGGCAGTGAAATTAGTCGCTGTTGACATGATCTTGTCGACCTCTTTGAATTATTACTTCTTTAAGTTACCGGCTAATTGTTATGACAAAGTTGTTCTTGTAATACTTCCAGTAAGTATTTAATTTTTGGATTAGCAATTTTATAGTAAATAGTCTGTGACTCACGTCTTGTACTGACTATGTCACTTTCCCTTAATTTAGCTAGGTGTTGAGATAAGGCTGACTGTGATAAGTCAATTTTTTGGTTCAAATCGCCTACGGTTAATTCACCATTGGTGATGCAACATAAAATCATTAAACGGTGAGGGTTAGAAAGTTGCTTCAAAATGGCGGCAACCTGTTGAGCATTTTCTGCTAATTTGTCTTTGTCCATAACCATACTGAAACCATATATTGACTGTTAAGTTGAGTAAAGTTTACTCTTGAACTTTAAATTAGTAAAGGCTAATATAAGGTTGAATTAGCAAGAGTTAATATTTGTTTTATATTAATTAAGAGTGATCGCTTGAAGGCGCTAGGCTTAACACAAAGGAATATTCATGCTAAAAACTATCCCAGAAATTATTGCTAAAGCAAGGGAGTCATTGAATACTATTACCGCGGCTAATGCTGCGTTGAAGTATAAGAATAACAAGGGCATTGTTATTGATGTGCGAGAACCTGCTGAATTTAATGAAAAATCAGCAGCTGGCGCAATTAATATTCCACGAGGTTTATTAGAAATAAAAATGTTGCAATTGCACCCGAACGAGGATTTAGCTATTTTCATTCACTGTGCTACAGGGGCTAGAGCCACTTTTTCGGCAGAGCAATTACAACGTGTTGGTTATAAAAATGTTTGGGTTATCACCTGCATGTTAGACGATGTTTGTTGTGTGTTTTAGTTAAGCGCATTAAAACCCTGCCGACAATTATAACCAGTTTGGTACTGAATCAGCGTTAATCACTGCTTCGTACGTAGGGCGCTGACGTATAACGGCAAACTCACTACCCTTAACCATTACTTCAGGCGCTAACATACGAGTATTATAGGTTGACGCCATAACAGCCCCATAAGCCCCACAACTCATAATGGCGAGTAAGTCGCCTGATGTAGATTCATTGATTTGCCGAGCTTTGGCAAAGGTATCACCCGTTTCACAAACAGGGCCAACAATATCGTAGGTTTTAAGTGCAGTATTTCCTTTGTCAACGGCTAAAACTTCATGATAAGCCTCGTACATACTTGGACGAATAAGATCATTCATGCCAGCATCTAATATTAAAAACTGACGCTTTTCACCTGTTTTTACAAAAACTACACTGGTGACTAATACACCAGCATTACCCAGTAAAGAGCGGCCTGGTTCAATCACTATTTTACAGTTCAAATGACCTAATTGCGTTTTAGCAACCGCGGCATAAGCTTGTTTTGATGGAATATTTTCATCACTGTAGGTAATACCTAAGCCACCGCCAATATCTATCACGTTAATATCATGGCCATCTTCTCTCAGGCCAACAACTAGCTGGGCAATACGCTTGTAGGCTTCTTCAAATGGCGCAAGTTGGGTAAGTTGTGAACCAATATGAACATCAACACCTTGTACCTTTATATTAGGCAACGCAGCGGCTTGTTTATAAGCTAGTCGAGCCTTACTAATAGGTACACCAAACTTATTTTCAGACTTACCGGTTGATATTTTTTCATGAGTGTTAGCGCAAACATCGGGGTTAATACGAAAAGAAATCGCCGCTGTTTTATTTAACTTGGTGGCGATTTTGCTGATTAACTCAACTTCTGGCTCAGACTCAACATTGAATTGAAAAATATCTTCATTGAGTGCGTACTCAATTTCATCACCAGTTTTAGCAACACCAGAATAAACAATTTTCTCTGCAGGAATACCCGCAGCACGGGCACGAAGAATTTCACCCATTGACACCACATCGGCACCTGAGCCTAGCTTTGCTAGAGTGGCCAGTACCGCTTGGTTGCCATTGGCTTTTACTGCGTAACAAATTAAGGTATCTTGATCTGAGAAAGCTTGTTGATACTCTTGATAATTTTGTGTAATAGCGGTGTTTGAATAACAATAAAATGGCGTGCCAACTTGCTTAGCAATATCGCTAAGGGCAACATTTTCAGCAAACATATTGTTATCTATATAGGGAAAGTGTTTTTGTATTGTCATGAATTTCTTCGCTTTTTTAATAAAGTGATGAGGCTAGATTAATAAGCCGTTTAGAATGATGAGTAATCTTTTTTAGAGAAGTTATATTATTGCATAGTTTAACATAGCGGTGTAGGTTGTTAGGAGACAATATTTCAATTGAGATAACTCAGTGCTATTGGTGTCGGAGTGGTTTTGACCGCGATTTTAAAGAATTAGGGAATACTTTTGTTAAAAATAAGCCCTCCTACAATTTCTTTGATTTTATTTTATGGATCGTCACAAAGAATGAGAAGTACATTATTGAATGAAAAAATTTAACATATTGGTTATGCTTTATAATTGCCCTAATATTTAGGTTTAACATCAACTACGATCATTAATACCAGCAGACGGTCGTTTTATGAACCATAATCATCCTACCTGAAATTCTTGGATACGAGCAGACATTACTGATGCCAATTTAACTTAAGTTAAAATAAATCGAGGCTTTTAACTTATTTCATCCTTACATCGACACTAAGGCTTACTTTTTTTCTTCCCATAACAACGGATGTTTTAAAACGACGAACATTATTATTATTAAAAAACAATTGTTGAGTCAATGTCTCAAACTCTTTCATATCGCGAGATGTGCAAATTAAACAAAAATCGGCTTCACCAGTAATGTAATAACATTGTTGAACTTGAGGATGGGCAATAGCTACTTCAACAAAAGCATCAATTTGATCGGGTCTTTCTCTTTCCATTTCAACCATCACAATGAAGCTCATTGATTGACCTACTTTTTCAGGATCCAAAATAGATATATCTTTAATGACTATTTTCTTATCACGTAGGTGCTTCAGCCTTCTCTGCACAGAAGCAACAGAAAGAGAGGCTATTTCAGATAGTGCTTCAAGTCCAACTCTTGAGTTATTCTGCATAGCAGTTAATATTCGTATATCAGCTTGATCTAGTTCCATTGTGAAAATATTTCCCGTAAAAGGGTTGGTAATCAATTAATATTATCTTATACACCTAAAAATTGAAATATACCTCTCATTATAATGACTTAATATTAGGTTTTGAAATTAAATTAAGTATCCAAAAAAATGTTCAATTTTGATAAGCCTAAAAAGCTTTTGGAAGCATGCCCTGCTTACCATATAACTCCGTTACTAGAGACCTATTATAATAATCATAAACTCATTATAAAAGACGAAAGTAGTCGTATGGGGCTAGGGTCATTCAAAGCCTTAGGAGGTTTTTATGCTGTTGCTCAGCTAATTTATAAGCAAGTAGATAAACCGTTGCCTCCTAATGATTACTTATCAGTTACGGTACAAAAAATAGCTAAAGATATAACATTTGTTTGTGCGAGTGCAGGAAACCATGGCATTGCCGTTGCAGCAGGAGCTAAAATCTTTGGTGCTCATGCTCGAATTCATCTCGCTAAAACTGTCCCTGAAGAATTTGCCATACGCTTAAGAGGTAAAGGGGCTGAAGTCATTCGATCAGGCTCAACTTACGAAGAAAGTATTTTAGCAGCAGTAGCTGATGCAGAAAGCACGAATGCTATTCATTTAGCTGATGGTTCATGGCCTGGGTATACAGAAATACCTCAACTTGTAATGGAAGGTTATACCGTTATAGCGGAAGAGCTACGGCAAGAATTTGAGCAAACAAACATCTGGCCGACACACGTTTTTTTACAAGCAGGTGTCGGTGGTTTAGCTGCGTCTATATGTTTTATGATTAGGCATAACTGGCAAATTCAACCCAAAATAATTATTGTCGAGCCTGAGTTAGCTCCTTGTTTAGCTGAAAGTGTGAAACAAGGGGAAATCATAACGGTACAAGGGGGTGTTTCAAATATGGGCAGATTAGATTGCAAAACGCCTTCTCTTCTAGCTTTTGACATTTTGCGTTATATGGCGGATAGCTACGTCACTATCTCGGACGCTGATGCATTCAATGGTATAAGTATTGCGAAGCAATTTGGTATTAACACAACTCCCTCTGGAGCTGCAGGGTTGGTGGCTCTAATAAGTGTTTTGGATGAAGGAAATCTACCATTAGCCATAATTACTGAAGGGGATATTTAATCATAATGCATAGCTTTAACAACTTTGGGAAACGTTAAAATGCCACAAAATAAGATTACGTTATCTTCAATACTTCGATTTGGTGATCCTAGGTTGGAATGTAGCGCTAGCCTTGTAGATTTTTCTGATCTGGATATAAATCAAGAGTTAAGTCGTTTAAATGACACCCTTATTCACTTTCAAAAACTATACAAGTGGGGTAGATCTATAGCCGCACCTCAAATTGGTATTATGAAGCGTATTATTGCGGTAAACGCACCTGACTTACCAAAAGTATTAATTAATCCTGAAATAACTTGGCACAGTTCAGATACTCAAATAGTTTGGGATGATTGTATGAGTTTACCCGAAATTGCGGTTCAAGTTGAAAGATGGAGATTTATTACCGTAAAGTTTCAATCACTGGATGGTGAGGTCAAGTTCCTTGAGAACTTATCTCCTGAAAACTCGGAATTATTGCAACATGAGATTGATCATTTAAATGGGGTTTTAATGACACATAGAATGATTAATACCGATCAAGTAACTGCTAGAGAATTTTTGAAAAATCAGACGTAAAGTTATAAATAACATCATTTATTACCAGCTTAGGAATTAATTCAGTTTAGCAATGTGCTTTAAATTTTTTTGTCAAAGGTGTCAATTGATTCGTTTTTAGTATCACCAAAAAGGGTCTGCTATTTAGCGACTAGTGACCTAAATAGCAAATGAGAGCTAATGTCTGCTTTATACTGGTAAGTATATATTTCCTAAAAATTCGTGACGTTTTTTATCGCTTATTATTTTGGCTAACGCCATTAGCACGAATACGGTTTACGTTTAAATTCATTAAGTGACGAAATATATAACGAAAAAGCACCTTTTTAATACCAGAAAGGTTACTGCCGTGGCTAGCGTAAAAGTCATCTGCTTGGCTATACACCCCAAAATCATCGGCAATACCGTCACTTTGTATGTAAGTGTTTTCCCCTTGCCAGTCAATATTTGGGGTGGCGAGACACTTAGTAGCAATGCCAAAGCCTGAAAATCGTTCATGTTGATCAGCGAAGCTGCGCTGAACTTGTTTTAAAAAGGCTTGGTCGATGATATAGCCTTCTAAATTTATCCAACGATCATTATGATAAACGTCTACCCAACTATGAATTATACGTTTAGGTGCTAATGCAAACAAATAGTTAGGAATAGCACCGCGCTGTAATTCATTGTAAATAGTAAAACCATGCAGCCTTGTTGATATGCCAACTGCGCGTAATAATGCCATTAACAAGGTACCTTTAGTATTACATTGTCCATAGCCATCTTTAAGCACTTGGCTTGCTGATAAGCGGTCATCTGCGTTATAACCAAAACGTATTTCATCGCGCACGTAATGATAAATGGCGCCAATGGCATCGTACTGTGACAAGTTTCGCCAATGCCTTTGTGATATTAAAGCTTGAATTTTTAGATGGTTAAAGTCCAACATCTGAGTTTCTAAAAGAAAATCTGTTGATAACTTAGTTATAGGGGGAATCTGTTTCGAATTAATCACGGATTTACTCCTCTATAACGATGGCAAATAAAGAAAGCCCTGATAATATAAATACGGGATGTAAAATAAAGCCATGAAATATGGATATTTCGGTGGTATTACCGTGTATTAAGGTCGCTAACACGACTATTAACGCAATGATTAATGCGATAACTGTTAAAATTGGACGACTAAATTTATGTTTCATGATTTATTCCTACTCAATGATTGTAGGCACAGCATAATCAATCACTCTTTAGATAACTTGAATAAACTAGCTAATTTTTCCAAAAAGAGTACGTGCTTGCCTTATAGTCATCCCAAAGGCATTTTTAAATGTTCGACTTAAGTGGGCGCTGTCTGAAAACCCTGCCAGATGAGCCGCATCAGTAGCAGAGTTGTTGTTTACCATGGCTTGAATCGCGCACATCATCCGTCGCCATAATAAATAGGGTCGCCAAGCAATGCCAAGTTCTTCACTAAATAAGTGCAGAAAACGACTTTCAGATAAGGCCAGTTGCTTAGCTACTTCACTGGCTCGCCAATTTGATGGCTTGATGCAGTCACCGTGTAAACATTGGTCTAATTTAGTTAATAACTGTTGAATGCGTTTATCGACTATCGTGCTGTAGTTAATAAGTGATAGCTGGTTTGTGAGTTTTAATCCGCTAAACAAAGGGGTTAAAAGCACCGTTAAGTCTTCGGCTTGTATCGCTGTTTTAATCGTAGTAGAGAAAGGAGAGCTAAATGTTTTGAGTGATTGACCTGCGAGCTTATTAGATAGCTCTTGCCCTAAATTGCTTTTGGGTTCAACGAGTAATATCCAGCCTGCTGACATTTGTAGTTGATGCTCAATTTTTGAATCAATAATGGCTAGCTCTGCTATATCGTTTCCATTTAATTTACAAAGCGAATTACGTTTGGGCCATATCACTTGTATCGCGTGGTGGTTGTGGGGGACGGTATCAAAACTGGCACCATAAATAATCACTATGCCAGTCTGAATCCAAACAGTAGGTTTAATCACGCAATATGCCTTTAAATAAAACTTCTTGGATATATGTTGTCATAAGAAACAAATATTGGCAAAAATGACGATAGCAATAAAGCAATTATATACAGTTGCTTTAATGATATTGTAATAGGTATATACCCTGATATCTCAAGCTGCATACTCAGAGATATAGCTCCGCCAGTAAAAATTTCCGCTGTATTGATTGATGATTACTTGCTCAGCACCACCTTGTAGCGCATTTTTCATGGTGTAAACAATCGCGAAATTAACGACACACCAACATCTAAATTTCGATTAGTGGCTTCTTTTAACTCAATAAATACATATACTTCTGATATAATCAATAATGTACTCATTGCAAAAAGCATTATATTTCATTTCTAAACGCCCATTAATAGCTTATCGCAAGGACTCAAAGTGCGCTTTATAAAACTGATCTTAACCCTATTATTGATAGTTGTTTTATTCATTAGTGTCGTTTTTTTTGCTCGCAAGCAAGTGGTTGCTTATGGCATTAATAACTACTTATTAGCGCATAAGGCACAGCTAAGTTGTATAGATTTTAACTTAACGCCTTCTTTTGACATTGTTATCAGTAAAATGTGTATTCATTCCCCGCAAGCCAATGTAGAGTTTGAGAATGTCCGTTTACAATTACAATTCTCTTCAGCTTTACCCATACGCTCTATCCATGTTGAAGCGATGAGCATTCAAGGTAAAGCAAAGCTACTCGAGCAAAATGATGCAGGTAATGCTGAAAATAGCGTTAAGCATTACCTAGCAACAATAGCGCAATTTACTCTACCGCTACCCATACTAATTAAAAAGTTTATTTACCTTCCTTTCATCCAAGCAGATAATGCCAACAAAGCTGTTTTTTATGGACAGCTTGCCATCAATAAAAATAATATTAAGGTGTCATTAAAAGACATTGAACAAGCAAATGTTTTCTCGGTTAACCTTTCACCTGAAGGGCAAAGTTTTACCGCTAAGCTCAACGCCGATTTAGCACAAGTAAGGCAGTTTTTAGCTATTCATCAGCTAACATTGCCTGCGAAACTCGATAAAAACCTAATAATAACCGGTACATTCTCAACTCAGTTGCAGTGGCATAAAGAAACATTAACGGCCACTAGTCAGCTTAAAAACGCTGCAATCGACAGCGCTATTGGCATAGCGAAAAGTGACTCATTCAATATCAACGGCATGCTTTCATGGCAAAGCACCATAACTGCGAGCCAAGCCTTGTTTACTATTGATGAGCAAAGCGTGGTGAATACTAACTTTAGTAAGCAAAAACTGCGTGAGTTTTTAGTTAGAAAAAACATCGCAGCTGAAGTTGTTGCTATCATTAAAGATAACCCTAGTAACAGCTTGGTCATCAAGCCACAAGGAAGAATGCAAATTGACTTCGCCAAACAGCAGATTTTTATTGCCAATGTTGAATTAACGTCAAACAATAAAGAACCCCCCTTACAAGTAACTTTTACTGGGATTTCTTTAACGTATGAAAAAAATAAAATCCTTAGCTTTATCCTAAAGCAGAGCAACTATACGGCGCAGGCAAAGCTGCTAATTAGTCGTTTAAAGAACATAAGCAAGCAAGCCGTTAACATTGTCTCAACAGGAAAAATAGTCTCAACAGGCACAACTGCACAGCATAATTTAGGTTGGCAGATAATGCTTTCCCCCACAACTACGCTAGAATTCTCGACACTAGCGCTAGCTAAATTAGCAATATCACCAGCCCAGCTAAATTCAACCACAACAAAGGGCATAACACATACTGCCAGTGCAACCAGTGCAACCAGTAAGTATGCTCTAAGCATAAAAAAAATAATCATCAATGGGCAGGGTACTATTCATATTGATAACCAGGGACGAACAGAATTATCTTTACAGCTTAATAGTCAGGCTGCACAGCTAAAAATAGCGAATATAGCTCAAATAGCACAAGTTGAATTGCAGGCTGACATTAGCGGTTCGTTGCAAGATATTAGCATTACTGCAAGCATAATCGTCGATAAACAGCCACTAGCAAACGTAAAGCTTAATGGTGTTATCACTGAACCTCAGCTAGAAATTTTTGCGAAAAATTTACATCTTACCGAATTGCTGACGTTAAAACTCAACTTACCTATTGAGTTATCACTCATTGATGGCAGTCTTAATTATCATTTGTCGGGGCAGTTAACGGACACCGATAATTGGTTAAATAATACCGCAAGGCTTGATATTTCAATACAAGATGTTAGCGGTGAAATTGAGGGAACTTGGCTACAAGAGCTCAATTGGCAGCAAAAATTTATTCTATCTGACGGTTATATTAAATCTGTTAGCGCCGATAAAAAGCCGATAAACAATTTAACTATTGCTAAGGTAGAAACAGCACCACTGTTAACCGAGTTTTCCGCGCAAACAGCGCTAAGCTTTAATAATAAAGTATTCAGTGTTATAGCAACTGATATTGATGCTAAAATTCTTGGCGGAAAAGTTAACGTTACCCAAGCTCACTGGCCATTCGACATTAGTCGTTCAGTTAATGTTCAGCTAACTAGTATAGACTTAGAGGAACTACTTGAGCTAGACCCCAAAAAAGGCATTATAGTGACTGGAAAAATTTCGGGTAGCTTGCCTATCATGTTAAATGACAAACAATTTACCATTGATGGCGGTGAGCTGCACAATGTTGGTAACGGTATTATTAAAGTGGCTAATAACCCAACGGTCGCACAGTTAAAAGCAAGTGATTTACAGTTAAAACTGGCATTTGATGCCATGCAAAACATACACTACCATCAATTGTCTTCTGATGTTTCTATGGCTCATGATGGCTATATGCTGTTTGACACTGTTATCAAGGGGAGAAACCCAGATCTTGATAATGATGTTAACCTCAATCTAAACCTTAGCTATGACTTATTAGGACTATTGAAATCATTAAATATTAGCAAACATTTAGAGCAATCTATTATCGACAATTTACAAAAAAACTAAGGAGCATTTATGGATAAAGTACTCGTAATAGCATTAGCGGCTCTTCTATTTTCTGGTTGTACACACAAAGTAGAAGTTAGCGCGAAAGAGCCTATTACCATCAACTTAAATTTAAAAATTGATCACGAAATACGCGTAAAAGTCGATAAAGAGCTTGATAGTATTTTTAGTGAAGATAGTGAAATTTTTTAGGGAAAAATAATGCACAAAATAACGCACAAATTAATGAAAAAATTCAGTTTAGCTATGGTTACCTTAACCATTACTTTTTCTGCTTGGGCAGTATCACTAGAGCAAGCAAAACAACAAGGTTTAGTGGGTGAAATGGCCAATGGTTATTTAGGGATTGTTGTCACCAGCCCAGAAGCAGCTAGCTTAGTAGCTAAGGTAAATAAAAAACGTAAAAATATTTACTTTGATATCGCTCGCAAAAATAAACTCACTATGAAGCAAGTTACCGCCTTGGCAGGAGAAAAAGCTATCGCTAAAACTCGCTCTGGTCATTTAATCAAAATGGCATCAGGTGGTTGGATTAAAAAGTAGCGTTAAAGGCGTTGACAGTTTTTAATTAAAGATCAGTCGCTTTGCTGCTGATCATTTTGCGCTTGAGTGGGGATAATACATATAACTAATAAACAGCCTTGGTTAAAGTGTTAACATACGTGTAAGTTGATTTCGTCCTAAATAAATAGCAAAGATTATGTACCCTATAACTTATATTGAACCCGTATTTCGTCCACCTAGCGAGTGGAAAAGCCTAATATTACAAGTCACCAATGGTTGTTCATGGAATAAATGCACCTTTTGCGATATGTATACTAGCGAAGATAAAAAATTCAAACCAAAAAAAGTTGATCTGATTGAACAAGAAATTATTGATGTTGCCAAGTCTGGCATAGCAACAAGACGAGTATTTCTTGCTGATGGCGACGCAATGATGTTGCCATTTAAACGCTTAAAAGAGATTCTAGAGTTAATAAAGCTGCATCTACCACAAGTCACCCGTGTTTCTAGTTATTGCTTACCTCGAAATCTTGGCAATAAAACAGTCGAGCAATTAGCTCAACTGAAAGATTTAGGCCTTAAATTAATGTATATAGGCTGTGAAAGTGGTGATGACGAAGTACTCGCTCTGATTGAAAAAGGTGAAACATATCAAAGCTCATTAATTGCCCTCAATAAAATAAAGCAAGCTGGAATGAAAAGCTCGGTGATGATTTTGAATGGTCTTGGTGGCCCTGAATTATCTCGTCAACATGCTATTAACTCAGCTAAATTGATGAATGAAGCCCAGCCTAACTATTTATCAACGTTGGTGGTTAGTTTTCCATTAGGCGAGCAGCGTTTTGCCGATAAATTTACCCAAGCATCATTACAGCCTTTTAGGCAATTAACACAGCAAGAGTTATTTACTGAAATGGAGATACTACTATCTGAGCTAGAATTAGAGAAAACAATTTTCCGCTCTGATCATGCGTCGAACTACTTAGTGCTCAAGGGCGTATTAGGGAGTGATAAAGAGACGTTACTAAGCCAAGTAAGATTAGCCTTACATCAGCCAAGCGATGTTATTTTAAGGCAAGAATGGCAACGGGGACTTTAGTCAAAAGGAGCGCTGTTACCTAGAAAAATTAATCCAAAAGAAAAACTTTCAATACAATGAATTAAAAAATAAGGTATTTAAAATGAATAATAAGAACAAGATTATTGCCAGTATTTTTTTAATAATAACGCTGTCTGCTTGTTGTGGGCCCGATCCAGCGATAAAAAAAACAAATAACCTTATTACTAAACAAGCGATAGACAAAACAGACCTTGCTTGGAAAACAAAACTAAATAAACCACAATTGCTTACCTTTACTCAGGGCAAAGACTATTTTTGGGAACTGCAAACCAACCAAGGCAACCTAACCATCAAGCTATTAACTGATTCAGCGCCTATGCATGCTTCTAGTACTATTTATTTAACTAAGCTTGGTTTTTATGATGACTTAACTTTCCATCGTGTTATTCCCGGTTTTATGGCACAGGGTGGAGATCCGCTAGGAAATGGTCGAGGTAACCCCGGTTACAAGTACGATGGCGAGTTTAATGGTGAAGCAAGTCATAGTGAACCAGGTATTTTGAGTATGGCAAATGCGGGAGCTGGCACTGATGGCAGTCAATTTTTCATTACCTTTAAAGCCACTCCATTTTTAGATGGGCGTCATACCGTTTTTGGTAAAGTGGTCAACGGTTTAGAAGACAGCTTAACCAAAATTGAAACCTTAGGCAGCAGAAGCGGAAGAACTAAAGAAGAGGTAAAAATAATAAAAGCGTCAATTCGTGTAGCCAACAGTAAATAAGCTAGGTGCTAGCGTAAGATATATCCCCACTTCGAGGTGGCTTGGGTATGAATAAGTGTCTTTAGAAGCAAAAAGGCGAATCATTTCTGATCCGCCTTAAATAAACTCTTGTCTTAAATGTATTAGTTTTAATGAAGTGTTTACTCATCTATTTCATTTGCTTCAGCTATACGTTCTAGACGAGCTTGTTCTTCCATAAAAGCCGCTTTTATTTCTTCTATTACATTATCAACATTCGCAGCAATATTACTTTCTTTAAATAGCCCAGAGAGTTCTGTTTCAAAAGTCAATTCGCCACTTTCATACAAGGCCCACATTTCTTGAGCATACTTACTTAAGAGTAATTCAGGTGCAAATTGGCCATAGTAAGTCGTCATATTATCGACATCACGAATTAACATTGCTTTAGCATTATTATTGGCTGAAGCGTCCACCGCTTGGGGTAAATCGATAATGACAGGGCCATATTCATCAACAAGGACATTAAATTCTGATAAATCACCATGGACAACGCCTGCGCATAACATACGTGCAACATAGCTCATCACTAGTTGATGATCTTCAATGGCTTGCTCTTTTGACATGACCACGTCATTTAATCGCGGTGCCACATCGCCAGCGTCGTCAGTGATTAACTCCATCAGCAACACGCCTTCAAAACAGCCAAAAGGGTGGGGTACTCGAACGCCTGCTTCGGCAAGCGTATAAAGTGCATCAACTTCAGCATTTTGCCATGCTTGCTCTTGTTGATTACGACCATACTTAGAGCCTTTTTCCATCGCTCTTGCACGTCGACTGTTTCGACTCTTCCTACCTTCTTGGTATTGAGCTGCTTTTTTAAAGCTGCGCTTATTGGCTTCTTTATAAACCTTGGCACAGCGAATTTCATCGCCACAGCGAACCATAAAAACAGTGGCCTCTTTACCACTCATTAATTGACAGATCACTTCGTCAACTAGGCCATCATCTACGAGCGGTTGAATACGTTTTGGAATTTTCATAGCGCCGTTATACAGTAATTTGCTTGATGATGGAATGTTTCATTTGGTATAAGCTCTTTTTGCCTTATTGCCAATGAATAGGATCAACTTGGTAGTACTGTTTTAATTGTCGGTAAAGCATTGGATATTCAAAATATAACTGCTGTGCTTGTTCAAAAAAGACTTCACTAGCAACGGCAAAAAATTCAGCAGGGTTGGTGGCGCCATAATAATCGAATAATGATGGTGCTGCTGTTTTTGCTTGAATTTTCAGTTGTTCAAATTGTGCAGAAAAGACTGCTGACCAACATTGATAACTTTGCCCCTTATCTAAGAGTGGAGCACCATTAGCTGAGCCATTTTCTTGATCTAATTGGTGGGAAAATTCGTGGATCACCACATTACGACCGTCATCTGGGATTTTCGCCCCTGCTATTGTGTCTTGCCAAGACAAGACTACTTTGCCAAAATCCCATGATTCTCCCGCTAAAGTCATTTTTTGGCTATGTTGAACGCCGTCAGCATTCATGCTTTGTTGATCTTTAATAAAGGCACGAGGATAGATGAGTATGGTGCGCAATTTTGGGTAATAATCTGTTTTGCGATTAAGTAATAAAAGACACGCTTGTGCAGCAACAGTTATACGTATTTCATCCGTTATTTTAACGCCGTTACAACCGATAAACGCTTTTTCTGCTAAAAACACTTGAATATGTTGTTTTAATTGTAGCTGCAAATCTGCGGGCATTTGCCTAAAATAAGGTATTCTTTGCTGAATGATTTTACGCCACTCTTTTTTAAAAGGCAGGTTTTTAATTTTATCGCGTTGATACTCGCGCCAATATGGTTTACCAGCAGAGTAACCTATGAGTAAAACGCCAATCAATATTGGCAATAAATAAGACAACATAATGAATTTTAATTGCTAAGGTTTAGTATAAAATAGGTACGCTGAAGTTAAATATCAAGCTCGTGATGGCTTATTCTTGCTGGTATCAGCTTTTGCTGGTGTTGCTTAATTTCTATCTACTCATACAACAAGGCGATAAACATTACTGATTAACTGTTTTTAGAATATAATAACTATAAGTAAATAGTCATATTTTAAGGGCTTAAATGCTAAATTTTTTTGTATTAGTTTTGATCTTCTGGGTTAGTTTATTTAGTCGCGATATTTTTGCACAAAATAAAGAGACTATCCGTTGGTTAGTTTGGGATCAAGTTCCCAATTTTATCCTCAACGGGGAGTATAAAGGTCAAGGAGCAGGTGATACTTTCACGGCAATGCTCCAATCGCATTTACCTCAATATCATCATGAAAATGTACTCAGTAATACTCGAAGGTATCATGCCTTAATTCGTCAGGAAAACGTTTGTGTCGCATGGGCTTGGATTGTGCCCGGCAGTAAAAGCTTTCGAGTACATAGCAAACCTGTTTCGCTGGCTCCTAGGTCTGGCATTCATATCTTAAAATCTAAGCAGCACTTATTCGGAAAAACCGGAGAGAGTTTATCTCTAGCAAAGCTCTTGGCAAATCCAGCTCTAAAGCTGGGCTATTTGGAGGATATGTCATACTCTAAAAAGATTCATGAGCTTATTGAAAAAAATAGAAATAAAGGCAATATATATTTTTCTTCAGTCAGTAAAGTTGAACTTGATCTTAAAATGTTAGATAACGGTCATGTCGATTATTTTTTTGGTTTTTCTGCGCAATCTATTTTTGAAGCCAAAGAAAAAAAGATTGTTAACAAATACCAATTTTATAATATTGATGAAATGGATATGTACACTAGTATGCACACACATTGCTCTAAAACTCCCTTTGGTTATGAGGTCATGACGGCTGTAAATAAAATTATAACCAATGATGTTTTGATGGCACATCTTAAGATTATTGAAAAATGGTATGGTCAAAATAAAGACTATAGAAATGTGTTTATTGACTATGTGATTAATCAGCAAGCTAATGAACTGGTGATGGATCCTGGTCAGTGATCTAATGTCGACCTTGTGATGGTATGAGAGGATTTTTATCGCAATGGTCGTACTAAAGGCAAAACTCTAAGTACCTTACTATGGTTAGGGGTAGTAAATTCACAGCAGTATAAATTTGCCAAAGAAAATAACAAGAGCTAGCTTCTCTTCATTCTGAGAAGTTTGCCCTCGATGCTAGGTTTACTATTTTAACCGGCGTTAATAGTATGACGGCCAATGCCATTAACTTAATGCAGAAGTGAGTTTATTCCTTTAAAAACAGTAACGGTTCACCACTGAGCTACGAAGCTTCACAGAAGGCTTTCGAACCTACACAGACGGCTTTCGAACCTACACAGAGACTGTGTTATTCTCGGTGTAGTGCGTCAACCTCGGTGTTCTCTGTGGTAAATATTTCTAAGCGGAATAAATGCTAAAAACTTATGTTCTAAACCAGTATGTTACAAGCCGGTATGATATTGGCTAACCGTTGATGCTGGCACTAAGGCGTTGATAGTTTCTACCACGTTATTTTGACCATTTAGTAATTGTTCAAACTGGTTGATCAAACTTACCTTGTCGGGTGATGGTTTATCACCGGCACCAATATTGGTTAAATCAATCATAAAACCGTCAAATAAATCGCTGAGATCGTTAATGATTTCCATATTCAAAAATTGATCTGGGTTATAAATGCTTGGGTAACCTGCCTTTTGTTTATCAATAGCAAAGTTATCGCCTTTAAGGTTGGTAATGGTGGTCGATTTATCGCATGACAACATACAGCCATTATCAATTCTTGGTTTTTCACAACCAACGCTTTGTTGGAAAAAGCATTGTCTACTGGTCATCAGCAAAATAGGGTGATAGATACTATAGAAAAGTTTAAAGTTTTCGGGTCTAGCAATGTTTTTTATTTGCTGTTTATTGATCTCATTTGAAATAAACGCGCCATGACAGTCAAACTCCTCTTTAAATGCCATCAATGCATAAGAGTTGGTCGTATTCAAAAAGGGACCAGCTATCCATTTAATGCCTAACCTAAATGCTTCATAAGCGATACCGGTATTATTGGTAACAATTAATTCGGGCTTAACTTGCTGCAAAATAGTCAAAGCAGCATCGTAATCTTTACCAATTAATACTGAGGGAAACCACGGAATTAATTGCGGGTTTACTTTGAAAAAATGGACGTATTTAGTACTGCCGCGCTTGTAGGCATCGGGTAACTTAAAGTAAATATCAGCATTAGTTACCGCGGACAAATTAATATCAGTGTCATCACAAATTAACAGTGACAATTTGGTTTTATTGCTTGTTGGTTTAGCATGTTGCCTAAGCTTGGGCAGTTGCACTGCTGGCAGCACGGCTTTGTTATTATTTAACAATAACGCCAGTTGCCTTTTCAGCGCGGTTAATTCTTTAAAGGGGATGCTTAGTCCCTTTGTTAAGTTGTCGGTGTTGAGCTCAGATAAATTATAATGGCTATTGTTAAAGCTTTTAAAGCGCTTTTCGATAACATTAGCATCAATGCTCGACTGTTCGCTGTTAATCAATAAACTACTTGATTGCACCGTGAATGTTTGGCTGTCTTCTTCAGTAGCAGAGCAACTCTTTACCAGTGTGGCCATTATAACGAACGGCTCATTTTCTACGCCTGAAAAGCGTAAAGTGAGCGGTAACTTATCAATAGTTAAGTATTTGATTTTATCAAATACCGTGGCTTTAATGGCTTTATTTTGCTGATGAAGTTCTTGCTCTACTTCATGTATTTGCACAATAGATATTGCCTGGTTTTTATCGACAGCGTGTTTGGTAGAATTGTCACGCGGATTATCAATAAACATAGATTGATTTAAGTCACCACGTAAAAAGCCATTAGAAAAATCGCGATTAAATACTTGATATAAACGCTCACCATCTTGGGTTAACTCACCCGTATTCACAAAGCCATCAATTTGTTTACGAAAACTATCTACTACTGTGTGTACATAATTAGCACCTTTTATACGTCCTTCAATTTTAAATGAGTGAACGCCGGCATCAATTAAAGCAGGTAAATCAAAAAAAGCGGAATTATCTTTTATATTCAATGGGAAGTTATTGCCCGAGGGAGTGGTTTCATATTCTTCACGACATGCTTGGCTACAACGACCTCTATTACCTGAATTACCCACGCTAGCCGAGGTTGAATAACACAAACCAGAAAAGGCAACGCATAATGAACCATGAACAAACACCTCCACCAAGGTCTCGTGTTCTTGCGCGGCTTGCGTGATGACAGTGATTTCTCTTAAATTTAGCTCTCTTGATAAATTAACTCGTGAAGCGCCTAACTTTTTCAGGAAAGGAATTTGTCCCACGTTATGGGTAGTTAATTGAGTTGAAGCATGAATATCTAAGGTGGGGAAATACTTTTTTATCACGTTGAACATGCCAATATCTTGCACAATCACGCCATCTAACGTGGTATTCACCAACTTACTTAATAAGGTTGCTAATGATTTAAATTCACGCTCTAAAATAACAACATTTAGAGTCAGGAAAATTTTGCATTGGTATTGATGTGCTAATCGAATAATACCCACTAATTCATCAAAGGAAATATTAGAGGCTCGATTACGAGCATTAAACGTGTCTAGGCCACAATAAACCGCATCAGCACCCGCAATAATCGCCGCTTTAATGGCATCGACATCACCGCCCGGCGCTAATAACTCAATTTCAGAATTCATTGTTACAACCTATTTCTACAATTTTAATGGGGCAAAACTTAAAAGAGGGGGATTTTACCCGTATAATCAGTCAATGAATAGCGCTAAAGTGCTTTCTTAATCACAGAAATATATTTTTCAACCACTAAAAAATAACTAAGCAAGTAATTAAACAATTATTGTAACTATGCACCACTGAGCCGTGATGCTTTACAGAGGGCTTTTCGAGTCTACACAGAGGTTTTGTTATATTCGATGCAGGCCACTTAGGTTATGCATGGGGCATGAAACCTGCCTCAGTACTCTCTGTGGTAAATACTCTAAGCTGAACAAATAATATGATTAAACAAATAATATGAGTGAAAAATGACTAAGCAGAAGGCTCTACCTGTACTTTATTCACTGAGAAATTGCCCTTATGCAATACGAGCGAGAATAGCCATATTCTATGCTCAGCAGCCGGTAATATTGCGTGATATCGTTTTGACTAATAAGCCTATGGATATGTTGTTGGCATCACCTAAAGGCACAGTTCCTGTGCTCGTACTACCGAATAAAAAAATTATTGATGAAAGCTTAAGGGTGATGCTGTGGGCACTGAAAGCAAGCGATTCAAATGATTTTTTGCAAAAGAATGATACTGATTCTTTGAAGGAAATGCTTAAGCTTATTGCTCTATTTGATACTAAATTCAAGCTTTGTTTAGAAGCCTACAAATGCGCCAAACGTTATCATGAAAATACTCTCATTGATTGTCGACAAGCGTGTGAAGTGTATATTAATGATTTAGAGCAACGTTTATCTCAACATGATTATTTTATGTCATCAAAACCAAGCTTAGTGGATATTGCGTTATTACCTTTTATTCGTCAATTTGCGCGCATAGAGCGGCAATGGTACCTACAGTCGCCTTATCCTAAATTAAGGCAATGGCTTAACCGCTATCTTCAAAGTCCAATGTTTACGCAAGTGATGGTGAAACGTCCACTGTGGACTGTAAATGATAAAACAGTTTATTTTGCTGAAGTAAACCAAAAGAGAAAATAGCTATCTCAATTTGCTAAACCTCATCTATACTCACATAAAATATAACCTTTAAAGCCTACCGGTTCAAAAGCTTTTATATAGGTTATTTGATGAGCTTAGAGCCAGGCAGTAAGTGTTTGTATGAAAAAAAATAATCACCAGCCGTCATTAGAAATGTTTCAAGCCGTGATTGATGCTTTGCCTTTTTGTGTTTTTTGGAAGGATAAAGAAAGTGTTGGCTTAGGGTGTAACCAAGCGCTTGCTGATGTTGCCGGGCTTAATTCCCCTGATGACTATATCGGTAAAACAGATTACGACATGCCATGGACAAAGGAAGAAGCTGATTTTTTTCGTGAATGTGATCAACGAGTCATTAAGTCGAATAAAGCCGAGCTGAATATCATTGAAAGTCAAATGCAGGCTGATGGTCACGTTGCTTGGTTAGAAACCAGTAAAATCCCTTTAATTGGTAGCAGTGGCGACGTTATTGGCATACTCGGCGCCTTTCATGATATTACCGAAAGAAAAAAAGCAGAAGATGCCAATATAGCGAATCAAAAACTTGAAACATTAGCGACCCTTTCGGCAGGTTTAGCACACGACTTTAATAACATTTTATCAATGATATTGGGTTCTTCTCAGCTGGCGACCATGAAAATAGAAAAAGGCGGTGATGCTAAGGAAGTGCTTAAATATTTAGATCGTATTGAAAAAGCAACCGAAAGAGCTTCTAAACTAACCGGGAAGTTTATGAGCTATTCTAAACAAGGGGAAGTGACTAAAACCGTTTTTAATAATTCAGAAATGATAGAAGATGTTATTTCATTTATACAGCCTAGTATTAAATCTCCTCTCATACATAAAACTTCTGATGTTAATAGTCTCTTATATGCCGATATAAATCAGCTTAATCAAGTGCTTAGTAATTTAATTATTAACGCCTCACATGCATCTGTTAATAATGAGGTGATTATAGTTAATGTCAGTTACTGTAATATTGAATTAGAAGATCATCGTAACTTAACGTTGGGATCTTATATCGCCATTTCAGTTAAAGATAAAGGCATAGGTATGAGTGAAGAATGCCAAAAATCAATATTTAAGCCTTACTTTACCACCAAAGATGATGGAAACGGCCTTGGTTTGAGTTCTTGTTTGTCAATTATTGAAAACCATAATGGCAGCATAGAAGTAGCTTCAACCATGGGAGTTGGTTCTACATTTACTATTTATTTGCCTATTTCGACAGTAGATGGACAAAATGCTATACATCAAAGTTTTTCAGAGGAAGTGATCCACGGCTCGGCCAATATTCTTTATATTGAAGATGATTGGAATACGCAAGTTGCTATGCAAGATATGTTACAAAGTATAGGTTATAACGTGACAGCCTATACTTCACAAACCGCCGCGCTTGAATATATAAATAATAATCCGGACAGTTTTGATCTAGTCCTTACCGATTATATCTTAGGTAATGCAGAGTCAGGCGGCGAAACTATATTAAATAGTGTTTATAAAGTTCGCCCTGATTGCCCGGTAATACTCATAACCGGTTATTTTGAAAGGCTGAAAGCCAGTACTGAAAGTGAGAGTAAGTTTTCTTATATAGTGCAAAAACCCGTTGCTATTGCCCAAATTAGTCAAATAATAAATAGGTTTAACTGATGAGCATTACCTAGTGAGCTCTGTGGTACAATGATCGTAGAATATTTTGTTTAAATACACGGGTTATGCATACTTTAGAAAACTGTTTTACTCTATTCAAGCAATCCATTGCTGACTACGACTTACCCAAACGTTTTACCTTTCCATTTTGCTATGAGCCACATCCTCTATGCTTATTAGCTGCGCAAGAATTGCAGCAACAGCTTAGTCATCATCAAGAATTACCATCAGAATTTCCCCAAACGGGAAAAATGTTTGGCGTGCTTTTGGTTGAAGGAGCGCAGAGTGATATCGGTTATCTTACCGCTTTTTCTGGAAAACTGCTGGCTCATGATCTCGCTGATACTCTTTCTAACAAAAAGAACATTAAATTTGTGCCACCCGTGGTTGATATAGAAGCGCAAACTGATTTTTTTCATTCAGAAAGTAAAATAATTAACCAGCTTAATAGTGAGTTAGAAAAATTGCTGATCAATCCTCAGTTAGTAGAATATCAGCAAGCCCTTACGGCTCTGTTTACTCATCAAGATGAGCAGCTTGCTCTGCATCAAAGTCAAATGAGCCTGAATAGGCAAGCAAGAAAAGCTAAACGTGTCCAAGCAAAAGAGTCTTTAAGCGACGATGCGTTAGCAGCATGTTTTAAGCAACTAGCAAAAGAAAGTGTGTCTAACAAAAACCAGTGGCGAGATCTAAAACAATATTGGCGTGATTTAATTGCTCAAGAGCAGCAAAAGCTGGCGGTTTTAACCGATGAAATTAACGACATTAAAAACAAACGTAAAAAGCTGTCAACAAGGTTGCAAAAAAAACTGTTTAAAGAATATCGTTTGTTAAATAGTGCCGGTGTTGAAAAAAATGTGATGGAACTATTTCAACATGCCCCTTATCCAATACCACCAGCAGGCACCGGCGACTGTGCCGCGCCAAAATTATTACAATATGCTTTTAGGCATAAGTTGAAACCGTTAGCCATGGCTGAATTTTGGTGGGGACCAGCCCCTAAGTCTGAAATACGGCAACATAAAAAATTTTACGGCGCCTGCTCCGGTAAGTGTCAACCTATTTTAAAGCACATGCTAGAGGGCATGACCCTAGATGAGAACCCTTTATTGGTGAATCCTGCTTTGGGTAAAACCCTTGACATTGTTTATCAAGATGATGACATTGTGGTGGTTAATAAACCGAGTGAATTTTTATCGGTGCCAGGAAAGAATATTGAAGACTCCGTTTATTTACGTATTAAGCAACAATTTCCTCAAGCAACGGGCTCGCTTATTGTGCACCGATTAGATATGTCGACTTCGGGTTTGATGGTGCTAGCGTTAACGAAGCGAGCGCAAAAAAATTTGCAACAACAATTTATAAATCGCACCATTAAAAAGCGTTATGTGGCAGTTTTAGAAGGGGATATTAAAGAAATGCTTGCATTAGAAGAAGAGCAGGGCGAAATCAATTTACCATTACGTGGCGATCTTGAAGATAGACCAAGACAGTTAGTGTGTTTTGAATATGGTAAACAAGCGAGAACGCAATGGAAAATCATTGATATTATTGATGGTAAAACGAAATTGTATTTACAGCCGATCACCGGGCGTACTCATCAATTACGGATGCATTGTGCCCATCCAAAGGGATTAAATATGCCAATACTGGGGGATGATTTATATGGACATGGTAGTGTTGATAGTCATAGCAGTGGTCATAATACGCAACGCTTATATTTACATGCACAAAGGCTAACGTTGCACCATCCCGTGACCAAAAACATGATGACCTTTGAGGTGGAGGCTGATTTTTAATTAGTGGCCATCAATTTTGCTCACCTTTTTTGAAAACTGGCGAGTTTTACTTTTGTGACTATAATTAACGGCTGATGAACTTATCCAGCAAAGGGATTTTGATATGAAGGTACTTGTAGTTGACGACATGCACTCTATGCGCCAAGTGATGATGCACATGTTGCGTAACCTAGGTTATAACAATCTTGATGAGGCGGTAAGTGGCCTTGAAGCGTTAAAAAAGCTAAGAGAGAAAGATTATGATTTATTAATCACCGATTTACACATGCCTAACTTAGATGGTAAACAACTACTGGAAAAAGTTAGGCATGATAAAAAGCTAGCCAATTTACCGGTGTTAATGGTTTCGAGTGAAGATGAGAAAAAGCAGGTTACTGATTTAATTGCGGCAAAAGTGTCGGGATTTATTGTCAAGCCTTTCAATATGAATATTTTAAGAAAGCATTTAGACTGGATTAAAGCAGAAATACCAACAGCATAAATAGTATAAAGCAGTATAAAATAATCATAATACCAAGCCCATCACGAGAATGGGCTTGGTATTGAAATGAGTTATTAACGGCTAATCTTTTATTTCAGCATTATGATAAACGTTCTGTACATCATCACAATCGTCTAGCATAGCAATGAATTTTTCAAAGTTAGCCAGATCTTCTTCACCTTCAATATCAATATAAGTTTGCGGAACCCAAGTGATTTCTTCAACTTCTAGTTCAAACTCAGGCATTGAATTGGCAAATTCTGTTTTTATTTTAAAGAACTCAGTGTGCGGTGCGTAAACGGTAATAATGCCGTCTTCTAGCTCAACGTCGCTAACATCAATATCGGCCATCATCAGGTTTTCTAAAACGACTTCATCATCTTCACCTTTAAAGGCGAATACGGCTTGGTGATCAAACATGTGTGACACTGTGCCAGATGAGCCAATTTTTGAATGAGTTTTAGTGAAACATTGACGAATATCTTTAATAGTACGATTGCCGTTATCGGTTAAGCAGTCAATAATTACCATACAGTTACCTGGGCCAAAACCTTCGTAGCGTGCATCAACAAAATCTTCACCACCGGCGCCAGATGCTTTTTTAATAGCATTGTCAATAACATGAGTAGGTACTTGGTCTTTTTTAGCCTTATCAATTAAACCACGCAAAGCAAGATTACCATCGGGATCTAGGCCACCATTTTTAGCGCATACATAAATGGCTTTACCATATTTTGAATATACTTTGGTCTTTGCCCCAGCTGTTTTTGCCATGGATAATTTTCGATTTTGGTAAGCTCTGCCCATTGATCTGTATCTCATTTTGTCTAAAAAATAATGGTTTAGATTCTAGCAGGGAGGATAGGCGGTTGACTAGAGGAAAACGGTAGTAATTGACTAAAATTGATATGAATCGACAAATAAAATACTTGATAAATTATGCTTATTTTTATACTTTATTTGCTGACATAATAATAAAAATAGAATCAGGGAAGCAATCAAATATGCAATACGATGAATACAAAGTGGTTTATGTAACGGAAGGTGGCTGTGGCACTGTATTGTTAGGCTCAAGTGGCTTACCGTTGAAGCGTTTAGAGGCAACATTAAATCAAGAAGCGGCAGATGGATGGCAACTGGCTTTTCAAGTTATTGAACAAAAGCGCTTTTGGTTGTTTTGGTCACGCGAGGCGGTTATTTTAACTTTGGGTCGAAGCCGTGGCTGATATGCCTGTGCTGACTAATTTAGCACTTAAAGCTATTGTACGTTATCAGCAAAGTGGTGGCTCTATTAAACACTTTGCAACCTCGTGCAATTTTACCCCGACATGTTCCCATTATACTTATCAAGCTATTGAGCACTTTGGTTTATTCAAAGGGCTTCGTTTGGGGATTAGACGAATAAGACGCTGTAGTGATCCTGATTGCGTGGTAATACGTAAAGATCCCATTCCAGAAAAATACAGTTAAGTGAATAATAATTAAATGGATGTAAATATAAAACGCAATTAATCCGCTAGCTATTAGGTACTTATGATAAGGATATTAAGATGGATAACGAAGGTTTAAAACAAGAAGAAAATCAATTAAGGGAACAAATTTCGTCGCTTTCTTTGACGCAAAAAAGACAATATTATTCTCAAGAATTACAACACATTAAAGATCCCGACACCTATGCCGCTTTAAATTGGGCATTTGTAGCGGGCTTACATCATTTTTATTTAGGAAAATGGCAGCGAGGCTTGGTTAATATCTTGTTTATGTTTGTTGGCTTTATTTTCTATTTTAGTAATATTTTCTCTCTATTTGGCTTGGCACTGATTTTAGTGGTTTTTGCTGTTGAATTACCGCAATTATTTAATAGCCAAAAAATAATCTATCATTATAACAACCAGCTAATGCGTCGACTATTACAGCAGTTTGATCATTAGTTTAGCGCTTAATGTCTTAGCTTGAAAATCATTACCACAGAGGATTCGCTGAGTACTTAGATGACTATTTTAGGAGATGAAAATGAAAAATATTATTTTTTGTTTTGATGGCACCTGTAATTCCCCTCAAGATTCTGATGATTATTTTGCCGATAGCAGTATTAGCAATATTTTGAAGTTACATATTTTTTTTGGAGGGAAATTAAGCCCTCTTAATGGAGTAAATACAAACACGCCGAATCAACATAGCTTCTATTACAGCGGTGTTGGTACACGCGGTAACTGGTTAACCCGAAAGTTCAATGCCTTGTTTGCTCCACCTTATGGCGATATGGAAGATATCTTGGCACAAGCCAATGACGACCTCAGTCATCATTTTTCTCAAAATGATGAAATCTATATTTTTGGCTTTAGTCGAGGTGCTGCGATTGCTCGCATGTTTGCTGCTCATCTACCCCATAAAATAAAATTTTTAGGTGTTTTTGATACGGTTGCCGCCACGCGGGGATCGTTAGATCTTAACCCTGATACTCTTCCTGCGAGCGGTATTGTTTTTGAAAATGGCACACTGGGGCAGCATATTGAAAGTGCTGTACATTTGCTGGCATTAGATGAAAAACGCATTGTGTTTCAGCCAACCTTATTTAACCATGATGAACGAGTGACGGAATTATGGTTTGCTGGTGTGCATTCTGACATTGGTGGCAGTTATTGGTTTGATGGTTTGTCTGATATTACTTTGCAATTTATGCTTGATAGAGTTCAAGAACAACTGACTATAGTTAACTTAGCGCAAGTTAACTTCACCAGTTTAAAAATTAAAGGCGCTCGAGATGAACTAGGTATTGATGATATTGCTATCAAAGCTTTACCGGACGGCACTGTGCATACACAAATACGCACTAATACCAATGCAGTAACGTTAGCGCCGCGTTTACTGAGAGTGAATGTTGATGATGCTGCTTCTAAGCACATCCCTATTATTCACCATAGCGTGGCAGAGCGTTTTAACTTAGTAACCAACTACCGTCCTTACGCATTACGCAATGTTAGTTTTCGTATTATGGATGAACAAGGGGAGCTTGGTGAAGCGCAACATGGAATTCACAGCTTAGGGTAAATATTGTACCTTTATCACTCTTTCTCAATTTTTGAAGAACTGTTTACCACCGTGCAGTGACCTTGGCATTCTCGGTGATAAATGTTTTTGAGTACTGATTTTTAAAGGGTAAGTGTTAAAGGGGCAGTGTTAGCGTGAAGCAAGCGCCAGATAAACGCTGCTGGTTACTTGTGGTTATCGTACCTTGATGCCAATCTAGCACTTTAGCGCAAATGGCTAAGCCTAAACCAAAATGGCCTTGTTCACGAGAGCGATCAGCCTCTAGCTTTACAAAAGGGGTAAATATAACAGCAAGTTTGTCCGCCGCTACACCCTTTCCATCATCTTCAACGGTGATAATTAATTGTTTATTTTTAGTGGTTAAGGTTAATAACACTTGGCTGTTAGCATAACCAATAGCGTTACTAATTAAATTGACTAAGGCACGATAACTCCAATGATAATCAAGCTGATGGTGAATGTTTTGGCTAGTGGTGGTCAATTTAATTGACAACTGTTTTTGCTCAGCGAGCATTTGGCAATCGTTAATGGCTGAGTTGATCAGCTCACTAACATTTATGGTTTGCTTTTTAAGATGCAATGCTTGGCGCTCCATTGACGCGTATTCGAGAAAAGCACTGGTCATTTCTTCCATATTAGTAAGTTCACTATCCATACGGATGAGGTAACTATTTTTTTTCTCTGCTGTTTTACTCTCAATGGCTGCCTCTAAACCAAAGCGAAGGCAAGCAATAGGCGTGCGTATGTCATGGGATAAGCTACGCGCTAAAATTTTGTTATCGGCAATTAGTTTTTCAATTTGGCTAGCCATGTTGTTAAAACTATTTTCTAACATTTTTATGTAAGAAAACCTGCTAGGGATGATGCGCACATTAAGCTGGCCTTCACCAATTTTTGCTGCGGCATTATTGAGTAAAAATAATCTTCTACTCAATGGAAATACCCATAAAATAAGAATGCCACAAATGCTTAAATATAGGGCTACAGTTAAAATGAAATTAAAGGGGTTGCTTTCTTCTTGCTGTAAAGAAAAGTTAAGTTGTAGCAAATAGGTTGGATGTTGGCTGAGTTTGTTTAATAAATACTGATCATTTTGAGACGCCAGCAATAACCCACCGTTGTGCTCTAACTGAGTGAACAAAGAGCTAGGTAAGGCAACATCACTGCTTAAAACTAAATGAGTTGTTATTTTGTACTGCTGTTGAAATTGCTGTACTGCGCTAGTAAGCATTTGCTCAGGCAGTTGGTTTAATTGTTGAGCTAATCCATCGGCTAGTTGACGATATAAAACCGTGCTTTGATTTTCAGGGGGATTTTGTTGCTTAGAGCTGGTATGTTCGGCTAATTTGTCTAAACCCCAGCCGATAAAAAATAGCGATCCTAATACGGTGAAAATAATACTGACATATAGGCCTCGCATGGTTAATTTTTGTCCTGAGTTCTACTGGCTGTGTTTTTTAACTGATTGTCTAGTCGATTGTCTTTCCCCCAGGCGTCACTAACAAACAAATAGCCTTTACCCCATACCGTTTTAAATTTTTTCGGTTTTTGTGGATCATCATTGAATATTTTTCTTAAAGTGGACAGCATCACATCAAAACGCCTATCTTGACCATCATAATCACGCTTTTTTAAGGCTCTAAAAACAGAATCTCTATCAACAACACGGCCTGCTTGTTCAGCTAAGAAGGTTAAAAAGGCAAATAAACTTGAAGACAGCTCTATTTCTTGCTCAAAATAAGTGACCCGTTTGGCTTCTTGATTAATCGTTAATTCACCAAAGGTCAGAATGTTATTGGTAGATGATTCTTGCTGCAAAGTTGATAATTGTCTATTTATCCTCGCTAATAATGCTCTAGGTCTAACGGGTTTGATTACATAATCATTAGCACCCGCTTCAAGGCCTATTACTTCGTCAAATTCATCAGCTCGGGCGGTTAGCATAATTATTGGTACTTGGCAGTGTTGACGAATAAGACGACACACTTCTATGCCATTTAAGCCGGGTAGCATTACGTCGAGTAGCACTAAGTCGATAATGTTTTCTTTTATTTTAGGTAACACCCGATCGCCACGCTCTACATGAATAACATGAAAGTTTTGCTCGCTTAAGTACTCGCATACCCAATTAGCTAAACTAATATCATCTTCCACCAATAAAATAGTATTCATATTTATTACCTTTGTTTCAATACAACTAGAATAAGCGCCATCGACGTCTTCGAATGGTGTTTTTATGTAACCAACTAACCACTATTTCTGTTTCTGCCAGTAAGTGATCATCTTTTATTGAGCGTAGTTGATAGGTTATGTTGCCGCTAGACTCAAACGCTATGCTCGTTTGTCCTTGGCGGCTTTTTTGCCAGCATTTGACTTGTTGTTTATTGTCACTCTGCTGATTGATTTGGTACAGGCATAAAGACAGTTCAGTTGATTTTTGCCATTGAAGGTTAATGGTTGCAAAACAGTCTCGTCCTTGGCGTAAAGTGACGCATTGTTGAGGCTGTACGCTAAACGCTATTTTAGTCGACAAAGTGGCTTTATCGTCAGCACTGGCTGATGAAATTAAACCGCTAATCGATATGAAAACAAGCAGAGCAATTCCTTTGCTAACGCTAGAATACATAAAGCACTCCCACCATGAAGCCGGTTAACTTGTTTTTATTAACTAAGGGGCTTTGTTTTATATTATTAGAATAGAAGCTTTGAGTGATGCCAACATTAAAAGACCAGCTTTGTGATAATGGGTATTGTGCATAGACTTCAAGTTGCGCCCTAAAGCTGCTATCGGCGTTATATAACGGTCGACTGCTGGTTACTTCATCAGCATCAATACCAATGTAGTAATCAATCAGGGCTTGATCATAATAAGTGAGGCCTGCGCCAAGGTAAATATCCCAATTACGGTAGGGAATTAAGTGGCTATAAAAACTATCTACTATCATGCCTGTAGCATTACCGTCTTGGTCATTGTCAAGCGCACGGGCAGTGGCGATATCAATATAAAAAACAGCATCATCAAAAAAATAAGAATAACGTAGTGCAAGACCACCGGTAAATTCACGCTTATCAAGGCCAGATAATTGCGGAATATCTTGCTCCTTGAGAATTTCAACCGGATCATAGCCATTTATGTAGGCTTTTAAAATAACATCAAGTTGCCAATTATCTTGTACGGTGATCTGATAGCCTAATTCCCCGACTCCTAAAACTGTTGATGACCTTCTGGAGTTTGTTTGTAAGAAAAATCCTTTGTAGGAAACATCTAGCAAAAGCCCAAGCTGGAAATAATCCCAAGGCTGAGTTTGTTCTACGTCAGTTAATATTATAGATGTTTTAGCCAGTGAAAGATCTACTATGAACTGCCATTCAAAAGCATCTTTCGTTATAGGTTCATTAGCATCGGCAATGATGGTTTCAACAGTTTGACCTGCATAACTTGCTGAAACTGCAACAAAATAAAGAGCTGCAAATAAGTAAGAAAATAAATTTTTTAAAATGGGATAGCTAAATTTTTGGGGTAACATCGTGAGTAATGAAGGCAAGTTACAAAGAGGTAATATGTTATCACAATGTAACTTCCATTTTATTGGCTCATGGACATGAAAGTGTTTAAAAAGTGTAAGAAAAGCTAACGTTGCTTGTCTATTCTGACGGTCTTATTGGCTAAATAAATCATTCTGACTTTGTCATTTGAGTAAAATATCATTTGCTTATCATAGTCTTGGATCACCATGAATTGCTCGCCGCCTTCTACTTTTATCATTAATTCAACTAAGCGAATGACTACTTTCTTAGGTTGGTTATGACGATTGTTCGCGATTGAACCACCAATAACTGCGCCCAATATAGTAGCCACATCTTTGCCGTTACCACCACCAAATTGATTACCAATAACACCCCCGATAAGGGCACCACCAAAAGTGTGCCAGCCATTATTTTTATCTTGAATTAGTTCTTCTTGATTAATATTACGTACAGACATTACCGCGCCAAATAAAACTTTTTCAACGGGCACGGCTTTGTTTCTATCGTAGTCAGCAAGGGCACTGGTTGTGAGTAAACAGCAGGCAAGTAAAGCCAATATTACTGGTGATGTTATTAGTTTCATTATATTTCCTACCAGCTAACAAATTCTTTTTCTTTAGTTTTGCGAATTTCAGTCTCGTCAGCCCATTCGACTAAACCGCTTTTTAAATCCATTAAACGTAAGGTGAATTTATAATAAACGTCAGACTGATCTTTATTAGATTTAACAATACTCGCTAAGTTCCCATACAACATGTACTGTGCGCCAACTTGCTGACCAAAGGCGACGGCTTTGCTGGTATCTACCAGGCCGCAGCTTTGTTGAAATTCAAGTTGTTCACGTACCGCAGCAACTCGCCCCATATCAACAAAGCGGAATTTACCCGAGCGTAGTAATTTAGTTGAAATAGAGTCAGTGATTGATTCTGTGTCTATATGTTCGCTGGTTTTATTTTTAATGCTTTCTACAAATAAAATGGGTCGAGTATTGGCTGTTAACGTGCCAACAACGGGGGATAGTAATAAAGAGTCGGTCATTTGGCCAGCGACTTTTTGTAAATCAGTTGAGCCAAAGCTAATATTAGTGGTTTCTACTGCGGTGGCATCGCCATAACGAACTACAGACTTGTTGGTACAGCCGCCTAGTGCGACTAGAGCAATACTTAGGGTGGTTGCTAAAACTATTTTATTCATTATTTCTTCCTTTGTAATTTCAATTAATACTTAAAAAACTTCTCTGGCACTTCACGTACATAAAGACTAAATGTTGATACCTTGGTTGATGGGGCTAAACCCGCCACGGCTGCTGTTTGCATGCCGTGTAATTCAAGAGCTTGCCAGGGGCTTTTTCCTGCTTCGAGGGCAAAACCGTCTTGGTCAAACCATTGAAATTGATATTGCAGTTGCAATGATTTTTTATAACGATTGGTCAGCGTTAAATTAAGCTGTAAAAAATCATTATTAGTGCGCGATTTGATGTCACTTATATAAAGTTTTGCCGCCAGTTGCTTATTGTCTATCTGCAGGTGCTTACTATATTTCTGCCCGGGCGCTATTTGGCTGCTACCAATGCCAGAGGTTACAGGGGGGACATTTTTACATGCGGTAATGAAAAGGCCTGTAACAATGAGTACTAGCATAACAGGGTATTTATTATTCATAATAAAACTCCTAAATTGTATTGTTTATAAATTATAGGTTTGGTATTGATTATAAGTGCCGATAGCCGCTAGTTTAACCAAGGTGACTTTATTTGGCTTAATTGATAGCTTAATTTGTTGATTGCTACCATTTATATTGAGCATAAGTTGATGCTCTCCTGCTGGCAGGTTTAATTGCAAAATATGAATACTGTCTGGCAGAGTACTCCAGCTTCGAGTATCTGCTTTTTCTGTTGCAATGTTATAAATGTTGGCAAAAATATTGCCAAGCTGCCCATTTTTACGCTCTAGTTGTTGCCTTATTTCTTCTTTAGCAAGTAAGCGCACGACTTGTCTTGTTACCATTAAGGGTAATTGATCTTTTAATTGCTTGGCGGCTAAAGACTGCAAACGGACAATTTCTTCAGACTGGTAGCTTTTGTTTTGATAGCTTACGGTCAATGGCGAATAATTTCTTAAATTGTTTGGGTAGCTAGGTAAAGCCATACTGTAAAAGCGCATATTGTTATGGCTAGTGAAAATAGGCAGACTGATTGCTATTTCTTGTTTGGCCGCCACTATGCCGTTTTCAACAATAAAGGTAACTTGCCCTTGGTTTGCATGTTCATTTTTATGAGTGACTGCTTGCGGTAAACTCGTTTTCAATAAGGTGATGTCTTCGCTCATATATAAGTCGTTTGCTAAGCGCCATACCTCTTGCTGTAAGTAGCTGTTGTCAGGGTAAATCTCTAAAGCTTTTTTATAGTCAATATAGGCATCATTGCTTTGACCTGCGGCTTCGTAAAGTAACGCCGATAAATAAAAAGTATAAGCATTCTGAAAGCCATTTTTAATATCACCAATAGTATTGTCCATCGTTGGGTATCGATGAGAAAAATCAGCCATATTTACGCCTTGCGCCGCCATTTCTTCTTGATGACGATAAATACTGTTGGCATTGCTTATTAATGCTTGCTCTTGAACTAAGTTAGCACGGCGTACTTCAACCAATGCGCCAGATAAATCTTGTTGGGCTAGGTAATTTAGTGCTTGGTAACTATGCAACATACTTTGTTCATACAAAGGAATTTCATAGCGAATAGCATTGTCATTGCTTACTACCGCGGCAACATTTTCAACGCCTCTGCTTAGCTCTATTTTTGCCGCCAGCTGAGCTTCTTGAACTAATTGATACACTTGAGCAAAGTATTCTTGGCTTTGCTTATTGTCGTTAGCTAAATACGCTAAACGTGCTTTTTCTAACAGGCTTAAATTGTAACTACTGTTATTGCTATTACGGCTCGGGATTAAGCTAAGGGCTTGTTGAAAACCACCCTGTTGTTGCGCTTGCCTCACCTCACGCATTTGCTGGTTATAGTTGCTAAATAAGTCAGTGAATGATATTGCACTACAAGCACTTAGCATGATCACAACCAGTGTGAACAAACTGTTTTGTATAAATTTTTTATGCATGCGAGTAGCTTATCGTTTCCGCTCTATATTGCAAGTTAGTTTTTGTATAAAAAATGTAAAGTATTACCAAACGCTTTATGATGGCAACACCTTCCATTTTGACTGTGGGCTTATAGGTTTATATGTTTAATATGTCTTGTAGCTTGGCATGTATACCGTTAACTCGACAGGCTACGCTATACGTATGTAATCTCTGTGAGAGTGTTAATTTTAAACAGTTGCTCTGTTTCTTCACTCATTTCACTATTGATTTTATTCCTGCTGTTTTTATGGTGATTTCCTTCATTTTGACTTGTTACCATTGAATTACGCTTGTTGTGCGAACTCATTGTGTTCAAATCAGTAACTGAAATGTGCAAAAAACTGTTGGGGTTTGTCAGGAAATGCAAGTTATGAAGATAAGGGGAGTTGCTGAACTGTTGTTGGTTTCTTTCGCGATATGTAGAGGAGGGGCAATAATCAAAGTAACTATTCACCACCGAGCCGCTGTGCTCCACAGAGGCTTCTCCGAGCTTATACAGGGGCTTTGCTATGCTCGGTGTAGTGCGCAGTAAGGCCTACATGGATGTAGGTCACTTAGGTTCTGCATGGAGCATATAACCTGCCTTGGTTATCTCTGTGGTAAATATTTTTAAGTCGAAAAATACTAATCAAAAGCGATTATTTTGTAGGTCGTTAAAAGCTTGGATAATTTCTACTTTGGTATTCATCACAAAAGGGCCGCTGCGGGCTACAGGCTCGTTTAATGGCATGGCTGAAACAAGTAAAAAACTTGTCGCTGTGTTGCTGACCACTTTAACGCTAGTGCCGCCCGTTAATATACCTAGCTGATTTTTATGTAATTTTTCAGTGCTATCTCCTATATCAATACTACCAAAAATCATATAGATAAAGGTGTTATCTGTTACTGCTAGTTTTTGTTCAAAGTTTGCATTAGCAGGTAAGGTAACGTGCAGATAAGTTGGTTTGACGTAGTTATTAACGACAGCCCCCGTGACTCCATTATTTGTACAACCAGATATCACTCTGATCTCACCGCCATCATTGCGTTTTTCCACAGTCATTTTATCTGCTGAAAACTCTTGATAATGAGGTGTTGTCATTTTATGTTTTTTAGGCAAATTGACCCAAAGTTGAAAGCCCTTTAATAAGCCTGATTCTTGCTCAGGCATTTCAGAATGAACTATGCCGCGCCCAGCGGTCATCCATTGCACACCATTGGCTGATATTACTCCCTCATTACCGACATTGTCTTTATGGCGCATACGACCCGCGAGCATATAAGTGACCGTTTCAAAGCCTCGATGTGGATGACTCGGAAAGCCACCGAGATAATCTTGTGGCTTATCCGATTGAAAAATATCAAGCAGTAAAAAGGGATCTAACATAGATAACTCACTGTTGCCTATCAAGCGCGTGAGTTTAACGCCTGCGCCGTCCGAGCTAAGCTGGCCAGATGTCACTAAGCTTAGCTTTCTATAATTATTGGCTTGCAGGGTGCTGTTCGTCATATACAGATCCTTTTGTCAGCAGTAATATTACTGCTTTATTCCTTCAATATGTAAGTCTAATTGCACATGAGTAGAAGCAGGCCCTAAATTCATTTTGATGGCAAAATCAGTTAACGCAATGATGGTCGTACCACTAAAGCCAACACGGTAACCGCCCCAAGGGTCTTTTCCTTCACCTACTGCTTGTGCATCAATGACGATCTCTTTGCTAACGCCGTGCAGAGTTAAAACACCTGCAACAGCTAATTTGCCAGCGGCCTTTTCAGTTACCGAAGTACTGACAAATTTAGCATTAGCAAAAGCACTAACGTCTAGAACATCGCCACCTTTTAAATGTTTATCACGTTCAGCATGGTTTGAGTTTATGCTGCTGGTATCAATGTTAACTTCAATTTTTGACGCAGTTACATTGGCAGGATCGTAACTAAACTTGCCACCGAACGTGTCAAAACGACCTGTTAACCAGCTATAACCTAAATGCTTAATTTTAAAGTTGATTGAGGCGTGCGCGCCTTTGTCATCAATAACATAGTCGGCAGCATTGGCTACAGGCATAAGTAAAGTAGTGGCAAATGCTGATGCTATGGCGAGTTTGGCTATATGTTTTTTCATTGTTATTGCTCCGTTATTATCTACTATTGTTAATGTTTTTGGCGTTTGCCAATCATTCTGTTTAAGGTGTTATCTTTATCAATAAAGTGATGCTTAAGGGCTGCTAGGGCATGTAACAATGCTAAAGCTACTAACACATAAGCCAACCATTTATGAATAAGGCCTGCTAAGTCTTCTTGGTTTTCAATAAAAGCGCCAAAGCCGGGTATCACAAATAATTCGAATACTTCAATTCCTCGACCGTCCGCGGTTGAAATTAAATAACCTGTGCTCATAATGATGAATATCGATGAGTAGAGTACAGAGTGGATTAATTTACCTGCCTTACGCTCAAGTGCGCTATGGCTCGTTAAATGCTCTGGTGCTACTTGTTTATAACGCCAAATCAGCCTAATGAGCATTAAAGTAAAAAGCACGATACCAACACTTTTGTGCAGTTCAGGTGCTGCTTTATACCAAGTATGGTAGTAGGTTAAATCGACCATGTAATAGCCCAAAGCAAACAAAACAAAAATGCTCAATGCCGCTAGCCAGTGAAAAAAAATACTGACATAGCCGTAATTTGTTTGAGTATTATTCATTACCTTGCCTCATAAAAACGTATTCATTCAATGTTATTGTTAATTGGTGAGGGCTAGTATGACGGATGGTATTTAAATAAATATTGAAGCTTTGTTTATAAGTTGTTAAGTTTTACTTAACATGTGTGAGGCTCCTATTAGCCTCAATAAATAAAGGTGTAGTTGATGACGCTTGAACAACTTAAAATGCTGCAACAAGTTGCAGAGCTAGGTAGCCTTAAAAGTGCTAGTGAAGTACTTTTTAAAACCCAACCTGCCATTAGTCAGGGCATAAAACAACTAGAAGTTCAGCTAGGTTTACAGCTGTTTAATCGGCAAGGTTATCGCTTGTCACTGACCAGCAATGGTCACAAAATTTATCAACATGCCTTACGTTTACTCAACGAAGCCGAGCAATTGAAACAGCTAGCAACCTTTTTAACCGCAGGTAATGAAGCCAGCATTACCTTAGCTATTGAGGCTTCGTATGATTTAAAAAAAATACTGCCGGTGTTAGAAATGACGCAAAGTGAATTTCCGCATACGCAAATTATTTTAAAGCAGGAATACATCAACGGCGCATTAGAAGCAGTGATGTCAGAGCAGGCTGATCTTGCGCTAACCGCGATTGACAACTTGGCGTTGGAATCAGGAAAACTTGACGCCAATAAGCTTTACCAGGGCTACTTATGTAACGTTGCTGCGCCACGTTTTGTTGCGCGTCACCCTAAGCTAAAGTCAGTAGCTGAATTAAAAGATGAATACCAAATAGTAGTGCAAGACTCGGGGCAAAGTAGCCAAGGCATAAATTATAGCGTGCAAACAGGGCAGAGATGTTGGTATGCGAATGATTTTAATACCAAGAAAACCTTGATCATGAGTGGTATTGGTTGGGGGCGTTTACCCAATTACATGATTAAAAATGAATTAGAGCAAAATATTTTACTCGCTTTAGTTATGGATGACGTTGACACAGAAATAGCATTGAACTATCAAGCGATAAAACTAAAGTCACGTTTATTAGGTCCTGTAGCCACTAAACTTTGGCAGAATTTAGAGTTAATGCACGTGAGTGATCAGGGCTTTAGGTAATTATTTTAACAGCAAAGTTTTTGGTAAATTGTCAATTAGTATCAGTAAATTTTCTTAGTAGGCTCTAACATTATGCAGTACCAACCATTTAGTTATTAATGGCCTTGCGATAGCCATTATCCGATTGTTTGGCTTGATGCCGTACATTATAAAATGAAAGAAGATGGGCGTTATATCAGTAAAGCAGCTTACACCTTGCTTGCCTTAGATATTAACTATGCCACTACACTTTGGCTTCTATTGGTCTAAGTAAGGCAATTACAGAGGGTGCGGTGATTTGAGATATAGGGGGTTTAGCTAAACTGGGAAATATGTATTGCTCTAAGGAGCGCCAAACATCTTTGGCATAGTCAGCAGTAACAGAATTTTTTTTTAGTTCAAACCATTCAGAGGCAACATTTAACAGGGTATGTTCGGTGGTCGCCTTGTCTTGCAATAGCTTATCATTACGCTCTGCTTTAGGGTCAATGTCTTGAGCAACAAGTTCTCTTGCGGACATTGATTTCTTTCTGGCGTTGGCTAGTGATAAATCAGGGTATGAACCTAACCCCATATTAATGCGCTTTTTACTTTGAGGATGACGGTAATTAAAATTCCAAAGTCTTGAGCCATTATTTCTAACCATCACCGTCAGATAATACGTAGTTTTTATCTTTGGCTTTAGCTGCCTTTATCTCTGTATCACTTAATCTTGATGCTTTAACCGCCATATCCGCCCCCTAATACCCAAATGGTATTCCAATATTAAGCCATAAATTTTTGGAATACCAACTGGAATACCAAAACGTACGGATTTTAAAAAATGGTAATGGAAGCTAACGAACGCTAATTATGGGTAATTGCTTGATTTTAGGCATAAAAAAAGACGCTAGGACGCGTCTTAATCTTTGTAATTGGTGGAGCGGGGGGGAATCGAACCCCCGTCCAAAAAGCCTACATCCTCGGTACTACATGCTTAGTCGCTTATTTATTTAACCAATTAGACGCCAAGCGACAGGCTTCGTCATGGTGAGCTTAATACTATTTCGCGGTTCAGCCTTAAGCGTGCTTCCCTCGCTATCCTATTTGGGGTGACCATCAATCCTCGAAACAACAGGACAATTTATGAGGTGATGGCTAGCCTTAAGCGGCTAGTGCGAACGTATCGTCGTTAGCAATTATAGTTTTACGGCTTTTTACCAGGCAAACCGCCCCTGGGCATGCACCTTGGGTTTCATGAATCTTGTCGAATCCTAGATCCGCCCCAAAGTTTTACTTTTTCATTTCAATTATAGGCTAAAAGCGCCTATGACTTGCATTATACAACGCTTAACTTGAATAGACAACGTGGTAATTTTTAACCGCTTATCTAACAGATTAACGATCCAAGTTTTTATTTTTCATTAAACGGCCTTTATCAACAGCCCACTCTCTGTCTTTTATGTCAGAACGTTTGTCATGATCTTTCTTACCTTTACCTAGATAAAATTCGAGTTTTACCCAACAGGCTTTCCAATACATAGCGGTTGCAATCAAAGAGTAACCGTCACGTTCAACAGCGGCAATGATTTTTTCTAGCTCTCTACGGTTAAGTAATAATTTTCTATCACGATTTGGATCACATACTACATGACTTGAAGCGGCATTAAGCGGCATTATTTCAGCACCTAATAAATAGGCTTCTTGGTCTTTAATATGTACGTAACAGTCAGAAATATTTACTTTGCCACTTCTAATGCTTTTAATTTCCCAACCTTGTAAGCTCATTCCGCCTTCAAACTTGTCTGTTAAGCTATAGTTGTGCCTCGCTTTTTTATTTAAAGCGATAGTGTTGCTGTTAGATTTGTTCTTTGATTTTTTCTTTGACATTATCTTTTCCATTATTGCTCGCGGCTATTATACGGGTAAAATTATGCTTTTAAATGAGAAATTTATCTTTTCTTGAATAATGCGCTTTTTATTAGGGTTTGTTATGATGGCGCGGTAAAACAATTAGAGGTAAAAAACTAAAAATGCCAGCGATAAATCGTAGTGCACTCGTTATGTACAGTGCCGAACAAATGTATCAATTAATTAATGATGTATTAGCTTACCCAAGTTTTTTACCTGATTGTAGTGATAGTAAGATTATCAGCCAAACTGAAAACTCAGTAACTGCCGCATTATTGGTATCTAAAGGTGGCTTGAAAAAATGGTTCACCACCAAAAACACCTTAGTTTCAAATGAAGAAGTGCAATTAACTCTTGTTGATGGCCCTTTTAAAAAGTTACAGGGTAGTTGGAAGTTACTACCCCTGTCAGAAGATGCTTGCAAAGTGAGTTTAGCGCTTGAGTATGAGTTTTCTAATAAGATGTTTGATCTCGCGTTTGGTCGTGTATTTAGTCACTTAACCAATAATATGGTACAAGCCTTTACTCAAAGAGCTAAAGAAGTATATGGAGTGAATAGCTAATATGGAATCAGACTCAGTTTCTCAACCTAGCACGACAAGCTTAACGCAAAATAATATCCAAATAGAAGTGGTTTACGGATTAGCCCATAAACAAAAGCTATTGTCTATACCTGTATGTAAAGGTGTTACTGTTGAGCAGGCTATTATTGAGTCAGGCATTATCAATTTATTTCCTGAAATTGATTTAGCCGTTAATAAAGTAGGCATTTGGAACAAAGCAGTTAAGCTAAACCAAATAGTCGAAGACTTAGACAGAATTGAAGTTTATCGCCCGTTGATTGCTGATCCTAAAGAAGTGAGAAAGCGCCGAGCTGAAAAAGCTAAACTAGAAGGGCGAGCAGATAAAACAACAGGCGGGCGGGTTAATCCTTTGTCTAAAAAAGATTAAAATATAAAAAGATGAAGTGGGCTTTTTATGAATATTAGCATCTAAACAACGCAACATAAGATAAAACAAGACAGCACAACACAATATAAAACGGCCAAAGAGCCGTTTTATAAGAAATTAAATGCGGTTGAGTTATTTACTTGCTTGTTTTTGAAACTTTATATTGGCATCATCTTTAGCCTCTGTTTTTTCAACAGGAGCGTTAAATGGCACATTAAAGTCTTCTGATAATTCAAAATCACCTTCGGCAAAGACTAATTTGTCATCTTCAAACTTCACCATAAAAGCTTTCTGCAGATCTAAATCTTTACTGCGACCTGATTTAAATCGGTAGACATAGTTCCATGTGTCGTTATCAAAAGAGTCAATTAGCACGGGGCTACCTAAAACAAATTTCACTTGCTCTTTGGTCATACCTACTTGAATTTTATCGATGTTTTTTTGCTCTAGATAGTTTCCTTGAGGAATGTCAATACGATAAACCCAACTTGAACAAGCAGAAAGTGATAGTGCAATAGTTATAATAGAAACACGTAACAACATGAAATTTTACTTACCTTAAATATAAATTAATACAATTAGACATTAACGCTTAAAGTGCGAGCAAGGATGATAACTAAGCAAAGCTTTAGATACAAAGCTATTTTTCATAAATTTTCTCCTATGAGCTATTTAGCTCGCCAATAATTCTTGTGCGTTAGCTAAACTGTACTCGGATATTTTATCACCTGCGAGTAAACGCGCTATCTCTTGGACGCGACTTTGTTCACTAAGTTCCGTTACTTTTGTTTCTGTATGCTCTCCATCTGTTAGCTTGCTAACAAATAGTTGTTGATGTCCTTTACAGGCGACTTGTGGTAAATGGGTAACACATATTACTTGCGTGTTTCTTGCTAGTTGTTGCAGTTTAGTGCCAACCATTGCGGCAGTGGGGCCACTAATACCCACATCAACTTCATCAAATATCAGAGTGGGGGTGATAACTTTGTCAGCTAAAATAACTTGCATAGCTAAGCTTATTCTTGAAAGCTCTCCACCTGAAGCTACTTTGCTCATTGCTTCTAATGCTTGTCCGGGATTTATGCTGACTTGAAAGTCAATTTTGTCTAGGCCATTAATCGCTAGGGTCGTGTTTTTGAGATTATGGCCATTTTTTTCAGTAGCCGTTAGTTGCTCAATGGCAATAAAAAACTGACCATCGGGCATATTCAGCTCACGCATGCTTTTAGTAATTAAATCGCTTAGTGTTTTGGCTGCTTGATTTCTAGAGGTTGATAATGCAGAAGCGGCTTCTTGGTAATGCTGTTCGGTTTTATGTAATTCTTCGATTACAATATCTATTCTGGAGCCGTCATGACATATATCAGCGAGTTTTTGTTTGAGTGTTTGGTGAAATTTAGCTAAATCCTCAGGTGCTAAACTATGCTTTTTTGCTAACTGTACCGTGGTGGAATAACGTTCTTCAATCATAGCGTAAGCTTGTGGGTCAAGCTCAAGTTGTTGGTAGTAGTGTTTCAGATCCTCACCAGCATCTTCAAGCTGAATAACGCTGCTGTTCAGTATTTCGGCGACATTGTTAAGCGTGTTATCTATAGCGGCCAGTGAAGAAATGTTTTCACTGCACAGTCTTAAAGAGTCGATGACATTAAAGTTTTCATTTTCAACAAGTGTTTGCAAAGATTGTAAAGTAGTATCGAGTAAATCTTGTGCGTTAGCGTGGCGTTTATAATCACTTTCTAAGGTTTCAAATTCACCTTGCTGTGGTGAAAACTCATCAAGTTCATTGACTTGATATTGAATTAACTGTTGCTGCGCTTCACGTTGTATTTTGTTTTCTTGTAATTGTATGAGTTCTTTGTTGAGTTTGTGCCACTGCTTTGCATAATGTTTTACTGCATCAAGTAAAGTAGGGTGATCTGCATATTCGTCTAGTAATTTACATTGTTGGCTTGATTTAACAATAAGTTGGTGATCGTGCTGACCGTGAATATTAATCAGTAGTTGGCCTATTTCTTTTAGCTGCGCTAGGGGAACTTGGCTGCCATTAATATAAGCTTTAGAGCGACCTTCACTTGAAATAACTCTACGTAAGATACATTCGCTTTCGGATTCTAAAATTAAATCGTGCTGTGTTAACCATTGTTGCGCGCTAAAGTTATTTTTTGTTTCAAAAGTAGCGGCAAGCTCGGCTTTTTTGCAGTTGGGCCTAACTACATTGGTGGTGGCTCGCTCCCCTAAACACAACCCTAAGGCATCTATTGCTATTGATTTTCCTGCACCAGTTTCACCTGTGATGGTCGTCATACCTGCTTGCCAATCTATATCGAGGGATTTAACAATGGCAAAATTTTGAATGTTTAGTTGTAAAAGCATAATGTCGAACGCCCAGGTTACTGTATAAATACTTAGGTGTAAATTTATACAGTAATCTGGTTTTTTGCAAGTAATTTATCAAGTAATTGTTGATTTATTACTGCCACTCGAAATGATTACTGATCGCTCGTAGTTAGTTAATTGTTAATAAAGCTTATTACCCCAGCTGAGTTTACTTCGCAAAACATTGAAATAATCATGATCTAATGGATGCACTAACCGTATTGTGTAGTCGCTCTTTTTAATGATCACTTCATCGCCAGGCATAACGGCTAAAATAACATGACCATCGCAACTGACCTGTAAGCTTTCTTGATTTTCATTAGCCAGTATCAATTTAATTTCACTGTCGCCATCAACTACAATAGGACGGCTAGTCAGTGTGTGTGGAAACATTGGTACTAAGGACAATGCATTTAAATTTGGCGTTAATATGGGGCCACCGGCTGACATTGAATACGCTGTAGAACCTGTTGGAGTAGAGATAATTAAGCCATCTGAACGTTGGCTAAACATAAAGCTGTCATCTATGTAAACTTCAAACTCTATCATGCTGGCAACTTTACCTGCATGAAGCACCGCTTCGTTAACGGCACTATTAGAGCTTTTTAATTTACCATGGCGATACACTTCCGCTTCAATAATAAAGCGCTGCTCCGAACGAGACTCTCCCGCTAGAATTTTTGCTAAAGGTGCAATTATTTCATCGGGAGATAGATCGGTTAAGAAACCTAAATTACCACGATTTACGCCAATAACACCTATGTCAAAACAAGCTAAAACTCTTGCTGCTCCTAGCATGTAGCCATCGCCACCAACAACAATGGCAAGATCTGCTTGCTCGCCAATTTCGGTGAGAGAACAAATATTTACCTCGTCAGCTATTACTTGGTTCGCGGTTGAGTTAGCGACTGAATTTTCTATTAATACGGTATATTTATTTTCCAGTAAGTAGTTATGCAAGACTGATATTGTTGCACTTGCCCCTTGATGATTGGGTTTTCCGATAAGTCCGATGGTTTTATAGTGTTGAGCCATAACAATTATTTCGTGATTTTAATCTCTTTGATAGAAGTTTCCCCCTATTTACGTGGCTTGTAAAGTTCACTTTTGATAAAATGTTTTTTATTTTCTTGGCAGTAGGGCTTGAATAGCACAAGCTTGACCCCATAAATAGCAGCATTGCGTTTAAAATTATTAAGATTTAATTGGAGTTTTTCATGACTACAGAGTCAACCACAGATCAAAATTCACCCGATGTAGAGTTAACGCCAGAGCAGTTAGCGGATAACATTGTTAAAGGAGCTGAAGAGCAAGTAGAAGAGCAGCATGAACATGCTCATGAAGCTATTAGCGCAGAGCAAGAGCGTATTAATGAATTAGAATTAGCGTTAGCGACAGCACAAGCAACGGTTGGTGATCAAAAAGATGCCGTTATTCGTGCTAAAGCGGAGGTAGACAATATTCGCCGTCGTGCTGCGCAAGACGTGGAAAAAGCACGTAAATTTGCGTTAGAAAAATTTGCCGCAGAATTATTGCCAGTTGTTGACAATTTAGAACGTGCCATTGCCAATATTGATAAAGATGATGAAGCACAAAAGTCACTTGGTGAAGGTGTTGAATTGACACTACAAAGCTTTTTATCAGGTGTTGAAAAATTTGGCGTAAAAGCAGTTGATCCACAAGATCAACCGTTTAATCCTGAACTTCATCAAGCTATGTCAATGCAAGAAGTCCCCGATGTTGCGCCAAATACGGTTATTGCGGTAATGCAAAAAGGTTATGAATTAAATGGTCGTTTAATTCGTCCAGCTATGGTTATGGTGTCTAAAGCTGCGCCTGTGGTAGATACTCAAGCTTAATATTTGTGGACGATTAACATTTCGTCTACGAGTGAATCATGCCGGCGGCTTATTTTGAGATAAAGTAATTGCACTGGTGTTATTTGATAAAGTTTTGGCTTTAAAATAAAAATCCGTTAATGACAATTAACGGATTTTTTAGTTTTTAAATGGGTTTTTATCAATATAAACACCTTTTTTTACCTTTTTTTACCTTTTTTTAGTGTAAATAGTTGAAAAGTCATTTGCTGACCCCACTTACTATTTCAACATCAAATTAGATTTAATTTTTTACTGACGCTAACTATTAACAGCACAGTAATAATAATGAATAGGAGCTCCCATCATGGGCAAAATAATCGGTATTGACCTAGGAACAACTAACTCATGTGTAGCTGTTTTAGACGGCGACAGTGTACGTGTAATTGAAAATGCAGAAGGTGATCGTACAACCCCTTCAATCATTGCCTATACAGAAGAAGGCGAAACGTTAGTAGGCCAACCTGCTAAGCGCCAATCAGTAACAAACCCAACTAACACTTTATATGCTATCAAGCGTTTAATTGGTCGTCGTTTTGAAGATAAAGAAGTTCAACGCGATATTGGCATTATGCCATTTGGTATTGTTAAAGCTGACAATGGTGATGCTTGGGTTACTGCTCGTGATAAAAACGTTGCACCGCCACAAGTATCAGCTGAAGTTTTAGCTAAAATGAAAAAAACAGCTGAAGACTATTTAGGTGAAACAATCTCTGAAGCCGTAATTACTGTTCCTGCTTACTTTAACGATTCACAACGCCAAGCAACCAAAGATGCTGGTCGTATTGCGGGTCTTGATGTTAAACGTATTATCAATGAACCAACGGCTGCTGCCCTTGCTTATGGCATGGACAAGCAAGAAGGCGATAAAGTTGTTGCGGTATACGATTTAGGTGGCGGTACTTTCGATATTTCAATTATTGAGATTGATGAAGTTGAAGGCGAGCATACTTTTGAAGTATTAGCGACTAACGGTGACACTCACTTAGGTGGTGAAGATTTCGATAACCGTTTAATCAATTATCTTGTCGCAGAATTCAAAAAAGACCAAGGCATGGATTTAACGTCTGATCCGCTTGCAATGCAGCGTTTGAAAGAAGCCGCTGAAAAAGCCAAATGTGAACTTTCTTCTGCACAACAAACTGATGTTAACTTACCTTACATCACGGCAGATGGTTCTGGTCCTAAGCACATGAACATTAAAGTGACACGTGCCAAATTAGAATCTTTAGTTGAAGACATGGTTAAAGCGACTTTAGAGCCATTAAAAATGGCTCTAAAGGATGCTGACTTATCAGTAAGTGACGTTGATGACGTTATTTTAGTTGGTGGTCAATCACGTATGCCAATGGTACAAAAAGCGGTTACTGATTTTTTCGGTAAAGAACCACGTAAAGACGTTAACCCTGATGAAGCAGTAGCTTCTGGTGCCGCAATTCAAGCAGGTGTACTTTCGGGTGATGTAACTGACGTACTTCTTCTTGATGTTACGCCATTGTCGTTAGGTATTGAAACCATGGGCGGTGTGATGACTGCTGTTATTGAGAAAAATACTACTATTCCAACGAAGCAATCACAAACTTTCTCAACGGCGGATGATAATCAATCGGCTGTTACCGTACATGTTTGTCAAGGTGAGCGTAAGCAAGCTAGCGCTAACAAATCTTTAGGTCAGTTCAACCTTGAAGGTATTCCAGCTGCGCCACGCGGACAACCACAAATTGAAGTAACGTTTGATATTGATGCTGATGGTATCTTGCACGTAACGGCTAAAGATAAAAATACCGGTAAAGAGCAAAAAATCACTATTAAAGCCTCTTCTGGTTTATCTGATGAAGAAGTAGAGCAAATGGTACGTGACGCTGAAGCTAACGCTGATGCCGATGCTAAATTTGAAGAATTAGTGACTGCTCGTAACCAAGCTGATGGCATGGTTCATTCTACTCGTAAGCAAGTTGAAGAAGCGGGTGAAGAGTTGCCAGCGGAAGATAAAGATAAAATTGAAGCGGCTATCGTCGAACTTGAAGAAGCGATTAAAGGCGATGACAAAGAAGCGATTGATGCAAAAACTCAAGCATTAATGGAAGCATCTGCTAAATTAATGGAAATTGCTCAAGCTAAGCAACAAGCTCAAGGCGCGCCAGAAGGTGCATCAGAAGCTGATGGCGGTGCTGCACCCGCAGATGACGTAGTTGATGCTGAGTTTGAAGAGGTTAAAGACGACAAATAGTCATCGACTAACCTTATTGCTATTTAACACTATTTCATTGTGAGTGTACTCATCTAAGTGCTTGTTATAAACAACTGGCTCTGTGCACTCGCTTTGAACTAGCGCTAACTAGCTGCAAGTTAAGCAGATTTAAAGTTTATTTTTTGAATCTTATAAAGCGCTGATTTTTATCGGCGCTTCTTACGTTATAGCTTTCGTTAAGTGAAGTGGTTAAATAAAAGAAGTCATTTATGTCAAAACGTGATTATTATGAAGTACTTAGTGTTTCAAAAAGTGCTGAAGAGAGAGAAATCAAAAAAGCCTATAAAAAGTTAGCGATGAAGTATCATCCTGACCGAACTCAGGGTGATAAAGCAAAAGAAGAAACCTTTAAAGAAATCAAAGAAGCGTATGAAATATTAAAAGACGATCAGAAGCGCGCTGCGTATGATCAATATGGTCATGCTGCTTTTGAACAAGGTGGTCATGGTGGTGGCGGAGGTCATGGTGACTTTGGCGACGCTTTTGGTGATATTTTTGGTGATATTTTTGGTGGCGGCCGTGGTCGTGGCGGTCGTCAATCACGCGCACAACGAGGTTCTGATTTACGCTATAATGTAGAATTAAACCTTGAAGATGCGGTTAAAGGTAAAAACTTAGAAATTAAAGTGCCCACCTTTGTTAGTTGTGATCCATGTAATGGCTCAGGCGCTAAAAAAGGCACTTCGGCTAAAACTTGTGTAACTTGTCATGGTCACGGTCAAGTACAAATGCGCCAAGGTTTATTCGCAGTACAACAAACTTGTCCTACTTGTAGTGGCAAAGGCAAGGTCATTTCTGATCCCTGTACTTCATGTCGTGGTCAAGGTCGCGTTGAGAAAACGAAAACCCTATCTGTTAAAATTCCACCGGGTGTTGATACCGGTGACAGAATTCGTTTATCTGGCGAAGGAGAAGCGGGTGAGCATGGCGCACCAGCGGGTGATTTATACGTGCAAGTGAATGTGCGAGATCATGATATTTTTGTTCGTGATGAAAACCACTTATATTGTGAAGTGCCAATTAGTTTTGTTACAGCAGCCTTAGGTGGCGAGATTGAAGTACCAACCTTAAGTGGCAAAGTTAAGCTTAAAGTACCAAAAGAAACGCAAACGGGGAAAATGTTCCGTTTACGTGGTAAAGGCGTTAAGTCAGTTCGTAGTTCATCCACCGGTGATTTAATGTGTAAAGTGGTACTTGAAACCCCTATTAACTTGTCGGGCGATCAAGCTGATTTATTACGTCAATTAGAAGAAAAAATGGGTAAGAGCAGTAAAAAGCATAGCCCGAAAGAAACAGGTTTCTTTGAAGGTGTGAAAAACTTTTTTGATGACTTGAAAAGCTAAAATTATTGTATTTATTCAACTTAGAAATATTTACCACAGAGAGCACCGAGGCAGGTTATATGCTCCATGCAGAACCTAAGTGACCTACATCCATGTAGGCATTGCTGCGCAGCACGAGCATAATAAAGTCTCTGTGTAGGCTCGAAGAGCCCTCTGTGAGTATCGTAACTCGATGGTGAACAGTTACAAATTATTTTTAGCTAGGTATTTCTCTTAGTTAACGCTCAGTAAAAGCCACAAAAGGTAATTCTTTTGTGGCTTTTTGTTTTATTAAGCTTGAACCATTCCGCTCTTAAATCGGATGAGTAAAGTACCTAGTAAACACAGTATTGAAATAGACATGCTACCGCCCTCATTAACTGCAACAACCTCAACCACTTCAAGATAAGGTTCATCATAGTCTGCGCTTTCTAAGGGTAGGGCATATAGTGTATTACTATCGTCTGAACTGTAAGTTGCCACCACATCGTTATAGCCCACTTGATATAAATCTATTAATACATCGTAATGATCACTTGCATAACCAGATAAAAAAGTCGTAATCACTTCATATTCATCTAAATCAGTATCACCCTCAATAATGAAACTATTAGTGGTAAAGTAGTGAGTCCATGATCCGCCATTTTTACTAATATACAATTGGGCGTACACTTCACCGAATTGGCTACCACTATAAATGTCAGCATCAAAAGCGACGCTGAAGGTTTGGTAAAAACCATCACCGTCATAATCCTCTAGTAAAAAACTTGCGGCACCATAAATAGTAAAATCAGCATAATAGTCTCGGTTTAAAGTTAATTGGTTCAAACTTAACTGATTTTCACGTTGATCAGTAAAACCACTCTTCGCGCTTTTAGTTATTTTATTTTGACTTGTTAACATTGATGTTCTTGTTTTTGTTGTCGCTTTACCATTAAGTTGGTCGGGTACTTCTATCAGCTTATTTTTTTCTATAACTGTCTTGCGTTGTTGCCCATTTAAGTCTTTTCTAGCCATACCTTGCGAAACTGAATATTGCTTGCCTGTTAATTTACTAGCAGTAAGTTCGTTGGCAGTAACGTCAGTAACGGGAAGTAAACAAACAGTGAATACGAGCAACAGTTTTTTCAGTGAGCTTAGGTTAGTTGCTCTGGCATTGTTATTGGTTTTGAACATAGTATTTCCTTACTCGCTTTGTTTAATATTGCTATTAAAACGCAGTCAAGATGAATACAAGCTGAACATTCTTATTCACTCACTATATATTCACTCACTATATTCAACCATGTTCAGCTTATATTCAGTTGCGAAGGGCTATGATTTTAAATAAGCTATAGCGACTAATATTTCTAACGCGCGAGTATTTGGAACAACAATGAAACTTGCTTTATCTTTGATTTTTATTTTTGCCATCACTGTTTCTATGAGTACGAGTGCTCAAGGAAACTTTCTTTCTGCCACCAATACTATTAAAAGTAATCAACAAGCTAAGCAGAAGGCTAAGCCACAGATGACTGTTAGAAGTAGTAAACAAGCAGCTCAAATGGCTAAAGGTCGTTTTGGGGGCAAAGTGCTTAGGGTGCAAAAACAAAAGTCAGGTTATCGGATTAAGCTTATTAAAACTGATGGCCATATAGTGTCAGTTTATGTTGATGCCAAAACAGGCCGAATTAGCGGAGGTCACTAGTTTGCGTTTGTTACTTATTGAAGATGATCTCGCTTTACAGCAAAACTTGCGTCAACACTTACTCGCCGTTAATTATTTGGTCGATGTAGCCAGCGACGGTGAAACAGGTTTATTTCAAGGGCAAGAATACCCGTATGATGCGGCTATTATTGATGTTGGTTTACCTATTATTGATGGTATCAGTGTTATTAGGCTGTTACGCGAGAAAAATATCGACTTTCCCATTTTGGTGTTAACTGCAAGAAATAGCTGGCAGGATAAAGTGGCCGGTTTAGATGCCGGTGCCGATGATTACTTAACCAAACCTTTTCAAGCAGAAGAGTTACTGGCTCGCTTAAATGCACTTATTCGGCGTTCGGCAGGGCAGGCAAGCCCGCTAATAAAGAATGGTCCGCTAACGCTTAATACTAAAAGCCTACAAGTTGAAGTAAATAACAACACCATAAAGCTTAGCGGCTCTGAATATAAATTACTTGAATATATGATGCTTCACCTTGACGAAGTTACCTCAAAAGCAACGTTAACCGAGCATATTTATGATCAAGACTTTGACCTTGACTCGAATGTTATTGAAGTGTTTATTCGGCGTTTAAGAAAAAAATTAGATCCCAATAATGAATACGGTTTTATTGAAACATTACGCGGTCAGGGATATAAATTAAAGCGGCTAAGTAACGGATGAACTCCTTAAAAGTAAGGTTGTTGTTAAGCACACTAGCCATGACTTTGGTGATGCTGCCTATTATTGGTTTTACCTTAAGCAATGCCTTTGAGCGGCAATTGAGTCAAGCGGTGCAAAATGAACTGAAAGCTTATAGCTATTCAATTTTTACCGTTGCCGAGGTTGGAAATAAGCAGTTATTAATGCCTGATTTTTTATTGGAAAACCAATTTAATGTCAGTAAATCAGGTTTGTATGCGGTTATTACGTCTTTATCTCAAGGGCCGGGGAAAAATACACCACTGTGGCAGTCACAGTCTTTAATCACTTTAGCCTTACCTGCCTTGTTACCGTCGCCTGATGTTGGGCAAACTCAGTTTTCAAAAATTAATTTAGTCGGTAGTCGTCATTTACTTTATAGTTTTAGTGCTAGCTTTTCTGATAATGGCCAAGCCTTTCCTATCACGCTTCATCTCATTAAAGATCAGCAAGAATTCTTCAGTGCGCTTAATGATTTTAGGCAGCAGCTTTGGACATGGTTGTTGGCATTGATGGCGGTGTTTATTTTTGTGCAAATTAGTTGGTTATTATGGACATTAAAGCCGTTGACCGTATTAACTCACGAGCTTGGGAGTATAGAAAAAGGTCAAAAGAAAGCGTTAAGTGCAAAGTACCCGCTTGAATTACAACAGGTAACTCAGCAATTAAATACCTTACTGGTAACGGAAGAAAACCAGCGTACGCGTTATCGTAATGCTTTGTCTGATCTTGCTCACAGTCTTAAAAATCCTCTAGCAGTTATTCAAAGTCAAGCCGATATTTCAGCTAGCGCGAGTGAACAGCTGCAGTTAATAAACCAGATCATTGAGCATCAGTTAAAAAGAGCGCAAAGTGCAGGGCAGTCTCCATGGCACCTAGGCGTTCAGGTAAAACAAGTTATCGATAAATTACTTCCAACTCTATCTAAAATCTACCAAGATAAAGACTTGGCTTTCATTATTAATGTTGACTCAAGTGCTATTTTTAAAGGTGATGAAACGGATCTAATGGAGATTCTAGGGAATGTTTTAGATAATGCCTGCAAAGCAGCTAAACACAAGATTGCGGTTAATGTTGCTAGCACAGCTAAAAAATTAACGATTGAAATTATTGATGATGGTGCAGGGTTAAATGAGTCACAACAAGCCATTATTTTATCTCGGGGAGGGCGAGCTGATACTTATCAAGCAGGTCATGGCATTGGTTTAGCCATTGTTAGTGATTTAGTCGCTAGTTACCAAGGGCAACTATTCATTGGTAAACCAACTATTGATAAATCAGCAGTGCTTACCGGTGCTTGTTTTACCCTTGTTTTTGACTTTTCTAGATAAGAATTTAGGTAATAGCCGAGTTAATAGTCAGCTAATAAGTTATTCAGCTGATGTTCAGTTTTGTGTTGTTATTCTTAGTACCTAGCATTGGTGATAAGGATTATAACGATGAAAAATTTTATTTTTTTACTCAGCGTAGTATTAGCGACATTAGTTAGTTTTACTGTCGTCTCAGCACAAGCGTTTGTACAGCAAGAGCAAAACCCTCAGCAACATACGTCGACAGAAGAGCAACCCTTTAGCGAAGCAGAGCTGGCACAAATGCTAGCCCCTATTGCTTTATACCCTGATAGTTTATTAACACATATCTTAATTGCTTCAACCTACCCTATTGAAATTGTAGAAGCTTACCGTTGGCTAAAAAAGAATGAAAAACTTAATACGCAGCAAGCCGCTCAATCAGTGAAAAACGTTGACTGGGACGCTAGCGTTAAAGCATTGATTCCATTTGAGCATATTCTGAGCCGATTAAGTGAAAATTTAAGTTGGACACAGCAACTTGGCGATGCTTTTTTACAAGATGAAGTAAGGCTGCTAGAGAGTATTCAGGTACTTAGAGAACAAGCCAAGATTGCAGGTAATCTTGATAAAATGGACAATATGGCTGTCAGCTATGAAGACAGTGATATTATTATTGAACCGCGTGAAAAAGAAATAATTTATGTGCCTTATTATGATACGCGCATGGTATACGGTGCTTGGCATTGGTCGTCATATCCACCAGTCTATTGGCGACCTTACCGTAGCGTTTATGTGAATCATTACAGCCCTTTTTATTGGCATTCAGGTATTCACATTTCGTTTAATTACTTCTTCAGTGCTTTTCATTGGCATAATCGCCATGTTGTTGTTGTTAATCCGTACCGTGCTCATCACCGTTATTACCATCAGCGTCCGCGTCGTTTAATCGCCTATGGTGGTTATGCAAAACGTTGGGCGCATCAGCCGATACATAGAAAAGGGGTTGCTTATCGAAGCAAGCATACCAGTAAAAAATACCATAGCAATCGAGTAAAAGTTCATAACAGCAATAAGTCGTTGCACCTTGGTAAACAAAGTAAAATGAATACCAGAGCCGTTGTTAAACAGTATTCAGCCAATGTTAGGTCTAAAGAGTATAGAGCTAAAGCGTATCGAACTAAAGAGCTTAGCTCTAAAAAGCAGTATCGCTCTAATGTTAACGTGAAAAAGGTAAGTTCGCAGCAAGTGAGAGCGAAAACGTATAGGAAAAGTGTGAATAAACATAATGCTAAACAAGGCAATACGCCAGTGAGAAAGCAGCGCTACAACACAAGTCGAAAACAAAATCATCATAAAATGATAGTAAAAAATCATCGTTCAAAAGCAACAAAGGCGCGTTATAAGTAAGTGAATAACACTAATTATTGTTCTTGAAAGTTAGGAAGTACGCCGCTACGGCTGTGTTCAAATACTAGCGAGGTTTCAACGGTGGTTACTTCATCACGGGAGGTGATCTTTTTAAAAACAAACTGACGTAAGTGTTCACTGTCTTGTACCGACATGTGTATGTAGTAATCATAACTACCGCCCATGTGATAAAGATTCAAGATTTCAGGGTATCGCAATAAATCATCACGAAATTGATTAACAATTTGTTCAGAATACGGCTGTAAACGAATAGCGGCTATGGCTTCAATATTACCGCCAATAGTATTTAAATTGACATCAATATGGGCACCTTTGATAACACCATTTTGTTTTAAACGTTTTACTCGTTCTAAACAAGTGGAAGGTGCAATACCTATTTTAGCCGCTAATTCTTTATTGGTAATATCTGCATCATTGTATAAAAGCGTTAAAATACGAAGATCTATATTATCGAGCTTTTTCATCATTTACCTATAAATTAATTTCAAATTACTTGTCAGCAATATTACACTTTATTCGTCTGTTTAGGCTAATTAATATCAATTATATGTGTATTTATTTCGATAATGTCAACAATGTCCGAATTTTTAGCGATTTTTAAAAATGTAAAGTTTCAGGGTTACATTCAATTGCAATAAACTAGTTGCCTTGATTCTTATCAGTGACATATTATGTCTATAGTTTTGATTTACTCAAATAAAAAGGAAAAAAATGGCTATTGCAACGATAGAGACGTTTTTAAAGAAGGAATCAGCTAGCGGCATTATATTAATGTTTGCTGCTGTGCTGGCGATGATACTTGCTAACTCCCCTTGGGTGAGTTGGTATAACTTATTACTTGATGTGCCTGTTGTGGTCGCAGTAGGAAGTTTTGAAATAGCAAAACCCTTGTTGTTATGGATAAATGACGGCTTGATGGCGCTGTTTTTCTTTTTGGTTGGTCTTGAGTTAAAACGAGAATTTATAGAAGGTGATTTATCAAAACCTGGACAAGTCACTTTACCCGCTATTGGTGCTGTTGGTGGTATGCTGATACCTGCCGCTATTTATGTCGTGTTTAATTATAACAACCCCAATGCCATAAATGGCTGGGCGATTCCAACGGCAACCGATATTGCTTTTGCTTTAGGTATTTTAGCCATTATTGGCTCAAAAGTACCGTTGCAGTTAAAGGTGTTTTTAACCTCTTTAGCTATCTTTGATGATTTAGGAGCAATTATTATTGCCCTATTTTATACTGAGCAATTATCTCTATTATCGCTTGTAGTTGCGGCAAGTATGTTGTCAATTTTATTTGTCCTTAATAGAAAGAATGTCACCAGTACTTCTCCTTATATTTTTATTGGTTTAGTTTTGTGGGTGGCCGTATTAAAATCAGGCGTGCATGCTACGCTAGCGGGGGTTATTTTAGCTCTTTTCATTCCTATGTATGGCAAAAAAGAGCAAGGTAAGGAAGATGAACCATCACCCTTAAAATCATTAGAGCATAACTTGCACGCAACGGTCGCTTTTATCGTGTTACCTATTTTTGCTTTTGCTAATGCCGGTATCAGTTTTGTTGATGTTGGTATTGAGCAAGTTATGTCGCCCGTGCCATTAGGTATTATTTTAGGTTTGTTTTTGGGTAAACAACTTGGTGTGTTTGGTTTTTGTTTTATCGCCATTAAATTAGGGTTTGCCAAATTACCAGAAAACGTTAATTGGACCTTACTCTATGGTATCGCCTTGCTATGTGGTGTCGGTTTCACCATGAGTTTATTTATTGGCTCACTCGCTTTTGAGCAAAGTGCTAATAGCCCGCTTTTTCAAGATAGGCTTGGTATTGTTGTTGGTTCATTAATCTCAGGCATATTGGGTTATTTAGTGATTAAAGGTGCCTTGAGAAAAGCGCCTTAAAACACTGTTTATAACAACAATTTATGGCGGCATGCCAATAAAAATTAATGACCGTTGTTTTGCCTATTAGTTAGGTGAAATAACGGTCATTTTTCGTTACAATAGCGAAAATTTTTATTCTCCGTATATTTTTATATGCAGCACAATTACCAAGATCTCATGCAACTTTTCAGTGATACTTTTTTTAAGCAGTATAATACCCGCTTAATAAAAGGAGGCGATGAGCCTTTATACTTGCCTGCCAATGAAGGTTGCTCTTACCATCAAATTATTTTTGCTCGCGGCTACTATGCCAGTGCCTTTCATGAAATTTCTCACTGGTGTCAAGCAGGTGAAGCAAGGCGTTTGTTGGAAGACTTTGGTTATTGGTATATGCCAGACGGCAGAAACGAGCAACAGCAACAAACATTTGAGCTGGTTGAAATCATTCCACAAGCGATAGAGTGGGCATTCAATATAGCAGCGCAAAAGAAATTTCATGTTTCCTCAGATAATCTTAATGGTTTTCAAGCGGACACTCATGGCTTTAAAAAGAAAGTTTTTGAGCAAGTGCAAATATTTCTGCAACAAGGTTTTCCCAGTAGAGCACATCAGTTTATTGAAGCCTTGGCTCAATTTTACCATACGCCACTGCCGTTAACGCTTGAACACTTTACTAACACAGAAGAAACTGCATGTTTAAACTAGGTTTGATTATTAACCCCATTGCAGGCATTGGTGGTAGTGTTGCCTTAAAAGGCAGCGATGATATGGCATTGCATGCACTGGCTTTAGGCGCTGAGCCCAAGGCGAATATTCGTGCACAAACAGCCTTAAACGTTTTACTACCTTATAAAAAAAACATCACTATTTATACTGTAAATGGTCAAATGGGCGAGCAAAGTGCATTAGCACTAGGCTTTAACGTCGAGCTTAGTTATCAAACGCAAAATGAGCAAACTCAAGCCAATGATACCGAACAATCGGTAGCCGCTTTGTTGACACAACAAGTCGATATTATCTTATTTGCTGGTGGCGATGGCACGGCGCGTAATATCGCTAAAGCGGTTGAATGCTTTGCGTTAAAAAATGGTAGCCAGCAGGTGCCGGTTTTAGGTATTCCCGCAGGATGTAAAATTCACTCGGGTGTTTATGCGATTACGCCAACAGCGGCAGGCCGTGTCGTTGAAATGATGGTGACCAAGCAGCTGGTTACTTTAACCGAGGGTGATGTTATGGATATTGATGAGTCTTTATTTCGCCAAGGTATTGTTAAAGCGAAACGTTTTGGTGAAATGAAAATTCCGAGTGAGTTACGCTATGTGCAAGCGGTTAAATCGGGTGGCAAAGAGTCGGATGAATTAGTTCTGCAAGATATCGCCGCAGATATTATTGATAGCATGCGTGAACATGATGATGACTTGTTTATTATTGGCTCTGGATCAACCACTGCCTTTTTAATGGCTGAATTAAGCGTAAACAATACCTTGCTTGGCGTCGATTTAGTGCAAGATGAAGCGCTAGTCGCTAATGATGTTAGCGAGTCACAACTATGGCTGCAATTACTGCAAGCTAAGCAAAGCCAGCAAACTGTGCAGTTAGTGATAACGTTAATTGGCGGGCAAGGGCATATTTTTGGTCGAGGTAATCAGCAATTAAGCCCACGTGTTATTCGTTATATTATTGCTCAACATGGTGGTAAAGAAAATATCAGTATTATTGCCACTAAAACAAAGTTAACCGCACTAAAAAATAGGCCATTGATTAGCGATACGGGCGATAGTGAATTAGATCAATCCTTGTCTGGGTTTATGGTGGTCGTGACCGGCTATAAAGATCAGGTATTATACCCTGTTTCTAGCCCTCAATAACAAATAGTAGTCTCTAATAAGGGGCTTCTAGCATGGAGTAAGAGAATAAATGTCTAACCTCATAGTGCCATTTATAACGACCGTAGCCGAGCTTTATCAGCATTTAGATAATTTATTTGATCAAGATGTTGATAGTAATACTTTGTTTGCCAGTGGTTACTTGCGCGGTTTTATCTCTCTGTCTGCCACCGAGTTTGGTGACGAACAACAAGCTATTTGTCCTGCATTATTGGCAGCGATAAGCGATCAGTTAAGTCAGGCTAAAGCCGAACTTAGCCCGCAAGATAATGTCATAGTGCAGAACTTTTGGTTAGCTTTACAGAAATTGGTGTAATATCAGTTGTTCTTACCAATTTGATTAACGGACAAGGCTATATTTTTCGCCTAATAATATCTCGAATGATGAAACGATTTGGGCTCAAGTTAAACAGTATATCGTTATCAACAGGGTAGGGCGTACCACATAAATCGGCAGCAAGAATGTCGGCTGCGAGAGGTGCTGAGCAAAAACCGCGGGCGCCAAATCCCATCATGACATATAAATTATCAACAACAGGCGCTGCTTGGTTATATTTCCAATTTTTGTCTTTGGCTAAATGTGGATAAGTTTCAATATGTTTTTGAAGATCAGGCATGGCACCAACCATAGGTAGATGATCGGGTGTCATGCAGCGTAATCTTGACTTACTCATGCTGATATCTTGTGTAGTCCAATGAACATTGGCGGTTAGCTCAGGCAAGCAAGTGGCTAACGTATTTATGTTAAATTGATCTTCTTCAGGCTTTGCTGTGGTCCGAGTACTATTTTTATTAAAGGTAGCGCCGATACAATGTACTTGTTTATGGCTTGGGGTTAAGTAACCTTTATGGCAAATAACCGTGGAAAGCTTATTGATGTTTTCATTGGTTTTCATACTCGTTACTTGTCCTTGCACCGAAGTAAAGGGCAATTGATTGATCCAGTCTAAATCGAGCGCTTCTGCGCCACCACAAACAACAACAACGCTAGCATAAAACTCACCTTTATTAGTGATTAACTGCCAATTTTTTTGATGATTATCATTAGTACCGCTCGTCTGATTTTGTTTGATTTTGGTCACTAAAGTATTGTTTTCAACTCGAAGTAGGCCTGTTGCTTTAGCGGCATTAATAATTTGCTTCACAGTATCTTGTGGTGATAACCAGCCAGCATTTGGCATAAACAAGCCGCCGTAAGTTAAATCAATATTAGCTAGTGCACTCGCTTTGCTAGCATCAACGGCATGAATCAAGTCTTTTGGCCAAGTGGCAAGCTCGTTAAACTTTTGCTGTCGCTTCACAAGCGATCTTTTATAGGCAATCTCTAATAAACCACACCATTGATGTGGAAATGAAAAACCTTGCTCAATAACGTTGTTATACACAGCTTTAGCTCGCCAAAAGGCTTGTTGATAAAATAAGCTAATGTCATCTGCCTGTTGGTGTAGCAAAGGGTATAAAGCGGCAATGGCATTACTTGACCCGCCTTGGGCTAAGGAATTATCTTTACAATAGAGTGTTACCTTTATGCCTTGCTTGGTTAATGCTAAAGCTGCACAAGCAGAAGCGATGCCGCCGCCAATAATGCTGACATGTTGGGGCTTGGTTATAATGGGGCGAAGTTGGTAACCTTTGTTTGATTTGGGATCTTGTTGGAAAAGCCCCGACAATATTTGCTTTTTATTGTCGGAATTTGTTTTTTTCTCTACACGAAATCCTACCTGTTGCAGATATATTTTGACAAAACCTGCTGCGGAAAATGTCGTTATGCTCGCCTGAGGCTTACTTAGTCGGCCAATTTGAATAAATAACTGCTCATTCCACATATCAGGATTTTTAGTCGGTGAAAATCCATTTAAATACCAAGCATTCACTAAGCCTGATTGGCTAGTTTTTAATGTTGACAAGCTCTCGGCTGCATCGTCAAAAATAACCGTTAAGCTCACTTGGCCATTAAAAAAGCTAGCCTGAAATTCTGTCGTATTATTAATATCAGGGTATTGCTCGAGTAGCCGCTCAGCAAAAGTATTTAGCTGTGGTAAAGCATGTAGAGATTTAACCAATTGAGCTTTTGATAATGGATATTTTTCAACACTAATAAAATTGAGTTTAGCTAATTTTTTCGGTGCGAATCCTTGCTTGGCAGCAAGGTCATTGTACTCATCATAACCCTGTTGTATCTTTTGGTACGCCTGTAAGGTTAAGAGCAAATTTAAGCTGGTACCAAAGCCTGTTTCAGCAATAGTGAAAGTCTCTTTTGCAGCTATTAATCTTGCAGGAATATCGTTACCGGCAATGAAAATTTCTTCACTTTGCTGATAGCCAGATTTACTATCAAAATAAATATCATTAAATTGCTCTGAATAGGGGGAACCATTTTGTTGAAAGCTTAAGTTAGCTATAGTGCAGGGGTGTTTAGTCAAGAGCAAGTCTACTTTTTTTATAACAGACGTAAGAGTACTTATTTTACGTTATTTTTTGTTTGATAACAGGGTAATTTCTTTAATGTTGATAAAAGGACATAGAAGTTTTAGACTTAACAATATAATATAGCGTACAAGTGTACGCTGGAAGGTCGGCAGATTTATTACCAAGCGGGTTTATCGCCAAATAATATAGCGGCAAACTAGTAATACCAGTTAGTGGTGGTAATGCTTGTATAATGCTCCGATTTTCAAAATTCGTCTATTTAATTTTTAATAAATTTAATTTTTAACAAAGTAATGGTTATTCAAATGAAACGTGTAGTGATCACCGGTATCGGTATAGTCTCAAGCATTGGTAACAATGCAACAGAAGTTTTGGCTTCATTAAAGTCAGGCAAGTCAGGTATTTCTCGCTCTGAAAGTTTTGCTGAGCAAGGTTTACGTAGTCAAGTTTGGGGAAAGCCAAGCATTGATACTAAAGAACATATTGATCGTAAAGCCATACGTTTTATGGGTGATGCAGCAGGTTACTCCTATATCGCGATGGATCAAGCTATTAACGATGCTAAGTTGACTGACGAACAAGTATCAAATTTTAGAACTGGTATTGTTGCTGGCTCTGGTGGGGCATCATCGGCTAATATTGTTGCCTCAGCTGACACCTTACGCACCCGTGGTATTCGCCGTGTTGGCCCTTATGCAGTGCCAAAAACTATGTCGAGTACAGTGTCTGCTTGTTTAGCAACGCCATTTAAAATTAAAGGCGTTAACTATTCTATTAGCTCTGCTTGTGCCACCAGTGCTCATTGTATTGGTAATGCAATGGAGTTAATTCAACTGGGTAAACAAGATATTGTTTTTGCGGGTGGCGGTGAAGAAGTTGATTGGTCATTGGCGATGATGTTTGACGGCATGGGGGCATTATCAGCAGGCCGTAATGATACGCCAGAGCAAGCTTCGCGTACGTATGATGCGGATCGCGATGGTTTTGTTATTTCTGGCGGTGGTGGTATGGTTGTGGTTGAAGAACTCGAGCATGCCCTTGCTCGTGGTGCACATATTTATGCTGAAATTGTCGGCTATGGCGCAACTTCTGACGGTTATGACATGGTAGCGCCAAGTGGCGAAGGTGCAGTACGTTGTATGCAACAAGCTATGGAAGGTGTTGAAGGAACCGTTGACTACTTAAATACCCATGGCACATCGACGCCGGTAGGCGACGTTAAAGAATTGGGCGCTATTCAAGAATTGTTTGGTGAAAATTCACCGGCTATTAGCGCCACAAAAGCCATGACAGGTCATGCTCTAGGGGCTGCTGGAGTGCATGAAGCTATTTATTCTATTTTAATGATGGAAAACAACTTTGTTGCGCCATCAATCAATGTCGATAACCTTGATGAAAAAGCACAAGGTTTAGATATTGTTACTGAAAAACGTGATGTAGAGCTCAATTTGGTGATGTCAAATAGTTTTGGTTTTGGTGGCACTAACGCAACGTTAGTTATGCAGAAATATAAAAGCTAATTTTTAGAAGAAAACTTCTTCTCGATTTCTCTACATTCAAATAAACTCAAAGCCACAGCAAGTAAAATACTTGCTGTGGCTTTTATGTATAGGAAATACGGTATGTCATGGTGACAGGATGTCAAAGAATGACTTTTTCTAGCTGTTTAGGCATGAATTATTCTATAATTACACTATTAAACTTTAGAGTTCTTTATCACTTAAATGAAAATACTTTTTGATGAAAATATGCCCTACGCTAAAGAATTCTTTAGTGAGTTTTGTACGGAAGATGCGCTTATACCTTTTTCTGGTCGTGATTTAACTGCCCAGCAAGTTAGCGATGCTGATGTGTTGTTAGTACGGTCAATTACTCAGGTTAATGAAGCTTTATTAACCGCGAACAACAAGCTTAGTTTTGTTGGTACGGCAACCATTGGCATGGATCATATTGATCAAAACTATCTTGCTAAACGTAATATTACTTTTCATTCAGCCCCTGGTTGTAATGCTATTTCGGTCGCAGAGTATGTGTTAAGCAGCATGGTGGTTTTAGCTGAGCGTTATTTGCTTGATTTGCCTAAACTTAGTGTTGGCATTGTTGGTGGGGGCAATACGGGTACACGTTTAAGTGAAAAGTTAATGGCGTTAGGTGTTACTCATAAAATTTGTGATCCATTGCTTGAGCAAAGTGAGCATGATAATAGAGCGTTTTTTTCTTTAGACGATGTGCTTAAATGCGATGTGATTTCACTGCATGTGCCTAAAACAATCACAGGTACGCATGCCACATACCATTTACTCAATGCTGAGCGATTAGGTCAATTAAGTGATGAACAAATACTCATCAGCGCATGTCGTGGTGAAGTTATTGATAACAAAGCCCTGTTAACATTAAAACAACAAGGTCATGGTTTAAAGGTTGTGCTTGATGTTTGGGAAGGCGAACCCGAAATATTAACGCCTTTAATTGACTATACCGACATAGCGACTGCACATATTGCAGGTTATAGCTTAGAAGGAAAAGCTCGTGGTACAGAAATGCTTTATCAGGCACTATGTCGACAATTGGGTGAACTGCCTTCATTGCAATTAACGCACTTGCTGCCTAAAGCGAGTATTTCTGCGATAACCATTAATGAAAAAATAGATCGAAGCCTAGTCAATAAACTGGTGAAAATAGTTTATGATGTTAGACGTGATGATGGAATTTTCAGACAGCAATTAGTCAGTGAAGGGTTTGACTCTTTAAGAAAGAACTATCCAGTTCGTCGAGAGTTTTCGTCCGTTACTGTTATCTTACCACCCAATGCCTATAGCGATGTGCCACATCGTTTAGGTTTTAAAATAGCTCAATGAGAGCATAAGCCCAATTAATAGAGAGAGGATCATGGCACAGAAATTTGATGTATGCGTACTTGGCGCAACAGGTTTGGTTGGCAAAACCATCATGGAAATTTTAGAACAAAGAGATTTCCCTATTAATAAACTTTACCCGTTAGCAAGTGCTCGCTCAGCTGGTGAATTTATTGAATTTAATGGCGAAAGCATTGAAGTGCTTGATGCAGATCATTTTGATTGGAGCCAAGCGCAAATTGGCTTCTTTTCAGCAGGTGGCGCAACGTCAGCTAAATACGCACCTCTTGCTGGTGATGCGGGTTGTATTGTTATTGATAATACCTCTGAATTTCGTTACGACGATGATATTCCATTAGTCGTGCCTGAAGTAAACCCAGAAGCATTAGCTGAATATCGTAATCGAAATATTATCGCTAATCCAAATTGCTCAACCATTCAAATGATGGTGGCATTAAAACCAATTTATGATGCTGTTGGTATTAGTCGTGTTAATGTTAGTACTTACCAATCGGTTTCTGGTGGTGGTAAAGCCGCTATGGATGAGTTAGCAAAGCAAACGGCTGACTTACTAAGTGGTAAGCCTGTGGAAACAAAAAATTTCTCTCGTCAAATCGCATTTAATGTTATTCCACAAATTGATGTCTTTCTTGACAATGGTTACACCAAAGAAGAAATGAAAATGGTGTGGGAAACTAAGAAAATTTTAGCTGATGATAACGTACTTGTTAACCCTACAGCGGTTCGTGTGCCGGTATTTTTTGGTCATGGTGAAGCACTGCATATTGAAACTAGCTCACCTATCTCAGCAGAAGAAGTTAAAGAGTTGTTAGCAAAGGCACCAGGTATAGTTGTTTGTCATAATGATGAAGACTTTCCGACACAAATTAGTGATGCTAGCGGCAAAGACGACACATATGTTGGCCGTATTCGTGAAGATATCAGCCATAACTGTGGTATTAATATGTGGATTGTTGCTGATAATGTTCGCAAAGGTGCTGCAACGAATAGTGTTCAAATAGCTGAGTTATTAGTAAAAGATCACTTAAGCTAAGTAATAGTCTAACTCAATAAAATTAAAGAATATTTAAAACTCGCCGTTAACATTAGAGATAATGTTAACGGCGAGTTTTTTTGTTTTATTGATCAAAAAACATTAAATATTTATGATTGAATTTGATATTATCTAATGAGATACAGTTATTTCATCTACTATTGATGGAATGAATTTTGCTTTGTTTTTTTTGTGTCTGATAATGTCAATGTGTTGACATTATACCCATTTTATTAATTAGCTGATCTATTCTACCCGTAGAAATGATCACCTCATTAGTGAGATTGGTAATAACTCATTTTTGAAAAAAATAATAACTAGGAAAGTCTCGATGCAAAAATTATTACGCCTGTGCCTATGGCAGGCTGTTCTTGGCATACTCACTGTGAGTACTCTTTCTGTTAGTTTACCTGTTTTTTCACAGGGAATAGGAGCAGAAGAAGAGCGCGGTATTCGTATGCGCGGTCCTAAAAGCAGTGACGTTTTCCCTTATGATCGATACGGCCCTATTACGAAGAGGGATACGCTATGGAAAATAGCGCTCACAGTAAGGCCTGACAACCGTTTAACTGTGTACCAAGTGATGCAGGCATTATATCAAGCTAATCCTCAAGCATTTTCGGGCAGCAACTTTAACCATTTAGTTGAAGGTCAATATTTTAAAATTCCGTCATTTAACCAAATGATGGCGGTTAACTCTGCTGTGGCACAAAAAAAATCAGGTCGAGATGACAAAAGCTGGCAAAAGAAGCAACCAGTAGCAGCTAAAAAAGTTGTTAGTAAGCCTAAAGAGCCTGTTGCTAATAAAAAAGACTTAGACACAGTTAAAGTTGAAATTAACAATCAGCTACAAAAAATAGACACAGAGCAGCAGCAGCGATTACAAAGTATACAAAATGATGTTTTAGACTCTATTGATGGTTTACAAGCCATATTGAAAGAAAACGAAGCACTACGCCAACGTTTATCTACATTCAATAATCAACTCAACACCATGCAAAAAGAGGTGGCAAAAAGCAAAGAAATTAAACTGCAAATGAACGATATGATTACATTGCAGCAAGCGTTACTTGCCAAAGCACAGGCACGAGAGCAGGAGTTATTATTAGAGAAGCAGCAAGCGGAACTAGAAAAGGGTAATATTTTTTCAAGCTTATGGTTTATTGTTTTGATGGCGACATTGCCAGCTGTTCTTATTCTTATTGTTGTGGCGCTGATTTTTAAACGCAGAAAAGCGGAGCCAGCGTCAACAAAAGAAAAATCAGTAAAAAAATCTAAAAAAGAGCCTGAAAAAATAACAGAAAATGAGGCAGAAGAAACAGATACCGGCGATGACTTATCGCTTGATGACGAGTTGTCGTTAGACGACGAGCTCTCGCTTGATGATGACTTATCTGTTGAATTACTGGAAACAGATGACAGTGCTACTGAAGATGAAGCTATCCATTTAGATGACAACGACGATGATGAGTTAGACGATCTTGATGATCTGGAAGATATCTTGCTCGATGACGGCAGTGATTTTGAAGAGAAAACCAATGACGAGTTAGATCAAAGTGACTTAGATTCATTACTAGAAAAACCTTCCGTCGATGACGAATCCGATGCAGAGAAAAAAGATTCAGAAGATGAATCGCTTGAAGATAACCAGCTTGATCAAAATGATCTTGATGATTTACTAGGAAGCCTTGATGAAGAGCTTTCTGTTGAGGAAGAGCCTTCAGCAGAAACAGAGCCCTCAGTAGCAACAGAACCCTCAGCAGAAGAAGAAATTAACATTGATGATGTTTTAGCTGGTGTGGGTAGTGAACCGACAGAAATTATTGAAGAAGAATTATCAACTGAGACCGATACTGAAAAAGAAGATGAACAAGCAGAAATCACCGACCCCGACGATATAGACGCCTTACTTGACTCAATGGCTATTGATGAGCCTTCAGTAGATGAAAGACCAGCAGCAGACGCTGGCAGTGAAGATGCACAAGCAGAAATTACTGATCCGGATGATATAGACGCCTTACTTGACTCAATGGCTATTGATGAGCCTTCAGTAGATGAAAGACCAGCAGCAGACGCTGGCAGTGAAGATGCACAAGCAGAAATTACTGATCCGGATGATATAGACGCCTTACTTAATTCCTTCGATATTGAAGAGCCGTCAGCAGATGAAAAGCCAGCAGCAAACGCTGACAGCGAAGATGCCCAAGCAGAAATTACTGATCCCGATGACATTGATGCCTTACTTGATTCAATGGCAGATGAAAAGCCAGCAGCAAACGCTGACAGCGAAGATGCCCAAGCAGAGATCACCGATCCCGATGACATTGATGCCTTACTTGATTCAATGGCAGATGAAAAGCCAGCAGCAAACGCTGACAGCAAAGATGCCCAAGCAGAGATCACCGATCCCGATGATATCGACGCGATACTTGATGCTTTAGATATTGAAGAGCCGTCAGCAGATGAAAAACCAGCAGCAAACGCTGACAGCGAAGATGCGCAAGCAGAGATCACAGATCCCGATGACATTGATGCCTTACTTGATTCAATGGCAGATGAAAAGCCAGCAGCAAGCACTGACAGCGAAGATTCCCAAGCAGAAATCACAGATCCTGATGACATTGATGCTTTACTTGAATCAATGGGTACAGGTGAATCTACGGCCAACGAAAGTATCGATTCAACCGAAATGGATGACATACTTAACTCAATGGCTGTTGCAGAAACTGAGCAAGCTTCAGATAATATTGCTACCGATAAAGAAAGCGTAAATAAAGCAAAAATAGAAAGCTTGACGGAAGAGTATGTTGCGCCACTTTTAGCTGTGGACTTTAGTGATATTCTCAATGACGCTGCAGGTCGCGATGCTGTTATTGCTGAAGAGGATGATATAGCTAGTGAGGAAACTGCAGAGGAAGAATTTGATATTGACGCACTTATTGCTGATGTTGAAAATGGAGATGCCAAAGAAAATTCATCACAATCAGCACAAGATGAGCCGTTTGATATTGGTGATGATTTAGCTGATGAACAATCTGGTGCATTTGATGAAGATACACTTGCTGAGTTATTAAATGATAAAGCTACCGAGCAAACTATTGAGTTAACCCCTGATTTCTCCGATCAAAACGTATTGGCTGATTTACTTAACGATAATGATGAAGGTGATGTTCATAGCATTTCAGAAGCGACAGAAATAAATGACATTCAAGAGTTAGATAACTTAGAATTTGATGAGTTGTTAGCGAACATTGAAGAAGAATCAAGTGTCACTAATCAACCTGCAGACTTTAATCAAAGCGATGACTTTGACTCTCCGGTTTCATTAGATGACTTTGATGATCCTAATAGCGGTTTAGGCGCTGTTGATGCTGAAAGTAGTGATGAACATGAACAAGATTTTGTTTCAGTTGATTCTTTATTATCAGCAAGTTTAGACGAACAAACGTTAGATGAACCTTATAGTGAAGCTAATATTGATGTTGGTTTAAATGAGTACCCAGAGTTTACTCATGATGTTAATCCCATTGATGTTGACGATGATGAAAACGGTATGGCTGCCAAGCTTGACTTGGCTAAAGTTTATGTAGAAATTGGCGATCAAGATAACGCACAGGTTATTTTACAAGAAATTATCAAACAGGGTAATAGCCAACAACAACTAGAAGCTCAGGACTTATTAGATAATTTGTAATAACCATTTTGTTGGCATAGCCAAGCAAAATAATAGATAATGCGCCACTTTAAATGTTTATGCTAATTGGTATAACAACGTGACATATTAAGAGGTTTGCATGCGTTATGCTTTAGGTATCGAATACGATGGCAAAAATTACTGCGGTTGGCAGCGACAAAAAAGCGTTGTTAGTGTTCAGCAATCGTTAGAGCGTGCTTTGTCAAAAATTGCTAATGAACCTATTGAAGTCATCTGTGCCGGTCGTACCGATACTGGGGTAAATGCGACGAACCAAGTGGTTCATTTCGACACTAGCAGCATACGAAAAGATGTTGCTTGGACATTAGGTGTAAATACTTACTTACCTAACGATATAGCCGTTACTTGGGTTAAAAGCGTAAGTAAAGAGTTTCATGCTCGTTTTAGCGCAACCGCTAGACGCTATCGTTATGTTATTTACAATAACAGGCTGCGTTCAGCTATTTTAAGTTATGGTATTAGTCACTTTCATTATCCATTAGATGAAAAACTAATGGAACAAGGGGCTCAGCACCTTGTTGGGCAACATGACTTTACTTCGTTTCGTACCGTACATTGCCAATCGCATTCCCCCACTAGAACCATCAAACATTGTCATGTTACTCGTCAAGGCGATTATATTATTGTTGATATTAAGGCTAACGCTTTTTTACACCACATGGTGCGTAATATAGTGGGCAGCTTAATGCGCGTTGGCCAGTCGCAAGAAAGTATTGATTGGATGAAAGAAGTACTTGAATTGAAAAACCGTTGTTTAGCGGGTGTTACAGCGCCACCAGAAGGTTTGTACTTTGTTGAGGTAGATTACCCTAAACACTTTGCTTTACCTAAAAGACCGTTTGGGCCGCTTTTTTTGAATTAGCTGTATAAAAGGTCACGAATAGTAACAAAACAGACCAGTTTTTTATATAAAATGTAGGCTAAAGTGTGTTCTAATTCACGGATATATTTGTTATCACATTCTATTTGACCTTTTGCTAACCTTTTTCAGCAAAAAGTTGATTCATATCCGTTGCAATAGGCAAAAATAAAATTATGAGCTGGATTGAAAAAATTCTCCCGAAAGCGAAGTCTACCCAAAAACGTAATATTCCCGAAGGTGTTTGGAGTAAATGTTCTTCATGTAATGCGGTACTTTATAAAGTAGAGTTAGACAGACAAATTTCTGTCTGTCCAAAATGTGATCACCACATGCGCATTAGTGCGCGTAAGCGAATTGATAGCTTTCTTGATCAAGATAACCGTGTAGAACTTGGTGAAGAGTTTGAAGCTCAAGATATATTAAAATTTAAAGACTCGAAACGTTATAAAGACCGATTAAGTGCTGCACAAAAAAATACCGGTGAAAAAGATGCCTTAGTTGTAATGAAAGGTGAATTGCACGGCATGCCTGTTGTTGTTGCCGCATTTGAGTTTGCTTTTTTGGGTGGTTCAATGGCATCGGTAGTTGGCGCTCGTTTTGTTGCCGGTGTTGAGTATTGTCTTGAACACAACTTACCTTTTGTCTGTTTTTCTGCCAGCGGTGGCGCTCGTATGCAAGAAGCATTGTTTTCATTAATGCAAATGGCAAAAACCAGTGCTGCGTTAGCTAAAATGAGTGAAAAAGGTTTGCCTTATGTGTCAGTGTTAACAGATCCAACTATGGGTGGTGTATCTGCCAGCCTGGCAATGCTAGGTGATATTAATGTTGCCGAGCCGAAAGCATTAATTGGTTTTGCTGGTCCAAGGGTCATTGAACAAACCGTGCGTGAAAAATTACCGGAAGGTTTTCAGCGTAGTGAATTTTTACTGGAAAAAGGCGCTATTGACATGATAGTAGATCGCCGTAATATGCGTGAAACTTTAGCACGTATGTTAGCTAAGTTTATGGGACAAGTTAGTCCTTTTTCTCAAGCTGATTGATATAGTCATATAAATTAGAGCAGTCAATGTCCCAACATTTTAAAAGCCACTCAAAAGGTTGTAAAAACCTTAACGAGTGGCTTTGTTATTTAGAAACCATTCATAATACTGAAATAGAACTTGGCTTATCTCGTGTTGGTCAAGTTGCCAAACGCTTAGCCATTGATTTTAATTTTGCAACAGTGATTACGGTTGCTGGTACTAATGGCAAGGGCACGACTTGTGCCTTTTTAGAAAATGCTCTACTCAATGAAACCGAGTGTCATAGGCAAGTATCAAAGGCCGGACTCGCTGTTGCTGTTTACTCATCACCTCACATTGACCATTTTAATGAGCGATTACGGGTAAATAGAGCGGATGTTGATGATGAGGCCTTTATTGGTGCTTTCGAAAAAATAGAACAAGCAAGGGCTGAAATTTCACTAAGCTATTACGAGTTTACTACTTTAGCCGCTTTTTTAGTGTTAATGGCGGCAAAGCCTAATGTGATTATTTTAGAAGTTGGCTTAGGTGGTCGTTTAGATGCGACCAACATTATTGACGCCGACCTTACCGTGATCACCACTATTGATCTTGATCACCAAAGTTTTCTAGGCAACAACCGTGAAAGTATCGGTTTTGAAAAAGCGGGCATTATGCGTGCTAATCAAAACATTATTATTGGTGATATTAATCCACCACACTCGCTAGTAAAGCATGCCCAAGACGTTAATCAAGCACTATCTCCAGCGGATAAGCAGCGAGCTTTAGCTAAAGTCAAAGTTAGAGAGCAAGACTTTAGTGTCGTTGAGCAAACGATGGTGTCGAATGAACAAGTATTGTGGCAATGGCAATGCAGTGATAAAAATAATCTGCTAGAGAGCGATTTTTATTTATCTAATCTTCAGTCTACTCATATTCCACGTGATAATGTTGCCACGGCATTAATGGCATTAAAACAGCTCAATATTAAGTTAACGACTGATAAGGTGAATAAACTTATTGAGCACACTAAGGTTGCAGGTAGAACAGAAATGTTTAAGTACGGTTGCGATATTATGCTTGATGTGGGCCATAATCCACATGCGGGAAAATATTTAGCTAAGCAACTCAAGCAACTCAGAAAACAAAAAGGCTATACCAAAGTTATTGCTGTTACCGCCATGCTAGCAGACAAGGACATCATTAATACCTTGTTATCTCTTAGTGAGCAAATAGATGATTGGTATATTGCCGCACTGAATGTGCCAAGAGCGGCAACGGTTGAATCAATGAAAGGGGCGCTTAGTCATGTTACTAATTCAATCAATTGTTTTGACAATATCACTCAGGCATTTAAAATAGCCAGTCAAGAAGCCAAATTGACCGACTTAATACTTGTCTTTGGCTCGTTTTATACCGTTGCTGAGATCAGAAAACAGCTGACTTAAACGGGATATATTAGTTTATCTGACAAAAGTATGGAGTTTCACTTGTCTACACCGTTTCAAAACCGCCTTGTAGGTACTATTATTATTGCCGCAGCTGTTATCATCTTTTTGCCAGGTTTACTCGATGGCAAGAAAAAATCGAATCAAACAGACTTTGAAGCTATTCCAACAGCTCCTGCTTTTACCGGAAAAATGACCAAAAAGACATTCTCTGAAGATAAATTAGTGCTCAAAAAACAGGCTGTTCTTGTTGATGAACAAGCTCTTGATGAGTCTTTAACTAAAACAAGCAATAGTTCGACCAGCAGAGAAAAGTGGAAACAGACCAAAGTGACACCTGCGGCTAAGCCAGAAATTATGGTGGAAAATAGCACAGTGAAAAAAGCCGCAGCACGCATATCGGCTATAAATAAACCTAAATTAGGCACACAGCCAGCTAAAGCTGTCAATAAAGAAGCATGGGTTATTCAACTAGGCAGCTTTAAGCATAAAAAAAATGTTGCTGAATTATTAGCTAAACTCAAAAAAAATGGTTATACCGCTTTCACTAAACCTATTAAAACCAAACAAGGCAGCTTAACTAAGGTTTTTGTGGGACCACAGTTAATTCAATCATCTTTAGCAAAACAAATCCCCGCATTAAAAAAACTCACCAATGTACAAGGAAAGGTTGCTCGTTTTTACCCGACCAAATAAAGTTTTTAACTAAAATTTATAGGTATTTTTTATTCTATTCTGGTAGAATGCGCGCCTCTAATCAATGAGAAACTCAAATTATGGTTTGGATAGATTATGCCATCTTGGCAGTTGTAGGTGTATCAACACTAATTAGTTTAGTGCGAGGCTTTGTTAAAGAAGCTGTATCATTAATTATTTGGATCAGTGCCTTTTTTATTGCCAGTACTTTTTACGCAAACCTAGCCAATCTTCTTACCAATATTTCCGATCAGTTCTTGCGAAATGCTGCCGCAACCACGATTTTATTTATAGCCACTTTAATACTGGGTGCACTTGTTAACTACCTTATTGGTCAACTAGTGAGTAAAACTGGTTTATCGGGTACAGATCGTGTTTTAGGTTTAGTCTTTGGTGCTCTGCGAGGCGTGTTAATTATCAGTGCTGTGCTATTCTTTATGGATGCTTTTACAGGCGCTGCAGCAAGTGATTGGTGGCAAAGTTCACAACTTATACCTGAGTTTAGGTTAGTTGTTGAATGGTTTTTTGAGTATCTTAAACAATCATCAAGTTTTCTAACTTAGTATTCACCATAAGGTTGTAAACTAAGTTTCAAGCGGAGAAAAATTCATGTGTGGTATTGTTGGTATTGTCGGTCAAACCCCGGTTAATCAATATTTGTATGACGGATTAACTGTGTTACAGCATCGAGGACAAGATGCTGCCGGTATTGTTACTATTCATGACAATACGTTTCGCCTGAGAAAAGGCAATGGTTTAGTGAAAGATGTTTTTCATACTCGTCACATGATGCGTTTACAGGGCAATATTGGTATTGGTCATGTACGTTATCCTACAGCAGGTACTTCTAGCTCGTCTGAAGCACAACCTTTTTATGCTAATTCACCTTATGGTATTTCTTTAGCGCATAATGGTAATTTAACCAATGCCGAAGAATTGAAAGTTTGGTTAAATACCGAGGCTCGTCGCCACGTAAATACAACATCAGACTCTGAATTACTGTTGAACATTTTAGGGCATGAACTGCAACAAAGTGTGAATGTAGCATTAACGCCTGATGATGTTTTCACAGCGATATCTAATGTTCATAAACGCGTGCGTGGTGCTTATGCAACAGTCGCGTTGATTGTTGGCTATGGCATGGTGGCTTTTCGCGACCCAAATGGCATTCGCCCTATCGTTTTTGGTAAGCGTGAAACCGAAAATGGCGTTGAATATATGGTTGCTTCTGAATCGGTAGCGCTTGATGCTTGTTCATTTAAGTTTGTTCGTGATATTGCTCCAGGGGAAGCTATTTTCTTTTCGCAAGACGGTCAAATTCATAGTCAACAATGTGCAGAAAATCCAACTTACAACCCCTGTATTTTTGAGTTTGTTTATTTCGCTCGCCCTGACTCAACCATTGATAAAATGTCTGTTTATGCTTCTCGAGTTGAAATGGGTACAAAACTGGGTGAAAAAATAGCGAAAGATTGGGAAGATGTCGATATTGATGTGGTTATTCCTATTCCTGAAACATCATGTGATATTGCACTGCAAATAGCCAATCAGTTAGCTTTACCTTATCGACAAGGTTTTGTAAAAAACCGCTATATTGGTCGTACTTTTATTATGCCTGGTCAAGAGCAACGTAAAAAATCTGTACGCCAAAAACTTAATGCCATAGGCACTGAGTTTAAAGGGAAAAATGTGCTACTTGTTGATGACTCTGTTGTACGTGGTACCACCTCAGAGCAGATTATTGATATGGCCCGTGCCGCAGGCGCTAAAAAAGTTTATTTTGCCTCTGCAGCACCGGAAGTACGCTTCCCTAATGTGTACGGCATTGATATGCCAAGTGCTAATGAGCTGATTGCCTATGGCCGCGATGTTGATGATATTTGTGACTTAATCGGGGCGGATAAACTTATTTTCCAAACCATTGAAGATTTAGTATCGGCAGTTCGTAGCCATAATCCTGAAATCCATACTTTTGATACGTCAGTATTTGATGGCAATTATGTTACTAACGACATTAATAATGATTATTTAGAAAAGCTCGATGCTATGCGCAATAATAGCACTAAAGAGAATTCAGATAAAAATGCTGACTCTATTATTGATATGCATAATGAAGGCGCTGAATAGATATTAGTCACGAGCCACGAATAAGGACATTTGTGCGTTCAAAGCATAAAAAATAGCGAGCTATTTCATAACTCGCCATTTTTCAATGATGCTTGTTAGTAGGTACTAGTCATCTGGTACTTGTTAGTTGATATTAGTTAAGATACGTATTCTGGGCCAAAGCCCATACTCCACATCACCACACTAAATGCCATAATGCCAACGAGTAAAACTAAACCACAAGTGACTACCGAGCTTGAATAAATAAAGCCTTTCTCTTCAGGAATATTCATCATAATAGGCACGCCAGAATATAATAAATAAACAGAGTAGCAAGTAGCGACAACACCTGCTAACGTAACAAACCAAAGTACGGGATATAATGCAGTTATACCTACCATTAACATAGGTGTTGCTGTGTAGGCAGCTAACTCAAGTGCTTGAATGAAACTAGGCTTAGAATCAAAGGTTTTCGCCATCCATTGAATTAAATAAGCAAGTGCAAAAACACCACTGACAAGGGCAGCATACATGGCAATAGCCATTACTTGCGCACTACCTTGGCTGATTTTTATAGGGTCTCCAACACCTATAGTCCAACCAATATGTGCCGCAGCATAATAGCCACAAATAGCAGGTATAAGCGCGACAACTAAAATGTGCATCAAGCTATACATTAAACTTTCATGACGCTTCTCAATAGTTTGCCACTCGTCTTTTGGATGAGTGTACAGTCCCCAAATATGATTTAATATCATAATAATTTCCTCTTCAGTCACCAATTTATTATTTAACAAGTTTTGAAATTTGATTGTTATTTTTATGCTAAATAAACGTTCGACAGTGATTATTTTTATTGCCGATACATTATTTATGGAATATGGCTAAGCATTCGTCAAGAGTTGTTTGGTATTCAAGCGAAATAAAGACTAAATAAGCTGTTTTTATATTGAAAATAAATAAAAAGAATGGTGCTTATCGTTAATTACTATAAAGGAAGGATCATTGTTTTGGCATGATTTTATATGTTTTCAAAATATCTTCAAAAGTTAAGCGACTTTAATGCGTACAATTTTCATGATTTCGATGTCAAAACCGGCCACCTTTTCATTTTCTGGATAATAAGTAATATTGACGTGTTGACCTTGTAAGTTCTTATAAAGTTTTTTGCGTTTATATTTAAAAGGCACATCAGTATTTTCTAACATTAAGGTATTGAGAAACCACTCTTCAAACTCTCTTTGCACATGAGAAATCACTTTGATATTCTCAGTATGAGTCAGTTTTTCATGGCGTTCGGTTAACTGTTTAGCAGGGGGTTTTTTAGCGGTGTTTGTCATGATTTTATCAACGTCAGTGAAAGTTTTGTTTACTAATATCTCAAGAGGTAGAGTTTTAACATAGCGTAATGAAAGGTTAATATCAATCGACAGCCCGAAAATCGTCATGAATAACTATGTGAGAGCTTTGAATTACACCGTGCCTTTCTTACTGTCAATATCATTGTTTTTATAAAGGCGACTATCAATATTATATTTATTGAGCTTAAGATTAAAGGTGCGTCTTTCTATATCTAGCTCTTCAAGCACGGCTTGAACACTGCCCTTATGTCGCTGTAGGGAGTTGATGAGCACATTCGCTTCAAAATCATTGACGAGATCTTTTAAAGAAGATTGCACTGCTTGATATTGTTTTTCTTGCTCGTGTGGATTTAATAACTCATTTAAGTCATGGCAGTTTTTGATGACACAGCGAGTGGCCACGTTGATAAGTTCACGAACATTACCTGGCCAGTTATACTCTAATAATTGCCGTTGCAGATGAATACCGGCACCAGCCCATTCAATGTTGTTTTGAGTCATAAAATGACTAGCAAAGTGTTCAAACAATAATAAAATATCTTCTTTTCGTTCTCGTAATGGTGGGATATATAACTCGGCAACTTGCATACGAAAATATAAATCTTGTCTAAAGTTTGGGTTGTCTTTTAGCTCTTCTTTGGTAGCTGATATAATACGAATATCGATGTCTTTAGCCACATTTGAGCCAAGTGCTTCTACTTTGTTTTCGGATAATGAACGCAATATCTTTACTTGAGCACTTAATGGTATAGATTCTACTTCGTCAAAAAATACGGTGCCTTTATTGGCAAATTCGAATTTACCTATGCGCGTGGTATCAGCGCCACTAAATGCGCCTTTTACATGGCCAAATAATTCTGATTCAAACAAGTCTTTTGGGATCGCGGCACAATTTAAAGGAACAAATTGTGATTTTTTTCGATGACTAAAGTCGTGTAAGCAATGAGCAACAACTTCTTTTCCAGCACCTGTTTCACCATGAATAAGTACAGGTACGTCTAAATTAGCTACAGATAAAATATCTCGTCGCAATTTGGTCATTTTAGGAGAAACGCCCATTAAACGAGTTTCTATCGCGTCTTTATTTTTTAGTGCATCACGAAGTCGGGTTTGGTTAAATGTTAGTACGCGTTTTTCAACGGCTCGATTAATACTTCCTAAAAGTCGCTCAGGCTCAAAAGGTTTTTCAATAAAATCATAACAGCCTTCTTGTACTGCTTGAACCGCTTGTGATATATCGCCGTGTGCTGTCATTAATATAACGGGAATAGTATTATCGCAATTAAGCACCTGGTTAAGCAGTTCAACCCCAGTAATGTCGGGCATTTTTATATCACTAACAACTATGCCAGGGAAACCTTGATAAATAAATTTAATGGCTTCAGCGGGCTCAATAAAGGCGTGTACTTTTTTAAAGTGAAGTGATAAATAGTCAGAAACATTAGTCAATAAGTCTTTGTTATCGTCAACGATTACTATTTCGCAATTTTCAGCATTTAAATCATCAATATTAGTCATATTTTCCTTTAGTACGGCGTCAGTTATTATGAGGGTTTGTTGACCTTCGCGGTTAAATTTTATTCGAGATAAAAGCATTTTAATCGCGGTGAGTAGCCTAGTTGTTCTAAGCAAATACTACTCAACAATGAGTAAAACGGTTTTAGCCGAATCCTTCGGGCAGCGTTTGTTGGTTGTTTTTACGGCGTTATCGCTTTTTTATGTGGAATAACCACATGACAAAGGCTCTGTTTTGTATAAACACCCAATAAGTCGCTGCAAAAACAATCTCGAAAGATCAGCAGACCCTAATACCTCTAATTGTGAGTATAAAAACACGCCTTATTCATATTTTTATTCTGTGATTTACGCTTAATAAAATAGCTATTATATGTATTTAAAGCGTTTTATCATGCGGTGACAAGGGCAATGAAATAGTAAATCGGGTTGAATTATCCAAACATTCGACCTCAATATTACCATCATATTCCTTTATAATGTTATGGGTAATTGCTAAGCCTAAACCAAGCCCTTTACCAATAGATTTAGTGGTGAAAAAGGGTTCGAAAACGTGTTCAGCCACACTTTCATTCATGGAGCCACCATTGTCCTCAACAATTACTAAAGCATATTGAGCATCTATTTTCGTTGATATTAGTACTATAGGGGATTCTGCTTTTTCAACGGCGTCTAAAGCATTCCTTACTAAATTGCCAACGGCCATTTCTAATTTAGTTGAATTAACCCTAACTAACGGTTGTTGTTTATCCAAGTTTATATCAATGATAGTACTATGCTCTTCAAGGTAGGTACTGAGTAAGCGGGTAATTAAATCATTAAGCTCAATGCTTTGAGCTTGTCCACCACCTTGATAAGCAAATGATTTTAACTGAATAAGTATGTCCTGCATATTATGGCAAAGGGGTAACAGGTTATTTAACGAGGTGTTTACTCCTTGCCAGTCATTTCTTTGTTGTTTAATGGCAATACTTGCTAAGACACTTTTAAAAGCGACTAAAGGTTGACTTAATTCATGCACAATTGCCGCCGCCATTCTGCCGAGCACTACCATTTTTTCTTGGCGAATGAGTTCTTTTTGGGCTAAATCTAGTGCTAAAGTTCTTTCTTCAACAAGGTTTTCGAGGTGGGCGTTAGTAAAGCTTAGTGCTTCCTCCACTTTTTTTCGTTTAGTGATATTGACTATGGTCATCAAATAAAGACTATCGTTTATATTGATGGGGCTAAGAATGTACATGATGGGCAATGAGTGGCTGCTATTTATTTCTTTTAAATACGTGTCAGTAAATGTTTCAGTAATATTGATGGCTTCTGCAAAATTTTTCGGTAAGGCAACAAATTCACTAATATTTTTCCCCTTTACGGCAGAGTTGTTGTTGTGATTGCACATTTCTTGAAAAGTAGCATTATTACTGAGAATATTGCCTTGTTGATCAAGCGTTAATATACCCACTTTAGTTTGATCTATGATTAACTGCATTTCGGCGCGATGCTTTTGATTCGTTTCTGCATTCGTATTTCGAGTATACTCAATAAATTGGCGATGCTTTATAAGTACATAAAGGCCGTATAATAAGAGTGCGATAATCAAACTGCTGTAAATGGTTTTTTCAATAATAGTATTAAAAGGTAGTGCGTAATAGAGTCGCCAATTTTTCAATAAAATATTTTCTTTATTGTCAAGTTGAGCAGACTCCATTAGAAAGTGCTGACCCTTAATATTCCACAGGGATACAGTTGCTAAATCAAGTGTAACAATGTCGTCAACGATTAATTCAGGAATTTGACCTGCAAATTGACGTTGTTTTGAAATTCCTTTTAATTGCTCGGGAGTTAACGCAGTAAGGCTGTTATATTTCCATGCCTTTTGGGCTGACATAATCACCACGCCATTGTCATCAGCAACCAGCACGTTGCCCGCAAATTGTTGCCAAGAGTGCTCGATATTTTTAGACTCGATCTTAGCAACGATGACCCCAAAGCCGGCATTAAATCCTTCTACACGCGAAGAAATAAAATAACCAGGGACTTTGGTCGTGATGCCAACACCATAATATAGTCCGCTACCTTCACGAATACTTTTACCAAAGTAAGGTCTGAAATCATAGTTATTGTTCATGAAGTTGCTGGCTTTGTCATAGTTGCTGGTTGCAATGACGATACCTTTATTATTCATTAAATAAAGTACGTCAACACCAGCAGAAACTTGCATAGATTTTAATAATCCATTGATTTGCATGCCATAATCATTATCTTCAACGGCTAACTTTAGATGGGGGTGATGGGATAAAAGTTCAGGCAAATACTGATATTTTTGAAAAATACTGTTCAATGTGTTTTCAATCAACGACAACCGTAGCAAAGAAGAGCGCTGGGCATCTTTAATCCAAATAAAATGAACCACTATTACTAGGCTAAGAAAGACTAGGCAAAATAATAATGGTATTTTTTTTTGTTTAAACAAGTTCACTAGACACTGATTGTTTATTAAATTGAATGGTGGAAGATAGCAAATAAGCTGAGAAAAGTAGTGCTAAAACTATTTTTATTTCTAGGATATCTAATGGCCATAATAAAACGGTACCTATGATACCAAGAATGACTCTATGAATACGGTTAACCACAGTCATTACCACACCTTCCCATGCGGCAATAATACAAAACAACCCGATAGCAGAAAAAACAAAGGTCAGCATTCGTGCTTCAGTATCGCCCATCACTAGCCCTGTATATGCCATTAATAAGGGTACAATATACAAGCCTTTAGCAAGCTTCCAGGCGCAAAAGGCAGTCTTAGTGTGATCGCCTTTGGCAATACCTGCGGCGGTATAAGCAACCAAGCATACTGGTGGTGTTACATTACTATCTTGCGACAACCAAAAAATGACTAAATGAGCGGCTAATAATGAGCTGGCTAATATTTCTGGTGATAAAACCATGTCATATAACATCGTTCTAATTTCACTTGGTGCGGCTAATATAGCGTCTGATAAGGGCATGGATCCATCGGCAAAGGCTGGCAATAGTGTTTGAACAAAATCTTTAGAAACCGACATAGCACCGCTATTAATAATTTCTGTGGTTATTTGTAAAGAAATAAGATCACTAAGTACAGGCGCTAGCAGCGTCGCTACGATGATATAAGACGCGGTAACAGGTAAGCCTGCCCCTAAAATTAATGAAGCAACAGCAATTAAGACAATGAGTATTAATAAACTACCATTTGCCCACTCTATTGCCATTAACGAAAAGGTACTGCCTAAGCCTGTGGTGGTGATGGCATTTACCATTAGCCCGATAGTAATTAATAATATCGCAGTAACCACCATGCCTTTTGAGCCTTCAGCGAGTGCATCACCAATTTCTTTTAGCTTCATGGGCTGCTCTGATATCCAGGATAATAGAATAATGGATACTATTGCCATGCCAACCGCATAAAGTGGTGTGAAACCAAAAATCAAACAGGTGACCAATATGCCAATAGAGACCAAGTGGCGCCAGCCATTCTTAACTTTATGCTCGTTTTTAGGAGGAGCTGTATCCAACTTATTGGGGATATCAATGTTACGTTTAATGGCATAAGCACGCACAAAGAAACCAACCGTTAAATAATAAAGTAAAGCGGGTAGTAAGGCGGCAGTCACAATGGTTAAATAGGGTAATTGCGTATAAGAAGCCATGATAAAGGCACCAGCTCCCATCACTGGTGGCATAAGTTGTCCGCCGGTTGATGCTGCGGCTTCAACACCACCAGCAAACTCAGGAGAATATCCTGCTTTTTTCATGGATGGAATGGTAATAACGCCTGTGGCTGCGGTGTTGGCAATGGCAGAGCCAGACACTGAGCCCATTAAACCAGAGGCTAAAACCGACACTAAACCTGAACCGCCTCTTAAGCGAGAAGCAAGTTTAGAAGCCACTTTTAATAAGTAATCGCCCGCGCCTGACACTTGCAGAAAAGCGCCAAACAAAACGAACATAAAAACAAAAGTCCAAGAAAGTTGGGCAATAGTACCGAACATACCGTCAGTGCTAAAGTAGCTGCGAAAGAGCATGGTTTCCCAAGATAGACCGGGAAAGTTAAATACGCCAGTGACATATTCACCCCAAACTGTAATATAAGTGAGAAAGACAACAATCAAGGTTGGAATAAACCAACCGATGGTTTTAAACATGAGTGTTAGTGCTAAGATAATCGCTACGGCACTGAAAATCCAATCGGTACCGATAAAAGCTTGCCCTCTATCATAGAGTGCATCTTCGGCAAAAATAAGGTAAACAGCACTAGCAATAATACCCATTGAGACACATGTTTTTACCCATAAATTTTTAAAATATAAGAGTGCACCGAGGCTGCCAAAAAGTGCGAAATGGGTCGCTGCTGCCCAATTTTCAGGAATAATAGCAAAATAATTCAACGCTATATGTATAAGGCTGGTGGAAACCGCAAGCCAATATACAACCGGAGGGGTGATGTTCTCATTATTCATAATTTATCCAACTATTGTGATATCAAAAGGAAACTCGCTAGTGCCGTTTTAAGTCGACTCATTACGGATCTCCATTGATATTATTCATTTTTTATAATAATTAAGCTTGAGATAACTGTTACTTATTCGTTTTATTCTATATTTAATGATGGTGTTTTATAGCCACGCTACAACAACGCTGAACCTTAAAGTAGAGTGGCTATAGGTTGCTCTTTATTTACTGATTAAATGTGCTGGAATTTTAACGCCAACTTCGCGGTAATAACGAGCAGCACCGGGGTGAAGTGGTACTGTTAAACCGCTAATAGCACTTTCAATACTCATTACTTTTGTTGCTGAATGAATGCTGCGTAAGAAAGGTAAATTCTCATAAATAGCTTTGGTGACCAAGTAAACGTCGTGTTCGGGTAAATCCGCTTTTACTGCTAAAAAGTTAGGTTGAGCAATGGTTTTAATGGCTTCTTTTTGATTAGGATAAGTATTTGCTGGAATAACTTGACGAACCCATAACGGAAAGTCTTCATTGATTTTTTCTAATGAAGCGTCTGAAACATTCAATACTTTTAAGTTCTTACCGTCACTAGACAGGGCGCGGGTAATTGCACTAACCGGAATACCACCGGGGGTGTTCATACCAACAATACGACCATCTTGCATAGCGCCTGCGCTAGCACCGTAACCCATGTGAACATTGCTAAATTTATTGGTATTAATACCTAAAGCACCCAAAATATGTTTGCCTGAGCCTTCGGTGCCTGAATTTCTTTTCCCGATAGAAAATGTTTCACCGTAAAGAGCAGTAATATCTTTAAGGTTATCGCCTTTTACAGCGGATTTTTTAACGGTGAAATGTTCAACATTTTTCCATAACATAGTAACAGAGCGAAATTCTTTATTAGCGCCTTGTTTTTTAAATGGTCCGGTACCATTCCATGCCCATGCGCCATATAAACCTTGTAAAATGCCGAATTGAGCTTCGTTTTTACGCATTAGGTTTAAGTTGTCACCTGAGCCTGCTGAGGTGATAGCCGATAATGATAATTTTTGTTTAGGGGCTAGTTTTATTTTTGCTAGCGTAGCAACAGCCACGCCGACAGGATAATAAGTACCGCCTGTTGAAGCCGTTGCTAAGATATAAGATCGGGCTTTTGGTTTGTCGGCAGCATGCCCTAATAAAGGCAACATAATTAATGATGCACAAGTGATCGCAAGTTTAAGTTTGTTCATGATATTCTCCAAAATACTAATTTTTATATGGGGGTGTAATGTATTTGCTTAAATAAGTTATTAATATCTTAGAAAGATATTTTTATACCAACAGTAACGTCATCATCGCGTTTTTTTAGTGTCGCGGCATCATCGTCATAATTGGTATAGTCAATGAATACTTCACCATATTTATTGAATTTTTTGGTGACACCAATAGCGGTTTGAAAGCCGTCTATAACACCATCATCTAAATTATAAATTCTAAATTGTGGTGTGATGCCAGACTCAAAAGTATAGGCATAATAAGCACCAATGGTTGTAAAGTCAGTACTATCAGAGATATCTTCATTTTGATAACGAAAAACCACTTTGTGGCTATTGGCTTTATATTGAATCGCTGTTGCAAAAGTATCAGCATCAGGCTTTATGGCATCGTTAATACGCGTATCATCGCTGCGATCAAAGTAAGATACGCCAATTTGCCATGAGCCTATCTTATATTTAGCCGCAATATTATAGCTATCAACACCAGAGCTTTGGCTATCGCCACCATCAATCTCAGTCAGTACACCAAAACTTAAACCATTATACGATGGCGAGAAATAAGCTACTGAATTGGCTTCCCTAATTGATGAGTTTTCGCTAGCATTCCAGCGAATGTTATAGTGTCTTGGATTATGAAAAGTAATATCAATGGGTAAGACGGTCCATAAATAATGTGGTGAATACTGCTTACCTAGTCTGATTTCACCCGCTTCTTTACTTTTTAGACCAATATAAGTAATGCGTTTATGAAAATCGTTAGCATCACTGAAAATTTCACCATCGTCTAATACTACTCGACCTTCAAGTCGGTAGGTACCTTGCCAATCATCTGAAAGATTAACATGACCTTTGACACCTATGCGTGATATGCCGTCAGCTACATCACTTTCTCTACCACTTTCTTTAGTGACTAATGCTCTTAAGCTACCATAAAATTGAGCTTTTCCCCATCCTTCTTCGACCACAATATTTGCCAATACCGGTGCTGTACTTATCAGCGCGGCAGTCATCATAGATGCTGTACTTATACGTTTTATTATTGTTTTCATCTTGTTTCTCTGTTTTATGTGTAATTATTGTAATTTTATTTTTTTACTTTTTCGCCGCAACATACATAGCATAATCCGTACCTAAAATAACAGATTGATTTTTAAGGGTATTTTTTTATTTACTAAGAAGGATTTTTCTCAATATGGTAATGGTGAGAATATTTTTACTTGTTTTTCTTATGCGGATTAAAAATAGATTTGAAGGAGGGGGGCGAAGAGATACGATTAAATTAGTAATTATCAAATATTGTTTGACGTTTACCCAGTGTCCGTTTTTTGGTTGTTATTATCCTTCGAATCTAAGCTATGTAGGAGTTTAGCTTTATCGCTATAAGTAGTTTAAAATGTGTCATCAATGCATTGTTAGTGATAAAAATATGAGTAAACACCTTAAATTAGACATAGTCTCCGACGTTTCTTGCCCTTGGTGCATTATTGGCTATCAGTCTTTAAATCAGGCATTAGCTAAACTGGCGCCCGATGTTTCAGTGGATATCACTTGGCAACCGTTTGAGCTCAATCCTCACATGGCCAAAGAAGGTCAGGAAATCACCGAACACCTTACTGAGAAATATGGTATTAGTGTTGAGCAAAGTGAGCAAAATAAGGCGATGATCAAGCAACGAGGATTAGATGTTGATTATGAATTTGGCAACCGCGGTGGTGGTCGAATTTATAATACTTTTGATGCCCATAGGTTACTGCATTGGGCCAAAGAACACGGTAAACAGACCGAACTTAAGCTTGCCTTGTTCGATTTGTATTTTAAACAAAATGGAAATCCCAGTGATCATCAACAGCTGCTCGCCGTGTCGCAAAAGGTAGGGTTAGATAAGGAGAAGGCGCAACAAATATTAGAGTCAAATGAATACGAACAAGACGTGCGTGAGTTGCAGCGTCACTATCAATCGGCAGGGATCAGCTCGGTACCAGCAGTTATTGTCAATAATAAACACTTGATCAGTGGCGGCCAACCAGCGGATGTTTTTGAACAAGCGATGAGAGAAATTGCTAAAGAGAGTTAAGTGGAATGCAGAGAGGTCGTAAACTAGCTAATAAATTTTTTGCAAGAACAAGCTAGGATACAACTTAAGGATTACTTTGTATTTTATTTTCTCTGTAAATAGCCTCGTATTTGATAATATGACTATGATAAAATAATAGATTATCACCTGTGTATAATAAAGAATCTCAAATAATGTCGACGACAAAATTATTAACCCCAATTTTATCTTTCTTACAGTGCCAAACACCTGATGCTTGGATTGCGGAGGCTAAAAGGCCTGAAAATTTACCGATAATATTACGTGACCACTTAGCATGTGAATTAAAAGCCGCCCAGACCGCGATGTTTCTTATTCGAAAGTATGCCGTTGATAAAGAAAGTAGTCAGGTTTTATTAGCATGGTTTCAGCCTTATGAAGATTTTTTATATCGCAAAAAAGGTGATTTACAATCACTTGCTAATAAAAATAACCTAACCAAAGCTATCTTACCCAAAAGTAGTTCTTCTCAAGGAAAGTCACCTTATAGCCAAGATTTAATTGATAAAATGGTGCTGTTGATCAAAGAAGAGTTACACCACTTTTATCAAGTATTAGAAATTATGGTAAACCGTGACATTCCTTTTGAGGGGATTACCGCCGGACGATATGCGAAGGGAATGATGAAACATGTTAAAACGCATGAACCTGAAACCTTAATTGATAAGCTAATTTGTGGCGCTTACATTGAAGCACGTTCATGTGAACGTTTTGCTAAATTAGCTCCGCATTTAGATGATGATTTGAATAAATTTTATATCTCATTATTAAAATCTGAAGCGCGTCATTATCAAGATTATTTAGTACTTGCCGAACAAATTGCAGGTAAAGATATTAGTGATCGTATTAGCCATTTTGGTAACGTTGAAGCGGAGCTTATTTCAACAGCTGATGAAGACTTTAAGTTTCATAGTGGCGTACCTTTGTAGGCGATTTATTATTAAAAGAAAATATTCGCGTTAAAGCTTACTGTAAATTAATGTCACCTTATAATATTATTTAAAAGGCTGATTCATTAGCTCCATACTTGATGGTGTTACTTTTAACCAAGCACCTTGCTCGTACCAATCTCCTAATACAATGCGTTGCGCTTTATTGCCATTGGCGCTAATAGAATGTACTGCTGGTCGGTGAGTATGCCCATGGATTAATAGTTGGCTTTGGTAGTTTTTCAGGCAATTCACCACTTCCTCAGGAGTAACATCCATAATATCTTGTGATTTCATCGACGTTGCTGCGGTACTTTTCTTACGATAATTAGCAGCAATTTTTTTACGAACAAATAAAGGTAAACTTTTTATCATTATTTGCCACCACCATGAACGTGATTTTTTACGAAACTCTTGGTAAGCAATATCTTTAGTGCAAAGCGTGTCACCATGCATCACTACCGCTGTTTGTCCGTATAATTGTATTAAATCGACTTCAGGCAATAACACCATTGATGATTTTTTTGCGAAATGCTGGCCAAGTAAAAAATCACGATTACCATGAATGTAATAAATTTTTATGCCCGTATTATTCAACGCAGTAAGGGCGCTGGCAATGGTGGCAACAAAGTCACTATCATCGTCATCACCAACCCAAGCTTCAAATAAATCACCTAAAATATAAAGTGTTTGTGCTTTTATGGCTTCATTTTCCAAAAAACGTAGAAAACAGGCGGTGATATCAGGCCTGTTTTGCGCTAAATGTAAATCAGCAATAAAGTACGTGACTTGTTGTTGCTGATTATTTAAAGGCAGGTTATTTGAAGGTATATTATTCAACGATAGCTGATTCAATTAATATATCGTCTTTTGGTACGTCACCGTGACCATGCATATTGCCGGTTTCTACTAAGGCCATTTTATCAATGACATCCATACCTTCCACAACTTCACCAAACACACAATATCCCCAGCCTTGCACAGATTCATTTTTAAAATCTAAAAAGTCATTGTCAGATAAGTTAATAAAAAATTGTGCCGAAGCTGAATGTGGCTCTTGAGTACGCGCCATCGCTAATGTACCGCGAGTGTTTCCTAAACCGTTGCTTGCTTCATTTTGGATACTAGCACGGGTTTCTTTTTCTTCTAAGCCAGGAGAAAAACCGCCACCTTGCGCCATAAAGCCTTTGATAACACGGTGAAAAATAGTGCCGTTGTAGTGACCTTCTTCAACATATTGTTGAAAGTTTTTTGCAGTAACAGGTGCTTTATCAAAATCTAATTCAATTTTAATATTGCCAAGGGTAGTTTTAAAAATAATCATAGGATTCTCGTATGCAGAAAAATTTAGCCAAATTGTACGCTAAGTTGATATAAAGTGCATCTGCTATGGTGATTCAAAAGTACGCTTGGGGTACAATCCACTGTCAATTTAGACAATAATCATTTTAATTAGCTGGAGTTGTTGACCCTTATGTTACAGATATACAATACTTTAACCCGTAAAAAGGAAGTTTTTACCCCGATTAAGCCAGGTAAAGTAGGTTTGTATGTTTGTGGTTGCACGGTTTACGATTTATGCCATATCGGTCATGCACGTACTTACATAAGTTTTGATAATATTGCTCGTTATATGAGGTTTTCAGGCTTCGAAGTGAATTACGTGCGCAACATCACTGATGTTGAAGACAAAATTATTAATCGTGCTGCGATAAATAACGAAACGCCAGAGCAGCTAACTGAACGCACTATTGCTGACATGCATGAAGATTTTGATGCGTTAAATATGGCACGACCAGATCTTGAACCTCGTGTCACCACGCATATAGATGAAATTATTGCCATGATCGACACCTTAGTGTCGAAAAAACATGCTTATATTGCCGGTGCGCATACTAGTAATAATGCGAATGTTTCAAGTGAGGGGGATGTGTTGTTTGATGTTTCAAGTTACGCTGATTATGGAAAGTTAAGTGGTCAGAACTTAGAGCAGCTGCAAGTGGGGTCAAGAGTAGATGTTGATCAATCAAAAAATAATCCATTAGATTTTGTTTTATGGAAATCGGCCAAGCCCGGTGAGCCAAGTTGGTCGTCGCCGTGGGGTGAAGGTCGTCCCGGCTGGCATATTGAGTGTTCAGCGATGAGTGCTAAAGTGTTAGGTCATCATTTTGATATTCATGGTGGCGGGTCAGATTTGCAATTTCCTCATCATGAAAATGAAGTGGCACAAAGCTGTTGCGCACTTGACAGTCCGTATGTAAATTATTGGATTCATACTGGCATGGTACAAGTCGATCAAGAAAAAATGTCTAAATCACTAGGTAATTTTTTCACTATTCGTGACGTACTTGGCCAATATGATGCTGAAACGGTACGTTTTTTCTTAACGACAGGGCATTATCGTAGCCAGTTAAACTACTCAACAGATAATTTAACACAAGCAAGAGCCTCATTAGAGCGTATTTATACCGCGCTAAGAGATGTAAAGGTAAGTGCTGATTTTACTTTAGATAAAGAATCAACGTACATTCAACAATTTTGCCAAGCGATGGATGATGACTTTAATACACCACAAGCGATTGCCGTTTTATTTGAAATAGCGAAAGAGCTTAATGTTGCAAAAGATCAACCTCACGATTCACCAGTAAATGAACAAGCTGAAAATCTTGCTGCAACATTAAAAATGTTAGGCGGCGTTATGGGGTTACTGCAACTTGAGCCAGAAAGCTTTTTGCAAGGGCAAAATGATGATGATGAAGTCGCTGTTATTGAAGCGCTTATTGTGCAACGTAATCAAGCGCGGGTTGATAAAAACTGGGCGCTTGCTGATGAAGCAAGAGATAAGTTAAATGCGATGAAAATAGTGCTAGAAGACAGCGCCGGTAAAACCACTTGGCGTAAAGCTTAATTTTATAATAGGCAGGTTTTTAACCGCGTGCTTATTTGCACAGAAAAGCGCGAATAAACTCCCGCCTACTTATTATTTTCCAAATTGCTGGCAGGCAATTAAGGTGTTTTCAATTAAGTTGGCAACTGTCATAGGGCCAACGCCACCGGGAACAGGCGTAATAAAAGACGCTTTTTCTTTAGCAACATCAAAGTCAACATCACCAACCAGTTTCCCTGATGCTAAGCGGTTAACGCCAACATCAATAACAATCGCACCATCTTTTATCCATTCGCCAGGAATAAAAGCAGGCTTACCAACCGCAACCACAATTAACTCAGCATTTCGTACCTTTTCTTCAAGATTTTTAGTGAATCTATGCGTGGTAGTTACTGTGCAACCGGCAAGTAACAACTCTAACGTCATTGGGCGACCAACAATATTTGATGCGCCAACAACTAAAGCCTCTAAACCATGGGGCTTTACGCCTGTTGACTCTATTAACTTCATAATGCCTTTTGGCGTACAAGGTCGTAACCCCGGTTGACGTAAAGCAAGCTTGCCCATGTTGGCAGGGTGGAAACCATCAACATCTTTTTCTGGGTTAATATGTTCAATGATCAAATTAGCATCTAGCCCTCGTGGTAACGGAAGCTGCACTAGAATGCCATCAATAGCATCATCATTATTGAGTTCATCAATTAATTGATATAACTCATCTTGTGAAGTAGTCGTTGCTAAGTCGTAAGAGCGAGATACAAAGCCAACCTCTTCACAAGCTTTACGCTTGCTACCAACATATACCTGAGAGGCCGCATCGCAACCCACTAAAATTACGGCTAATCCGGGCGCTCTTTGGCCATTGCTAACACGTAAGTTAACTTTTTCCTTTACGGTGTTTCTAAGTTGTTTGGCAATAGTTTTGCCGTCAATCAATGATGCCGTCATAATACTTAACTGTGACCTTGAATAAATTAATGAGATAAATGGGCTAAGAAAATCCGCGTTATTTTGCCATAATCTCTAAGCTAGTTATAGTTAAGAGTTAGATTAAATTAACATGAAAAACTCAATAAATGTATTCTGCAGAGATATTAGTAAACGGAATACTTTTACTTGCTAATTTGATTAGAGTAGACACTAATCACCCAAGTTGGGCTAAAAGTGAACGAACACGTATTTTTTTATAAAAAAGGTTTGACTGGAATAGCACAACTCGGTAATATCCGCACCCGTTGAAAGCAGCTAAATTTTTAATAAATTTATCTTTAATTTTAGTGCTGTTTAAAACAAATGTCGGTGATTAGCGCAGCTTGGTAGCGCACTTGGTTTGGGTCCAAGGGGTCGCAAGTTCGAATCTTGCATCACCGACCACTTTTTTGATTTTGTAGGTGGCGATTTATCTCCGATGAGATTTAACCAATAGTTTTACGGTTAAATCGTACCTACAAAATAATGCTTTTGTAGGTAATGTGCGCCCTTAGCTCAGCTGGATAGAGCAACGCCCTTCTAAGGCGTGGGTCGTAGGTTCAAATCCTACAGGGCGCGCCATACTTAATTATTAAGTGTGAAAAAAGAATTATGGTGGCTATAGCTCAGTTGGTAGAGCCCCGGATTGTGATTCCGGTTGTCGAGGGTTCAAGTCCCTTTAGCCACCCCATATTTTAGATTTAACGATATTTAATGTAGATGATAGTCATCACAGGTGATTCCGTTATTTCAGGGTAAGCGAGGGTTCAAGTCCCTTTAGCCACCCCATATTTTAGATTTAACGTTATTTAATGTAGATGATAGTCATTACAGATGATTCCGTTATTTCAGGGTAAGCGAGGATTCTAGTCCTTTAGCTACCACATGTTTTTGCTTTTTCGATACCTATCGCTTAAGTATCTAAGAAATCGGTGATTAGCGCAGCTTGGTAGCGCACTTGGTTTGGGTCCAAGGGGTCGCAAGTTCGAATCTTGCATCACCGACCACTTTCTTTTCTTTCCCCGAAAGAGTAACATACAATAAATTTTATTAAAGAACAAGGGCTTGCGAAGCAATTCGACAAAAGCTTCGGGGACGATTTTGAACGCACGCAGTGCGACCCGAAGGGCTAAGTACAGGATGTACGTAGTAATCTTGCATCACCGGCCACTTTCTTATTTCAATTTTATTGAAACACCAAACATTGGTTTGGGTGTCATCAAGTTCAGTCGCAAGTTCGAATCTTGCATCACCGACCACTTATTCTTTTGATTTTTTGTAAGAGGGGATTTATTCCAGATGTTTTACCTAAGAGAATTTACGATTAAAACCGTTTCTACAAAATAATACCTTTAAACTTACCTCTTGTATCTTGTTTGAAGCCTCGCTATAATTCTGCGTCACAAATTTTAACCGTTCGTATGAGCAAGCATCTTTTGTTTTTGTATTTACTTAAATAAGTGAATCAATTAAAAAAGTAAGGTGCATATTAAATAGCGTAGCACGCTAAGTTTTGAGGTATATAAATGCAAGTTTCAGTTGAGACTACACAAGGTTTGGAACGTCGTTTGACTATTTCTGTTCCGGCCGAAACAGTAGATGTTGAAGTTAAAAACCGTCTTCGTCAAGTTGCTAAAACCCAGCGTATCAATGGTTTCCGTCCAGGCAAAGTTCCACCGTCAGTTATTCAAAAACGCTATGGCGCTTCAGTTCGCCAAGAAGTTGCTGGTGAAATCATGCAACGCAGTTTTGTTGATGCAATCGTTGCTGAAAAAATTAATCCAGCAGGTCGCCCAGCTTTTACGGCTAAAAGTAATGAAGATGGCAAAGCGTTAGAGTTTGAAGCCACATTTGAAATTTACCCTGAAGTTGAACTTAAAGCTTTAGAAGAAATTACTGTTGAACGTCCAGCTGTTGAAGTGACCGATGAAGATTTAGATGAAATGTTTGAAACGTTGCAAAAGCAGCATCAAACATGGAAAGAAAACAAACGTAAATCGAAAAAAGGCGATAAATTAACACTTGATTTTAATGGTCGCGTTGACGGTGAAGAGTTTGAAGGTGGCAAAGCAGAAGGTTTTGAACTTGAGCTTGGTGCTGGTCGCATGATCCCAGGTTTTGAAAAAGAAATCACCGGTATGAAAGCGGGCGAAGAGAAAACTATTTCAGTTACTTTTCCTGACGACTACCATGCAGAAAACCTAAAAGGTAAAGAAGCAGAATTTGATATTGTTGTTCATAAAACTGAAGGTTCTGTATTACCTAAAGTCGATGAAGAATTCGCTAAACTCTTCGGTGTTGAAGAAGGTGGTGTTGAAGCCTTACGCGAAGAAGTTGGCAAAAACATGGCGCGTGAATTAACTCAAGCTGTAAAAGCTAAAGTTAAAGAGCAAGTGATTGAAGGATTATTAGCAAGCCACGAAGTAGGTATTCCTTCGGCTTTAGTTGCTCAAGAAGTTGATGTATTACGTCAACAAGCAATGCAACGTTTTCAAGGTCAAATGGATTCTAATAACTTACCTGAATTACCAAGCGAAATGTTTACAGAGCAAGCTGAACGTCGCGTTAAAATTGGTTTACTTTTAGGTGAAGTGATTAAGGTTAATGAAATAAAAGTTGATGACGCTAAAGTCGATGAGTTAATCGCTACAGCGGCTTCTGCTTATGAAGATCCAAAAGAAGTTATTGAATACTACGCTAACAATAAAGAGTTAATGCAGCAAATGCAGAACGTTGCTTTAGAAGAGCAAGCGGTAGAGCTTTTAGTTGAAAAAGCAAAAGTAGAAGATAAAAAAGCTAGCTTTAAAGATATTATGAACCCAGAAGGGAAGTAATATACCCATCTGTTCTATTTTCGATTGACATTAAGCTAAGCAATCGCTTAAATGGCTTATATGGAAACATATAAGCCATTTTACTTTTTATAAAGGGAAGGAATACATTTGTTTAATTCTCAGTTTAACTCTCAAAACATGTCTCAGGCTCATTCTTCGGCAACAAACTCAGGCTCGGCTAACGCAATTGAAAGTGCTTTAGTGCCCATGGTAGTTGAACAAACTGCTAAAGGTGAGCGTTCTTATGATATTTATTCACGCTTACTTAAAGAGCGAGTGATTTTTCTATGTGGTCAGGTTGAAGATCACATGGCTAATTTAATTATTGCTCAGTTACTGTTTTTAGAGTCTGAAAGCCCAGAAAAAGATATTTTTCTTTATATAAATTCGCCAGGTGGCTCTGTAACTGCAGGCATGGCAATTTACGATACCATGAAATTTATCAAGCCTAACATCAGTACAGTTTGTATTGGCCAAGCGGCAAGTATGGGGGCATTTTTACTCTCAGGTGGTGAAAAAGGTAAACGTTATTGTTTGCCGAATGCACGGGTGATGATCCATCAACCTTTGGGTGGGTTCCAGGGGCAAGCCTCTGATTTTGAAATTCATGCAAAAGAAATTTTATACATTAAAGATAAATTAAATCGTTTAATGGCAGAGCATACTGGGCAACCACTTGAAACCGTTTCTAAAGATACTGACCGTGATAATTTCTTAAGTGCAGAAAGTGCGGTTGAATATGGCTTAGTTGACGCCATATTAGAACAAAGAAACAGTTAGTTTCATTTTAGCAATAACTGTTAACTGGCATTAATGTGTTTAATGTCAATTAGAAAATGATTAAATTACTACTATGCTATAATTTATTTACAGTGGTAGTGCAATTAAAAATAGTAGTAGTTAATGGATTTATTAGATTTAGAGGTAGGGCATGACCGATATTAAAAGTGGTGATGGTGATAGCGGCAAGTTACTTTACTGTTCATTTTGTGGCAAAAGCCAACATGAAGTACGTAAACTGATCGCGGGCCCATCAGTATTTGTTTGCGATGAATGTGTTGAATTGTGTAACGACATTATTCGTGAAGAAATAAAAGAAATTTCGCCAAAAGAAGAGAACGAAGCGCTGCCTTCGCCAATCGAAATACGTGAAAGTTTAGATGATTACGTTATTGGCCAAGATCATGCGAAAAAAGTATTAGCTGTCGCGGTGTATAACCATTACAAACGTCTACGTAACGGTGATTCTCATAATGGTATTGAGTTGAGTAAAAGTAATATTTTACTCATTGGTCCAACAGGTAGCGGTAAAACGCTATTAGCGCAAACACTTGCGCGCTTGCTTGATGTACCCTTTACTATGGCTGATGCAACCACCTTAACCGAAGCGGGTTATGTGGGTGAAGATGTCGAAAACATTATTCAAAAACTATTACAGAAATGTGATTATGATGTTGAAAAAGCGCAACGAGGCATCGTTTACATAGATGAAATTGATAAAATTTCACGTAAATCTGATAACCCATCTATCACACGTGATGTTTCAGGTGAAGGTGTACAACAAGCGTTATTAAAGTTAATTGAAGGAACTATTGCTTCTGTACCACCACAAGGGGGTCGTAAGCATCCACAACAAGAATTCTTGCAAGTTGATACCTCTAAAATACTCTTTATTTGTGGTGGCGCCTTTGCGGGCCTTGATAAAGTCATCGAACAGCGCTGTCATACAGGAACCGGCATAGGTTTTGGTGCTGATGTACGTGGTAAAGATCAAGAAATATCACTTACTGAGCGCCTTGAAGATGTTGAGCCAGAAGATTTAGTAAAATATGGCTTAATTCCAGAGTTCATTGGCCGCTTACCGGTTGTTGCAACTTTACGTGAATTAGATGAGTCAGCTTTGATTCAGATTCTTCAAGAGCCTAAAAATGCGTTAACTAAACAGTTTATTGCCTTGTTTGATATGGAAAAAGTTGAACTTGAGTTTAGAGAAGATGCTTTGCACGCCATTGCTCGAAAAGCGATGGACCGAAAAACAGGAGCACGTGGTTTACGCTCAATTGTTGAGGCTGTACTACTTGATACCATGTATGAATTGCCATCCATGGAGAATGTTAGTAAGGTTGTGGTTGATGAAACCACCATCAAAGGTGAATCTAAGCCTTTAGTTATTTATGATGGCCAACCCGATCAAGCGGCATCTGAGTAAGCTGCTTCTAAGTTAAGCAAACGCTAAGTAAATAACTAGCGTATTATCATTAGTACGATTAAAGAGCCGAAAGGCTCTTTTTTTATTTATATCATTGAAAGTGCTGGCTGTCCTCCCCATATAGTTTTTATTAAGAAATTATTACTTTCCTCAAAGAGACAGTCATGACTGAAGAATTATCTGCTGTAGTTGAAATCCCGGTTCTTGCCTTACGCGACGTAGTTGTATATCCACAAATGGTTATTCCATTGTTTGTTGGCCGCGAAAAATCTATTCGCTGTTTAGATCTTGCGATGGAGAACGATAAACTAGTATTTTTAGTGGCACAAAAAGATGCCACCATTGATGATCCTCAAGCAGATGATGTTTACCAAACGGGTACCGTTGCCACCATTCTACAAATGTTGAAGTTACCTGATGGAACAGTGAAGGTTTTAGTCGAGGGCGTGCAACGTGCTCGAGTATGTCAATTTGTTGAAACCCAAGAATACTTTAGTGCCGATATAGAATATCTAGATGCGGTAAATGAACCCATTGATGATCATGAAGTATTAATACGTTCGGCAATTTCACAATTTGAAGGTTATGTAAAATTAAATAAAAAAATTCCACCTGAGGTGCTTACCTCAGTTTCAGGTATTGATGATGCGCAACAGCTTGCCGATACAATGGCAGCACACATGCCCTTAAAACTAGCAGAAAAGCAGAAAGTACTAGAAATAATTGATGTAGCCAAACGTTTAGAACACTTGATGGCATTAATGGAAGGTGAAATAGACATACTGCAAGTGGAAAAGAAAATCCGTACTCGTGTGAAAAAGCAAATGGAAAAAAGCCAGCGTGAATATTATTTGAATGAGCAAATGAAAGCGATTCAAAAAGAGCTTAATGAAGGTGATGAAGCACCCGATGAGCTTGAGCAAATGGCTAAACGTATTGACGAAGCACAAATGCCGAAAGAAGCAAAAGATAAAACATTAGCAGAATTACAAAAACTTAAAATGATGTCTCCTATGTCAGCAGAAGCGACCGTTGTGAGAAGTTATATTGACTGCATGATTAATGTGCCATGGAAAAAACGCAGTAAACTAAAACGTAACCTCACTTTAGCGCAAGAAGTGTTAGATAAAGATCATTATGGCTTAGATAAAGTTAAAGAGCGTATTCTTGAATACTTAGCCGTACAACAAAGAGTTAGTCAACTTAAAGGCCCTATTCTATGTTTAGTAGGACCTCCTGGAGTTGGTAAAACTTCGTTAGGGCAGTCTATTGCTAAATCTACCGGACGACAATATGTACGTATGGCTCTAGGTGGTGTACGTGATGAAGCCGAAATTCGTGGTCATCGTCGAACTTATATTGGCTCTTTGCCAGGTAAGTTAATTCAAAAAATGTCAAAAGTTGGCGTAAAAAACCCATTATTTTTGTTAGATGAAATTGATAAAATGGCATCTGACATGCGTGGTGATCCTGCTTCAGCATTACTTGAGGTATTAGATCCTGAACAAAACTCAAATTTTAATGACCATTATTTAGAAGTTGATTATGATTTATCAGATGTTATGTTCGTTGCTACGTCTAATAGCATGGATATTCCAGGACCATTGCTTGACCGTATGGAAGTTATTCGTTTATCGGGTTATACCGAAGATGAAAAGCTGAATATTGCCCGTGATCATTTACTTAATAAACAAATTAAGCGCAATGGTTTAAAAGCTAGCGAAATTGATATTGATGATAGTGCTATTATTGGCATTATTCGTTACTACACTCGAGAAGCAGGGGTAAGAAACCTAGAGCGTGAGATTTCAAAGCTATGTCGTAAAGCAGTAAAAGCGATACTGCTTGATAAAAAGCTGAAAAAAGTAGCGATTAATCAAGATAACTTGGATGAGTATCTAGGCATACAACGGCACGACTATGGTAAAGCCGATGATGAAAACCGTGTTGGTTTAGTGACAGGGTTAGCATGGACACAAGTCGGCGGCGAATTATTGACTATTGAAACGGCCTCTGTGCCTGGTAAAGGTAAGCTTACCTATACGGGCTCGCTAGGTGATGTTATGCAAGAGTCAATTCAAGCGGCAATGACGGTAGTGCGTAGTAGAACTGAAAAACTGCGTATTAATGAAAATTTTTATGAAAAACGTGATATACACGTGCATGTACCTGAAGGTGCGACACCAAAAGATGGTCCAAGTGCGGGTATTGGTATGTGCACAGCGCTTGTTTCTAGCCTAACAGGTAACCCCGTTAAAGCCGAAGTTGCGATGACTGGGGAGATAACTTTACGTGGTGAAGTTCTCGCTATTGGTGGTTTAAAAGAGAAACTTTTAGCGGCACATCGCGGTGGTATTAAAACGGTGATAATTCCACATGAAAATGCTCGTGATCTAAAAGAAATCCCAGAGAATGTTAAAGCTGACCTGTCTATTCACCCGGTGAAGTGGATTGATGAAGTGCTGTCAATAGCGCTTGAACACCCAGTAGAACAGTGGCAAGCAGAGTGATTTCTATCCGAGAGAAGTTGTTTTTTGATGCAAATCAGTAAAAAAAGCAAAAAACAGTAAAAAAAATACAAAAAAATGAAATAAAGGCTTTGCAAACACTGAAACTATGGTAAGTTAACTACGCTTATGTCGCTAGACCCCTTGTTTAGTATGCCTAAGAGGCATTTTTGGTTGAGGTCTAGTCGTAATAGTATTTTTTAAACTCGACGTTTGATGTTCAAAAGAAACAAATGTTAAATAAATGTAACGTTTGTTTTTGTAGGGCGAACTTTTATTCAACTCTTTATAAAAGAGAAAGAGAAGTAAAATAGCGTTGTAATAATAACAATTGAAGGGGTATACACTGTGAATAAATCTCAACTTATCGAGAAAATTTCTGAAGGCGCTGACATTTCTAAAGCGGCTGCGGGTCGTGCATTAGATTCATTTATTGGCGCTGTAACTGAAGAATTACAAAATGGTGAGCAAGTTGCTCTAGTTGGTTTTGGTACTTTCTCTGTACGTGACCGTGCTGCGCGCACTGGCCGTAATCCACAAACTGGTGCTACTATTCAAATCGCTGCTGCTAAAATACCATCTTTTAAAGCAGGTAAAGCATTAAAAGATTCTTGTAATGGTTAATATTGATTAAATTGCTTCGGGCAATTTTTCTATATTAAGCATATGTTTAAAGACCACCATCTGGTGGTTTTTTGCTTTTAACTTTGCTGAAATTTATTTCATCAAATAAAAGCAATCTTGTACTTCAAGCGGTGGTCTGCATCTGCTAAAATCGCGAGCAACAAAAATTATAGTCGCTATTGTTTATAAATTATTATATTTACAGCAATCGGCTCAATAGGGTTTTTACCTTAAGAAAGAGATAAAGATGTTAGAAAATATCCGTGAAAGTTCGCAAGGCTTAACCGCTAAAATTATTCTTGGTCTAATTATATTAACGTTTGCAGTCGCAGGTATTGGTAGTTATACCAATTCTGTTGACACTTCTGTGGCGACAGTAAACGGTGAAAAAATTAGCCAACAGGCGTTTAATAAAGCATACCAAGCACAACGTAGCCGTATGGCACAGCAGTTTGGTGAAATGTTTGATACATTATCAAACGATAGTAATTACATGGCCAATTTCCGCCAAGGTATATTAGACAATTTAATCAACGAAAAGCTTATTGATCAAAGTGCTAGTAGCTTAGCTATTCGTGTTTCTGATAAACGTTTAAAGCAAACCATCAGAACCATGACTGAGTTTCAAGTTGATGGCACTTTTGATAATAACCGTTATTTGGCAATTATTAATCAGGCTGGTTTTTTTCAATCATCAGACTTTCGTGATTATTTACGTGTAGAAATGACTCGTCGCCAATTAAGCCAAGCACTTGTTGCGACCGAGTTTAATTTGCCTTATCAAGAAAAGCTACAACTGACCTTGCAAAATCAAACGCGTGACATTCGCTTTGCTACAATCGCCGCCAAGCAATTTGAGTCAGGTATTGAAATTAGCGAAGAAGAAGTTAAAGCTTACTATTTAGCGAACCAAAATCGTTTTGAGAATAAAGAGCAAGTTAAAGTTAATTACATTAGCTTAAACGTTAATGATATTGCTAAAGATATTAATGTTACTGATGAAGACATTGCTAATTACTATCAAGAAAATGTTGCTAGTTTTACTAAAGCAGAGCAACGTAGAGTGGCTCATATTTTAATTGAATTTAGCGAAGGCGATGGCGACAGTGAAGCCATAGCTAAAACTCAAGCAGAAGCTGTGTTAGCACGCCTTGTTCAAGGTGAAAATTTTGCAGTCTTAGCCAAAGAGTTATCGAATGATACCTTTAGTGGTGAAAATGGCGGTGATTTAGACTTCCTTGAAGCGGGTGTTATGGAGTCAAGTTTTGATAAAGCAGCTTTTGCTTTGAAAAATATTGGTGACACGACTGAATTAGTCAAAACTAGTTTTGGCTACCACCTGATTAAACTCACAGAGCTTAAAGACGAAGTTGTTCAAAGCTTAGCTGAGGTAAAAGACGAGCTAAAAGTTAAAATAAGCAACGATAAGGCGCAAGAAGCTTTTTATGAACAAAGTCAAAAACTAGCACAAGTTAGCTTTGAATTTCCAGACAGCCTTGAAGATGCTGCTAACGAAGTTAATACTAAAGTTGAAACCTCTACTTGGTTATCTCGCGAAGGCAATCCTGTACCTTTTGATAATGCTAAAATTGTTGATGCGGCATTTTCTGAATTAGTTTTACAAGAAAGTATGAATTCAGACTTGATTGAAGTTAATGACGAAGTTGCCTTAGTATTACGTTTAAATACTTACCAAGAAGCGAATGTTAAGCCTATCGTCGAAGTTGAAGATCAAATTAAAACCGTACTAGTTGCGCAAAAATCGACACAAAAAGCACAAGATACTGTTGAGGCTTTGCTAGTACAATTTAAAGCAGGCAATGATATTACCGAACAATTGACTAAACTTGATGCAAGCTTTACTGATAAAGCAGCGGTTGCTCGTTACAGCAGTGATTTAGATCAAAGCATAAGCCGCGAAGCTTTTGTATTGCCTCACCCTGAAGGGGATGCTGTATCTGCCTCTAGTGTTGCCCTGAGTAACGGAGATCTAGCGCTTGTTGCAGTGCAGGCTGTACAAGTAAAAGATGCAGCAGCTAACCCACAGATTGCTCAGCAACAAACTTCACAACTCGCCCAGTCAGCGTATAAAAGTTATGTTGACTCGTTGAAAGTTGATGCCGAAATTACTCGCAAAGCGGTCGCTGAGCCAGCAAGCTATTAAATAAAAGTTACGAGCTGCATAGGTACTTTACTTTTTTGTATTATTCAGCTTATAAATATTTATCACAGAGGGCGCTGAGGGCTAACTCACTACACCGAGAAAACTCTGTGTAGGCTCGAAGAGCCCTCTGTGAAGCATTGCGGCTCGGTGGTGAATAGTTTCGAATAGCATAAATAGTAGTGAGTTACGGGTAGTGAGTGTTTAAACTTATTGCTCGTTAACTTTTATATCGATTTTTTACCCGTAATTGAAAACTTTGATTCAACATGAGTTTTTGCGTTGTTTTGTGTTGCGGTTTTGTCATTATTTCTTGTGTATTGCCACACTCAATAACTTTTCCTTGTGATAACACCATAATTTCATCGCTGAAGTGACGGATGATGCCAAGATTATGAGAAATTAAAATATAAGCCAAACCCATTTGTTGTTGAAGATCGAGCAATAAGTTGATCATTTGTGAGCGTAGCGATGGATCTAGCGAGGCTAAGGCTTCATCGAGTATGACCACTTGCGGTTGAAGAATTATCGCTCTAGCAAGCGATATACGCTGTTTTTGTCCACCAGAAAACATGTGGGGATAAAAGTTCATGTGATCGCCGAGTAAACCCACTTTTTGCAGCGTCATACGGATTAGCTCAGTGCGTTTTTTTTCATTAAAAGGTGTATTTAATTTTAGTGGTTCGTCAAGTAACTCTTGTATGGTTAAACTGGGATTAAGGGTAGTTCCTGAGTCTTGAAATATCATGCGAATATGCTGACATCGATGTTTATAACTACCTGATTTTAATTCTTGGCCATTCAAATAAATGTTGCCACTTGATGCTGGCTCTGCTCCTACTAATAAACGTGCTAGGGTCGACTTCCCTGAACCCGTTTCACCAATAATAGCTAAGGTTTTATGCGCTTCAATGGTAAACGAAACCGAATCCAGTACTGTAATTCGTTTTCTATTTAGCCAATACCCTTTCTGTTGATATGACTTTGTTAAGGCCTGTACTTTAAGTAGTTCAGTCATTGGATACTTTACTTAGTTTTTGTGATTTTGCCTTTTGTAATTTTGATTTTTTAGCCTTGGGACTCAGTAATAAAGGAAAATGGCAACTTACCTTGTGGCCATGAAAATTACTAACAGAAGGTGCTTTTACACAATCTTGTTGCGCGCGTGGACATCTAGGTCCTAATCGGCAACCTATAGGTAAATGTTGTAAAATTGGAATACTACCGGGTAAGGTCATTAATCGTGATTTCGCTGGTAAATGTTGATTTGCCATCGGACTACTATCAACCAAAGCTTGCGTGTAAGGGTGCATTGCTTTGCTAAAAATTTGCTCAGTAGTGCCGGCTTCTACGAATTGTCCGCTATACATCACCGTAATAGTATTTGTCCAATGAGTTATATTTTCTAAGTCATGGCTAATTAATAAAATGGCCATATTTTTTAGCTGATTTAAACTGGATAATAATCGAAAAATTTGCCCTTGGTTAGTATTCTCCATCGCTGCTGTTGGTTCATCGGCAATGAGTAAAATAGGTCGCCTTGCCAAAGCAATGGCTATCATTACCCGCTGACATAGCGCTTCAGTTAACTGATGAGGGTAGCTTTTAATACAGACACTATGATCTTTTATACCTACTTTATGCAATAGCTTTATTACTGCTTTTCGACGTTGTTGTTGTTTTTGCCAAAAAAAACCAGACAATTGGCTGCTATCAATGGCTTCAGCTAACTGTTCTCCTACTGTGGTGGTAGGATCTAAGCAAGCCATCGGCTCTTGAAATATCATGGCAATATCGCGAGAAAGTATGGCTTTACGCTCAGGCATGGATAAGCGTAATAAGTCAATGCCACGCCAATGAAAGCGGTCAGCATGTACATGCCATTTATCATCTAAAACCGCGACTATTGCCTGTGCTAATAATGATTTTCCTGAGCCTGACTCGCCAACCAAACCGCGAACTTCTCCTTCTTTCATCGATAAACTAACCTTATCAACAGCAATAATATTTTTTCCATTGCTAATCAACTCTATAGACAAGTTTCTAATATCAAGTAAATTCATTATCGCTCCTTGCGCATTTTTAGTGCATGGCGAATCCCTTCACCAACAAGGTTGGTTGCCACAACGGCAAATAAAATGGCTAATCCGGGTAAATAAACTGTCCACGGGGCAATATAAAATAAATCTAAACCATTGGCTAACGTTGCCCCCCACTCAGGTAGTGGAATTTGAGCTCCTAATCCTAAGAAACCAAGTGTGGCAATATCTAATATCGCCGCAGATTGCGCCAATGTGGCTTGGCTCATGATCCTATCAACAATATTAGGAAGTATTGAATAAGACAATATTCTGAACGGGCCAGCACCATCAAGACGTGACGCTAAGACATAATCTTTACGAAACTCTTCCTTTACCGCATAGCGAGTTATATGGACAAATTGAGGAATTAATACCATAACAACTGCCCATACTGTATTACTAATACCTGGCCCTAAAATAGCAACGATGATTATTGCCAGTAGCAAAGAAGGAATGGATAAAATAACATCTAAAAAGTGATTGAGAAAGCTCGCTTTTACTCCTGAAGTAAGTGCTGACAAGGAGCCAATAAGTACGCCAACCACGAGGGAAATAATCACGACAATAAAGCTAAGGCCAAAGGTAAGTGATGTGCCGTACATTAAACGAGAAAGCATATCTCGTCCTAGTTCGTCAGTACCCAATAAATAGCTAACATTACCATCGTCATGCCAAGCAGGCGGCAATAATGGCATATTTAGCTGGCCTTCAATAGCAGAGTGAGGTGCTAAAACAGGACCAAAAATAGCCAATATAATTAAAAAGATAAAACAGCTGAACCCTACCATAGCAACAGGTGTACTACGAAAAATCAACCAAAGCTGCATAAAAGGAGAAGGAAAAATCTCTTCTAAGTATATTTTATCACGAGCCATATTTAACACCTCGGGCAAGTGGATTTAAAGCGGCATAAATAAAATCTGTGAGGATATGAACAACAAAGATAAAGCAAGACAATACCAATAACCCACTTTGAATGGCGGTGTAATCTCGTTGATCTATGCTGACAATTAACCAGCGTCCAATCCCTGGCCAACTGAAAATAACCTCTGTTACCATGGCAATAGTAACTAAATTAGCAAATTGTAAACCCACATGGCGAATAATTTTAATTAATGCATTACGAATAGCATGTCTAAAAATAATTTGTTGAAAGGTTAACCCTTTAGCGCTGGCGGCACGAATATAGCTGGTTTCAAGCACTTCAATCATTGAAGTTCGGGCTAAGCGTATAAAAATAGTAGCGGGAGCGACGGCGATAACACAAGCAGGTAAAATAATATGGGCAGTGGCATCACTAAAAGCTTGCCATTTATAGGGGCTATCACTCAGTAAAATATCAATAAACTGAATGCCAGTAATCAACTTAATTTCAAACAATAAACTAATTTGTCCCGCGGAAGGGAACCAACCTAAGCTGATTGAAAACGTGAGTATGGCTAATAAACCCAGCCAAAAAACAGGAATTGAGTAACCTATCATAGAAACAGATAAAATAATATTATCGGCAGGTTTATTGTGTTTAATCGCGGCAATAAAACCTAAGGGAATGCCAATAAACATAGCAATGAGTAAAGCCACAATACTTAGTTCAATGGTGGCAGGAAGCAGGTTCAATATTTCATGACTAATCACCGATTGGCTTGCCATTGATAAGCCTAAGTTACCATCAATAATATGCGTTAGGTAAGCAAGGTATTGGAAAAATATATTACGACTGGTTTGATAACTCTCATTTAACTGAATAAGTTGTTCTGGTGTTGCGTTGATTGCACCTGAGATATTAATGACAGCATCGCCAGGAAATAAAAAACATAAACTAAATGACAGCAGTGTTAGTAGTAACATAGTGAAAACAAATAAGCTTAAGCGCCGTAGCGTAAAAATAAGCATGCTAATTTATTGCCTCATTACTTTCGTCGCTGCTAAGGGGAAGGGCTTTTTCTTCATTAATCGTGCGTTTAGAAACTTGATAAAAACTAATACCACCAAAAGGCGCTATTATATTGCCAATAATATCTTTATTACGCGCTTGGTATCTTTTTGAGTGGGCAATAGGAATTAGGGGAACTTCTGTTGAAATGATGGCCATAGCTTGTGAGTAATACTGTTTTCGTTTGTTAATATTATTTGTTTTTAGCGCTTTTTGAATAAGATCATCATAGTGTTCATTACACCAAAAAGTTCTGTTACTGCCGGTATAACTGGCAGAGCAGCTAAGCATGGGAGTAAAAAAGTTATCGGGATCAGGGTGATCCGCCGACCAGCCGAGTAAAAAGGCTTGATGCTCACCTAATGATAAGCGGTGTAAAAAAGTGTTCCATTCATAGCTGACAATATTGACCTTAACGTTGATCTTCTTTAAATCAGCTTGGAGCAACTTAGCCATATTAATAGCATTGGGATTATAAGGCCTTTGTACAGGCATTGCCCATAAATCCATGGTAAAGCCTTCAGGATAACCTGCTTGAGTTAATAAATTTTGAGCTTTTGATAAGTTAAATTCTTGAGCTTTAATTTTTGTATCATGTGCCCATGAGCTATTGGGTAAAATGGAATTTGCGAGTTCAGCATGACCTTGATAAATGGTATCGAGTAAGACTTCTTTGTTAATAGCATAAGCAATAGCTTGGCGTACCAGTACATTATCAAAAGGAGCTTTGGTGGTATTAAAAGCAAAATAGCCAACATTGAGTGCAGTAATAGATTCTAATATTAAATCATTATGTTCGGTGATTTTTTCATGGGCTATAGGGTAGCTGCTCACATCACATTCTTTGGCTAATAACTTTGTTAACCGGCCGGTATTACTTGAGGTTATATCAAAAACCAACTGCTCCATTTGGGCAGGTGCTTGCCAATAGGAGTCATGACGATAAAAGCGGATCAATGAACCTACGCGATACTCTTTAAGCTTGAATGGTCCTGTTCCTATCGGCATGGTATCAATGCTTTGTTGGGCGCTAATTTTAGTTAGTTGCTGCGCATATTCGGCGGATAAAATCACCGAAAAATCAGCGGCTAAATTGGCTAAAAAAGTATTGTCAGTGCGTGTTAGATGAAAACGAATGGTGTAGTCATTAATCTTTTCAATTTTATCAATAAGGCTTTTAAATTTAATGTTTTGAAAAAAGGGATAATGGCCGCCAGAAATAAGGTGAAACGGATGTTTTTCATCAAGAATACGATTGAAACTAAAAAGAACATCATCGGCATTAAGTAGTCGGCTTGGGGTAAAATAGTCTGTTTGGTGAAAAGTGACATTTTTACGCAAATAAAAAGTAATTTTTTTACCATCACGGGTGACATGCCAAGACTTTGCTAATGCTGGCACTAGTTCATTTTCATCACCTTGGTAAGCAATTAATCTGTCGTATAACTGATTTGAAGTGGCATCAATAGTAGTACCTGAAGTCACCAACTGCGGATTAAATGTTTCTGGCGAGCCTTCAGCACAATAGATAATACTGCGCTGGCTTAATGATAGTTTATCTTCATTATTACAGCCGCTAACGACCAGCAACGTAAATAAAGCACAAATAAAGGCACTAAGATAATTCATCGGCGACACTACCATCGAGTAAATTATATTTTTTTAAATAACCTCTTAATTGATGATAAGTTAACTCTAGAGCTTGCGCGGTTTTCTTTTGATTAAATTGGCAATGGGCTAAAGCTGATGTTATGAGTTCAATTTCATAATTTTGTGAAAGTGATTTTAACGATTGTGGAAAATCAGCTGGCATTGCCGAGCCTAATGACTGAGCGGTGACTTGCGTGCTACTTTTTATGTTTTCACTCGTTTTTGGCATCTCATTTGTTGTTATGGTTGAGGCCGCATCTACTTCATTCACTTGAGTATGCACCCTATCGTGAGTTTTAATTTGTTGAGTAGGCCTAAATGGGGATTCAAAGGGGTCAATAATTAACTCATGTACAGGCAAGTGTGGGTTGTTACAACGATAAACACTACGTTCAATAACATTTTTTAATTCACGAATATTGCCAGGCCAGTGGTAATCAAGCATGGTGCGTTTCGCTTTTTCGGTAAAGCCACTGAAAAGCTCAAACTCTAATTCACGAGCCATGTTTATTGCGAAGTGCTCAGCAAGCATAGTGATGTCTTCAATACGCTCTCTTAATGGTGGTAAAGTAATAACATCAAAAGCGAGTCGGTCGAGTAAATCTGCTCTGAATTGCCCAGAAGCCGCTAAGCTAGGTAAATCTTCATTGGTTGCTGCAACTAAACGTACGTCAGTGGTAATAGTACGTGAACCGCCAACGCGCTCGAATTCACCATACTCAACAACACGCAAGAGTTTTTCTTGTATTAATCCTGAGGTATTGGCTATTTCATCTAAAAATAGAGTGCCATTATCGGCTCGTTCGAAGCGGCCTTCATGGCGCTTATTGGCGCCAGTGAAAGCGCCTGAGTCATAACCAAAGAGCTCAGTTTCTAGCAGGTTTTCATTCAATGCTGCGCAATTGAGCTTTAAATAACTTTGCTCCCAACGCTTTGATAAATAATGTAAACGTGCCGCAACAAGTTCTTTACCTGTACCTCGTTCACCAATAATTAACACTGGTTTACTCAAGGGAGCAATTTGTGATATCTGCTCTAGTACTTCTAAAAAACTGTTAGATTGGCCTAATAGGTTATCTTGCTGTTTAAATCGAGCCATAATTTGGCCTAATATTGATACCAATAAACTTAAATTGACTCTCACCGAAGGTAAGCAGTAACTTAATAGACTTGGTATTAGTTAATTTCACTAACAAATAGTGTATTTTATTAATCAATGAGATGACAGTCTTTTTTGATTATTTAATTAATTCTTTAAAAACAGGTGTTTAAAGTGTTTTGTCATTGTGGCGTAATTCATGAATAAAGTAGGTTAGACATTAAATTAGTAATCAAAAAGAAAAGAGGAAGTTGTTATGGGTATTTTTTCTAGGTTTACCGATATTATCAATTCTAATATTAACAGTATATTAGATAAAGCCGAAGATCCTGCCAAAATGGTACGCTTAATCATTCAAGAAATGGAAGACACCTTGGTAGAGGTACGCTCAAGCTCAGCCAAAACCTTAGCTGACAAAAAAGAGTTAACTCGCCAAGTCAGCCGTTTTGAAAACGAAGCACAGCAGTGGCAAGAAAAAGCAGAGCTAGCATTAAGTAAAGACAGAGAAGACTTAGCTCGTTCTGCTTTGATGGAAAAGAAAAAGTGCAGTGAGAGTGCCTGTGCTTTAGTCGAAGAGTTGTCTCATGTAGAGGAGCATATTGCTAAATTGCAAGGTGAAATTTCTCAGCTGCAAGATAAGTTAGCCGATGCCAAAACGCGTCAAAAAGCTATTATAATGCGTGAAAAAACAGTGAGTTCTCGCTTGAAAGTGAAGAAAAACATCAACAGCGTTCGTGTTAATGATGCCTTAGGTCGCTTTGATCGCTATGAACGTAAAATAGATGATATTGAAGCACAAGTAGAGTCTTATGATTTGGGCAGAAAGTCATTAGCCGATGAAATTTCTGAGCTAGAGTCAGATGAGAAAGTGGATGATGAATTAGCCTCACTAAAAGCCAAAATGAACAAGAATAAATAATCGTTGCGAATGACTAGTGAAAAGTTAGTAGTGACGAATTACAACGTTTAAAAGTTAAATATTAAGGAGACATATCGTGCAAGATATCATTATGGCGCCAGTGATTATTTTTATGGTTATTGTCGCACCTATTTGGTTGGTGCTACATTATCGCAGCAAAGGACAAGTAAACCAAGGGCTTAGTGAAGAAGAATATATTCAATTATCTGATTTATCCGAAATGGCAGACAAAATGGCTGATCGTATTAAAACTCTTGAAGCTATTTTGGATGCGGAGACCCCTGATTGGAGAAGCAAATTATGAACAACAAACGTAGAGAGTTGTTCCGCAATCCATCTCGCGGAAAGATAGCAGGAGTTTGTGCCGGTATTGCTGATTATTTTGGCTGGGAAACTTGGTTGGTGCGTATATTAGTGGTATCAGGCGTTCTATTCGGTATGCCATTTTTGATTCTTGGTTATGTTGCTGGATGGTTTATTTTAGATAAGCAACCGGGCTCATCGCCAGAAAAAGGCAGTAATAAGTTTCATCGGAGTGCTCGGCAAAATAGTACAGCAAGATCGAGTCAAGATGATGCACAAAACCGTGACTACGAACAAGTTAATGAGTCTATCAAAGTAAAAGCAAGAATTTGGCAATCTGGTGAGCCACCTAAACAAGCCTTTCATGATATTCGCCGAAAGTTTCGTACCTTAGAAAAGCAGTTACAGGGTATTGAACAATATGTGACCTCGGCAGAATTTACTGTTTCTAGAGAAATTAATAAACTGTAAATGTAACCTTACCACCGAGTCGTGTTGCTCCACAGAGGACTTTCAGGCCTACACAGAGACTTTATTTTCTAGGTGTGGTGACCTCGGTGATCTTTATGATAAAAATTATTAAGCGGAATAAATACCTGTAAACCAGTGTTTTGAGTAATCAGTGTCGAGTGAATAAAGGGCACACTTTAGTGTCACCTAAATAATTTTTATTAGTTCAGGCAAACACTGTTATTTATTCAAAAAAATCATTATTATCAAACCATTCAGTTTTCAAGCTCATTAACATGCATCCGTAAAGTGCGATTAAGAAAAACATGGCAATAATCAAAAAAAAGCGTTTAGATAAATTAAAAAGTAAAGCCAGTGAGTTGTTGAATAGAACCTTTGATCAACACATCAATTTAGCCGTAACGGGTTTAAGCCGTAGTGGTAAAACCGCTTTTATTACCTCCCTGGTCAATCAACTCATTAATGAAGGAAATGGTCATCAACTCAGTTTTTTTGATCCCGTTCATCATGGCAACTTTATTGCGGCTAAACGTGTTAGCCAAAAAAACTTGTCAGTTCCGCGTTTCGATTATGACTTAGCCATATCGTCATTGACCAATGAAAGTCCATCATGGCCTGAGCCTACTCATGGCATTAGTGAACTACGTTTAGCCATTCGTTATCAGCCAAAAAAATCCTTGCTAAAATATACTGCAGATATGGCAACGTTAACGTTAGATATTACCGATTATCCAGGTGAGTGGTTACTCGATTTACCTATGCTAAAACAAACTTATGAGCAATGGTCGGAGCAAACGCATGCGTTATTGAAAGCTAAACCACGCCAACAACATGCGCAAGATTTTTTAGACAAAGTAGCGAAAATAGACCCTTTTGCTATTGCTGATGAAGAACAACTGGCACAATTGGCACAAGAATATACCCAGCTATTGCATACTTTTCGTTACCAACTTGGGCTGTCGGTAATACAGCCGGGGCGTTTTATTTTACCGGCAGAACTTGCTGGCGCACCGATATTAGAGTTTTTTCCTTTTCCTAACCTTAACGAAATAGATGGTAATGACTATCAAAATGCGAGTGATGACAGCTTTGTTGGCATGCTCAGGGCAAGATTTATAGAATATAAAGACATTGTGGTGAAAAAGTTTTACCAACAACACTTTATTCGCTTTGATAGACAAATTGTATTGGCCGATTGTTTATCGCCGTTGAATGCCTGTTCAGCAAATAGCGGTCCTGAAAGCTTTGCTGATTTACAGTTAGCCATTGATATGATTTTAGAGAGTTACAGTCATGGTAAGTCAGGATTATTGGCGCGATTATTTTCACCAAAAATTGATAAATTATTGTTTGCTGCGACTAAGGCAGATCATGTAACCGCAGAGCAGCATGCTCCTATGGTGTCCTTACTAAATCAATTAATTTATCAAAGCAAACATAAGCTTAATTATGAAGCTATAGACATGAAAACGCTTGCTATAGCCGCAGTTAAAAGTACTAAATCAGGAAAAAGCTTACATCAAGGTCAGCAAATATCAGTGATCCAAGGCAATAGATTAGTAGTCAATGACGGTAATAATCAAGGGGCAAGGATCACCGTTTTTCCAGGCTCTGTTCCCGATAAGTTACCGGATCAACAGTATTGGCAAACAGCAGCGTTTAATTTTATTAATTTTGCGCCGCCTAGTGGCATCACTAAACATCAGAGCTTACCGCATATTCGCATGGATCAAGTGCTACAGTTTTTATTGGCAGATAAAATGATATGAAAAACATAAAGGCAGCAGCAATACCACCCGCTGAAAAAATACATGCGGACGTACAGCAACAGCAAATTTTATTTGCTGAAAATGAATTAGCAAATAACCAATTTAATTCGGCAAGTAAAGCGGCGGCAGATGGCAAACAAATATTGTTTGATAACCAAGATTATTTAGCTATTGACGAAGTTAATGAACAGCCTATTGATTTAGAAACAGCCTCGTTACCTGAGGAAAGCCTCACAAGTAAGCATAAGCCTCGTTGGTTATGGCGTATCATGCTTATCTTACTCGCTGTGGTTATGGGTGTTGAAACGGTTGGTTTTTTTATCAATGGTTTTAGCCAATCACCTATCTTAACCAGTATTTACGGCATAATATTTACGTGTTTATTGGCGCTAGCGTCATCATCACTATTCAGTGAGTGGTCAACATTACGGCAATTTAAACGCCGTCAAACGCTAAAACAGCAAGCTCTACAGTTGTTGCAACCAACAGAACATACATCTGCACAAAATGCTGAGCAAGCTGAACTAAGCATTAATATTGAAGATTTTTGTCAAAAAATTACCGAGAATTTACCTTGCGATCTCGTTGCTGAGCAGGAGCAAAACTGGCAAAAAGCATTAAAGGGTGAATACTCGTCAGCTGAATTATTACAGTTGTACTCTCGCTTGGTATTAACAAAAGTGGACGAAAAAGCAATGCGTGAAGTGGCTAAATTTTCCACCGAATCTGTTGTACTCGTGGCATTAAGCCCAGTGGCGCTCATTGATATGTTGATCATGTTATGGCGTAATTTACGTATGATTAACAAGGTTGCTGGCCTGTATGGCTTAAAACTTGGGTATTGGAGCCGTATTAAGCTGATCCGGCAAGTTTTTGTCAATATGATTTATGCGGGAGCAAGTGAGTTGATTACTGACTTTGGCACTGACATGATCGGCGCTGACTTACTTGGAAAGTTGTCTGGCAGATTAGCACAAGGTTTAGGTGCCGGTATGCTTACCGCACGTTTAGGAATTAAAACTATGCAGTTATGTCGACCAATTCCTTTTGACGACAAGCCTAAGTTAGGACAAGTTCGCAAAGAAATGCTCATGACTATCAAAAGCCTACTGAGTAAAAAAGCTAAGTAATATTATCTACTAGTGCATTTATTAGAAAACAAATCTATTTCCGTTTTTCCTCTATTGTAGGCGTGATTTAATCGCGCTTTGATTGCTCTGTAATCATTTTTTTACAATAACAAATTATGCTGCTTATTTATCCGCTTAGCTTTACTTCCCTTCGGTTAATTTTTTGTCTTAAGATTACTATAACTACTAGGTGCATATCACCATAGTGTCTTTAATAAAACCATATAACTGTTCACCCTGAGCCGCGATGCTTTACAGAGGGTTCTTCGAGCCGGCACAGAGGATTTATTGTTCTCAGTGGTAATGGTTTTTAAGCTGAATGAATGAAAAGAAACAAAGACAAAAAAGAAGGTTGTTACCATGGCAAAGCACACTAAGTATGTGTCGAAAAATGTTGATGAACAGGGTGCTATTGCGTGGACAGCACAAGAAAATAAAATATGGCAAATATTAATTACTCGCCAGTTAGCCCATATAAAAAATAAAGCCTGCGATGAATACATTGACGGTTTAGTAAAGCTACAGTTGCCGACAGACAAAATTCCACAATTAGAAGAGGTTTCTCAAGTGTTACGTGCAACGACAGGTTGGCAGTGTCATCCCGTACCAGCGCTGATCGGCTTTGGTGAGTTTTTTAAGTTGTTGTCAGAAAGAAAGTTCCCTGTTGCAACCTTTATCCGCAGTGAAGAAGAATTAGATTACTTGCAAGAACCTGATATTTTTCATGAAATTTTTGGCCATTGTCCATTACTTCTTAATCCATCATTTGCTAACTATACTCAGGCTTATGGCAAAATGGGCTTGAAAGCGAGTAACGAGCAACGAGTCTTTCTGGCGCGTTTATATTGGTTTACCGTTGAATTTGGCCTGCTTAATACCCCAGAAGGTTTACGTATATACGGTGGTGGCATTATATCATCACCCAGTGAAACTGATTATGCACTCACTGATAAAAACGTTGAAAGGAGACTACTTAATAAAGAAAACGTGATAGATGTGCTAAGAACGCCGTACCGTATCGACATAATGCAGCCAGTGTATTTTATGCTAAATAAAGTCAGTGATTTGGATAGTATTAGAGAATATGAAGTTGAAGATATTATGGCTTTGATTGAAGAAGCCAAGGCTTTAGGCTTATTTACAGCGAAATATCCACCTAAAGAAGTGGCTTAAGCTAATATCCTCAATTTTGAACAGTAACTATTCACCACTGAGTCGCTGTGCTTTACAGAGGGGTCTTCGAGCCTACACGAAGGTTTTATTTTCTCGGTGTGGTGACCTCAGTGTAGTGAGCAGCAATGCCTACATAGATGTAGGTCACTTAGGTTATGCATGGAGCATATAATCTGCCTCTGTGGTAATACTTTTAAGCTGAATAAATACCAAAAACTAAGGAATTAATATGAGTACAGAATTATCAACACAACAGTGTGAGGCATGTCATGTCGATGCTCCTAAAGTAAGCGACGAAGAATTAAAAACGCTATTAGGGCAAATTCCCGATTGGGTGCCACAGGTTAGAAACAGCGTCATGATGCTAGAAAAGGAATATAAGTTTAAAAATTATAAATTTGCTTGGGCGTTTGCGAATAAAGTAAGTGAATTAGCCGAAGCCGAATTCCACCACCCTGCCATTTTACTTGAATGGGGAAAAGTAACGGTAACGTGGTGGACGCATTCAGTTCATGGTTTGCATAAAAACGACTTTATTTGTGCTGCCAAAACCGATGAATTATTATAGCTCAGGGAAAATTGTATAATTTGCAAATGTCTTGTAACAAAACAAAGCAAAAGCCTGATTACTTTGTGAAGTATTAAGGCTTTTTTATTGTAAAAAATAGTTTACAATAGTTTTTATTTGATCGAAAGGACTTGTTGCATGCGTTTGGAAATCACCTGTCATGATCGCGTTGGTATGGGACAAAAAGTTTTAGGTATCTTTGTTGAACACGGTATTAATGTGCGTGGCATAGAATTAAAACAAGCAGGGCGAATTTTCATTAATATCCCTGATTTAGAGTTTTCTGATTTGCAAACTTTTATGCCACAACTACGTTTGATTGCAGGAGTGGGTGATGTCAGAACCGCCCCTTTTATGCCATCAGAACGAGAGCGTAATGAACTGGTAACCTTGATCAAAACCTTTCCAGATCCCTTTGTTTCAATTGATGTTAAAGGCAACATTCGCATTGTAAATAATATCGCGGCCAATATTATCGGTGCTGATGAAGCTAGTATTAAAGGGCTACATGTTAGTCAGTGGTTAAAGGGCTTTAATTTTACCCGTTGGTTAGAAAGTGAAGATGTACTGGCACAAACTCGTCGTTTGAAGTTTCAAGGAGAGGATTTTGTCGCTGATATTATGCCAATAAATGTTGCTGGCGAAAATAACCTCAATGGTGAGAGTAGCAAGCAAATTTTAGCTGGTGCGGTACTCATTTTAAAATCTGAAGCACGTTTGGGTCAACAAATTAGTGCTTTTAAGCAGCCGAACGAAAATACCTTTTCTGGCATTCAAGCTAGTAGCAGTGCCATGCGAAAAGTGATCAGAGAAGCTAAGCGTATGTCTCAGCTTGATGCTTCTATTTTAATTATTGGCGAAACGGGCACCGGTAAAGAATTACTAGCTCGCGCTTGCCACGCGGCGAGTGAACGAGCTGAATTGCCCTTTATGACTTTAAATTGTGCGGCATTGCCTGACGATGTTGCAGAATCTGAGTTATTTGGTGTCGGTGAAAAAGCACAAGACGCGAGTAAACGCGGTATTTTTGAGCTAGCAGATGGCGGCAGTGTTTTCCTGGATGAAGTCGGTGAAATGTCGACAAAACTGCAAAGTAAGTTACTTCGTGTTATTCAAAATGGCAGTTTTAGACGGGTAAACTCAGAGCAAGAAATTACCGTTAATGTGCGTATTATTAGCTCTACTAACAAGGATTTACTTAATCTGGTCTCAATCGGTGAATTTAGGGAAGATCTTTATTATCGTTTAAATGTTTTTGGTTTGAATATTCCGCCGTTAAGAGAAAGACGTAATGATATTTTACCCTTAACAGAATACTTTATTAGTCACGCTGGCCAGCGCATTGGCCGTAGTAACTTAAAGCTTACCGCTGAGTGTCGCGATTTTATTGAGCACTATCCTTGGCCGGGTAATGTTAGACAATTAGAAAATGTTCTCACTAGGGCCGCCTCTTTACTTGAAGGGGATGAAATAGACGTTGATCATTTGCAGTTACCCGCCTACACCCGAGAGCATGGTTATCTTGAGCAAGAATTTGAAGGTACGCTTGATGCTGCAGTAAAGAGTTTTGAAGCTGATTTATTACGAAAGCTTTATCCTGCTTACCCAAGCACTAGACAATTAGCAAAAAAACTCGGGTTAAGTCATACCGCTATCGCTAATAAATTACGAGAGTATGACATCAATAAAAAAACGGTAAAAATCTAACTTATTATTTTAGCAGTGTCAGGCGAAGAGTTTAAATTTTAACGACTAAATGGATAGTTTCAGCTATCCATTTCAAATTCCCCCTGATTATTCAGCATAAAAAGTAACATCAATTATTCGTACAAAAAATTTACATTTGTATTGATTTTTTTTATCGATGCTATATTATTGACGAATCGTCAGTGACGTTTCGTCACTTAATTTTGCTGATTACTTGTGAATGATCTCATGACCCCAAGAATATTAGATGAAACGGCCTTAAAGGCTAGAGAGCAACAAATTCTTGATGCTGCTATTAGTTTAATTGCTCAGTTAGGTATTGAAAATTTAACAATGGACAAGGTTGTTGCACGAGTACCTTTTTCTAAAGGCACAGTTTATAAACATTTTTTAGGTAAAGAAGATTTATTATTAGCCATCAGTAATCAAGCCATTGGCATATTATCTAGCTTGTTTTGGCGAGCGTTTAAATTTGAGGGTTGTACGCGTGATCGCATGCTGCTACTAAACTTTTCTAACCTTTTATATGCTATTTTACATCCTGAATTATTCCAGACTGCTATCTGCGCAAAAGCGCCTAATGTTATAGGTAAATCAAGTGAGCAGCGCATTCAAGAACAACAACAACTAGAAATAAAGTTATTAGGGGCTATTCATGGCATTGTTGAAGAAGCCATTAGTAGTAACAATTTAGCCTTACCAGCATACATGGATATTCAACAATTATGTTTTGCTAATTGGGCTATGTCGTATGGGGTGATTTCTCTGCTTTCAGATGAAGTTGACCAATGTAGCGGCCGTACAGATTTAGTGGTTGAACGAGAACTTTTTAACCAAAGTAATTTATTATTTGACGGCTTGCAATGGCAGCCTCTGACCAAAGATAAAATGCACAGTGCTGTTTTAAGAGAAACACTAGAACAAGTTTTTTCTGATGAGCTGGTTTTGATCAAAGAGAAGGGTAGGGAACTTAAGTTTTAATATTGATACCCAAATAATTTAAGAATAAACAGATAGTACGGTGTTTTCACCGTATTTTTTAACATAAGAAATGACGATTCGTCACAACTGAAATAACGGGAATAACCATGGTTGATAAATTTTATAGTTTTGTCAGCAAATATCCAATATGGGTAATACTTGCTTGTATTACTCTAGTGGTCTTTGCTGGGACAGGAGCTCAAAAACTAGTTTTTAAAAATGATTACAGAGTGTTTTTTGGTGAAGAAAACCCACAGTTAACGGCTTTTGAGTCCATGCAAAAAATTTACAACAAAACTGATAGTGTGGCGCTTGTTGTTGTACCCAAAGATGGTAATGTTTTTACTAGCGAGCATTTAGCGGCTTTGAAATCATTAACCAAAGCAAGCTGGCAAGTCCCTTTTTCAACTCGTGTTGACTCGGTTACTAACTTCCAATACACCTACGCGGAAGAAGATGACATGATCGTTGAAGACTTAGTGATGAGTACCAACAACTTGTCAGCTGAAGCGCTTGAACGAATAAAGCAGATTGCTATTGTTGAACCCTTATTAGTAAACAAAATAATATCTAATACAGGCCATGTTTCGGTTGTGAATGTAACCGTTCAGCTACCTGGGCTGGATCCGTTAACTGAAACGCCGCAAGTAGCACAAAGTGTCAGAGAAATTAAAGAAAAATTTATGGCACAATATCCTGGCACAGAAGTTTTTCTGTCAGGGATGATCATGATGAATACTTCATTTACAGAATCAGCACTCAATGATAGTGCTACCTTAATACCTTTGATGTTTTTAGTTGTTATCATCACTATTGGTCTACTGCTGCGTACCATTACCGGAACTATCGCAACGGTAGTCATTATTATCGTTAGTATAGTGACTACCATGGGACTCGCTGGCTGGTTAGGTTTTTATTTAACAGGCCCGTCATCTTCTGCGCCTACGATGATTTTAACGTTAGCGGTAGCTGATTGTATTCACATTCTTACCACTATGTTTTATGAAATGCGCCAAGGTTCAGATAAAAAATCGGCGATTGCTAAAAGTATTAAAATTAATTTTCAACCTATATTCTTAACAAGTATCACCACCGCCGTTGGCTTTTTGAGTATGAATTTTTCTGATTCACCGCCATTTAGAGATTTAGGGAATTTAGTGGCTATGGGGGTTATGCTCGCTTTTGTGTTTTCGATTACTCTTTTCCCCGCATTGTTAAGCGTTCTACCTATTAGGGTTAAGAAACAGAAAAATAATAAGAAAGATATCATGGCCAAGCTTGCCGACTTTGTTATCAGTAAACGTAAAATATTGTTATTGTCTACCAGTGTTTTTATACTTATTTCAGCATCGTTTATTCCTAATAATGAATTGAATGATGACTTTGTTAAATATTTTGATAAGAGTGTTCCGTATCGTACTGCTACGGATTTCATGCAAGACAACCTGTCAGGTATGATGGCGGTGGAAATATCGGTGAAAGCAGGTGTTTCCAGTGGTATAAATGCACCGCAATATTTGCAGACGGTGTCTGATTTCAGTGACTGGCTACGTCAACGACCAGAAACGGATCATGTTAATACCATTACCGATACGTTAAAACGCTTGAATAAAAATATGCACAATGATGATCCGGCCTGGTATAAACTGCCTGATAGTCAAGAGTTATCAGCGCAATATTTATTACTGTATGAAATGTCTTTACCTTACGGTTTAGACCTAAACAACCAACTTGATGTTGATAAATCATCTTCAAGAATAGTCGCTACTTTTAAAAACATGACTAGTAATCAATTAATTAACGTTGAAACAGCGATGCAAGCATGGTTTGCAGAGCATGCGCCTCAATATGATGTTGACTTTGCTAGCCCTAGTTTAATGTTTGCTCATATCGGCCAACGTAATATCACCAGTATGTTAATAGGCACCACATTAGCGCTAGTGCTGATTTCAATTCTATTAGGCGTAGCATTAAAAAGTGTCCGTTTTGGTTTAGTGAGTTTATTGCCTAATCTTATTCCTGCAGGTATAGCGTTTGGTATTTGGGGCTTATATAGCGGTCAAGTAGGCTTGGGGTTATCGGTTGTTATTGGCATGACTTTAGGTATTGTCGTGGACGATACCGTGCACTTTTTAAGCAAATACTTATATGCCAGACGAGAAAGAAATGCTGATACAAAAGCGGCGGTACATTATGCTTTTGACAATGTCGGCCGAGCATTATGGATAACAACATTTGTTTTAGTGGCTGGTTTTAGTGTATTAGCGCAGTCCACTTTTAGTATGAATGCTGAAATGGGTTTGCTAACAGCAATGACTATTTTTATTGCCCTTATTGTTGATTTTATATTTTTACCACCGCTGTTGATGTTGATTGATAAAGACAAAACGTAAACAGAAATATAATGTTTCATCACTGAGCCGTTATATCCTACAAAGGGGGGATTATTCTCTGTGTAGTGCGGTGACCTTAGTTCACTTGTGGTGAATACTTTCAAGCTGATTAAATACAAATAAATTACTTTTAAAATTTGGAAAAATATTATGTTAAATAAAAAAATGCTCATTAGTTCATTGTCAGCTATTACGCTAACACTGGTCACTAATGTTTCTTTCGCGTTAACACCGGCAGAACAAAAAGGCTTGGATATATCAATAGAATCGAAAAAAAGAGACTTAGACTGGCAAGACTCTACTGCTGATATGCTAATGCTGCTTCGAAACAAGCAAGGGCAAGAGAGTATTCGAGAGATTAAAATTAAATCACTTGAAGTTGATCATGATGGCGATAAAAGCTTAACTATTTTCAATAAACCTAGAGATGTTAAAGGTACTGCCTTTTTAAGTTTTTCTCACCCTGTAGAAGCAGACGATCAATGGTTATTTCTACCTGCTTTAAAGCGTGTTAAGCGTATATCTTCACGCAATAAATCGGGGCCTTTTATGGGGTCTGAATTTGCTTTTGAAGACTTAAGTTCATTTGAAGTTGAAAAATATAGTTATAAATATATTGCTGATGAAGAAGTGAATGGCTTAATGAGTTTTAAAGTTGAACAATTCCCCATTGATGAAAGCTCAGGTTATACCAAGCGAGTAGCTTGGCTTGATAAGCAAGAGTATAGAATTCAAAAAGTTGAGTTTTATGATCGTAAAAATTCGTTATTGAAAACGCTTAACTTTACCCAATACAAACAGTATTTGAACAAGTACTGGCGCGCCGATGTGCAAAATATGGTTAACCATCAAAGTGGTAAAAGTACAGAATTGCAATGGAGTAATTATCAGTTTAAAACCGGCTTAAAAGAGAGCGACTTTAATCGTAATTCACTAAAACGAGTTAGATAGATGTTGGTTGAACAAAATAAAGTTAAAACGTTTAACATAGCTGCCTCGCTAGCTTGGTTAAGTGCCTTGTTTTTTACTTCAGCGGGTGCGGTAGAGTTTGATGTCGCAAGTAAGTTAGTTATTGAGCAAAGGTTTTTTTTCAAAGATGCTCTATATGAACAGCAGTTTGGTCATAGTCAGTCATCTGCTTTCATTGAATCTGAGCTTTATTGGAGCTGGAATGATGGCTTTGACAGCATTATATTTAAGCCTTTTTACCGTGTTGATAGTCAAGATGATAATCGTCAGCATGGTGACATTCGTGAGTTGGCTTATGTACATGCTGCTGATGACTGGGAATTACGACTTGGCATCCGCAAAGAGTTTTGGGGGGTTACTGAATTTCAGCATTTAGTTGATGTTATTAATCAAACCGATGGTATTGAGGACTTTGATGGTGAAGACAAACTTGGCCAGCAAATGGTTAATTTATCGCTAGTGAAAGATTGGGGCATAGTAGATGTTTTTTTATTGCCGGGTTTTAGAGAAAGAACATTTGCTAGTGAGCAGGGCAGGTTACGGTCTTCTTTAGTTGTAGATAACGATAATGTCACTTATGAGTCATCGGCGGGGCAGCAGCATCTCGATTTTGCTATTCGTTGGGCTCATAGCATCGGCGACTTTGATATCGGTAGTTATTGGTTTCATGGCACTAATCGAGAGCCAGTATTAACGCCTTCAAGAACACCGTCAAAACTTGGCGAAGAACTTGTTCTTCAACAACATTATAATCAAATGGATCAGTTAGGTATTGATGTCCAAGCCACATTAGGGGAATGGTTATGGAAGTTTGAAGGTATTTATCGAAAAACGAGTGACGACAGCTTTATTGCTAGTCAAGCGGGGTTTGAATACAGCATTGTTGGCATTTTTGAGACTAATTTAGATTTAGGCTTGTTAACTGAATATGCTTGGGACTCTCGTGGTGAGGCTGATCTTGATCATTCAGGAGCAGTATTTCAAAACGATATATTTTTAGGTACACGGTTAGCTTTTAATGATGCGCAAAGTTCAGAACTATTGATAGGAATAGGGGCGGACTTAGATCACAGTGCCAGTAACTTTTTACTCGAAGCAAGCCGACGATTTGGAGATGATTTTAAGGTCAGTGTTGATGTTCGCTTACTACAAAGTAACGATCGCTTTGATAGCACCTATACACTTAGGGACGATGATCATGCCCAAGTGTCAGTAGAGTGGTATTTTTAACCGCCCTTGATTGTTCTAAAGTGGAAAAAAGTATGTAAAGAATTTTTTCCGCGCCTTAACAGCCTCTATTTACTGATAAGTTGTGACAATGTGTAAAAAGCTCGTAAAATTTAGCTATTACACATTTTTGTACAGTTCATTAATACTTAGACAGTTAAGGTTTTTTCATGAAATTAGCTACGTTAAAAAATAATACTCGTGATGGGCAATTAGTGGTTGTTAGTCGAGCGCTTGATAAAGCCGTCGTTGTGGCAGACATTGCTAACACCTTGCAACATGCGCTAGATAACTGGTCTGAAACTGCGCCTAAATTGGCACAAGTTTATCAAACGTTAAATGCTGGTGAAGTGAGCAACGCTATCAGCTTTGAGCAAAACCAATGTGAATCGCCATTACCACGAGCTTATCAATGGGCTGATGGCAGCGCGTATGTAAACCATGTAGAGTTAGTGCGTAAAGCTCGTAATGCCGAAATGCCAGCAAGCTTTTGGACAGAGCCTTTGATGTACCAAGGTGGTTCAGACGCATTTATTGGTCCACGAGATGAGATTAACGTTGTTTCTGAAAGCTACGGAATTGATTTTGAGTCAGAAGTTGCCGTTATTACTGACGATGTGCCAATGGCTGTATCAACAGAGCAAGCGGCAAAACACATTAAACTTATTATGTTAGTTAATGACGTTTCATTACGTAATTTAATTCCCCGTGAGCTTGCCAAAGGTTTCGGCTTTTTTGGCTCAAAACCATCAAGTGCATTTTCTCCTGTGGCGATTACACCAGACGAGTTAGGCGATGCTTGGGATGGAGAAAAACTACATTTACCTTTAACAACACACCTTAATAATGACTTATTTGGTCAACCTAACTGCGGTGTTGATATGACTTTTGATTTCCCTACGATTGTTGCTCATGCGGCAAAAACTCGCCCGTTATCGGCAGGTTGCATTGTTGGCTCTGGCACTATTTCAAATTATGACCGTTCTGCGGGTTCAAGCTGTTTAGCCGAAAAACGCATGCTGGAAATCATTGCTGATGGAAAGCCGAACACTGAATTTATGAGCTTTGGTGACAAAGTACGTATTGAAATGTTTGATAACGATGGTGTTAGTATTTTTGGTGCCATCGAACAGACGGTAGTTGAGTATAAATCTTAATAACTCTTAATAAACTATTCATAAGTTATACCAATACCAGTAAGTTAGTGAGCAAATATTAATGAGGATAAATTTTCAAGAACAAGGCGCTTGATTGAGTAATAGCTGGCTATTAGGATTGAAAGCAACGACGTTATTGGAATATTTAGTCCATTTAGAATGCTCACATATTTATTTGTATTGGTACTAGGATGAAAATGAAACTTTATGGTTATTGGCGCTCAACCGCAGCGTATCGAGTAAGAATAGCTTTACACCTTAAAGGGATAGAATTTGAAAGTGAGTTTGTGCATTTGGTGAAAAATGGTGGCGAGCAACATCAAGCCGATTATGCTGCTATTAACCCAAACTGCTTAGTACCAACCTTGGTTGATGGTTCACTTTCTTTGCATCAGTCATTAGCCATTATTGACTACCTAGAGGCCAACTATACTGGTTTATCTCTATATCCTTATGACGCTAATTCACGTGCTATCGTGCAGTCTTTCGCACTCGATATTGCTTGTGAAATTCATCCGTTAAATAATTTGCGTGTTCAACAATATCTAACGGCAGATTTACAATTAGAAACACAAGCAAAGTCAGCTTGGGTTGATCATTGGATGAATGTTGGTTTTAGTGCTATTGAAAAGCAATTAGTGAGAAGTGCCGGCTGTTATTGTTTTCAAGATCAGATAACAGTTGCTGATATATGTTTAGTTGCACAGGTTTACAATGCCCATCGTTTTAATGTTGATATGAATGCTTACCCTTATATCAATCGAGTGGTTGAAAACTGCAATAAGTTGCAAGCTTTCCAGCTAGCATTGCCTGAAAATCAACAAGATGCGGTGTTGTAAACGAAAATAAAGGTAGGAAAAACTTGTGAGAATTTGTTGATGAGTGCAAATGTAAACGGGCTTAATCGCGCTTTTGAGCGCGATTAAAATCCCATCACATAATCACATAATCACATATTAGTGCAGAATTCTTGCGCGAATTGTGCCGTCAATAGCTTTCAATGCTTTCAAGGCTTCTGCGCTGTTTGATGACTCAATATCAATAACAACATAACCTATTTGATCGTCAGTTTGTAAATATTGTGCGGCAATATTGATGTTAATCTTAGCAAACGCCTGGTTTATTTGTGTCAACACGCCAGGCTGGTTATGGTGAATGTGTAATAATCGGCTAGTGTCAGATTGTCCCGGTATTGCATGTTCAGGCAATGAAACTTCTGGGAAATTAACTGCCGACAAACTTGAACCATTATCTGAATATTTCGCTAGTTTGCTTGCCACTTCTAAACCAATGTTTTCTTGAGCTTCTTTCGTGCTACCACCAATATGTGGTGTTAAAATAACATTATCAAAACCACGTAATGGTGACACAAACTCGTCATTATTACCTTTTGGCTCAACAGGGAAGACATCAATAGCAGCGCCCGCAACTTGTTTCGTTGATAAGGCTTCAGCAAGGGCATCAATATCAACGACAGTACCGCGAGAGGCATTGATGAAAATTGCGCCAGACTGCATTGCTGCAAATTCAGTAGCACCAATCATATTTTGTGTTTGCGGCGTTTCAGGAACATGTAAACTCACCACGTCAGATTCACCTAATAAAGCATTTAAAGAAGGAGCTTGGCTAGCATTTCCTAAAGACAGTTTAGTTTCTATATCGTAAAAGCGAACTCGCATCCCTAAAGTTTCAGCTAAAATGCCAAGTTGAGTACCAATATGACCGTAACCAATAATACCTAATGTTTTACCACGAGCTTCAACAGAGCCCACTGCAGATTTTAACCACTCGCCACGATGTGCTTTAGCGCTTTTCTCAGGAATACCACGTAAAAGTAATAAGGTTTCGCCTAGTACTAACTCAGCAACAGAGCGCGTGTTAGAGAAAGGAGCATTAAATACCGGAATACCCAACTTTTGGGCGGCGGCAATATTAACTTGGTTAGTACCAATACAGAAACAACCAATAGCCACTAACTTTTTAGCATGACTGAGCACTTCTTCAGTTAATTGAGTACGAGAGCGAATACCGACAAAATGTACATCGGCAATTTTTGCAATTAAATCATCATTAGAAAGCGATGTTTTAATGTACTCAATATTTGAATAACCTTTAGCTTTCAGCTCTTCAAGTGCGCTTTGATGTACACCTTCAAGTAGGAGGATTTTAATTTTATTTTTTGCTAATGAATTTTTATTTGTGCTCATAAGGTTGGCTTCGCTTATAAAGTTAATTATTAATCTTTGTTTAGATTATTAGGTAATTTAAACCGTTAGAAAGTTTAGACCGTTAAAGTGTTTAGACGGCTAGATATCTATAATAGTAATAAGATAGCATATAGTGTAACAACTCTAAAGTACTTATTCGTCTAATTTAGACAGTTATGTAAACCTTGGTTTCAGGACTTTACTGGATTACTTGTACACCATTTTCACTGCCCAAGATCAAAATATCTGCACCACGTTGAGCAAATAAGCCATTAGTAACCACGCCAACAATCGCGTTAATAGCTATTTCTAATGCTTTAGGATCAATAATAGACAGGTTGTAAACATCAAGGATAACATTGCCATTATCAGTAATAACACTTTGGCGATAAACAGGATCTCCACCCAACTTGACTAGCTCGCGTGCAACATAACTACGCGCCATCGGAATAACTTCAATAGGTAAGGGAAAGTCGCCAAGCAGATCAACTTGCTTAGAGTTATCGGCAATGCATATAAATTTTTTCGCGACCGCGGCAACAATTTTTTCACGCGTTAGTGCCGCACCGCCGCCTTTGATCATGCTCTTGTGTTTAGTAATTTCATCAGCACCATCAATGTAAACGTCTAAATTGTCAACACTGTTAAGATCAAATACCTCAATGCCATGCGCTATTAAGCGTTTACTTGACTCTTCTGAACTAGACACTGCACCAGTAATTTTATTTTTAATAGTAGCTAAGGCATCTATAAAATGATTGACGGTTGAACCCGTACCAACGCCAACAATTGTGTCGTTTTCAATAAACTCTAATGCTTTTATTGCTGCGGCTTTTTTCATTTCATCTTGGGTCATTCGTGTGCCTTTAGGGTGATTGTTTATGACGAGAAATAATGGTCTGGATTATAGCAGTAGCGTTTAAAAAAAACATTAAGTGTTCTTATGATATTTTGTGTTGAGAAAATGACCTCTGGTAATGGATTACCGTAATATTTTACATATTATAGTACGTGTTGGTGTGATGATTTTTGGTAGTGGGATATCCCAAGTTTCATGAGGCACTTTGGTGATTTGTTGACAGTCGTGCGCCACTCCGATAAGAGAAGGGGTATATTGTTTATCTTGACTATACTTTTTACTTTGAAGGTAATGCTCATACCATTTAGCTAAGGTTCTATCGTAATAGCCGCCACCCATTCCAATTCTTGCTCCAGCACTATCAAAGGCCACTAAAGGCGTTAAAATAATATCTAATTGTTGGATTGGTTTGATATCTCTCACATCTAACTTAGGTTCCTCAATGTTATATCGATTGATGACCATGGTTGAATTATTGTCATAACGTAAGAATAATAAATGCCCTTTAGAAAAAGGATGAACAATCGGTACATAGATGTGTTTATTTTGCTGCCAACACCAATGAATAAATGGTTGAAGATCTAATTCACCGTTATTAGCCAAATACAAGGCAATGTGTTTGGCTTTTTTTACGACCATATCGTTTTTTAATGTTAACGATAATGCTTCGGCGGATTTTTTTTGAAATGTTGGGGTAAGAGCCTTTCTTCTGGTACGCAATATTTGTCTTATTGAGGTTCTAGTATTGTGGCCAGTAGGTATTTCAGTAGGTATTTCAGTAGGTATTAATAAAGGTTTAGTCATTGATTTTGCTTCATCTAAAAATAAAGGTGGGTGTCGAAAACACCCACCTAATGCTAATAAAGTGCTAATTAAGCATTATTAGTTGATGTAGCTGGGGTATTCGTTGGTGTGGCTGGGCTATTAGTTAATTCATCATATTCTGATAAGCTTTCCCAAAATTTTGTTTTAAAACCTAGCAATAAAATGATTATACCAATGCCAATACTGAATAAACTAATTTGAATATACAATGACGGTATTTGAGATACATTGCTTGGGTCATAATTACCAGCGAGTAAACCTGCAATGATATTGCCAATGGAATAAGTTAGTACAAAAATCCCCATCATTTGTCCAGCAAAGCGTTTAGGTGATAATTTGCTTACGGCACTTAAAGCTACTGGGCTTAAACATAGCTCACCAACAGTATGTAAAAAATAGGTTGCCACTAACCAATAGGGGGCAACTTTCATTCCCGATGCTGCATGTTGCGCTGCAAAAAACATAACAATAAAGCCACTGGCCATAATAATTAAACCAACAGCACATTTTATTCCATAAGACGGGCTAACAAGTTTTTTACCTAAGTTAATCCATAAAGCAGCAAAGAAAGGAGATAGTAATACGATAAAAAACGCGTTTAATGACTGGAACCAGCCGGTAGGAATTTCAAATGAACCGACAATTCGATCGGTATAATCGCGAGTAAATAAGTTCATTGAAGAACCTGCTTGTTCAAAACCAGACCAAAAACAAGCGGAAGCGATACAAATGAGTAATAATGCTATTAATTTTTTCTTTTCAACGATTGATAATGAACTAAAGAAATAAATGATAGCGTAATAAATAACGAAAATAGCAGAAAAGGCGATAGCAACGTATTGAGCAATGGTAACAGGTACCACGGTTAGCATGTCTTGGAATATCATGTAAGTTACTAATACGACACTCGCTAAAAATCCGGTGATAATGGTCCAGCTAAGTTTTTGTGCTTTTTTTGATAAGGGATAAACTGGTTTTGCGCCTATGCCATTAAGATTGGGTGTGGTGATTTTGTATTGAATTAACCCTGCAGCCATACCTATAGCCGCAGCACCAAATGCCCAATGCCAACCTTGATTTTCCATTAAATAACCACAAACAGTGTAACCAATGACAGAACCCATATTAATGCCCATGTAATAAATGGCATAACCACTATCGCGACGAACATCCTTATCTGAATATAACTGGCCAACCATAGCGCTGATATTGGGTTTTAATAAGCCTGTGCCTAACACCACAAAGATTAAACCAATGAAGAATGAATAATCGCTAGGTATGGCTAAGATGATATGTCCAATCATGATAATGATTCCGCCATACCAGACGGCTTTTTGTCCCCCTATTAACCTGTCGGCAATCCAACCACCAGGTAAGCCCATAAAATAGACACAACCAGTATATAGACCATAAATAGCGGCGGCGGAGGCCACGGTTAATCCTAACCCTTGTTCTTGTAAAGTAGCCGTCATAAATAAAACAAGTAACATGCGCATGCCGTAATAACTCATGCGCTCCCACATTTCGGTAAAAAAAAGTGTTTTAAGCCCTGTGGGATGGCCAAAAAAGTTTTCTGTTGATTGTGCTGACATAAAATTTCCTCATAAAGTCATTCTCATAAAGTCATTATATCGTGCTGATTTTTATTATGGCTGACAGATGTTTGCTCATGACGATATAGCGCTAAAATATATTAACAGACGAGAGTTATACCTGTGCTTGACGTTAAAGGCAAGTTTGAGTAATTAACAATATATTAACTAGTTAAATTTGTGTAGCGAAATCTTTCCTGACAAGCAATAAAATTATTTTGGATAATATTCGTATTTAAACTTAGTTCAGCTAAAAGTTAAGCAATTAAAGCGACGTCAATATGTGAGTTTTAGGTGGTTAGGTTCTCATTATTAAAGTAAAATTTTGAAGTTGTTTGACTATAAATATACTGTTAAACTTTCGCGTTGTTATTTTAAGCTTGTAAACGCATGACAGGAATTTCTTCGCGCCAATGATAACCTTCACAAAAAAAATCATCTTCACCTTATTTATTTTAGTTTTAGCCACTTTTATGACTCCAAGCTTCGCAGCTCAAGTAAGCGAAGCACAAATCGAGCAGTTTAAAAAGTTGCCACCATCTCAACAAAGGTCATTAGCTCAAAGTATGGGGATTGATTACAATGATTTGAAAGCTCAGTTGTCGGGTAAAAAATCAGTGACTGACGAAGAAGATACCAATACTCAAGTTTATCCTCGGGGCACTTTGTTTGATGAAGAAGGCAATCCGCTATTTGAAGAGTTAGATGAAATTGAAAAAGAAGAAGAAGAGCTTGAAAAACAAATAAAACCATTTGGCTATGACGTTTTTGCTAACGCACCGTTTACTTTTGCACCAACAATGGATATTGCTATTCCTGAAGGATACATTATTGGTTCAGGTGACAAATTGTCTATTCAAGTATTTGGTAAAGAAACACTTGATGTTGAAATAACGGTTTCTCGTGAAGGGGAACTAGTTTTTCCAAATCTTGGTGCTTTTAAGGTGGCAGGCTTAACTTTTATTGAATTAAAGCAGTTCATTAATAATAAAATTAAAGAGCGTATTATCGGCGTAAATGTTGTTGTTGGTATTGCGTCTTTACGCTCAATGCGTATTTTTGTCTTGGGTGATGCCTTTAAACCAGGTCCGTATATTTTAAGCTCACTATCTAGTGTCACTCATGCCTTATTTGCTGCAGGCGGTATCAATGACATTGGCTCATTAAGAAATATTCAATTAAAACGTTCTGGAAAATTAATCAAAACAATCGATCTATATGAGTTGCTGATCAATGGTGATTCATCAGATGATGTATTATTACAATCTGGTGATGTAGTTTTCATTGCACCTGTGGGAAGAACCGTAACCGTTGATGGTGAAGTTCGTCGTCCTGCTATTTATGAATTAAAAGGCTCAGACACTTTTGCTGATGCTGTTGCTATGGCTGGTGGTTTTTTACCTTCAGCCTATGCTAGGTCAACCGTTGTTGAACGATATAACCAAAGCCACTTACGTAGCATTGTTAATGTTGATTTAACTGATAAAAATCAACTGTCAGCAAAGGTTCGCGAAGGCGATTACATTAAAGTAATGCCAACGGCTGAAATGTTTGAACAGTCGGTTACTATTATCGGTGCTATTGCTCGCCCAGGTAAATATCAATGGCACCAAAGCCAAAGAGTGACTGACTTATTACCGGGAATTGATACTCACTTACTAACCAATGCCGATTTAAATTACACTTTGATTGTTCGTGAAACCGACTTTGCTCGAAATATTGAAATTTTACAACTGTCACTAGCTAAAGCCATTGCCAACCCTAACTCAGCAGATAATCTTTTACTATTACCCAGCGATAAAATTATTGTCTTTTCAAAGGCGTCAACCATAGCTGAAGAATTAATTACCTTAGATACCCTTGCTTTTACTCAAGAAGAGTTGTTTAAAAAAGAAAAACTATTAGCCAAAGAAAAATATAAAACCAAGTTGTTTTGGCAAAAATATGGTGAAGAAAATATTCAATATAATGTTGATCACGAAGAACAAAAAGCAGAAGAATTAATTAACGAATCTAATGCACAGTTTACTGGTGGTGAAATTGAAGAAGAAGTGGATATTAAAGAACTGAGCCTTTTTTCTCGTCAGCGCTTACTTCTACCTATAATTCAAAAATTAAAACAGCAAGGTGGTGCTGGTCTTTCTATTCAATTAGTTGAAATTGATGGTCAGGTTAAATACCCAGGAGTTTATCCATTGCCCATTAATGGCAGAATTGATGACCTAATTGCAGCGGCCGGCGGTGTTAATGAATCTGCATATTTAGCTAAAGCTGATCTTACTCGCAATGAAGTTAATTCTTACGGTGTTAAAAAGCATTCATTCACCATTAATTTAGCTTTAGCACTAAAAGAAGAGCAAAAAGACAATATTCTATTAAAGAGTAAAGACAGGTTAAATATTCATACCATTCCTGCATGGAGTGAAAATCATGTGATTGAATTGCGAGGAGAATTTGTTTTTCCTGGAAAATACACAATTCGTCGAGGGGAAAGTCTTTCCGATTTAGTTAAAAAAGCAGGTGGTTTAACAAATTATGCACACGCTCAAGGCTCTGTGTTTTCAAGAGTGAAATTAAAAGAATTAGAGCAAAAAAACTTATTTAAACTGGCTGATGATTTACGTATAGAAATGGCTTCTAGGTCTTTAACTAAAGATACTACGGGTCAATCGTATGAAGAAGCTCAAATGATGTTATCTGATTTAACTAAAACGCAACCCGTAGGTCGTTTAGTGATCGATTTAGATCGAATCATGGTTAACAATAATTATGATGTTTTATTAGAAACGGGTGACGTGCTTTATGTACCTACCTTGAATAATTCGATAAATGTTATCGGTCAAGTACAAGTTACTTCATCACATGTTTATGATGAAGCACTAGACGCGCATGATTATTTAGCACAATCAGGTGGCATTAAAAAAAGAGCTGACGAAAGTCGCACTTACATTATTTCAGCCAACGGGCGAATAAAAATGATGACAAGCGAGAGCTGGTTTGCTGATGACGAAGCCTCTCGATTACGCGCCGGTGATACTATAGTCGTACCTCTTGATGCGGAATACATGAATAATCTTGAATTGTGGACTAACATTACGGGTATTATTTATAACTCTGCGGTGGCTATTGCTGCAATTAGTGGTATTTAAAAAATAATTGTTAATTTAAAAATTAACAAAGGAATTAATTGAATAATGTTACATAAATTAGATAGCGCTAAAATAGCTATTATTGGCTTAGGTTACGTCGGTTTACCGTTAGCCGTTGAATTTGGTAAAAAATATCCAACTATAGGTTTTGACATTAATGTCAAACGTGTCGAAGAATTAAAACAAGGACACGACTTTACTTTAGAAGTGTCTAGTGACGAATTAGCAGACTCCGCTTTTATTTCATACTCTTGTGATGTAGAGGCATTGGCAAAGAGTAACCTTTATATTGTAACGGTGCCAACACCTATTGATGAATATAAACAACCTGATTTAACACCACTAGTTAAAGCCAGTCAAATGTTGGCTGAAGTGATAAGTAAAGGGGATATTGTTATATATGAATCAACAGTTTACCCTGGGGCTACAGAAGATGTTTGTATTCCTCAAATAGAGCAAAACTCAGGATTGGTTTTCAATCAAGACTTTTTTGCAGGTTACAGCCCTGAGCGCATTAACCCCGGTGACAAAGATCACCGAGTTACCAACATTTTAAAAGTGACTTCAGGTTCAACAACTGAAATAGCTGACTTTGTAGATAGTCTGTATAGCTCAATTATCACCGCAGGAACTTACAAGGCGTCAAGTATTCAAGTGGCAGAAGCGGCAAAAGTAATTGAAAATACCCAACGTGATTTAAATATCGCACTAATTAATGAATTGGCCGTAATTTTCAATAAGCTTAATATTGATACCGAAGAAGTATTAAATGCTGCAGGAACAAAGTGGAACTTCCTACCCTTTCGCCCTGGCTTAGTTGGTGGCCACTGTATTGGTGTCGATCCTTATTACTTAACGCATAAAGCACAAGCGATAGGTTATAACCCTGAAGTTATCTTAGCAGGCCGCCGTATCAATGATAGTATGGGCGAGTATGTTGTTTCTCAGCTTGTTAAAACTATGATTAAGCGTAAATTACCTGTAAATGGTGCTAATGTTTTGGTGATGGGTTTAACGTTTAAAGAAAACTGCCCTGATGTTCGTAACACCAAAGTTGTTGATATTTTAACTGAACTTGCAGAGTACGATACCAATGTTGATGTTCATGACCCTTGGGTTAACCCAAGCGAGGCAAAACATGAGTATGGTGTGGAATTGATTGAGCAGCCTAAAAATGGTCATTATGACGCAGTTATTTTTGCTGTTGCCCATAAAGAATTCAAAGCGCTATCAAATGATGATATTAAAAGGCTAATGCAACCAGAACATGTTATTTATGATTTGAAATATATGCTAGACCCACAATTAGCAGATATCCGTTTATAGAAACGAAAGGTTCTAGTCCACAGAACCCAAGGATTAAAATGACTCGTTATACAGAAATAAAAAAACAACTATCAGCTAACCCTAAAACGTGGTTAGTAACTGGTTGTGCAGGCTTTATAGGCTCTAACTTATTAGCAACACTTTTATTGCTTAACCAAAAAGTCATTGGGCTTGATAATTTTGCTACTGGCCATCAACATAATTTAAATGAAGTGCAAGGGCAGGTATCACTAAAACAATGGTCAAACTTTAGTTTTATAAAAGGTGATATTCGCAACCTTGATGATTGCTTAAAAGCGGTAGGTAGAATTGATAATAACGTTGATTATATTTTGCATCAAGCTGCATTAGGCTCTGTACCGCGCTCTATCGCTGACCCTATTCTAACCAATTCAGCTAACGTGACAGGCTTTTTAAATATGTTGGTGGCGGCAAAAGAAGCAAAGGTTTCAAACTTTGTTTATGCCGCCTCTAGTTCTACTTATGGCGATCATCGAGCATTACCAAAAATAGAAGAAAATATAGGTAAACCGCTTTCGCCCTATGCCGTCACTAAATACGTGAATGAACTTTATGCAGATGTTTTTAATAAAGCTTATGGATTAAATACCATAGGATTGCGTTATTTTAATGTATTTGGTAAACGACAAGATCCCGATGGCGCTTATGCTGCTGTTATTCCTAAATGGACAGCTGCCATGATAGAGAACCAAGACGTTTTTGTTAATGGTGATGGTGAAACAAGTCGAGATTTTTGTTTTGTTGAAAATGCTGTACAAGCTAATATTTTAGCAGCAACCGCTGAAGAAAGTGTTAAAAATCAAATATATAATGTCGCTTTAGGTGACCGAACGTCACTTAATACTTTGTTTAATAGTTTAAAAAGTGCATTGAAAGTTAATGATGTTAACTATCAAAAATCACCGGTCTATAGAGATTTTAGAGTAGGCGACGTACTTCATTCACAAGCTGATATTTCAAAAGCAAAAAATATGATCGGCTTTGAACCAGAATTTAAAATTCAACAAGGCATTGATAAAGCGATGCCGTGGTATATTGAGTTTTTATCTAAATAGCCTCATTTTACAGGGGTGGATTAAACGGGGCATGAAACAAGCCCTAACAGTAATGTAAACTTTTAATTGGTGAAGTAATTCAGTGTCTACAACAATAGAAAATAACGATGGAAATAGCGTGGAAAGTAACAATTCACAGAAAATTAATGATCAAAATCAGCTTTCTTCGGCTAATTCAGCCATGCTACAGCAACAAATGTTGTTAGCACAAATACAACAAAGTCAAAATCGAACTCAAGATGATGATATCGAATTAGCTGAATTATGGCGTGCTGTTTGGGCGGGAAGAGCAACAATTATAACTATCAGTTTTATATTTGCCGTAACTTCTGTTTTCTTCTCGCTATCTAAACCTGATATATATAAAGCATCCGCAATTTTAGCGCCTGCATCAGCAGAAGTTGGCACAGGTGGTTTAGGAGCTTTAGCTGGACAGTTTGGTGGTTTAGCTAGTATCGCCGGTATCAATTTAGGTGGTGGGGGTAGTGATAAAACGGCACTTGCTTTAGAGATAATAAAGTCTCGTTCATTTATTGAAAACTTCATTGCTAAACATCAATTGCTAATACCTATCATGGCTGTTGAAAAGTGGGACATGACAACAGACACTTTGGTTCTTGATGAAGAGCTATATGATCAAACATCAAAAAAATGGGTTAGAGAGGTTGAAGCACCAAAAAAGCCTGAACCATCTTCTTGGGAGGCATACGAAAAATTTTTAGGGTTACTTTCCGTATCTCAAGACAAAGCTTCATCTATGGTCACTATTGAAATTGAATATGTTTCACCTAGCATGGCACAGCAATGGTTAAACTGGTTAATTAAAGATGTTAATGAGTTTATGAGTGAACAAGATCAACAAGAAGCGCAAGACTCTATTGATTATTTGAGCAGGCAACTTGATAATATTCAAGTAGCTAGCATGGAAACGGTATTTTATCAGTTAATTGAAGAGCAAACTAAGAATATGATGTTGACTCAGGTAAAAGCTGAATACGTGCTAAAAACGATAGACCCAGCACAAGTGCCTGATGAAAAAGCAGGGCCAAAGCGTGCTTTAATAGTGATATTGGGCACTATGTTGGGTGGTATGCTGTCTGTGTTAATTGTTTTAATTCGTTACTTTTCTAGTAAAGAGCCTCATACAAAATCAAAAGTAACTATTGATAAGTAAATCTAAAGCTATTATTAATGCTGTAGAAACAATTATTCTTGAAAAGCCAAACCAAGCCGTATATAGCACTGAAACCAGTGGTGAATCACAATAAAATAATGATATAAATATATCTTACCTTGATGTTAATGGCGACACTATCAATAATTATCACTAGCAATTGAAATTAAATAAAAAGTTTAAAAATATCAATTAAATTAGAAATTAACAATTCAAATTTAGCTTCAACTGAAAGTTGATTTATTAGCCGAGTTAAAACAACAGGTAAAATATTATTTAGTGTATCTAAGTCACTTAGAGCATAAGATGCAGTGCATAATTATGCTCGTTTAGTAGGCTTATTATCAGGCTATGTGAGCAGAACAGTATATTTGACTAGATATGATTGGAATGCAGAAAATTTTCTGAGCATACCTATAATGAAAGTGAAATGATCAAATTAAAAAAGCCGCACAACGAGGTGTTCAAATTTAGTTGACCACGTCAATGTGTTTGCAGTATTAGAAGCGGCTGGCCCAAATGGACTTTTTATTACTCAACTCAGAGCTAGTTTGGTGGTAATTGTATTGGAGTTAAGCCGTGGTATTCAAATGAGCAACTCAACTTGAATACGACTTTTATTTAACTGAAATCCCTGTAAAATGGCAATACGATGCCATTTTTTTAGCGGTATATCATGATGAATTTAAAGATATGAACGTAGAAACTATAAAGGCTTTGGGTAAGGGAATCATGTACTTTATGATTTGAAATGTTTTTTCAATCAAAACGATGTCGATTGTCGTTTATAAACTTTGAATATGAAATTGGAATTATTAATGAAAAATTTTGCACTTATTGGTGCTGCTGGATACATAGCACCTCGACACATGAAAGCTATTAAAGATACGGGTAATAATTTAGTTGCAGTTTTAGATAAAAATGACTCTGTAGGAATAATCGATAGCTACTTTCCTGAGGCAGACTTTTTTACAGAATATGAACGCTTTGATCGGCATGTAGATTTGTTAAAAAGAAGTGGCACACAAATAGATTACGTTAGTATAGCAACGCCTAATTATTTACATGACTCTCATATTCGTTTTGCATTGCGTAATGACGCTCATGCTATTTGTGAGAAACCGTTGGTGCTAAACCCTCATAATATTGATGCCTTAAAAGTGGTTCAAGATGAAACGGGTAAGCAGGTATATAATATTCTGCAATTACGTTTACACCAAAGCATTATTGATCTGAAAGCGTTTGTGGTAGCGGAAGTTGTTAAAAATCCTAATAAAGTTTTCGACGTTGATTTAACTTACTTAACCAGTCGTGGTCATTGGTACTTTACTTCATGGAAAGGTGATGATAATAAGTCTGGCGGCATAGCAACGAATATTGGTGTTCACTTTTATGACATGCTGGGCTGGGTTTTTGGTGATTTAGTTAAAAATGAAGCGCATTTAAAAGAAGAAAGTGCTAATGCAGGTTATTTAGAATTTAAACATGCGAAAGTGCGTTGGTTTTTATCCGTAAACTATGAATATATTCCTGAAGAGGTAAAAGCTGCAGGGCAAAGAACTTATCGTTCAATTACCGTTGATGGTAACGAAATTGAATTCTCTGGCGGTTTTACTGATCTTCATACTAAAAGTTATGAGCACATTTTAACGGGTGGTGGCTTTGGATTAGAAGAAGCGCGTAAGAGTATTGAAATTGTAAGCAATATCCGCAATCAAGATATTGTTAAAAATTCTTCTGACGTACATCCTTTTGTTAGTAAAGTTATTAGTTAAGTCGTTAGCAAGATTACTAGTAAGCTTGCTAATAAGGGAAAAGAAATATTATGGCTAATTATTATAAACATGAAAGCGCTATTGTTGATGACGGCGCAACCATAGGTGCTGACTCTCGGGTATGGCACTTTGCTCATATTTGTGCTGCGGCACAAATAGGTAAAGGTGTTTCACTAGGACAAAATGTATTTGTTGGCAATAAAGTAACTATTGGTGATAAATGTAAAATACAAAATAATGTTTCGGTGTACGACAATGTACATTTAGAAGCTGAAGTATTTTGTGGCCCGAGCATGGTTTTTACTAATGTTTATAATCCTCGTTCTGGTGTAGAGCGTAAAGATGAATACCGTGACACCCTAGTCAAAAAAGGTGTCACCCTAGGCGCTAATTGCACCATTGTTTGTGGCGTTACACTTGGTGAATACTCATTTGTGGGGGCAGGAGCGGTTATCAATAAAGATGTTAAACCTTATGCGCTAATGGTTGGAGTACCAGCTAAACAAATAGGCTGGATGAGTGAGTATGGCGAGCAGTTAGACCTACCTATAAAAGGTGAAGGAGTTGTTACCTGTGCTCATACAGGTGATAAGTATCAGTTGAAAAATGATCAATTAGGTAAAGTTTTAAGCTAATAAGTTTTTATGGGAATAATTAATGCAGTTTATAGATCTCCAAGCACAGTACCAACATTTAAAAACTAAAATTGATAAACGTATAGCTGATGTACTCAACCATGGTAAATACATTATGGGGCCTGAAGTACAAGAGTTAGAAGAAAAGCTTGCTAAATATATAGGTGTTAAGCATGCGATTACTTGTGCTAATGGCACTGATGCTTTAACGCTATCGCTTATGGTGTTAGGTATTAAAGAGGGCAATGCTGTTTTTTGCCCAACCTTTACTTTTTTTGCAACGGCTGAAGTAGTCTCTTTTGCTAATGCGACACCTGTTTTTGTTGATTCAAACGAACAAACATTCAATATTTGCGCTAAAGACCTTGAAAAGCAAATTCAAAAAGTGATTAGTGAAGGAAAGTTAAAGCCTAAAGCAATTATTGCCGTTGACCTTTTTGGTTTGCCGGCTAATTACCCTGAAATAGAAGTTATAGCTAAAAAATATGATTTGAAATTGATTGAAGATGCAGCACAAGGCTTTGGTGGTTCAATTACTGATAGTCAAGGCATTATTAAAAAGGCAGGAAGCTTTGGTGATATAGCTACAACGAGTTTTTTCCCCGCTAAGCCATTAGGTTGTTATGGTGATGGCGGCGCTATTTTTACCAATAGTGACGAATACGCCGAGCTGCTACGTTCATATCGTGTACACGGTAAAGGCAGCGATAAATATGATAATATTCGTATTGGCATGAATAGCCGTTTAGATACAATTCAAGCCGCAATTTTATTAGAAAAATTAGCAGAGTTTCCGCAAGAGCTAATTAATCGCAATAAAGCAGCAACTAACTATGAAAATGAATTAGCTAATCTTTATAAAACGCCGCAAGTACCAACAGGTTATGAAAGTTCTTGGGCGCAATATACCATGTTAAGTGATAATCGTGAACAAGTTATGGCAGAGTATAAAACACAAGGCATACCAACCGTTATTTATTACGCAACCTGTATGCATCAACAAGCAGTATATGCAGGTTTAGGTTATCAAGAGGGGGATTTCCCTGTAGCGGAAAAACTCTGTAAACAAGTGTTTAGTTTACCTATGCACCCTTATATATAAGATATTATTGTGCGTATTTTAAAATCAAATAAAGTAGCTGGCTTACTTTTCTTAGCCTATTTTTTTTCCTTGGTCTTTGGTAATAAGCTTTATATCGTTGCACCTGCTTTTTCCTTTATGAATATTTTACTACCATTTATAATCCTACTTGGCATGTATTACCTTTTTTTCTCTCCATCTTTTCAGGCTCATTTCATTTTTGTTTTTATATTACTTTCTTTATATGTTTTATTTGCCATTTTGATAACCTTTTTTTTTCGAGGTGAAGAACAATTAAAAGATTTGTTCTATAGCTTTCATTTGATTGGGGTTTTGTTTGCTGCATACTTTCTTATAAGAGATAAAATTTTTACACAGCAAAAGGTATTTTTGTTTTTCTTTTGGTTATATCAATTACTAATATTCTTATCTCTTTTTCAGGCATTAAGTACTTTAGGTGTGGTACCACAAATTTGGAATTCCGACATAGATAATTTAAAAGTATTGATGGCTGGACCTTATGCTAACCCAAATAACCTAGCTGTTATTTGCCTTATGTTTTTTATGTATTTATTTTGGGTTGCCGATACTTTAAATAAATCCTTTTATAAAAAAGTTTTATTTGTTTCTACTCTTGCTATTTTACTGGTAACTTTGTCGCGATTTACACTGGTTTTATTTTTCTTGTTTTTTTTCTTTTTTTTACTTTATCAAAAAAAATATAAAATATTTATGGTTTTATCTTTATCTTTACTTGTAACTTTATCTTCGTTTTTTACCATATTAATGAATATGGATATGGTAAAACAAGATGGGGGAGATATGACCATTGTAACGAGAAACTTTAATCGTTTAATTGCAATTAGAGATCTATTTGATTCAAAAAATGGTAGTAGTGATGTACGTATGACGTCATACTTATATTTTTTTGAAAATTTAGATAAAGCTTCACTTCCGGTAGGAACAGGAAATTATTCTGACTTTTATAATCAGGCTACATTTGATGCAAGTCTTATATCTTTAAATCCCCATTCTTTTTGGATTGAAATAACTCTGGCTTATGGGTTTGTAGCTTTGTTTCTTTTATTATTTATGCTATTTTATATGGCTTCTAGGGCTGGTTTGAATGTTGGCGGAAGCTTCTGTTTGTTAGTTATTTTATATTTTGCTTTTATTGTGAATATCCCATCAAGTATATTACGTACACCGGTTATTTGGTTACCTCTGTTTCTTGTTTATTTCCAATCAATGACCCCGTATTATGTTAAAAAACTTACTACGTGATATAGGAAAAATGTTAAATGGTACTGTAATTTCTCAGTTGTTACCATTGGCTGTTTTACCTATTTTATCTCGCATTTATACTTTAAATGATTTTGCTGACTTTGCATTGTTTTTATCTATTTGTACTGTTGCTTCAATAGTTTTTTCTATGCGCCTTGAACTTGCTATTATTAAGGCAGAATTTAAAGGAGAAATATCAGCTATTCTTTATTTGAGTGGCTTGTGTATTATTGTTTTAGCAACAATGGCTTTGTTTATGGGTGTAAGTATCATAAAGCTTTTTAGTTTTAACTTTCTCTGGTTGTATCTCTTTGCTTTATCGTCTGCTCTATTTTTGGCATTATTTAATCTGTATCAAAACTATTTGATCCGACATGAGCAATATTCTCAAGCTGCAACTTTGGTTGTGGTGCGTTCTTTAATTTTTACAAGTACATCTGTTGGATTTGGGTATATCTCAAATCGAGGGCAGGTTTATGCATTTATATTATCCTATGCAGCTATTTCACTATTCATTTTTTTAACCATGAAAAAGAGCTTAAACTCTTTTTCATGGTTAAAAATAAAGTATGTAATACATAAGTACAAAAAGTATTTTACCTTTGTAACACCTCATGCGAGCTATAATATGCTTATAATGCATGCACCTATTTATATATTAACTATTTTTTATTCAAGTACAATTGTAGGGCTTTATAGTATGACTTATCGTTTGCTTGCCGCACCTATAGGGTTTATTTCCTTAGCTGCTCATAAAGTAATTTATCAAAGGTTTAGCCAGCTTTCTATTAAAAATAACTTTTTTTCTTGCTGGAGATTGATGAAAAAATTATTAATGTTACTTAGTTTATTGATGGTTTGTATTTTTAGTTTTTTTATTTATGTTGGTGACTCTTTAATTCCTTGGGTTTTAGGTCAAAAGTGGGCTGAATGTTATGCTTTTTTAGTCGTATTATCCCCATGGCTTTTTATTCGTTCAATAGCCGGAGTTTTTAGTTTTGCACCTTTACTTAAAGAGTTACAGGGAAGTGCATTAATTGTTGAAATTGTTTATGGCATTATTGTTTTTTTAATTTTACTTGTGTGTAGTTTGTTACAGTTAGATATTTTGGAAACCTTACGGTGGTTTTCTATATCAGGTTTCATAGTCGTTAGCTGTCAACTTCTTTGGTACTGCAATTTAATTAGGGGGACTTCTTATGTCTAAGCATATTTTATTAATTCCGACTAATTATCCAAATAAGTTATCTCAAACATCAGGTGTGTTTTTTAAATCTCAAGCTATCTCATTATATGATGCCGGTTATCGGATTGGGGTCTTATCTGTTGTAGGATTATCTTTATTTAAGTGGTTTTGCAGTGGCTTTAAAAAAAGTGATAAACCTTTTGCTGTGTATCAATTATTATTCACCTCAATCCCTAAACTAAGGGGGGTTAATTATTGGGTTCGCACAGAGCTGACGAAATATTTACTAAAGAAATATATAAAACAATATGGTTTGCCCGATATTATACATGTTCATGTATACTCTGCTGCGGGTGCTGCGATATGGGCAACAAAACATTACAATATTCCTTATGTTATCACTGAGCATTATTCAAGCTTTGCTTCTAACTCATTAACAAAGTCACAGCTTAAGCAAGCAGAAGTAGCATATAAAAAGGCATATAAATGCCTTGCTGTCAGCCAGTCTTTGTCTCAAACTTTATATGAATTGTTTCATATTCCTTTTATAGTTGTTCCTAATGTTGTAGATGATATTTTTTCTTATGTTCAACCTTTACAGAGCAATAGATTTGGAAAATATATTTTAAATGTTGCTTCTTTAATTTCTATTAAAAAACACGATCGCCTTATTAGGGCCTTTGCATTAATTGCAAGCAAAAAACCTGAATTGAATTTAGTTCTTGCAGGGGATGGAAAATTAAGAGTTAAGTTGTATACATTAGTTGAAGAATTAAATTTAACTGAGCGAATTCATTTTGTAGGTAATATCGATAAAGATAGTGTTTGCCAATTAATGCAGCAGGCTGAAGTTTTCGTGTTAACAAGTGATTACGAAACATTTGGTGTGGTTTTAATTGAGGCCTTATCTTGTGGAACACCAGTTGTTGCGACAAATGTTGGAGGGATACCTGAAATCATAAATTCAAAGAATTTAGGTTATTTATGTGATCCAGATATCAGATGCTTTGCTCAGAATATTAATAAATCACTTGAAAAAAGATACCATAATTTTGAAATAGCAATTCAGACTCAAAAAAAATATGGCAAGACAGCTTTGGTAACAAGGCTTAAAGAAATTTATAACAGTTTTTAGGTTAGGTAAATGTTTATGATAAAATTTAAATGCTTATTTGTGATCATTTTTTGCATTAATTTGATTTCCTGTAATGATGATACGTCATCTGAACACAGGAAAAAAATTGAAAAAATTGATTTTTTATGGGATGAAACAGTTTCTGTTTATCTACAAGATGAATTATGGGACCCTGTGTATAATTATGATGCAGGGCAACTTTTAATGGTACCTATGTATTATGCTTTTGCAGAAAAGGATCAAAATAAGATACTTCAATTTGACTTGTTTTATGACTACTATTCGCAGATCATGAATGAACATATAGATACAAACCGCTTACGGCAGTTGCAATTTTGGTATTTAGCATCACAGTATTTACTATTAAGTTCTAAGCAAGGAAGTTGGGATAATAATAAACAAGAGATTTATGATTTTATTACTCTTTACCTAGATGATCTGTGGACTGAACGACCAATATCTGTTTGGGGTATTGCTACCAATGGCTTAAAAGAGAGGGTTGTTTGGAAGCTTGAAAATAAAGATTATGTACCTCGTTATAAAAGAGCAACTTTTGACGAAGAATTTTATACATTTGCAATTTCCGCTGATTTAAAAGTTATTGCGAACACTCAATCTTTTCAAGAAAATTCAATTTTAACAGATATTTTGTTTTATGCCGAAAAGGTTTTTAAATCTGAAGTTAAGCCTACTGACGTAGGTTGGTTATATCAACCAGGGCAATGGACTGATAATGACGATTATTTATATGTAGGCAATATTATTCTTACTGATGATCTTCAACCGAAACCTATTGTAGACATAGCAACTGATAGTTCTCACTCTCATCGTATGCCATTATGGCTAACATCATTGCGAAATGCCTATTCTATAGAGTCTCAACAATATAATTATTATCAAAATCTACTAAATGGCTTTACTGAGCAATTTATGAACGTTGTATATGTCAATGCTGACGATGACTTTCAAGGAATGCGGATGAAAAATTTTATGGACGGTAATAATGGTATATATCGGTATCGATTTCATGAAGATTCATCTACTGCTATAAAATTAGGATATGAACCTTATAATTTATCAGGAACTTTATTTACAGGTTTCTACCCTTTATTACCAAGCTCAATATTGAAAGAAAAATACAAAACACAATGCGACATGTTTCCTTTAAGTCAAAATTTGATAGATTTATATATGGGTTTAGGTCCAGCAAGAGCAAGTCATCATTTAGTTTCTATGCCAGATTTTTATACCAATGGTTTCGCTGAATTGATCTGTTTAGTAGCAGTTAAACTACCATCAGATTTTTAGCATATACTCATTATTATTTGAGCCTTTTTTGTGTATTTAGGTCACTTATTTGATATCAGCACGCTCAAGGTATGATAGAAGGGTCTTTGTTAAATCACGCACACCCTCATCTTAAGTTAAATTTTAGCAAGCCATTTCACTTGTCACTATTCTCTGTGTCAGAATTGTTGTCGCTTCAATTAATTTAGTAAATAAACAGGGAGCGGTAAGTTATTAACAGTGTATTACCAAAGGCATTCAAGCCAATTTAAAGAGCCATATTAAATAAACTAAGTCAGAGTGGCTTATCGGTCAGAAAGTTTGCAGAGCAAGAAGGTATTAATCTATCAACCCTGTATAGTTGGCAAAAGCAATTCAACACCTCAGGTTTAAACGTGTCAAAAGTTAGTTCGTCAGATAAGTGGTCAAACGAAGAAAAATTTTCTGTTGTGCTCGAAACATCCACATTATCGGAAGTTGAATTAAGTGAGTATTATCGAGTTAAGGGCTTATATCCCGAGCAGATAAAAGCCTGGAAACAAGCTTGTATCTCAGGCAACACAATAAGCCTGAGTAAAAGAGTAAAGCAAACACCTGAGCAAAAGACTGACAAGAAACGCATTAAAGAATTAGAGCGAGAGTTGCGCAGAAAGGAAAAAGCGTTAGCAGAAACGGCAGCATTGCTCGTATTAGGAAAAAAGTACGATGCCTATTGGAAGGAAAAAGAGGACAGCTAATACCGCTGACCGATAGGCAAAAACATGCGCGACTGATAAGTAAGGCAGTAGCGTCAGGTGCGAGGCAAGATAAGGCCTGTGAAGTTATTGGTTTATCTACTCGAACGCTACAGCGTTGGCGTATTGATGGTGTTATTAGTGAAGATAAAAGACCGACAGCCATAAGGCCAGAGCCACAGAACAAGCTAAGTGCACAAGAACGCCAAGCTGTTATTGATGTTTGTAATGTTGAAGAATTTGCCTCATTACCACCAAGCCAGATAGTACCAATACTGGCAGACAGAGGTGAATATATAGCATCTGAGTCGAGTTTTTATCGCATATTAAACGCTGAGAACATGCTGCACCACCGAGGTAAAGCGAAACAGAGAAATAGCCATAAAAGGCCTACAAGCTATACGGCTAGAAAAGCAAAAGAGGTGTGGAGTTGGGATATATCCTATTTACCGACAACCGTGATAGGCCAACACTATTACCTGTATATGATAGAAGATATCTATAGCCGCAAAGTGGTCGGTTGGGAAGTTCACCATAATGAAACAGGTGAGCAAGCCGCTGAGCTGCTAGAACGTAGTGTGTGGACAGAAAAGTGTTCAAAAACAGACTTAGTGTTGCACTCAAATAATGGTGCGCCGATGAAGAGTTTAACCATGCGAGCCAAGATGTATGATTTAGGTGTTGTTACCTCACGAAGTCGCCCAAGGGTAAGTAATGATAATCCGTATTCTGAATCACTGTTTAGGACGGTAAAATATCACCCACGCTGGCCTTCTGAGGGTTTTAAACCATTAGATGAAGCACGACAATGGGTGAAAGAGTTTGTTGATTGGTACAACAATGAACATCGCCATAGCAGGATCAAGTTTGTTACGCCAAATCAAAGGCATGATGGTCTTGATGTTGAAATATTAGCGAAACGAAAAGTGTTGTATCAACAAAAAAGAAATGAGCGTCCGGAACGATGGTCAAAAAGTGAAAGAAACTGGCAGCCAATAGGCGCAGTGGAGTTAAACCCAGAGCAATATAAAGAAGTTGCTTAACAATTTAGGCGACAACTGCCTTGAAAAACGCCGGTATGGCAGAATTAAATTATCGTATAACTAATGAATTATTGTAAAAATCATAGTTATAAATTTTCCTTCAAATAACATCAGGAAATTATTAAATTGAAAATTGTACATTTTACTAGTGTTCATCCGTTGTCTGATACTAGAATATTTGTTAAACAGTGCTGTTCATTAGAAAAACAAGGAATCGAAACCATATTAATTGGGTGTGGCGATTTTGACTCAGTTAAATCTGGGGTTAAAATAAAAGTTATACCTAAGAGAAAAGGTTTCTTAAAGCGTTTGTTCTTAACTGATTTTGCCATCACTAAAAAAGCATTGGCAGAAAACGCAGACCTTTATCATTTTCACGATCCTGAGCTCATCCCTTTTGCAATATTAATGCGTTTATTGGGAGAAAAAGTAGTATTTGATGCTCATGAAGATTTAAGTTTACAAATTAGCAATAAAGTGTGGTTACCCAAACTATTGCGTAAACCGCTTGCTTATTTCGCTCGTTTTTTATACTGGCTCGCGGATAAAACAATGAGTGGTATTGTGACGGTTACACCAACACTAATTAGATTATTCAAAAATAAAAATACAGTTTTAGTTAGAAATTTCCCTGACTTAGGTGAGTTTACCAAAGTAGAAGTGGATGACATTAATGAAAGAGGAAATCATGCAGTTTATGTAGGCGGTGTCACCAAGGTGAGAGGGTTAAAAGAAAACATACTTGCTATTAATAATGTAACCCCAAATTTAAATGCCAAACTATTAGTTGGTGGCACATTTCAAAGTCAAGATTTTGAAGATGAAATTAACGCATTAGATTTAAAAAGCACCGACTTTAAAGGTTGGCTGAGCAGAGACGAAGTTCAATCTTTACTTTCTCAAGCGAAAATTGGTTTAGTAACACTTCATCCTACCGCAAACTATTATGATGCTTATCCTGTAAAAATGTTTGAATATATGGCGGCGGGTTTACCTGTAATTGCATCTGATTTCCCTGTTTATCGAGAAATAATTGAAAAGGCTAACTGTGGTATTTTGGTTGATCCTTTAAAGCCAAAAGAGATATCTGAGGCTATAGAAAGTTTATTGTGTGCACCAGATGTTATTATAAAATATGCTAGAAATGGACGAAAAGCCGCGATGGAATATTATAATTGGCAACATGAAGCTAATCAGTTAGTTAGTCTTTATCAACAAATTTTACTTTAATAGTTCAGCTTATCTCATAGGATATATTATTTAATAATTATAAACACTCTAATTATTAGTTACAAAGGTTTTTAATATTTTGAAAATTATATATTTACATCAATATTTTGCTACTCCAGAATCAAATGCGGGTACGCGTTCATATGAAATGGCTAAGCGCCTTGTTTATAAAGGACATAAAGTAACTTTTGTAACGAGTTCAGCATACCTTTCACCCAACTATAATTTGAAGAAAGGTTGGAATTTAATTGAAATAGAAGGGATAACGCTTCACGTACTGCATTTGCAATACTCGAATAAGGATTTATTCATTAAGCGGATATTCAAGTTTTTTCAATTTTCTCTTCGAGCCAGCTTGAAAACCCTTAGTCTTAAATGTGATGTTTTATTAGCAACAAGTACGCCTTTAACTATCGCAATTCCCGGGCTCATATATTCTAAACTGAAAAAAGTCCCAATGGTTTTTGAAGTTAGAGATTTATGGCCTGAATTACCTGTTGCTGTTGGAGCTATAAAGAGTCCAGTATTGATAAAGTTAACTGAGTGGCTTGAAAAGTATACTTATAAAAATTCTTCAAGGGTAATAGGGCTTTCTCCCGGAATGTGTTCTGGAATAATGCGTCATGGAATTGAAGAAAAAAAAATAATATTAGCGACCAATAGTTGTGATACGGATCTCTTTGATGTAGATAAAAGTGTTGGTGAACAATATAAGGAAAAGTCGTTAAAATTCGTAAATGATAGGAAGATTATTGTTTATACAGGAACGTTTGGTCTTATTAATAAGGTAGGGTACCTTCCTGAGCTTGCCAAAAAAATGAAAGAAATTGATAACACCATTTGTTTTGTCGCAATAGGTGACGGTATGGAAAAACAAAGTGTAATTGATAAAGCTCGATCTTTTGGTGTGCTTGATAAAAATCTTTTTATATTACCACCCGTACCAAAAACTGAAATTGTTAAATTATTATCTGCGGCAGATATGTCTCTTTCATTATTTGGCCAGGTTCCTGAAATGTGGAATAATTCAGCTAATAAGTTATTTGATGCATTGGCATCAAAAACACCTATTGCAATTAATTACGGTGGTTGGCAGAAGGAATTTATTCTTGAGTATGAATGCGGTATTATTCTTAAACCTGAGGATCATGAAGAATCAGCTCGAGCATTATCTGAATTTTTAAATGACAGTGAAAGATATTTGAACGCAAAGGGGAAGTGTCATTATCTTGCCTATGAAAAGTTTTCTCGTGATGTTATGGCTGAAAGAGTTGAAAAAGCCCTGTTGGATGCAGTCAATGATTAAACGTTTATTTGATTTTTTAGTTTCAGCTATTGCCCTAGTGATATTATCGCCTATAATTTTTATTGTTAGCAGAAAGATTGCTAACAATCTAGGTTCTCCTGTTTTATTTAAACAAAAGCGTCCGGGTTTAAATGGCAATATATTTGAAATGATTAAATTTCGGAGTATGAGAGATGCTGTGGATGAAAAGGGAAATAGCTTGCCAGATGAAGAGCGTTTAACTCCTTTTGGTGAAAAATTACGCAGTTCAAGTGTGGATGAGTTGCCCGGGCTGTGGAATGTTTTAAAAGGCGACATGAGCTTGGTTGGCCCACGTCCATTATTAATTGAATACTTACCTTTATATGATATCGAACAAGGTAAACGGCATAATGTGCGACCGGGAATTACTGGCTGGGCGCAAGTGAATGGTAGAAATGCAATAAGTTGGAAAAATAAATTTGAATTTGACGTGTGGTATGTTGAAAACCAAAGCTTTTGGCTGGACATAAAAATCCTTTTTTTAACAATCAAAAAAGTATTTATTAAAGAAGGCATTTCAGCTGATGGTGAAGTTACCATACAAAAATTTACCGGTAATAGTAGTCAATAAAGCATGAAGTTATGTCGCTAAATCTTTACCAGAAGAAGACAGTCCGAGTGATGAAAGTAAGACACAATAAATTACCTATAAAGATAAAGTTAACTTAATGTTACGTTTGCCTAACCCAGTAAGCTTTCACTGTAATCACTATTTGTGTATAGTTACGCCCAAATTATGATATTGAAAGTGGTAGTGTAAAGTTAGTTTTTACACTACGCTCAAAGATAACTAAAGGTAAAAATAATGCGCAAGCAGTTACAAAAAGGTTTTTCATTAATAGAATTAATGATTGCTATGGTTATTATAGGTTTAATAGCCTCTCTTATTGGCCCCGCAATGTTTGGAAAAGTTGATAGTTCAAAAATTAAAACAGCGGAAGCTCAAATGCAGCTCTTTGCTACAGCACTTGATACTTACCGGTTAGACGTCGGTGTTTACCCTGAAAATCTCGATGAACTAAGAGAGTCAAATAATAGCAATTGGGATGGACCCTATTTTCCCAAAGCAATACCTTCTGATCCCTATAATAATGCATACATTTACAAACTTGATGATTCGAAAATCAGTTATAAAATGTTTTCAAAGGGGAAAAATGGCAAAATAGAAGATGGTGGTGATGATGTGGTTTTTTAGCTAATGGAATTTTTAAATCTATTGAAATCATCAGATAAAATTACTGAAGAACAAGTCCAGAAAGTTATAAAATTTCAGCAACAATTTGGCGGTGATTCTGATGCCATAGTGGCTAGTTTAGGATTAGCCTCAGAAGAAGATATTGCTGTTATTTTAGCTAAGTTGTCAGCCAACACTTATGTTGATTTTGATAATTTTGACGAATTAGTTTCTAATAAAAGCTTAAATAATGTTCTCAAAAATTGTCCGTTGAATATACAGTTTATTCAAGATAAAGGGGGGATACCTCTCCGTTGGGAAGTTAATAGTATTGAAGTCCTTGTTGCTGATATTAATCATCAGGATATTGCAGAGTACCTTCAGTATGAAGGTGTAACCGTAACTTATTTAGTTTGTAGTCCAACAACTTATAGAAATGCAGAAGCAAAAATTTTAGAAGTTAAAGCGATTGGATTTGATGAATATTTCAGTGATTTTGACGCTGATGTTGAAAGATTAAAAGAACTTGCAAGTGAAACGCCTATCGTTAGTTTAGTTGACTCTTTAATTTTGCGTTCAGTTAAAATGAGCGCCTCAGATTTGCATATTGAACCTTACCGTGAAGGTTGTAGGGCAAGAATTCGGGTTGATGGTGTATTAAATGAGTTAGAGGTCTTACCTAAGAGTTTGTTTTTACCAATAGTTTCTCGATTAAAAATACTCGCGAATCTAGATATTGCTGAAAAAAGACGACCACAAGATGGCAAAATAGAATTTAAGTTGGCTAACCAAGAGTTTGATATCAGGATATCTACTTTACCTTTAAATGAAGGTGAAAGTGTGGTAATGCGTTTTTTGTTAAAGCAGTCGTTAGATTATGATTTAGAACGGTCAGGCATTGAAAATGATTTATTAACATTAATTAGAGAAGACCTTACTCGTACCTCTGGAGTGATATTATTAACAGGACCTACGGGAAGTGGTAAAACAACAACTTTATATTCTTTTTTAAACCAACTTAATGATGACAAAGTAAAAATTATTACGTTAGAAGACCCTGTTGAGTATCAGCTAGAGGGCATTAACCAAATTCAAGTAAATCACGATATTGGTTTTGATTTTTCTAAAGGTCTTCGAAGCATAGTTCGTCAAGATCCAGATGTTATTATGGTAGGTGAAATTCGCGATAGTGAAACTGCACAAATTGGTATGCAATCAGCTTTAACGGGGCATTTGGTTTTTAGTACTTTACACACAAATGATGCCCCCAGCGCTTATACTCGATTACTTGATTTAGGCTTAGATGAGTACTTACTCAATGCCGCATTAATTTCAATTGTAGCTCAAAGACTAGTTCGTAAAATTTGCAGTGAATGTGCTTATGATTATGTTGATGAAAAAGTGGTAGAAGAGTTTAAGTTAGAGGAAATAGCAGAGAAATTTAATAACAAAGAAATAGTATTAAGAAAAGGTAAAGGTTGTAAGAAGTGCAATCATACAGGGTATTCTGGTAGACTAGCTATTGTAGAGTATTTACGATGTGATGACGATATTGAAAAACTACCTAAAGGCGCTGATTTTGTTTTGGGTGCCAGAACACTTATGGCTAAAAACAATATACGTTCCTTAAATCGCGATGGTTTGTTAAAAGTTGTAAAAGGGTTAACAACTGTTGAAGAAATCGTCAGGGTCGCGGGTTAATGAAAGCTTACGATATTAAAGCCTATAACGATTCTGGTGAGTTGATTCAACGAAAAGACGTTGCTAATACAAAGCTCGAAATTCAAGAGAAACTATCTAAACAAGGGTTGATTCCTGTTGAGATTAGTGAATTAGGTAATAATAAACAACTTCAAGGTCATAGAATAAGCATTCCTTTGTCAGTATTAGAAGAAATATTCTCTAATTTAGCTGAATTAATGCAAAATGGCATAAAGTTAGATAAAGCGATAGAACTTACTGAAAAAGGGATTGGCTTAACTCAAGCCAAATTGTTTTTAAGTAATATACGTAGTGAAATTAGAGGTGGTTCCTCTTTATATGCAGTTGCCAGTAACTACCCTAAATTGTTCAATCGTTTATATTTAAGTCTTATTGAACTTGGAGAAGCATCTGGACAATTACCTGATGTGCTGAGTCGAATATCTGAAGATATGAGTTTTAGAATGGGTTTAAAGCAGAAAGTACAACAAGCACTAGCCTATCCAAGTGTTATTTTTATGGTATGTATTTTAGCTATTACATTTATTTTTTATTTTGTTCTACCTCAGTTAGCTCCATTGTTTGAACAAGCAACTTCTCTTCCTTGGTACACTGTGCTTTTACTCAATATAGCCAATTTTATGGATGAATATGGTTTGTTTGTTATAGGCTTTATTATTGCGTCACCAGTATTGGGCTTTATATTAGTAAAGCATTTACTGCATACCAATGAACTTTTCCAAAGTAAATTTTACGCTGTTCCTGTTATTTCCCATTTAACTCGTGCAGTAGATAGGATTAGGTTTTCTACCTCTTTACAAATAACACTCAATTCAGGCGTGCCTCTTAGCCAAGCACTTAAGTTATCTGTTTCATCAGTGACCATGCCTAAACTTAGAGATTCTCTTATAACTGCGTCAAATCGAATTAAGCAAGGCGTGAAAATGTGTGATGCATTAGATGGAGTAAAACTTTTTGATGATATCCAATTAGGCTACATTGAAACAGGTGAAGAAACGGGAAAATTAGCAAAGTCATTTCAAAATATAGCACAACGAAGTCAAGCGCAAATGGACAGGTATATTGCCACTGCAACTACGGTATTAGAACCAATACTTATACTGTTCATGGGCGGAGTAGTGGGTGGTGTAGTCATAGGAATGATCATGAGTATCATGAGTGTTCAGGATATAAATGTTCTATGATACACAAACAGCAAGGGTTTTCTCTTATTGAATTAGTTGTCGTTATGATTATGATTGCTGGTCTAGTTGCTATCGTTGCCCCTAGCGCGACTAAATCACTACAAAGTTCAACGAAATTTATTGAAGAAAAAAAAATACACTCGATAGTTAAACAAGTTTCTAAATTAGCCTTTTACTCTGGTCAATCAGTTGTTTTATCCTTTGAAAATAACGATGTCAATATCTGGTTAGGCGAAGAATTATATAAAAAAGAAGTTTTTGAAGAGTTGACCTTTAATTCTGCAAAATTACACTTTTCGGCAACAGGCTTTTTAACACCTAGTTCCGTTAATTTTAAGATTAAAAATACGCTAAAGATGAATCAATTATTAATTGATTGCGAAGAAAGTTATGTTCTCTGTAAAACATAATAGCGGATTCACTTTAATCGAATTATTAATCGCTTCTGTGATTTTGATTTCGGCAATTTCGTTAAGTCAAATAGCTTATTCTCAGTATGTGAAATTGGTTGTTAAGCAAAAAGGCGCAGCTGATAAATACTTGGTAATTATGCAGGCAAAAAATTTAATTGATTTAAATAGTGACATAAAATCGCTATCAGGAAACTACAGTTTTAACGCTCATACGATTAATTGGGAGGGCACCGTTAAAGATAGTTTTCGAGAACAAGCTTTTGAATCAGACGTGAATAGTTTTACTAAAAAACCTAATACATATTATTTAATTGACTATAAGTTAGAGCTGACAATAGCAGGGGGTACTAGTCAATTAACAAATATTTATAGTCGCTTTATGGTAGACAAAGATGCAGCAGTTTCGTATGAAGAACGCTAAAGGTTTTACCATTATTGAACTGTTAGTGGTGATGGTTGTTTTTTCAGCTTTAATTGCGTCAGCATATATGTCTACATCTGTATATTTACAAGCTGTTTCTAAATCTAAAAACTATAAGGAGCTTGGATACCAAAGGCTTTCTGCTATAACGTTAATTGATAAATCTATTAAATCGATGAGTGATTATTATGTGGAAACAGACACTTATAAAAGTAAAATGATGGTGCCTTACGTTAAAGGAACTGCTACAAATCTCACCTACATCTCTCACTTTTCAATTTTTGGATTTGAGTCAGATGTTATTGTACAACTTAACTTACTTGACAAAAATAATGGAACACAAATTCAAATTTCTGAATCTCCTATAACTCGAAATATTGTTCGTCGCTTAGCAGATATTAATGAAACTGATGTGTCAAAAGTTGTCCTAAATATTGATGAATTAGTGACGTTATCTTATTTACATAGAAAGCCTTTTAATAAAGACATTTCTTTAAGAGGAATAGAAAATGGTTATCAAGATGTTTTTTATTCAACAGTAGAAAGAGGTCTTCCCAAAGCCGTGCGTTTAAATTATGTTTCAACTGGACACTCAATGACATTTTTACCATTTATTTTAAATAGCCGTAAAGCAATTAAAATTAATAGCTTCTTTAATAATGTTGAAGACTAAAATGCACACTCATACTAGGCAAAAAGGTGTTGCATTAATTATTTCACTCGTTACAAGTATTATTCTTGCGTTAATTGTTTCCTATTTTGTTTGGCATAGCCAGCAAATTATAAAGACACAGTTTTTAATGCAAAATAAAATCAGTGCTGAACTAGAAGCAGATTCTGTGCTAAGTCATGCAATTTTTGATTTTGTTAAGCACCGTAGTGAGTTAGCAAATAATATTATTACCACTAAGTATCCCGGTTGGAACCTCTACGGAAAACCGTTTGTTTTAAGCTCAGGCGCATCTCTATCAATTAGAAGTGAAGCAAGTAAAATATCATTGATTCCTACTGACTATCAATTAATTGAGCTGTTATTACGCGGTATTATAGAGGATGAAATAGAGGGTAAAGCAATAAAGAACATTGAAATAGATCAAGTTATTGCTCGATTAAAAGACTGGCAAGACTCCGATCAGTTTGTTAATTTAAATGGTCTTGAGGGAGATGGTTATAGTCGCTTAGGGTTGTTAAAACCAAGGGATTTCTATATTCAATCAATTGATGAACTTATGCTTATTCATGGGTTTAAACAAGAATGGCTTGATAAAATACGTGATCACGTGTCTCTTTTTACTTTAACTGATTTTAATGTTCGATTATCCCCTAAACAATTGATAGAATGGTTATATAACAGTGATCAAGCTGCCGTTATCGCAGAGCAAAGGGGAGAAAGGGATGAAGAGAGTGTTTTATCCCATTTAAAAAGAGTATCCCCTTTATTATCACAACAAAGCATAGAAAATAAATTAATACAAACAATCGAATTAGAAGTTAATATTTCGTTAGATCAAGTAAAAGTGGTGAAAAAGGTCGTATTCTCAACAAAAGTAGCGTTGGATAGTCCCTACCCATATGAAATCTGGCACTGGGAATCATGAGTTAATGTACAAAATAAAGGCTAACCTTAAAAGCTATCTATTATCTAAGTTAGCTTATTTTTCTGAAGACAAACTTTCACCCTTGACTGGTTCAGGGCTTGAGCAAGTCGTTGCTGTTATTGTCAAAAAATCTCACTTTTTTGAAACAGAAAAAACATACCCTATTAGTAATAAATTACATGTAGTGAAAGCACTCAATCTTGAGTCTAGTTCATTATGCCCCTTTGAGGATGCTGGCTTTTTTTATGATTTAGAAAAAACTGAACAAGGCTATAAAGCTCATTTTTGGTTTTATAAAAAAAGTTTATTAATGAAAATTAATGGATTACTTAGTAAGAAGGCTATTTTCTTATTTCCTGAGAATTTTTTGATTGCCAAAGCATTACCTGTGGAAAAAATAGCTTTTATAGAAGATGGCAATTATTGGGTTAGTAATGTTTCAAAACAAAAAAGCTTTAAGATTGTAAAGAATAATATCGTTTTATTGAAAGATAAAGAAAATAGCATTTTAATAAATACTTTAGCAGAGAAGTTTACATTATTTACTCAAGGCTTGTATAAAGCGCTGCCCTTATTACTAAACTTTAAATTAACAAATACTAAAACAAAGGATGGCAGTTGTCGTTATTGTCAATTTATACAAAATGCTTTCATTGCAACTTTTCTTTATTTAGTCAGCTCAAGCGTTTTGATTAAAGGTATAGACGTTTTTTATCAAAATAAAATACAAACCAATAAAGAACGGATAGCAGATTTTTTGAAAGTCCAGGCAAGCTTTCAAACAGAACAAAAAACTTATAAAGAATTAACAGTCGGCTTTGAAGGTAATGTGAGTCCTAGCTCTATTTTTAATTTGTTAGCATTAACAACATCAAGTTATACATTAGAACGTATAAGTACAAGAGATAACGCTGTATTTATTACCGCTATTAGTGAAGAGCCATTAGATGTTTTAGAAGATATGATTAACCTTGAACACATTGAAAATGTTCACTTTGCTAATAAAGTATCGGATATAAATATTGATAATTTTAAGCGTTTTACAATAACCTACCAACGTTAACCTTTATGAATCTAAAAAATATTACACAGCATCCTGACTTTATAAAGTATCAAGGCGCAATTTATTTGTTGTCTTTTTTACTTTTTATTAAAATAATTGCTTTGCCTCTATTGTCTACTCAAGAGCAATGGTTAGAACATATATCTATCAATGCGCTACAAATAAAATCATCTGAATCAATTCAATTGTCGCAAAATAACTTGATATTGCTTACTAGCCAGCTTAAAGCTGAAATAAAAAAAGCTAAACAGACAATGCTAAAGCCAGGTAAAAGTGAATTAGTGCAAATAGCATTACTTAAGTCATTGCAAGAGTTAACACAGACGTTGAACTTGAAAATAGTAAGTCATCAGTGGGATAAAGTAACCGTGAATGATTTGTTAGACAAAAACACCCTAACCATCCATGTGTCGGGTGAAGGTGTTGTTATACAGTCATTTCTACATTCCATCGCTAATAGTGATAATTTATGGAATTTAGAGTCACTTAAATTAACTGAAATTAATAGCCGAGGTTCATTATCAGGTAATTATAACTTAAGCTTGTTAATTTCAACGATGCAATTACGGAAAGCGTTATGAGTAGGCTAATAATAATAGCTTTACTGCTAATTTACTTGCTAATAGATGTTATGTTCAGATTAAGTGAACTCGACTTTAACCAAGGTAAAATAAAGAACAATGCAAATTTTGATAATAAATTAACGTTAAAGCAAAAGGCTACTGTTATAGACTTTAGAGCTGATATTTTCCCAACTTCATCAGGAGGGTTTAATAAGGCACAAGGTAATACCGCTTTATTATCATCAGACACTATCACTTTCGACCAAACTCAAATTAGGCTACTGGCTATTAGTTTAAAAAACAATGTACTATATGCGACTTTCAAAGGTTCGCAAGAAAAACCTGTAGAAGGCTTTGGTCATTATTATCATGCGAGTAAAGGCGAAGATGTGCTCGGTGCTACGCTAATGAATATAACCTCAAATACAATAGAACTACATGTGAAAGAACAAAAGTTTACCCTAAATTTATTCAACTCAGGTGAAAGCAATGCCGTTAAGTAAAGTTTCCTTATTTTTTATTTCAATATTCGCATTGTCTAGTTGTGCAACTAACAATGAACAAGTGTTAAATGTGCCAACTTCAGTACTAAAAACCAATCAAAAATCAGCAGATAAAGTTGAGAAACCTCAAAATGTAAAAGAAAATGATGTAATACAAAAGTACATGATACTCGAAGGCATTAAAGTTGAGGAACAGGCTAGAATATTTGAAAGTAAAAGTAACGAATTACTAGGTCAATTAAGTGGTGATGAAAATATACAAATAGCTATTAACGAAATGCAGTTGAATGACTTTATTCACTTAATTTATGGTGAACATCTTGGTTTGAGCTACGTGCTAGATGAATCTATTTCAAAGTTAACGAATCAAACCATGACACTTAATTTGCAAGATAAAGTTAGCCAGCAAAAGTTATTTTCATTATCTACACAATTACTCGCTAAAAGCAAAGTTCAGTTCGACTCTCGCGATTCAGTATTGTTTTTCTTTGTCAATAAGCAGAAAAGTAGTAAAGGAAAATTTAGCTTGGGGGTTGGTAGGGAACAAAACGATATTCCTGTAGGATCTGATGAACGCATAGCGCAACTTGTTCCTATTCTTTACACCGACTGGGATGCTTTAAGCCAAGTGGTTGGTACCTTAATTAATATTCGTACTCGCTGGTTACCTGAGCGTAATGCTGTACTCGCGATAGGCAATGCTAAAGAAGTAGGTCAGTTTTTAAGAATAATAAACACCTTTGATTTACCTAATGCCAAAAATAAGTTTATTGCCCTTCATGAGTTTACCTATATTAATGTAGAAGAATTTATTTCCCAGTTAACTGAGTTGTTACTAGCTGAGGGAATTGATGTAGAAAATAAAAATGCACGATTAGTTTTTACCCCTTTATTGCAACGGAACGCTGTTATTGTTCATAGTGTCAATGAGTTGATTTTAAAACGAATTGGCTATTGGACCAAGATATTAGATAAACCTTCACCAACCTCTAAAAAGCGGTACTATACTTTCAACCCTGAAAATGCCAATGTTGATGATATAGGTGAAAGTATTGGTAACTTAATTGCTTTACAAAATACTCAAACAGCGCCCTCTACTAATTCAGCTAGTAAAAAAGGGGCTGAAAAAACATCTTCAGGTGGGAGTAAGCCCAAGCAACAGCAATCTACTGTAAGTATGGGAGTAGCGACTGATGATTTGTCTATGATGATTGACCAACACCAAAACGCCCTTATTTTTTATACAACACCAGCAAAATATCATGAGATACTCCCTCTGTTGCAGAAGATGGATCTTGTTCCTAAGCAAGTTGTAATAGAAGCAACTATTGCTTCAGTAACTTTAGGCGATTCGTATCAGCAAGGTATAGAGTGGTTTTTAAATAATACCTTGGGCGAGAGTAATGTTAGAAAACAAGTAACTTTAGACAAAGGGATAACCTTCAGCGTTGCTAATTTTGATTATTCGGTTGTGTTACAGTTATTAGAGAGTGAAAGTAAACTTAATATACTCTCTAATCCTCGTTTAGTAGTTAAAAATGGAGAATCAGCTTCACTTAATGTCGGACAACAAGTGCCCATTCTTACTCAGCAAAGCTCAAATAATAGTGGCGATTCCGACACAATTATTCAATCAGTACAATATAGCTCTACTGGTGTATCATTAAGTGTTACACCCACTATAAGTGGTAAAGGAGTGGTGTCGCTTGCTGTAACACAAACTGTCTCGTCTGCTCAAGCCAATACGTTATCTGACATAAGCTCTCCTGTTATTGCTAATCGCACAATTACGACTACTGTGCTGGCAAGAAGTGGTCAAACCATTGTGCTAGGCGGTTTAATTCAAGAAGATACTAGTGTTAGTAGTAGTGGCGTGCCTTTCTTTCAAGACATTCCTATTATTGGCGATTTATTTATCAGTAAGTCTGAAGAGAAAACACGTTCAGAGTTAATTATACTACTTACCCCGAAAGTGCTTAGTGACGGGGATGATATTGAAAATTTAATTCGTGACTATTCAAGAAATTCAGCAGAAATAAAGTTTAATTAGTCTCTGATTTACGGCAAATGAAGGTGATTTGATCTAAATTAATCTATGTAGGTTAAAAAACACCCGAAAGGTCTTTTTAAAGTCATTAAGTACTTGTTTCTCTTTGATCTAAGTGCTTTAATGTGCATAGCAATGTTCTGCTATTATAGATAATAAAGTTAAGCTGGTTGATTAATAATTGCGCTTTCTTTATTTGGATAACATTGCCTTAGTAAAAAAATACCGGAATGATATTAAAGAGTTGACAAGGTATTTTTTTTTTGTTCAAATCTTGCTTGAACAAACCTGTGTGAAACTTTTGTCTTATCTCGAGACTTAGGGCAAAGGTTTTGCTCAAAAATTAAATGTTCATTAATTTATAAATTAAATAATATATAGGAAATAAAATGAAATTAAATAAATCTATCCTAGCACTAGCTGTTTTAGGTAGTTTTGCAGCGAGCAGTGCTATGGCAGCAAGCTCAAATTTATCAGCTGTTAATCACGCTAATGATCCAGAAACAGCAAATGCCGATTTAACAACAGAAGCTAATACACTTAAGATGATTAATGCTGAGTATCGTTTTTTCGCAAATGATTCTCTTGACGTTGATTATGATGTATCAAATAACCCGGGTACAGGTACTGCTGATCGTGCTGTTGTTTATACACCAGCAGTTGCGCTTTCACAAGGTACGTCTTTGATCGTGAATTTTGCTAATGGTGGTGTAGCCCCTGATGCAACCATGTTTTTAGCTATTTATGATGAAGCTGCTGGTGGTGGTACAGGTGAGTGGATTCAAATAGCAACATTGTCTGATTTTACCTCAGTTACCGCAACAGATACAACGCCATACTATTCAGAGTTGAAGTTCTTAGTTGATACCAGTAATACCCTTGCTGCATCACAATATACACGTACTGATGCTGGTGTTGCTAATGTGGTTGGTGCTGACACTGACCCCATTCCTGCTGATACTTTAATCCAATTGTTTACTGATAATGGTAATTTTGATGTTATTGTCAGTGGTGATGACCCTTCAGTAGATTTACCTGTTTTTGTTGTACCTGATGGTTCTGCTAACGGTACAGAAGTAACAGCTCAAGTTACTGGTGCAAAAGATGATTCTTCTAACGACTTAACAGCTCCTTTAACAGATGCAGTTACCACTGTTAAATTGGTTGATGGTCTATCTTACACCATGACAACTGTTGCAGATTCTACTATTGATGTTGAAAATGCTGTATTATCTCGTGGTGGTTTTGTAGTTGAAGCGGGTGGTGATACACCTTCTGTTGTTGAGTCAGAATCTAAAGCTATTTTAACTAACACGGCTGAATACACTTGGGTTCTTGATGATGCGACTGATACATTTGTATTAAAGCTTGATCGTGTTGAAGGTGACCAAGGCGTAACTGATGTTGAATTAGGTGGCACAGACCTTACAGCATCTGTTCTTGATTCTAGTTGGTCTTTAGCTTCAAATATGGATGCTGATGATTTATTAGTTTCTGCTGACTTTGAAATTTTTGTTAATACTACTGATAATTCGACAGTTAATGCTACGACTCCTCTTGTATTAGCAACAGGTGATTGGAAGTATACATTAACAATGGACCCTGATGCTGCTGATGCTGAACCTGTAGATGTTCCTTCTTTTGAAGTTGAACCTGCTACTACTTCACACATTTGGGGTATTAACGGTATGCAAGCTAAAGTGCCGTACGTTTACTCTATTAATTCAGCTGGTTGGACTTCAGTAATGAAGTTTACTAACGAATCAACTACTGGTGCTGCTGCTGATATCCGTATGGATATTGTAGTATATGATGCAACTACTGGTGTTTCTGTTATACCTACTGGAACTGAGTTCACAAACGTATCTTTAGGTAATGTTGACTCGCAAGGTCAAGCTGCTTATTTAGGTAGTGATATTGTTACGGCAATCAATGCACAAACACCTAATACATTAGACGCGGCAACTAACTATCACTTTGGTGTTACGTTTACTGTTGTAGCTCCTCAAAACAGTGTTCATTTAGCGGTGCAGAACAAGTCTCCAGACTCACGTGCTGATGCACCTGTTCTTTACAACATCAACGAAGTTTGTACTGTAACTACTGTTGATCATGATACTGGTAACGTTGCTGCTGATGGTTCTGATTTAAGTTCACAAGAATCTTGTAAAGCTAGCCGTGTATGGCAATAAGCTTAATTAACGTTGTAAAGTAATTATGTAAATAATGCTTATATGTTAATGATAAAAAGAGCACTTAGGTGCTCTTTTTTTTGTTGTTTTATTTGTTAGATACTTAGGGATAAAAATTGATATAATAAAAATATTGCTCCTACAAAGTATGAAACTCGTTTATTTCTAGATAAAAGAATAACAATGAGCAAGCCATAGTGAGAACGTTACAATGAAGAAAATAGCGATAGTAGGTGCTAGTGGGCATGGCAGAGTGGTTGCTGATTTAGCCGAAATGTGTGGTTACCAAGTGTTTTTTTTTGATGATAGCTTTCCTAATCTTAAACAAATTGCCCATTGGTCTGTTATTGGCTCATTTTCTGACTTACTAAATCAAAATCAAAATCAAAATCAAGGCCAAAACCAAAAACTTGCTTTTGATTATGCAATAGTTGCTATTGGTGATAATGAAACCCGTTCTAAATTAAGTGTTCAATTAAGAGCATTAGATTTTATTTTACCAGCGCTTATTCACCCATCTGCGGTTGTTAGTCAATATGCGGTAGTTGAATCTGGTAGTGTGATATTTGCCAATGCCATAATCAATGCTTTTGCTAAAATAGGCTCTGATTGCATAATTAATACCGGTACCATTGTTGAGCACGATTGCATTATAGACAATGCAGTTCATCTTAGCCCCAATGTGGCTTTAGCAGGAGCTACTAAAGTAGGTACAGCTACTTGGTTAGGAATAGGCTCTGTAACTAAACAGGGAGTTGAAATAGGTTCTCATAGCATTATCGGGGCAAACTCTACCGTACTAACTAATATCTCTGCTAATGTAACCGCTGTCGGTAGTCCTGCAACCGTTAAAAAATGTTAATATAGGAATCTTCCCTAGATGTTAAATACTCAATTTTCCCCTTGGCCGAGTTTTACTCAAGAAGAAGCTGATGCGACTTCTCGTGTACTGTTATCAAATAAAGTTAATTACTGGACTGGCCAAGAAGGGCGTGAATTTGAAAAAGAATTTGCAAAATTTTCAGAGGCTAAATACGCTGTTGCAGTTGCTAATGGTACCTTAGCATTAGATTTAGCGCTTGTAGCATTGAATATAGGCGCTAGAAACGGTGGTAGTGTAGATGATGAAGTTGTTGTTACCTCTCGTACATTTTTAGCTTCTGTTAGCTCTATTATTATTGCTGGGGCTACACCTATATTTGCAGAGGTTGATTTCAATAGCCAAAATATTTGTGCAGAAACTATTAAAGCAGTAATAACTAAAAAAACTAAAGCGGTAATAGCTGTTCATTTAGCTGGAATGCCTTGTGAGATGGATGACATTATGACTTTAGCTAATGAGTTTGATTTAGTTGTCATTGAAGATTGCGCTCAAGCTCACGGTGCTAAATATAAAGGTAAGTCTGTTGGCTCTATTGGTCATATCGGTGCTTGGTCCTTTTGCCAAGACAAAATAATGACTACCGGTGGTGAAGGTGGAATGGTAACCACTAATGATAAGTCTTTATGGAATAAAATGTGGTCATACAAAGATCATGGGAAATCATGGGATTCTATTTATAATAAAGAACATCCCCCTGGGTTTCGTTGGCTTCATGAAAATTTTGGTACCAATTGGCGTTTAACTGAAATGCAAGCTGCTATAGGGCGCATTCAACTACAACGTATGCCAGCATGGTTTGAAAAACGCAACAAGCACGCAGCCGAAATTGAGTATATACTTGCCAAACTTGATTTAATTAGACTAATTGATGTTCCTGATTATATTGAACACGCACAATATAAATATTATGCATTCATCAATCCTGAGTTATTGGCTACTGGCTGGTCGCGTAATCGTATAGTTAGCGAAGTAAATGCATTAGGAGTGCCTTGTTATCAAGGTTCATGCTCTGAAGTGTATTTAGAAAAAGCATTTGATAATACTGACTATAGACCTAAGACTCATTTGAAAATTGCTAGAGAGCTAGGTGAAACGAGTTTGATGCTTTTAGTGCATCCCACCTTAACAATGGGTGAAATGCAAAAAACCTGTTTTGTTTTAGAGCAAGTACTTACCAAGGCAAGGAGAAATTAAATTACCGCAGGGAGCGTGGATTTGTTTATAATGTATAACTTCCTACCACTATACTTTTCAATATTAATGGACTAAATGGGTAGTTCTAATTTTGTATAAAGTTATTTGGATTAATATCGTAATATGAGTGTGTCTAATTGTTCTATGAATATTTTACTTAGAGCCCCTCGCCCGGTAAAACGTGTTATTAGTGTTTTTGCGGATTTATTTTTTGTTGGCGTTGCTTTTTGGGCTGCTATGCTGGTTAGACTAGATGATCTTGCTATATTCACCAATCATCAGTTTTGGTGGTTACTTTTTTCCTTAATACCTATATCTCTCTTTATTAATGTAAAACTTGGTTTATATCGAGCTGTAATTCGTTTTATTAGTAGCAAAGCTGCAGCATCTATTGGCTTAGCTGTTACATTTTCTACGTTTGCGCTAATTTTACTTTCATTTTATTTACATGTGTCCTTACCAAGAACAGTGCCTGTAGTTTTTGCTGCTTTTTTGATGATATTGGTCGGAGGGAGTCGTTTGTTTGTACGCACGGTTTTATCCAATAATCAAAAAGACAAGAGTAAAGAGCCAGTAATAATTTATGGCGCAGGTTCTTCTGGTCGCCAATTAGCACAATCCCTTATTCAAGGTAATGAATATATCCCAATTGCATTTATTGATGATGATGCAAGAATTCAGAAAAGCAGTATTCAAGGAATTATAGTTTTTAGTCGTGCAGATATTCAACAATTAATTAATAAATACTCTGTTAAGCGTATTTTACTGGCTATGCCGCGTGATAATAAAAAACGAATTTCTCGCTTGTTAACTAAGTTAGAAAACTTATCAGTAGAAATTCTTTCAATTCCTGGTTCTGCTGATTTAGTTAGTGGTAATGCTAAAATTGATGAGTTGCATGAAGTTTCAATTAATGATCTTCTGGGGCGTGACCTTGTTAAACCTAATCACGCGTTGTTGCAGGCTAATATAAAAAATAAACCTGTTATGATTACTGGCGCAGGCGGCTCTATTGGCTCTGAGCTGTGTCGTCAAATATTAAAGCAACACCCGTCTAAAATTATTCTCTTGGAGCTATCTGAATTTGCTTTGTACAAGATAAACGGCGAATTACAGGAGATGGCTAGTAAATTAGATTATGATTTGATTGTTGTACCTTTGTTAGGCTCTGTTCAGCATAAAAATCGTTTATTAACTATTATGCGAACTTTCAGTGTGCAAACTATTTATCATGCTGCAGCATATAAACACGTACCTGTAGTTGAACATAATGTCATCGAAGGTGTTCGAAATAACATTTTTGGAACACTCTTTGTTGCAGAAGCAGCGATAGAAGCGCAGGTTGAAACCTTTGTGCTTATATCAACCGATAAAGCAGTTAGACCCACTAACGTAATGGGTACAACCAAGCGTATGGCTGAGTTAGTGCTACAAGCGTTGGCTGAGAAAACAAGAGAAGTAAAAGGAAAAACACGTTTTTGTATGGTTCGTTTTGGCAACGTACTAGGCTCATCTGGTTCTGTTGTTCCTTTGTTTAGAGAGCAGATCAAGAATGGCGGCCCTGTTACGGTAACTCATCCTGATATCATTCGTTACTTCATGACGATACCTGAAGCCTCTCAACTAGTTATTCAGGCGGGTGCTATGGGTAAAGGTGGCGATGTGTTTGTTTTAGACATGGGCGCACCCATTAATATTTCAGACCTTGCGACTAAAATGATCCGTTTAACTGGTTTAACCGTTATAGATAAACTTAATCCTGATGGTGATATAGCTATTAAATATACAGGTTTACGTCCAGGGGAAAAATTATTTGAAGAATTATTGATAGGTGATGATATAACCCAAACGGAACATCGCCGAATTATGTCTGCTCATGAAATATGGCTACCTTGGGTTGAACTAGAGATTATATTATTAAAACTTGATGAAGCTTGTCACCAGTTCGCCCATGAAGAGATTCGTCGTTTATTACTTCAAGCACCTACTGGTTTTGCGCCTAAAGATGGTATTTGTGATTTAGTGTGGAATGCTAAAGAAAAAACTGTTTAATTTTTGTATATACCCATCACACATCAAGATGCAGAGTTTAGCATCTGAAAATCATCATTAATTCTACTTCCTAAAATATCACCTATTTTAGGAAGTGTTTGACTAAAAAACTCGTCAATTTTATCTCTAAATTCTTCGCCGTTGTAAAGTTAAGATATACTCTTAGAGGCCGTCATTCCATCGATTATTATATGTACCTTTTGAAGGGGGTATTAGTCGTTTATTTTCGAATTTAGAGGTTACTCGGTTATAGGCTTGTGCACTTTCATAAACTCTACTGCTTTTCTAATGGCTGTTTTAACTTTAGTCTCCATTTCAAAACGTTCTGAAGCAGGTAGATAAAAAGCCATATCAACTTCGTGACGAATATAGCGGGTAGGAAGCTGATTTAACACTACACAGGTTAGATCTGCAATAAAGTTTTCGTCATACTTTTCATCAAATTTTGCCGTTGAAAAATGCTGCATGACTAATTTTTCATAATAATTGTGGATATCGTCAGATATTTTCATCAGTTTCTTCGCTATAAAAAAGTGGATATACTCAAAGATAACCTGAGTTTAGCTAAAATGCTAATTTAAAAATGATATTTTGAAATTCTGTTGCTCATGCTGAGTGTGAGTTTTTTAATAACTCTAATATGTAGACAGTCACCATTTAGGGAAGCTTATATCATAAGGGCTAGTTTAGATTAATTCAGCTCAGCGGTATTAACTTAGCTGCGCTTTTCAGCCAATTCAATATCCCGTTCAATTACAGAAATAGCTTTTCGGCAACGTCCTAATCTTTGATGTAATGCCAGAACTTCGGTTGAAAGTTTGGTGCTGTCACTTGCTTTACTCTTAACTCTTTGTAATTCTCGTTCGGCAACCATGTCCATCAATCTTCGTTCAAATTCGTGGTGCTCATTAAGTTTTTGATAAAGCTGTTGGCTAGTTAACATTACTTTCTTGGCAAAATCTTTGTATTTATTCTGACTTTTTGATCTTTTGATTTTTGCTTTACTATGGGCATCAAAACTCAATTTAGCGGCTTGATGTAGCGTTGAATTAGCATGTAGTGCATTGGATATGGCGACCACTTGTTGCTCTATTTGTTGTAATAATAGTATTGAAAATTCAATTTTTTCTGCTTTTACTAAACGAGAGTATTTAGGTAACTTCTGCTGTATTTCTTCAATGTATGGGGCAAATCGATCACTTTGGCTAACGAATAACTCAGCTGAAAACAAATTATTATTTTCAATTAAACGATGCACTTTTTCCATCGCGTTTCTTTTATCTATTTGCTTGGCTTTAGTGGCTAATTGTTTTAGTAAAGCAGATAAGCGGTCTATATGACTCATAAAATTATTAAGTAGCAGATATTAAGGTTGTTATGTCGCTAGTATCCTTTATCTGACAAGAGGTTTCTAATACTTCTTTAATTTATTGGGAATATCAGCCACTTTTAAATTAATGTAACAAATTTATAACAATCAAAACTGGTGTTTTGTCCTGTTATCTTTACGAAGTTTTTTTTTGCTTGTATCTTATTGGAATTAGTGCTTTTACATTATGATATTGATGTTAGGCAAAAAAACTTATATTTTGATGGTTTTTATCAATGATATGATATTTATTTGATTTTAAAGTACTTTTGAAGCTTTGTTTTTTGCTTTATTTCAAATAAAACAAAAAAACAGTGAATTTTTTGTTAAAAGTTTTCAACTGTAAAGATATATGATGACATTTAAAATTCATTTGAAATAAAGCCTTTAAAATCAGATTGTTGTTATGTTTTTGTATTTTGAGTTAATATTTGGTAAATGTAAGGTAATATGTCTGGATGTTAAAAAGTTTACCAAATGGTTATAAATGGTGTTGACGGTGTGCGTTGATCCCGTTTAATATCGTAAAGGACAGATCAGGTCGCTAGACCCGTTCAAAAAAGTTTACGAGGCAATATAGTCTCGAAACTAATTAAAATAAACAAATAAATAACAACCAATCACAAATGTGATCCAGGGAGTATACATGTATAACAATAGCAAAATAGCTAAGGCCATTCGCCTAGCCATGATGTTTGGTGCTGCTGCAACCGCATCAATATCTACTTCAGCATTTTCAGCTGAAGAAGTGAGCGTAGAAGAAGCGGTAGAGCGTATTCAAATTACAGGTTCAAGTATTAAAAGAACGGATATGGAAGGTTCTTTGCCTCTTATAACAATAACGGCAGAAGATATTACTAGATCAGGAGTGATTTCTGTTCCTGATCTAATTGCAACACTTCCTGCAATGCAAGGTTTCAGTACTTCTGCTGATTCAGTTGGCGGTGACGGTGGCGGAGTGAATTCAGCCGCTCTACGTGGCTTAGGCGATCAATACACTTTAGTATTATTGAATGGTCGTCGCATGGCATCCTCAGATACAGGCGGTGTGATCGATCTTAACCAGATCCCTTTAAGTGCAATAAAACGCGTTGAGGTATTAATGGATGGTGCTTCTGCACTTTATGGTTCTGATGCTATCGCTGGTGTTGTTAATTTTATCTTAAAAGATGATGCTCAAGAAACAACATTTAATATTCGTACTGATAAACCTCAAGAAAAAGGCGGGGAAAGTTTTAATTTTAGCATTAGTTCAGGTTATGGTGATTTAGACAAAGACGGCTTTAATGTTATGTTTGCTTATAGTCATGATGAGCAAAATTCACTTAAATCTAAAGATCGTGATTTTGCAAAAACAGGTATTTTAGATTTTACACATAATGATCAAGATTATACATTAGTGCAAGGCTCAGCAAATGCAGGGCCAGGTAATGCTTACCTTAAATTTCTACAATACAATGATGATGGTAGCGTTAAATTTAATAATAAGTTAGATGATGAAGGCAACCCAATTGATGGCGAATTTACAACAACACCAAATACTGCCTCACGAAATTTTAACCCTTTTCGTGAAGCAAATGGTGCATGTGGTCTAAATAACGCTCCTGAGGGTTCGACATGTAAATTCGATTATACTAGTACTTTAGAGATTTTTCCTGAAACTAGCCGTGATAATGTTTTTGTTCAAGGTATTGCTGAACTGTCTGATTCAATAGAGTTATATTCAAGTGTAGCTTGGTCCTCATTTCAAATGACAACTAAAATAGCGCCTTACCCAACAGGTGGTTTTTCTTTAGATCCTACATCACAGCTTGTTGCAGATGAAATTCTGCCTTACCTAACAGAGGATGAAACTGCTGCTCTTGCTGCAGATCCAAATTATTTAAATAGTGTTGTTGGACGCTGGCGTGTATTACCTGGTGGTAACCGTACTGATGAATGGGATACTGAAACTATTAATTTCACCACAGGACTTCGAGGTGATTTTAATGACATTAATTATGATGTTGCAGTTACATATGCAAGTGCAACTCGCGACCAAAATCGAGTAACAGGTTATCCAATTGAAGCTACATTTTTACCGCTAATTGAGTCTGGTGCCATTAATGTTTTTGATGAGTTTGCTAATTTAAGTGATGAACAAAACCAAATGGTAAAAGATACCATGTATAGTGGTGGTTGGGAGTCAACAGACACCAGTTTGCTATCTTTTGAAGGTACTGCTTCAACAATGGTTGCCAAATTACCTGCAGGTGATGTGTATATTGGTGTTGGCGGTGACTATCGTGAGCAAGAGTTCACACGTCGTCGCTCGCAAGCTAACAGCGATGCAATAATTTTGTTTGAAGCACCAACCGCTGAGTTTGATTTATCACGTGAAACCTATGGTATGTTTATTGAGGCTGTTATCCCTGTATGGGATACGCTGGAAATAACAACAGCTCTTCGTTATGATAATGTTGGTGCAGTAACTGATCATGACCGTTCAAATCTTGTTGTTAATAAAGACGTAGATGATACTACGTATAAAATAAGCGCAACATATCGTCCAAATGAAGATTGGTTATTAAGAGCATCAGTTGGTACTGGCTTTAAAGCTGCAACCATGAAAGAAATTGGCTCACCACGTGAAGACTTTGGTGTTACTTCTGGAACATTCGATTGTCCTGCAGGTTTGAGAGCTGAATTGATTCCTCTTTGTGAGCCTGAAAGCTTTCAGTACCAAGTATGGTTAGAAGGTAATGCTGCATTGAAACCAGAGAGATCAGAGCAACTCTCTGCTGGTTTTGTTTATGCACCTACTAATGACTTTAGTTTTGGTATGGATTACTGGAGTGTTGATCTTGAAGATCAAGTTACACGTTTGACTGAAGCCCAAATTTTTGGCGATGCAGTAAAATACGACCGTTTCTTCACAACTAAGCCTAATTTAGGTACAGGTGGTGATGATTTAGCTATTACTCAAGCGGCAATAAATATTGGTAAATCAGAAAATAGCGGTATTGATTGGGCATTGAATATGAATACTGAACTCAGTTTTGGTACTTTAACTACCTCTTTCACGGGAACTTATATCACTGAGAGTCGAAGCTTACGTTCTGGTACAACAGATCAGTGGGACTCAAGTTTAGGTCGATTTGGCTCTGATGATGACGTTGTTTTTGATGTACAAGCTCAAATTAATAACACCCTAATAATGGATGATTTTGCACATACGTTAAACATTAGCTATAGAAGCGGTTATGAGGATCAACTTCAGTCTGGAGGCTCTGTTCGTTTAGGTGATGATATCAGCACCGATGCCCCTGATATTCAATTGTATGTTCCTTCTTATTGGAAAGTAGATTATTTAACTCGTTATAACATTAATGAAAGTGCTAGTGTTATATTTGGTATTAATAATTTGTTCGATAAACAACCACCTTTATCATTGCGTACTTCTGGTGCTGGTCATCAGGTCGGTTATGATCCTCGTTATGTAGATGTATTAGGACGTACATTCTACCTATCTGGCGAATATACTTTTTAATATTAATTAAAATATAGTTAAGTAATTACTTAAAAGTGATTAATAGGGCCAACAGTGTAATTACTGTTGGCTTTTATTTATTGGATATGAGAATAAAATCCAGTGAATTAGAAAATCAAATTTCATACCATAATCATAATGTAGAATATTAATTTTTTTAGGGCTTAAGTAGACAATAAAGCGTTTCTTTTTATTGCTAAAGTTAGCTTTAAACATTAGTTTTGTGGTTGGTTCAATCTTAATAATCAGATATTATTCAATACTATACTTGGAGTTTTTATTATTTAATTAATCTGAATTTATTAAGGTTTCTCGTCTTGTATATACATGTGCAACATTTAAAATCGCAAAAAAGTTAATATTTATTTAACTTAAAATCATAGATTGATTTTGAGAAAAACATAAATAAATTTGACTTACTACGAACAAGTTAGTAAAACATACGCTGACAAAATATTTGTACCTTTAAGTTGGATATTTTGCACGCAGTTAAAACAACTTTAAAACCCACCTTGACAGTTTGTTTGTCATTTGGGATTATTAAAAGGTTGTATACATAAAAAGTTACATATAAAAAAAGTTACATAAAAAAACGATAGATTTTATATTTGCGGTAACAAAAATCTTTGTTATCAAAATTTAAATAGCAATTGGTTGGGAACTATGTCCAGAGTAAGTAAGAAAAGCCTCATCGCTACGGCAATGGTTGGCGCACTAGCACTAGCAGGTAGCAATATCGCTGCTGCAGATGCATTAACAGATCTTCAAAAAGCTGAAGCTAAAATATTTAAGCAATCAGCTAAATCACAAGCCAAAGTCAATACTATATACGAGCAAACGCAAGATCTTCTTGCCGAGTATCGTAATACTGTTGATGAAGGCGATGTTTTACGTGGTTATAACGATCACGTGCAACGTATGGTTAATGATCAAAAAGCGAATATCGCATCATTGCAAAAGCAAATTGATGGTATCGATAAAATTAAGCAAGGTGTTGTACCGCTAATGTACAAAATGATAGACACCTTAGAAACATTCATTGACTTAGATGTACCAATGAATATTGAACGTCGTAAAGAGCGTGTTGCTAATTTACGTGATGTGATGACTAACTCAAACGTAACTACGTCTGAGCAGTTTCGTTTAGTACTTGAAGCTTATGAAATAGAAGCAGGTTACGGCACTATTTTTGATGCTTACCAAGCAGAAATTGACTTTGGTGGCACTACCCTAACAGCTGATTTTGTTCACATGGGACGTATCGCGTTTGTTGCACAATCATTAGACGGAAAACACTCTTGGTTATGGAACAACGAAGGCCGCGTGTGGGAAGAGTTAGGTGACGAATATTTAAAACCTATCAAAGATGCTGTTGCTATGGCACGTAAGCAACTTCCAATGGATCTAACTAAATTACCAGTATTTGCAGCAGGAGCAAAATAATGAAAAAAATTATTAATTTTGTAACATTAGCCGCAATAATGACTGCTGGCTTAGTAGCAACCACACAAGCAAATCAGTTAGATGATTTACTTAAGCAAGTTAAAGCTGATCGTGTATCAGAAGCTAAACTTGATAAAAAACGCGAAGCTGAATTTAAAAATGCTCGTTCTGATAAGCAAGCTTTATTAAATAAAGCTAAAAAAGACTTAGCGAACCAAGAAGCACGAAATAAGCGTTTAACTAAAGAATATGCGGCTAATGAAATTAAATTAGCACAAAAGGAAGTTGAACTAGACAATGCTACCGGTACGTTAGGTGAAATGTTTGGTGTTTCTCGTGCAGCAGCAGCAGGTGCTTACGGTCAAATTGCTACTTCAATTGTCAGTGCTGAATTCCCAGGTCGTGGCGAAGCACTTAACCGCATCGCTAACGCAAAAGCTATTCCTGCATTAGAAGATCTTGAAGAGTTATGGTTTGCCTTGCAAACTGAAATGACTCAATCAGGTAAAGTTTCTAAGTTTAGTGTTGAAGTGACGAACTTAGATGGTTCTAAATCTACTGAAACGATTACGCGTGTTGGTACTTTTAACTTAGTATCTGATAATGGTTACTTAACTTACAACGATGAAGTAGGTCAAGTACAACCGTTACCTAAGCAACCAGCGGGCTACATTGCTGAAACTGCTTCAGGATTCTTCAACAGTGACTCTGGTTATAGTGCTCTTTATGTTGATCCTTCACGTGGTGGTATTTTATCACTTGAAACGCGTAAGAAAACGCTAGAAGAGTTCTTCCACGAAGGTAAAGAAGTTGGTTATGCCATCACTGTTCTTTTGATTATTGGTTGTATCATTGCCCTTGAACGTTTAATTGTTCTTGGCGGTATGAGTTCTAAAATAAAAGCACAAGAGAAAAACCTTAGTACCCCTAATGAAAACAATCCATTGGGTCGTTTACTTAAAATTTTCCATGATAACAAATCAGTAGATGCTGAAACATTAGAGCTAAAACTTGATGAAGGTATTTTACGTGAAACGCCTAAAGTAGACCGCGGTGTTAATTTAATCAAAATGTTTGCTGCCATTGCACCGTTAATGGGTCTATTAGGTACAGTAATCGGTATGATTATGACGTTCCAAACGATTACTTTATTTGGTACGGGTGACCCGAAAATTATGGCTGGTAATATCTCACTAGCACTAGTTACAACAGCATTAGGCTTGATTTGTGCATTGCCACTTATTCTTATCCATTCAGTTGTTGCTGGTAAAGCAAAAAGCGTTTTACAAAAACTAGATGAGCAGAGCGCAGGTTTAATTGCTGCGATTGCTGAGAAGGAGTCTAAATAATGTTATTCCTGATAGAGCTTTGGGAATCTGTCAGGGGTTTTGTTGCGACTGGCGGTAACGTACTTTATGTTGTTGCCTTCGCACTCTTATTGATGTGGATTATGATGATTGAACGTTATTGGTTCTTATCATCAATCTACCCAGCAATGAAAAACGATATCGTTTCTCGTTGGGATGCACGCACAGACACTACGTCTTGGTATGCACATCGTATTAGAGAGACTTGGATTTCCGAAGCAAATGAACTGCTTGAACAGCGTATGATCACCATCAGAACATTAGTGGCAATGTGTCCATTAATTGGTTTGTTGGGAACGGTAACCGGTATGATTGGTGTGTTTGAAACAATGGCACAACAAGGTACAGGTAACCCGCGATTAATGGCGGCAGGTATATCGCAAGCAACTATTCCGACAATGGCGGGCATGGTAGCAGCACTATCTGGCGTGTTTTTTAGTTCAAGACTAGACGCTCAAGTTAAACTAGCAAAGGCTAAACTGGTTGACAGTTTACCTCATCACTAGAGAGATATTTTCATGGCACGTAAAAAGATTCGTGAGGACGAAGAAGCGGTAATTGATATGACACCGATGCTCGACATCGTATTTATCATGCTGATCTTCTTCATCGTAACTACTTCTTTTGTTAAAGAAGCAGGTATTGAAGTAAATAAACCTAAAGCAGCACAACAAACTAAACAGAAAAACGCTAACATCTTTGTAGCAATAAAAGATAACGGTGAAATTTGGTTAGATAAAGGTCGTGTTGATATCGAACGTGTTGGTGCAAGGATTGAAAAATTACTTGCTGAACAACCAACTGATGTCGTTATTATCCAAGCTGACAAAAATGCTAAACATGGCGTTGTTGTTAAAGTAATGGATGCAATTAAAGAAGCAGGAAGTGGTCTTAGAATATCCATTGCTGCAGCTAAGGGGTAGAGTATGGGACGCTTTTTAGTATCAATACTACTAGGCGCTGTGGTTACCTTTGGTTTATTTGCTTTTATGGCTTTCCTTGTTTCTAGCGGTGATAGAACTAAGGATGAGGCACAAGAGAATATAATCGTAGAAGTTAATACTACGCCACCAAAGTCTTCTGCAGAGACACGCCGTCGTGTTCCGCCTCCACCACCTCCGCCGCCTAAAGCGCCACCAAAGCAAGCGGCTCCAGAGCCTGAAGCAAGTAATGATAGTGGTGGTTTGCAGTTTAATATGCCGAGTGTACAGTTATCTGGTGCATCAACGGGATTATCTGCTCCTGGTGCTGGTTTTGGCCGTGACGGAGATGCAACACCAATAGTTCGAATAGAGCCTAAATACCCTATTCAAGCAGCTCGTGATGGTAAAGAAGGCTGGGTTAAGCTTTCATTTACAATTAATGAGATTGGTGGTGTTGAAGACGTTAAAGTGATGGAAGCAAAACCTAAGCGTGTTTTTGACAAAGAAGCTAAGCGTGCATTAAGAAAGTGGAAGTACAAACCTAAAGTTGTTGATGGTAAACCATTGAAACAGCCAGGTTTAACAGTGCAACTTGACTTTAAAATGGACGGAGGTAAGTAATGAGTTTACATAAAAAAACGTTTAAGCAATTTACCTTTAAGAAATTATCAACTTCTTTAGTTGTTGTCGCTTCAATTCTTGTAGCTCAAGTGCCTTTTGCAGATAATGCAATGGCTGCGGGCGCTAAACAAGAAGAAAAGAAAAAACGTCCTACTCAGCTTGTTGGTCCATCGGTTGGTAAAAAAGTTCAAAAAGCCTTTGAATTTTACGCTGGTGACGAAAAGAAGGGTATTGAGTCTGATATAGATGGTGCCTTAGCTGTTTTGTTGGATATTAATGCCAAGAAAGATTACGACAAAGCTTATGTTGCACGTTTTATTGCCGTTATGTATGCCACTAAAGGGAGCCAAGAGCAAGAAGCTATAAAGTACTTGAAGTTAGCTGTAGCTCCTGACATTTTAAATGAAGTGGACCACGGTGAAGCGATAAAGCTATTAGCTGACTTGCAAATGCAAACCAAGGATTACAAAGGCGCATTAGTTAATTACTATGCGTGGATGGAATTTACGGGTAAAGACGATGGCAATACTTGGGTTAAAATTGCCCAAGCTAATTATGAGTTGAAACAATTAGATAAAATGATTGTTCCTGCTGATAAGGCTATCGCTGCTTTTGGTGATAAACCTAACCCAAATCCATATATATTAAAACTTACTTCATATTATGAGCGTAAAAAATATAAAGAAGCTATTGATGTATTGGAAACGGTTATTTTAATTTTTCCTGAGAATAAAACTTGGTGGACACAATTACCCATGTTTTATTTGTTAGTTGAAAATTATTCAAAAGCTGTGCAAACGCTTGATTTAGCTTATAAGCAAGGATTTCTTGAAAAAGAATCTCAGCTTAAAACGTTAGCTAATTTGTATTCTTCTACTGAAGCACCTTATAAAGCTGCTAAGTTGTTAGAAAAACACATTGCTTCTGGCGATATTACCCGTGATGATAAAAATATCTCGGCGCTAGCTAATGCTTGGCATGCGGCACAACATATTGGTACCGCTGCTAAGTATTATGGTGAATTAGCTAAATTAACTAATGAAGCTAAGCATTATCGCAAACAAGGCATGTTGTTAAAGCAAGATGAGCAATTTACTAAAGCGATCCCTGCATTGCAGAAAGCGTTAGATCTTGGTGTTAAGAATAAGGGTCGTATATACATGAGTATTGCCGAATCTTATTTTTATCTAGAGAAATACAAAAAAGCTTATGCTGCGATTAATAAAGCAATGGAAGATCCTAAGTCCCGCAAAGCGGCTAAAGGTTGGAAAGGTTTTATTGCAGATACGGCTAAGCGCAAGAAAGTTTCAATTTAGTTAGTTATTTTTAGATAACGACTAACTGATATTGAATGTTTAGAAAACCAACATAATTGTTGGTTTTTTTATATCCATTAAAAAGTTAAATAAATTGTGATTGTTTGAAATTTTATTTATTATTTGATGGTCTATGTAAAAAGTTATATAACTAATATGCACAACATATTAATAATTAAATAAAGGAAACATGTATGAATATTCTTAAAAAATCGGGTTTAGCTGCAGTAATGGGTTTATTAGCATTTTCAGTTTTTGCTAGCAATGTTGCAAAAGCAGAAACTAACCCGTTTGCTACACAAGAAATTGTAACTCTTGTATCACAAGATGGCGAAGCTAAATGTGGCGAAGGCAAATGCGGTGAAGGCAAAGCTAAAAAAGCTAAATGTGGTGAAGGAAAATGCGGTGAAGGCAAAGCTAAAAAAGCTAAATGTGGCGAAGGCAAATGCGGTGAAAGCAAAGCTAAAAAAGCTAAATGTGGCGAAGGCAAATGCGGTGAAGGCAAAGCTAAAAAAGCTAAATGTGGCGAAGGCAAATGCGGTGAAAGCAAAGCCAAAAAAGCTAAATGTGGCGAAGGTAAATGTGGCGAAGGTAAAGCCAAAGATAGTAAATGTGGCGAAGGCAAAAGTAAAAAATGTGGTGGTTAATCCACTAGGTTAAACTTTTGATACCAATAAAAAACGAGCTTAACCGCTCGTTTTTTGTTTATTCATCAGATATTTTCAGTTATTAAATGGTTAAGCTTACTGTTTAGGTTTACCAACATAGTAATAGACAGTCCACTTCTCACTAAATACGCTGTCTAGTGGCACAAAATGAGCAGATATACTGACTTTGCTATGGAGGTTGGTGAAAGTGGTTTTTTTCCCATTATCATGGCTTCTAGGCTCTTCTTTTACTTGCCAACTTGCATCTAAGCATTGTTGAGTAGTGCTAATAGCGTTTTGATAATAACCAATGGCTGTCTTTTCATCATTTTCTGAAACATTGCAAGCATAGGTCGTTTGTTCTCCTCCCCATGACCATATATGACAGTTTTCACCAACAAGGTTGTATTTCGCTTTCCAAGTATTACTTACTTTGGCTTTAATTTTTGTCATTTTTATTTGTTCAAAGCCATTATCGTAAGCTTTAATTAAGGCTGATATTTTTTGACAAGGATTGTGGACAGGTGCTATTTTTTTTTGTGCAATAGTGTTTTGGTTAACACAAGCACTTAGCAACGTGCTTGATAATATTAGTGAGAGTTTAGTTATATTATTCATCAAAATAGCTTCCTGCTATCAAAGGATATTAATAATCTAAATAATACAAAATTATCGATGATTTTAATAGTGATTAAAAACTGTTAAAATTAATCTCATGCTAAATACTAGCTTACTTTTCTTTATTAGGAATTCTTTTGAACAATAACGATGTACTTCGCCGCTTACGCTACACTTTTAATTTTAATGATAAGCAAATGGTGGCATTGTTTGCTTCTGTAGGCATGTCGGCTAGCCGTGAGCAAGTAAGTCAGTGGTTAAAAAAAGACAATGACAGTGACTTTATTAGCTGTAAAGATGTAGAACTTGCCAGCTTCCTTAATGGCTTTATCAATGAAAAACGAGGGAAAAGGGATGGGCCTCAAGCCATAGCAGAAAAAAAATTGTCAAATAATATTATTTTGACTAAATTGAAAATTGCTTTAAATCTAAAGGCAGAAGAGCTTATTATTTTGCTTGAAAGTGTTGACTTTAGATTGAGCAAACCTGAACTAAGTGCTTTTTCAAGAAAAACCGACCATCAGCATTACCGTGAATGTAAAGATCAAGTATTACGTAACTTGCTACAGGCAATTGATAAAAAATATCATGTGGCCAGAACGGAAAAGTTTATAAAAAATGACTCAGAGAATCAACGTTCTGGAAAACCACAAAGTTCAGAACGTTCAAAAAATCTTGGCAGTGCAAAAGGTTATAAAAGCAAAACTGATGAGCCTTACGTTGAGGGCGCTAGACCCAATGTGAGTGCAATTTATGTTAACCCTAACAGTGATAAAAATAGTAAGAAAGAATCTGCTCGTAAAACTTTAAAGCTCAGACCTGAAGACATTTATAAACAGCCTAATGAGTAAGAGAAAACTTGTTATGAAAAAACCATTAAAAGCGGCACTCTTTTCAGCGTTCATTTTTCCTGGTTGTGGTCAATTATTATTAAAAAAATATTATTCAGCTGTTTTTTATGCTTTTTTTGCATCTATTGGTTTATATTTTCTATTTGGTGATTTACGCTCTCGAGCGCAAGATATTGTTGATAAAGTACAACGTGGTGAAATTACTGCCGATCTTGCCAGCATAAGTGCACTGGTTCATCAACAGTCTGCAAACACAATAGAATCAATCAGTCCAGCGTTGACTATTTTGTTCATTGCTTGGTTAGTGAGTGTGGTTGAAGCTTATCGAGTAGGAAATAAACTAGCGGATATTAGGGGCTGTTGATCTTTTAAGATTGCTTTTGCAGTGATTTGTGGGTATTTATACAATATAGAGCCTTTGTCATGTGGTTATTCCACATAAAAAGGCGATAACGCCGTAAAAATAACCAACAAACGCCGTCCGAAGGATTCGGCTAAAAACGTTTTACTCATTGTTGAGTAGTATTTGCTTAGAATGACTAGGCTACACACTACTCGCCGCGATTAAACGCTTTTATCTCGAACAAAATTTAACTGCGAAGGCCAACAGACCCTAATAAAACTAGTTAATATTAACTGCTAATAAAAAAGCCCAAACATCATAATATTTGGGTTTGAATCGAGTTGTCGTTATTGGGGGTAATTATTTCCAATTGTCTTTTTTAGCGGCTTGTAACTTCTCATAGCCTTCAAGTAACTTACCATGAGTCTTGAAACCTTCTAAGCTAAGCCCCGGACAATGTAGACCGTCAAAAATCACTTTACCTTCTACCATTGCCAAACAATTATCGCTCATTTCTTTGCCATACATTAAAGCCAGCGAAGTCATATAAGGAGAAAACTCTTTATTATCACTCCATTTTATTTCTAGCAAGGCTTGCAAGCAACGGTATTTACGGGTGTTTTCTTCATTATTTTGATCAAGGTGTAATGCCCAGTTCACCCAGTCTACGGCTTGCTCGTCTTGAGCGGCGAGAGCAAGCATAGCTTTAACCTCACCAATGCGAAGGTCAAACCAGATGGTACCTGCATCAGGCGCTAAACCAATAAACTCAGCCGCCGCTAAAGCATCGTTATAACCACCTTGCTCAAGGCCTTCTAAAATATCTAACCAGTCATCATGGCCTAAGTCTTTTAGCGTTAGGAAGGCTTCTCTAAACAAGGCACCGTCATTATTGTTGTTCCATACAATTTCATCAACAGGGTAGATATCAGACATGCCCGGCACTAAAATTCGACAAGCATATACATCTAAATGGTTGTAATCAGATATATAAATATCAAAATCCATATTGTGAATAATGGTCACTAAATTATCGTACTCTGCGCCAGTATCAGCATCAAAATCCCAGTCAACAAACTCATAATCGGCAGAGTCTTTAAAAAAGTCGTAAGAAATAAAGCCACTGGAGTCGATAAAGTGCAATTCTATATTGTGCGGTGAAGCAATTTCTTCTTCATCAAAACTTGGCGGCTGAAAAACATCAAGCTGATCAAGGCTTCGACCTTGCAATAACTCGGTTACGGTACGTTCTAATGCAACTTCAAAGCTTGGATGTGCACCAAATGAAGCAAAGACACTGCCGTCTTTTGGGTTAATTAAAGTAACACTCATCACTGGATATAAACCACCTAACGAAGCATCACATACTCTTAAATGGTAACCATGGCTTTCGAGCTCTCGTATATCGGCTAAAATGGTCGGAAAACGCTCTAATACATTGATTGGAATTTCGGGTAAACAAATACCTTCAGCAATAATTTTGTTTTTAACATAACGCTCAAATATTTCCGATAAGCTTTGTACGCGTGCTTCATTTTGGGTGTTACCCGCTGACATACCATTACTCACAAAGACATTAGCGATAACACTTACCGGGATATAAATATCTTGTTGATCGCACTCGCGGGTATAGGGTAAAGCACAAATACCACGCTCACCAGCGCCAGAGTTCATGTCAAAAAGTTTATCAATCGTTATTTCATTATTAGGGTCGAAATACTGCCATAAACTTTCATCCATTATCCCTTCAGGCATAGAGTCATCTTCACTGAAGAACCATTTTTCATTAGGGTAATGTACAAATTCATCATTACTGATCTTTTCACCAAGATAGAAATCGGCAAAAAAATAGTTACAACTTAAGCGTTCAAAGTATTCACCTAAGGCACTGGCTAAACAAGACTTGGCCGTGGCACCTTTGCCATTGGTGAACATTAAACCACAGCTGCTGTCTTTAATGTGTACTGAAAAACAGTTTTTAACTGGATTCAACCAAGAGGCTTCTTCTATATCAAAGCCAAAAGAAGTGAGTTTTTCTTGCATGCTGGCAATAGAAGTCTCTAATGCACAGTCTTTGCCTTTGATAAATGTTTGTTCCATGGTTGTTCCGATTAAATAAGGTGAAAGTAAGCTGAATATTATAGCTGAAATTGTGATGCTGCCGATAATTTTAATAACATAAAACTTCATAAAATAATGTCAAATAGTTACGCCATTAAAACTTTAATTTGGATGCTAACGAATTACTGCCAAATGATGGAACTTGGTGATTTACTTATTAATTTGAGTTACTAAACTTTGATATCAATCAAAACATGCTTGCTCTGCCTTGTTAAAATCAGAAAATGGCGATTTTGTGTTGCCATGATGTTGCAATCAAACAAAGGAGAACTAGCCCTGTGTCAGATCATAAAAATAATGAGCAAGCTAAACAGCAAAAACCCATCGTTTACTCATGCTCTGGTTGTTCAAACCTAGCGCAAATGGCGCATAATATTTCATTGAACCTTGATGAGGACGGTATTGCCGAGATGTCGTGCGTATCAGGTGTGGTGGGGAAAGTTGAGCCTATTATTGATTTAGCCAACTCAGGGCGACCTATTATTGCCATTGATGGTTGTGATTTGTCGTGTACAAAATATTGTCTTGAGGCAGGTGGCCTGAAGGCTGATTATTACTATCAAATTAGTGATTTAGGTTTTGAAAAACGCTGTAAATGGAATGACTCACTGACTGAAAATACGATTGCGATGAAAAGTATTTATGAGCGGCTTTTTGAAGAAGGTATTGGTTTTAAATGAAAAAATAAACTTATAGCATCATAACTTAAAGTTGTGAACTGTGAATGTTAAGGCTCCGTACTGAACCTCAACATTCTATTTTGAAATTTGAGTCACCTAATATTCAACCCAGTGGGCATAATGTTTATTTTTTCCTAATGTTGCTTGGCTACCTTTTAGGGAGAAATCGTAACCACATAAAGTAAACTTACCTCGAAAAGCAAGCGCTTGAATAATAGTTTGGCTATCAAGCGGCGAAAAGCTGGCAAAGTAGTTAGTGTTTACACCATTTTTACTCGTCACGTCTACCGCTAAAGTGCGTATCGTTTTACCTTTATTAAAGCTGATGTTTTGGCAACTGCTGTCACCCTGCGCACTCAATTGTGACCAAAGTTGCGGCGTATTCACTTCATCTGCTTGCCAATTGATGGTCACTCCTTGATGTTGAGATAAATATAAGGTGAAATTATCGGGCATAATTAGTGGGTGCTCTCGTCTTATTTCCGCGCGACTATTCGATATTTGCGGAATAAACTTTTGCTCAATATCATTTGAATGTTTAGCACTGAAAAAAGTGATTAGCCATGAGGTTAATACGATAGCTAAGGTAACGAGCACCATAATTATAATGGCTAACTGAGCTTTTTTATTACTTAATAATTTTAAACGAATCAACTCGCCAATATCAGTTTGCTCACTATCTAGTTGGGATGTTTGTTGGTTATTATCTAATGTATATGCTGCGTGTACTTGTTGAGCTTCATGTTGCTGGGCGTCAATGTTGATTGCACTTTCCCCAGCGATGCTTGGTTCGATACGAAACTTTGCCGACTTCCCTTGATGAGCGTTTTGTTGATATTCAGACATATCAACAGGGCCGATATACCCTAATATGTAATTTTTTTCTATGGATTGTTGCTTGCTAGGGTAGGTGAGTAAAACTGCTGAACTAAAAGCGGGAATAAGCAATAAATAATAGCTGCTGTGTTGCTCAGAAAAAATAATGATCAATGCAATTAAAGCAAAGCTTAAGCTGGGGGCAAATAGCCAGTTTTTATTCAGTTTAGCATCATGCAGTCGGCGCAAGCTTGCCAAACCCAATGCGACACTAAATAGCACACAGATCACTAACGAAATAATTAATTTACCCGTGAAAGCCGAAGCTAGCATAATAAAAATAATATATATCGCGCTGCATATAGCGAGAAAGCGGCTTCGATTATCAAAACCTAGTAAGCAAAAAAGTGACTTTAATAACTGCACGGTGTCTCCAGGGTAAATTTAAAACTGTATTCAAAATAAGATTTAAAACAGGGTATTAACAATGGTTAAATTTAATGTACTCGATAAGGGGGAACATCAACATTGTCTAACTTTAAGCCAAACAAGGTTAAAGTCGCATTATTGCTAGATTCGCCATCTCCACTAAATTCCACATCAAATAAGCTTAACCAAATTAAGCCATGTTGTTTGGTAAAGGTTAAACGGCTTGAACGTCTAGCGATAGCTATAAATTGTAATTTGTTTTGTTCGCAATAGTGTTTTGCGTGTGTCCGTGCAGCCTCAGATAATTTTCTTAGATAAATAAAGTACCAACAAACTAAGCAAAAGAGTAATAAATAATAAATATTTTCCATAGTAGCTTGGTTTCCTTGAATAAATGAATAAGTCAGTGATTAAGTTGTGTCTTTGTTGCTAGCGTTGATTTAATGAGACTCGCTGCAGCGATAACTAATTGAATAATTGAATAATTGTCCTATTGCTTTTGACAAAGCATCACTGCGTTCAGGCGCGCGCATGCATTGAAAAACAATAGGCCTAAGAGTAGGGATAGCGACAAGATCTTTGAAAATATTATTAAATAATGTTTGCTCTTTACTGGCAATAACATGCTCAAAAAATGCCATTAAATTGTCACTGTTTTCTAATGCTAGCCAGCAACGTCCAGACAAGGTTATCAGTAAATCCGCTGCTAAGGTTTGCTGTTGTAATAACAAGCTTATCAATTGGTGTACATGGGGATGTTGGCAACTACTGGCTAAACTGCGTAATAGGTGTTGCTGCACTTGTATCATTTTTTCTGTGGCAGGCTCTTGACTGTTTAGCTTTGCCTTAAATAAAGTAATTAAGGCATCTAATAACTCAACCGATAGTGGCTCATTTTCTAATGCGCTGCATAAAGGTAATAGCACTTCATTGGGCAAATGAGGTAATGCTTTACTGAGTAGTAGACTATTTTTTGCTGTGTCATTGATGCTTTCATTAATACGCACGGCAAAATCTGCAATACCCTGCACACCAACCGCTTGCCAGTTTTCCCAACCCGTATCACTTGATATATAACTGATAAAAGGGGCTAAGTATTCGCTAGGCGCCTGCTTTAACTCAAATTTTATTTTACTGTTTAAGGCCGCTAACTTATATTGTGCTGGCGTGAACAAGTAAGGGTTGTTTTTCAATAATTCTTCTTGTTGCTCGTTAGCATCTTGCGTTAAATCAGCGCCAAGCGCTTCAACAATGATGGCGATAAAGTGATTTCTAGCCCCTTGGTTTAATAGACCACGCTCATCAAGTGGTAATTTCAATAACCATAAGTAAGGTTGAGGTGATTGTTTTTGCCAAAAAGCGATGGCAATACAAGCGTGTCCTTGCGACGGCGTTGGATAAGGAATTTGATTTTGTTCAATTTTTTCAAATTGTTCTTTCGATATTTTTGCTATTTTACGACCAACATCATAAAAACGATATTGTGAATTAGAAGATTGTAAAAGCTGCGTAATTGTATCAATAGTATCCATAAGGCCGTAATAATTAGTCAATAAATTGGGAAGAATGTGTATTTGTCTTTAGCTCTTATTATAAGGATAATAGTGTTATTAACCTAGCAAAAACTCTTCACAAATTTGCCAAAATAGCGTCAGGAAATAAAGCTTAATGAATATTGAAGTACCTTGTATATCCGAAAAACCGATATTGACTATTTTATACCAAGATGACTATTTAGTAGTAGTAGACAAACCAGCGGGTTTATTTGTTCATCGCAGCTTTATGGATAAGGATGAAATTTATTTTGCTTTGCAACTCGTGCGTGATCAAATAGGTAAATATGTTTATCCTGTGCACCGTTTAGACAGGCCAACATCAGGTGTGTTGCTATTTGCGTTAACCAAAGCTGTCGCACAACAAATGAATGAAGCTTTTGCCAATAAATCTAGTGGCGTTAGCTTGATAAAAGAAACGGTTACCAGTGAAGCGGTTGAAACAGTGTTGAACAAAACCTATTACGCTTTAGTGCGCGGACATTTACCTATAGCTAAGCAGAGTGAGCTGATAGATTACCCTCTTAAAGAAAAGTTAGATAAATTGGGTGACAAAAATGTTAGTCGTGATAAACCAGCACAATCAGCGCAAACGTATTATCAAGTTATTGCACAAGCAAGTTTGCCTATTGCTTTGGGTAAATTTGACAGTGTTCGTTATTCCTTAGTAAAGCTAAATCCTATCACTGGCCGGCGGCATCAAATTCGTCGACACTTAGCGCATTTAAGGCATCCGATAATTGGTGATATTAATTATGGTGATAATAAACAAAATCCTTTTTTTTATGAGCACTTTGGTTTTAAGCGCTTAATGCTTATCGCTAAGTCATTAAGCTTTGCTCATCCAGTTACTGGACAAGTCATTACCGTTACGGCTAAGTTTGATGAGCAGTGGCAGCAAGTGTTTGAAGTGCTGGAATGGTTAATTCAGGAATAAAATTGCAGTATATAAGTTCAAAGTATAACTTGTGTTTTTTACTCATGTTGCGTCGCGGTGGCGACATCACCCAAAGGGAGAGTGCCTCCGGCCTCCCTTTGGAATCCCTCGGAGCTGCGATCCAAACGTAATATTTCATTCTAGTAAGTGTTTTCGACGTAATGACGTTGAACGGGCATCCATGCCCTACATTTCCTTGTTCATCATCCATGATGAACATACGTGAACACTTTCTTTCATTTCAGCATTTGTTCACGCAGACAGGAAGTTGGTGTCACTGTTTGAGTGTACATTACGTTTTTAAAAGAAAAGTACTAACTTCTGGTTAGCTTTTTAGCAAAAATGTTGGCATGGTAAAAACCAATGCTGGTGTTACGGGCCATTTTGGTGAAAATTAAATAACACCAAGGCACTAAAAACAAACTGGTTATAGTGGAAAAAGTTAAACCACCAATAATGGCAATAGCTAAAGGGGAGTATGATGGGCCATCGCCACCTATTTGAGTGGAGCCTAAAGCCAGTGGGATCATGCCAAGTACTGTTGTAGCTACTGTCATTAGTACCGGGCGTAAACGAGTGATACAAATATCACAAATGCTTTGTTCTAAATCGGCAATTTTAGGCGACATTTGGTTAATTTGGTCGATTAACACTATGCCGTTGTTAACCACTATACCCATGAGGATCAAAATACCTATCATGCCCATTACTGACATGCTGGTACCAGTAATAAAAAAGAACCAGAACACCCCAACCACAGAATAAATAATTGAGCTAATAATTGCGGCAGGCAGTAGTAACGATTCAAACAGTGCCGCCATAACAATGTAAATCATCGCTAATGCTAAAAGCATATTGATGATCATAATTTGCTGATCGGCTTGTTGATCATCGAAGCCTTGGCCTAACTTCCAACTATAACCTGGCGGCAAAACGATAGCATTCATCGCTGTAGTAATGCGATTTTGAGCTTGCTCCATCGTAATATCATTTAAGTTTGCGCCAATAGTTAGTGCTGTTTGACGATTTTCACGATAAATAGCTGTTAACCTTGGTTGTACTTTAAACTGGGCGACATTTTCTAAGTTAATCGTTTGCCCTGCTATTTTTGTGATGGGGAGTTTTTTCAATTGGCTTAATGAATATTTTAGACGTTCATCATAAAGCAAACGTATTTTAACTTCGCCATTGGGATCATGTCTAAAACTTCTTAACTCTAACCCTCGTAAGGCAGTGCCGACTACTTGAGCTATTTCGTTAGAACTCAAACCGACTTGACTAGCCTTAACTCGGTCAATAATCAATACCATTTCTTTTTGATGTCGTGAAACATCACTGCGTACATCCGTTAAGCCGTTGATATGATTGAGCACGGGCACTACTTGATTGGATAATTGAACCAGCAAATCAGTTGATGGGCCTAATAAGGTCATACTAACACCACCACTTTTAGCACTTTGCCAGCCAAAGTCAGGTTTAGCTTCAGCAAAGTTGGGCATGTTTTTACGAATGCGTGCCTTTAGCTCGGTCATGGAAATATCGCGATCTTCTTTTAAGAGCAAGGTTGAAGAAGCGCGTTCACCGCTGTAATAGCTATAAACGGAGTCAATGTAGAACTCTTTTTGGTGCTGGTATAAATAATCTTCAAAGCGGTCAACCATGGCTTCGACATGCTCCAGTGGGAACTGTCCCTCAACATGATAACGCATAAACAAACGAGTACCGTCTTGATTGTCGATATTGTCTGAAGTGATAGACTCCATGGGAATAGCGGTGCTTACTAAAATAAGCAATGCCATTATCGCGGTAGTTTTGGGGTGAGCTAGCACCCAAGTTAAGCTGGTTTTATATTTAGCTTGCAAGCGACTTTGTTTTTTATCAGCTTGTCCATTTGTCGCATTACTTTGGAGATCAGATTGGGCATCAGTTTTGGCATTGATTAGCTTATCGAGTGATATTTTACTTAATAGTAAGGGCAGTAAGGTTTTAGCTATTAATAATGATGCCGCTAAAGATATACATATTGCGATAGCCACGTGCTCTAAAAACACCGTTAACTGTACTTTTTCACCAATGATATTAGGTAAAAAAACGATCATAGTGGTTAAAGTGCCCGTCATTACCGCAAGGGAAACTTTATCAACCCCTCGTAAAATGTTTTGCACTTTACCTTGCTGCGTGACGCTAGGCGTTTTTTTATGTTGCGCTGAAATAGATTCAGTGATCACTACGGAATTATCCACCAACATACCCACGGCAAGTAACAAGCCCATCATAGATAAAACATTGAGGGAATAACCTAATATATACATGATAGCTAAGGTGATACAAATCGAAAAAGGCACTGATGCAACCACCAATAACGTTGCTGTGGTGTTACGCATAAATAAGTACAGCACGGCAAAAGAAAGTAGGGCGCCTATAGCACCAGCCGTCAATAAATCAGCTAAAGAGTCGGTAACGCCTTTAGCCTGATCTTCCATCATAAAAATATTTACCCCTTCAAATTCTCGGCTATCACGAATATTCTCAACTGATTTGACTACCCGGCTGGCTACTTCTACTAGGTTGGCACTAGACTCCTTAAATACGTTAACACCAATGGCATAGTTTCTATCAAGATGACGACCATCCACCTGCTCAGGTTGTTCAAAGGTTACGCTAGCAATATCACCAAGATAGGTATGGTTATTTACTTTTAGGGCGCGTATGTCGCTTAGCTCAGTAAATTCACCTTTGGGGCTAATACGAATACTGGCTTGCTCTGATTTTAATGAACCAGCATTGATGGTGAAATTCTCTTTTTGCAGCATCATGGTTAGCGCTCTAATATCAATACTATGGCTAGCCATTCTGTCACTAAGTAAACGAATTGAAATTTGACGAGGATTTATACCATAAAGCTCAACCTTAGAAACGCCGCTTAAACGTTCCAGTGGTTTTTTCAGGTAATTATTCAATAACTGATAACTATTTTTTAATTCACGTTCGCTAGAAATTCTTAGCGTTAATATAGGTAAATCAGCAGTGGAAAACTGGTAAACAAATATTCGTTGTAAATCTTCGGGTAGTAGATGTCGAACGGCGTCTATCTTCTCTCTTGCCTCAATGGCTTTGCCCGTTAAATTACTCTCCCATTTCACCTCTATGCCTATTTCAGCACCGTGCTCTGTTGAGTTAGAATTAAGGCGGATAATTCCTCCCATAGTTGACAAGGCCTCTTCTAAAGGCTTAGTGACTAAGCGTTCAACTTCGGCTGGCGTTGATGCTTGATAAGGGGCACTAACTATCATTTCTGGAATATCAATACCTGGCCATTTTTCTAACGGTAATAACTGTGTGGCAGCGAAACCCGTTAACAACATGGTTAAGCACAGCATAAACGTTGTGACGGGTTTTTTTAATGCTAGGGTTGTTAAATTAATGCGGTCAGCTTTTTCATTTTTTTGTTTAGACACTGGGCACCTCCACAAATTTGCTATCTTTAGGATTTTGGCTAGCTGTTATGTTTTCTGTGTTGTCGGTAAACGCTATGTAATCAAACTTTTTATAGTCAAAAAGGTAATATAAAACAGGGATAACCACCAAGGTTAATAATGTTGACGATAACAAACCGCTGATTACCGTAATGGCCATGGGGGCTCTTAGCTCAGCGCCTTCGCCTAGCCCAATTGCCATGGGCATTAATCCTAATGTTGTTGTTAACGTGGTCATCACTATTGGGCGTAATCGAGAGTTTGCTGCTTCTTTAATCGCACACATTTTGTCACTCCCTTGTTCACGCAACTGGTTTATTCTGTCAACCAGTACAATCGCGTTGTTAACGACAATACCTGCGAGCATGATCAAACCAATAAAAACAATAATGCTGATATTAGTACCGGTAAGGAATAAACCGTAGATAGAGCCTACACCTGCCAGTGGCACGCTAAATAATATCAATAACGGGTGCAATAGCGATTCAAATTGAGAAGCCATCACTAAATACACTAAAAATATTGCCAGTGTTAGTGCCATCAACATCGAATCAAACGAGTTTTGCATTTCTTCACTTTGTCCACCAAAAGTCGCGACTACAGAAAACGGCAGCTTTAATGCTTCAAGATGTTTTGTGGCACTAACAAGGGCGGCGTTTTGATCGCCCATGGCTATGTTGGCACTTATCACGGCTACTCGTTGTTGATTAATGCGGTTAATTTGTGCGGGGCCTACCGTTTCGACAATATCGCTGATACTGGCGAGAGTTATAGGATAGTCGCTGCTTGGATTGATCACTAACTCTTGTAAGTCATTAATTGAATCACGCTCGGTGAGATCACTGCGAACTAAAATATCAATTTTTCTATCTAGCAAGGTGTATTTACTTGCGACATTACCACCTATTTTTATCGCCAATAGTCGGGCAATATCAGGGGCGTTGAGTCCCAATTGTGCAATTTTTTGTTGGTTAAAGTGAATTGCAAGTTCGGGCTGACCTTTACGTTGGCTATTAGCAACATCAACAAATTGCTTATCTAGCATCATCGCTTGGGTTAATTGCTGAGAGTATTTTTTAAGTTCTGTTAAATTATAACCGGCAAGTTCGATACTAATGGGCTTACTGAAAGTAAATAACTCAGGGCGATTGAGTGAAGTGGTAGCACCGACAATGCTGCGGGCGTATTTTCTTATTTTATCCATCACTGCTTGCTCATCGGCGCTATTGTGGAGAATTACCTGTAAACGTGCCTGGTGCTCACCGCCTTTATCAGCAGTGCTGGTCATTAAACTACCGCGGCCTGTTAATGAATAGGTGCTTTTTACTCTGTCATCATTTTGCAGTTGTTGGGCGACTAAATTGATGGCTTGATCTGTTTTCGCTAGCGGTGTACCCGGTGCTAATTCTACATCAAAATAAAACTCACCTTGCGATAATGGCGGCAATAATTCAACACCTATTTTAGGTAACACTAAACTTGCTGAACCAGCGAATAAAAAACTAATAAGTAAGGTTTTTATACTATGATTTAATGCTAAATTAAGGAGCTTTTGATAGGTGAAAGCAAGATAATCAAAAAATTTATTAAAGCCTGTTGTTATTGGCTGCATAACAACCGATAAGCCTTTTTTAACGCCATGAAAAATGATTAACATCAAGCGTATTATTAGCATGGGTAAGTAAATAAAAACTATTTTTAAAGGCAGGGCTAACAGCCAAGCCGTTTTTTGGCTATAAGATAATTGCTTAAAGGCGGCGCTAGTCACTTCGTTGGCGCTGTCATTAAGTTGTGGTGGCGTTATTTGTCTGGAAGCAAGCATTGGGATTAAGGTTAGTGCTACCGCCAAAGACGCAATAAGGGCAAAGGCTACTGTCATCGCTTGATCAGCAAACAATTGCCCAGCAACACCTTCAATGAAAATAAGTGGTACGAACACGGCTAAGGTGGTTAGTGTTGAGGCAATAATAGCACCGCTGACTTCCTTGGTACCTTTTCTAGCTGCTTCAACAACGTTTAAACCTTGCTCTTTATAGCGTGAAATATTCTCCAGCACCACAATAGCGTTATCCACCAATAAACCTGTCGCTAAAGCAATGCCGCCAAGCGACATAATATTTAGGCTGATACCATTGCCATACATCATATTGAAGGTGGCAATAACAGAAACAGGAATAGATAAAGAAATGATCAGCGTTGGCACTATGGCGCGTAAAAATAAATACAGCACCAACATAGCCAGTAAGCCACCAATAATAGCTGCAGATTTTACTTCACTAATAGCATTACTGATAAAGGTTGATTGATCATAAACCACGGTAAGTTGGTACTTGTCGCCAAATTTTTCGCCAATACTAGTCAGTTTGTCGTTAATCAATTTCGCCACTTGCACCGTGTTGGCATCCCCTTCTTTATAAATAGCCAGTTCAACCGCTTCACCTGAATTAATGCGGGTAACGTCGGTACGCTCTTTATAACCGTCGACTATGCTGGCGATATCATTTAAGTAGATGATTTTGTCATTTTCACGATAGACAACCAGCTGACCAATTTGTTTAATATCGGTAAATTGGTTAAGCGTGCGCACTAAATATTGGGTATTGCCATCAATGAGCTTACCAGCAGAAACATTGATGTTTTCTGCATTGATACGGTCGATTATTTGTTGGCTGGTGAGGTTTAGTTGTGCCAGTTTATGCTGATCAATAATTACTTGATATTCTTGCTCTAAACCGCCCCCTAACTTTACTGAGGCAACGCCTAATAAAGACTCTAGTTGACGTTTAATATCGTACTCGCCAAAGGTTCTTAACTTGGTTAAGCCTGATATAGAAGTATCGGTGCTTTGTAAACCAAGGCGAATAATGGGATCTAGCGAGGGGTTAAACTTGAGGATAAGGGGTTTTTCAACATCTAAGGGCAGGGTGATCAAGTCAAGTTTTTCACGCACTTCTAGGCTAGTAATATCCATAGCAGTTTGCCATTCAAATTCTAATAGCACATCAGACTGACCCGATTTAGAAATTGAACTGATCTTTCTTAAACCTTTAACAACACCAACGGCTTCTTCAATGGGTTTGGTGATTAATTGTTCTATTTCACCGGGGGCTGCGCCAGTGTAGTTAGTACGAACGGTTAGCGTAGGATAGGTTAATTCAGGCAGTAAATTTACCGCTAAACGCGACAGGCCAACTAAGCCAAATAAAATGACAGCAAAGGTAAACATCCAAACAGTCACAGGACGTTTTATGGCAGTATCAACTAAACTCATGGGAAATCCTTTAGCAATTTATTAATGATTAATGTGCTTTTACAATGGCAGTTTCGTTATTGGATAGTTCACCTTCACTGTCACTGTCAATGTTATTGTTGTTATTAAGTACTTCAACTAAAGCATCGGCTTTAAGGTTATGTTGGCCATTAATAACCACTAAGTCTCCTTCATTGATTTCCCCGACAATATTGGCAACAACCTCTGTTATTTGCTCTTCAACAAAACCTTTAGTAACCATAATCTCGACAGCTTTATTGTCTCTAACCAAGTAAATTTTGCTGGTGTTATCTAAAGTAACAATGGCATTACTGGCAATGGTAAAGGTGTTGTTATGGGTATCAAAGGTCAGAGCTATTTGAGCGAACATGCCGGGCTTTAATTGCTGATTTTCATTATTAATAGATAGAATGACTTTAAAAGTACCACTGCGTTGATCAATCACGGGTGATATTGAGCGAACGTTGGCTTGATATATCTTGTTTTGACGGGCGCTAAAGCTAAGCAGTGCCTGCTGATTTAATTCAACATTACTGAGTTGGTGCTCAGGTAAATAAACAACGGCTTGCAAATTTACAGGGTCAACAATGTGAAATAGTTTTTGATAACCTTGAGTAAAATGCCCAGGTTTAACATAACGATGGGAAACATAACCTGAAATAGGGGCAATAATTTGGCTGTCTTGTAAATCAAGCTCCGCTAATTTGCGAGCCGCAACAGCTGCTTGGTGCTGATATTTAAGTTTGTCTGAGGCTTGGGCGCTAACGAGTTTTTTTTCAGCCATTAAAGATAAACGTTGCAGCTCTTGGTTAATACCTGCGAGCTCTGCATCCGCTTTATCAAGGGTTAACTGATAACGGCGCGGGTCAATTTTGGCTAATATTTGCCCTTTTTCTACATAATCACCTTCTTCGACATCAAGCTGTTCAATGATACCCGTTACTCGCGTAATAATGTCAGCTTCTGCACGTGACTCTACTATTGCCGTGGTATGAAAGTTAGCTGAGATACTGTCTCGCTCTATACTGGCAACGGTAACCGGAATGGCAAATACGGCTTCTTTTTCTTCATCTACTTTGGCGGTTGTATCGCTACAGGCACTAAGTAACAAAGTACTCATTACTAAGGTGGTGATGATAAATGCTTTTTGGGGATTAATTGTTAGCATGGGACTTGTCCATAAAGTTAGGCTATTTTATTTTCTCTTTGATAAATTAGCATAGGCTATGCCAATAAATTTTAATATTTATATAACAAGGAGTTACAATGTTAATGCATGTTTAGTAAGACAGTTGAGTTAGTGAAATTACTAACAATTTGGTGAGTTTACTCAATTTTTAGTGAGCAGTTTTTAGGAGGCGAAATTTTAATCGAACGAATACGCGAATAACTACACGATCATAACAAAGTTTTTATGTAGGCTCGAAGAGCACTCTGTAGCTCTGCGGCACGGTGGTACACAAGTGACCAAGGTTTTAAGTGTTCCACTCGCTATTGTGGCGGCGCTGTTATGGTAACCGCATTGACATCTTGTTCTATCAGGTGAGCATAAAGGTGAACGGTACGAGCGCTGTTATTATTACTTTCGCTCGGACCTTTGATGGCTGTTCCTGTATTTTCATAGGCCGTATTAATATTGGCTGCATAGGCGGTTGAGTAACTCGCTCTTTGTTTAGCAAAGTTGACCATCATGGTTTGATCTACAGTCATGGGTCTATTTAATAGTGACATCATCAGTTGATGATCAGAGTTTAACACTTTTTTCATTGTGTGTTGATTAACGGCTGAAAATTGAGTGCGATTGTAATTTTCACTGATATAAATCTGAGCATAACCATTGTCTGAAAGTTGCTTATTGCTGACTTGCTCAGTAGAGCTGCAAGCAAAAAGTGAGAAACTACATAATAAGCAAATAATGGTTTTGACAGAGTACATAACAAGCCTTCAAAATAAAAAAATCTTCTATATGAATGAAAGGGCAAGTGTTATGCCAACTGATTTTTTGACGCAAAAGTTAGTGGTTGTATTTTGTCTAATGTTATGAAAAAAAAGAATTAATTAATTCTTTTTTAAAAAGTAAAAACATCAAATAGGAGGGCTTTTTTCTCTGTATAATCGATTGAATAATAACTGTCAATCTTTTGCTGTTTGTGCAAGTCACTTAATAAAAACCAGTCGATTGACTGGTTTTTTTATGCGTTATAGGTAACTTATACCAATCACACAAACTAAGTGATCATTTCTACTTGTTAAAATTAATAATTACTACGCTATTTATTTAATAATTAGAGCAACTAGTTAGTTAAATAAATGTCTTGTACTTATCACTTTTTCCTACGTATAAGATAGATCACTTAATTAATGTAACTGGTATTAAGTCTCGTTTATGTTATCCAAGCCACTGAGCAAATAATTGCTTGATATAATCCATCAACTTAGAAAAGAAGCTACCTTCATTCACTTCTTCTAACGCGACGAGTGGATATTGAGCAATATCTTCACCGTTAAGTTGTAAAAATAATTTACCTACCACAGTGCCTTTAGCGAGTGGCGCTTCAAGCTCTTGGCTTAACTCAAAATTAGCTTTAAGGTTTTTACGTTGACCACGAGGTATTGTGATTGGCGTATCAACTAAAATACCTAAATTTACTTGCGCTTTATCACCAAACCAGATGCGATTGCTAGCAAACTTTTCACCTGCTTTATAAGGTGTAATGGTTTCAAAAAAACGGAAACCATAGTTTAGTAACTTTTTACTTTCAACTTTGCGCGCGCGTTCGCTTTCGGTACCCATCACTACGGTAACTAAACGCATATCGCCTTTGGTTGCTGAGGTAACTAAACTGTAACCCGCATTTGATGTATGGCCTGTTTTCATGCCATCAACATTTAAGCTCTTATCCCACAATAATGAATTACGGTTATATTGTTTGATGTTGTTATAAGTAAACGATTTTTGTTTATAAAGGGCATACTCTTGTGGTACTTCACGAATAATAGCGGTAGCAAGCGTTGCCATGTCACGTGGTGTTGTCATGTGAGATGAGCTGTCTAGGCCGTGACTATTTTCAAAAAAAGAACTCGACATACCTAGCTGCTCGGCATGAGCATTCATTAAATCAGCAAAAGCGCTTTCACTGCCGGCAATATGCTCAGCCATAGCGACACAGGCATCATTACCTGATGCAACAATAATCCCTTGGTTTAATAAGTTAACCGATACTTCGGTGCCTACTTCAATAAACATTTTTGATGAGTCGGGGAAGTTTTTCGCCCAAGCGTTTTCGCTGATCATTACTTTATCATTGTTAGTAATGTTACCGTTCTCTAATTCTTTACCTATGATGTAGCTAGTCATCATTTTGGTTAAACTAGCGGGCGCTAATTGCATGTCAGCGTTGCCTTCGGCGATAACCTTACCTGTGCTGTAATCTATTAAAATAAAGCCTTTAGCGTTAATTTGTGGCGCGTCAGGAATTATAGTAATGGCATGGCTTAAAGGTGATATTAGTAAGGTAGCACTAAGCGCTGAACTAAAGGCAAGGCCACTGAAGAAGTTGATAACTTTGTTTACCCGTTTGTTAACCGGTTGGTTTCTTTTTTGAGTAATTTTTTTAGGCATTTTATTAAGCATAAGTGATATTAATTAAGTGAAGGATAATTGGGTGAAGACAGATATTTAGAAAGTATATCACCTCAAACATGCTTGGCTATGGTAGAGGCAAGCTAAATTGTGTTTTTATTGTTAGAAATTCTACAAACTTCTTAAATAGGCATTTGGATAACCATTTTCTTGCAGCTGTTTTAACAGCGTACTTTGCAGAGTTTCATCGACAATAGGCCCTATTTGAATGCGATAAATCCCATTTTTTTCTGGAAAATTAACCGTTTGAGTATATTTTTTCGCTAGGTTGTTGGCGGTGTTTTTCGCTAACTCAAGTTTACTGGTAGCAAAAACTTGTATAATGTTTTTTTTGTTGTTGTGTTTAAGATTATTAGCCTTAAGGTTATTTTTATGGTTTGAGGGCAGTGCTGTTTGCTGGTTGGTCGTCACTTTCTTAAGTGCAGATAAGCTCCCTCCGACAGGCTTTTTGCCAAATTCGGTAATCGCCGTTATCTTTACTTTCGCGGTACCCGTTTTTAACATGTCAAGCTTGTATGCTGCGCTATATGATAAATCTATGATACGACTTTGGTGAAACGGGCCGCGATCATTCGCTCGTACAATAACCGATTTGTTATTAGCAATATTGGTCACTTTTAAGTAGGTTGGTAAGGGTAAATTTTTATGGGCGGCACTCATGCTATACATATCGTAAATTTCACCATTAGAGGTGAGGTGACCATGAAATTTTTTGCCATACCAAGAGGCAATGCCTATTTGCTCAAAATTTTCTGCGCTGTTAAGTACTTTATAATCAATACCACGTACCCGATAATCTTTGTTACCACCTCGACTATGCGCTTCAGCACGCGCAATAGCATCTTTGAGTTCCGCTTGGTTAGGTAATCTGCTTGGTGTGCTGTCATTAGCATGTTGATAACGACTGGTACTACATGCCGATAGCAGCGTTAGCCATATTAAGAGTAAAGTTATTTTCATTGGTATATTTTCATTATTTCTTTTATTACGTTTTGTTGAATGCTCAAACATGAAATTTTCGATGGGTACCTATGGCCATTAGCATGCCAAACCCTGCTAATAATGTCACCATTGATGTGCCACCATAACTTACTAAAGGTAAGGGGACGCCAACCACAGGCAGTATGCCTGATACCATGCCGATATTAACAAACACATAAACAAAGAAGGTTAAGGTTATGCTACCAGCTAAAAGCTTGGTAAAGGCATGCTGTGCGTTTACGGCTATCCATAAACCGCGCATAACAATAAATAAATAAACAGATAATAATATAGCAACGCCAACTAAGCCAAATTCTTCACTGAAAACCGAAAATATAAAGTCAGTATGGCGTTCGGGTAAAAACTCTAATTGTGATTGCGTGCCTTGCAAATAACCTTTACCTTCAAGACCACCAGAGCCAATGGCAATTTTAGATTGAATAATATGGTAGCCCGAGCCAAGAGGGTCTTGCTCAGGGTTGAGAAAGGTCAATACCCGTTGCTTTTGGTAATCTTGCATTAAGAAAATCCATAAAATAGGTGCAAAGGCTGAAGCAAGGCCAGCACAAATACCAATAAGCTTCCAACTGGCACCCGCGAGAAAAATAACAAAAATACCTGAGCTGGCAATCAGCAACGAGGTCCCTAAATCAGGCTGTTTGGCAATAAGCAGTGTTGGTAATAGTACCAAGATAAAGGCGATCACTATGGTGGACAATTTCACCGGTAAGTTTTCTTGGCTGATAAACCAAGCAATCATGATGGGTACGATTAATTTCATAACCTCAGAGGGCTGAAATTTCATAAAGCCTAAATCTAACCAGCGTTGTGCACCTTTGCCAACATGACCAAATAACAACACAGAAATTAACATTAAAATGCCTAGCACAAAAACAGGTACCGCCCATTTTCGATAAGAAAGCGGCGGTATTTGCGCAATAATTAGCATAATAAATAACGCCACTCCTAAGCGAATAGCTTGCCGGTAAACGATGGCCATACTTTGACCCCCAGCGCTATAAACAACAAATAAACCGAGTGCCATTAATGACAATATACCTAGCAACAAGGGTAAGTCGATATGAAGCTTTTGCCATGTACTGCGCATTTGTTGTTGTTCTTGACCGCTGCTACGCATTAATCTGCACCATTACTTTGTTGAGGAACGTTGTCTTGCTGAAAAGCACTGCTTTGAAGGGAATTTCCTTGTAGACCAGAACCTGTTGATGAATCGGCATGTTGATGCGCTGCAACAACGTCAGTACTAGCAGTAGTAATTACTTGCTCATTAAGGCTTGAAGTGATGACTCGCGAGCCAAAATATTGATCCATGATTTGCCTAGCAACAGGTCCGGCATTAGTACCACCACCGCCTTTAGCAACATTTTCAATAGCGACAGCAACGACAATCTCTGGGTTATTATAAGGGGCAAAGGCAATAAACATGGCATTATCACGCTTGCTTTCTTGGGTAGTTTTAGCATCGTATTTTTCATCTTGTTTAATACGAGCCACCTGCGCCGAGCCAGTTTTACCCGCGGCATTATAATGGGTGTCTTTAAAAGCAGAATGCCCTGTGGCGCCAACTACTTGTACAGTTCTGTGCATAGCATTGAGTACTAAATCCCAATTTTTTTTCTGTTTTAACACCAATGGTGCTTGTTCTTCGTAGTTAACTGCAACCAAGCTACTTTCTGTTTTGCCTTCTACCGTAATAAGTTCGCTAGTGGCATGTAAAAAGTGTGGCACCTTTCTATGACCACGATTAACGAGCGTAGTGAGTGCTTGTGTTAATTGCAGTGGTGTTACTGTCCAATAACTTTGACCAATACCAACCGATAGTGTTTCGCCAGTATACCAAGGCTTATTATAGCGAGCGCGTTTCCAGCCAACACTGGGCATGATAGCCTTGCTTTCTTCGTGAATATCTATGCCTGTATAATCGCCAAAACCAAAGCGCTCCATCATGGTGCTTATTTTAGTTATACCGAGTTTAAAGGCTAGGTTGAAGAAATAAATATTACATGATTGCTCGATTGCTTTATTTAAATCAACCCAGCCGTGACCCCATTTTTTCCAATCACGATATTTGTTGGGTAATCCCTCTAACTGATACCAGCCGGGATCCCAAACTTTGGTATTCGGTGTAATTACCCTCTCTTCTAAACCGGTAAGGGCAAGAAAAGGTTTTACGGTTGAGGCGGGCGGGTAGCCTTGGACACTGCGATTAATCAGCGGCAGGTTTTTAGAGTTCAATAATTTTTTATAATTTTTACTGCTGATGCCATGAACAAATAAATTACCATTATAACTTGGGTTTGAGTACATGGCTAAAATACCACCGGTGCGAGGATCCATGGCAACTACGGCGCCACGTTTTCCTGAAAGGGCACGCTTGGCGATCATTTGTAATTCAATATCTAAGGTTAAGGTTAAATCTTTTCCTGGCACGGGTGGAGTAAAATCTAAGGTGCGAATAATACGGCCTTGATTATTTATTTCTACTTCTTGGTGGCCTATGCTGCCATGCAAAATATCTTCGTAATATTTTTCTATGCCTAGTTTGCCAATACCGTGGGTTGCCGCATAGTTTTCAGACTTATCTGCTAATGCTAATTTGTTAGCATCTCTACGGTTAATACGGGCAACATAGCCCAAACTGTGGGTAGTCAGATCGCTAAAAGGATAGTAGCGTTTCAAACGAGCATCGACAAAAATGCCCGGAAACTTGTGTTGATTAACTGAAAAAAGTGCCACTTGTTGTTCACTTAAGCGTGAATATAAATCAAGCTGTTTAAAGCGACGTTTACCTTTTATGGCCTTGAAAAATTTAGTTTGTCGGTCGGCACTGATTGATAAAAGCTGGCTGACATTGGCTATGCTCGCCTTTAAATTATCTACATCTTCGGGGATCACTGCTAAGCTGTAAACAGGTTTGTTATCAGCGAGTATTACGCCATTTCTGTCATAAATTAAGCCACGATTTGGCGCGACAGGCAGCAACTTTATGCGGTTGGAATTCGAGCGTGTTTGGTATTTTTCAAAAGAGTTAACTTGTAAAGTGTAAACATTACTAAAAAGTATGAGCAACAGTACCAATACGCCAGTAAAGGCAATGAAAGTACGCCGAGCAAAGAGGTTTGCTTCTGCGCTGTGATTTCGAATGATAACGCGACGAGGAGCCACTAGTTAATCCCTTGATACTGTTGAGAGTTATCGTCAACGAAAAGTCTAAGCAAATGAGCTTTGCTGCTCTTGGCAAAAAAATGATTACGAGTGATAACGCGACGAGGAGCCATCAGCTACTCTCTGTGATAAGGGTGGTTATTATTGATGCTCCATGCGCGATATAAGCTTTCTGCGATCAGAACTCTTACCATGGGGTGTGGTAGTGTCAGCGGTGACAGTGACCATTTTTGCTCGCTTGCTTTAATGCATGAGGGTGCTAAACCTTCTGGGCCACCAACGAGTAAAGCAACATCTCGGCCGTCAAACTGCCAACGTTCTAATTGCTTGGCAAGTTGTGGCGTGTCCCAAGGTTTACCTTCAACTTCTAAGGTGACAATACGGCTACTTTTAGGAATAGCAGTAAGTAATTGCTCACCTTCTTTTTCTAAAATACGCGCAATATCTGCATTTTTCCCTCGTTTTCCTGCAGAGATTTCAACTAGGTCAAAAGTTAAATCGCGAGGGAAACGACGTGCATACTCACTAAAACCTTGGCTGACCCAAGCGGGCATTTTAGTGCCAACGGCGTATAAAGTTAGTTTCATAATAATTGCTGTACTTATTACCCAAATGTAGACATTAATTGAGTAATCACGCAGGAAAAAGTTGTGATAGCAAAGCGGTTAATTGAGGAATAGTCCGCTATTACGAATGAAACCAACGTAGCTATGGCAATCTTTTAACCAGTGATTTAATCTTCGGCCCATAGTTGTTCAAGGTTATATCTGTCGCGTTGTTCATCGGTCATAATATGGACAATAATATCGCCTAAATCGACCAGTGCCCATTCCCCCACATCATTGCCTTCTATGCCTTTGGGCTCACAACCTTGAGCGCGACATTCTGTGGCAACAGATTGAGCGATTGATTTAACATGGCGGTTTGAATTACCTGAGCAGATAATCATATAGTCAGCAAAGCTGGCTTTGTCAGTGATGTTAAGGGAGATGATATCTCGACCTTTCATGTCTTCAAGTTTTTCTATTACAAATGCGTTGAGTGCTTCGGTTTGCAAGGTGTTCTTCCTAGTGTCAGGTTGATTGTTTTACTCGGGAGTAAATCACCGATCATTGTCGTACTATTGTCATACTATAGTACGAACTACAATTAAATAAGTATAAGTGGATAATAATAACACTTTTTGGCGAGATCGTTAACGGTAAAGCTGATTTTTGTTGATAAAATCTAAAACGCTCGCGGTAAGCAAGTGCTGGCAGTTTTGTTTCTTTGCTAAACGGGCACGAATATCGGTTGAGGAAATATTAAGGTTTACTTGCCCTTTGTTGTTAATAGGCACCGTTTGCTCTTGGCTCACTTGTAGAACGTTAGTAGTGCTAGGGACAAAAATAATACCGCCATTGCTGGTGTTTTTTAGTACGTTTATATCGCTAACCTGATGCTTTGCAAGTAACTTTTTGGTGTTTTTATTTAAATTTTTAAGTTGATGATTTGGCCTGCTGTTTACCACTAAATGGCATAAAGATAATATTTCTTGATATTGATGCCAGCGGGTGAAAGTGAGTAAAGAGTCTAAGCCAATAATAAAAAATAAGCGCTGCTTAGGATAACTTTGCTGTAACGCCTTTAAGGTATCGACCGTGTAAGAATTACCGCTACGGGCAAGCTCACGTTGATCGCAGTGAAAATTTTCTTCATTTTCACAAGCTAATGTCACCATGTCAGCACGCTGTTGAGCACTTACATTAGGGCTTGCTTTATGGGGAGGAATATTGGCAGGGATAAACAGTATTTTGTCTAAGGATAGATAATCAGCAACCACCTTAGCAGGTTCAGTATGTCCTAAATGGATGGGGTCAAAAGTGCCGCCTAATATGCCAATGTTAGTCACGGTTGGTTAGCTGTATTCATATTAACTGTATTCATAGTTAAGGGAAAAGTGTTGAGTGGTTTCGCCTTGGTAAAGAGTGAGGCAAAGATCGGCCAATAAGATAAAGCTATTAAATTCGCTACTGGTTTTGGTCAGTAAATCAATATCAGCCAATCGCGATAATGCTCGTTTAACATTAACAAGGCTAATATGGGTGAGGGCATGTTGATATAAAGGTTTTCGCTTATCCCATATTCGGTATTCTTTATAAATATCATTAAGAGGGTTACCATCACTAAGTTTAGTGAGCATGGCATAAAGCTGAGTGATTTCTTTATGAAACACCCACACTAATTGCCCTGCAGCCGTGCCTTCTTGTTGCATTTTATCTAACATGGTAATGCATTTTTTGCAGTTACCTTGTAATAAAGCATCAATAATTTGAAAAGGGTTGAATTTTGCTTGGTTGATAACCAAATGCTCAGCGTCGCTAAGGGCGATTTGTTGATTTGGAGTGAATAATAGTGACAGCTTTTGCAATTCTTGCTCTAAGGCGGGTAAATTACCTTCAAACAACTCAATCAGTAATAAAGATAATTCGGCAGATAAATTTAACTTCAGAGTTCGTGCTTGATTTTGTAACCAACGAGGCAGTGTTTTAGCATCAATGTCATATAGGGGAAGGTAACAGCCTAACTGAGTTAAGGTTTTAAACCATTTTCTATTAGCACTAGGGCCATCGAGCTTAGGGCCATGAAAAATAAAAATGACATCTTGCAATGCTGAGTTTTTCTCAATAATTTCACTCAGCGCTAGCAAAGATTTATTGCCGCTGTCACCAATTTTTATGGTGGTAAACTCAACTTCAATAATGCGCTGACTGGCAAATAAGCTCAGTGATTGATATTCATCAATAAGCTGCTGCCAGTCAAATTTATTGTCGCTACTAAAACGAATTAATTCACTAAAACCTTGCTGATTAGCATGTTTTTTAATGGAGGCTAAACTATCGTTTTTTTGCCAAGGCTCGTCACCAAAAACCAACCACACAGGTTTAAAGCCCTGTGATAATGTTTGTGGTAGTTGGTTATGATAAATTTTCATTTAAGCCTATTACATTTTATTGAAAGAGCTAGCGCTGAATTCTTGCCATGTCGCGTAAAATTCTATCGGCAGCTGATTTTCTCATTTCACTTAACAGTAATGATAACTCACGAGATTTTGCTAAGGCTAAACTGGGATCATCTTGATAATCTCTATTCAATTCAAAGCGAAAATTTTGTGGCTCTTTAATGGGCTCGCCGTTTTTAGCACTAAAACGTAATTGATAATGCACCGCATAAATAAGCTCATATTCAGCGACTTGGCCATTTTGAAATACGGATAATGTGCGTCGGTCGAGTTTGTCTGACATGATGCGTAGCTCAGGCGCGGTAATACTTTTGTGCGCCAGTACTTTCACTTGATTATGTGTTAAATGCTGCTTCACTAAACGGGTTAATTCACCATGCACATCGCTAGAGCTAACATATAACGTTTGCAGCTCATCATTGAGTAAATAATCACCTCGCAGTTGAAAGCCACAAGCGGTCAGTAAGCTTGATAACATGAGCACTAAGCAAATGTGCTTAGTGCGTAGGAGGGCGTTTATTCCCGAACGTTCGCGATTAAAACCGTTCCTACAGCGCATGCTAATTTGCCACCACATTTAATAATTTACCTGGTATGTAAATTACTTTGCGTATGGTTTTACCCTCGGTAAATTTAACGACACCGCTATCGGCTAAGCCTATTGCTTCTACGGCTTCTTTGCTGGTGTCAGCGGCCACAGTGATTTTTGCACGTAATTTACCGTTAACTTGCACAATAATTAGTTTTTCATTTTCAACTAAAGCGCTGTCATCAACGATTGGCCATTGGGCATCTTCAACTGACTCATTGCTGTTACTCGCAATTTTAGTCCATAAATAATGGCACAGATGTGGTGTGATAGGCGTTAGCATTAATACTACTGCGCGTAGAGACTCAAGCATTACTGCTTTGTCTTCAGTGGTAATCATGGGAGCTTTGCTTAGGTGATTCATCAACTCCATAATGGCAGCAATCGCCGTATTAAACGTATTACGACGACCAATATCATCGGTTACTTTCGCGATAGTTTTATGTAATTCACGGCGCAGCTTTTTTTGGGCTGAGTTTAATGTTAAATCACTAGTAGTTGCTATTTCATTATTTGGTGTAGCGATGTTTGCATCAACAAAATCATGTACAATTTTATAAACACGTTTAACAAAACGATGCGCGCCATCAACACCGGTGTCAGACCATTCTAATGTTTGCTCTGGCGGTGACGTAAACATAATAAATAAACGCACCGTATCGGCGCCGTATTTATTGATGACCTCTTGTGGGTCAATACCATTATTCTTTGACTTAGACATTTTACTCATGCCTGCAGACATAACCGCTTCACCATCTATTTTACTTATAGCTGACGTTACCTGTCCTTTGTCATCACGCTCAACGGTAACATCATTTGGCGCAATCCATTCTTGTGCGCCATTGTCTGCTTCACGATAATAGGTGTCGGCTAATACCATGCCTTGGCACAGTAATTTTTTATAGGGTTCATCACATTGCACTAAACCCACATCACGTAATAATTTATGGAAAAATCGTGAGTAAAGTAAATGCAAAATGGCGTGTTCGATACCGCCAATATATTGGTCAACAGGCAGCCAATAATTGGCTTTGGCGGGATCAATCATTTGGCTATCATCGTTTGGTGAACAATAACGAGCGTAATACCAAGAAGACTCCATAAAAGTGTCAAAGGTGTCGGTTTCACGCAGCGCTTCTTCACCATTAAAAGTGGTTTTTGCCCACTCTGGGTCGTCTTTAATAGGTGAAGTAACACCGTTCATTACCACGTCTTCTGGCAATACTACCGGTAATTCGTTTTCTGGTACCGGTACTGACTCGCCATTAGCAAGATTGATCATTGGAATGGGGGTACCCCAATAACGTTGACGTGAAACGCCCCAGTCACGTAAACGGAAGTTAGTGGTTACTTTACCTTTATTCTCACTTTGTAACTTATCGCTAATCGCCTTGAAGGCTTGCTCGAAGTTTAAACCATCAAATTCAGCGGAATTGATCAATATGCCTTTTTCAGTGATGGCTGCTTTGCTTATGCTAGTAGTATTAGCGTTATAACTCTTTTGGTCACTTTCATCAGCGGTGCTAATCACTTGGGCGATTTCAAGGCCATATTTGGTGGCAAATTCGTAATCACGTTGGTCGTGTCCCGGTACTGACATGACGGCGCCTGAGCCGTAATCCATCAAGACAAAGTTAGCAGCCCAAACGGGTACTAATGCACCAGTAAGTGGATGAATTGCTTTAAGGCCGGTATCGACCCCCTTTTTCTCCATAGCAGCCATGTCGGCTTCTGTGGTTTGGTTACCCTTACATTCTTGAATAAAGTCAGCTAATGCAGAGTTGCCTTGTGAAGCGTTTTCTTTGGCGGCAGTGAGCGCTAATGGATGCTCAGCAGCAAGGGCGACATAAGTAACGCCCATTAATGTGTCGGGGCGAGTGGTGTAAATGTCAAAGCTTGCTGATTTGCCAGCCACTAAATCGTCAACCTCAAACGTCATCTCAACACCTTGAGAGCGACCAATCCAGTTACGCTGCATGGTTTTTACTTGCTCAGGCCAGTCGGTAAGCTGGTCTAAATCGTCAAGTAATTCTTGCGCGTAGTCAGTAATTTTAATAAACCACTGTGGAATTGCTTTTTTCTCAACGATGGCGCCAGAGCGCCAACCACGACCATCTATAACTTGTTCGTTCGCTAAAACTGTTTGATCAACAGGATCCCAGTTTACCGTGGCGTTTTTCTTATAAACTAAACCTTTTTCATAAAGTTTAGTGAAAAACCATTGCTCCCAACGATAGTAATCTTGCTTACAGGTAGCTAGCTCTCTGTCCCAGTCGTAACCAAAACCCAGTGATTTAAGCTGGTTGCGCATGTAATCAATGTTTTGATAAGTCCATTTTCCGGGGGCACTTTTATTTTTAATGGCGGCATTTTCTGCAGGTAAACCAAAGGCATCCCAACCCATAGGTTGCATAACATTTTTACCTTGCATACGTTGGTAACGAGAAATTACATCGCCCAAGCTGTAGTTGCGCACATGACCCATGTGTAATTTACCACTTGGGTAGGGGAACATGGCTAAACAGTAAAACTTTTCTTTACTGTCATCTTCAGTGGCTTTAAAAGTGTTGTTGTCAGTCCAAAATTTTTGCACTGTTGCTTCAATTGCTTGGGGGTTGTAGATGGCTTCCATTAATGGTTTCTCGAACGCTATTTGGGGATGTTATTCCGTGCTTTTTATCTGTTCAATTGTTGCTAGTAACAGTAATAAAGACGCAATAAAATTGAGTTTAAATTATCGCGATAGAATACCCTATCTCAGTGCATAACAACAAGCTTAATTGCTGATTTTGTCTATACTTAAGGTGGTTAGTAACGTGGTTAGTAACGTGGTTAGTTAAAAAGAATAACAAACGGCAATAAAGGGTTAATGTTATGACACAAAGAAAAGAGTACATAGTGAAAGTTTATCAAGACCTAAATGCTTGGCTTAATGAAGTGAAGGAAATGCAGAAACCCAAGGTTAGTGAGCTGCTAAAACAAGCTAAACTTTACGGCCAAGCCCTTGGGAATATGTCGGAAGAAAAACTAACGCAATTTATTGATAATTTACGTTATGACTTACATGATTTTTATCAACAAAATCAATCGCAAGCCAAGAATTCTATTTACTTAGGCTTACTTAATGAGTCTTTGTGGTCTAATTTGGCGCAATTAACCGACAAATCACAAGTAGAATGGGCAGAATTGGTTGATGATTTTGACCATGATGGTATTTATCATGCAGGGGACATTATTGGTTTCGGCGAACTTTCTTGCCAGCAATGCCAAGAAACTATTACCGTAATGCACGCCAGTGAATTGGGTGTTTGCGCTAAGTGTGGTGGCGAAAACTTTACTCGTTTGCCTCTTAATCCTTGATTTCTTTATTGTTAGGGCATTAGTTAACGAGTACACTAGCATTAATGATTTTTAAAGGCTTATCTTTTTAAAGTCTTTAAAAAATCTTCAAAGAACTGTCAAAAAACTTCAAGGATTTTCATGGCTACAACGTCTGTTTCACATTGCAAACTTACCTCTTCACAACTTAGCTCGACCATATCTGCTCAACTTTTTCATCAAACACAATGTGCTAGTAATATAAAACAAACCTTTGTTGGCCATGAACGCGCTAAAGAGGCGCTTGAATTTGGCTTAGCTATGTCTGCAATTGGTTTTAATGTTTTTGCAATGGGAGAGCATGGAACAGGCCGACAAACCTTGATAAAACAAATGCTAACGACCTTAGCCAAAGAGCAACCTACGCCGCCCGAATGGTGTTACATCAATAATTTTGATGAAAATCATGCACCATTTAAGCTGTATGTAAATCCGGGTGATGGTAAACAGCTTTTATTGCGTATGAATACGTTTATTGATGAATTATTAGATTTATTTCCTGAGGTTTTTGATAACCCAGGTTATCAACGACAAAAGTCAGCTATAGACAGAGAGTTTAATAAAAAATATGACCAAGCCATTACGACAGTTGAAGATATTGCTTTAAAAAAAGATGTCGCGTTATATGAAGAAAATGGTGAGGTAGGCTTTTCACCTTTAGTTGACGGTAAACCTTTAAATGATAAAGAGTTTGCTAATGTGAATGAGACTGAAAGAGCTAAATTTTATCAGTTGCTGACTGAGCTTGAAAATGTGTTGTCTGAGCAATTGCTTGAGTTGCCTTTGTGGAAACGTATTTCATCAGACAAAATGCGTAAGCTTAAATATGACACGGCGGAGCAAGGTATAGCGCCTTATTTGAAAGAGCTTGAGCAAGAGTTTTCTGCTAATCAAGGGGTGCAAAAATATTTATGCAAAGTAAAAACGCATATTGTTGATGCCGTTTTAGAGGTGTTAGTTACCGAAGAAGAAGACTCGGTTAACGACAAAGACTTGCGCAAGCTTATGGTAGAGCGTTTTTTACCTAATTTACTTGTGCCGCGTGATGTTAATGATGGTGCTCCGGTAGTTTATGAACAAAACCCGACCTATCAAAATTTATTTGGTCATGTTGATTTTTCTAGTTTTCAAGGGGGGAGTTACACCAGTTATCGCCTAATTCGCCCCGGCGCTTTGCATAAAGCTAACGGCGGTTATTTATTACTTGATGCGGATAAGTTATTAACACAACCATTGGTTTGGAGTCGATTAAAATTAGCTTTAAAAACAGGGCAAATTACTATAGAAAACCCTTATTCTGAATTATCTCAGCCGGGATCTTATAGCTTACAGCCGGAAAAAATACCGTTACAGGTTAAGGTGGTTTTATTAGGTGATGCTGAAATTTATTATACCTTACAAGATTATGATCAAGAATTTACTGAGTTGTTTAGGGTATTAGCAGACTTTGATCGTCACTTAACAAAAAATGATGATAATTTAATCGCTTTTGGTAATTTGATACGCCAACGAGCCTTTATGCATAATTATCCAGCAATTGATGATGAAGCAGTACTTGAGTTAGTTCGGTATGCTTTAAGGCGTGCAGAGCATCAACACAAAATTTCAGCCAATATAGTGCAGATCAATGATTTATTAGATGAAGCTAATTACTGTTGGAACAAAAGTGGCGGTAACGGCACGTTAACCGCGGAACATATTGCTATGGCGTTAGCAGCAAAAAAACGCCGAACAGGCCGATTAAGTGAAACTTGGCTGGATGAAATTAAAGAGCGGCAAGTGTTAATTAGCACCGAAGGTGAGTTTATAGGCAAAGTTAATGGCTTAACCGTATTAGAAATTGGTGATAGTGTTTTTGGTACACCAGCACGAATTACCGCCACTGTTTACGCTGGCAGTCAGGGAGTTACCGATATAGAGGGAGAAGTCGATTTAGGTAAGTCTATTCATTCAAAAGGGGTATTGTTGTTAACGGGGTATTTAGGGCATAAGTACGGGCAAGCGTTTCCCGTTAGTATTTCTGCCAATATTGCAATTGAGCAATCTTATGGTCATATCGACGGAGATAGCGCCTCAATGGCTGAACTTTGTGCGTTAATATCTGCGATTACGTTATTACCTATTGATCAAAGTTTAGCAATTACAGGTTCAATAAACCAACATGGTGAAGTGCAATCTATTGGCGGTGTTAATGAAAAAATAGAAGGCTTTTTTCAACTTTGTAAAGATAAGGACTTAACAGGCAAGCAAGGAGTGATTATCCCTAAAACTAATGTTGTTAATTTGATGCTAAATAATGATGTTATTGACGCTGTAGGGAAAAATATGTTCACTATTTATGCTGTAGAAACAATTGACCAAGCGTTAGAACTGTTAATGTCGACTAAGGCCGGTACGCTTAATAGTACTGGCCGCTATCCTCGTAAATCAATTCATGCACTGGCGCTAGAAAAACTAGAAAACTTTGCTGAATTACTAGAAGGTGGTGAAGAATAAGGTATTTTATTTAGGGTCAAATGACTCTAATCCCTTTAGAGAATATCAGACAAAGGGCTTCGCACACCATTAGCGCCATGCTCAATAACATGCGTATAAATTTGTGTGGTGCGTAAATCGCTATGGCCTAGTTGCTCTTGCACGGTACGAATGTCTGCACCGCGCTGTAATAAATGGGTTGCAAAAGAGTGTCGTAAGGTATGGCAAGTGACATTTTTTGTGATATTTGCCGCTTTCGCCGCTTGTTTTACCATTTTTCTGATGGACGTTTCATTAATATGGTGTCGCCTAAGCGCATTAACTTCTGGGTCAATGCTTAATCTTTTCGAGGGAAATAGGTAATGCCACCCTAACTCTTTACGGGCATAAGGGTATTTTCGACTCAATGCAAAAGGCAAGTAAACCCCCTGATAAGCAGGGTTTTCATTGTCACATTGAAAAAGTAATTCGACACTGCTTATTTGCATTTTAAGTTGCTTAACAAGTTCTTTGGCTAGCGTAACACAACGGTTTTTTGCACCTTTACCTTGCCACACTCGTACGGTGAAATGATCAAAGTCTATGTCTTGTACTCGTAAACGCACCGCTTCCATTAAACGTAAACCACTGCCGTACATTAGTTGGCAAATTAATCTATAATTTGCGTTTATTTGTAGTAGTAATACGGAAACTTCTTGCTGTGTTAATACTACTGGTAGTTTTTGTTGAATGTGACTTTTGTTAAAATTTAGCGTTAGAGTTAACTCGTTTTTAAGCACACTTTTGTACATATACGCTACCGCGTTTAATGCTAGCGCTTGAGTTTTTGGAGCAACATTCATCACATTTGATAAGTGAGATAAAAAAGCTTCAACCTCACGGTCATGACATTTACTTGGATGACGTTTATTATTAAAAATAATAAACGCTTTTATCCAATATAAATAAGACTCAATAGTACGCTTCGCATACCTTTGGGTCCACATTAATTCTTTGATGTGAACAAGAAAAAGTGAGTTCATGCATATATCCTTATTTATTTTATTGAACTGTGTATTTATACAGCTTAGTGTCGTTTCCTGCTTTGTGCCAATAAAAAGGAAGTTTTCTCGCTTTCAACTTTAATAAATGATAAACATTGCTAGTAAGCTGTTGTAGTTAATAAACAAGTAAGGTATCTTTTAAATTTTACAGGTAGGAAAGAATGATTTCTTCTTTGTTTAAACAAGGAATTTTTCTTTCTAATAAGCTGTTAGGTGTTTTTGTTTTAGTGTTATTTATTTGTTTGGTGTAGATAAAATTTTAACAGCGTAATATTATTTTTTACGGTGCGTAATTTTCACCAAATTGGGTTAGGTTTTCTCACTAATAAGCTTTG
>Ga0209081_1000006_pt1 | contig 307570 bp, 292 predicted proteins | sample GOMGulsemesocosm_4_FD_184636 | JGI IMG/M metagenome (GOLD analysis project Ga0209081, IMG submission 184636) | Methane-oxidizing microbial communities from mesocosms in the Gulf of Mexico - GOM15B Gulf of Mexico (SPAdes) (version 2) | ecosystem: Environmental > Aquatic > Marine > Cold seeps... | reverse complement strand
GATATTATTACTAGATATTATTACTAGATATTATTACTAGATATTATTACTAGATATTATTACTAGATATTATTACTAGATATTATTACTAGATATTATTACTAGATATTATTACTAGATATTATTTACTAGTTACTTTGTTACGTATTATTAATTACTGAGTTTAACATATTATGAATTTTAACCTGAATAGCCGACATCATCACCATCATATAGACTAGCCCATTCAGGCCTCTACGCTAATGCTTATAAAATGATAGCCGTAGAGAATACCATGAAGGGCTAAAGCCTTTTCGTGGAGTTGAACTAAAGAATCTATTTATAACCCCCGAAAGAGCCTTAAATCTTTCGGGGGTTTTTCACATTTTATGCCCTCGAAAATTGTATATACATATTTTATGCATTAAAAAATTACACATTAGGAATCGAACACAATGACAACATCAGAGCCACGTTTACGCATAGCAATGCAAAAATCAGGACGACTTAGCGACGACACACAAGCGTTATTAAAGGGTTGTGGGCTAAAACTTAATGTTAGCGATCGACGCTTACTTGCCCATGTTAAAAATATGCCAATTGATATTATGCGTGTGCGTAGTAGCGATATTCCAGGTCTTGTTATGGATGGTGTTTGTGACTTAGGCATTGTTGGTGACAATACGCTCGAAGAAGAAGAATTATCACGCGCACTCATTGGTAGCAAAAACAGTTACATTAAAACAACACCGTTAAATTTTGGTGGTTGTCGTTTCTCAATCGCCATGCCAGAAGAGTTTGAATACACAGGTTTGCAGTGTTTAGATGGTTTGCGTTTTGCAACGACCTATCCTCAATTATTAACTCGTTTTGCTAAAGATAATAATATTAACGTTGAGTTTTGTTTATTAAAAGGCTCCGTGGAAGTTGCTCCCAGAGTGGGTTTAGCCGATGGTATTTGTGACTTAGTGTCTACCGGTGCTACGCTTGAAGCTAATGGTTTGAAAGAAGTTGCTGAAGTATTTCGCTCGAAAGCATCATTAATCCAACGTTCTGAATCTTTAGGTGATGAAAAGCAAGCAATATTAGATACGCTACTTCCTCGTATTAACGGCGTGATGAAAGCAAAAGAAAGCAAATACATTATGCTGCACGCACCAAAAGATAGAATCAGCGAAGTGAGCGCGTTAATGCCGGGTAAAGAAACACCGACCATTTTACCACTTGCGGGTCGTGATGATTTAGTTGCCGTACATGTTGTTGCTACTGAAACATTTTTTTGGGAAACCATGGAAGCATTAAAAGAATTAGGCTGTAACTCTATACTTGTTATGCCAATTGAGAAGATGATGGGCTAATCCGCGTCAGCTAATTATATAAAAAAGAGAAATTTCAGCAGTATTGTCTACTAGGTTCGTTGCCATCACTTAGATCAGGCAACTCACAATTTGACGGCTTTGCTGAAACCTCAATTATTTAGCGGATCTGAGTAGTTAATGTAAGAGCGGTTTTTTCCGCTAGAGCTTAAGCGCAAGAATTTAAGTACTAGAGTTTAGGTACAAAAATTAAAGCGCAAGTAAAAATTTAGAGAAAATTATGAATACTCAACTTTTCGGTAAACAAATAATCGATTGGCAAACAACATCAGAGCAACAAAAAAGCGATGCCCTTGCCCGCCCAGCCATTAGCGATAATGCGTTGTTATCAACACAAGTTGCTAACATTTTATCGCAAGTCAAAAAGCAAGGTGATAAAGCATTATTTTCGTTAACCGAGCAATTTGACGGTATCGCTTTATCAACGTTATCGGTTACAGCTGAGCAAGTTAAGCAGGCAAAAAAGGCATTAACGGGTAAGCGCCTCAAAGCAATTAATACCGCTTACGGGCAAATAAAACGTTTTCACAGCGCGCAAACACCTAAAGACATTTACGTTGAAACTTGCCCTGGTGTGCAATGCTCGTTAAAAACGGAAGCCATTGAAAGTGTTGGATTATACATTCCTGCAGGTAGTGCACCACTACCATCAACAGTATTAATGTTAGGCGTGCCTGCACAACTTGCTGGCTGTAAACGTACCGTGTTAGTTTGCCCTCCCGATAAAAATGGTCAATTAGCTAATGAAATATTAGTTGCCGCCGAGCTTTGTGGTATCACAGAAATCTATTCAATTGGTGGCGCACAAGCTATTGCGGCGCTTGCCTATGGCACCACAAGCATTCCAGCCGTTAATAAAGTTTTTGGCCCTGGCAATCGTTATGTCACCGAAGCAAAAAAACAACTATCTCAACAAGTTGCTGGCTTTGCTATTGATATGCCTGCTGGTCCTTCGGAAGTATTAGTGATTGGTGATGAAAAGGCTAATGCCGCTTTTATCGCTGCTGATCTATTATCTCAAGCCGAGCACGGCGCAGACAGCCAAGTTATTCTACTCACCGACAGCGAGCAATTAATAACCAAGGTTGCCAATGAACTTGCCACACAAGTTACCCTGTTATCAAGACGTGATATAGCCGAGCAAGCGTTGAAACAATCGCGATTGATCCTAACCAAAGATATGGCACAAGCCGTTGAAATCTCTAACCGTTATGGCCCCGAGCATTTAATAATTCAAACGACAAATCCACAAGCGTTGTTAAAAGACTTACGCAATGCAGCCTCTATTTTTGTGGGTGCTTACACGCCTGAGTCTGCAGGTGATTACGCTAGTGGAACAAACCACGTTTTGCCGACTTATGGTTATGCAAAAGTTATTTCAAGCTTGTCATTAGCTGATTTCTCTCGTCGTTATACCGTGCAAGAAATCAGTAAAGCAGGCTTAGCTAACTTAGCCGAATGCATTATTGAATTGACCGATGCTGAAGGGCTAGACGCTCACCAAAGAGCCGTGACCATTCGGTTAGAGGATTAGTTGATGTCTATTACAAAAAAACTTGCCCGAGCAGAGCTTGTTGACATGGTGCCTTATCAATCAGCACGCCGTCTTTTTTCTAGCGCTGAAGCATCGGGTGAAGAAAAGCTATGGCTTAATGCCAATGAAGCACCGGGTACAGGCGAATATCAACTAAGCTGTAACAACATCAATCGTTACCCAGACTTTCAACCGGATAATTTACTGAATGCTTATCGCGATTACTGCGGCCTTGAACGCTCACAAATATTAGCCACTCGTGGCGCTGACGAAGGTATAGAACTGATCATTCGCAGTTTTTGCCGCGCTTATCAAGACAGTATATTAATTTGCCCACCCACTTATGGTATGTATGCCATCAGTGCTGAAAATCATGGTGCCAGCATTGTTAAAGTACCTTTGGTTAGCACTGCACAGGGAATGCAATTAAATCTGAATGCATTAGCAAATCAAGTGGGCAAAGTAAAAGTGGCATTTTTATGCTCACCGGGCAACCCAACTGGTAACCTGTTACCAAAAGAGCAAATAATTGCAGCGATTGAATTATTTAAAGACAGCGCCATTGTTGTGATTGATGAAGCGTATATCGAATATACAGGTGAGTTTTCATCCGAGCAAACCAGCACCTCGCTGCTAAAAGAGTATGACAATGTTGTTATACTAAGAACGCTATCAAAAGCATTTGCGCTTGCAGGACTTAGATGTGGCTTTACCTTAGCTAGCTCAGACATTATTACCTTACTTAGCAAAGTGATTGCCCCTTACCCTATTTCAGCGCCTGTTGCTGAAATAGCAAGTTTAGCGCTGAGCACCGACTTAGATAAAATGACCTTGCGCGTAAAAAATTGCAATAAAATTAAAGCAAGTTTATCGGCTTGGCTTAACAAGCAAGATTGGTGTAATGAAGTATTTGCCAGTGATGCTAACTTTATATTATTTCGCTGTTCAAGCCTGAGCGAAAAAACACGAATTTTTAATTTATTAGTCAGTAATAATATTTTGATCCGCGATCAGTCTACCCAAATGCAGCTAGAAAACTGTCTACGCATTAGTATTGGCAGCATACAAGAAATAACACAACTTAAAGAAGTTTTACTAGGTAACCTAAGACCATGAGCAACCAACAACAGAAAATATTATTTATCGACCGTGACGGCACTTTAGTTGAAGAGCCAGTGATCGATAAACAGCTTGATAGCTTAGATAAGCTGGTATTTGAGCCTAACGTTATCCCTGAGTTATTAAAATTGCAAGCCAAGGGCTTCAAACTTGTGATGGTGTCAAATCAAGATGGTTTAGGGACTTCAAGCTTTCCACAAAGCGATTTTGACCTACCTCATAATCAAATGATGGCTATATTTTCATCACAGGGGATAGAATTTCAAGATGTTTTATTATGTCCACATTTTGATGAAGACAATTGTAACTGCCGTAAACCCAAATTAGGCATGGTTAGTGACTATCTGCAACAAGGCCGGGTCGACTTTGCTAATTCTTATGTGATTGGCGACAGAGAAACTGATATGGGCTTAGCCGCTAATATGGGCATTGTTGGTATTAAATATAATCGTGACAGCCTTAATTGGGCACAGGTTAGCGAGCAAATATTGGCGCCATTAGACAAAGCGCGCACCGCAAAAGTCACCAGAACCACCAAAGAAACCGATATCACTATTTCGGTAAATTTAGACAAAAAAGGTGGAAGTAATATAGACACCGGTTTAGGATTTTTTGATCATATGTTAGATCAAATATCTACCCATGGCGGCTTCAACTTACAATGTAGCGTAAGTGGCGACTATCACATTGATGAGCACCACAGTGTTGAAGACACCGCGCTTGCACTAGGGCAGGCACTCAGAGAGGCACTCGGTGATAAACGCGGTATTGGTCGCTTTGGCTTTGTATTACCAATGGATGAATGTCGCGCCGAATGTGCTATCGATTTATCAGGTCGCCCTTGGCTTGAATTTGATGCTAAATTCACTGCCGACAAAGTTGGCACTATGTCTACCCAAATGGTATCGCACTTTTTTCGTTCATTAGCTGACGCCATGCTTATTACCTTGCACTTATCCACCAGCAAAGGCAACTGTCATCATCAAGTAGAAAGCTTATTTAAAGTATTTGGTCGTGCGTTAGGCCAGGCGATTAAAGTAGAGGGCGATGAATTACCTAGCTCAAAAGGTACCTTATAGTGGAAAAAGTAATGACTAACGCAATAAACGTTATCGTAGATACGGGTTGTGCAAATTTATCCTCGGTGAAATTTGCTGTTGAACGCCTTGGTTTTACAACCATTATTACTGATGATATTGAGCAAATTAAAGCCGCCGACAAAGTTATTTTCCCCGGTGTTGGTAATGCTAAACATGCCATGGCAAACATTATTGAAAAAGGCTTAGTTGAAACCTTGCAAAACTTAACACAGCCGGTATTAGGCTTTTGTTTAGGCATGCAGTTAATGACCGAGTCTTCAACTGAAGGCTCTCAACAAAGCACAGTTAAATGCTTGAACATTATTCCGACAAAAGTTGCACCATTAAATGCCCAAGGCAATCGTTTACCGCACATGGGTTGGAACACATTGACGACCGTTGCTAGCCACCCAATATTAAAAGGCATTAGCGTTGACGACTACTTTTATTTTGTTCATAGCTTTGCCGCACCACTTAGCGAATATACCTTGGCAACGTGCCAATATGGTAGTGAGTTTTCCGCCATTATTGGAAAAGATAACTTTATTGGTTGTCAATTTCATCCTGAACGCTCTGGCGCATTAGGCAGTAGAATAATTAAAAACTTTTTAGAGCTTCCAATTTTAAATAAGTCTCCTAAGGAATTAACCGAATTATGATGATCCCAGCAATTGATTTAATTGGAGGCGAAGTTGTTCGTTTATTCCAAGGCGACTACAATCAAAAAACCAACTATAAAACCACAGTACAAGAGCGCCAACACGCTTATTTTTCAGCAGGTGCTACCGTCATGCATTTTGTTGATTTAGATGGCGCAAAAGACAGCACTAATCGTCAGTTATCTACTCTTAAAACCGTAGTAAACCATGACACGATGATCACCCAAGTGGGTGGTGGCATACGCTGTGAAGAAGACGTGAAACAGCTACTTGATTTAGGCGCAACGCGCGTGGTTATAGGCTCACTTGCTATCAAACACCCCGAATTGGTACTTGAATGGCTAAAAATCTATGGCGGCGAAAAAATTGTTTTAGCCCTTGATATTAAAATTGATGAACAAGGTAATAAAACCCTGCCAACCCATGGTTGGATTGAAGACAGTGGTGTAAATCTAGAAGATTTACTCGATGCTTATATTGACGCGGGTATCCAACATATTTTATGTACTGATATTTCTAAAGACGGTACATTAAGCGGTTCAAACGTTGATTTGTACATTGAACTTTGTCAAAAATATCCCAGTGTTCAATGGCAAGCGTCAGGTGGCATTGGCAGCCTTAATGATATTAAAGCGTTAATAGGCTCAGGTGTTAGCGGCGTTATTTTAGGTCGCTCTCTGCTAGAAGGTAAATTTACGCTTGAAGAGGCTATCGCATGTTGGCCTACAAACAAAGAGATGGAAAATAGACGGGAATTCATTCGCGCTGATAGCAAGGAGCAAAACAATGCTAGCTAGACGAATTATTCCTTGCTTAGATGTTCGTGATGGTAAAGTGGTTAAAGGCGTGCAGTTTAGAAACCATGAAATTATTGGTGATATTGTGCCTCTTGCCCAAAAATATGCTGAAGCGGGTGCCGATGAGCTGGTTTTTTATGATATTACCGCAAGCGCTGATGGCCGCGTAGTAGATAAAAGCTGGGTTAGCCGCATTGCCGAAGTTATTGATATTCCTTTTTGTGTCGCGGGTGGCATTAAAAGTGAAACAGACGCAAAAGAAATATTAATGATGGGCGCTGATAAAATTAGTATTAACTCCCCTGCGCTTCGCGACCCAACACTGATTTCACGCCTTGCTGATTATTTTGGTCAACAATGTGTGGTTGTTGGTATTGACAGTTTTTTTGATAAAGACACAGGAAAATACCAAGTTTATCAATTTACTGGTGATGAGAAACGCACCCAAAAAACCAGTTGGACTACCTTTGACTGGATAGAAAAAGTAGTGAGCTTAGGCGCAGGTGAAGTTGTGCTTAACTGCATGAATCAAGACGGTGTTCGCCAAGGTTATGATATTAAACAACTAAAACAAGCTAGAGAGGTTTGTAGCGTACCGTTAATTGCTTCAGGTGGTGCCGGTGCTATTGAGCATTTTAGCGATGTTTACCAACAAGCCGATGTAGATGGAGCTTTAGCCGCTTCGGTGTTTCACAAGGGTATTATTCCGATAAACGAATTAAAAATCTATTTAAAATCACAAAACATTGAGGTAAGACCATGTTAGTAACGGTAAATAACATTAATGAATTGGCATGGCAGAAAATGGATAACCTCATTCCTGCTATTATTCAACATAGCGCCACTGGCGCGGTATTAATGCAAGGCTATATGAGTAAAGAATCATTAGCGGCAACATTTGATTCAGGTAAAGCCACTTTTTTCAGTCGCTCAAAACAAACACTTTGGCTAAAAGGTGAAACCTCAGGCAATTTTTTAAATGTTGAACAAGTGCTTGCCGACTGCGATCAAGATAGCTTATTAATTGCTTGCACACCCGTTGGTCCAAGCTGCCATTTAGGCACTGAGTCCTGTTTTCCTGAACAAAAACTAACGCAGCAAAACTTTTTAAGCCAACTTGAACAAGTGATTGCTAGCCGCAAAGGAGACGATCCTAAAGAAAGTTACACTGCACACTTATTCTCACGCGGCACTACCAAAATGGCGCAAAAAGTCGGTGAAGAAGGGGTGGAAGTAGCGCTGGCTGCCGTTGCTGAAACTAAAGAAGACTTACTTGGTGAATGTGCTGATTTGTTTTATCACACCCTGGTGTTACTTGCCGATCAAAATATCAATTTAAATGAAGTGATGTCAGTACTACAAGAGCGTCATAACAAATAGTTTTTTAAAGCTAGATAAATCCAGATAAATTATTGATAATAATATGCATCATTGTTATAACTAACATTGATGCATACTTCTTTATGGATAAATTTGCTTCTACTCCTATTAATGTCCGCTATTAGTACCACTTCCTACGTCCGCTCAAATGACATACTTATTTAAACTCGTGATGAAAAATTTATAAATAATAAGAAACCTATGACTAAAAAAACTCACTGGCAAATAAAGCATTTCAATGAACTATCTCTCGATGAGCTTTATGATTGTTTAAAGTTACGAATTGATGTTTTTGTGGTCGAACAAACATGCTATTACCCCGACTTAGATAGCGAGCATAACCAGCTTGATAGACATCCAGAAACAATACACCAACTTGGTTATCAAGACGGCGTATTAGTGGCCTACTTAAGAGTTTTAGCGCAAGGACAAAGTTATGACAACTACATTAGCATTGGGCGTGTTGCTATCGCTGAACAAGCCAGAGGCTCAGGCTTAGGACATAAATTAATAACGGAAGCGCTTCATACCTGCCAACAGAATTTCCCTAAGCAAAGCATTAAGATATCGGCGCAAGAACACCTAGTAAATTTCTATCAACATCATGGTTTTGAGCAAGTATCAGCCATGTACCTTGAAGATAATATTCCTCATATTACTATGACAAAAAATGTTTAAAATAAAAAACTCGCCGAAGCGAGTTTTTTTATTCATACGTTTTGTTGCAAACCAGTATAAATTAGGCTAACCGTTCGCTTAACAAAGTGCTAACGGCTTCAACAGCTTGTGTACCATCAACTGTCAAATACTGACAATGGCCAGATTTAGCTTCACCCTGATAAAAGCTTACTAAAGGCTTAGTTTGCTGATGATAAATAGCTAAGCGCTTACGCACAGTTGCTTCTTCATCATCTGGTCTAATAGATAAATCGTCACCAGTAACATCATCTTTTCCTGCTACTTTAGGCGGGTTATAAACAAGATGGTAAACACGACCAGAGCCAGAATGAACTCGACGACCCGCCATACGTTCAACGATAACTTCGTCTGGAACATCAAACTCAAGTACATGGTCAACGCTAACATCGTTTTCTTTCATAGCATCAGCTTGAGGGATGGTACGAGGAAAGCCGTCAAGCAAGAAGCCCGCTTTGCAATCATCTTGAGTTATACGCTCTTTTACTAGGCCTATGATTAGATCATCTGAAACCAATTGACCTGCATCCATAACGGCTTTAGCTTGTTTGCCTAATTCAGTTCCGTCTTTAATTGCAGCGCGCAGCATATCCCCCGTTGAAATTTGAGGAATACCAAATTTAGCCATTAAAAACTGTGCTTGTGTGCCTTTGCCCGCACCAGGGGCACCAAGAAGTACAATACGCATATAAACTAACCTTTAAGTGATAATATTTAAGACAAGTAAAACAATTACGTTAAGACGATCACCCCATGTTAAAAACACCTTGATCACACTAATGTAATAATTCTTTTTTATACTATTTCCTGCGGCAGACACTATACAAGCATGCCTAGCACCAAACAAGCATAGCATACAAAAAAGGAGCATTCATTTACAGTGAATTGCTCCTTTTTCAGACTAAAGTATTACTCAAAAAGTACGAAGACTTTCTTTCGAAAATAAGCTGACTATTTGGTTAAACTTAACATTAACTTATTTAAACGCGCAACAAAGCTTGCTGGGTCTTTCAAGCTGCCACGTTCTGCTAACATGGCCTGTTCAAACAATACTTCAACCCATTGGCTAAACTTGTCATCATCTTGCTCATCAGCAACATGCTTAACAAGGTCATGCTCACCATTAATTTCAAAGATTGGCAGCGTATCTGGTACTTCTTGACCAACCGACGCCATCAATTTTGCCATTTGGCTACTCATGTCATTTTCATCACTGACAATACATGCTGGCGAGTCAGTTAAACGTTGTGATAATTTAACGTCTTTTACTTTGCCCTTAAGTGTTTCTTTAATACGAACAACCACTGAGTCAAACTCTTTTTCTAGCTGCTCTTGTGCTTCTTTAGTTTCGGCATCATCCATATCACCTAAATCTAAACCGCCACGAGTAACTGATTGAAGCTGTTTGCCATCAAACTCATTTAAATGGCTCACAAGCCATTCATCAATTCGGTCAGACATTAATAATACTTCAATGCCCTTTTTGCGGAACACTTCTAAATGTGGGCTACTTTTAGCGGCTGCAAAACTATCGGCAACAACGTAATAAATTTTGTCTTGCCCTTCTTTCATCCGCTCAATGTATGAAGCTAAAGAAGCATTTTGTACTGAGCTATCTTCATTAGTTGAAGCAAAGCGTAAAAGGGCAGCAACTTGCTCTTTATTTGCCGTGTCTTCAGCTGGGCCTTCTTTTAATACTTGGCCAAACTCATCCCAGAAACCCTGATATTTTTCAGCATCTTTCTTGCCTAACTTTTCAAGCATTTTCAAAACACGCTTAGTACAACCTTTACGAATAGCTTGTGTTACTTTGTTGTCTTGTAAAATTTCACGAGAAACATTTAATGGTAAGTCGTTAGAGTCAAGTAAACCTTTCACAAAGCGTAAGTAAGTTGGCATGAATTGCTCAGCATCATCCATAATAAACACACGCTGCACATACAATTTCAAACCATGCTGTTTTTCACGGTTGTGCATATCAAAGGGTGCTTTTGAAGGGATATATAATAATGATGTATATTCAGTTTTACCTTCTACTTTATTATGCTCCCATAATAGTGGGTCACCAAAGTCATGCGATACATGTTTGTAAAACTCTTTATATTCATCTTCACTGATGTCAGTTTTTTCACGCGTCCATAAGGCAGTCGCTTTATTAATCGCTTCCCATTTAGCAAGCTCAACATCTCGCGCTTCAACGCCATATGTCGTTACATTACCTTCATCATCTTTTACTTCAGCTACCGCTTCAACAGCTGGAACTTCTGGTGTTAGCATTTCAACCGATACCGAGATATGATCTGAGTACTTAGTAACAATAGATTTTAAGCGCCAGTCATCCGCAAATTCACTTTCTTCTTCTTTTAAATGTAGAACAATGTCAGTACCACGATTAGCTTTGTCAATGGTAGCGGTAGTAAACTCACCCTCACCGGCACTAATCCACTCAGTACCTTCAGTTGCAGCATCACCCGCTTTACGTGTACGAACCGTTACTTTGTCAGCAACAATAAAAGCTGAATAAAAACCAACACCAAATTGACCAATTAATTGCGAGTCACTCGCTTGATCACCAGAAAGTTGTGAGAAAAACTCTGCCGTGCCTGATTTAGCAATAGTCCCTAAATGTTCGATAACCTCATTAAGGCTCATACCAATACCGTTATCAGAAATAGTGACTGTGTTGTTTTCTTTATCACAGCTCACACGAACACGTAATTCACCATCACCTTCAAATAAATCGGCATTTGATAACGCTTTAAAACGCAACTTATCTGAGGCGTCTGCCGCGTTTGAGACTAATTCACGCAAAAATATTTCTTTATTTGAATAAAGAGAATGGATCATTAATTGAAGTATCTTTGCGTTGTCTGATGCAAACACATGATTTTGTGGTTTATTTTCGACTGTCATTTTATAATGCCTTGAAATATTTTAAATTTGATCACCAATTTGGTCACCTATCTAATGACTTAACTCGACTAAAGGCGGGTTAAGTTGCTTGATTAAATATGTCGGGTTATATTTTTAATTTTCAAGGGAGCAAGGAAGAAAAGTTACCCGTTAATGGTTAATAGTTACAAATCACGAAAACACAAGTTCAGAGTTGCGAGTCTGAAGCTTTGGGTGAAGAAAAGCTCCCGTTTATTTTAAGCCTTTGCTAACTTTCCCTTCGAACCCTGTCACTTTATTTTAAAAGTTATAGCTTTTTCGCCCAGACAGAGCATGAGACAAGGTATTACCATCAACATATTCCAACTCACCACCGACAGGTACACCGTGAGCTATACGTGAAATATTAACTTGATATTGTTGTGCTAACTCAGCAATAAAGTGGGCGGTAGCCTCACCTTCAACCGTAGGGTTAGTGGCTAAGATCACTTCATTAAATTGACCGCTCGCAAACTGTTTTTCCAAAATATCTAGCCCCAAATCATCAGGACCAATGCCATCAATAGGCGATAAATGCCCCATTAATACAAAATATTTTCCGGTGAATTCCCCCGTTTGTTCAATAGCGATGACATCACCGGGGTTTTCAACAACACACAAGCAGGTGGCAATTTGACGTTTTGGACTTTGACAGATTTCACACAACGGTTCTTCAGTAAAATTGCGACAATCATTGCAATGACCAATATCTGCCATCGCAGTGGCTAACGTGGTGGCAAGTTTACTACCACCACGTCGATTACGTTCAAGTAAATGAAAAGCCATGCGTTGAGCAGATTTTGCCCCAACGCCGGGTAAGCACTTCAAAGAATCAATAAGCTCTTGTACTAAGGGGCTAAATTTCATAAAAGTAGTTTAAACTCAACTTGTAAAAGACATTTTAAAACCGCCATAAAGGCGATAGTTTGTAGACAAACACGCTGTAGGATAGCCATCATATACCAATTGAAACATTCATATCCCTAAATCATTCCTTATATAAGAAGTTAATCCACTAAGAGTTTGGTTGCTGCCCATCTTTACCCCCTCTACCAACTAATAAGTCCCCAGCTCTCTAGACCATTTTTAAGTTCTCAAAATACACTTTTTCAAAGTAATGAGGAGTAACGCCATTATTAGTACCATGCATTTGAAAAATTAAAATAGAAATGGATCCCACCGAAGAGGATACTTCTCCTTTTTCACAGGCTAAACTTCAACGCTTACTTAATGTTGTTCACATCGAACAAACTAGAAATATGATCGAATTTTTAGCCTCGACTGGATTACGCCCTGGGGAAATGAAAGCGCTCGCGTGGGAAGATGTTGATTTAGAGCAAGGGTTAGCAAAACAGCTTGGTCATAGCCATTGGGGGATGTTCAGAAAAACCTACGGTAAATGGATCGCAAATGAAAAACCGGATCATCGAGCCGAGCTAGCAAAAAAACTAGGACAAGATGACCCAAATATGAACCATAAACACCTTAAAAAGACTAGTTAGTTAATTTTGTTAAATAAAAACCACTAAAATGGCATTTTCATCCCTGGCGGTAATTGCATGCCACCCGTTAATGCGCCCATTTTATCTTTATTTTGCTCTTCAACACGGCGAACCGCGTCATTAACCGCTGCAGCGAGTAAATCTTCAATCATGTCTTTGTCATCTTCCATTAAGCTATCGTCAAGCTCAACTTTACGTACGCTATGGCTACCGGTCATGGTTACTTTTACCATGCCTGCGCCTGCTTCACCAACCACTTCCATATTGGCTAACTCTTCTTGTGCTTTAGCCATTTTTGCTTGCATTTGTTGAGCTTGTTTCATTAAGTTGCCCATGCCACCTTTCATCATAATTGTTCTCCAAAAAATAAAGTGTTTTAAAAAAATTATTAGTATTATAGCAAAATGGTTTACTAACAAGATAGTAAACCCGTTAAATTGCGCTAATACTTTGCTCATCTAAATTCGCTTGAAAATTGTTCTGTAATGCCTGCACTATGTCATCATTTTCAAGTAACTCTTTAGCATAATCATAACGTTTGTCATTGATATGTGATTGTATTTGATATGGGTCAGCAAACGTTTCTTCAACTAAATTAATAGTAACTGTGATGTTTTGTGATAAATATTGGCTGACCGTTTGTTGTAGCTGCTGCTGTGCTACTTCAGTGTATAAATGCCTAGTTGCCTGATCTAAAGATAAGATCAAGTGCTGCTCAGTAGAGCTTTCATCAATCGTAGCATGAATGGCTAACTGCCTTAAGCGTGCGGTTAATTCCATCGAGTCAATCATGTGTGCCCATTGGTCAACTTGATTGGCCTTTTTAATAGTGGCGGGATCTATATTTTGTGCTTGGTAAGGTTGTTCAGGCGTAAAAGTCTCGACCTTTTTACTCGCTTGATTGTCGTTTTCACTTTCAATTTGTTCTAAACCTTTATCAACATGCTGAGCAATAGCTTGACGCCCTATGACGTCATTGGGCTTTTTTGCTTGCTGATCCAATTGTTTTTTTCGACTGCGCAACATGTTTCGACCCGCTAGCACAACGCTGACAGGGCTATCAAAAAGAGTGTCATCTGTAGCGTCTTGCGCTGATGAAGGTACTGCTTGCCTTTGTTGCTCTGCACTAGCAGCACTGTTGATTTCTGCCACTGGCATTGGTTCATGAAGTTGGCTTGCTTGCTGCTCAATTTGTTGCATTTCTTGAGCAAGCTGTGTTTCCGGCATGGACGATTCTGGCGGTGCTTCTAACGGCTTATTTGCTACAAATTGCGTTTCTATCGATTGTGCTTTTATAGGCGCAGGAACAATAGCAACATCAACATTTTGTTGATGTTGAACCATGTTTTCCGGCTCAATGGTGTCACTTACTACGACGTCAGTGTCATTGAACACTACATCATCAAAGTCAATGCGATCCCTTGTTGAAGAGGTTGCTATCGACGAGTTGGCGGTTGACAAACTTGTCGCTACTTGCTGCAAAGAGACGGTATCTGAACTCTGCATAGGCTTAAAAGCAAACAAGCGTAATAAGGTCATATCAAAAGCCGCTTGTTCATCTGCTGCGTAAGGTAAATCTTTGCGGCCATTAACACAAATTTGATAATACAATTGTACGTCTTCTGCTGACATGCCTTGACTGAATTTTTTCAACAAATGTGCATGTTCAGGCGATAAATCAAAGTGTTGATCAACGAGTTGTAAAATAGCAATTTGGTGAAATAACTGAATAAGCTCGGCAAATAAGCGGCTATAACTTGGCGCACAACTGGCGATATCGGCAGTTATTGCCATCAAGCTTTCACCATCTTGCTTTAAGAGCGCAATAATTATTTTGTAGACCCAGTTTTGGTTTATACCACCAAGCATTTGTACAATATTAGTTAAAATAATACTGCCTTGCCCTTGAGCAATAGCCTGATCAGTAAGGCTTAATGAATCTCGCATACTGCCACGAGCAGCTTTTGCCAATAAGGTTAGTGTGCCCTTTTCATGGCTGACTTGCTCTTGGGATAAGATCTCTTCAAGCTTGGTTTCTATCTGATTAACGGTTAGCGCTTTTAAATGAAATTGTAAACAGCGTGACAATACCGTCACCGGCAGTTTTTGTGGATCCGTGGTCGCGAGAATAAATTTTACGTGCTCGGGTGGCTCTTCTAACGTTTTTAACAAAGCATTGAAACTGTGACGAGAAAGCATGTGAACTTCATCAATCAAGTAGACTTTATAGCGACCACGGGTGGGCGCATATTGAACATTATCAAGAATTTCCCGCGTATCATCGACCTTGGTTCTTGAGGCGGCATCAATTTCAAGTAAATCAACAAAGCGACCCTGATCAATTTCTAAACAGGTATCACATTGGCCACACGGGGTAACGGTAATACCCATTTCACAATTTAAACTTTTAGCAAAAATTCTGGCAATGGTGGTTTTACCAACACCACGAGTGCCCGTAAAAAGATAAGCATGGTGTAATCGTTGTTGAGCTAACGCATTAACCAGCACGGTAACTACGTGCTCTTGCCCCATTAGCTCTTCAAATTTTTTAGGTCGCCATTTTCTGGCTAATACTTGATAGCTCATACTTTTATCTTCTTATTATTCGCACATTTTATTTGCACATTACCACGCGTCACTCATTACTAATTAATCTCTATTTACCGTCATATTGTACCAGAGAAAAGTGAGACAAATTCATTGCTTGTAAGCGTTTTTCACCACCTAAATCAGGCAATGAAATAACAAAACCCGCCTCTTTTACTTCAGCGCCAACGCGTCTAATTAACTTAGTTGTTGCTTCAATGGTGCCACCGGTTGCGAGCAAATCATCAATAATCAATACCTTATCATTAGATGTTAAAGCATCACGGTGAATTTCTAAAATATCTTCGCCATATTCTAATTGATAAGCTTGAGTAAACGTTGCACGAGGCAACTTACCCGGTTTACGTACTGGTACAAAGCCAATACCTAAGGCGAGTGCTAACGGGGCACCAAATAAAAAACCTCTCGCTTCGGTGCCAACAACCTTGGTAAAACCTTGATTTTTATATTTCTCTGTTAACAAATGCATCGTTAAAGTAAATGCCTTTGCATCTTCTAATAAGCTGGTTACATCACGGAAAAGTATTCCTTGAACAGGATAGTCAGGGATAGTTTTGATAGCGGCTTGTAATTGCGCCAATTGTTGTTCATTCATTTTATTATTCTTCAACTAATGTTAACAATATTAATGAGCTAAAGAATAAAACAATTTAAGGGACATTTATAGTGTCGAGAGACTTTTTATCGGGTAATTTATGACGCATTCGTTGATATAGTAGTTTCTAATGAAAACTCAGCTAACAATGAAGAAACTGTTGATAAAAACTGACTTTCATTAAGTGGCTTTAGCAACACTTGTTTGAATAAGTTAGCCTCAGGTAGTCGCGCTATGTTTTCTTTAGGTTGCGTGGTAATAAATAAAATAGGCGTGTTAGCATACTGTGCTGTTTGTTTAATATTTTTACTCAGCAACACACCATTCATTAGTGGCATTAGGTGATCAATAACAAAAAGCTGATAATTGCCTTGCTGCACTTTTTCAAAGCCATCAAGTCCATTTACTGCGGTATCAACACTATAACCACACGCTATTAAAAACTGGCTAAGACTATCACGAACGCTTTTTTTATCATCAACAACTAATATATTCATAAAACTTACAACTCTTTATATTCAATAAGCATTCAATAAGCTAGAAATTATGCCAAGTGACGACCAGCTTTTTACGGCGCACATTTTACCTTATTTACGCCGACAGTGAACATTTTTTTTGAATTATTAATAATGATTTATGTAAGTGAATGTTTTTGTACAAAAGTTTTAATTAAATTGACACTAGAGGGTGACATTTGATGTTCTGCATTGCCGTCATTCATTAACGCAAGCACTTGTTCACCTAGGTGTTTACCTAACTCAACGCCCCATTGATCATAAGAATTTATTTGCCATAGCACACCCTGAACAAAAATTTTATGCTCGTATAATGCTAAAATAGCGCCTAGCGTTTCTGGTGATAATGACTGCATTAATAAGGTATTACTCGGCGTGTTACCTTTCATGGTTTTATGGCAGGCTATACGCTGTATTTCTTCACCGTTCATGCCCTGCTTTTTAAGCTCAGCCTCAACTTGATGCAATTTTTTACCTTGCATTAAGGCTTCACTTTGAGCAAAACAATTTGCCACTAGCACTTTATGATGCTCTTCAAGATCGCTAGTGCCTTGTAGCGCGACAATAAAATCAGTAGGGATAACTTCATCACTTTGATGCATGAGTTGCATAAAAGCATGTTGACCATTAGTTCCTTCTTGACCAAACACTATCGGCGCGGTAGTCCAAGCTAATTTTTCACCTTGTTTCGATACCGACTTACCATTACTTTCCATGTCGGTTTGCTGTAGATAACCGGGCAATGCTCTTAAGGCATGATCATAAGGCAATACCGCTAAGCTATGGTAATGTAAAGCATTTCTGTTCCACATACCTATTAATGCCATAAGCACAGGCATGTTTTGCTCAAAATCAGCCGTTTTAAAATGCTGATCCATTTGATATGCACCTTGCTTTAATCGGTCGAAATTATCATTACCTATCGCCAAAGCTAATGGTAAACCCACCGCTGACCATAATGAAAACCGACCACCTACCCAGTCCCACATAGGTAAAACATGTGCTGGGTTCAGGCCAAACTCTTCAGCTTTTTCAACATTACTGCTAACTGCAAACCACTGTTTTTCAATCGCGGCTGGGGAGCCAAGCTCTGCTAACATCCAATTTTTAATCGCTTTGGCATTAAGTAGAGTTTCTTGGGTGGCAAATGTTTTAGAAATAACCACCACTAAGGTTGTTGCGGCATTCAGCTTGGCTAGTTTTTCGACTACCGCAGCGCCATCAACATTAGCAAGTACATGCAGATGTAAACCGGTACTATGATACGGATGCAAAGCGCTCAACCCTACTTTAATACCATAATACGACCCCCCAATGCCCATAGCGATAACATTAGTGAACTTAGCGCCCGTTGAACTAGTGAGTTTACCTTGATAAACATCGTCAACAATTTTAGCCATTTGTTGCTCAGTTGTTATCACTTGTTCACTTGTCTGCTCAGCTAGCACATGCCGTTTAACGGCTGCAGGTGCTCTTAATATTGTGTGTAAAACAGCTCGCTGCTCGGTATTGTTTATCTCATCACCAGCAAACATACGATCAATTTTATCAACTAGTTGATTTTCTTTCGCCCAAGCAATAAGTTTGCTTAACTCGCTTTGGCTAATATTTTGTTTTGAGTAGTCTAAAAATAATCCTGCTGCGGCAAGGCTAAAGTCTTCTGCCCTACTTCCCTCATTAAATAAAGATAAAATAGTGCGGTTTTCTGCTTGCTTTATGTCTGCCTTTATCTCGGCTATTTCAGTAAAAAAGTCCATCTTGTAGATACTTCTCTTTATTAATAATTACTTGCTAAGTAGGTATTCAAGGGCACCGGTAATCGCGGCAACTTGCGCTATAATGCAATTTTCATCGTCTACTTTTGAGCTGTCAGGGTAAACCTCTGTCGTCGTGACGTAAGTTGCATCAGTAAGTCCCATGCAAAGCCCTAATGCTCGCCCTGCATAGTTGATCACGCCAAATTGTGCTAATTCAACACCTATTAACTGACCATTTTCATCCGCAGGGGCAATATGAGTGACCTTTTCAACGGCTTTAATAATCGCTAATTGAAAGTCAACTTCAGGATTAACTGTATTACCAACTAAATAAAAGCCGTCTGGAATATTCCAAAGTTTTTGCTCAAGGGCATCACGTGCTGATAGAGCAGGTCTAAAAACGCTATTATCGGTATCGGTAGTTTCATGTAAGTCGACATGAACAAAAAAATCAAGGTTAAGTGATTGTATAAAGGTCATTAATGCTGCTGATTCTTGTGCTGGGCTGTCAGCATAAAAGGAGCGATTAGGATCTATAGCGTTAGGGTTCCAACGATTAATGGTTTCATAACCCCAAGGGCTAACACAAGGCACGACTAAGACATTAAAAAAGTCGCTATAATTCGAGCCTTGGCCATTTATTTGGTTTTGTAAAAAACGCAACGCCCCTTGTACACCACTGGTTTCATAACCATGAACACCACCAGTCACTAGCACGGTTTTTTTATCCGCTTGCCAATGCTTGCTTTTTAATGCAAATAACGGATATCGCGGTTCATCAATAGTTAGGGCATCATATTGAATAACATCATAAAAAGGTGACAATGCCTCAACTTTACTAATAACCTCGTCTTGATAAGAGCGCTTAATACTTTGCTGTTCAAGCCACTGCTGCTTTTCAATGTTAGCCCACTTTTTTCCTGCTGTACCAATGGAATATGCAAGGTTATCAGTCATTTTTTACCTATTACTTTTAATCAATGTTTTAAATGAAGTTAATAATGCTTATTTAGAGTCAGCTCGCCCCATAAATTTACGATCTTCTGTATTCACTTTAATTTTGTCACCGGTAGAAATATGCTCAGGTACTTGCACGGTTAAACCTGTTGAAAGTATTGCTGGTTTAGTACGCGCAGTAGCACTACCACCTTTAATAGACGGATCGGTTTCGGTGATAACAAGTTCAACACTGGCAGGAAGATCAACCGCGACAGGTACATCATCAACGATAATCACCGACATCCCTTGCGTGTCTTCATTGATAAATAATAATTCTTCGCTAATACTCTCTTTATTCAAATTATATGGCGTGTAATCTTCATTATCCATAAACACATATTCATCACCATCTATGTATGAAAACATTGATGGGCGACGACTTAAATCAGCAAAATTCAACATATCATCCGCTTTAAAAGTTTCATCCACTTTTGAACCTGTCACCACATCGTACAAACGCATACGATATAAACTACCGCCTGCTCTGCCTTGTGGTACAGAACGAGTAATATCTCGAACAATTAATACTTTACCATTGTGTTCTATTGCCGCGTTTTTCTTTATATCGCTTGCCTTTGGCATAAGGGGCTCCTTAAATATTAAATTAATTATAAGCAAAATTTTAGCTGAGAAAATACCATGAACACGCAGTAATGCAAGTGTTGAATCAATCAAATAATCACAATAGTGTGATACAGCAAAAATAGTAACTGTTCACCACCAAGTTGCAATGCTCACGGAAGGCTCTTCGAGCCTGCACTGAGGATTAGTTATTCTTGGTGTAGTACGGCGTTCTCTGTGGTAAATATTTCCGAGTTGAATATATTTTTATTTATATAAAAACACTCAAAAAGAAGGTAGTACTAACAATCGCTAAACTATAATAGGTTGTGCCAATCACTCCGACATCGCTCACCCCTTGGCTAAACAAGAGCAACTTACTACCAGCAAATCTCAGCGCAACGTTGGATGTTGCGAGAGCATGGTCCAGGCACTCGCTCAATGTTTATCTCAGCAATGCAACAGTAAGGTGCTATGGTTAACAATAGTATGGACTTAGTCAGGTAAGAAGCAATAAAGCAAGCTGTTAAGGCTAAATTGGGGATGGGCGTGTTGTCATACTTATCAATACAACAAGAGTTAACGTTCCACCTATTTACACAACTGCAAACACCATTAAATTTAAATAAGCAATTTTCTATTGCTCAATCAAGGCGCTTCAGTAACAATCCGCTAGTGTAGGCCTTTTATGAGTTTCTAGTCTCGACTACCACATAAGATCATCAGGGATTTGATAATCAGCATAGGGATCATCTGCATCTATTTTTTCATCTGCCACTTTATCATTTTGAACTAACACGACGTTGGCATTTAATTCAGCTAACTTTTCTGCTGTTTCGCGGGTAACAATATAAGTGACGTCATCTAAACCACACAGTGATAGCCGGCCATTAACCAGCGCCCTGTGGGTAATAGCATCTAAGGGTAATTTTTTTATTTTGTTATCGAAGGTGTAATTATATTCATTATCACCAGCAACATTTTTGATATGGTGATGTGTTAAAATTTGTTTGATGCGCAACACCTGCTCTTTATCAGCAAGCTGCTGTTTTTTCTGTTCGTTTAAAGCATCATCTTTGGCTTGTTTTTCTCGCTTCGCTTTAGCTAAATCTTGTTTTACTTGCTCTTGTAGTGTTGCATCATGCTGAACACCACTGCGCTGCTGTTTGTTTTTTTTGCGTTTGTCCGAATTAGCCTGACGAGTTTTTTGTTTGGTTGTTAAACCTGCTTTAAGCAGTTGATCTTGAAGTGATGCCATGAAAATTTATCGATGAAAATTAGTTTGTCGTTATTCTAGCAATAAAAAATCACCAGAAAAAGCCTTGCAGAGTATCTAACGAATAACTGCTGACTATTTAATATTTGTATATTCGCTTATATAGTTATTTATCCAGCGGTTCATTAATAATGTTACTTAACCAAACTAATGTTTTTATCCGTAGAAGGCTTGTCAATACTGTCTTTAGGTTCAACAAAAACATCTTTAGTAACTGACTGGCCATTTTTATATCGGTGATAAGAAATTTGCTTTAGATCCAGCAACTGACCAAATTGAGTGAAAGCATCAAAATCGTCTTTAGTAAAAGTTTTCTGGTTTTTAGCTAATAGACCATCAACATACATGGCGTCACCATTAATATTGCAATTAGCAATAGCAGAATACGGCTGTCCATATTCTTCAACCTTTAATGCGCGTACCATTTTTACTTCGAAGAACCATTCTCCTATTTTTACATGTTTAGACATTGAATCTGACACTTAAAACCTCGAAAACGAAAACATAGAGCTGATATCCCATAATAGGCCTACATTGTAACATTTGGTTAACCTTTAGATCTAAATAAATCTGAGTTTTTTTCTTTATCAACGAAAACATGCGCTTAACTTTTAATCGACTCTCCGCAATAAAAAACAAAACTTTCTCACCTTCCCCTTATCGGGTACTCTAACAACATGGTAATTTCATATTTTCAAACAAGATGATAAAAAAAATAATAATCGCCGTTTTATTAGTTAGCTCTTTAATATTAGCTTCACTGGCCACTTGGCTATATAGCAAAGTTGATAGTGCTTTGCCGATACTTAACGGCAAAGAAACCGTGTTCGGATTAAAAGCAACGGCCATTGTTGAACGAGATAGCCAAGGCATAGTTACCATAAAAGCTAAAAACCGCTTAGACGTTGCTGTTTCCTTGGGCTTTGTGCATGCACAAGAGCGCTTTTTCCAAATGGATTTATTAAGGCGCAACTCAGCAGGAGAGCTTTCTAGCCTTTTTGGCGCTTTAGCACTTGATTATGATAAGTCAATTAGACGGCACCGTTTTAGAGAAAGAGCACGAGAAATAATTAACGCTTTACCTAAAGCGCAAAGTGCATTACTTAAGGCCTACACTCGTGGGGTTAACCAAGGTTTGATGTACTTAGGCACCGAACCTTTTGAATATTTATTACTGCAACAAGCCCCAGTACAGTGGCGAGAAGAAGACTCGGTGCTCGCTGTTTTTAGCATGTATATTGATTTGCAATATCATGATGGGCAACGAGAGCGCTCACTAGGTTTAATGAAAGCTATTTTAAGTGCTGATGTTTATGCCTTTTTGGATCCTAAAGGCAGTATTTGGGATGCCGCCATTGATAATAGTCAATATCTGGCTGCTCCTATGCCAATTAATGCTTGGCCTGCTGCATCAGCGTCAGTGATAAAAAATGACGCAATCACCGCGGTCAGCGAGAATCTCTTTAGCGGTAATAATAATCAAGCAGATGAGTTTCCAGGTTCAAATAACTGGGCTATTTCAGGCAAGATCAGCAGTACAGGCAGTGCTATTGTTGCCAATGATATGCACTTAGGCATACGCGTACCTAATACTTGGTTTCGTGCCCGTTTTGAATATCTGCAAAATAATGAACAAATCCATGTTACCGGCGCAACATTACCCGGCACGCCCAACATGGTTATTGGTAGTAATAGCAATATAGCTTGGGGGTTTACCAATAGCTATGGTGATTATAGCGATGTTATTGTTTTGCAAACCTCAAGTGATGGCAGCAAGTATTCAACGCCCGCAGGGGAAATTCCTTTCACTTTTCATCAGCAAGTCATTGCCATAAAGGATGAACAGCCCGTTGAAATCACTATTAAAGAAACGATATGGGGCCCTGTTATTGGCAAAAACCATCAAGGACAATTATTAGCATATCGCTGGGTTGCCCACGACAAGCAAGCTATTAACTTAACCGCCACAGAGCTAGAGCTGGCACAAAATGTTGAGCAAGCATTTGATATTGCGGCACGCAGCGGTATTCCCTCACAAAATATGGTGGTGGGAGATAAATCAGGCAATATAGGCTGGACCATAATGGGGCCTATCCCTAAAAAAATAGGTCACATTGGTGAAACCCCTACCTACTGGCATACTGGCAGTAATGGCTGGCAAGGTTATTTAACCACAGAGCAATACCCGAAAGTGCTCAATCCTAAAAATGATCGCTTATGGACTGCAAATTCTCGCGTTGTCGGTGGTGAATTACTGGATAAAATTGGTAACGGTGGTTATGCATTAGGTGCTCGCGCGGGACAAATTCGTGACGATTTGTTAGCGCTAACACAGTTTGATGAAAAAGCATTATTAGCCGTTGGCTTAGATGACCGAGCCTTGTTTTTACAGCGCTGGCAAGACTTTTTACTAGCGCAAGTACTTACTGAACAAGCCATTAGCAAGCACAGTGACTTTACTCAAGTAAAAAACATATTACAGACAACAAAACAGCTAAGAGCCAGTGTCAACTCGGTTAGTTACCGTTTAGTGAGAAACTTTCGACTTAATGTTCGCGATCTGGTGTTTAGTGAGTTGAATACCACCTTAACCAAACTAGACGATGGCTATAAATTTCGCAGTATTCGTCATCAAGTTGAAACACCATTATGGCAGCTTATTAACCAACAAAACGACAATTTTTTAATGCGCCCGTTAGCCTCATGGTCAGCCGTTTTTAATAAAGCATTACAAAAAACGATTGATGAGATGAAGGCAACCGCAGACGATCAACAACAATCACTAAGCACTGCCACTTGGGGTCAGCAAAATACCAGCTCAATACGACATCCGTTAAGTAAAGCGATGCCTTTTATTGGTAAATGGTTAGACATGCCAACTAATCCGTTATCAGGTGATAGCTATATGCCGAAAGTACAAGGTAAAGCCTTTGGGGCGTCTGAGCGCATGGTGGTATCACCGGGGCATGAAGCAACAGGAATATTTCACATGCCCACCAGCCAAGCAGCCCATCCTTGGAGTCCCTATTATGGCAAAGGCCATAGTGATTGGGAGCAAGGCATACCTTCACCTTTTTTACCGGGTGAAACTAAGTATAAATTAATATTACTCAGCTATTAGTTTCAAATTCCGAGGTGAATGAAAAATAAGCTAACTGTTTACCACCGAGGCGTGATGCTCCACAGAGAGTTCTTCGAACCTACACAGAGGCTTATTATACTCGGTGTAGTGCAAAATAATGCCTATATGGATGTAGGTCACTTAGGTTATGCATGGAGCATATAATCTGCCTCGATGCTCTCTGTGGTAAATGCTTTCAAGCTGAATGAACACAAAACAACAAGAGCAACAAAAACGACAAGGAAAAACATGACCATATTAATTTGCTGTTTATTTATCGCAACGCTACTGCCCTTACTGGCAAAAGCTCCGGTAGCTTATGCTATGCATAAATTGGGCGGCTATAATAACAATCATCCCCGTGAGCAACAAAGTAAGCTCACTGGTTTTGGCGCCCGCGCTTTAGCCGCTCATCAAAATGCTTTTGAATCACTAATTATTTTTGCTCCTGCCGTATTACTCGCTATCATCACCCAAAATATAGGGGAGAATATAGTCTTGCTCGCTGTGATACATATATGTGCTCGACTACTCTACAACATTCTTTATTTAGCCAATATTTGCATGTTACGTAGTCTGGTATGGAGTATTGCAACAATAAGTAGTTATGCCATTATCTGGCTGTGTATCCCTTAATGTTAACTGACGATTAAAAATGATCTAAAGAAAGTGTTGACAGAATTTAGTCAAGCTCGCTAGAGTAGGCGCTCTAGTAAGTATTAATACCAAGTTGATTAAGTTAAAACCTTCCATCTGGAAGGTTTTTTCTTGAACAGAAAATGCAAATAGGGAAGAACAGTGAGCGAAAAATTAGATTTAAATGAAATACGTAAAGAAATAACCAGCTTAGATAAAGAACTATTAGCTTTATTTGCTAAGCGTCGCGCACTCACACTTAACGTCGCCAAAAGTAAAGTACAACAGATTCGCCCTATTCGTGATCAGCAACGTGAACAAGAACTACTCATTCGCTTAGTAAAGCAAGGAAAAGAGTTAGGTTTAGACGCTCACTATGTGACCAGTATTTTTCAAACCATCATTGAAGACTCAGTATTAAACCAGCAAGCTTATTTGCAAACTCTAACCAACCCAAACATTCAAACGCCAACGGTGAGTGTGGCTTTCTTAGGTGACAAAGGCTCATATAGTTACTTAGCCAGTCACCGTTACTTCTCAAGACGTGCCGAAAAAATTATTGAGTCTGGCTGCCAAAATTTTAGTGATATTTTACAACGAGTGGAATCTGGCCAAGTAGACTACGGCATGTTGCCTATTGAGAATACTAGCTCAGGCAGTATCAATCAGGTTTACGATTTACTACAGCATACCAACTTGTTTATTGTCGGTGAAATTACGCAACCGATAGAGCATTGCTTATTAACCGCGGTTAATACTAGCTTAGATAAGATAAAAACTATTTATGCTCATGGTCAACCTCACACTCAGTGTAGTAATTTTTTAGATAAGCAAAATAATATTCGTATTGAATATTGCGACAGCACCGCCGATGCGATGCTGCAAGTGTCTGAGCTAAAAAATGAAACTGTTGCCGTCATTGGCAGTGAAGAAGGTGGGCAATTATATCAGTTGCAAGCGCTTGAAAAATCAATCGCCAATCAAAATGAAAATCATTCACGTTTTATTCTTGTCGCGAGAAAATCCGTTGATGTCGCAGAGCAAATCCCCGCGAAAACGGCCATTATTTTATCAACTGGTCAAAAAGCCGGTGCTTTAGTTGAGTGTTTATTAGTGCTCAAAGAGAAAGGCATCAACATGTGCAAACTTGAGTCTCGCCCTATTCAAGGTCGCCCATGGGAAGAAATGTTTTATATCGATGTTGAAGCAAACTTAAAAAGCTTTGCTTTGCAAGAAGCTATCAGTGAAATTACCGAGCACACTAATTTTATTAAAGTGTTAGGTTGTTACCCTATTGAACATATTAGCCCTACCAGTGTTCCTAGTAGCGAAATTTAATCGCGCATGAAGTAAAGCATAAACAAGTTCCCGCTTACGGAGTATTCTTTAATGTTGCCCGTAATGTAGGCGGGAGTTTAATTGCGCACAGTTTCATGTTGTCTTTACTTATTTTTTTCACTAGCCAACTTTTCACTACTCAATAACAACTCCCTTTGTTTTTCTGCTATTTCATTGGCAATAGCTTGTGGAGATCCTGTGTTTCTACAAAGCCAATAATAGGCACCCGGTACAATAAATAAGGTAAATAGGCTCGCTAGCGAAACCCCAGCAAAAATAACCACACCAATAACCATTCTACTTTCAGCGCCAGGCCCTGAGGCCAACACCAAAGGTATAGCACTCGTTACCGTCGTAAAAGTAGTCATCACAATAGGCCTTAATCGTTGTTGTGCCGCACTAATTAATGCTTGTTCAAATAAAATACCTTTATCACGAAGCTGGTTAGCAAACTCAACAATTAAAATACCATTTTTTGCTGCTAAACCAATCAACATCACAATGCCAATTTGGCTATAGATATTCAAACTCATGCCCATGAATTCAAGACCTGCAAGCGCTCCAACTAGCGCCAAAGGTACCGTCAACAAGATGACTAAAGGGTGAATAAAGCTTTCAAACTGCGCCGATAACACTAAAAAAGTGATTAGTAACGCTAACCCAAAAACAAGTAAAATGGAGCTACCAGAATCTTTTAACAATAACGACTGACCTTTATAGTCTATTTGCACTTCTTCTGGCAATTGTTGATCGGCAATGTTTTTCAGAAAGTCTAAGGCATCCCCTAACGCATAGCCATCGGCTAAATTTGCCGTAATAGTGACACTGCGCAAACGATTGTATCTATTTAACCGTGACGAAGTAGCATTTTCAGCAACGGTAATTAAATTAGATAAGGGAATTACCTTATTGGAACTAAGTGAACGCACGTAAATATTGTCAATATCAGCAGGGCTACGATACTGTTTTTCGTCCCCTTCAACAATCACATCATATTCTTCACCACGATCAACAAAAGTCGTGACCCGGCGTTGCCCTAACATGGTTTCTAGGGTTTTTGCTATATCACCAACAGGAACGCCAAGATCATAAGCTCTATTACGATCTATTTTCACCATTAACTGTGGGTAGGTTTCTTTATAGTCACTGTTGATAGACGATAAATTAGGATTTTTCTGTGCCTCTTTAATAATAATGTCACGCCATTTTGCCAGTTCACTATAAGTATTGCCTTGCAGCACAAAAGCTACCGGAGAGTTACCGCCACCGCCACCAATACCCCTGCGCATCATAGCGAAAGCTCTTACGTCTGTAACATCCTTTAATTCTTTATTAATTTTACCTATAAATTCGAAGGTATCAAAACGGCGCTCGCCCCAGTCAGGCATACCAACAATGGCAATCCCTCCTGTGCCACCAAAACCGGGCACGCGCACAATAACACGGTCAAGTTCATCACGTTCTTTATAGGCTAATAATTTTGCTTCAATTTGTTGCATATTTTTGACATTATTTTCATAACTTGCCCCTTCTGCACCTTGCATAATAATAAACAAATTGCCTCGATCTTCTTTGGGGGTATATTCTGATGGTAATTGGTTAAACAACAAATACACCGCCACCAATGACATAGCAATAATGCTAAGAATAAGTAGCGGCTGATGAATACTTTTTGCTAAAGCTCGACCATAAGCAGCTTCAAAATTAGCAAACTTTTTATCGAGAAACTGACCAAAAGAAGAACTACGTTTTCGATGCTGCAACATTTTAGAGCACATCATCGGTGTTAGTGATAAGGCGGTAATACTAGAGAATATAACAGCCGCGGCAATTGCAATGGCAAATTCAGTAAATAAGCGACCAACATTGCCCGACAAAAACACTAAAGGAACAAATACCGCCACTAAAACTAATGTGGTGGCTATAACCGCAAAAGCAACTTCTCTGCCTCCTTCATAGGCCGCTATTAAAGGATCTTGACCACTTTCAATACGGCGATAAATATTTTCCAACACCACAATGGCATCATCAACCACTAAGCCTATTGCTAGCACAAGTGCTAATAAAGTCAGTAAATTAATAGAAAAACCAAACCAAGACAACGTCATTATTGAGCCAATTAGTGCCACAGGTACCGTAACTGCTGGAATAAGTGTTGCTCGCACATTACCTAAAAATAAGAAAATAACTAACACAACCATCAACATGGCAATAATTAAGGTGTTATAAACTTCATCAATAGAACCTTGGATGAACACAGAGCTATCATAACTATTGGTGATAGTTGTACCCGTTGGTAATGAATTACGCAATGAAATCATTTCTTTACGTGCTGATTTCACTACTTCTAAGGTATTGGCTTTTGACTGCTTTACAATGCCTAGCCCGACCATATTTTTGCCGTTGCCACGGAACATATTCTCATCATCTTGAGCGGCAACATTAACTTGGGCAATATCACCTAAACGTACCAGTGAATTATCTTTTGCTCGAGTAATAACCATATTCGCAAAGTCTTGTGCCGTTAAATAACTACGCTGCACTCGAATTGAAAAATCTCGATCGGTAGATTCCACCCGTCCTGCTGGTAATTCAATGTTTTCACTACGCAAGGTTGACTCTATATCTTGTACCGTAACACCTCGAGCAGCCATAGCTACACGGTTCAATAATATTTTCATGGCGTAGGTACGACCGCCCCCCACACGAACTCGAGCAACACCATCTACGACAGAAAACCTGTCCACAATATAACGATTAGCATAATCCGTCAGTGCTAATGTAGACATAGTGTCACTTTGCAATACAAACCACACAATAACATTTTCATCATCATTGGCTTTAAACACTTGTGGCGGATCAGCCTGCTCTGGCAAGCTGCGTAGCGCGCGAGAAACTCTATCTCTGACATCATTAGTTGCGACGTCAATATCACGGTCTAAGTTGAATTCAATAGTAATATTTGAGCGCCCGACCCGGGAATTAGAAGTAATGGTTTTAACCCCTTCAACACCACTAATTCTATCTTCAAGCACTTGGGTTATTTTTGTTTCAACTATCGCTGCTGAAGCTCCTGGATATGAGGTATTAATACTGACCACAGGCGGGTCAATATCAGGATACTCTCTTAAAGGTAAAAATAAAAAAGCCACAATACCAAAAGTAATAATAAGTAAATTAATTACGGTGGCAAAAACAGGCCTTTTGACCGAAAGATCAGATAAGATCATTGGGCTTTTCCCTCAAGATTTGAATCATCAACATTTGAATTTTCAAACAAGTTTATTACTTTTACTCTCGCCCCGTCTCGTAATTTCAGCGCCCCTTCTATCACAATAAGCGCTTGTTGGTTTACTCCAGCAAGCACTTCAACAACGCCGGGTAGGCGACGACCAATAATGATACTTTTTCGAACAGCCGTTTGCTCTTGCGGACTGTCATTATTAATAATGAAGACAAAATGTTCGTTTTCTATTGGAATAATCGCACTTTCAGGTAGTTGCAATAGTGTTTCAACCTGCCTTACTACCTCGATATTAAGCAACATACCTGGGCGTAAAGCTAAACTTTCATTGGGTATTTCTACACGAACTTTTAAGGTACGTGTTATAGGGTTAATTCTGGTATCAATTGAGCTTATTTTTCCCAAAAATTGCTGGTTTTTATACGCTGTATTCAATGCTATAACCGATTGCCCTCGCTTAATGGTAGGTAAAAGTCGCTCTGGTAAGGTAAAATCAACTTTGATCAACGATAGATCATCAAGGCTGGTGATAACATCACCAGCGTTAATATAGGCGCCTAAACTCACATCCCTAAAGCCTAATACGCCATCAAAAGGCGCTTTAATACTTAAATCATTTAGTTTTGTACGCGCACTTTGTAGCTGCGCGGAAATCGCTTTGGTTTGTGCTTCTTGTTGATCAACCAATGACTTTGATGTTGCTTTTGAGCTTAACAACTCTTGAAAACGCTTTAACTGCGCCATAGACTCAGACAAATTAGCTTCTAATTCACTGACTTTTGCCAACTCTTCCTGATTGTTTAGACGAACTAACACATCGCCTTGTTTAACTAATTGCCCATCATTGAAAAAAATTTGCTCTATCAAGTCAGAATACTTACTAGTAATAAACACCTGTTCATTGGCTCTAGCCGTACCGATAGCCTCAATGCTGTCTTTGAAGTCTGCCAGTTTTGCCGTTGTTACTTTTACTGAGATTATACGCTGAAATTTTTGTGCCTTTTTTTCCATTTTAGGCCACTGTAAATAAGCCACTAAACCTAGAATAAAAAAGAAAATAAGGAGTAACGGTAGACGGCTCGTTATAGGATTGTCATTAGACATAGATGAATAATCTCAACGTTTATAGAAAGGAAACTTATCTATTATAGCTTAAAGCATTAAAGGTATCATTTACCCAAACTGCAATTTATCTTAAAATATAAACAATTAGCCGTAAATAGAGATCCTACTTTGAATAAACTCGCTGTTTTAGCCTTCGCCCTATTAATTTTTTTCAGCACCATGCTTTGGTATTTAGCCAATGGTTCATTAAATGAATACCTAAAAAGCCAAATTCAATTACAGGGGCAGTATTATAGCCAGCAAGCGACTCAGCTAGCTATCGCTGATTTTTCAGCTAACTCAGGTATTGGCGCGTTTAAAGAAGCAACATTAACCAACCCTGATGGTTATCAAGCAAAGTACGCACTACTTATTGATAGCGCCAACATAGAACTCGTGACACCACAAAGTGCTACGACGGTTCAAAGCGCTTCGCCTTTTAAAGAAAATCACGCTTTAATTACCACGGTTCAACAATTAACTATCAATAAACTCACCCTAAATAGTGAGCATACCTCGGCGACAAAAAATAATATCGCAACACTAATAGCGCTTATTAAAAATCAATTAGCACAAGACTTTCCAGAGCTCTATCCAGCTATAAGCGCAAAGCTATACGCGCAAAAAAACCCGCAATTAAATGCACAAACTTATGCACAAACTCATCCGCAAGCAGGGCCTATAATTGAGCATAAAAAAGCTAAAAAGAAGCGTGGTAAAGTACAAGCTAAAATAAAGATACATGCCATTACCATTAATACGCTAGTACTAAACAATACTCACCATGGTGTAACAAAAACAATTCAACTCAATGATCTACAACTATCCCCTATCGGTGGTGAGCAAGGTATTGTTACTAATCAAATTGGCGGCGAATTGTTACTGGCGTTATTAGGTTTAGCTCAGCAAAATAACCAAACGCAGTAGCTACACAAAATAGCAATGTTCGTAAACAACGCTCAATAAACAATGCTCAATAAAGGTATGACTTAAGTTTTTGTTAATATAACTCAACTAATATGACTTACAAATACGCCATAATAAAATAAGCAAAATTAACAAAAGAGTTAAAGGAGAGCATCATGAGTTGGAAAAATACTGAAAATCGCTACGGCTCACTTTCAATAAAAATGCACTGGCTAATGTTCATTGTTATAGCTGCCACCTTCGCTTTTATTGAAGGTCGGATATTTTTTGAAAAAGGCACTGAAATGCGCGATTTATTTAAGATGTGGCATTTTATGTTAGGACTTTTAATTTTAGCCATGGTGTTAATTCGACTTTATTTTCGCTTTATTCAAGTATCGCCAAAAATCAGTCCGCCTTTATCGACGACACAAGCGCTAGCGGCTAAAGGGGCACATTTAGTCCTTTATGTATTTATGATAGCAATGCCCATTGCAGGTTGGCTAATGCTAAGCGCCTTTGGTAAGCCAATACCGTTTTTCGGTTTTGAATTACCGGCATTAATCGCTAAAAATAAAGCGTTAGGAAAGTCGATTGAAGAGCTGCACGAATTAGTAGGAATGCTAGGTTATTATCTCATTGGCTTTCATGCCGCTACCGCGCTAGCGCATCATTACCTTCAAAAAGACAATACCCTAGCGCGTATGTTACCAGAGAGAAAAAGTTAAACTATCGAGTTTCGAATACCTTTAGAGAAAAGCTAATGCTTTTTCAATTCATTAGCCTTTAACAACATGGTTTTGCTTTCCGCTAAAAAGTCATTCGCATAATCACCAAACCAATTCGACACTTGCTTAAACATAGCGACAAACGCCTCTTTGTCATTTAGTTCTACATCTTCTAATAACTCTAAAAAGCGATAAGCAAAACGTTTCATCATGCTAATATTATCTGGGTTAGCAAAAATAATATCTGAGTATAAAATAGGATCTTGCGCAAATAATCGACCGACCATAATCAACTCGAGTCGATAAATAGGCGAACTCATATTGACTAAATTTTCAATGTCTACACCTTCAGTCATCAAATGATAACCATAAGCAATGGTAGAAAAATGCCGCATCACCTGTACCATAGACATCGCTTGATCATGCTCATGGGCTGCCACTTGAAAAATTTTAGCCCCCCATACTTGAAATTGTTTTAGTAACCACTGATATTGTGCTGGTTCGCGACCATCACACACAATAATAGTTTGCTTAATTAACCCCGTAACATCAGGGCCAAACATGGGATGCAATCCTACTACAGGGCCTTGATGTGCTTTCATCATTTCATATAAAGGCGATTCTTTAACACTGGTAAAATCAGCCAAAATACAATCATCCGGCAAGTTATTTAAATGATGAATAACCATTGACGTTAATCTAATCGGCACCGCAACAATAACGAGGCTAGCATCGGCTAAAATAGCGTCACTGTTAGGCCAATCTTCTTGCTCAATAATGGCAACTTGATAGCTAGAGCGTTTAAATAAATCAACAAAAACACTACCTAACTGCCCCTTACCACCAACCACCACAACCTTTTTACAATCAGGATTAACACATTGATAACCACTAGCATCTTGGCTGACATAAGAATCACGCATCAAGCGGCGTAAAACATCTTCAATCAAATCGCCACTAAGGCCTGCTTTTTCAGCCTCTGCTCGTCGCTTACTGATTAACGTTGCTTCACGCTCTGGCGCAAAAATAGGCATGCCTTCAGTGCTTTTTAACTCGCCCACTTTCGTGGTTACCGTTAAACGTTTAGCCAGCAAGGTCACTAGTTGACTATCAATGTCATCAATCTCATCACGTAACGCTTTAAGATTGTCGTCAAAATCACTCATAATTTCTCTTAAAATTTATCTAGCCTATCACACGTGCTTTTAGCGCTTTATTCAATAAAGTATTGGCTTCAGCAAACAAGGCTTTAGTTGCCTCTAAATCAATACAAGCATCGGTAACTGACACGCCATATTCCATATCAGCAATCGCTAAATCACTACTTTGATTACCCGCATTAATATTACTTTCCAGCATGATACCAATGATTGATTTATTGCCTTCAACAATTTGATTAAACACATTAGTCGCTACCAGTGGCTGACGGCGGTAATCTTTATTAGAGTTACCATGACTACAATCAACAACAATACCCGGCTCTAAACTATGTTTAGCAAGCACCTGTTCACAATCACTTATATTAACACTGTCATAGTTAGGTTGCTTGCCACCGCGTAAAATAACATGGCCATCAGGGTTACCCGAGGTTTTAATTAAAGCCACTTGGCCTTGGCGATTAATACCCATAAAACGATGTGGCGACGCCGCAGATTGCAACGCGTTAATGGCCACATCTAAACTGCCATTAGTGCCATTTTTAAAACCTATCGGCATAGATAAGCCACTGGCCATTTCTCTATGGGTTTGTGACTCCGTAGTGCGTGCGCCAATAGCAGACCAACTAAATAATTCAGCTAAATATTGTGGGCTAATCGGGTCAAGCGCTTCTGTAGCAAGTGGTAAGCCCAATTCAGTTAGATAAATTAACAGTTCACGCGCTTTTCTAAGCCCCGCTTCCACATCAAAAGAGCCATCCATGTGTGGATCATTAATAAGCCCTTTCCAACCAACGGTTGTACGCGGTTTTTCAAAATACACACGCATAACAATGTATAGCGAGCCTTGGTATTGATCATGAAGCTTTTTCAGCGCTCGGGCATATTCTTTAGCCGCTTCAACATCATGCACTGAACAAGGGCCGCTAATCACCAGTAACCGTGGGTCACGCTTGTGAATAATATCGGCAATAATTTTACGGGCAGATTTTACAAAAGCTCGACTTGGCTCTTTTAGTGGCAACTCTTTTTTAAGTTGCTCAGGCGTTATTAATACATGCTCTTCATTGACATGAATATCATTTAAGGTACTTTTATGCAGTACAGTTTCAGCAGTTAACGTTGCCATAATTCATTCCTAATAGTTAATACTTTTTAATAAAAAGCTTGAAAATGCGCAGGATATAATAAGATTTGCAGAAGATATTGAAAAGATCAAAATGTACTTTTAAAGGGACACAGCTGAACCAAAAATAAAAACACAAAATCGTAAAGATTTAATTACGCGATTTGTAAGGTTATTTTTACATATAAATTTAATTGAGTACAGCATCTTTTTAAGAAAAATTAAAGCCACAAACCCACCGTAACATAACTGTAATAAATCATTCATTTAACTGTCACATTAAATTTCTACACTGTGCCCAGTTTAATAAAACATTAATAACTAATTTTTATAACTCTCCAAAATTAAACAAGTGAGAAAGAATATGAACAACATGATTAAAAGCACGTTAACAAGCACAATAATAGGTCTATCTGTAGGCACCGTAGCTTTACTAAGTAGCGTTGCAAATGCACAAGGAAATAGTCGTGATACCATTACAGCAGTGGGTTCTTCAACGGTATACCCATTTTCAACCGTAGTTGCTGAACGTTTCGGTAAAAAAACTGACTTTAAAACCCCAAAAATTGAATCTACTGGTACTGGCGGTGGCATGAAATTATTTTGTGCCAGCAACGCTATTGATACACCTGATTTGTCAAACGCTTCACGTCGTATGAAAAAAAGTGAATTTGATATGTGTGCTAAAAACGGTGTCACTAGCATCACTGAAGTACTTGTGGGTTACGACGGTATTGTCGTTGCCAACTCAAATACTAGTAAAACCATGAATATTACACGTAAAGAATTATTTTTAGCGCTAGCTAAAGAAGTACCTGCTAAAGACGGTAGCGAAAAACTAGTGGCGAACCCGTATAAATTATGGAGCGATGTCAACCCTTCCCTACCCGCTAATAAAATTGAAGTACTAGGTCCACCACCAACCTCAGGTACTCGTGATGCTTTTGCTGAATTGGTACTAGAAGGTGGTTGTAAAAAATTCCCTTGGATTAAAGCCATCAAGAAACAAAACAAGTCTAAGTATAAAGCGATTTGTCATAGCGTTCGTGAAGATCACGCTTATATTGAAGCGGGCGAAAACGATAACTTAATTGTACAAAAGTTAACGGCCAACCCTAAAGCGTTCGGTATTTTCGGTTTTAGCTTTTTAGACCAAAACAGCGACACACTACAAGGATCCGTTATTGATGGTCAAGAGCCAACTTTTGACGCTATTGCTGATGGTTCATATCCAGTGTCACGCCCATTATACTTTTATGTTAAAAATGCTCACGTAGGTAAAGTACCTGGAATTTTAGAGTTTTTAACTGAATACACTTCTGAAGCGGCTATGGGTGAAGATGGTTATTTAACCGACAAAGGTTTAATTCCATTAAACGAAAACAAATTAGTCAATGTTCGTAAAAATGTATTAGCACTTACGCCCTTAGCGTTAAATAAATAATTTTTCTCAACGTTAAGCCGCTAAGTTAAGCCGCTAAGCCAAGAAATAGTAGGCGAGAAGAAATTCTCGCCTTTGCTTTATTACTTTATTATTTTTTTATTAGAAATAACTGGTCTTGAAATATGAATTCATCTTTACTTTTTGTTGTTCTAATTGGCTTAACGCTTTTTAGTTACTGGTTTGGACTAAAGCGCTCGTTAAAAGTTGCTGGCGGCCCTGAGCATAAAAAGGATCTGACCTGCTTACCTGAGCAGTTTGGTTTATTAACCGCGATGGTGTGTGGTTTACCGGCACTAATCACACTGTTGATTTTTAATAGTGCTGAGCAGCTTGTGGTAGAGCAACTACTCACCCTAACATTACCCGCCAAGATACAAGCACTCTCAAGTATTGATTTAGGTTTGTATCTAAACAATATTAGCTCAATCGCTTACTCAGAAACAACACAGTCTTTACTTAAAATCATAGCAACTCAAGGAATAGAGTTACAAACTACCGCCAGCACAGTATTGCAAGAGCAATACAAAGCCGCATTAACCTTACAAACACTCAACCAACAGGCAACGTGGTTAAAAACCGCTTTAGTGTTAATCATTGCTGTGGTGAGTATTATTGTGCTGGTGAGAAAATTTAGCCTTACCTATAAAGCACGTCAAAAGTCTGAAACCATTATTCGCGCACTCTTAGTGGCTTCATCAGCTATTGCCATTTTAACCACGCTAGGCATTGTTGTTTCGGTATTATTTGAGTCTATTCACTTTTTCAAGAGTGTTTCCCCTGTTGAATTTATGTTTGGTACTCAGTGGAGCCCGCAAACGGCGATGCGTGTTGACCAAGTAGGCGGTTCAGGAACTTTTGGTGCTGTGCCCTTATTTGCTGGCACCATGCTAATTACTTTTATCGCCATGATATTAGCAGTACCGGTTGGTTTAATGATTGCCATTTATTTATCACAATATGCTAGCCCTAGATTACGCAGCATCGCCAAGCCCATGTTAGAAGTATTAGCGGGCATTCCAACCGTGGTTTATGGTTTTTTTGCCGCTTTAACTGTTGCCCCTGTGATCAGAAGTGTCGATGAATCGTTTGGACTAAGTGTTGCTTCAGAAAGCGCTTTAGCCGCAGGTTTGGTCATGGGCACTATGATTATTCCCTTTGTTTCATCATTATCAGAAGACGCCATCAGCGCTGTGCCAAAATCCTTAAAAGAAGCGTCATTAGGTATGGGCGCCACACACAGTGAAACCGTTGTTAATGTTTTACTACCTGCCGCTTTGCCTGGCATTGTTGGCGCAATTTTATTAGCCGTTTCACGAGCTATTGGCGAAACTATGATCGTAGTTATGGCAGCGGGCATGGCGGCCAATTTAACCGCAAATCCACTCGACTCGGTCACAACAGTAACGGTACAAATAGTCACTTTACTTACCGGCGATCAAGAATTTGATAGCCCAAAAACATTAGCAGCTTTCGCTTTAGGCTTAATGCTATTTATCACGACACTGGGCTTAAATGTTTTAGCGCTGAAAGTCGTTCGAAAATATAGAGAGCAATATGACTAAGCCGACTAACAATTCAATTAACAACTCAATAATGGGCAACACTATGTCTAAAACCACGCGGCCTGCAAACACCGCATCAACAACAGAAAAAGTCGCTTTAAGCCTTAAAAATCGTCATCAAAAAGAGAAACTATTTAAAAACACGGGCCTTTTCGCGGTACTTTTTGGTTTTATGTTGGTCGCTGTTTTAATTACTGACATTACCTCAAAAGCTTTGCCCGCCTTTCATCAGCACTGGGTAAAACTTGATATAAATTATAAAGCGAGCTGGCTAAATGTTGACGATTCATCAGCTAACAGTGCTTTAACTAAGCAATTAAAAACAGCTAATTACCGTAACGTATTGAAAAAATCTGTTGAAGAGATGTTTTCATCAATCAACACAGAAAAACTTAACCGTAAAGAAAAACGCAAGCTATTTAAACTGTTTTCAACTAATGCTGAATTTACCCTTAAAGAGGCTTTACTTGCTGCGCCTGAAAATTTGAATAAACAATTAAGTGTTTGGGTTAGGCTTGATGACGATGTAGACAGTTACCTTAAAGAAAACTTTCCTGCTGGCGAAGCAGGCCTGCGCATTAACAAGCAGCAAGCTCAATGGTTAGTGCAATTAAATCAATTGCCATCCCATGATAAAATAGCTAGAGAACCGCGTATTGAAAGTCGCTTTAATGTCAGCTTTTTTACCGCCAGTGATTCTAGGGAGCCAGAACTTGCCGGTATTAAAGGTGCACTCGCAGGTACTTTATTAACCATGTTTGTTACCTTGTTACTATCATTTCCGCTCGGTGTTGCTGGGGCGCTTTACTTAGAAGAGTTTGCGCCGAAAAACCGCTGGACAGACATGATTGAAATAAACATTAATAACTTAGCGGCAGTACCCTCTATTGTTTTTGGTTTACTTGGCTTAGCCGTTATTATCAATGTCTTTGGTTTACCTCGTTCAGCACCACTGGTAGGCGGTATTGTACTAACCTTAATGACATTGCCCACCATTATTATTGCTAGCCGTGCCGCAATAAAAGCCGTACCACCTTCCTTAAGAGAAGCCGCATTGGGTTTAGGTGCCTCAAAAATGCAAGTGACCTTCTCACATGTATTACCGCAAGCTATGCCGGGTATTATTACCGGTGCTATCATTGGTATAGCTCAGGCGTTAGGTGAAACTGCCCCTTTATTAATGATAGGCATGGTGGCCTTTATCGTTGATGTGCCAACCAGTATTGTTGATTCGGCAACCGTGTTACCTGTGCAAATATTTTTATGGGCCGATAGCCCAGAAAGAGCTTTTTTAGCTAAAACTTCCGCAGCCATTTTAGTGTTACTAACGCTATTATTAGTAGTTAATATAACCGCAACTGTGTTGCGCTCTAAGTTTGAAAATAAATAAATTTGAGAAAAATAATGAATAACATCGATCTTAAAAAAAATGATTTAACGCAAATAGAGCTAACTGAAACGGTTGGTAATATTTATGCTGATAATGCAAAAATGTCAATTCGCAATGCCGATGTCTTTTATGGAGACAAACAAGCTATTCACAATGTCAGTTTAGACCTAGCAAAAAACCAAGTAACGGCGCTTATTGGCCCGTCCGGCTGCGGTAAATCAACTTTTTTACGTTGTTTGAATCGTATGAACGACACCATTGATATTTGTCGGGTTAGTGGGCAATTAATGCTTGATGACCAAGATATTTATCATAAAAATTTAGACCCGGTACTACTTCGCGCTCGTGTTGGCATGGTGTTTCAAAAACCAAACCCATTTCCAAAGTCTATTTATGACAATGTCGCTTACGGTGCTCGTATTCACGGCTTAACCAATAACAAAGCTGAGTTAGACGAAATTGTGGAAACAAGCTTACAAAAAGCGGGCTTATTTAACGAAGTAAAAGACCGTCTAAAGGAGCCAGGTACTGGCTTATCTGGCGGGCAACAACAACGTTTATGTATTGCCAGAACCATAGCCGTAAGCCCCGAAGTTATTTTAATGGACGAGCCAGCATCGGCGCTTGACCCTATTGCTACCGCTATTATTGAAGAGCTCATTGACGAGCTAAAAGAAAAATACACTATTGCGATTGTTACCCATTCAATGCAACAAGCCGCACGTGTTTCACAGCACACAGCATATTTTCATCTGGGTAAGTTAGTTGAAATGGGTAAAACTGAAGACATTTTCACACGCCCAAGTCACAAATTAACTGAAAACTATATCACTGGCCGCTTTGGTTAAATGGAGAATAATATGACCACTCAAAACAATACGGACAAAACAGCAGGTTTCACCACCAAACTGCATTTAGACAAACATATTTCACGTCGATTTAATGAAGAGCTAGAGCAAGTAAGAACTCTAGTGATGGACATGGGCGCTTTAGTTGAGCAACAAGTTAACGATGGACTTAGCGCAGTATTAAATGCCGATGCAGAATTAGCTACTAAGGTGATAGAGCGCGATCAAGAAGTTAATAACATGGAGTTAGAAATTGACGAATATTGCACACAAATATTAGCCAGACGTCAACCTGCCGCCAGTGATTTACGTTTGATAGTGAGTGTTATTAAAAGCATTACCGATCTTGAGCGTATGGGCGATGAATCAGTTAAATTTGGTAAAAATGCCATTAAACTAGCCCGAGGCAACTTTGCAGAAGAAGAAGGTTCAAGACCTTTGGTTGAGTTAAGGCATTTAGGTAAACATGTTAGTGAAACCTTACACAAAGCTTTGATAGCTTACGCAGAAATGGACGTTAAAGCGGCATTAGAAATCATCAAAAATGATCATGTTGTTGATGAAGAGTTCGACAACATTTCTCGTTTGCTGGTCACTAAAATGATGGAAAACCCACGAGAAATTAAAAATTCCCTACGCGTTACCTGGTGTGCTCGTGCACTAGAGCGTATTGGCGATCACACCACCAACCTATGTGAATATATTGTTTATTTAGTCGAAGGCAAAGATGTTCGCCATACCACGATTGAACAACTCAAAGCGACCATGAAAGACTAGCCTTACAAAGGTAGTAAATAACTATGTCCTGGCAGTTACAGGCTCGAAACCTATTTTGTAGCTGCCCCCCAGCTTTAGCTAAACAGTTAATTGCAAAATTAAATTACTGTTTGTTATTTTGTTTCCAGTTAATGGCTTTTTCCCGAGCCAATTGTTGCATATCTGTTACTTTATCTGCCTCATCAACAATTTCGACTCCTAATAACGTTTCTATTGCATCTTCTAATGTCACAATCCCCACATATTGTTCATAATAGTCATGTACAATGAATAAATGCTCTTTACGTTTAATAAACAGATTCATTAAATAGTAAACGGGTAAATTTTCTGAAACGACAAAAGCCGGTTTAGTAAGTGTTTCTATCGTCAACTTGTCATTTTCAGCCAAAGAAATTGGCTTGAGTATATCTCTAGAGAAAGCCACTCCTATAATATTATTGTTTGAATTTTTATAGACGGGTATACGTGAGTAGGTAAATATATTTTTTTCATTAATGGTGTTTTCAATAGCATTATCGGCATTTAATGAATAAACAACACCTCTGGGAGTTAAAATATCATGAACACGAACTTGTTTGAGCTGTAAAAGGTTGATGATAAGTTGCTCTTCTTTTTCTTCCAAAGTACCACTTTCTTCACCCATTGCAGCCATAGCAATAATTTCTTCACGAGTGGGACCTACTACGTTATTTTTTTGAATTTTTTTCGTGATTAAATTTGAAACACAGATCAGCGGATATAATATTTTGACAAGGAAAAAAATAACTTCTGTTGTAGGTCTTGTCAGCGACTTCCAGTAATTTGCACCAATTGTTTTAGGTATAATTTCAGAGACGTATAATATTAATAATGTCAAAACGACTGCTATCATACTCTGCCATTCAATACCAAATAACTGAACAGCTTCAGCACCAACACCAAATGCCCCCATGGTGTGTGCTATGGTATTGAGGATAAGGACAGATGAAATGGATTGACCAACATTTTTTTTCAAAAATTCCAGCTTTTTTTTGTACTTAGTTTGAGCACTTAAAGAAGCAAGATAGGTAGGAGTGATTGATAAAAATACCGATTCCAGAATTGAGCATAAAAAAGAGATAACCAGTGCTAGAAAAAGATAAAAAAGTAATAATTCCATAAATGGAGCCCCTGATTAACAAAAAAGTTAATTTTTATGTCAATATTATTATGGCACATTAGCTCTAAAAGTGTGTGGATAGGGGATAACTATGAAAAATTACGATTAACTAAGTTCGCAACTATTAATATAGCAATATGATCAGTTCTAGCGCGATTAAGAATTTCAACAAAACATAATTACTTATCAAATTGTTAGTCTGCTTTTGCCTTAACCATTTAACCATTTAACCATTTAACCAAGAAATATCATCATAGATATCATGCTTGAGATAGAGTACTGCACCGCCAATGGTTGTTAGTGGTGGATGAGTTGTACCTTTTTTCATAACATGAAAATCACCAGCAAAGAGTAAATGCTCACCAAACCTTATGTCGCCTTCCATAACAATACATTCTTCATCATTATGGTGATAGTGAGCAGGTATAATAGCTCCCGGTTTTAGTCGCCAATAGGCACTTTGGATTTTTTTATCAAAATCTTGCGTTAATATTTTTACTTCAAAGTTATCATTAATTTTTATCCAATCAATTTTACTGGCATTACGAGTTACCCCTCCCTCTGGACAGGGTGCATAAATACGATTCATGACTCTTTCTTTAATCGAATTTTTGAGCTGCTTGCTAAGTGGCATTTCTTTAATATCCTCGCCCATGCTTAACAGTTCAATTGGAGTAAAGTCATCGCCTTTATTATTTATATATTTCATAGTGTCGACCCCTGCAAAGTGATACTTTGCAACTGAATAAGTGCCTTTCTAATGTTTGACTTAACCGTACCTAATGGAATGTTTGTCGCGTTTGCAATTTCTTGATGGGACAAACCTCTAAAAAAGGAGAGCGCTAATAATTGTCTTTGTTTCGCAGATAAAGACGCCATCAATTGGTGTGTTCGACTGTTATCTTGGAACATTTCGATAATTCGTTCTGGTTCATTGTTTGAATCAATGATATTGATAACAAACTCATCAGTAGCAGATGTTTTAATCTGTGCAGCTTTCCTTTTACGAATTAGATCCAAAGATCGACTGCGTGTAAACATCAATGTCCAAGCAATAACGTTGGCTTTTTGTGCATTATAATTTCTAGCTTGTTGCCAAATTTGAGTGAATACATCACTTACAACTTCTTCAGCATCGGATGTATTGTTCAACATTCGATAAGAAAGAGCATATATTTTCGACACCAATAAATCATAAAACTCTGAGAATGCTTGTTCATCAGAGGCTTGTATAGCCAAAATCAAATTATATAATTTACCTTGCTGCTCTTCTATCACCATATTGTTGTCACTGTATTTATCGAATTACTATTTCAATATAACTATATTTTTTATAAAGACTATTTTTGAATCAAGGTTACACCGTTATCAATGATATCAATGATATTAGGGCAACGGTAAGCACCAATATTACCAAAATAGTACCCTAAGGAAAATGCTTATTTAGCTTTCTGGCGAAAGAGAAAGGAGAACTCACAAAGCCGATACTAATTGGTTATTCATACCTTACATAACTTAAACTTGCCATAAGCATTCTATCCTTAACACTCTTTGAGTGTTTGCCAGTGTAGATTTGTCTCAAATGAAGTTACTGTCTATTTATTTTTATGCATCTAGTCAGTCAGTTGCTACGTATATATAAGTGAGTAACAAAAACTAATTATATAATAAGAGTATTCACATGATTCAAGATCAATATTTTTCCTTATTGAGTGCAACATCACAAGGAAACAAGCAGGCTTTTGCCAAACTTTATCGTGCTACCAGTGGTAAGTTATTTGCTCTGTGTTTAAAAATTTTGGGGAATAAGACAAGAGCCGAAGATGCTTTACAGGATGCCTTTGTTAAAATTTGGTATAACGCAGGTGAGTATCAAATAGCTAAAGGAGAAGTGTTGACGTGGATGACCAGCATTGCTCGTTATCGATGTTTAGATATGCTACGACAGGCTAAAACAAGGAAAGAGCAGTCTATCGAAGAAGAAAATGAAGTAAAGGATCAAGACGACTTCAATGACTTAACCTACGACAAGCATACAAAGCTTGATGATTGTATGAATGAACTAGAAGAGCAGCAGAAACAAGCGATTCACTTAGCTTATTTCAAAGGCTACAGTCATCAAGAAGTGGTTCAACATGTTGATTCTCCTTTAGGTACAGTAAAAAGTTGGATTAGACGCGGGTTGCAACAACTGCAAGGATGTTTGACATTATGAATTATGAAAATCAAGAACTTATTAACATGCTCTCAGCTGAGTACGTTTTAGGGACATTGCAAGGCTCTGCGCGTAAACGATTTCAACGTTTGATTCTTACCTCTACTCGCGTGCGTGAAACTACCTGGTTATGGGAGCAACATCTTAATGATATAGCGGGTTCTATCAAAGAAGTACCACCTAATCCCAACGTATGGCAGAATATTTTACAATGTATAGAACCATTGGATAAATCACAATCACCGCAGCCTACTATCGTGCCAATAACATCACGTATCTGGAAAACCATTGCTATTTCTGCAACAGCAGCAACCTTTGTCTTAGCTTTATTTCTATTACAACCATCAACGCCATTGCAACAGATCAGCCAGCAAGTTGCTATGATCCAAAACTCACAACAAGAGGTGCTGTGGTTAATTGATGTAAAACAAGAGCAACTTCAGGTAAAAGCAAGCACACTATTAAATTTTCGTACTGATAGAGATTATGAACTTTGGATAATTTTAAAAGGTCAGGACAGACCTATTTCTTTAGGAGTTTTACCTAAGAGTGGCATGGTCTCTATGACCAAAAACTCACAGTTCAATGTTGACGATATTTCTTTACTAGCGGTAAGTTTAGAACCACTTGGTGGTTCACCTAACGGCCTGCCTACAGAGGTACTATACACCACAAAACTAATATTAATATAATGTGCTTTTATAGATGTTGTCCATTTTAAAGCCAACCTCGTGTTGGCTTTTTTATGATATTCACCAAATAAAAAATAAATTAACATTTGTTGCATCCAGTTTAGCCAGTTGATCGTTATTAGTCATGACACATTAAAAAACATAGGAACAAGTCATGAAAATATTAAATCGATCGATATTAGCAATAGTGCTGTGCAACACGTTTATAAGTAGCGGTTCTTTCGCTTCAAGTCATCGAGAAGCACCAAATATCAGCCGTTTTCCCACATTAGATTCAACCGATTTTTACGCTTTTAATAGTTATGAAGCTAGTCGTGACGATTATGTCACGCTTATCGCGAATTATATTCCGCTGCAGGATGCTTATGGAGGACCTAATTATTTTGCTATGGATCCAGATGCTGTTTACAGCATTCATATTGATAATGATGGTGATGCAGTTGAAGATTTAACTTTTCAATTTAAATTTAAAAATCAATTAGCGAATAATAATCAAGGTTTGTCTTTAGTGATCGGCCCGACAGACAATCAGCGTACCGTAGGAGTATATGCAAAAAATATTGGCGGCATTTCAATACAGGATCAAAGTGCTAGTAACTTTATTGAATCGTACTCTGTCACGTTAGTTTCAGGTCAGCAACGCACAGGCACACGTGCGATGCTAACCAATACGGCAGATAACAGTACAACTTTTATAAAACCTCTGGATTACGTGGGCACTAAAACCTTTGGCATGGATTACAAAAACTATGCCGAACAATATATTTATCAAGTGAACATACCAGGCTGTGATGCAATGGCCAAAGTTTTTGTTGGTCAACGTAAAGACCCCTTTGTTGTTAACTTAGGTAAAACCTTTGACTTGGTTAATTATGTTCCCGTTGAAGGTGATAGTGCACCAAATGTGGGTGATGCTGCTGGTTTCCCTGGCGGTATAACCCAATCAGCTGATAACGATGATTTAATAGATAAAAATATAACCTCTATCGCTGTTGAAGTACCAAAAGCTTGCATCACTGGAGATGGCAACGGTACTGTGGGTGCGTGGACAACAGCAAGCTTACCGCAAGTTCGTATTCTTAATCCAAATGCAAATATAGACAAAGCAGCGGTAAATGGTGGTGCCATGACGCAAGTTTCTCGTCTCGGTAACCCCTTAGTGAATGAATTAGTTATTGGTTTAAAAGACAAAGATGTTTTTTCAACAGCTCATCCTAAAGACGATGGTCAGTTTATTGATTATGTAACTCACCCAACTTTACCTGAGTTACTCAATATTCTATTTAAAGATGCAGTGAATCAAACGTTAGGTGCCAATATAGCCACTTTAGCGCCCACTAACTTTCCTCGTACAGATTTAGTCACTACCTTCTTAACGGGATTTCCTGGTGTTAATCAATTAGCCACAGTTACTCCCTCTGAAATGTTGAGACTTAATACTGAGATTGCCGCAACTGAACAATCTTCACAATCAACATTTGGTGTTGCAGGTAATGACTTAGCGGGTTTTCCAAATGGCCGTCGACCGGGTGATGACGTTGTTGATATCGCATTACGTGTGGTTATGGGACGTTTATGTCACCCAATTCCTGTCAATGGCACAGATACAGATTTAGGTTTATGTGCTCCAGAAGATGCTAGTGTGGGTACCGTGCCATTTACCGATGGTGCACCTGTTAATGCAACGATGACGATGGCAACCTTTCCCTATTTAGTCGAGCCAATTGCTGGTTCAAAATAAGGAGCATCAAATGAAATGTTTTTATGAATTAAAATTGATTTTTATTGTTGCAACCATCTCAACTTTATCAGCATGTGGTAGTGACTCCTACGATAATCCTGTCGATGTGCAACCTATTAATAAAGCACCAACTACTGTTGGTTTGTCGTTAACAACACAAACTGGTGTAGTTATTAACGACCTTCTCAGCGCCGAAGATGCTGACAATGATGTGTTAACTTTTATGGTGACAAGCGCTCCTATATCGGGAAACTTAACACTCATGAGTAATGGTACTTTTAGTTATGTCCCTAATGCAGGAGTAACAGGAACAGACAGCTTTGACTTTAGTGTTAACGATGGGATAAACGCAGCCGTATCTGCATCGGTTAATATTACTATTGAAGCGTTAGCAGTTAATCTATCTGATTTTAGTCGAAAAGCTTTCAACCAACAGGCAACAGATGAACCTCTTAGTTTAGATGGTTTGATTGTTTCTGACGATGTCACTGAGGGAAATGCTTACGATGATTTATTGACACCATAATATTTCATTAATTTACAATTAAAAAATGCAAGCCAAGGACGGCTTTCTTTAGGAGGCGGTATGGAAAAGCATGCTTTATTATTTACCAGTATTTTATTGATAACACTTTGTTTATCAACTCAAGCCGAGGTGTATATTCCAGCAAACGATACTGTGGTAATAAAAACATCATTAGGTTTGAATCATGGTTTATTAAGTATCGAACAACTAGAGAGTCTGGTTAATAAAAGTCAACTAATCGGACAATCAGAACAAAATCAAGGTTTATTAAAACGACAATTAAGAAAGCGCTATCAACAGCAAAAAACAGCAAAAAACAGTTATTTATATGCGCGAGTTTTGCAGAGAGAACATCAGTTTTCCGCATCATTAGAGGTCTTGAATACTCTGTTGTTAAAGTACCCAAATCAAGTCAATGCTAGATTATTACAGGCTAATACGTTGATGGTGCAAGGGAATTTTATTGCTGCAAAAAATAGCTGTTTATCTTTGTTAGGCCATAGTGATTTAAAAACTATCAGTATTTGCGCTCTCGACGCTCAAAGCCAAGAGCAACAATTAGAACAAAGCTACAAAACACTCGCCTTATTTATGGTCAAACGAGACAAACACCAGAATGACGACAACAGTAGTCAGTCACAGTGGGGCTATCAGGTTTTGGCAGAAATGGCACTGAGACTTAATCAGCCTGTCGTTGCCTTAAAATATTTTGAAAGCGTATCGTTACCAACGGCACCCGTAAGCTTAATTACCTTGTGGGCTGACATTCAGTTATCACTGGGTAATATTGAACAAGTGTTACAAAAGCTACCAATATTGGCCGATAAAATAGAAAGCATTGAAGATTCATTGTTACTCAGATTGGCTATTGCTGAACTAACGACAACTGAGAAAAAATGGCAAAACATGATGGAAAAACGAGTGAAATTAAGAGAGATTCGGCAAGACAGTTATCATGCAGCAGATTTAGCGCGATATTATTTAGATGTAAAACAAGAGCCAGAAAAAGCTAAATATTGGGCTAAAATAAATTGGAGTCAAGCAAAAATGGCCAACGATAAAGCTTTACTGGCGCGTGCAATCACGTTTCACAAGGTGGCAGTGCGATGAAATATATTTATTTACTATTTTTTGCTTTATTTTTTAGTTTCCAAAGTTTGGCTCACCAATTAAGTACGAGTTATATCGCATTAAATAATGAGACAGATGTTTTAACTGGTAGCTGGCAAGTTGCATTAGCCGATATCGAACCTTATATCGCTTTCGATGTATCCGGCAATGGTGAAATAACATGGGATGAAGTCATGATAAACCAACAAGATGTCGCTGATTTTACTCTAGAAAACATTATTATCAATAAGGAAAACCTTCCATGTCCATTACTCATTGATCCACAACTGCAACTTGATAAACACTTTAACCAATCTTATTTAGTCATTTTTTTTGAGAGTAAGTGCCAGTTTACTGAATCGATCAGTTTGAGATACAATGCTTTTTTCAACCAAGATGCTAATCATAAAGCGATTGTACATGTTACCAGTGGTAATCTCGTTGCTACGCGAGTATTTACCGAAGTAAAACAAAATCATAAAATAGATTTAAAGAGCTCTTCTAATTTACAAACATTTACACAATATAGCCAACAAGGCATTTTGCATATATGGTTTGGAATCGATCATGTTTTATTTTTGCTGGCGCTATTACTTACCTGTGTTTTAAGTCGAAAAGAAAAACAATGGCAGGCAATAAAGTCAAAAAAATTGATTTTTAAAGAAACGGCTATTTTAATAACTGCCTTTACTTTGGCCCATTCAATTACCCTGACGATGACTGCACTAGATTTAATGAATCCCTCTAGCCGATGGGTGGAATTAAGCATTGCGTTATCAGTATTATTTGCCGCACTAAATAATATTTGGCCAGTGGTATTACGCCTTGGTTGGGTTACCTTTGCCTTTGGTTTACTTCACGGTATGGGCTTTGCCAGCGTATTAGGTGAATTAGGCTTGGCTACAGAACAAAAGTTGCTGAGTGTTTTATCGTTCAACTTCGGGGTTGAATTGGGACAGTTAACGCTTTTAGCACTTATATTGCCACTATTGATGGCTGCCAGAGATAAAACTTGGTATCAAAAATGGGTAATGCCGACCAGCTCTACCGTTATCGCGATGTTCGCTATTCAATGGTCTATTGAACGCTTCTGATCCTGTTATGCTTAATTCCTCTCTGTTGGCTGTATAAATAATAGAGGGGATTTTTACTCTGTTATTTATACAGCCAACAGAGATATTAGCTTTTGTTTTTATTCTTATTCTTATTCTTATTCTTAAACGAGTTTGATGACTGAACTTCGACTACCTGTTCAACAAGTAATCTTAATAATTATCAAAGTCGTCCAAGTCATTTTCAAGGTTATTATCGGGTAATAACTCTTCTTTAATTAGATAGGTATGTTCTAACTCACCACGAACGTTCACTGTTTCTGACCGTTTTAAACTGTCAGCGTTCAACCGAGGATGCCAAACTTTTATTTGATAATTTTCAGCTTTTGGTGCGTCGAATTTAGCATAACCTGCTTGATCAGTTGTCCCATGATAAGGACTTTCTGAGACGAAAACATAAGACAACATCCAATCATGAATATTACAGCCTAACATTACCACACCTGGTTTATCGAAAACGACTGGCGCACTTTCGTTATTATGTAATACCTTCATCTCAAAGGATTTGATTTTTGAGGAAGAATAAACATGATGGTTTATGCTGTCATAGTTAGTAAAACTAACTTTACTACCTTGGGTTACCGCTACAATGTGTGGATCAAATTGGCTATTTCGTTGATCGATTTTTTTGCTTGTCTGCTCTTTATTATTCACAGCTGACTCACCAATAAGCTGTACTACAGCATTTTGCACAGGATTACCTTGGTTATCGGTAACCAGTATAGAAATATGCTCAGCCTTCGATAACAGTGGATTAGCGAAGATGATAAAGGTGAAGACAATATATAAGTGTTGAAACATAATTTTTTCCTAGATGGCAAGTTGACAATCTTATTGGTGGTTAAGCATCGACTTTAAAGCGATGTAATTGTTGGCTAATTTGTTCCGATAAGCTTTTCAAAATAGCAACATCGGTGAGCGTTTTATTGGCCAAATCATCAGATACTCCTGCCATTTCTCTCAAGTTAACCGCATTTATTTTAACATTACCAGCCGTTACTGATTGTTCTTCTGCAGCGCTCGCAAGTTGTATTGTCATACCCATCACTTGCGAGACTGAGTTAGTAATGTCGCTTAATGCTTTATCAGATTCGAGAGCCTTGCTATTTAAGGACTGAGATTCTTCAAGGCTTTTTTTCATAACGACGACGGCATGAGCTGACTCATTTTTGAGCCCGCCGATGCTAGCATTAATCTGCTGAGTTAGCTGTTGAGTTCTAATCGCCAGATTACGCACCTCATCAGCCACGACAGCAAAGCCTCTACCTGCAGTCCCTGCCCTCGCTGCCTCTATCGCGGCATTAAGTGATAGCAGGTTAGTTTGGTCGGCTATTTCTCTAATGGCATCAGAGACTGATGAAATACTTTGAGATTGAGAATCAAGTTCAACAATAACTTTTGAAGTATCGTTTATGTCCAAGCTAATACTTTCTATAAAACCTATAGATTCTTCGACAACATTACCGCCATACTTGGCTAGTTCATCGGTAGTATTAATTGTACTGGCTGTTTGATTGGCAATCTCCGATACTTCGGCTATTGCCAACGACATTTGTTCCATTGAAAGTGCGACTTGATCACTTTCATTGTACTGCTTTTTTGTGCTTAGAATCATCTCACCCATATTGTTTTGTGCTTCTATCATGGTAGTAATAAAATGCTGCATAGAGAATTTTATTTGCCTGATAAGCAACGCCTGATTGTTAGCAAACTGATTAAAAGCATTAGCCATTTTTCCCATTTCATCACGGCGACTCTCGTCAAGCCTAAGGGTTAGATCGCCGTCACCATTAGCAATTTGTGTCAACATTTCTGTCAATGACAGGATAGGTGTAGCAATCGCTTTTATCGATATTAAGGTGAGAAAAGATCCCGCAACAAGTACCATTAAAGCAACGATCCCTAGCGTTACAAAGCTATTTTCACGATTATTATTCGCGCGAGCGACAACATTGTCGATGTTTCTTTGCAGCTGTTCAATATTTGTCTCGATAATATCGTGCATAACGGCAAATGCTTGAGAAGTTTCATTTAAACTCAATGCTACCGCTTGATTCCTCCCTGTCTTAGTGTTTTTTTCCCTAAATTTAAGGACTTGTTTGAGTAGATTTTGCCACTTTTCAAAGGACATACGATGATCATCTAATTGCCCCTGTAAAGGTGTCTCGTATAATATCGATGCAACGCGATCAAACTTGTCACTGGCTGTAGTTATATTTAGCTGGTGGTAGCTCTTTAAATTGTTAAACCTTGGTGTACCAACTTTTACAAATAAGAGCGTACGCTCTGCTGACATAGCCCGATATAGTCCTGCATCGGCATCAAGCAATAAACTGTTAGCAACAAAATATTTATTGGCGAGTAAATCCAAATCAGCAGCAAGGCGGGAGGAAACCCATATACTAGTGATAAAAATCATACCAAGAAAAATAAAAAAAGAGCCAGTGCTTAACCACAATTTTTTACTGATAGTCAAATGACTAAACCATTTCATAAATCACCTTATTATTAGCTATCCTTTTTGTAAAAAAACGATACTGATCTCCAAGCTTATAAATAAGTGATAAATGTGGATAATAGTCGGTAATCTGCATATCGATATGTTACTCCTGCGTTTGATAAACAATAGAGTTTTTTAACTGTGCTAGTTTTTGTAATATTTGGTTTTCCTGCTGGTAGGTTAAACCAATATCACGCATCGCTGATTGTACATGTTCTACAAGGCGATAAAATTGAGCATCTGTTACCAATTCATCTTTGTGTGCCTCGTGCATAGATTTACCGTCATATATACAAGGGCCACCAATGAGTTCACAGGTTTGCAATACTAATTTTTTTCTAATATATTTTTTGGGAACACCTTTAAAATGGGGAGCTAAAACTGGATCCTTATAAATACGAGCCACGGCTAAACCAAAAACATTATTTAGCGTTTTTTTCCCACCAATTTCCTGATAAAGATTAGACGAGGCGGTTAAATTAGAACAACTTATCAGCGTTAAACTGAATAAGAGAGCGGTAAAAATAGGGAGATATTTCTTCATTATAAATTCGCCGTTACTGTTAAATAGAAGCCCTGAGCATCATCGTCAAAAGGTAAGTTTCCTAAATCGACATAAGCTGCGGTAATAGACCAAGCTTTATTAGGGAAATAAGCGATAAAAATATCAGTGACTGTTTTTTCTTTTGCTAACCCCCCTAGTCGATCACTTTGTGTACGCCATTCATAACCAAGCGCAACGCTATGGCTAGGAGCCAAAACGAGAGAACCTTCCCATTCAAGTTGATAGTTTTGCTCTTGTTCAGAAGAAAAACCTAATAAACCAAAGGTGTTTGCTTTGGTCCAACGTGCTGTTACATTTAATAAAATATTATTACCACTCGCGGCACCGAGCCAATATTTAGTCGCTGATAAATAGATATCCGTACCTGAATCTTTTTTAGCTCCTAATATTTTAGGGACACCTTGCTTAGGTAGAGGCACAGAATTATCAGAAATAACTAAAGAGTTATCAAAATCACGGTTTTTTTTATATTGAAGACCAAAGGCAACTTGAGGCTGCCAGCTCGATGTAGAAAAAATAGCATCACCCCATAATTTGGTTTTTATGCCAAATATGTCTTGATTAATGTCTGTGCTGGGGGCTGTAACAATTTGGCCTTGGGTTAATAAATTAAAGACATTACTCACCACCCCCGAAGAAACACTTAACGTTTGCCGTTGCACCGACAATTCAACTCGATCATAAATACCAATAGCGGCACCAATGGTCTTAAGTTGATATTCACCGGTATCAAGTAATTGTAGAGCCGCTGTACCTTGAATTTCTTCACGACTTCCATACCCACCAATCAAAGCCCACGGAGTAATGCCTCCGCCAGCAGAGCCTTCAAAGCTGGTAATACCTCCGGATGTTAACAATTTATTACCTGTTTCTGCGACAGTAGTAAAACTTATAGAAAAAAGGATGATAAAACACCACTTATACATATATACCTCATTTTTGTATTATTTTTACTTAGCGATTAGCGAGAGAGCCATTTTTGTAAGACGATATTCTAGATATTAGTATATACGTAGCAAATTATAAATTGGATGCTAAAAACACTAAAATTTTAAATCTTAAGCATTGATGCTGATAAATATACTTTAGAAATGAATAAAAACACCCTGATTTTCTTTTGATATTTTTACGGCTAAACCACTAAGTTAAGTAATCGATTTAGCTTTATTTCTTTGCTCTTAGAACACATAAAACATCACCTTAAGTACATTGATGAAATGAGTACTCAAGGTGATATTTTGTCATGATTGCATTACCTAGGTTAGGTAAAGTTTATTGAATTGCTTGATTAGATTCGGATGTTAGTGTGGTTCCTTGGTGCTTGATCATCTGCCGAAAAGCACCAGGGGTGATCCCATAGCGGCGTTTGAAATGCCGATAAAAATGACTCAAGTTACTAAAACCTGTCGCGAAAGCTATTTCTGTTATATCCGTGTTTGAGCTTGCAAGAATTTTAGCCACAGCATCGCAACGCACTTTGAGAAGATATTCAATGACGCTAAATCCTGTATGATGACGAAATTGGCGAGCGAAATGGCTTCTTGATATATTAACTTGATTCGCCACCATTTCTAATGTGATCTCCATTGTATAGTTATCATTAATCCAGTTTTTAGCTTTAGTGATTCGCAAAGATGATTGGCAATTTTCTTTCTGTTCATAACCTGCACGACTAACGTGAATAAGTAATAACCTTAAGTATAAATTCTCTTTCAAACAAGCATGGAGTGGAGAGCTGGAGTTAGGAAAGGTATCGATCTCCTTTGCAATATTTTCCATTATCTGGGGATTATCTTGTCTGTTTAAAATAGCATTGTTTATTAGCAAACGACCCTTAGAGAGTGTTTTTAAAAACTGGCTGTTGGTGGGGTTTGACAAGGTATCAAATGACTGAGGATCAATGCATGCGAATAGTAGCGTGGTCTCGGCTTGTTTATCAATACAGATTGAATGTGAGTGTTCAGCAGGGATAAAGACAGAATGCCCAGCCGTAAATTGATGCACCTCATCATTAACACAGATTTTTATATTTCCTTTCAAACAAACCACAAATTCATGCAAATCATGATGGTGTAGATCTACATCTTGAGGCAACGCAACCGTTGAAGTCCAAAGCATAGAAATAGTCCGATAGTATAGTTATATAGTTCAATCCTATGCGACACTGATAAATAAAGCTATTAAAATAATATTAAGTTAGCACTTATGTATTCTATTCATATTCCGGTTGTGGCCATAAAAATTAATAGCCGTAATTATTGAATGGATAAAGTTTATTTAAATATTTTAATTCAAGTCAATTTAATGGTGAAAATATAATGGAAAAAACTATAAAGGGTAAAAAAATTATTGTTGTACATCACCTAAATAACTCTCGATCTCAGCGGGTTCTTTGGGCTTTGGAAGAACTTGGTGTTCCATATCAAGTTAAACGATATGAACGTGACCTCAAGACTAATCTGGCGCCTGCTAGCCTTAAAAAGATACATCCTCTCGGTAAATCTCCGGTGATCACGGATGGAGATATTACTGTTGCAGAGTCTGGAGCAATTATTGAATATCTTGCTCAAACCTATGGTCAGGATAATTTTATTCCCGAGCCTAAGAGTGAAGCCTATCGTCAGTACCTTTATTGGTTACACTTTTCAGAAGGAACGCTGATGCCGCAGTTATTGTTAAAAATTATTTTTGAAAAAATAGTAAATAGTCCTATGCCTTTTTTTGTTAAACCCATCGCCAAAGCGATTGTGAAAAAAGTGATGAAAGGGTATGTTGGGCCAAACCTTATCAGTAATTTTGAGTTTATCGAAAACCATCTAAAAAGTAATGAGTGGTTTGCCGGCGATCTGATATCAGGCGCAGATATTCAAATGAGCTTTCCTTTAGAAGCTTGGGTCTCAAAGAACACAGATAACCAGAATTACCCAGAAATAGCTGCTTACGTTAAACGTTTTCAGGCTCGAACAGCGTATCAAAAGGCATTGAAATTAGGAGGTTCCTACGATTATGCTTAATCTCAATTGATAGGTATGGGTGGTAACGGGTGATGAATTTCTATGTAAGTAGAACTTTTATATATTTTCATAGTCGCGAAAAACTTCAGTTTTAATAAAAGTGATGAATGACTAAATCATCTACACTTTATACTGATAATTTCAATAATTAATACTATAAAAATAAAGCGCCTGACAAGTCTGTTTTAGAGCTAGCCCACGTTGGGCTGGACCTTCAAGGCTTCACGTTATATGTAGTTTCTAATGATTATCAAATAGACTGATTTCGATAATAATAGATATCATTACGGTACTGAAGATAAGAAATATTTGTAGCAAGCATTTAGCACTCCATGTAGCAAAACGCTAAAAGAATACCTAAGTGATTGAAAAGGATATGTTGGGTGGCAACCCTAATAGCCACACCTCGGCACATGAGTCGTCTGCTGCGGTTGCTTCCTTCCGGACCTGGCCGAGTTCACAGAGTATCATTGCGAGGGGACCAAAAGGGTCACCATAGTAGGCAAGAACATTATTTAAAAAATTATTCAGGCTTTTGCTTTAAAATCAGTAGAAGAGATAGATAATAAAGCGCGCGAATTATCGCTAAAGGCGCACGTAGATGCAAGCACTAGTTCATCTTTTCAGTTAACTTTATGCTGCTTGTATTTTTTTTGCACAAACATCCGCAAAACTTTCTTTAGCGTTAGCAAGTTCAGTAAGTAAATCAGCTTTTTTTACTGCCACTAATCAACACCATTTTCTTGTTGAGCTAACTCTTCATGCAGCTCTAACAAAACAGATTTCATCACTAATAAGTTATCTTTACCTAAACGCAGTAATAGTTTGTCACTTTCAGGTAACGACTCTAAATCAGCGTCTGAAAATTGGTACATGACACTCGGTCTCACTAATGTCATTGATGGCTTACTCGGTAACTCCATATCTAAAACGCGTGTTATTGCATCTTGTAAGGTTTGGGTAAAGTCATCGTCACCATAACCAAGTTCGCTGTATGCTTCATCAATTAAAGGTTTAACTTCAAAATACCACTGTACTAAGCTTTCGCTGTCCATAGAGCGCATTAAATCGACGTATAAACTAAAACGTCTTGTTGAGCTTTCATCCCATTGCCAAACTTCTTTATTATTTTGTTGGCTGACATTGGCTTGATCTGGAGAAAACTTACTTTTTGGCAAAGTGAAAGGGCTATGCTCGTAGGCAACAACACCTTGGGCAAAGTTATCAGTAAAAACAACAAAGCGTCTGATCATATCTTCATCAATAACCAGTTTTAATAACTCTTTACGCCAAGTGATCTCGGGCAGTTTTATTTTCAACCAATCATCACTTTCATCTAATGAAGGTAATACCGGCTCGATAATGTCAGGCACAAGCTCAACAACTTCCTCTTCGGGCTCTTCATCCTTTAACTCTTCAAAAACAGGCTCAGGCACTTTTTCAGCTTTTTCAACAACAGGCTCAACAATTGGCGTTAGCTCTTCTACATTCCCGGTAAACTGCCAAGCGATTCCGATACCAACAATAATTACAATAATAAAAACAATCAGTGGCCAAGGGGCTGATTTTTTCGTCATTCGCTCATGCTGCTGTGTTGTGTTTAAATTATCCATGATCACCTGTGCATTATTAATTTTGGCTTAAACTTACCTTACTGAGAATTACTTTATTCTGGCATTAAAATATGTGTTTTTTGCTGCGCTAATTGTTTTAAATATTGCCACACCGTATCCACTTGTGAAAGGCGTTTACTTTCTGGATGAGTAACTAGGTAGAAGCTGCGCACTAATTTTACCTCGTTAACACATAACTTAACTAAGCTAGCATCTTGCTCAGCTAAAAAGCAAGGTAAAATGCCAATACCTAAACCACTTTTTATTGCATTATATTGGCTGGTAATACTGGTACTTTGAAAACTTGGCGCAATATCCTTACTGAATTCTTTTACATAAGACAGTTGCTCAGTAAATAAAAGGTTATCCACATAACTTACCCATTGATGTTGGGCTAAGTGTTCAAAAATGACCTCATCGGGCAATGTTTTCAAATAATTAGCGTGACCATAAAGTTGTAATTGATAATCACAAAGTTTACTAATAATTGTCGATGTGCTGTTAGGTTTTTCCACAGCAATGGCTATATCGGCCTCATTACGACTTATTTTAACATTTCGGGCAGAATGTACTAATTCAATGTGAATATTGGGAAAATTTTGCTTTAACCCAGCTAAATGGGGAGCAATAAAAAAACTGCCAAAAGCTTCAGTAACCCCTATTCTTACTCGGCCACTGTTAAGGCTTTTTTGCTCTTTAATATCGCTAAAAGCTTGGCTGGCATCAAGCTCCATTCGTCTTGCATATTGCAACAGTTTATTGCCATCAACCGTCAAAACATGCCCATCAACGGTACGGTCGAAAAGTTTCGTTGCTAGGTTTTCTTCCAATTTGTGCAGTCGCCTTGACAATGTTGAGGCATCCATAGCCAAACGTTTCGCCGCAATTGACAATCGAGTGCTGCGAGCAACTTCTAAAAATACTTTTATATCATCCCAATTCATCATACTACTCTATCAATGCACAATCTCAATTGCAAAAACGCAACCTGTATTGCGTTTATGCTTATTGCTCAATTATAGCTAAAGGCTTATTTTAGTACCAATTAGATTACTTACTATTTCAAGGTTTGCTATGACTATTAAAGAAATCCCTCTGATCATCAATGGTGAAAAAGTTCGCTCAAATACCGATACTTGGTTAGATGTATTAAACCCTGCTACTCAAGAAGTGGTTGCTCGTGTTCCTATGGCCACCAAAGAAGAAGTTGCGGCTGCTGTTGCTAGTGCTGCCGAGGCGTTTAAAACGTGGTCAAAAGTGTCATTAACTAATCGCATGCGCATCATGTTGACATTTCAACAACTCGTTAGAGATCACACTCAAGAGTTAGCTGAATTAGTCACTTTAGAGCATGGTAAAACTCTACCTGACGCAGAAGGCGAAGTGGGTCGTTCATTAGAAGCGATTGAAAATGCTTGCTCTATTACCCGCTTACAATTAGGTGAAATGGCAAATAATGCGGCAACAGGTGTCGATACCTACACTTTGAATAAGCCATTGGGTGTTGGTTTAGGGGTCACAGCATTTAATTTTCCGTTAATGCTAGCTTCTTTTATGTTTCCGCCAGCCATTGCTTGTGGTAATACTTTCATTTTAAAACCATCAGAGCAAGCGCCATCGTCAACAATTATGCTTGTTGAACTAGCCCTTAAAGCCGGCATTCCTGCTGGCGTAATAAACGTTGTCCATGGTGGTGCTGAGGTGGTCAATCAATTGATAGAAGCCGAACCGGTAAAAGCGGTGTCTTTCATTGGCTCAACAGGCGTTGGTACTCATGTTTATCATCATGCCACTAAACACGGTAAACGCGCACAAGCCATGATGGGCGCTAAAAACCACATGGTTATTATGCCTGATGCCAATAAAGACAGAGCGATAAATGATTTATTAGGCTCAGCATTTGGTGCTGCAGGTCAGCGCTGTATGGCTAACCCAGTCACTATTTTAGTGGGTAAAACTCGAAACTGGCTACCTGAAATTGTTGAACGTACTAAACAAATGAAAGTTGGCCCTGGTACACAACGTGATGCAGATTTAGGGCCTGTGGTATCACCACAAGCTAAAGCTCGTATTATTAGCCTTTTAAATTCGGGCGTCGAGCAAGGAGCAACATTATTAGTTGATGGCAGAAATTGCCAAGTTGAAGGTTATCCAAACGGTAATTTTGTTGGTCCAACATTATTTACCAATGTAAAAACTGATATGGATATTTACACGCAAGAAATTTTTGGCCCTGCCCTTTGTGTATTAGAAGTTGAAACATTAGAGGAAGCCATTGATATTATTAATGCCAATCCAAATGGCAATGGTACTTCAATCTTTACTTCTTCGGGTTGGAATGCCCGTAAGTTTGAAAATGATATTGATGTTGGTCAAGTGGGTATCAATGTCCCCATCCCAGTGCCTGTTGCTTACTTCAGCTTTACCGGTTCACGTGGCTCTAAATTAGGGGATTTAGGCCCTAACGGTAAGCAGGTCGTTAGTTTTTGGACTTACACTAAATCGGTGACCGCCCGTTGGTTTGAACCCGATCATCAAGATGGGACTGAGATTCATACCACTATTAGTATGAAGTAAGCCTTATTAGGCAAAGTTTAATCACATTGCCATTAGCGCGAACAAGTTCCCGCCTACACAAGTGAATGACGTAGGCGGGGTTTTAATCGCGCTTTTTATTGATAAATTGTTGATAATTTTCAATCGCTGCTGGGTTACCTTTATTACGCTGGCACACGCTTTTTTGATATTGATAATTAAAAACATCAAACCATAAATCAAGTAAATGGGCATTATCATGCTCACCCGACATAGCTAGTACTCTAGCTGCTACTTCTGCGGTAGAAAATTGATGCGCTAACTCAGTTTTTCGCACCGTATATCGTGAATGCTCTCCCACAGGTGTTTGTTCAACACTAGCCGATAACTCACCTCCTGCTAATTTACTGTCAGGCAATTTACTTCCTAAGAATAATTTCGGATCAAAAGAAACCAGTGGAAACTTGTCCAAATAAGGGCTTTTACGAAACATTTTTTTTGCTTCCCGCCAACTACCATCAAGCATGATAAATAATGGTCTTTTGCCTGTAGAACAGTTTATTACTTGACTTTCTACTTGTCGATTTCCCTCTGAATATTCTTGTGGAAACACCACAAAAGGTTGCCACTTTTCGTCATCAAGCACCGCTTGTAGATCATCATTCTTTGTTGTTCGAGACCATAAAAAAGCATAAGTATCAGGCACTAAATCAGCAATAAGTTTACCAGTGTTACTTGGCTTTAGCACTTCAGTGTCGTACATCAACAGTAAAAATCCTGCATTGCTACTTACCTCGCCTTTTTTGGGCGCCATAGCACAGATGCAAAATTGTTTAGCTAACTGACATAAGGGACAACGAACAACCCTTTGCCCTCGTGCTTTATAGGTTGTGGTACTTAAGCTTTTACGAAATTGATGGAGTTGATGAACAGCATGCATGATATTGAGTGTTGAAAACAAAAAGACCCGACAATAGTAACATTGTCGGGTCTTAGGTGAAATTCATACTTTAGTTAACGTTACGCATACTCAATCTGACACTTTTGAAGTAGAGATTTAAATCTAACCTGACAGTCGCAAAAGCCACTAAAACGATCATAGAAACCTAAGTCAAACCGACAGCTGATCCGACTAAGAATACTTTGACGTGATAAGCACTTAATAATACAAAACTATGAATCAATAAAACTTAGCACTTTTTCAACCTGATCTGTTCTTCGTTTAATAAATATTTGCTTTATGTGCTTTCGCAACCAAATTAACCCTTCATCGGCACTTTGTCGCTTGTGCCATAACATTGAAATGGAAGTATGAGGAATATCTACTGGTGGACGAGCAATTGCAAGCTCACCGCAAGCTAAATAATTATGAATAAGATCAGTAGGTAAAATTGCAATAAGATCACTCTCTTTAATAATAGGGACAGCAGAGGAAAAGTTATTGACCGTAAAAGCTACTCGTCGAGTCAATCCTAATTGTTGTAAAGCTTGGTCTGTCGGGCTAGCAATATCACCAGATAATGAAACTAATAAATGCTCTGCTAAGGAGAATTCTTCAACAGTTAGGAATTTTTTTGCCAAAGGGTGACCTTTACGCATGGCACAGACATAACTAGTATCAAATAAATGATCTGAACAGATACTTTCTAATGAACGATTGCTTTGTCCTATGACAAGATCAACATCAGCGTCATCCAATAATGGTTTGGTACAAGCGATGGTATAAGGAACCGCATGTAAGTTTAGTCCGGGAGCTTCTTTCTCAAATAATTTCCGCATATCCAACCACAACGTATTAAGGGCAATATCAGGTAAAGCTACTCTAAATGTGCGTTTAGCACTTTTTGCCTCAAAATTTTCAGGCTCTACAGCTTGATTGATATTATGCAGGGAATCTCGTACTTTCTCCCAAAGGTTTTTTGCATAGGTAGTAGGCTGAACTTTGCGGCCATCTGGAACAAACAACTCATCTTTCCATAATATACGCATTCTGGCCAGCGCATTTGAAACGGCGGGTTGAGTCATTGATAATCGCTCTACCGCTCGTGTTATTGAGTTTTCAGTCATTATCACATCAAAAATAACCAACAATTTTAATTCTTGGGGTCGCATAATTAACGTCTTTGGTTACAGCCTTTAACCCATCATATTATTTTATGCATAAGCTGTCACTTTACTTTATTCATCATATTTTGAAATGAATGTAATATCATTATAAAATTATATTTTATGTCTATGTTCTCTTAATATGAATTAAATAGTCGAACACTGATAGCGAATATAAAGATGAAAACAGCCCTCAAATTAATAATCTACCTACTTGGCTTAGCAGCCACACTACATAATGATAATAATTCTGGTTATTGATAATGCAAATGATTATTCAGCTTATCGCTATTTTTTGTTGGTGTAGTTTTGCCGATGCACACAATCACGATAAGGATAAAGGTTTCGATATCAAGGTTACTGACCTTAGGAATAGGATTTTTGAACTCAGAACAGACCGCTCAGGTAACGTTGCGGTGTTAATTGGTGAAGACGGAGTTTTCATGGTTGACACACAAATGGAGCATTTGGTTGAACTTATTGATAATACACTGAGAAAGCTATCCAATAACCGTGATGTCGACCTTATCCTAAATACACATTTCCACCGAGACCATGTCAGAGGTAATGTATATTTCAAGAAGCGTGGGGCCAAAATTATGGCTCACCCAAATGTTCGTCGGTACATTGAAAACCCAAGTGCACTGAAAGCGTTGGGCCGCAAAGCTCCCACGTTTACACCACAATATTCCCCGACCATTGACATAACAAAAGATACGTCGATAAGGATGAATGGACAAAGCATAGCGCTTTATCACACGCCGAATGCCCACACAAACAGTGACATCTTTGTTGTATTCAAGGAAGCTAATGTAATACATGGAGGCGACCTTGTTTCTACTAGGCGTTTCCCTTTCATAGATATTGATAATGGTGGCTCGGTGTCGGGTTTCATTGAAGCTCTCAAGTCAATAATTGAAGTCGCAGACGCAGACACAAAAATTATCGCCGGACATGGTCCAATAGCGACGTTAGATGACTTAGAGGCAAGTATTGCGATGTTGGTCGAGACGCATAGCATCATAAAAGCGTTAATTGAACAAGGTTTATCCTTGGAAGCTATCAAAGCGTTAAACCCTTTAAGTAGTTATGGAGAAAAATGGAACTGGGCATTTATTACTACCGAGAGAATGGTGACTATACATTACTACGATATAACGGGATTACTCGAGTAGCTATTTGTGAATGAGAAGACTCATACATATTTACTTTTTAGCGATTACTAGTTTAGAACAAACAGGAAGAAGTTAGTGAAATTAATACATAAGGTCAAACGCCACATATGTACAACTCTAGTGTTAGTTGCTGCGAATAGCTTTGCTGCGCAAGATATTATTTTAGCGGATGATGGTAAGGCAGGAGATTCTTTTGGCTTTAGTGTTGCTATAGATGGCACGACAGTACTAATCGGTGCTTATAAAGCAGATATCGCTGGTGTAACCAATGCTGGAGCAGCTTATGTCTATGTGTTAGGAGATAATGGTTGGCAAAAGCAAGCAAAACTCTTTGCTGAGCCAGCCTTCGCTGACGATACTCTTGGTGGCAACGTGGCACTGAAAAATAATGTTGCCATGTTAGGTGTGATGTTAAGGGATAGTAAAGGGAAAGATTCGGGTGCAGTTGTCGCTTTCGAACGTGAAGTGAATGTTTGGAAGCAACGTCAGATTTTCACTGCGCCTGATGCAAAACCGGGAGATGCTTTTGGTCAGAGTATTGCACTCACCACAAATCACCTTATCATTGGCGCTCCGCGAAACGACGCGTTGGGTAACGACGCAGGAGCCGCATATATATACAAACGAGAAAACGATACGTGGCGCTATCAAACTAAAATTACAGCGAGCGATAGCGTAGCGGGAGATTTATTTGGCATAAGCGTTGCCATTGACGGCGATACCATTCTTGTTGGCGCTGATTTACATGACGAGAAAGCGGAAAACGCTGGAGCCGTATATGTGTATATTTTAGAGGAAAACAAGTGGAAACAAGAAGCTAAACTCATGGCGTTTGACGGCGGGAAAACTGATATTTTTGGCGTCAGGGTCGCACTTTCAGAAAATACCGCACTAGTTTCCGCAAGACGAGACAATACTGAAGAGTTAGGGATAGATGCCGGTTCTGCATATATTTTTGTGCGAGATGGCAGTATTTGGACACAACAAGTTAAGTTGACTTCACCCGATGGGCAAGCTGACGATAGGTTTGGGCGTGGTGTGGCGTTGAGTAGCGATACTGCAATCATAAGTGCAATGAACCATGATGCTAACGGCTCCAATACTGGAGCACTATATGTGTACAAGAAGGGCTCTGTCGGTTGGCGTTATACATCCAAGCTTGTGGCCAAGAGTAGCATGTCAGATGATAAATTTGGATGGAACGTTGGGTTATCTAATGGCGTTGCCATTGTTGCCACACCCAATCATGATGCTCAAGGCCAAGAATCGGGGGCTGTATTCATTCAAGACTTAAATTGCATTACCAAATGAAATAAAATGACTTGATGCAGGCGCTCGATGATGAAATAAAGAAGTAGTTATTTATGCTTCTGCGATTATAGTGAACGGATTACTTAATCGAAAAAAGCTAAGTAATATATAACCAATATTTTGTTACAGGGTCGCCTTTTTTCGGAAAATTAAAAATGCGCCACTAATTCCATCCTTGTTATCTAACTCGTTTATCCAGTTATTAAATTCTTTTAATTGTTGTGATTGAAAATTTTCGTCAGCTTTTAACGTTTGGGAAATAGAAGAACACATTAGTCCGATGGTAAGTATCAACACCTTGCCTTGAGCAACTAAGCTATGCTCAGGATGATGTAGAAAATCTGCTGCCGTAGAATGTAAAAATTAACTCTGTGTAGATTGGCGGACGCTCACCACAATGGTGCAATAGAACCATGATCAATTTGGCTCCGCAAAAAGTATTAATGCGGAGCCGAACCACTCATTGGTAGCTCGAATAATTAAATAGTCTGGAGATATTCAGCTTAGTGATAAACAAAGAGCAAAAACATAATATTTTCATTAAAAATGATGGTAATAAGGCTAAAAACACCTTAACCCCAGCACTCTTTAAACTGTTAAAAGGATAACACTAAGCCATAACGCCTGCCCAAATGATAAAATCGGATAATAAGCCAATAAATAACAAGGTATCTTTTGCAAAAGATAGTAAAAAGTGAGTGATCAGGGCTAAAGATGCAGAGGCTACCCCACAAAAGATAAATCCGAATATTGTTCGAGGCCACTTTTTTACTTACCTCTCTATTATGGTAAGTAAAAAAGTTATCAAACTAACGATGGTTGTACTCATCAATAGGTAACCTTTTTTGTAAGCACTAAGCAAAGTAACGACAGGAAGAAGGCAACACACAAGGGACAAACCCATTAGTAAAGAAGAAATATAGGCAAATTCTCTCCCTAATATATTAATCATTAGAAAAAGTAAAAATATAATAATTAAGCTAGCAGGAAAATATGGGAGAGAGTTATTTAAAACCACTTGTTTTCGATTACATAGGTACATAAAACAACAGGCAAACCAAGCAATAATAAAACTTAAAAACATGTTTTCTCAATAAAATCAATTTACTCGCGATAAATGGAAATTTCTGGCCATAGAACCTAAACGGATATTATGGCTAGAAAGCTTACGTTTTGGAGTAGATTAAAACTTATACTCTACGTTGGCATAAAGAGTTTTAGTTTGCCCTATGCCAATTTCCTGATGACCATTTTGCAAATAAATCACATCATCACTCAAGTTTTTAATACCCGCTTTAAATTCTATTCCATCATTTTGTGTAATTGCCATATGATATTTCAAACCGACATCAATTTTGCTGTAACCGGGTAAGAAATAAACATTATCTTCATCATTAGGAACGTCATCAACATAATTTGCACCTAGGTAAAGGCTTAACTCAGGGAGAACAGATAGTAATTGATAGTTAACAAAAATTGATCCACTCTTTTTAGGGATACCTTCTGGTGTATGTCCAACCCAATCAGGGTGCTTCTCATCTTTGCTCACTTCAGCGTCTGTATACGCTAAGCTGAGTTGAATGGTAAGCCCTTCTGTGGCTTGCCAACTAGTATCCAATTCAATGCCTTTTGAGGTTTGTTCCCCAATAAGTTTAACGATTTGTTTGCCATTGCTATCTTTAAGATTGTTAGGAATATTCGACTTCACAATATCGTAATATACTAAACTGTATTGCAAACTGTCTTCAAACGCGACACCTTTTATGCCTATTTCCCATTGCTTACCTTCTGAAGGTTTAACCTCACCGATAACATTGGCTGCACTGTTAGGTTGGTATGAAGTGGCATAACTTGTATATAAAGAAAGTTCTGGCATAACTTTATATAATAACCCGGTATTCCAAACCACCGCACTATCATCAACTTCTGACTCCCAACCATCTGTATCACTTTCTTTCTCACTAAAGTCATTATATCTAAGTGCTAAATTCACAATGAATTTCTCGCCAAGATAAGCTGTATCACTAGCAAATACGCCCCAATTTCGAGCCCGACCAAACTCGTCGTATATAGGAGTTAAATCTGATTGAAACTCACCATAAACAGGTCGGTAAATATTAAAAATAGTAGGGTATACTTCTGATGGTTGCAGTGCCCCTTCCCCCCAAGTCCCTTCAAAATCAGATTTACCATAATCACCACCTAAAGATAATTTATGCCTGATATTCCCAAGTTCAAAATCTCCTAATAATAAGATAGAAGCATGGTGTGACTTTTTATCTTTAGCAATGTAGCCATAAGCGCCTCTAAAGATATCTCCTTGTACAACAAATATGCCATCAAATTCACCATCTTGAGAAATAAATTCGTCTATCTGAGTTTCTTTCCAGTTATTTTCCCAATGCTGGTAGCTATAAGTAAATTCAGTACGCCAATCAAGGTTAAAGGCATGACTTAAGGTAATATCAATGAACTCTTTATCGTCAATCGAACCATCACCGGGCTCTGTTGTGACCCGTTCAAGCGGAACATCCACCACCTCATAAGTACCATCCCCTAAATCCAACAGAGGAATACCTCTATCAATAGGTAATTCAAGATGATGCATTTCCAAAGCCGTGGTAAGTTTAGTATCTTCGCTAATTTGAAAGGTTAAGCTAGGTGCGATGGTATAGCTTTTTTGCTCCGTAAAATCACGATATGATTCCGAATTTTCCGCGGCGCCAATGAATCGATATAAAACCGAGTCATTATCATTAGCAGAACCTGTGATATCACCTATAAATTCTTTTTTCCCGTGCTCATCAAAGCGCAATTTAAATGAGCCTTTTTTCTTTGCTTGCGGTTTTTTGGTCGTATAGTTAACAATACCTCCTGGCGCATTCACCCCAAAATTTACTGAAGCAGGGCCCTTTAGTACTTCAACCGTTTCAATGGTATTCATGTTAACCCGTGCATTAAAGCCTTCACGTTGACCGTTACGGTAAGTATAGCTTTCCCTAAAACCACGAATATAATATTGAGTATCAACTCCGCCCATTCTTTGGCGGGTAGCAGTACCGGAAACATAACTCAATGCTTCTTCTATTCTTGATACCTCGATATCATCAATAAAATCACTGTTGAGTACTTGAATAGAACGAGACAAATCTAATAAAGCGACGTCTGAACGTAAAGTTGATGCCGCATCTAGATTGCGGTAGCGATTTAGTTTTTCCCCGTTAACCACAATAGTTTCTATATTTTCAATATCGGCAACGTTAGCATAATCATCACGATTTATTTCATTAGCCGAAGCTTTTTCTGCTATGGGTTTTAGTGTGATGACCACACTATCAGGGCTTTGCCACACCGCTTGCAAATGAGTTTCTTTTAAAAGCAGTTGTAGTGCCATTTTTACCGAAGTTGCCGAGTTAACTTTAGGCGCATCAATCCCTCGGATTAAACCATCACGAACAAAAACCTGAATTTTAGATTGTTTGGAAAGTTGCAACAAAGCACTGACTAAAGGTTGGCTATTAAGATTAATAACAGTTTGTGGTGCAGTTTCAGCATAACTGAGTGCCAAAGGTGAAATAGCCAAAGAGACAGCAACAACAGACATTTTAACAATTGGGTTAAACACGGAATAAACTCCATTTAAATAGTAATGAGAATTAGTTACACTTGATAGACGGGATGACATTTTAAAAACCCGTAAATTAATTAACAAAAAATAAAATAAATTATTAATCTAAACAACAGGTTGCTTTACCAATGATAATCATTTAGATTTACAGCTATTTAAAATAGGAAGATAAACAGTGGATAAGCAGGCTTTAAAAAACCTCACTTCAGCCCATTCTTGGGTTGGATTAATAATATCTACCGTTTTGTTTATTGTCTTTTTAGCAGGTTCTTTTAGCTTTTTTTTGAGTGACTTAGATCAATGGGAACATGGCGCACATTTTCCTAATAAAAAAGCAGATCATTTCATTAGTGCCCAACAAGTCATGCTTAAAAACTTGAAAGGTAAAAATATTGATTCTAAAGAACGAGTTTGGTTAAGAATGGCGACAGATCAAGTTCCTTATCATGACTTAATGTATAGCTATATTGACCCTGAAGGTAATAGCCAATTTCCCGATCCCATCATGCATGCCGTGAGTGGTGATTATATTTATGACTATACCGATCTTAGTCTTGGCTCATTTTTTAGAACCCTACATATAAATTTGTTTATTCCCGTTATAGGTAAGTACTTGGTTGGGTTAGTCACTTTATTCTTTTTTGTCGCATTAATCACTGGTGTGCTGATTCATTGGCGAAAAATATTTACCCATTTCTTCTTATTTAGAACTACCCGTACCCGAGATAAACAACTAGATAGTCATAATATTATTGGGGTAATGGGACTTCCTTTCCACCTGTTATATGCAGTTACGGGCGTTATCTTTAACTTAGCCATCATTTTTGAAGGAGTAGGCTTAGTTACCCTGTTCGATGGTAACGAAGTGGCACTAGAAGAAGCAACTCGATATACCAGTAAATTAATACCACCTTCGGGTAACTTTATGGCGATGGATGATGTTGGTACTAGTATTGGTTTTTATCTACATAAAAGCGAAAATGATATTCCAGGATTTATTGCACAAACGCTTGAGATAGAAGGCTGGGAAAACGATAACGCCAAGATCAAGTTTGAAGGGCATATTAAGGGGGACTTTGCTAAAACCAGTATTATTCAATATCACATGCAAAGTGGTGCGATAAGTTATCAAAACTTAGATTTCGATAATACTTACCGTAATGGTGAAAGTACAATGGATAAATTGCATTATGGTGATTTTGCCGGATATCCCCTTAAAATTATCTTTTTTCTCCTTGGATTAGGTACTTGCTACGTCATAATATCTGGCAATTTGTTGTGGATAGCCTCCCAACAAAAAAAACGACAACACTCAGCTTACGCGCTTAAATTAGTAAAAAGTCTCAGTAGTAGTATCTTTACCGGAGGTTTTTTGGCGACCTCACTCTCATTTATAATTACCCGATTACTGCCAATTAGTATTGCTGATAAATCTGAATTAATTTGTATCGTTTTTTACCTAATATTACTCGTTTGTTTTATATATAGCTGGTTGGAAAACAACCAACTTAAAGTAATGAGTCACATTCTTAAAATGGCATCATTTTGCTTTGTTTTAGTGCCCATTTTAGATTGGTTATTATTATCTCAAGGTATATTAACTATGCTGAATTATCAGCGCTATGCTCTTGTGGTTATTCAGTCAATTTGCTTAGTAACAGGACTATTATGCTGGCTCATGGCCAACAAGTTTTCCCAAAAACATCGAAAAACTCTAGCAGTTAAAGAGTCAAATTTATCATTAGCAAGATAGTTCAATGGTAAAAATTGAAAATATTACGGGATTTATGTTATTGAACCCGTCTAATAAATTAAAGCTGTGCTTTGTTTATTTAAGCTTGTTATTAAAGGTGTAACAAATCGTTATGGCTGTGCCAATTATATCTCCACCTATCACCTTAACTTGGTATAAAGATCACTATCAAAGTTTATATCAATTGATCCATCGTCAAGTCGATTGCGCTGCACTTACTCAAGACATATTGCAAGATCTCTATTTAAAATTAAGCAAAATACCAGATCTAAGCGCGGTTAATAATCCTAAAAATTATTTGATGCAAATAGCTTGTCGTTTAGTGATAGATAATAAACGTTTAAAAGTAAGCCAAGTCGAGACTGGACAGGATGAAACTTTGGCGAGAGTTGTCTGTCCCATCGCCAGACCAGAAAACACAGCCATTAATACCAACTTAATTGCTAATGTAAAAGCAGCATTAGAAAAGTTACCAGAAGATAAACGAGACTTAATATGGTTAAGTGCTGTTGAAGGTTGGAGCTATCCCAAAATAGCCAGCCATAAAAATCGCTCTTTGAGTTGGGTGGAAAAATCTATCTCCCAAGCGATGATATTGCTTAGCGAGTTTAAACGTCAATCTCATGAGGCCGAAGAATGAGTAATAATAAAAAAATTCTAGAACAAGCCTGTCACTGGTTAAGTCAAATTAAATCAACTAAAGAGTATGATGCCATCGCTTTTAGTGAATGGCTAAGTTGTGATGATAAACACCTGCAAGTTTTTAATGAAGTAAGTGAAAACTGGCAGTTATTAACTCTCATCAGCCCCCCCGCTACACCACTTTTAATAACTCCTAAAGAGACTAAGGATGATAATCAAAACCAAGCATTTCGTTCTTGGTTTACAATCGCGGCAAGTGCCTTATTAGTATTTGTCACTCAACTTTACTCATTCAATCACGTAGATGAAAAGATCTATGTAAGTAACGTTGGAGAATACAATGAATTTACCCTCGATGATGGCAGTATGGTTGTTTTAAATGCTCAAACTAAGCTAAAGACGCACTTTAGTCGTAATCAACGATTATTGGTGCTTGAACAAGGAGATGCTCACTTTATTGTTGCTAAAGATCCAGAACGCCCTTTTATCGTTAAATATAATCAGCATGCTTTTACCGCTTTAGGCACCGCTTTTAGTATCACAACCAGACCTCAACTCAGTATTTTAGTCACCGAACATAGTGTGGCAGTAAAAACAGCGCAAAAAAAATCCATTGTTAAAGAAGCAGAGGCACTCATTTTTCATAATAATTGGAAACCACTATCATTGATACAAGCCAAGCAAACAACGACTTGGCAACAAGGTATAATAACATTTGATCAACAACCGCTACATCAAGTACTAGCGCAGCTTTCTCCCTATTTAAAAAAACAGATTCAATTGATTAATTTATCGGTCCGCAATGAAGCCGTTACCGGAAATTTTGAACTAGCTCAAGCTGAACATGCACTGGACATGATTGCTTTAGGTTTAGACTTAAAAATTAGAAAGAATGATCGCGAGATCATTCTTTATTAGTTTATGGATACACCTCAAAATTTTCAATTGGCTACGCCAATAAAATGCACTGATAAGTTTTTATTAAGGTCAGCTTTCGTATCGATTAACGTTTAAGAATCGAGTTTTGAACGCCCCCTAAATCAGGGCTCTACACTTTAGTTAACGTTACGTGAATAATTAAAACTACATAGCGCTTTTATCGTCAATATGCTTATTCATGCGATGATTAGTAGTAAGAACATCAATTTTTGCTAATGGCTCAATCCTCGTCTTTAGTTGCTCTTCTAACTTATCGATGTTCACCGCAGCCAAACATAATTTATTCGCCTTTTGTTCAATTTTTTCAGCTCGGCTTTCCATTTCCTGTTCAATATTCTCACCAAAGCTTTCCATACGCGTTTCAAAGGTATTACCGTCACCGCCTGAAGTCATCATTTGTTTACCGACGGCCATCATGATACTGCCCATAGAGCCCATAACCGCTTTTTCTACTGCTGACTCGATGCGCTGTTCAAAGTCATCACCAAGCAATTCATCATTGTCTAAGCCGTCTTCGCCAATGGTAAAACCGCGTTCAAGCGTATAGCGATCAGCAACTTCATCACGAAGGTTTGATAACTCTTTGGTTAAATCAGCACCCACATCATTGCCTTCACCAAGCAACTCATTAAAAGCTAAATTAACCCCTTCAAGTGCCAAATCAACGCCCTCAATGGCAATTTTTCTCACTTGCGGCACCATAGCTTTAATGCTTGTTGAGTATTGAGTTACCAGTGCCTGTTGCTCGTTATCTAAGTCGATAGTTTCACCAGCAACAATTAAGGTTTCATCATTGTCTATTTTATAAAGTGTCTTTTTGCTTTTTTCGCTAAAAAACTCGAGGGTATTCTCGTTTATATTAAAACCCGCAGCTAGTTCAACATCACAGCCATCATCCGCCAAGACACTCGTTGCAGATAACGTTGCTAATATAGTGGTGGCTAACAGTGTCGTGCTAAGCATATTAATATTTTGTTTCGCTTTCATTGCGCTTTCCTTGTATTAAAATAAGTGATTACGTTTTCAAATAACGCTATGGTTTTAAATTACTGTTTACAAAAGCGATGCCAACTTTATTTTATATGCTTTTCAAAGACATAAAAAGAAAACTGTTTGACTCCAATAGAGTCGTAGTCACTTTTTAGTAAAATTTACTAAATAATAGTGTTTTATTCATATATTAAATCCATATGTTAGATTCAAATATCAATTGTTTTGCATTTCAAACAGTCGCGACTGACAGCGCTGAAACTCAAAGGCTAATTGCTGACCTTGATAGAGCTCATTAATATCAACTTCAGCACTGACAATTAATTTAACTTTTCTATCATAAAACTCATCGACCAAAGCAATAAAGCGTCTTGCTTCATCATCTAGCTGTCGTAAGTTTACTAGTAAAACACCGCTACGTTGGTAACGATCTTCTACACCTGAAAATACCGCCGGCACAAGTTCTCCTGAAAATTTTGGCACATGACTGAGCAGTACTACATCAAATTGATCGGCTAGTTTAATATAATCGCGCTGACTACGCGGGCCTGCGCATAAAGCAAAAAAATCAAACCAAATAACCTTATTCGATAAGCCAAGGTAGGAAATTTGGCGATGATTAATCGTTATAAAGCCTTTATCAACAGCACTTACATTAGTTAATGCTTTATAACGTTTACTCAGCAAGTATTCTCCTGCTTGATTGCTTAAAAAATAATTACTGTGTCGTGAGGTATGCTCAGTTGCAAGCCGATGGTCAAGATCTCCATCAATAGAAATAACCTGACAATATTGATTAATCAAGGCGATTGTTGGTAAAAACCGCTCTCGTTGTAAGCCATTTCGATAAAGCTGCTCAGGCTTACAATTTGATGTCGCCACTAAAGTAACGCCACAAGCAAATAACTGCGCAAACAAGCCAGATAAGATCATGGCATCACCAATATCACTGACATAAAACTCATCAAAGCAGAGTAAATCAAACTCTTGTGCCCATTGCTTGGCGATATGAAGTAATGGTTCTTCACTGCAAGTATTTTGCTTGCTCAGTTCATTGAGTTGTCGGTGAACTTCTTCCATAAAACGATGAAAATGAATACGTTTTTTATTGTTAAGCGCAATGTTTTGATAGAAAAGATCCATCAACATGGTTTTACCACGCCCGACCCGACCATGAAAATAGAGCCCTCTAATAGTAGGTTTTGGTACTTTAAATAAGCAACTGATCGTTGAAATGATGAATGAAGTGGCAGTGTTTTGTGTTTGCGATTGCACAAGTTGCGTGGTTAATGATGACAAAGCGGTAACCGCCGCCAACTGTGCTTTGTCTTCGCAAAGCACTTGTTGTTGGATTAACTGATGGTATTGTTTAAACAAAGCAAAGACTTAACTAGACTAAATCAAAAGAAGTTAAAATAAATTAAAATGAATAAATGACTTAAACCGTTAAGTGGCGCACTTTAAAAGTTCGACCTTTCATTTTGCCGGTAGATAGCTTCTTCAACGCTAATTTTAATACTTTTTTATTAACTGCTACATAGGCCTTAATATCGAGAACATTAATTTTTCCCACATCGGCGCCGTTAATATCGCCAGTGCCTTTTGCGGTAAGTGCCCCTAAAATATCACCTGGACGAACTTTCTGTTTTTTACCGCCATCGATTTGAATAGTCGACATTTTTGCTTGTAATCTAGGCTTGGCTAATACTTCACTTGCTGGTAATAGTTCAGCTTTGATGGTTTGCTCTAACTCATCTTCAAGTAAACCCACTTTATAACTTTCTTTATCACTAAAAATCGATAAAGCTTTACCGGTACTGCCTGCACGCCCTGTTCTACCAATACGGTGAATGTGCACTTCGCTATCATGAGCAATATGATAGTTAATCACGACATCAAGCGAGTCTATGTCTAAACCACGGGCGGCAACATCTGTGGCAACTAAAACAGCCACACTTTTATTAGCAAACCTAAGTAGAGTTTGATCTCTATCGCGCTGCTCTAAATCGCCGTGCAAAGCCAAGACACTAAAGCCATCATTGTGTAAGCCCTGACACACAGCCTGCGTTTCTTTTTTGGTATTACAAAAAATAACCGTGGACTCAACAGGGTTTGCCATTAGTAATAACCGCGTCGCTTCAAACCTTTCATTGTCGTCAGCAACATGGAAAAAATGTTGATTGATACTACTTTTATCTTCACTAGCACTCACTTTAGCGACAACAGGATCTGTCATAATACTTTCACTAATGACCTTGATTTGCTTTGGGAAAGTAGCACTAAGTAAGAGTGTTTGACGATCAACGGGTGTGCGCTCAATAATATTATCAAGGGCTGCTTCAAAGCCCATTTCTAGCATGCGATCGGCTTCATCAAGCACAAGCAAATTCAAATGTTCTAGCTTCAATGTGCCTTTAATGACATGCTCTTCAATGCGCCCCGGCGTACCGACAATAATATGTGCACCATGCTCTAACGAGCCAATTTGTGGGCCAAACGGCGTACCGCCACATAAAGTCAGCACTTTAATATTATGTATTGTTCTCGCCAATTTTCGGATTTCTTTCGCCACTTGATCCGCTAACTCTCTGGTTGGACAAAGCACCATAGACTGAATTCTAAAGCGTTTAACTTGCAATTTTTCCAACATCGCTAACCCAAAAGCAGCCGTTTTACCTGAGCCAGTTTTACCTTGAGCAATAACATCCTTGCCCGCGAGCATAGGCGGTAAACTTTGCGCTTGAATAGGCGTCATTTGTTCATAGCCAAGCGAAGATAAATTCTCCAATAGCTCGACTGGTAAATTCAATGATGAAAAATCAAGGCTAGTGTTTTGAGTATCTGTTGATGAATGCAAGGTGGTTACCTCTAGTTATAGCAAGTCATATTAATTAAAAAACTTTCATGAGAAAGTGATTGCGCGCATAATAACAGCAAATCTATTCTAGCCCTAGTGTTAACTAAAGATGACAATAAAATTTGATGGTGCTTTAGCCGCCGAGTGGCAAACATTACATAATAGCCATGAAAAATATGAGCACTTTTCTTTACTGATCAAGCTCTTTGCTGTGGCTATTGCATCAATTGCCATTATTTTTTCTTTTTCGGTGCTATTAGCCTTATCTTTGCTAGCAATTTTATGGCTACAGGAAGGGATATGGAAAACGTTTCAAGCAAGAACTAGCGATCGTATTGAAAATATTGAACAAGCAATTACGACCACTGAATCTAGCATTAGTAATGCTAGTGCTAAAAGTAAAACTGTCGCGTTTCAATTTTATCGCCAATGGGCAAACCATCGCCCCACTGCCGTAAGCCTAATCGCTAGTTATATAAAAAACGCTTTGAAGCCCACGGTGATTTATCCCTATTTCCCCTTAATGCTAGTGACACAATTAATTTCAATATAAGAGTCAAATCAAATGAACAGAAAGAAAAAAATCAATGCAACATTGAAAAAGAAACAAAAAAAAGCTAATGCAAAACTACATACCAGCAATAAGCCACGCTATATATCAAAAGCAGAGCGCGCCAAGCTAGAAGAAGTTGCAACAGTAGAAGATAAAAAAACGAGTTAACAGACTGCTGTTAACTCGTTTTATTCATCATTATAACTATGCCGAGGCTAAATTAGCTTTAAGTTTTCTTTATAAGGTATTTATTCAACTTAGCAATATTTACCACAGAGAGCACCGAGGTGCTAAACGCACTACACTGAGAATAACAAAGTCTCCGTGTAGGCTCGAAGAGCCCTCTGTGAAGCATCGCGGCTCAGTGGTGAACAGTTACCTTAAAACTAACTTTCTACTTGCTCACCTTTGAACTTCTCGCGCATACGCTGTACTAAAAAGTAAAAGTAAGGCACTAGTAAAGTTCCGAACAGAGTCGCCGCTATCATACCTGCAAGCACAGTGATACCTAATGAAACACGACTACCCGCCCCAGCACCTGTTGCAAAGACTAAAGGCAACACTCCTAAAATAAAAGAAAATGCCGTCATTAACACCGCTCTAAAACGCATTTTAGCGGCATTCAATGCCGCATTAAAAATAGTTTCTCCTGCAGCACGCTGTTCCATGGCAAACTCAACAATTAAAATAGCCGTTTTAGTTGATAAGCCTATTAGTAGCACTAAACCAACTTGCGCATAAATATTATTAGCCATACCGACGGTATACAAAGCTAACATAGCGCCAAACAATGCTAATGGCACAGCAGCAATAACAGAAAATGGAATGGTCCAACTTTCATATTGTGCCACCAAAAACAAATAAACAAATAAAATAGCCAAAGCAAATAAAACGGGTGCTAAGTCACCTGCTTCTATTTCTTGTTTAGATTGCCCTGACCATTCGTAAATGTAACCTTGTGGCAAGTTACTTGCTAACTCTTCCATAACAGCAATAGATTGTCCTGACGAATATCCTAATGCGGGTTGTCCGGTAATATTTGCGCTTCGATAAAGATTAAAGTGGTTAATGGTTGTCGGCCCTAAAATAGGCGTTAATTTAGCCAACGTTGTTAATGGCACCATGTCATTATCTTTATTACGAACATAGTAGTGACTTAAATCAGACGGCTCGTTACGGTATTCTGTTTCTGCTTGAATAATGACGCGGTATGTTCTACTAAATTGGCTAAAATCATTAATATATAATGAACCCAGTTGTGCTTGTAAGGTAACGAAAATATCAGATAAGGCAACTCCCTGCGCTTTAGCTTTATTTCTATCTACCTCTAAAAAATACTGAGGAACATTGGCACGATAAGTACTAAAGACACGATTTAATTCAGGACGTTGATTAGCCTCATAAATCAAACCATTCATGACCTGAGCTAACGAGGCGGGATCACGACCTTCACTATCTTGTAATTTAAACTCGAAACCTGAGCTAGTACCTAAACCAGGAATAGGAGGAGGATTAAACACCATGATTTGTGCTTCAGGCATTGACCATAACTGCCCCATTAATCGAGTTATAATTTGTCGTAAACCAAGCTCTGGTGCAGTTCTTTCTTCCCAATCTTTCAAGATAATAATTGCCAAGCCATTATTTGAACCTGCGCCACCAATTAAGGAGTTACCACTGACTGAAATTAAACTTTCAACAGCAGGATCCTCGGTAATTATTTTAGTTATTTTATCGAGAACCGCTTGGGTTCTGTTACTTGAGGCCGCATCAGGCAACTGAATATCAACAAATAAATAACCTTGATCTTCATTAGGTAAAAATGCGGTCGGTACTGCGGTTGTTAACCAGCCAGCACTCACAAAAAGAATGGCTGCAAAAGCACCGACACGTGCAACTCTTTTTAATAGAAATCTGACCGCATTTGTATAACCTAATGTTGACTTTTTAATAATACGTTCAAAGGGTTGCAACCATGCCATTGGCTTCATATTTTCTTTACTTAATAGCACAGTACAAAGCGCAGGACTTAACGTGAGTGCATTAATTGAAGAAATAATAACTGCAAAAGAAATAGTCACTGAAAACTGCTTATAAAGCTCACCAGTAATGCCCGGCATAAAAGCAACAGGGACAAAAACCGCTAATAAAACCAATGTGGTGGCAATAATAGGCCCTGACACTTGTTCCATCGCTTTAGTGACGGCTTCTTTAATAGGCAGTTGCTCTTCTTTCAATATTCGCTCTACATTTTCAATAACAATGATTGCATCATCAACAACAATACCGATAGCGAGTACTAAACCAAATAACGTTATAGTATTGATGGAATACCCCATCACTAACATAAACGCAAAAGTGCCAATCAATGAAACAGGAATAGCCAAGGTAGGAATAATAGTAGCTCGCCAGTTTTGTAAGAATATAAATACTACAAGAATAACTAACCCTACCGCTTGGAATAAAGTCACTTTAACTTCTTCCATTGAGCGATTAATAAACTCAGTGGTGTCATAAGGTATGGAATATTCTAATCCATCAGGAAAACGCCCAGCAAGCTTGGCCATTTCGGCCTTAACTAAACTAGCAACTTCAGTGGCATTAGCATCGGGTAATTGATATATAACTAAGAAAGCGGTTTCATTACCATTTAATCGTGCCCTCGTTGCATAATTTTCAGCGCCAAGTTCTACACGAGCAATGTCATTAAGCCTGACAAAATTGCCACTTTCTTGAGCACGAATAACCGTTTGGCCAAACTCTTCAGGGGTTTTAAGTCGTCCTTTCGCTTGAATTGAATATTCAAACTGCTGATTGGGCAGTGTAGGGCTAGCACCAAACTTACCTGCAGCTACAATCATATTTTGTTCTTGTAAAGCTTGTTGCACTTCCGCAACTGTTACATTAAGTGAAGTCATGCGTTCAGGATTAAGCCAAGCACGCATACTATAGGTCATTTCACCCATGACCATAGCCGAGGCAACACCTTTAATACGACCTAGTGGCTCGACAAGATAATTAGTTGCATAATTACTTAAAAAAAGCTGGTCTAATTCCGCTTGTTTTGAAAACAAAGTTACACCAAGTAACATGCTACTTGATTGTTTTTTAACATTAACCCCTTGACGCGTAACCTCTTCAGGCAAGGAGCTGGTTGCCAAAGCGACGCGGTTTTGCACATTAACCTGAGCGATATCACCGTCAGTGCCAACTTTAAAAAAAACAGTAATAACGGCACTGCCATTATTTGATGCTGAAGATTCGATATACATCATATCTTCAACACCATTAATTTGCTCTTCAATGGGCCTTATAACAGATTCTTCAACAACTTGTGCACTGGCTCCCGGGTAAACGGCTGTTATTTGTACCTGAGGGGGAGTGATTTCTGGGTACATGTTTACGGGCAAAACACCCATCGCGATAAGGCCAGCTAATGTTATGACAATTGAAATAACAAAAGCAAGCTTAGGGCGATTTATAAAAGTTTTACTAATCATGATATTAACCCTAAATTACGTTGCGGTTTTGCTCTCAATATTCATTTCAGAAATTGTGCCTGTGGTAGCATCAACTACTTTAGGAACAGCGTTAACTTCTATGCCAGCTTTTACTTTTTGTAAGCCTTCAATGATAACTTTTTCACCCAGTTCAAGACCTTTTTCAACCACCCACATAGCATTTAATCGACGCCCCAAAAACACATGGCGTTGAGCCACTATATTTTTATTGTCGACAACTAACACAAACTTACCTTGTTGATTCTCTTGCACTGCCGCTTGAGGAACTAACACCATGCTTTCTTTATCTTGGCTTTCTAGCACCAAGGTAACAAACAAACCAGGAATAATAATACCATTAGGATTAGCAAAAGTAGCCCTTAGCTCAATAGTACCCATGCCCTGCTCTATTTTAGTATCAGCAAAATCAAATACACCCTTTTCCGGATATTCTGAATTATTAGGTAAACGTATTGAAATATCAGCGGCTAACGATTTAGAGTTATTATTACTACGTTGTTCTTGCAAGTGAGAAATATAAACGTCTTCTTCAACCTGAAAATTAACATACATAGGGTCGGTCAGTGTTAAAGTCGCTAAAATATCACTGGTAGGCCCAACGACATTACCCACATTATAATTAACTTTACCTACTCTGCCGGTAAAAGGTGCAGTAATAATGGTGTAACTTAAATTTAATTCTGCTTTTTCAACAACAGCTTGGGCAGACTCTACCGCAGCTTTTGCTTGCGACTCTTCGGTTGTTAATCGGTCAAAATCTGATTGGGAAATATAACCATCACCAATTAGCTCTTTAGCGCGTTTTAAGTTACGGATTGCATTATCTTCACCTGATTTTCTACTACTTAAATCAGCCTGAGCTGAAGTGAGTTCGGCTTGATAAGCAGAAGGATCAATTTTCAACAATACTTGATCTTTTTTAACAATAGAGCCTTCCCTAAAATTACGCTCAACTAATTCACCTTCAACACGGGCACGTAAATTAGCTTCTTGAGAAGCTTCTGTACGAGCAACAAATTCTCGATAACGACCAATTTCTTGCGTTTTCACCTGATAAACAGAGACCGCTGGCGCAGGAGCTGCAACTTGCTGTTTAGGCTCTGAACAAGCCAAAAGTGTTAGTGAAAAAATACTAAACAACGTGATTTTAACAAGTTTCGTAAATGGGATTGTGTGCTTAACCATCAATATTTCCTTTTTGATAAAGCTTTAATTTTTTAAATTATTACACAACAAGCATTGGAAAGTGTATCTAATTTGTAAAAAACAGATAAAAAAAAGCTGTAAATAATTTTACAGCTTTTTAGTATTAATAATGTTTAAATTTAAAGGGTTAAGCCAAATTCATTTCTTGTACTTTCTCATGAGCAATATCGGGTGCACTACTGACAGGTTTACTATGCAAATTTGCTTTTAATTGGCCTTTTCTATGTTTTAAGGCCGCATCTAATTTTTTAGCCGCACTCGCGATAGCTGGATACATTACCGCATCAGCACCTTTCGCCGATATTCGTGCACCTTCATAATTGGTTCTCAGCTCAACTTGATATTTATTGTGTTCTTTAGCAATAATAACGTCTAATGAAATTAGGTTGGGAAAGTGGTTAGCAATTTTGGAGAATTTTTCCTCGACATGTTCCTTTATTGAATCATTAACTTCAACATGGTGACCAGAAAGATTTATCTTCATAAGTATTCCTTTTAACTGTTACTTTGAACTGAAATTGTTGACGAGATACGTGAACAACTTTTCCTATTCAACTATTTTTATAATTAACCATTTTTATAATCAACTAATTTTATAGCCTATAATAGAGCTGAGGGTAGAAAAATAAAAAACAAGTCGTTTCGAAATATTTTTCTAACGCTCAGTTTTTAAAATAGCCCAAAAGCATGATAAATGCTATTGATCTAGGTCAATAAACAGCTAGAATAATGAGTTAAAAAATTAACTGCATGATTATTAAAGCAAAGGCTCCCGCCAATACATCATCAATCATAATACCAAAGCCTCCTGCCACCTTTTTGTCAATAAAAGAGATGGGCCAAGGTTTAATAATGTCAAAAAAACGAAAGAACATGAAGCCTAACAAAACACTTTGCCAACTCACGGGGATCATAAACATGGTGATAAAGAAACCAACAAATTCGTCCCAAACAATAGCAGGATGATCGTGAACACCAACATCATCAGCCGTTTTTCCACAAATGTAAAAACCCGCTAATGTCATCAATAAAACAGCCACAGCATAAAGTGCAGGTGTTAATAAAGTGAGTAATAAATATAATGGAATGGCAGCTAAGGTGCCAAAGGTGCCAGGTGCTTTTGGCGCTAAACCACTGCCAAAGCCTAAAGCTAAAAATTGAATAGGATTGCTTAGGGTAAAATTAACTTTTAATGGTGTTTTATGCATAGCTATTTATTAGCAGAGAAATGTTCAAAGCCAGCATGAGCAATAGGCACAGGTTTGTTATTTAATGTCGTTGAAATGGTTTGTGATGCATTTATCTGACCGATACAAGTTACCGGTGTACCTGCATGAGATAAAGCGGTTTCCATACCCACTTTATTATCTTCTGACACGGTAAACAATAATTCGTAGTCATCACCACCCGTTAATGCAAGGTTAATAGCATCTTCAAGTAACAAAGAGTCACGCATTATATTTGATAGCGGAATAGCATCAAGCACAATGTTAGCACCAACATTGGAAGCTTGACAAATATGCTCCAGATCAACAATCAAACCATCAGAAATATCAATAGCTGCAGAAGCGTATTCTCGTAGCGTTTGACCTGCTAACACTCGAGGTTTTGGATAATCTAGTTTCTTTCTGATGGCCTCAATAAATTCGGATTCGACACTAACTTCTTGCTTGATTTGCTGTAAAGCTAATGCTGCATCACCTATGTCACCTGTAACATAGAGCCAATCTCCAGTTTTAGCACCCGCGCGAGATAAATAATTATTTTCAGGCGTTAACCCTTGCGCGGTAATAGTTATACTTAAAGGGCCTTGTGTTGTATCACCGCCAATAAGCTCAACATTATAGTATTCACATAAATCAAACACACCGGCACAAAACTCGCCTAACCAAACATCATTAACGTCAGGCATAGTAATAGCGAGAGATAACCAACTTGGTTTAGCCCCCATCGCCGCTATATCAGATAAATTTACCGCGACGGCTTTATGACCGATAGCACGCGCGGGGGTGTCTAATGGAAAATGAACGCCTGCAACTAAGGTATCGGTTGTGACAACAATATTTTGTTTTTCGGTGCTGGCAACAACGGCACAATCATCACCAATACCAAGTAAAACATCTTTGCGCTTTACCGTTTGTTCGGTAAAGAAATGTTTTATCAACTCAAACTCTTTCATAATGTGGGCTTAACCATTGATGACTTCAGGAGAAATTAATCTTGCGGACGAACTAATTTAACAACTTTATCGAGCACACCATTAACAAATTTATGGCTATCGTCTGCTGCAAATAATTTTGCCAATTCAATCGCTTCATTAATAACCACGCGATAAGGTACATCTTGGCAGTCACTTAATTCAAAAACAGCAACACGCAAAATAGCCTTTTCGACTTGATCGATATCATCAATAGGTCGATCAACGTGAGGAGAAATAGCTAAGTCTAATTCATTCGCACTTGTGGTAACACCACGAAGTAATAGTTGAAAATACTCAATATCAAAGCGACGTTTAGCATTTTCAGTGATAAAGTTAACTTCAATATCAGTTACTGAATTTTGACTGATTTGCCACGAATAAACCGCTTGAACGGCTAACTCACGTGCTTTTCTTCTTGGTGAAGGTTTCAAAATATTTATCCTAAATTTGGCTAAGAACGTTTACCATTTCAAGCGCACCAAGGGCTGCTTCTGCGCCTTTGTTACCTGCTTTAGTACCAGCACGTTCAATAGCTTGTTCAATAGAGTCAGTGGTAATAACGCCAAAAGAGACAGGTATTTCTGATTCTAAACACACTTGTGCCAAACCTTTGTTACATTCACCAGCAACAAAATCAAAATGTGGTGTACCACCACGAATAACAGCACCAATAGCAATTACCGCATCAAAACCACCTTTTTTTGTAAGTTTTTTTGCCGCTAACGGTAACTCATAGGCGCCAGGAACTCGCACAATAGTAATATCTTTATCAGCAACACTACCGTGGCGTTTTAAGGCATCAACAGCACCTTCTAATAAACTATCTACAATAAAATGATTAAAACGTGATACAACGATAGCAAATTTTTTGCCTTTCGCCTCAAATGAACCTTCAATGATATTCATCTAAAATTTCCAATAAAGTGGGTTGAATAAAAATTTTCGCAATTCTAGCAAAGAACAACTAGATTCGGTACTTTTTTATAGCTTTTTGTCTTAAAAAATTCACAACATGAGCGTTATAAAATACAGTTCCTTACTTCAGTAACAACAAGACTGACTAGCCCTTGTTTGATGTAATCATGTAAATGATTAAATAAAATTAGGGTTAATCTATATCGTCAAATTCATCCAAAAAAGCATCTATCTCGGCTTCTTCATCTTCGTCAATCACGATGGGCGGATTACCATCATAAAGGCGATGATTCATATTTTGAAAATAAGCATTTTTGATGAGCTCATAAGGATCAATTGACTCGACAATAAGTTGCTCCTGATCTCGAACAGCCGCTCTTTTCTCTAAACTGAGAACACCCAAGCGCACGAGGTTAGGCCAAAAATCTATAACGGCTAATGGCCAATATAAACCATCAACGTAATCACCAACTTCTTCTCTTACCGAACTAGGACCAACCCCAGGTATTACAAGATAAGAACCATCACCTACACCATAACTACCTAATACCTCACCAAACTCTTCTTGCTCACCTGACCAATCAAAATCACTGGCAGGGTCATAAAAGCCCAACAAACCTATGGTAGAATTAAGCACGAATCGCCCAGTACTTTTTGCCGCAGCGGTAAACTTTAACTGCAACACGTTGTTGATGATGCTTGCTGGTTCATTCAAATTCAGCGCCATATTGTAAAGGCCGGTGCGTAAAAATGGTGGCGTATAAGTGGTATACAACTCAGAAGCTGGTTTATAAACATACTTATCGGCATAGTCCCAAGTAAAGGTCCAAAAGGGGCGGTTAATCACTTCCAACGGATCACGAGGATCACGAGTGCTTTCATCCGTTGGTGGTGTTGATGAGCAACCGCTAAGAAAAACGAAAGTAACTAATATAAAAAGACGAAAATAATGAAGTACAGAAAAATTCACAAGCCTAAATCCTTGATATTACATGTCGTGACGCACTAAAAAAAGTCAGTTTAACATAAACAGGCTTTTTTTAGTGCGTAATTCAAGGGTACTTAAGAACGGGACGTTCTTTGGTAGACAGATAATAACATTTCAGCTTCAGCGCGGGGCAATTCACACTCGCTGACAATTTCATCAATCTCAGCCCCCTTTTTTGCTAACTTAATAGCTCGAGAATAAAACTTATCCTCACCCTGCCCTACTTGCAATTGTTCCATAGCAACTTGTTGTTCATTGACATGGCTTTGTAAAGCCTTAATTCTATGCTCAAGTTGTTTTGATACTTGAATATTCTCTAAAGATGCCTTTTCATGTTTAATTAACAGGTTTTTATTATCAAGCTGTAATTGTTCGTATGCTGATTGCAAATTAGCAATCAGCAATTCAGTTGCCTGAAATTGTGACTCTACAACGGTAATCCTAATTTTATGTCGAGTAGAGATGATCAAAACGATAATAAAAAAAATCAAACTCAATGCTAAGGCAAGCATAGCAATGATGGGAACAGCTAACATAGACATAACGTTTAATCGCTCAGTTTCTTGACCATTTATTATTTCAGTTAGAACTGCTTTAGTTCATCCCATTCATCATCAGACAACAGCTGATCTAAATCGACTAATATCAGTAATTCACCATCACGATTAGAAACACCCTGAATAAACTGTGCGCTTTCGTCATTACCGACATTCGGTGCGTCATCGATTTCAGAGGCTTTGAGGTAAACAACTTCGGCGACACTGTCGACTAAAATACCTATCACCTGCTTTTCTGACTCAATGACAACGACACGTGTATTGTCAGTAACATCACATGGATCTAGACCAAAACGAGAGCGAGTATCAATAACGGTAACAACATTACCACGTAAATTTATAATACCTAGTACATATAAAGGAGCACCAGGTACAGGCGCAATTTCGCTATACCTTAATACTTCTTGTACCTGCATAACGTTAATGCCATAAGTTTCTTTCTCTAGCTTAAAAGTTACCCATTGAAGCACTTCATCATTTGCATCTTTTTTTCCGCTAGTACTGCGTCTTTCATCAGACATACCAATTGCCTCTTAAATTTTATTTGATCAATTAACTATTTTATTTAACTTGAGTATTAATCAAATTGATTAATTCCGCTACCTTCATTGAGCAAGGCTATTAAAGCATCTACATCAAGTAAGGCACACATTTTGTTTTTTACCAACCCAGCTAACCAAGGACGCTTACTCGTTGAGTCTAACCACTTCACTTCATCTTGCTGTAGAACGACAGTATCAACCAAGTTTTCAGCCATCAATCCCCAACGACTATCGTTTAACATGATAATATATTGATAGTTTAGCGAATTTTTCAGTGTTTCGTCACATTTTTCTGGCATTACCCATAATGCAGTATCAACAACATTAATTTTTTCATCACGATAAAGCATAACGCCTTTAAACCAATCAGGCTTACCCATTAATGAAGTCGTTTTATCAATTTTATGAATGCCACCTAATTCAATTAAAGGCACAGCTATCGTTAATCCTGCCACATTAAAAAACAATGTTTGAAAATCACCTTGACGATAACTTTTAGGTATTTTTGCTATAAAATCGCCACTACTTTTTTGTGTGCTTAATGCGACTTCGCCTTGCGATTGCTGTGCTGCTTTTTCTTCAATGCTGTCTTGATGAGCAATCCTTTTTTGAGTACTTACCTCATGAGGTGCAATATCAAGTTCAGCATTAACATTTTGAAGTAATGCTTCTAAACGATTATCTTCAACAATATCATCTGTTTTACTGGCAATTTTAATTTTTTTTCTTTCTAGCTCAGGCAACTCCTCTGTCAATAATTCAGACAAATAGTTTTTCATTACCTTTTTACTAGCTGCTAATGGTTTTGCCATTTATTTACTACTTCTTTTTGGGGATTTCATTAAATAATCTAACAAATTTTTATAAGCGAAAACACCGCGAGAATTAGCAGCAAAATGCGAAGGTACTTTTTGGGAAACACTCGCATTTCTAAAGTTGGTATCTATCGGAATAACGCCCGGCCAGACCTTCTTATCATATATATCTTGTAGTTGTTGATACGCTAAAATTGAGGCTTTTGTTCTTTTATCAAACATAGTAGGAACTATAGTGTATTTGAATGGCTCTTCTTGCTCACCTTGCATAATATCCATTGTTTTAATCATGCGATCTAAGCCTTTCAAGGCTAAAAACTCTGTTTGAACTGGCACAACTATTAGATCAGATGCCGCTAAAGCATTCACCATTAGCACCCCTAAAACAGGTGGACAGTCCATCAAAACATAATCATAGTATTCCGCCACTTTTTGCATGGCTTTTTTCAATACTAACCCCATGCCGCCTTTAGCGCCAAGTGAACGGTCAAGTGTCGCTAACCCCATGGTTGCAGGCAAAATATCAATATTGCTATATTGTGTTGGACATAAGCTTTGTAATATTTGTTCTTTGGTGGAAACCTGCACAAATAGATCATAAACACTGAGTTCTAAATCTTCAGATTCAATACCAAAATAGTAACTCAAAGAAGCATGAGGATCGGTGTCAACCAGCAGTACTTTTTTACCACACTCAGCCAACAATCCAGCTAAAGCAATGGTTGTAGTAGTTTTACCAACACCACCTTTTTGATTTGCTACAGTCCAAACTTCCAATGCTTAATCCTAGTCATTTTAATAAAAAAGCTAACTTATATTTTATATACGTTACACTGGTTTATCGTTAATTTTATTGCTCATTTTCATTCTTTGTTACATTACTTTTATCTTGATCTGGTAATGCACCTTCATCTCGTGTGGTAATACGAATGCCACCATTAGGTAATCGAATAATTTTAACTTCATTACCTTCATCAGTGACATCAACTACCTTAGTGATCGCTTCAACATCTTTAACGCTGATAGTAGGCGTATTTAGTAAGTTTGATTTTTCCAAACCATACTTAGAAATAGCCACTACTACTTTTCTATTTTTAGCTCGCCCTTGTACAGTAGCATTATCAGCACTAGGATAATATTGACCATAACCTTCTATTGCCATTCTTGCTGGGTTCATTCCTTGCTTTTCCAATAATCGTAGAATTGAAGTAGCTCGATACACAGATAATTCCCAGTTTGATGAAAAAATCTCTGTATTAATTGCTTGATTATCAGTATAGCCTCTGACACGAACAAAATTAGTGACTTCACCAAGAACATCATAAATAACGGCTAATATACTCATAGCGGCATTGGTGGCAGAAGAAGAACCGCTGGGGAATAACAAGCCACTATTTAATTCAATTTCTAACCAGTCGCCATCAATTTGTAATTGCGCATAACCTGACTCAACAAGTTCATAAAGTGCCGCGTGAAGCTCTTCCTCTAAGGACGTTAAATTAGTGCCAACTTGCGAATTGGAGATATTTGACAGTGTTTGTTCACCAGCTAATAATTGTGGACCGGCAACATCCAATATGCCATTACCATAAAGCCTTTTGTTAGTCTTACTACTATTAACGTCAAGTATGTCATCACCATGACCTCGGTTTTTGGGAAGCTCATCATTCGCTTGAAAAACACGCCCCACTGACTCTGTGATGGTTTCAAACGGCTTTTCATTCACCATAGCCATGGCATAAAGCACAACAAATAAGGCAAATAACAAGGTCATATAATCTGCATATGAAACCAGCCACCGATGAACATTATCATGCTCTACACTATGCCGATTTTTACGTAAACGGTTCACTGCACTAGCCTAAAGGCTGATAACTTGTTCTCTATCGCATGAGGATTTTCACCTTGAGCAATAGAAGTTAAGCCTTCTGATATCATTTCACGATACATTGTTTGTTGATGAATAATGGCTCTAATTTTATTCGCTATTGGGATGTAAATTAGATTAGCAAAACCGACACCATAAATAGTTGCAATAAAGGCTGTGGCGATACCTTGCCCAAGTAATGATGGTTCCGTTAAGTTACTCATGGCATGAATAAGCCCTAACACTGCACCTAAAATCCCTATGGTTGGGCTATAGCCTCCCATAGACTCAAAAACATTAGCTGAACGTAAATTATGCTCACGAAAGATATCAAGATCTAATTCAAGTGAGACCCTTAAATTCTCCAGTTCTACACCATCAACTAATAAATTCAAACCTTTTTGGGTAAAAGGCTCTTCTTCATCTAAGGCAATATCTTCTAGTGCAAGATAACCTGACTCACGTGCCTTTTCAGCCCATAAAACAATATTATCAATACCTTGCTCAATATTATATTTTGGTGGAGAGAAAACCCATTTAAGTAGGGATAATGCATGAAAAAATTGACTGCTTGACGACTGCAGCATAACAGCGCCAACGGTACCACCAAAAACAATTAAAAAAGCAGGTAGCTCAAATAAAGCCGTTATCGAACCGCCGTCTAGAGTAAAGCCAAGATAAATAGCTAATACGGCAACGAATAACCCTGCAATACTGAGCCTATCCATACATAACCTCTTTTAAAATGGTACTAGCAATACTGTCTAATGGTAAAGATAACTGGGAAATACCCGCAACATACACAGCTTGTGGCATACCATAAACTACACTTGTTTGCTCATCTTGTGCCCAAATAGTCGCACCTTTAGCTTTTAACATTCGAGACCCCTCTCTGCCATCAGCGCCCATTCCCGTTAAAATAACCCCTAAGACATTACCGTTAAAAATTTTAGCAGCTGAACCAAAGCTAACATCGACACTAGGTTTAAAGGTTATTTTTGCTGAATTATCATCAATTATTTTAATTTTAGCAGCATTTTCTGTACCACTAATAATCATTTGACGACCGCCTGGCGCTAAATAGGCACAACCGGGTTTAAGTATATCGCCATCACTGGCTTCTTTGACATTAATTTCACATAGAGAATTTAAGCGATTAGCAAATGCTTGCGTAAAAGTGGCAGGCATGTGCTGAACCATAATTATCGGCAGAGAAAAGTTAGCAGGAAGTTGACTTAGAATTTTCTGAAGAGCAACGGGGCCACCTGTAGAGGTACCAATAGCCAATAGTTTATAACTTTTACCTGAAGGTTTGTTAAATATTGCTTGCAGCTTCTTGGTATCACTTCTCTCAACAACATCTCTTGTCAAAGAGGCTTGATGCTTACGCGTACTAATAGGCGTTTGAGTCGCTGGCGTGCGAGTAGTAACTATTCGATTGGTAATAAACTGACTTTTGACAATACCACGTTTTCTAGCTAGCTGAACAACGCGTTGACGCAATAAACTGCCAGCTTCATCACTATTTTGTGCTATTTCACTAAATTTTTTAGGTAAAAAATCTAGAGCGCCCGCTTCAAGTGCTTCTAGCGTAGATTTAGCTCCTTGATGCGTTAAAGAGGAAAACATCAGAATAGCGGTTGGCGATTGCACCATGATTTTCTTTACCGCCGAAATGCCATTTAGTACTGGCATTTCGATATCCATGGTTATCACATCAGGTTTTAGAGTAAGCGCTTTATCTACGGCTTCTTGACCATTTACTGCTACATCAATAACTTCTAACTGCGGGTCTTTATTTAATATATCAGTGACTCGTCGTCTAAAAAAACTGGAATCATCAACAACAAGTACCTTATAGGGCATTTACTTCCTCTACTTAATCAAAATCAACAATGAGCTATGAACGTAACTTCTTATTTACTGGTGATTTTTTAGCATAAAACTTTAACATACTGGCTATATCTAAAATCAGGGCAATACCACCATCACTGGTTATCGTTGCACCTGCCATACCAGGAGTACCGTGCAATAATCTATCAAGAGGCTTGATAACCACTTCTTCCTGACCAATTAATCTATCAACAACAAAAGCAATTTGCTGGTTCCCTAATTGCACAATAACCACATGACCTTTATCTCGAGGTTTATCAACATAGTTTCTTACTAACCACTGATCTAAATAAAATAGTGGGATAGCTTTTTCTCTAACTATGATAGTCAATTGACCATCAACACTGTTAGTGTTCGTTAAATCAAGATGGAAAATCTCATTAACAGCAGCCAGTGGTAAAGCAAACGTTTGCTCACCTATTACCACCATTAGTGTCGGTAAAATGGCTAACGTTAGTGGTACTTTTATTTCTAATACCGTCCCTACGCCCATTTCAGAGTCGATACTTACTGTACCGTTTAGTTGGGTGATTTTGGTTTTCACTACATCCATACCAACGCCACGACCTGAAACTTCAGATATTTCAGTTTTAGTTGAAAATCCTGGTGCAAAAATCAAACTAAAAGCTTCTTTGTCTGGCATTTTTGCTGCCGTTTCAGCGTCAAGCACACCACGGTCAATGGCAATGCTTTTTAACTTTTCTGCATCCATACCCGCTCCATCATCTTTGATGGTTAACAGAATATGATCTCCTTCTTGCGAGGCAGATAACAGCACAGTGCCTTGGCGAGGCTTCCCCATAGCTTCACGAACATCAGGTTCTTCAACACCATGATCAACCGAGTTGCGCACTAAATGCACTAAAGGATCAGCTAGTGCTTCAACAAGATTTTTATCTAAGTCGGTCTCTTCACCTTCAAGTACTAATTTAATATCTTTGTCTAAACTACGCGCTAAATCACGTACAACACGAGGAAAACGACCAAAAACCTTTTTAATAGGCTGCATACGCGTTTTCATTACCGCGCCTTGCAAGTCAGTAGTTACCGCATCTAAATTGGATACCGCTTTGGTTAAGTCTTCATCATCCGAAACTAGTCCTAAACTTGTTAAACGATTTCTAACTAGCACTAGTTCACCAACCATGTTCATGATTTTATCTAGTCGTTTAGTATCAACTCTAACGGTCGTTTCACCTTGTGGTACGGCAGGTTGATTAGCTTTTGCGGTTTTAGTTGCCGGCTTTGTCGTAGTAGGTTTTTTCTGCACAGGCGCCGGTGGTGTCACTTTAGCGCTAGGAGCCTGAGACGCCTCTTTAGGTATAGATACTACGGGTGTGGCTTCACTCGCCTTCGGCGCTTTACCTTTACCATGCAGTTCATCTAATAGACTTTCAAATTCATCATCATTAATGTCATCTGAAGAAGTGCTTAATGTTGAGTCCGTGTTATTAGAACTTGCTGAAAAAGCACCTTGTCCATGTAATTCATCAAGCAATGATTCAAATTCATCATCTGAAATTTCATCGTTATTACCAGCTACAGAGCTGGGCGAAGGGCTTACTGGCGAGGTATTCACCGTAGTAGGTGTTGCAACAACACAGGGAGAACCACCACCGTGTAATTCATCAAGTAAACGTTCAAACTCATCCTCACTCATGTCATCATTTGAGCTTGTCGACTCATTGACTGGTTCAGATATTTCGGGCGTCGATGCTGTAGCTACAGGTGCTGCTACATTTTTTTGTTCTTCAGGAACACTCAAGCGATGAAGTTCCGCTAATAATTCAGGAGCAGCGACAACTAAAGGTTCTTTATTTTGCACTAAGGTAAACATTTCATTAACAGTATCAAGTGCTGATAAAATAGTATCCATTAATTCAGCGGTAACAGAGCGTTGTCCATTACGTAGTAAATCGAATATATTTTCTGCGCCGTGACACACATCAACCAACTCACCGAGTGCAAGAAAACCCGCACCACCTTTTACTGTGTGAAAACCACGAAAAATTGCATTAAGTAAATCAGCATTATCAACATCATTTTCAAGTTCAACCAATTGCTCAGAGAGCAATTCGAGTATTTCACCCGCTTCAACTAAAAAGTCTTGTAGAATTTCTTCATCTGCTTCAAAAGACATCCGTAACTCCTATTAAAACCCTAGGCTTGATAAAAGATCATCAACATCATCTTGATCTTCAACAACATCATCTCTATTTTCTTTATTAACTATTGGTCCTTCAACGAGGTTTTCACCCACCTTAGGAGTTGACTCAGTTTGTGTTTGCTCTGCAGAGATACCAAAGACTGTTAGCATATTGATCAAACTATCTTCTACTTCACGCACTAAATCGATTACTTTGCGAATAACTTGACCGGTTAAATCTTGAAAATCTTGCGCCATTAACACGTCAGTCATTAAACTATGAATATGAGATGTTTCTTTGCCTGTTGTGGCCAATAGGATATCAATATCCCCGCACAAGCTTTTAAACTCTTTTAAATCAATTTCATTATTCATCAGTTTAGTCCATGCGGGGTTAACGGCACGAACTTGCTCTGCAATGTCATCAACGACAGGGAATATTGCCTCAACAGCATCCATGGTTTTATTAGCCGCTTCTTCAGTACGAGTAATAACATAGTTTAGTCGTTCTTTAGCGTCGGGAATATCTGCCGTTGCTAAATCACTTAAACGAGAGTCTAGTTGAAAATTAGTTAACGAGTCATGAAGTTGACGCGTTAATTTACCTATTTCAGCAAATAACTCTGAATTGATTGGATTTTGAATTTCTGCAACAAGCGCGTCAGCTTTTTCTTGCTGATCCGTTTCTAAAAATTCAACCAAGGATTTAGCCTGTTCTAAAGAAAAACGGCCCATCATTGAGATACTCATGCAAAGTCCTTAACTATTATTGCCAAACAAAAATAAAACTAAGCTAAACGTTCAAAAATTTTATCTAGCTTAGTTTTTAGTGTTGCTGCGGTAAATGGTTTAACAATATAGCCATTAACTCCTGCTTGAGCAGCCATAACGATTTGCTCTTTTTTCGCTTCGGCAGTAATTAACAATACTGGAATGTGCGATAAGCTTGCATCAGCACGTATGGCTTTCAGTAAATCAATACCTTGCATTCCTGGCATATTCCAATCAGTAACAACAAAGTCAAAGTCACCACTTTGAAGCATTGGTAAGGCAGTACTGCCATCATCAGCTTCTTGAATGTTGGTGAAGCCTAAATCGCGTAACAAATTTTTCACTATACGTCTCATGGTTGAAAAGTCATCAACTACAAGCACTTTCATATTTTTATCCAAGGCACCCTCCGGCGAAACATTCAAATTTTCTAATTAATTGTTAAACTACTAAGTTACTATTTATTCTACTCAATTTTGCCAAGATTGCATACGTGATTTTAATCGATGCATGGCTTGGCTATGGATTTGGCTAACCCGTGATTCACTAACATCGAGCACTTGGCCAATTTCACGTAAATTCAATTCTTCATCGTAATACAAAGACAGTACTAAAGCTTCACGTTCTGGTAAAGAGGAAATGCACTCACTAAGCCCTTTTTTAAAAGCACTATGTTCGATGTCTTGATATGGATCATCTCCATGACAAGCACCATCAAAATTAATAGCATCTTCACTAACACCAAGGTCATCAATACCGAGTATTTTTCCTGTACTCACCTCACTTAATATATGATGGTATTCATTTAATGAAATATCAAGTTTTTCAGCCACTTCTATATCAGTAACATCGCGACCTAGTTCTCCCTCTAGTTGTTTTATCGCTTCACTGACCATCCGGCTATTTTTATGCACAGAGCGAGGGGTCCAGTCTCCACGACGTATCTCATCTAGCATAGAGCCACGAATACGGATGCCTGCGAAGGTTTCAAAGCTTGCCCCTTTGCTGTTATCAAAATTATTTGCCGCTTCAAATAAACCGATCATGCCCGATTGAATTAAATCATCAACAATGACACTGGCCGGTAAACGCGCTAATAAATGATAGGCAATGCGCTTGACTAAGACAGTATGCTGTTCGAGCAATACTGATTTATCAATTTGATTGTTATAGGCACTAGCTTTTACCACGTTATATACTCATGTTACTTCGAAATACTCGTTTCAGCGAGCGTTAAAAGGCTTAGAGGCAAGGTATTGAGTGAAGATAATGGTTTTTCCCTTGTCGAAGTCAATCACTAATAATCAAGTAATTGTTCAATAAAAAACTCTAAATGACCTGAAGCTTGCTTAGGAATGGGCCAATTTGTCACTTTAGTCGCTAAGCTTTTTAACGCTTGTGCTGCGGGTGACTCCGGAAATGCTTCAACGATGGCCTGCTGTTTCCGCACTGATTTTCGAATATTTTCATCAAAGGGTATTACTGCTACTAATTCAAGAGCAACATCTAAAAATCTATCGGTTACCTTGGTTAGCTTAGCAAAAAGCTGCTGACCTTCATTAGCGCTACGAACCATGTTGGCAACCACTTTAAATTTAAAAACCCCATGATCCCTACTTAACAGTTTCATCAAGGCGTAACAATCAGTAATCGAGGTCGGTTCATCGCAAACCACTAACACCACATCTTGTGCCGCTCGGGTAAAACTCAGCACCATGTCTGAAATACCTGCTGCGGTGTCAACAATTAGTATGTCAAATTGTGTTTGCATCTCACTAAAAGCACGAATTAAGCCCGCATGTTCAGACGGAGTCAAATCTACCATAGATTGTGAACCCGACGTGGCTGGAATAATTTTAATATTACTAGGGCCGGTAATAATAATATCATCGAGCTCACATTCACCCGACAATACATGAGCAAGATTACGTTTAACCCGTAACCCCAACATTACATCAACATTAGCTAAGCCTAAATCAGCATCGAGTACTAAAACCCGCTTGCCTTGTTGACCCAGTGCTATCGCAGTATTTAACGAAACATTGGTTTTACCGACACCGCCTTTACCACCTGAAACGGCGATTACTTTAACTTTTTTTAAGTCCTGCATTTTTCTTAAGCCGCTCGCTTGATCTGCCATTAACATTACTTCTTTGATAACTCTTCTTATGTTACTTCTTTACACTCATGAAGAAAACTACAATTTCACCATATACTCTATACCGTTGTGGCTGGTGCTATTGGCATTGGCCGAGTGGTGGTAAAAAGAGTACTCTTTGCTGATTTAGTTGCCATTTTATCTGCAAGCGTAACTAATTTTTCAGCATTTGCAACTTTAATATCTTCTGGAACTCTTTGACCATCAGTAAGATAACCTATTGGTAGACCATTTTGAATTGAAGTTGTAATTATTTCGCCAATACTGACACTTTCATCAAGTTTAGTATAAATACACCCCGATAATGGTACTTTTTTAAAGCGATCAACATTTTCTTGCATCACTTGTTGTTGGCTATTGGCGGCTAACACTAAATAATTTCGAATTCTCACTCGAGTATTAGAAACTAAATTAGCTAAATTTTCAGCCAAACGCATATCTCTTTGTCCCATTCCTGCCGTATCAATAAGCACTAACTTCTTTTGACTAAATTGTTGCAATAGCCCATCTAATGCTTGGCCGTCTTTAGCAAGTTTTACTTGACAGCCAATAATTTTCCCATAAGTTTCTAATTGCTCAAAACCAGCAATTCTAAATGTGTCGGTGGAAATAAGCGCCACTTGATCATGACCGTGCATTTGCGCAAAACGAGCTGCAAGTTTAGCAATAGTAGTAGTTTTACCCACCCCTGTAGGGCCGACCAAAGCGACAACACCACCACGATGAATAATGTCATTTTGCGTGGTATTTATTTGTTCGCTAATAAGTTTGGTTGCTTCTTGCCATGCCTGCGCTTCATGATGCTGAGCAGGAACATAACTGGCAATTTGATCAGCAATCTGCTCATTTAAACCCAATGCTAATAAACGAGAAACTAATACTGCTCTTTGTGGATCTTTTTGCGCCATATCTTGCCACATCAAACCAGAAACTTGGTGCTCAAGCAGTTGTCTGATAGAAGCCATTTCTTGCTGCATTTTATCAAAATCTTGTTGATTAACCGAAGATTGTTGATTTTGGAACTGAGTGTTTTTTTGATTACTTTGCTGTTCATTAAGCTGCTTAGCCATTTGTTGCGCTTCAACAGAACTATGTGTTTGGGGTTCGCTATTCGCTACTTGAGTAGAATTTGATGATGTTTCATAAGGAGCAGGAATAGTGCCATCAGGGCTCGAATGACGTAATCGTTCAGTAAAACTACGCAGCTGTTGTTCAATGTTATCTTCAGCATTGGTTTGTAAATCATTTACTTGTCCATGGCTAGTATTAGTCTGCGTTGTGCTTATTTGAGATGATTGATCCTGCTCTGGTGTATGTTGCACTTGACGATTTAACAAGGCCGACAAACTATCTACAGGCGCTTGCGATTCAGTTGTGTTGAGGTTTTCTTGATTAGTCACAGCACCAATGTTAACCACATCATTGCTTACTTCACGAGACTTGTCTGGCACTGTATCAATGCTAGGTTTTGCTGCAGGCACCGCTTGGCTATAATCTACGGCTGCCATTAGTTCAACCCCTTCAGGGATTTTCTTGTTAGACATTATGACTGCATCCACACCTAATTCTTCTTTAATTTGTGCTAATGCGCTACGCATATCTCTGGCAACAAAACGTCTAATTTTCACAGCTAACCTCTCTTGCTCGTTACTCGAGTCTATTTTACTGCCCTATGGCACTAACAATTTTAATCTGTTTATCATCAGGGATTTCTTGGTAAGAAATCACCCGTAAGCCCGGTATAGTATATTTAACAAACTTAGCTAATACGGTACGTAAAATACCTGATGTCAATAATATTGGTGTTTCGCCTGCCATTTCTTGCTGTTGAGCACCGTCGGTAAGTGATTTCTGTAAGCGCTCTGCTAAACCTGGCTCTATGCCTGCGCCATCATCACCCGCCATTTGCATTGACTGGTGCAACATTTGTTCCAACTCAGGCGCCAAGGTTATGACAGCCACTTCGGCAACAGCTCCCACCAAGTCTTGAATAATAAATTTTCGTAAGGTGATACGCACCGCAGCCGTAAGTACTTCCGCATCTTGACTCTTTGGTCCATATTCTACTAAGGTTTGCACAATAGAGCGCATATCACGAACAGCAACACCTTCATTCATTAAGCTTTGCAACACTTTCACTACTGTCCCTAATGTTAAAGTGTCTGGAATAAAACCTTCCACCAATTTAGGGTAAGATTTAGCCAGCATATCGAGCAAATTTTGCACCTCTTCATGTCCCAATAATTGCGAAGCATTATTGGTCAGAATTTGGCTTAAATGAGTGGCTAATACCGTAGCTGAGTCAACTACTGTGTAACCCAATGTTTGCGCCTGCTCACGCTGGCTTTGATTAATCCAAATAGCATCTAAACCAAAAGCAGGATCTTTAGTGGCAACACCATCAAGTTTACCGAAGACTTGTCCAGGGTTTATCGCTAACTCTTGATCATGACGTATTTCAGCGCTGCCAATAGTCACACCCATTAATGAAATTTGATAAGAATTAGGATCTAAGTCTAAATTGTCACGAATATGCACCGCGGGTACCAAAAAGCCAAATTCTTGGGAAAGTTTTTTACGTACCCCTTTAATCCTACTGAGTAATTCACCGCCTTGGGCTTTATCAACCAAGGGGATCAAGCGGTAGCCTATTTCTAAACCAATGACATCAACGTGGTTAACATCGTCCCAATCTAACTCTTTAACTTCCGCTTCTTTTTGCTGATTTTGTACCTGCTCTTCTTCCGCTACTTTTTCAAGTTCAACGACTTTACTGGCCTTATGTTTACCACCAAAATAAGCGCTAACAGCGATAATACTAGCAAAAAGTAGAAACACAAAATGTGGCATACCCGGTACAACGCCCATTACAAACATCACCCCTGCAGCAATATACAGTGATTTTTCCTGGCCTAATTGGCTACTTACCTGCTCTCCCATGTCTTGAGCGGTATTTTGTCTAGTGACAACAATGGCAGTAGCAACAGATAATAGTAGCCCTGGAATTTGCGCTACTAAACCGTCACCTATAGTCAATAACGTATATATTTCCACCGCACTGTCAAAACTTAAGTCATGCTGCACCATACCAATAATAAAACCACCAATAATATTGATGAATAAAATTAAAATGCCCGCAATAGCGTCACCTTTAACAAATTTACTGGCACCATCCATTGAACCATAAAAATCGGCTTCACTCGTCACTTCAATGCGGCGCTCTCTTGCTTGCTCTGCATTAATAAAACCGGCATTTAAATCGGCGTCTATCGCCATTTGTTTACCCGGCATAGCATCAAGGGTAAAACGTGCAGTGACTTCCGCAATCCGTCCCGCACCTTTAGTAACCACCACAAAGTTAATAATAATTAAAATCAAAAACACCACTAAACCAACCGCGTAGTTACCACCAATAACCACTGAGCCAAAAGCCTCAATAACTTTACCCGCCGCTCCCGTGCCTTCATGCCCTTCTAATAAAACAACTCGTGTACTGGCAACGTTAAGGGCTAGACGCAAAATAGTGGCGATGAGAATAACCGAGGGAAACGAACCAAACTCTAATGGTTTTAAGGTGTAAACCGTAATAAGTAACACCACTAATGACAGGGCAATATTAAAGGAAAATAGTATATCCAATAACCATGCAGGCATGGGCAATATCACCATACCCAACGCAGCCATAACCAATATGGGTGTACCAAGACCAGAGAAATGGCTTAATTTAGTTTGTTTGAATTGATTAAAATAGGCGGTTAATTGCATTCGATACAGCTAGCTCTTAATGATAGTTTTTTGACACTAACAGTGAAATTGCAAAAGCTATACCAGAAATAACAGTTACAAGTGACAAACAAGAAAAGTAACGAGGTTAAAAATCAGTTGTTGATAATATTTCTTCATAACTAGAAGCTTTGTTTGCTCGTAACTATGTTCAATATTTAAAGTCGTCAGGGATAGGCAGGTTTTTCGCAATAGGAATAGGTTGTTTAGCACGGCCTTTTTTATGTTCATTTAGCTGGTAAATAAAGGCTAATACTTGTGCAACGGCCGCATATAACTCTTCAGGAATACCTTGATCAACTTCTGCGGTGTAATAAAGTGAACGAGCTAAGGCGGGTGATTGTACTATTTCAACACTATGCTCTTTAGCAATGGTACGGATATGGATCGCCATTTCATCCATACCTTTGGCAATAAGCATAGGGGCTCCTCCTACTGCGGCATCATATTTTAATGCGATACTAAAATGAGTTGGATTGGTAATAACAACATCAGCATTAGGCACTTCAGCCATTTGTCTTCGTTGTGACATTTCATATTGAGTGCGCTTAATACGGCCTTTTATTTCCGGGTTACCTTCAGTATTTTTGTGCTCATCTTTGACTTCTTGTTTAGTCATTTTTAACTGTCGGTTATGATTCCAAACCTGATAGGGTGCATCAATAATGGCAATAATTCCAATAGACAGCGCTAACACTAAAAACATCCACAATAGCAAGTTAACAGCATGATTAAAGTTATTCGGCATGGTTTCTAGACTTAAACCTAGTATGTCGTCAAAAAGCGAATTGAGTAATAAAAAAGCGACAATAAAAACCACGAAAAACTTTAAAATGGATTTAATGAGTTCAACCGCCGCTTGCACGCCAAACATACGTTTAAAGCCCGCTAATGGAGAAAGTTTACTGGCTTTGGGTGCCATGGCCTCCCAAGAAAAACTCATGCCTCCTAGCAGGGTATTGCCGATAAAAGCAGCTAATATAATAATAAAAAAAATCCATAACATTGGTTGGATAACCGCACCAACAGCATGGCTAACCACCACGAACAGGGCATTAATATCCATGGCCTCTTCGCGAGTAATACTAAATAAACGTTTCATTATTTGTGATAATGCTTGTGCTAGGGAAGCGCCCATCAGCAATAGTGCTGCAGCACTGCCAACAAGCACAAACATAGTACCGAGATCTTTCGAACGGGCTATTTGGCCTTTTTTTCTGGCGTCGGTGAGTTTTTTGGCCGTCGGTTCTTCAGTTTTTTCACCACTGTCAGCTTCAGCCATTTAGGGCACCGCTCGACAATCAATAAGATAGCAGCTAAAATCTAATGCTCGTTGCCATTGCATTTCAAAGTGAGTTAGAAAATTACCAAACGTTAGCCACATAATCAGCAACCCTGCCATCATAGTAATAGGAAAACCAATCGCAAAAATATTTAACTGCGGTGCGGCACGAGTCATAATACCAAAAGAAAAATTAATCAATAACATCGCCGTCAGTGGTGCTAGCGCTAATGACAGCGCGGTAGCAAACATCCAGCCGCCCCATTGCGCCAATTCTTTAAACTTAGTACTGTCTAACTCGCCACCACTAATAGGCAAAGTATCAAAACTAGCGACAACAAACTGTAAATAAGCTAGATGTCCATCCATGACCCAAAAGAGCAATGACGATAGTATTAAAAAGAATTGACCTACCGCGGGAACATTCATACCACTGGCAGGGTCAACCAATGAAGCAAAACCTAAACCAGACTGCATGGCAATAATTTGCCCAGCCAAAGTAAACGTATTAACTACCATAACCGTAACAAAACCAAGCATCACGCCAATAATGGTTTGTTTTCCCACCAATAGCACGGTATGAAAAGATAACAACTGTTCAATTTGCGTCGAAGGAATAGCAGGCATAATAGCGATAGTAACCGTTACACACAGAAATAATTTTATACGAGTAGGAATAGTGCGAGCGCCAAAACCTATCATGGTCATGATTAAGGCTGAAACCCGGGTAAAAGGCAGAATAAAGTCAGCCAGATATTGATTAATAACTGACTCGGTAAATTCCATTAACTCACCACACTTGGAATACTAGCAACCAGCCTAAAGGTGTAGTCCATCAACTTTTCTATGCCCCAATGACCGCCATATATGAGTGCCAATAAAGTGACAATAAGCCGAGGTAAAAAACTTAATGTTTGCTCATTAATTGACGTTGCCGCTTGAAATATAGCGACAATTAAGCCAACAAATAAGCTAGGTAAGATCACCGCACTCACAAGTACAATCACTAGTAGTAAAGCATCTCTTAATATGTCAACAAAGACTTCTGGACCCATCTTTTTCTCTTTCTTGCTTACCTAATTATTTACTTAAAGTATAACATCTTAAATTAAATGCTTTAGCTACCTAAGCCATAACTGGTTGCTATAGTACCAATCACTAAATTCCAACCATCAACTAATACAAATAACATCAGTTTGAACGGTAGAGACACTATCATTGGCGATAACATCATCATACCCATAGCCATCAGAATACTCGCGACGACAAGATCTATAATTAAAAAAGGAATAAACAAAATAAAGCCAATTTGAAAAGCCGTTTTCAATTCACTAATGATGAAAGCAGGAATGATGACGGTCATGGGTAAATCTGTAGGTTTATCAACCGCTTCTAAACCCGCCATTGACGCTAACGTGTCTAGATCTTTTAATCTTGTTTGTTCTAGCATAAAAGCGCGCAATGGCACCTTACCTTTATCAATAGCCTCAACTGAGGTTAACTGCTCAGCTAAGTATGGTTGAATAGCCGTTTCATCAATTTGATTATAAACTGGCGTCATAATAAACAACGTCATAAATAAGGTTAGTCCAATAATAACTTGATTTGACGGTGTTTGCTGTAAACCAAATGCTTGACGCAAAATAGCCATTACCACAACAATACGCGTAAAAGAGGTCATCATAATCACGGCAGCCGGGATAAAGCTTAGCGCCGTCATAAAAATTAAAATTTGTAGCGTAACCGAATACTCTTGAGAGCCATCTGCATTGGTGGTGAGCGTTAATGCTGACATGGATAAATCATCAGCAGCATAAAGGCCAAAGCTTGGACTAAAGGCTGTTAACATCAATAAAATCAGTAAAAGTGCTTTTTTCATCATAATTATTTTTGGCTTTTTATTTGTTTTGCTTACCACTCGCTTTTTGTAAAAACGCGAGTACATTGCCAGTCATTGGTGTTTCTGTTGTAGCAACTAATGGCTCAGCTAAACTATCAATCAGGGTAATTTGCTGCGCAGTCACTCCAAGTACTAGCTGTTGTTCTGCCACTTGCACAACGACTAAGCGCTCTTTTGCACCTAAAGATAAACTAGCAACAACGTTCAGTTGTTTAGTATTTTGTTGGGCAAGGTTAAAGCGTTTTAACACTAAGGCGCTAATAATGATTAAGGCTAAAACCATAAGCAGCGATAAAACCATGCTACCGGCATCCATATTTGCCATCACATGCTTACCCACTTCGGGGGCTTGCTCTGCAACGACTGATGTTGGTTCTGTGCTTTGTTCGATATCTTGACTAACAGCTTGCTGAGCGTAAGCAACTTGCACACAAAAAATCAAAAAAAACGCGGTAAGTAACCTTAAAAGCGTCGTCATTATTTCAATTTTTTAATACGTTCAATTTGACTAATAACATCCGTTAAGCGAATACCAAATTTATCGTTAACGACCACAACTTCGCCGTGAGCAATAAGAGTACCATTAACTAAAACATCAAGTGCTTCACCAGCAACTCGGTCAAGCTCAACAACGGAGCCTTGGTTCAACTGTAATAAATTTCTAATGCTAATATTACTACGCCCTACTTCCATAGAAATAGTCACAGGAATATCTAAAATAGCATCAAGCTTACGCTTTTCATCGCCTGTTATCGGAGCGCTGTCTTCGGTTAACTCTTCAAGCTCAACCGCTTCGGCTTGTTCAGACCCTTCAGCTAAGGCTTCGGCTTGTTCATCTAACGCCTCATCCCACATACTTAAGTCTTCATCATTATCATTACTCATACTGCTTGCCTCAATGTTCAATGCTTTAAAATATTAATCTATAAGTTTTGCTAAGTTGCTAAAGTTACATGTCATCTTCAAGTAACTGTAATTCGGCATCACTATCAAGACGTTTTCCGCCTTTAGTTAAAATAGTCAGCTCAGATTTCACTGACTCTGGACGCTTAATCTTTTCTTCAATTTTCAGCGCAACATTATCCCGGCTACGCCCTAATTTTGCTCTAAACGTTGGTAGATCTTCAATGAGTACCGTAATATGTTCTGGCATTTCTATTGGGATAATATCACCCGCTTGTAAATCCATGACTTGGCTTAACGGTATTTCTACTTCTAAAAATTTGGTGTTAATGCCGACGGGTACATCCATAATTTCATCACGAAGGGCTTTAGACCAACGCATATCAGTGTCTTCTTTATCACTTTGTACACCCGCATCAAGCAACTCTCGAATAGGCTCTAACATTGAATAAGGTAATGCTACATGGAAATCACCGCCGCCACCGTCAAGTTCAATATGAAAAGAACTAATCACCACAACTTCGGTTGGGCTGACAATATTTGCCATTGACGGGTTAACTTCAGAATCGAGATATTCAAACGACACATCCATAACAGGCGACCAAGCTTCTTTGTAATCTTCAAAAATAAGCTTTAATAGCATTTGAATAATACGTCGCTCTGTTGGCGTAAATTCGCGACCTTCAATTTTGGCATGATAACGGCCATCGCCACCAAAAAAATTGTCCACTAAAATAAAGACTAATCGCGCTTCCATCGTGATCAAAGCCGTGCCTTTTAACGGGCGGAAACGCACCATATTCAAACTGGTCGGAACAAATAAAGTGTGAATATACTCACCAAACTTGATCATTTGGATACCGTTGATTGACACTTCTGCGGTACGGCGCATCATATTAAATAAACTGATACGCATGTGACGAGCAAAACGTTCATTGACCATTTCCAGTGTTGGCATACGCCCACGCACAATACGGTCTTGTGAAGAAAAATCATACTCTGAGGTGCCGTCTTTACTTTCAGCAACCTCTTCTACGGCTTCTTCTTCTTCAACATCATCAACGCCATGTAGCAACGCATCAATTTCGTCTTGCGATAATAAATCACTCACTGGTCATTCTCTTTTTTACCTTGTTTTTTTACGGCTAACTTATTTCACTGGCTGTTCATATTTTCAATGTTAATCAATAACTTTGCGGTTATTGCATAACAAAGCCAGTAAAGAGTACTTTTTCAATGGTTTTCTTACCTTCGACATCAACCATTACTTTTTGTACTGCCGCAAGTGATTGCTGTTTTAACGACTCTTTACCTGCACTGGTTGATAAGTCATCGGCATTTGCCTGTGAAAACACGCCTAATAAAGTACTTTCAATCAGCGGTACATGCATTTTGGTATTTTCTTCATTATCACCGCTACGCACTAATAATTGCACCCGAATTTCAACAAATCGATCACGAGCCGCCCCTGGCACATTAAAACGAAAAGGTCTTGGCATGGGTACATAAAGAGCGGTACCCACTTGAGCACCTTGTGCTTCGTCACCTTGCATTTCACCACCTTCAGCCATAGCTGACCCACTATTTAAGGCCGAATCAAGTTGCTCTTCACTCGCCATTCCACCACTGTCGGCCATAAAAAAGAAATAACCACCGCCAGCAGCAGCCAATAAAACCACTACCGCGATAATGATGATCAGCATTTTTTTCTTTTTGCCACCGCCATCTAATTCCAATTCAGCTTCATTACCTTCGGCTTTTTCTTTTTCGTCTGCCATAAGTTGACCTTTTATTTTATATTGCTAAATATTATACCTATATTACTTAGATAATATCCTTGAAACGCATCCTAGCCAATGTGTTTTCATCAACTTATGCGATTTAGCTTAATTTCTCATCATTTATCTTGGTTTATTTTTCTTACGCACTTTTACTAAACATAGTAATCGACAGCATTTGCGGAAGCATTAATCATTTGTGCTGACAAAGTATGCTCAACCATATCACTTGCCATGGCTGTACTTTCGCCCTGTTGCTGATTTGAGCCAGTTGCGCCATCTTCATCATCAGATTGTTGCGACTGTTGCTCAACACTAGCATCTCCAACATCAACACCTTGCTCTGCTAACATGTCACGTAGCTTATGCATATTTTGCTCAAGCGCTTCTTTAGCTTGCTGGTTTTGTACCACAAAACTAACCACTGCTTGTTCGTTTTGTAAGTTAACTCGCACCTGCATATTGCCAAACTCAGGGGGATCTAAAGTAATATCAAATTGCTGTAATTTCTGTGAAACCATTAACATGACTTTATCTTTGACCGCATCGGCAAAATCCTTACGGAAAATGGCAATAGTTTCTTGATGCAACTGGACATTCGTTTTTTGGTTTTGTGTTACTTCAGTTGACACTGCAGGATTAAGAATATCAACCGATTGTTGTTCAAGTGAATGCCGGGCTACTTGCGCTGCTTTATTGCTGACATCGGTAAAACTCGCATTAGCCGAAAATTCAGCTTTTACTGGCTTAATAGCCTTATTTTCCACAACAACATCTTCATTCATTTTTTCGATAATTTGGTTTTGATTTTTAGCGGATAAATACTCTTGCCCTAATTCTTTAGTTATTTTTTGTGCTTGCACTTTACTCAACGGTTGCTCAGTAGCGTCATTAACACCACTATTTGTTTGTGCACTTAGGTTAACTTTATGCTCTACCGATTTTTGATTAGGGCTTTGATCACTCGTGGATTGATTACTAACTGATTGCCCAGTAATAGATTTCCCAACACCAACTTGATTGTCAATAACGGCTGTCGACTGTGACGAAGCCGACTCTTTACTCGGCTCTTGCTGCGCTTGTTTTGACAAGGCTAATTCAGCAATTTTTTTATTTAGTGCCGATTGCGTACTTTCAAACTGGCTAGCGGCATCTTTGGCAATTTTTTCACTACTAGCATTTTGTGTCTTAGACGCTTTAAGCGCCAATAGCCGTTCTTTTTCATGTTCAAACATTCCTTGAGTAACACTTGATTTGGCAGTGACTTCTTGCTTTAGTTGTTTTGGTGCTATATTTTCAGCGTTTTTTTCCGTTTTAATGGCCAATGCTTTTTCATTCACCACGGCTAGTTCTTGCGCTTTTTTATTCGTTTGTTTTTCTGTTGATAAATCGGCATTTTCTGCTTCAATTAGTGATTCGACAGTATCTGTGATGGCAGCAGTTTTTAGTTTCCCCTTAACTGTCGATTCAACAAGAATAGGTTTAACAGGAATAGGCTCAACAGGAAACTTAGTCATGTCTTTGTCTATCTTTGGTGCTGTGCTCGACGTACTTAGCAGGTGATTTTTATCGATTATATTTTGTGTTACGTCTTGTGCAAGCGGCTCAGTTGATAGCGCTTTAGCTACCCCAGATAAATCAGCAACTAAATTACTGCCCTTTAGCAATAATTGCGCCTCATACAAAGCTTTTTGGTCAGTAGCTTTTTGGCCAGTAGACTTATCTTCAGTAGATAGCGGCTCTGATTTTGACTCGGCAAGTAAAGTATTGTCCGCTTTATAAAGAAATGACATCAGTTGTTCAGAGGCCAATAGTCCTTGCTTTTCAGCACTGCTCGTCGAGGTGTTAGTCGCCGATGTAGCGGCTTCTTGACCATTTTTGCCGCTAGCGGCAACTTTTTGCTGCTCAGTATCTAGCCCTTGGTGAGCAATAGTTTGACTTTCATCAAGGTTATTCTCATCAGCTTTATCTAATTGTTTAGTCGCTGCTTGTGCTAATTTTTCTGCTTCACTGCTATTACTTGCTTGAGTGGCATTAGCCTTACCTGCCTTGCTTGAGTACTCATCCGCTTTCTCATGGCAACTAGCAAGATGTTGATCAATTAAGTGCGAGAAATCATCATTATCTTTGGTGCGAGTAGTCGCGGAGTTTTCATCCATAACATCAACATTTAGCGAGACGTTAATTGGTAATACATTGAGTGGGGGCATAATGGTTCCAATCGCTATAATTGATAGCAAAGTTAACACTTGTGTAACTATTCACCACCAAGCCGTATGCTTCACAGAGGGCTCTTCGAACCTACACAGAGGCTTTATTAATCTCGTTGTAGTGCTGTGACCTCTGTGGTAATACGTTCAAGCTGAATAAATACGTTTGTTTATACTTACTTACTTACTTACTTACTTACTTACTTACTTACTTACTTACTTACACAAATTAAGCAAAAAACATTCCAGTTTCATTTATCTTCCATTTTTTACATAGAGCAACGTATAGCTTTAAGACAGTTGCCGACGAATAAATTGCTGTGTCGCTATTTCATCAAACATGTTTTGCTCTTTTTTATTCGCTATTTTAGCGAGCGCTAACTGTCGTTTAGCCGCTAACATTTCTACCGCTTTTACTTTTTGACGCTGCTTAAGCCAAAGTCTTTTACTTTGTTCAACCAAAGCTTTTGCCTGTTTCATGGCTATTTCCACTTGCTTAGATGCATAATCAAGTTTACTGATAAAAGCATGATAGTGGTTATAGGTAGCACTATCTAAGCCAATACTTGAGCGCTGACTCAAGCGTTTCATGTATTCTAAACGGTAATCAGCAACACTTTGCAAACGAATTAAGTTTTGCTGATAATCATTTTCTGCACCACGCAAGGCATTGGCGGCTAACTCTTCTTTACCCTGTTCAAACTTTAATAAGGTTTCAAGTTGCTTTGTTGCCATGATAATTCTCCAAAAATATTAACAGTACACTTTACAAACTAAGCTGGCATACCTTGGTTAGCATTAACTTGGCTATTAGCCGTAGCCGCGGCAATAATTTCTTTTAACTGCGCAACACTTTGTTCATAAGGAATAACTTCTTGCATTTGTTGCTGTAAAAAGAAGTTAATGACCGGTACAACATTAATGGCTTGATCAATGCGCGGATCATTGCCTTTTGTGTACGCACCAATGGCAATTAAGTCTTTGTTTTGCTGATACACGGAATAAATTTGTTTCAATTGACGGGCAAGCACTTGATGTTCTTCGCTAGCAACCATAGGCATAACCCGAGAAATTGAGCTCTCAATATCAACTGCTGGGTAATGACCCGAATCAGCTAATTCTCGTGATAAAACAATATGACCATCTAATATCGCTCTTGCGGCATCCGCAATAGGGTCTTGTAAATCATCCCCTTCAGTTAATACGGTATAAAAGGCGGTAATAGAGCCTTGACCTTCACCACCATTCCCTGCGCGTTCAACTAATTGCGGTAATTTTGAAAATACTGACGGTGGATAGCCTTTAGTGGCGGGTGGCTCACCAACCGCTAAAGCAATTTCACGTTGAGCTTGCGCATAGCGCGTTAATGAGTCAAGTAGCAATAAAACATTAAGGCCTTTGTCGCGAAAATACTCACTGATTTGTACCGCACTTTCACAGCCTTTTAACCGCATAAGGGGAGAATTATCAGCGGGTGCGGCTACTACCACTGAGCGCGCACGACCTTCTTCCCCTAAAATTTCTTCAATAAACTCTTTTACTTCTCGGCCACGCTCTCCCACTAAGCCAACCACAATAACATCGGCGTTAGTGCCTCGAGTCATCATGCCCATTAAAACACTTTTACCTACGCCCGAGCCTGCAAATAAGCCCATACGCTGACCTTTACCAACAGTTATAAAGCTATTAATAGCTCTCACCCCGACATCTAGTGGCTCAGTAATGGCGCGCCTCGATAAGGGGTTTATCGGTTGATTATCATTAACATAGTCACTGTCTGATTCAATAGGGCCTTTACCATCAAGTGGTTTACCAATGCCATTAATAACTCGACCAAGCAACTTCATTGACAAAGGTAAATGCAATTTAGTGGATATAGGTAAAACACGTGCGCCAGGGGAAACTCCACGCAAGCTTTCTTCTGGCATTAAATAAGTGATATCTTGCGCAAAACCAACAATTTCAGCAAGTAAATCACCATGTATGGTTTCCACTAAACATTGGCTGCCAACATGAGCTCTAACACCAACGGCTTCTAAAGTTAGACCAACAACACGCACCAAACGCCCCGCGACACTTTCCTTAAAAGGGTGCACAAAGTTTTGACTGTTTTTAAGTCTTTCACTGATACGGAGACTATCTATCATGGTTTACCTTTTTCTAATTGTATTTATTCAGCTTAGAAATATTCACCACAGAACGCACTACACCGAGAATAACAACGTCTCCATGTGGGCTCGAAGAGCCCTCTGTGAAGCATCGCGGCTCGGTGGTGAACCGTTACTTCTAATTAACGCTTTTTCTAATTAACAAGGTGCGCGAACAAGTTCCCGCCTACGGTGTGTCAAAAGTTGTTATTGATGCAAAGCATCTAGCAAAAAAGATTCCAACACTTGCTTAAGGCGAGACTTCATCTGCAAATCAATATTAGAAGTGCTATTTTCAATTTGACAACTACCTGGAGTTAACTGAGGTGCCGGTAGTAAATGCCAACCGCTATCTCTAAGATATTCTTCACCAAACTGTTGCTCAACAAGCTTGATATCATTGGGGTGTAAATGAATTTGTGTTTGTACATCATTACTCGGTAATGCTTTGATGCCCGTGCTAATAGCGGCCATTAAAATATCAGGGTTAGTTTGTGCCTCTTGTAAAACCACCGCTTCGGTAAGCTGCACTACTAAATTCAAGAGTTGCTCTTCAATGTTTTTTTCGACTTTGGCCAGCGGTTTATTAAGCTGCTCTATCAAGCTTTGCCAGTTAGTGCTTAAGGTATCTATGCTGTTTTTACCTTGTGCCAACCCCTCACTTTTACCTTCTTCTATCCCTTGCGCTGTGCCTTCTGTCAATCCTTTGGCTTTGCCTTCTTCATAACCTTTGGCAAAACCTTCTTCTTTCCCTTGATTAAAACCTTCTTCGGATGCCGCTTGCCTAATTTCTTCAATTTCTTGTGCCGTTAGAGGCACGATTTCAATCTCTTCTTCTTCTGGTGGCTCAAAATGCCAATTAGGTTTTTTACCTAAAGCATTAGTGTGACTTTCCTGCTTGGCTGTTGGTTTGGTTTCTACGTTAGGTAGTGACCAAACATCTAAACTTTGTTGATCGGCTTTAATGATGCGAACGGGCTTATTACTCATAATCAATTATCCTACACAGCATGTTATTAGGCTAAAATCAACGCTAAAAGAATTATAAGAATTCATCACCACCACCACCGCCGCCAAGCATAATTTCACCGGCGTCAGACAATCGACGAGCAACGGAAAGTATTTCTTTTTGTGCTGCTTCCACTTCACTAATACGCACCGGCCCCATAGCTTCAAGATCATCCGCTAACATTTCGGCTGCACGTTTAGACATATTACTAAGAATTTTTTCTTTAAGTGCTTCATCTGCACCTTTAATCGCTTTCATCAAGGCGTCTTGCTGTACGTCACGCAATATGGCTTGCATACCTCTGTCATCGACATCGGCTAAGTTTTCAAAAACAAACATTAAATCTTGAATTTGTTGACTCATTTCTTCATCACTTTCACGAATTGAATCCATAAGCATACCTTCAACATTGGTATCTAGATAATTCATGATATCCGCGGCGGCTTTCAGGCCACCCATTTTCGCAGCTTGTGCGCCCGCTTGACCTGCAAACTGTTTCTCCATAATTTCATTTAATTCTTGTAACGCGGCCGGTTGTACTTCTTCTAAATTAGCAATACGCATCATTAAATCTAAACGGACTTTTTCCGTAAACTGACTCATAATTTCAGCTGATTGCTCAGGCTCTAAATAAGATAAAACAATGGTTTGAATTTGTGGATGCTCGTTACGAATAATATTGGCTACTTGCTTAGAGTCCATCCATTTTAACGAGTCTAAACCTTTAGCACCGCCCCCCATGACAATTTGATCAATCAAGTTACCCGCTTTATCTTCACCTAAAGCGGCGGTTAAGGCTTTACGAACAAATTCTTCACTTTGGAAGCCAATAGTAGAGAAGTTTTGTATTTCATGAATAAACTGTTTATGCACCGCAGTGATTTTTTCTTGAGTAAAATCTTCCATGGCCGCCATGACGGTACCTACTTGCTGTACTTGCTTCGGTTCAAGATGTTTTAGAATTTGTGCCGCATCTTCTTCTGACAAACTTAACAGTAAAATACCTGCTTTTTCTGCGCCATCTAATTTATTAACATCAAAGCCTGCGGGTGCTGGGGCTAATTCACCAACGTCTGTTTCATCACTCATCTTCGTTTAACCAACTTTTAACTACTTGCGACGATAATTCTGGTTCATTTGCTACTAAAGCACGAACCGCTTTTAAAACATCTTCATCTCGGTGAAGATCAGGTAACTGTAAACTACCATCAGGTGCAAAACCAACATTACCTGCATCAAAGTCAGAGGTAAGCATATCCATGGTTTCATCACCTAAATCAATATGACTATCAAGAGATTTATCACCATAATCTTCAGGAGTGCTATCTGGGTAAATTAAGCGTTTCAGCATGGGGCGAACAACGGCTAATATCAACACAATAATAACCAAAGCGCCCATCACTAATTTTAGTACCTTCATAAACCAAGGTTGTTCCCAGATAGGGACTTCTGCGACTGCACCAAAATCAGAGCGAGTAAATGGAATAGTGATCACTTCCAAAACATCTCCACGTTGTAAGTCAAAGCCAACACTCCCTTGTAATAGTCGACGAATAGCGGCAATTTCTGCGACTGATCTTGGCTCTTTTGCCACGGCGGCTACTTGCGTACCCTCTTCACCTTCTGTGTCAGTATTGGCTGGCGTAGGCGTGGTACTATTAACATAGTCAAGCGCTACCGAAACACTGACTTTACGAATAATACCTGTTTGTTGTTTAGTATGGCTAATCGCTTCATCAAGTTCATAATTTTTAGTTGATTCACTGTGTTTTCTACTTGGCATCGCTTTCTTTTGACCCGTAACCGCATCTTCAAGGATACTTGATTCTAATGGCGGTTGATTGGTTAAAGCGCCAGGGATCCCCCCTAATGCCCCACCGATTGAACTGTCGTCGACTTTCATTTCACTACGTAAAGCGGGTAAGTCTGAATTATAGCGACGCGCTGTTTCTTCCGTGCGAGTAAAATCCATGGTTACGTCAACTTGTGCGGTATAATTGCTTAAGCCAACAACAGGAATTAAAATATTATCAATTTTTTCCATGTATTCTTGTTCGCGCTTTTGCTCAATTTCGAATTCACCACGAGAGCGTGATGAAATGGAATCTTGCGAGCCAGAATTAAGCAAGCGACCATTTTGATCGGTAACTGTTACTCTATTTGGGCTTAACCCCTGCACAGCTGAGGCAATAATATCGACCACAGCATCGACTTCTTCGGCCGATAAAATGCGGCCACGTTGCATCGTTAAGACTACGGTCGCAGATGGATTTTTTTCTCGACGGGCAAAAATATTTTCTTTAGGGATAGCTAATAAAACTTTGGCTCGGGCAATACTTCTCAGTTGCTCGATGGTTTTAGCTAATCTTTGTTCACGACCGTATTTTAGTCGCTCCCGCTCCATGCGTTGGCTAACACCAAAACCCATGTCTTTCATTAACATGTCTTCACCTTGTGAAGGTTCATTGCTTAAACCTTCACGGGCAAGTAATAATTTTACATGTTGATATTCATCGGCAGGCACCGAGATGGTGTTATTTTCTTGACGGTAATCCACTTGATTAGCATCGAGAAAGTCCATGGTTTTAATCAGTTGTTCGGTGGGTAATTTAGATAAAATACGATAATCAGGTTCATTCGCTAAAATAATAACAAACACCGCAATAGCCAAGCAAATAGATAATGCCACCACCAAGGTTATTTGGCGCAAAATATCAACACTACCCAATGTTGCTGAGAAACCTGATTTTTGCTCTTGCATAGCACTGTTTTCACCAGAATCACTGGCGATAATATCTGTACCACCATCAGTTGCTACCATTGTATTTGTATCAGCCAATTAACTTCTCCGCTACTGCTTTATTAGTTTTTTCATACTCACATTTAAGTGAGAGTAAATCATCAAGAGTACTGGTTTGTTGTTTCCGACCAAACCTAAGTACCTACATCCATATAGGCACAGCGCTTGAATGAGTAATAGCTTGCCTGTTGCAATTGAAAGCAACGCAGCTATTGGTTATTTAATCCGCTTAAATTAAACAGGCATGCTCATGATTTCTTTGTAAGCTTCAACAAACTTGTTTCGAACTTGTACGGTTGCGTCTAAAGCGACACCTGATTTAGATGACGCTATCATCACCTCTGCTAATGTAACGTTACGATCACCCATTTCAAACGCCATTTTTTTAGCGCCCGTATCTTGTTGTAGTTCATTGACCGTTTTTAAAGCATCGGTGAGCAAATTACCAAAATCATTGCTAGATTGGTTAACTTGACTAGTTGGATTAACTGCTTGTAGATCACCACCAACGGCAGGTATTTTATTACCTGTAGCTTGTAACGACATGTTTTGCATCTGAGCAAATAAAGAATTAGTTTTAATATCCATGCGGGTCTCGCTTGTGTCAATTTTTTGCTTATAAAAATGGTTATCAACCTATTAATGGTGATGCTGCAAGCATGATGCCAAAAGAAAAAAGTGCCGTTCAAGAGAGGTAGCAAGTTGCGTAGAAACAAGTGGGGAAGTTACAGACAAGGAGAGTCGCGAATAATGAATACAAGAAAAATCAGGAATGCTCTAATACCACTGTATAAGAGCAATTTCGGCTTCAAACACTAGTTTGTCACTGGCTCAACTCGTAGCTATAAATTCCCTTGACGATTTAGGCGGGTATTTGAATGCCTGAGTCACGCATACGAGCAATTTTGTAGCGTAAAGTACGTGGGCTAATGCCTAAGCGCTCTGCTACCTCTTTGCGACTGCCATGACAGGCTTGTAAAGTGTCGAGGATGATTTGATGTTCTTGCAACTTAAGTTCACTACCTAATTTGTCGTCAGGTGCAGGTAGTTGTTCTATTTTACTGACATTTTCCGTGTCAAAATTTTCAATCAATAAATCATCAGCATCAATAATTTGATTATCGTGTAAAATAAGCGCTCGTTGTATGACATTGTCTAGCTCGCGGACATTACCCGGCCAACTGTAAGCATTAAGTTTACTGCGCGCTGCAGGGCTAAACTCAACAACTTGCTCGCCACTTTTTTGACAATAACACGCAACTAAGTGTTGCGCCAACGGGAGAATATCATCAACACGATCGGCCAATGGTAACCAGGTTAATGGAAACACATTGAGACGATAATATAAATCTTCTCTAAAATCCCCTTTTCTAACGGCTTCTTTTAAATCCCTGTTACTGGTTGCTATAACACGCACGTCTAAATTAATAGTTTTTCTACCACCTAAACGCTCTACTTCCCGCTCTTGTAATACTCGTAAAATTTTTGCTTGTAAGCCTAAATCCATTTCGGTAATTTCATCAAGTAAAATAGTACCACCTTGTGCTTGTTCAAACTTACCCGGACAGGCCTGAATAGCCCCCGTAAAAGCACCTTTTTCATAACCAAACAAAGTTGCTTCCAGCATATTTTCAGGAATGGCCGCACAGTTAATAGCAACAAAAGGTTGCTGTGCTCTTGGCGAGTTATTATGTACATATTGTGATAATACTTCTTTACCCGAGCCACTTGGGCCAAGCACCATAACAGAAGCTTCAGTTGTTGCTACTTTACGAGCCAGATTAAGTAACTCAATACTGCGTTTGTCAGCAACAATAGGTGAATTTTTATTAACAACGGCAGGGGGAATATATTGGCTAACCATATTAAGTAGTACTTCAGGTGAAAATGGTTTGGCAATATAATTACAGGCGCCATCTTTCATCGCTTGTACAGCATCATCAATAGTGCCGTAGGCTGTCATTAACAACACAGGCATATTAGGTAGCTGATTTTTAATGTTTTTGAGTAACGATAACCCTGACATACCGCCCATTTGTACATCACTAATAACCAAATCAACCTTATGATTTTTAAGTAGCAATAACGCAGCCTCGGCCGAGTCAGCTTCTACACACTGATAATCAGCTAAACTTAAGGTGTCAATTAATGCCTCACGTAAACCCGCATCATCTTCAACCACTAATATTTTATGATGGCTCATTTTGCATCTCCTAGCTTATTTTTTGCTAACAGTGGTAACTGCAAACAAAAGTGTGCTCCTTGACCTGCTTGGCTAAGGTAGCTAACTTCACCTTGATGAGCCTCAAGTACTGATTTAACAACCGCTAAACCAAGACCTGTGCCTTTTGAACTTGAGGTATAAAAAGGTTCAAAAATTTTATCGATAATTGCCAAATCAATACCAGGGCCATTATCTTGAACGCTGATATAAACGGTACTTTGCTCAACGTATACTTGAATATTAACAATGGCAGGCGCTAACTTGGCGGTTTCAGCCGCCTGCAAAGCGTTATGAATGAGGTTTTGCATTGCTCCCGCTAAAGCATTTTTATTGGCTAAAACTTGATAGTCATCACTGCTTAAATGCACATTCACTTGTGCTTTAGCTTTAATAATTAATGCTTCCATCGCTTGTACTGAGTCGTTAATAAGTTCATAAACAGACAGCGGTGCAACCACTTGCTCATTACCGCTTTTAGAAAACAGCAGCATGTCATTAACTTGTTGCTCTAAATCATTCAAACGTGCGGTCAGTTTTTCTTGAAAATTTGCACGAGCATTATCAGGTAACTTTCTATTTGACAGGTTAGCGCTATACAACATAGCCGCAGATAAAGGGGTACGAATTTGATGTGCTAAGGTTGATACCATTTTTCCAAGAGAAGAAAGGCGCTGCATCTGCCCTACTTTATCTTGCAGCAAGCGCGTTTCAGTTAAGTCGGTGATCATGATTAGCTGGCCCGGCTGTGCACCTAAACTGGCGATTTCCAACTTAACGCGACGGCCATCTTTAAGAGAAACTTCATGCCAATCATCTGCTCTGGGCTTAAAGGAACGAGCAATAACAGTAAACCAAAGTTGCCCTAAAATAGGCTCATCAAGTAAACTGCGAGCAACCTTATTGATTTTAACCACCACACCATCGCCATCTAGCATCACCAAACCCGTTGGCATCATTTCAATCAATTGATCGGCCATTTGCGTTTCTGTTGTTTGCGCTGCGCGACTTGATTGTTTTGGCTGTAATGGCAGTTGTAACTGTGGCTCTGGTTGTGGTTGATTTGCAGGTAATGCCTTAGCTGAAACTAACGGTATTGTTAATTTTTTCTGGTTTTGTTTTACTTGAGACAGCTGAGCAAGTTCAGCACGCAAAGCGGTTAACTCACCCGGAAAAGCTTCTTTGGCCAACATCCCTTCTTTATTACTAAAAGCAACATTAGCGGGATTAAAAGTATGCTCAATATCAAAATGCTGTGCTTGTGCCATAAAACAAAGTCCAAATAAAAATTTTATCTAACTCTGTTTGAAGCATTTTACATGCCATAAATTTTAACTTTATTTATCAATCGTTTAAAATGAAAACAAGGAAGGTTTTAGTAATCCAATTACTGTCAAACTATTGGCTTTTGCAATTCATACTTACGCATTTTTTCAACTAAGGTGGTTCTACGCATACCTAAGGTTTCTGCGGCGCGAGCAACCACATAATCATGTTTTACTAATGATTGTGAGATCAAAGAAACTTCCAAATCAGCTAGGTGCTCTTTTAAGTTTAAACCTTCACTAGGTAACACACCTGAGCTAGATTCAGTTTGAGTTGAGCCATAAATAATAGTGGCGTCAACATCTACCTCATCATCCTCGTAATCAAAACCTGAAAACAACTCATTAATGGCGTCTTGCTCTTGTAGCTCTTCAGGGTACTCTGGAGTATATTCTGCTACTTCAATATGTTGATATTTTTGAGGTAACTCAGCAACATCGACTATTTGCTCACCGTACATAATCAACATACGTTCAATTAAGTTAGATAGCTCACGGACATTACCTGCCCATGGGTGTTCCATTAACGACTCAATAGCTTTCTCCGTAAAGCGCACTGTTCTACCCTGCTCGTGTTCAAAACGGCTGAGCAATTCTTTTAGCAATAAAGGAATATCTTCTTTTCGCTCGCGCAATGCTGGAGTTTCGATAGGGAAAACATTTAGGCGATAATATAAATCTTCACGAAAACCACCAGTTTTAATCATGTCTTCTAAATTTTGATGGGTGGCGGCAATGATACGAACATCGGCTTTAATGCTTTTACTGCCGCCAACGCGTTCAAAAGTACGCTCTTGCAGCACACGCAACAACTTCACTTGCATAGGTTGCGGCATATCACCTATTTCATCAAGAAATAATGTTCCGCCTTCAGCAAGTTCAAAACGGCCTTTGCGGGTAGAGATTGCCCCCGTAAAAGCGCCTTTTTCATGACCAAATAGTTCACTTTCTAATAACTCAGCAGGAATGGCGCCACAGTTTATCGGGACAAAAGTTCCTTTGGCTCGAGCTGATAAATTATGAATATTACGCGCTACCACCTCTTTACCTGTTCCTGACTCACCAAGTACTAAGACGGTCGCGGGTGTTTTTGCCACTTGCTCAATTAAAAAGCGAACTTCATTCATGGGTTCACTCGACCCCACTAAAGAACGAAACAAAATACTATCGCCAAACTTACCAGCAGCACGAGGCAGCTTATTATGATATTGATGGCAATGGTGAATCAATTCTGTTAATTGTGCATAATTTAATGGCGTTGACAAACACCCAATAACATTGACATAGCCATTCAAACTACTGATATCAACGACATCATGCAGTAAAAAAGGTATTTTAGGATTGTTTTTGACCACTTCGGCCGTTGTAGAGCTAATATCACCTGCCAATATTGCCGTAAGCAGGTGCTCACTTGCTTTAAATGCTGCGGTTATCTCATCTTGTCCACATTGAAGAAAATGTTCACCAACAAAAGATAATACCGTTGCCATTTGATGAGATCTTGCGCTGTCATTATCAAGAACAAGAATTTGTTTATGACCATACATACCATTTACATGGGGAAAAGGTGATTCAGAAACAGTTTGTGGCATAAAGTAAGTCATTTATTAGTCGCTAATCTTAATGATGATTTTAGCTATTCATCACAATTAAGCAACAAAAATTTGACGGTTCATATCAAATAAAGGCCAGTTTTTTGACTGGCTAATGAAAAACAAATAAATAACCAACAACTTGCTGTAAAAACCAACAAAATCAATTAATTTAGTGTTATGGGCATATTATTTGCTATATTAACATCATGTGGGTTAGCGCCTTAAAAAATGAGAAAATATTATGACAACCATGTTTGATGATAAAAATATTTTAATTACGGGTGGCACTGGCTCTTTTGGTAAAAAATATGTCGAAACACTGCTAAAAAATCATCGCCCTAAAAAAATCATCATATTCTCACGTGACGAGCTAAAACAATTTGAAATGCAGCAAGTGTTCAACCAACCTTGCATGCGTTACTTTATTGGTGATGTACGTGATAAAGAACGCCTAAACCGCGCCATGCGTGGTGTTGATTATGTTATTCATGCCGCGGCAATGAAACAGGTTCCTGCGGCTGAATATAACCCAATGGAATGCGTAAAAACCAATATCAATGGCGCAGAGAATGTTATTGATGCCGCGCTCAATAATAACGTTGAAAAGGTTATTGCCTTATCAACCGATAAAGCTGCCAACCCTATTAATTTATATGGCGCAACGAAACTGGCCTCAGATAAGATATTTGTTGCTGCTAATAATATCTCTGGTGGTCATAAGACTACTTTTGCGGTAGTTCGTTACGGTAATGTTGTTGGTTCACGTGGTTCAGTAGTCCCCTTTTTTGAAAAACTGATTAAAGAAGGGAGCGATCATTTACCTATCACCCATTTGGAAATGACACGCTTTTGGATTACTTTACAACAAGGTGTTGATTTTGTTTTAAAAAACTTTCAGCGCATGTTAGGTGGAGAAATTTTTGTTCCTAAAATCCCCTCGATAAAAATTTGTGATTTAGCCACAGCGATGGCACCTAACCTCCCCCAAAAAGAAGTGGGCATCAGACCCGGAGAAAAGCTTCATGAAGTAATGTGTCCTGCAGATGACTCTTACCATACCTTTGAATATGAAGATCACTTTGTTATTGCCCCTAGCATTATTTTTTCTAGTCGTAGTAATGATTTTACTATCAATGCCGTCAATGAGCGAGCCAAGCCCGTTGAGCATGCTTTTGAGTACAATTCTAAAAATAACAGTCACTTTTCAACTATAAGTGAAATACAAGCATTTAATAAACAAGCTTGCTTGTAGTTATTTCCTATGACTTCAAGCTCTATGTTCCCAAGCACAATGATCCCTTATGGAAAGCAAGATATTAGTGATGAAGATATTGCTGCCGTGGTTGCGGTATTAAAATCAGACTTTATCACTCAAGGGCCAAAAGTTATTGAGTTTGAACAAGCTATTGCCAAACAATGCCAAGGCAATAACAACCAAGTTCCCTTTGCAGTAGCCACTAATAGCGCGACTTCTGCTTTACATATCGCTTGCCTAGCGCTTGAAGTTACAACAGGTGATGTGGTGTGGACTTCGCCAGTATCTTTTGTTGCTTCCAGTAATTGTGCCTTGTACTGCGGAGCAAAAGTTGACTTTGTTGATATAGATATAAATTCAGGCAATATGTGCCCGCAAGCACTAGCAGACAAGTTGGCACAAGCCAAAAACAACAACTCATTACCTAAAGTGGTTATTCCCGTACATTTGGCGGGACAATCATGTGATATGAAGGAAATTAAAGCCCTTGCTGAGCAATATCACTTTGCCATTATCGAAGACGCCTCTCATGCTGTTGGCGCCAGCTATAATGATTTTCCTGTTGGTAGTAACCAATATTGTGATATTAGTATTTTCAGCTTTCATCCGGTAAAAATCATTACTAGTGCTGAGGGCGGTATGGCGTTAACTGATTCTGCTGAGTTAGCCAAAAAAATGCAATCGTTACGCAGTCACGGTATAACCAGTGATCAAAACGAAATGACCGAGCAAAGCCACGGCTCTTGGTATTACCAACAGCTGGCGCTGGGTTTTAATTACCGTATGACAGAGTTACAAGCGGCGTTAGGTGTTAGCCAAACCACACGGCTAAAAGAGTTTGTTAGTCAAAGAAACACGTTAGCCAAGGTGTATAATGAGGCCTTTGCTAGTAGTTCATTAACCTTGTTAACACCAAAAGCATGCACTTATTCTGCCTATCATTTATATATTGTACTTTTACCCGCTCTTAATGATAAAACACAAAGTAAGACCATGCATAAGCAGGTTATTACTAACCTTAGAGCCAAAAACATCTGCGCCCACGTGCATTATATTCCTATTCACTTACAGCCTTATTATCAACAATCAACTACTGAGCTAGGCTTTAAAGCTGGAGATTTTCCTGTGGCAGAAGACTATTACAATCGCGCAATCTCACTGCCGTTATATCCTCAGCTCACCACAAAAGAACAACAATATGTTATCAATACCGTCTTAAATGAAATCGAAAACCTAACCGATGACAACCATGGCAATCGGTAATGAAATTAGCTTTGGGGACAGTACAATTTGGTCTTGATTATGGTATTAGTAACCACCGCGGACAAGTAGATAAAGCACAAGTAGCTGATATTTTAGCGCAAGCAGCTCACTTAGGCATAGACACGCTAGATTGTGCTGGTGCCTACGGAAATAGTGAGCAAATTATCGGTGAGATTTTAACAGCATCCTCCCAACAAACTAACTTTAATCTTGTTAGCAAAATTCCAGCATTAAGCCGCGGACAGAGCTCTATAATGGAGTATTTTTCCCAAAGCCTAACAAACTTACAAACCGACACTATTGATACTTTGCTTGTTCATCATGCCGATAATTTACTCTCTCATCCCAACAGAGAAACGTTTTTTCAACAATTACAACGTTTAAAAAGCCAACAACGAGTAAAGCGTATTGGCGCTTCTCTGTATAATCCAGCTCAATTAATTGCTCTAAGTGAACAGTACGCCATTGATGTTGCACAAGTGCCGTTGAATATTTTTGATCAACGCTTTATTGCCGACAATATTATAAGCTTATGTGATAAAAAAAATGTAAAACTGCATGTAAGATCGCTGTTTTTACAAGGTTTGCTTTTTATTGAAGCCAATAAACTTCCTCGTTATTTTTCTCCTTACCAAGATAAACTAAACGCCTTTTTTGAGCTTGCCAAACATTTGAGCTGTTCAAAGCTAACCTTAGCGCTTGCTATTGTGGCACAAGACTTGCCCAACTATTTAACAAGCAAAGCATTAGCAATAAAAACCCGCGATGTAATAGAGAAAGTCGTCGTGGGTGTATGTTCAACAGAGCAATTAACAGAAATAGTCAGCGCTTATCAACAGGCAAAAAAATTACCTGTGTCGGCAGAAGAGTTATCTATGTTGGCCGATCAGCGGCTTGAATTTATTAATCCAAGCCTGTGGGCTGTATAGCGCCATTAACAATGATTGACAGACCGTAATGAAAACATCAGAAACCTTAATAATTTTACAAGCACGTATGTCTTCTTCAAGACTGCCGAATAAAGTATTAATGCCAATATTAGGTATACCTATGTTGGCTCATCAAATGGCAAGACTGGCAACCGTAAAATCGCCTCATCAACTCATTGTTGCCACCAGTGATCAACAAAGTGATGATGCGATCGCAAACTTATGCCAGCAACTTAATATCAGTTGTTTTCGTGGCTCACTTGATGATGTTTTAGGTCGTTATTACCACGCTGCGCAAGCCTATAATAATGATGATCAAATAAAAAAAATTGTCCGTGTTACTGGCGATTGCCCACTTATTGACAGTGATATTATTGATCAAGTTATCGAACTTTACAGCTCAGCAAAAGTAGATTATTGCTCCAATTGCGCGCCAGCAACACTACCTGATGGTCTTGATGTGGAAGTATTTAGTTTAGTCGCACTAGAACAAGCTTATCGATTAGCTAAAAAGCCTTCTGAACGAGAACATGTAACCCCCTTTATTCGCAATAACCCTGAGTTATTTACCATAAAAAATTATCATCATCACCCTGATTTATCTCACTATCGCTGGACAGTAGACGAGGCAACTGACTTTGAGCTGGTCACTAAAGTTTATCAAGCTTTGTATAAAGAAAACCCTACTTTTAAACTCAACGATATAGTTAACTTAATGCAGCAGCAGCCACAGTTAACCAAAATCAATCAGGGCATTATTCGCAACGAGGGTTTATTAAAATCAACGTTAGCCGATAAAGCATTGTCTAATCCAGAAAACCCGCACGCAAATAGGTAAAGCACTATGACTAACGTTTCCCCAAAACAATTTAAACAATCATCACAGTGGTTGCAACGGGCAGAACAAACTATCCCTTTAGGTTCGCAAACCTTTAGTAAAAGCCGTATTGCTTACCCTAATCATGTTTCGCCTTTATTTATCAAACGAGGACAAGGTTGCCAAGTTTGGGATGCTGACGATAACCAATACACTGACTTTGTTAGTGGATTATTATCCGTCTCTTTAGGTTACTGCAACGAAGCCGTTGATAATGCCGTTATTGAGCAAATAAAATCTGGCGTGACTTTTTCCCTGCCCCATCAACTTGAAATGCTGGTTGCCGAAAGGTTAGTTGACTTGATCCCTTGTGCCGATATGGTACGTTTTGGTAAAAATGGCAGTGATGCCACTTCTGCGGCTATTCGCTTAGCGCGTGCCTTTACGGGTAAAGAGCATGTTGCCGTATGTGGCTATCATGGCTGGCAAGACTGGTATATCGGTTCAACATCGCGTGATTTAGGTGTGCCTGAAGCCACCAAAGCATTAACTCATGCCTTTATTTACAATGACATCGGTTCATTAGCGCAAATTTTTTCCGATCATAAAGACAAGCTAGCCGCGGTCATTTTAGAGCCGATGAATACGCACTTTCCGCATGATAATTTTTTACAAAAAGTAAAAGACTTATGCCAACAACACGGCGCGGTACTTATTTTTGATGAAACCATCACCGGCTTTCGCTATCACATGGGCGGCGCACAAACACTATTTGGCGTTACGCCAGATTTAGCCACTTTTGGTAAGGGCATGGCCAACGGTTATCCTATTTCAGCCGTGGTGGGCCGCAAAGATATAATGATGCTAATGGAAGACATCTTTTTCTCTGGCACTTTCGCAGGAGAAACCTTGTCATTAGCCGCCACCAAAGCCACGCTAGATTTTATGTTAGCAAATAACGTGGTAGAGCATTTAACCGCTATGGGGGGAAAATTACAAGCCGGCTTACATAACATTATTAACGACATGCAAGCACAACAATGGCTAAGTGTTAGTGGTCATGCCGTTTGGTCATTTTTAAATATTGGCGCTCATGGTGCGTATAGCGCTATCGAATTAAAGTCATTATTTTTACAAGAAATGGCGCAACGTGGCTTGTTACTTGGCGGCGGTCATAACTTAAACTTTGCCCATAAAGCCAGTGATATAGAAACGTTATTAACTGCCTATAAAGAAGTTTTACCCCTACTCGCTGACACCATCAAAAATAAAGATTTCAGTTGCCGATTTAAAGGCCAATTACTCGAACCCGTTTTTAAGGTTAGGTAATTGATTATTAGTAACAATTAAGGCTTGCAAGTACTATGCATATTGCGTTTCGTGTAGATAGCTCTACCACAATTGGTCATGGACATGTAATGAGGTGTTTAACCTTAGCACAGGCACTTGCACGCGCCCAAAAACCTATAAACGTTGCGATTAGCTTTATCACCAAAGCACATCAGGGCAATATTAATCACTTAATCAGCAAAGTAGGTTATCAACTAATTTTACTTGCTGCCGGTAACAGCCTAGTTAAACAAGAAGACAGCCATACATGGTTAGGCTGCACGCCTGAACAAGATGCAATACAAACAATAGCAGCAATAAAAACACTTGCTCCGATTGATTTACTGATTGTTGATCATTACGCCATAGCAAAAGCATGGCATCAACTAGTTAAACCTTTTTATCAACAGTTAATGGTGATTGATGATTTAGCCAGCCGCCCTCTTGCTTGTGATATTTTACTGGATCAAACACTCAGCCGTCACGCTGCTCAATATCAACAATTAGTGCCCAAGCATTGCCAATTGCTATTAGGACAAAATTATATGTTACTACGCGATGAATTTGCGGCGTTAAGAGCACAAGCCAAAGATCGCCGTAAGCAAATTATTGAACAACAAAATGGTCTACAAGACAAACAGTTATCACAAGCGAATATACTGATCACCATGGGCGGTGGCGATCCCGATAACTTATCAACACTGGCTTTGCTGGCGATTGAAAAACTACGGGCTGAATTTCCAAATATAAGCGCAACACTGGTATTATCAAGCCAATCAAAACACCTAAAGCATTTACAACTGCAGCAACAAAACTTACCTTGGTGTCATTTGATTATCGATAGCCAAAGTATGGCTCAACTAATGCTAAACGCCGATATAGCCATAGGCGCTAGTGGTGCAACTGCTTGGGAGCGCTGTTGCTTAGGGTTACCAAGCTTAACAACGGTTAATGCTGACAACCAGCAACTTATTGCTACAAATTTAGCTAACGCTGGTGCCAGTATAAACTTAGGCTGGCATCAAAAAATCACCATTGATACCATAGCAAAACAGTTAGGAGGCTTACTTAATAGTCCTCAGCAATATTTATCTATGGTTAGTGATTGCTTCGCCGCTTGTGATGGCTTAGGAACAACAAACGTTGCCGAAACGTTATTAAAGGTACCAAGCTAATGAGTAATAAAAGCAAAGTTCATTATTCTAAAATAAGTGACTTCAAAGTGATCACTGTATTAGTAGACAACAACTCTTGGATATTACCTTATGCTGAACAATTGGTAACTGAGTTATCGGCTAATTATCAGTGCCAGCTAGTAAGAAAAGCGCAAAATATCCCCCAAGGTGATATCTGTTTTTTATTAGGTTGTACACACATTGTCAACGAGGATATTCTCTCGAGAAATCAGCACAATTTGGTGGTACATGAAAGTAACTTACCCCAAGGCAAAGGTTTTGCTCCGATGAGCTGGCAAATACTCGTTGGTGCAAATTCAATTCCCGTTTGCTTACTTGAGGCAAGTAACGAAGTAGACAGTGGCGAAATTTGGTTAACCGACACCATTGAACTTGACGGTACCGAATTACATGATGATTGGCGTGCTAAACAGGGAGAAATAACCCTAAAATTAGCAAAAACATTTATCAATAATTTTGCAAAGCTTAGCCCTAGCACACAAATGGGGGCAAGCAGTTTTTACACTAAAAGAACAGCACAAGACAGCGAGCTTGATACCAACAAAAATTTGAGCGAGCAGTTTAATTTATTACGTATTGTTAGCAACAAAGACTACCCTGCTTTTTTTACCAAAGATGGTGTTAAATATAAATTGGAGATATCAAAATATGACCAATAACTATGTTGTTGCCACTATTAAAGAATGGCAAATTGAACAGTATGATAAGATCTGCCCAACACTTGCAGGCAGCTGGGCATTAATCACAGAGCCAGCACAACTAACACTAGAGAACTTACGAGCTATTAAGCCTAAATATGTTTTCTTTCCACATTGGAGCTGGATAGTTCCGAGTGAAGTCCTTAATGAATTCACCTGTATTTGCTTTCACATGACCGATGTTCCTTATGGCCGCGGCGGTAGCCCTTTGCAAAATTTAATAGTGCGTGATCACCAAGAAACTAAACTTAGCGCCCTTAAAATGACATCTGAGCTAGATGCTGGCCCAGTATATTTAAAAGCACCATTATCACTTAAAGGCTGCGCACAAGAAATATTCGAACGCAGTGCCATGCTAACGTTTGAAATGATCGCCAGCATTGCCAAACTATCACCAGAGGCAATTGCACAAACAGGTGAAATAACTCATTTTGAACGTAGAACACCGGAGCAAAGTGAACTCCAAGGTAACGAAGCAATATCAAAACTTTATGATTTAATTCGCATGCTAGACGCAAAAAGTTACCCAAAAGCTTTTTTACATTATGGTGACTATACCTTAACCTTTGAAAAGGCTATGTTAAATGACGATGATTTAACGGCAAAAGTCACTTTTAACAAACAAAACTGAATTTGAAAAAACTTATTGACTTGAAAAACTACACTTGAGAAAAACTAAACTTGAGAAAAACATGACTGATAACTTTATCACTATCAACGGCACAAAAATTGGCCCAGATTTTAAACCTTATGTTATTGCTGAATTATCAGCAAATCATAACGGTAGTATAGAAAAAGCGTTAAAAAGTATTGAAGTTGCCGCCAAATGCGGTGTCGATGCCATAAAAATTCAAAGCTATACCCCTGATACTATGACCATTGATTGTGACAAAGAAGACTTTCAGGTACACGGTGGTTTATGGGATGGCTATAAATTGTATGATTTGTACCAATGGGCACAAACACCGTTTGAGTGGCATAAACAACTTTTTGACAAAGCCAAAGAGGTGGGCGTTACTTTATTCTCGACACCTTTTGATGAAACTGCCGTAGAATTACTAGAATCGCTAAATACACCCGCTTACAAACTAGCTTCATTTGAAATAACCGATTTACCGTTAATAAAGTGTATTGCCCAAACAGGAAAACCACTAATTATTTCCACGGGTATGGCAAACTTAGCAGAAATAACCGATGCAATTACCACTGCGAGAGAAAATGGTTGTAAAGAATTGGTAGTATTACACTGCATTAGTGCTTATCCCGCTCCTATTGAGCAGGCAAACTTAGCCACTATTGCTGATATTAGCAAAAGATTCAATGTGATTTCTGGGCTTTCTGATCACACACTCGGTACAGTTGCTTCTGTAGCAAGCGTTACTTTAGGCGCTAGCTTAATTGAAAAACATTTTACTTTAGATAGAAATGATAAAGGTCCAGATTCAGAGTTTTCACTAGAGCCTAATGATCTAATGCGCTTAGTTCAAGAAACGAGAGAAGCTCATCAAGCTATGGGGATTGCGGGTTATGAACGCAAGCCTGTTGAAGAAGCCAGCATGAAATTTCGCCGCTCATTATATTTTGTTAAAGATATAAAGTTGGGAGAGATTATCACCGAACAGCATATAAGCAGAGTTCGTCCAGGTTTCGGCTTAGCACCTAAATATTATCACCAACTGCTAGGTAAAAAAGCGGCCGAAAACATAACTCGCGGTACAGCAACAACTTGGGAGCTAATCAATAATGACTAATAAAGTAAAAAGAAAGCATGTACTTGTCGTTGCTGCCCATGCTGACGACGAAACACTAGGTTGTGGTGGCACTATTGCCAAACACGTTGCCCAAGGTGATTTAGTTAAAGTTATTTTTATGACCAATGGCGTATCATCAAGAGATGACCATTCAAAAACTGATGAAAATGGCCGTAAATCAGCGATGGAGCAAGCATTAAAAGCGCTTGGCGTGCAACACTATCAATGCTTTAATTTTCCTGATAATCAAATGGACTCAATACCTTTACTAAAGGTAATAAAAGCTATTGAAGAGGTGAGCAATAAATTTCAACCAAACATAGTTTATAGCCATTTTGCTCACGATTTAAACATAGATCACTGCATTACTCACCAAGCAGTTATGACCGCCTGTCGCCCGATAAAAGGTAGCAGTGTCGAAAAAATATTATCTTTTGAAGTACTTTCTAGCACTGAGTGGCAATCTCCAAGTACGATAGGTTTTCAAGGACAGTATATTGTTGATATTAGCCAGTATTGGCAACAAAAAGAACAAGCGCTATGGTGTTACCAAGAAGAGTTGCGTGAGTTTCCTCATAGTCGTTCATTAGCTTGCATTGAAGCCTTAGCTACCTTACGCGGAGCAAGTCATGGCGTTGCTAAAGCGGAAGCTTTTCAGGTTGAGCGAATTATTGATTGAAACGCAAAAAATGTGATGCTAATAATAGCACTTAACTTGCTCTATTCTTTATAGAATAAAGACGTTATAGAATAAACACCCAATAAAAATACTCCACAATTAGCACTTGGAATGAGACTATGCAAAAATGTACCGCCTGCAACTTACCTGAAACCTATGAAACTATTGAATTTGACGAAAATGGCGTCTGTAATATTTGTCGCCAAAAAGTATTCAAAGATGAAAGTATAGACTGGAAAAAACGTGCCGAAATGTTGGCGCGCGTAGTAGAGAAACATCGTGGTAAATATGAGTATGATTGTATCATACCTTTTTCTGGTGGCAAAGATTCAACCTACACGCTTTGGTATTTAGTTAAACATTTTAATATTCGCCCCCTCGTTGTGCAATTCAACCATGGTTTTATGCGCGATACTTTATTAGAAAACAATCGTCGTACCTTTAAAAAGCTTGGTGTTGATGTCGTTTCATTTACTCCAAATTGGAAATTAGTCAAACGTTTGATGTTAGAAGCATTGGTTCGCAAAGGTGATTTTTGCTGGCATTGTCATACCGGTATTTTTGCTTATCCTATGCATGTTGCGCTTAAATACCAAGTACCACTTATTTTTTGGGGTGAACCCTCGTCAGAGTACACCGCTTACTATAACTATGAAGATAATGAAGTGGAGCAAGTTGATGAAACTCGCTTTAACCGTTTTATCAATTTAGGTATAACCGCAGAAGACATGTATACCATGATCAAAGATGATTACCAATGTGATCCTCGGGAACTGATCCCTTATACTTACCCTAAGCTTCGAGATTTAAAAAAGCTTAAATATCAATCAGTTTGTTTAGGCTCCTACATTCCTTGGGATGTAAAGTCCAATACCAAAACCATTGAGGATGAGTTAGGTTGGCGTGGCGATCAAGTAGAGGGTATGCCATGGGAAGAGTACTCTTATGAAAAAATAGAATGTTCAATGCAAGGTATGCGCGATTATATTAAATATTTAAAACGTGGTTATAGTCGAGTAAGTCAAATGACCGCACTAGATTTACGCAACGGTAGAATAGCTAAAGAACATGCTGATAAATTAATTGCTGACTATGAAGGCAGAAAGCCTCCTTCACTAGCGTTATTTTTAGAGTATCTAGGGATCAGTGAAGATCAATTTAATCATATTGTTGCCAAAACCGTAGTCCCCCCTTTTAAGCCTGATTTTGAAGGAATGGAGTATGCGTCAAAAACCAGTGATTTTGACCGCTGGTATCGTGAAGATCCACAGGACAGAGGCATAATAGCGAAAAATTCATTATGATAGGCATATTAAACATTGGTTTAGGCAATGTTCAATCGGTTTACAATGCCATTTATGAAAACGGTTATGATCCTGTTTTTGTTAATGAGCCTGCGGCATTAACCGAGCTAAGTCATTTTATTTTGCCCGGCGTTGGTAACTTTAATGCCGTAATGCAACGCCTAGAGCAACTTGCTTTTGTTAACGCTATCGAAAATTTAATCGCCAGCGGTACACCAACTTTGGGTATATGCTTAGGCATGCAGCTACTGGCAACATCAGGTGTTGAAGGGGGGCAATCAAATGGTTTAAATGCCATTAATGGCAAAGTAGCTGCCATTACGCCACAAAAAGGTTTGCGCGTACCTCATGTTGGTTGGAATGAAGTTAACTTTTGCCAAGCACATCCGGTTTTTGAAGACATAAAAAGCGGACGAGATTTTTATTTTGTTCACGGCTACCACATGATATGCCAACATAGTGATAATGTTATTGCCAGTACAGATTATGGTGATAATTTAACCTGTGTTATCGCCAATAAAAACGTCGTGGGTGTGCAGTTTCACCCCGAGAAAAGTCAAAAGAATGGTATGCAGCTATTAGAAAACTTTTGCGAATGGGATGGCCTTTCTTAAAGTAGAAAGTGGTAATAAAATTTAATGGAAAAATTTCATGCTTAAAAAACGTATTATTCCCATGCTGCTATTGCTTGATGAACAGTTAGTAAAAACCTGTCAATTTGATACTTGGCGCAACGTTGGCGACCCCATAAAAAGCGCCAGCGTTTATAACTCTCAGTATACCGATGAATTAGTTTTACTTAATATTAGCCGAGACAATCGCAGCCTCAATCAACTCGCTCAGCTAATACCAGAAATAGCTCAAGTAAGCTTTATGCCGTTATCGGTTGGCGGTGGCATTAACTGCCTTGAAGATGCCGCTTATTTAATCAATCAAGGGGCTGATAAAGTCATTGTAAACTCCAGTGCTTATCAAAATCCTGAATTAATTACTCAAATAGCCAATAAATTTGGTCAGCAAGCCGTAATGGTAAGCATAGATGTTAAAACAGCCAATACTACTAATTATCTACTCTATTCTCATTGTGGTAAACAGTTAGAAAACATTAGCTTGGCTGATCATATTAACCAGTGTCAGCAAGCGGGTGCAGGAGAGTTTATGATCCAATCTATTGACCATGACGGCATGATGGCTGGCTTCGATATTGCCTTATTGAAACAAGTGATGGAACTGGCTAATATTCCCGTAATAGGTTGCAGTGGCTCAGGAAATTATCAACACCTACGAGAAGCTTTTGTTGAAACAGATATTAGCGCTTTGGGTTGCGGCAGTTTGTTTAATTTTTCTGATAGCAACCCTATTCGCGCTAAAAACTATCTAACTAATTATAATATTCCCTTTAAAAAAGTGTAATTATGTCACTATCCTCAGATAACAATCAGCAAAAACAAAGTAATTTTTCAACACTGAAAAATATCGTCTTAATCGGCGGCGGTGATTTAATGGCAGCTAGTATCAACATTTTTCATGCATTAAACTTCAATATCACCATTATTGCTGCCACTCGTCATATTAATGAACAGCTAGTATTAGCCAATGAAACATTAGCGCAAACTTGCCAGCAACTATCACTAACCCAGCACGCAATTAATGACATTAACCATTTAAGCAAGCAACAACTAAGTGCAATAATTCCAAAAAAAGCGATGGCAATATGCTTTGGCCCTGCCTGGGTTTTTAGTGAAAGAATCATACAAGAATTTCACTACGGCATGTTCAACATTAATGCTATTCCTATTCCTCATTATCTTGGGGGTGCTCATTATACTTGGCAATTACTAAACAATAACCGAGAAGGTGGCTGTTTTTTCCAACAAATTACCCACAAGCTTGACCAAGGTGATATTTTCGCAAAACATAAATTTACGATAAGTAAACAAGCAACGACCCCTCACGAATATTTTGTCGAAAATGTTAAGCAAGGTAGTCACTTTATAGAGAAGTTAGCGCAAATGTTCATTCAAGGAGATACCTTTTCACCGTCACATTATGCACCGTTAAATGAAGATAGACTCTATTTACCTCGCCTTAGAACCGACAAACAAGGTTATATAAACTGGCAATGGAGCGCAGCGGAGATAGTCAGCTTTTGCCAAGGTTTTGACAGCCCTTACATCGGCGCAGCAAGTTTTTTTGATAAAAAAACATTACGCTTTAAAAAAATGAAGTTGACGAGCTTAACGGATGATAACAATAATAAAATAATGCCAATGCACCCATTTTGTACAGGTATTATTATAAGAAAAATCATAAAAAAGACGCAATCAACAAGTAGCACAAGTATTATTGTTGCTGCTATTAATGGCTTTATTGAATTAGGCGAAGTTACTGATCATCAAGGTCAGTGCGTAAAAGCTGATTTAAAAGAAGGTATGCGCTTGCATACGCCACAAAACGTACTTGAAGAAGCGATGGCATATCAAGTTATTATTGACGGCCAAGGCTTTAAGGATTAAGGCTAATGAGTGTACTTGCTTTGGTAGAAAAATTATTCCCTTTTAGTTACTCAATCACAGGCTGTGGTAACGACGATGCTATTACTAAATACCTTGATGAACTTGGCTTTACAGTGCATGAGTATGCCTCAGGACAAAGCCTAAATGGCTGGTTCATCCCTCATGCCTGGCGGGTCAATAAAGCCTGTATCTATCAAGGAGACACATTAATTTATGATGCAACATTATCACCATTAGGTGTCGCCTCCCTATCACCAAGTTTTTCTGGTGAATTGTCATTAAAAGAACTACAGACACATTTAGCCAGTAGTGAAACGTTACCTGATGCTGTGTTATATCAATGGCAAAACTTATATCGCCCTAAAGAAATGACATGGGGAATATCTATACCCCATAAGCAAAGAAGTCTGTTAGCTGATATGAGTTACCAAATTGATATTGAAACTGAATCAACTCCTAGCACGATGAAAGTATTAGACTATTTATTACCTGGTGACAGTGATGAAACGCTGGTGATTAATGGACACAACTGCCATCCATTTCAAGCGAATGATGATATATCTGGCTGTGCAGCCGCCATTAGAGTAATGCAGGCTTTAGAAAAAAGGTCATTATCAAAGCCGCTAAAGTACAGTTATAGAGTAATTATTGCACCAGAATTACATGGCCCGATGTTTTGGCTAAATGAAATGAATAAAGAGCGGCAATCATTACTCAAAGGATGCATTTTACTAAAATCCGTTGGCAATGCTGCCGCAATGCGTTTACAGCGTAGCTATTTAGGTGATCAAGTAATAGATCAAGCGGCACAATCCGCTTTTAAACATCGATATGACATGTTTGAGCAAGGAGAATTTCGTAGCATTTACGGTAATGATGAAACGGTCTTTGAAGCGCCACCCTATAATATTCCCACCATCTCATTAACACGTTGGCCTTTTAATGAATATCACAGCGATTTAGATACGCCTGACACACTTTCAGAGCAACATTTACAAGACACTGTTGATTTAGTACTGGATATTATTGAGCGTTATGAAAGTAGTGCACCACAAGCTATCGAGCAACGAGTCGCTAAGAGTGGAGATTCCTTAGCAAAGGACAAATTTAATCAAAGCTATAAAGTAAACTTTCAAGGTCTAATTTGTTTATCGGCGTACGGTTTGTATAAATCTATTCCGCCGATAGGTAAAACTGGCGTGGATTACAGCTCCCTACAAGGTCGATGGAACAAATTGATGAACTGCTTACCAAGAGAGTTAGACAACAACATGACCGTTGATGATTTAGCTAAAAAATATCAATTGCCCCCTGATGAAACTCTACAATATTTACAACAATGGCTTAAACACGGGTTGCTTACTATTGAGCAGTAAGCGTTAAGATCAAACATCAACAAACGGTAAATAAAATGAATGCAATTAAAATTTCTAGTGAACAAGTACCTTTAGTTTATTTACAATCGATTAGTGAGCAGGATGCCAGCAGTGAATATGTACAGTGGCTTAACGATTCGCTAGTGAACCAATATTTAGAAACACGTTTCTATCCACAAAACTTAGCTACAGTATTGGCTTTTATACAAAACATGATGGCAAGTTCAAGTGAACATTTATTTACCATTCGCCTTAAAGATAACGATAAACACATAGGGAATATCAAAATTGGTGGTATTAATATCCACCATAACATTGGTGACATAAGCCTATTTATCGGTGATAAAAATGCTTGGGGGAGAGGCATAGCCTGCCAAGCAATTAAATTGATTTCTCGCTATAGCTTAGAAGAATTACAGTTAAGAAAGTTATGTGCTGGTGCTTATAAAGCCAATATTGGTAGCACTAAAGCCTTTTTAAACTCAGGCTATCAACGTGACAGTGTATTGACTGATCATTATACCTTTAATGATCAGCCAACTGATTTAGTGCAGGTTTGTTTTTTTTCAAAGCAAGTTAACTTATTGCCAACAATAATTATTCAATAGCTTTATCTACCTGATCTTCAGTAACGAAGATTTCCTTGAACATAACAACTACTTTTTCAACTGTGGTTGATTTTACATGGCGAGTATCTTCTTCCCAAGCATCTTCAACACACTCGGTCACTAACTCATAGCTTGGTAAATAGTACATATCTTTATTATTTGCCACTAGTTGATCAGCAGCAACACGTAAGACTGCCTTTGAATGACAATTGGCGCTGACAATATGCTGTTTATCGGCCCTTCCCGTCGCTAAAAATGGGATAGGAGAAACACTAATAATTAATTTAAAATCGGGATTGTGTTGTTTAATAATGTCGAAAAAACGCTGAATATTATTAACATTTTCTTCCACGGTGAGTGTTTTATGTTTTGCCAAGTGAAACATATTTTCTCTTGGGTTACGAGACATTACCGTACCATCTTGTAACTGCCAACACTCATTCAACCCTAGCGTCACCACAAACACTTTACATCGCAAAAACGCTTGCTTTACAGCGTGAATATGCTGTTCATAGTCAGCTATATAAGCTTCTGGAGAAATGAAAATGACATTTTCACGATAGGGGTCAAGATAGTAACCAGAATCGGCTTTGAATAATAATTTGTTAAAAGTTCGCAAGCCAAATGCTTTTTCAGCTAATTGACAAAAACTTGGCGTGTTAAATAAAATACCGTAGTTAGCACTAAACTTAGCTATATCATCACCTGGTGTGTAGCCGTCAACCACAACACCTGAATAAGGATTATCATTGCGTTCAGTAATTACATAGTTATAACCCTCTTGCTGGAAGTACTTAGCTATTTCAAAAGCGAAGCAACTTCCTGCTGAGCCAATCTCGGTACTCATATCCATGATCGGCTCTTTTCTGACATAGGGTAACATATTAAATTTTGATTGCGGATGTTTCTCATGGCTAGGGTTGGGCCAAAAAACACCGTTTGGCTCTGGCTTATTGCCGAGAGCATATCGCCCCATACTGTCAATAAAATTGCTTTCATATTCAGCAAGATCAGACAAAGCTTCAAGCCATTTAGACTCCATCACCTTATCTGGCGACAATTGTGTGATAATAATTGTTTTCACAAACTTCAAGAGCTTAAAAACTGAATTGCATTCAAGTAACTTAGGATCTTTTCTTCGAATATGGTTTGAGATTGTAGCGGCCGTCGATAAGCTTTTAATAACACTCGCCAACCAATACTCAACATGTTCGAAATTTCCGATATCATAGCCTAAACCTATCTCAATATATTCTTGGGGTTTAGTCTCTGATAAAGTGACATTTTTGCTAATTTCAGCAAAGTCTCTAAAGTCTTGACATTCATAAAGAGGGAAAAAATATTCTTCTACTACTGTTTTCCAATATATTTCGCTAGGCACTAAGCAGAAATTTAATGCATACCTAGGAACTCCCACTTTAGGTGGTATTACTCTGTGGGCTAATTGATTTGGATTAAAAATTAAAGTGTCACCTATATTTGCCCTTAATCCCATCGGCTGGTAACTAATATTAAAATGCTGACATAAAGGCGCTATATCAATATTACGCTCATGCACCTGATTAAAAATGTAACCTATCTCTTTTAAAGCCAAGGTTGACTCTTCATCAAGGTAACCCGTATCACTGCCATGCTCTTCATAGCCATTAAGGTAGGTAATGAGCTTTAAATGTTTAGTAGGACCACCATCGCAATGCCATTTAGTGGAATACCAGTCTTCTTCATCATCAATTTGTACTTTATTGATAGACCACCAAAAAACACAATATTCACTGTCAAAATATGAACGAATATGCTCATCAGCTTCCTCAGTAAAAACTAAAGGTAATAGTACTTTTAATACTGAGGGATCCTGAATGCCTTGCTCATCACCTTCAAACTCCTTGATCAAAGATTGGCAAAGTTCTGGCGGCATATGATTGCGTAATACGTGGATATGTTCTTTAATCAATGGTGATGCAACAGAGGAGCGCTGATAAGCTGATTGTGCCCTATCCGTAATGGCTTGATAACCATGCTGATGTTCAAAAAACTTAAACACTTCTTTATCAGCATTTTTCATCAATTGGTAGCTATGCTCACCAATTACTAATTCTTCTTGTTTTAAATCTTCAGCAGACATTAGTTGTGCTCCTATCTATATAATCCGTTCTTTAGCATGAAGAAGCAATAGCCATACCAACAAACAATAAAGCTAAAGCTATTTTTTAGTCATTCCACCAGTCAGAGGTCGTGATGTGCGGTACTAAATAGTTTTTCTGATAATAAGTTGGGGCTTCATGCAGAAAATTTTGAAAGTGATCTTTAGCTTGGTTAAAGTCATCTATAGCATCACTTGCATCTTTCGCTTCATATAGTAGCCGCATCAGCATGGCTTGATAATGCAAAAGGCTTCCATCAAGCAATAAAGCAAAGTGTGTGTACTCCCCTGTTTCTAATTTAACCGCTGCTCTTGATTGTGCACGGATCATTGCCACACCTTCGGCAACACTATCAACAGGTTTGCTAATAATACAGCTCAAATTGTGACAAATTTCTTCAAATTTAATGCAATCTACTTTCTCAATAACTCGCTGATAAAGCGCATGTTCTTCATCCAACCAAGCTGAATGATTATGAGCATCATCAACCAACTGTTTTTTATCAATATTCATTTTCTGACTTAAATCAATAGTTTTGGCTGGCTGAGCATTTTCTATCTTTGCACCATCGCTTAAGTTAACACAACGAATACCTGGCCGAGATAACAGGAGCTTTTCAATCATGGCACGTGACATATTGAAAAAATCATTGCAGACAAATTCACCACCAAAGTTGCCTTCAATATGATTTTGAGAGTCTTCACTCAAATATAAAGAAAGATCTTCACCTTCATTATTATAATAAATACTCTTTGAACTATGATGCTGGCCGCCTTGCTTATGCCCTAAATCGACACCAAATAAATAGAATTCTCTAAAACCTAAAAAGTAGCCCATAGCAATAGCAGTATTAGAGACGGTCGGGTTGATATAAACAGTAGGCTCAAAAAGCTCTTTACCGACAATATCATTAATAATTATGTCAGTTGACGGCTCTCTAGATTTGGGGCACATAATAGCACGATCAAATAACTTAAATGTCTCGGGGTGCACTGTTGACGGAGCTAATAACATGTGGGTGCGCACCAAATCAGCATTACCATAATCTTTCACTTTCGCGGCCACGGGTAAAGTGCGTTCTTGCTCACAGTGAAAATCAACTTTTATGCCATAACTCATTAATGCACTAAGTGCTGAGCCGCAACTAATAATAATAGCTTTGTCTTGGTATTTTTTAACCAGCTCTATGCTCTGATCTAATGATGGACCATTACCCACAATAAACACAGGCACATCAGTTAACTGCTCATTGTATTGAGCTGATTTTTTTAATAGTGGAATATTACAGTGTAAATTACTCAACGTATGAGATAACGACATGACACCATCATCAAAAAAGCCCCACCCTTGGATCATTTCATAAAAACGGTTTTTATAAATACCCAATAATTTTTCAATAATAGATGACTGATAATGAACATAGCCAAATGTTTTTACGACATCATAGCGACCATTTTGATGAGTTTGATATAACAAATCATCAAAAAATTCATTATTTTGTACACCAACTGACAAGTGCAAATTACATTTTTTATTATTTAAACGTTCGAAAATATAACGCCAGTTAGCTGTGTATAAAGAGGCATAAAATAAATCAAGCTCTGGCTCAATGATGTACAAATTATTGATATGATGTTGATTAATAAGCAGCTCAATATGATAACCAACACCTGTACCAAATAACACTAACGAACCAATAGTTTCAGGTAAACCTTTATTAGGGGAGTTTTCCTGCTCTACTCGATTAGTCAATATGCGTAGAATTTCATTTAAATGGGTTGAGTGAATAAAGTTACCTTTATTCTCCTCATTCATTTCAAAAGTAGAGTGAGTAGATTGTGGCGCTTTTTGAAATTGCGCTAATTGCGCTGTTGCCATTAAATAAGCGGGGTAAAGATAGATATGCTGTTGAGTTTCTTCATCATAAATATTAGCAAAGCCATTAACTATTTCAACAAAATAACGGCTTGGCTGATAGTTTTTAACGACTTTATATATCTCAGGAAAATATTCTTGCAAGGCAGTAAGGTTCTGTCCAAATTGCGTAAGTAATATATCTTCATTGCATGCAAGTAAAGACACTTTATCCGCTATTATTTGTAAATCAGCTTCAACATCTGTTGACTGCACTTGACCTTTCAGTTTTTGCCCGACCACTTGTGCTTTTTTTTCTAATAGACGGATTTTTTCTACAAGTTCTGCTTGTGTAGGAGTATGCTTTGACAAAATGATTAACCTTAATGAGAACGGTGATGCCTAAAAAGGGGACTATAACTCGTCTATAACACATTAGAAACTAACGATAGTTAGCTTGATATTGTTTTAACGCGTATTTAGTTTTTGATTGTTTCATACTTGTTTTTAATATAGCTGACTTCTTGTCGTTAAGTTGCTTAATCGCAGTCTCATCAATTTGCAAAATCCAAGTGACTAACTCTACATATTCATTAACTGATGATGAGCCCGACTTTTCAGGCAGTGAGCCTTGTATTGATTGGTTAAGCGCTATCAATAATTGCTGTCTTTGCGTTAGAGTTTGCTGACATGAAGCTATATCATCATCAGTTGTGAATTGAGCGGCAGACAAAGTTAGTCGTCTAATCTCACTCATTTGTTGTTCAATAGTATCAGTCATGAAAAATCATCACTTATGTTAAGACTAGGCTTCTTGTTCTTTAGCACGCAACAATTGATGTCCTTCGCTTTTATCAGCTGCCGACATTTCAGCCCAGGCGTCTCTTAATGGCTTCAATAAAGCAACAACCTCATCAAGCACGCCTATATTTAACGTAGCACTAGCATTCATCAAACGATCGGCACAATACTCATATAAAGCATCAAAGTTAGCAGATATTTCAGGTTGGGCATCATTATCAAGTGATGTTCTTAACGAATTAATAATGTTAACCGCTTTGGTAATTTTTTCTGCTTTAACAGTAAAATCTTTACGCTCAATAGCACCTTTAGCATAGGCAATACTTTCTAATGCGCCGTTGAATAACATTAATATAATAGTGTGTGGTTCAGCCGCAAGTAAGTTGCTTTCACGATTCACATTTTGATAGGTTTTTAAATTACTTCTCATTAGATTCACCTTAATTAATTGATAGTACTAACTACTCAGCTAATTGTCATTATTACCAGTAAGATTAGATAAAGATGACTTCACATATTCAGCTGTAGCATTATAGCCGGCTAAAGTTGCATCAAGGGCAGTAAAACGCTTCCTTAATGTTTCTTCATAGCTACGTAATCTTTCTTCTAAATCAGTCCACTCTTGATCTATGTCAGAGATTTGTTCATTTAAACTTGTTTCTCTAGAAGATAATACACCCGAAGAATCAATATAAGTTTCAATGAACGCTGTCATTTGAGTAGCTATACCATCTGTAGAAGCAAATATCTCGCCAACTTGATCTAAGTTATCTTTTAATGCAGCGTCTAGCCGCTCATCACCACTAGGTAATGAATTAGAGCTAAACGAAGAGACCTCTAATTTACCTTCTTTATTTAAATCTATGCCTATTTTACTTAAAGAATCTAAATCCCCGGTTAACCCTGTAACACTATTAATGACAACATCCGTAAGTTTTTGTTTAACTTGTCTAACATTAGGATCAAAAGCCAAACGTCCTAACTTAGGGGCTCCTAGCCCGATAATATTGTCCATCAAAGCATTAAAGCCATCAACAAATTCATTAATTAGCTCTTTAGCATTATCTTCATCTTGTGAAATGGTTAACGTTGCTGGATTACCCGTATTGATTGTTTTTGCAGTGATGGTGACATCTTCAATAACATTCTTAAATTCGTTACTGTCATTGGTTATGGTATTACCATCAACAATAATAATGGCATTACTGGCACTTTGCTCAACAGTATTAGCGGTAGAAATGTTATCTAGTGATGCATCAGAGGTTGTTATTGTCAAATTATTGGCTAACCCCGTCACCGTCGAACTATAGACTAAATAGGAACCAGCATCACTGTTAATGATATTAGCAGTCACACCAAAATTTTCTGATTCGGCATTAATTTTATCACGAATTGCTGATAGGTCATCGGCCGCATCAATGAGCACGTTAAAAGTATCCGACCCAGCAGTAAGTGTTAACGTACCTGAGCCTACCGTATCAGCAGAGCTAGCAAAAGCGGCTGACTTTTGTCGACTACCTTGTGCTAATTGTTGTACTTCAATAGAAAACGAACCATTACTGGCAAAGCCATTAGTGGTTACACTAACATCTTCGCTTGAAACATCAATGGTTTGCTGATTAAAAGCATCAGCTTTAGCAAGCTTTTCAAGCGTAGTGTTAAAAGTAGATAAAGCAGATTTAAAGCTACCAATGCCCGATAATTCAACATTTAACCTATCTTCTTTTTCTTGTAAGCGAATTTCTGTCGGGATTGCTTCAGCATTAATAAAAGCAGTCACTATGCCTTCTAAGTCTAAACCTGAACCAATGCCTAATGAGGTAATACTAGCCATAATAACTCCAAAAATTCCCGTTTAATTTAATTCCACATATTTATCAACATTAACATATTGATAGATTATAAAGATGCTTTTAAATTCATCTAAAACAAAACTGCCTTCAAAATATATGCCAAAAAGCTTTACCACTAAAAGCAAAAAGGCGACTAATGATTAGCCGCCTTAGTATAATTTTTGCTGCGACTATTTGATTATAGTAGCGATAATGCAATTTGTGGTTGCTGATTCGCTTGCGCTAACATTGAACTTGATGCTTGTTGTAACACAGAGTTACGTGCTAACTGTGCAGACTCTGCAGCATAATCGGTATCTTCAATACGTGAACGTGATGCCGACACATTCTCTGCTGCGTTATCATTACTACGAATAACACTTGAAAAACGGTTTTGTTTAGCACCTAAATCAGAGCGCGTAGTGTTTACCGTTGATAAGACAGAATCTAAATCAGTAATACGAGACTGCGCACCATCAAATGAAGTGAGCGAACCGTCAGCACCAATAGTAGCTGAAGCAAAATCCTGTGCAATTGAGACAGAAATGGTTTGCCCTGCATCAGCGCCAATTTGAAACTCTGCAGCATAAGTACCATCAAGTAAATCAGTACCACCAAAAGAAGTTTGTGTTGAAATTCTCGTTAATTCTAGTTCTAATTCACTATACTCTGTGTTTAATGCTGTTAAATCAGAGTCGGTATTTGAACCATTTGAGGCTTGTACCGCTAAAGTACGCATACGCTGTACAGTATTAGTATATTCATCAAGCGCCCCTTCAGCGGTTTGCGCTAATGAAATAGCGTCATTTGCATTACGCGAGCCTTGATTCAAACCATTAACTTGTGAAGTTAAACGGCTAGAAATTTGCAGGCCAGCAGCGTCATCTTTTGCACTATTGATGCGTTTACCTGAAGATAAACGTTCATAACTGGTGTTTAATTCATTAGTTGCACGTGACAGTTGACGTTGCGAATTTAATGAAGCGATATTACTATTAACACTTAAAGCCATGATACTTTCCTTTACTTTTGTTACTGATCTTTTAATAGAAAACAGTTGAATTTAATCTTTCAAACATTTCCTGCTCTAATATCTATATCGGCATCTTTTAATAAAGCTTTAATTTAAACTCAAACTTTTTTTCAAAAATAATGTCGGTATATTTTTAACGTAAAAAAGACCTAGATATACTTTAGCAAAAATGGATTTTATAAATAGCACCTGTATAGGTACTAAACATTTTCATCTAAAAACAATCCTGTTTTGCTGGTTATTTGTTCTTGTAGTTCTTTAATGCGTTTCGCCATTGAAATAATTTCTTCAGATGGAAACTGTTTAATCAATTCTTGGCTTTCAACATCAATCACTTTAATAATTGTTCGCCCTGAATCTTCATCAACTAAAAAGTCAACATTTTTATTGACTGAATTAACGAAATTAGCGACGGACTCTATAGACTGCTCAACAAGGACTTCTGATTGTACTGTCTTTTGCTCTTTAGCAGCAATATCATTAGCACCTAATTGCTCCAAACCTATTACAGGGACTTGATTTGTATTAACAATGGCGCCTGGCTGTTGTTCATTAACAGTTTGCTGCTTAGATAATACTTGTGCTGGCACAGATTGCTCTGTACTAATATTTACGCTTTGAGACGTTATTGTCGATGTGGACATAATAAACCTCTATCTACTTCGCTAGAACTCACTAATCATATACTAGTAAACCTAAACGACTAAAGGACACTCAAACGAAGTGTCCTTTCATTACCGTTAGGGCTTCATTTTTACAGTAACGACAAGGCAATTTGTGGCTGTTGGTTAGCTTGCGCTAACATTGAGCTTGACGCTTGTTGTAATACTGAATTACGCGCTAACATTGCTGATTCAGCTGCATAATCGGTGTCTTCTATACGTGAACGTGATGCTGATACATTTTCTGCGGCATTATCATTACTACGAATAACACTTGAGAAACGGTTTTGCTTCGCACCTAAATCAGATCGCGTAGTATTTACTGTTGATAATACACTGTCTAGATTGGTGATAACTGATTGCGCATCAGCAAAGGTAGTTAAGTTACCTGCCGCGCCAATAGCGGTGGCAGAGAAGCTTGCACTAATACTGATTGAAATAGTTTGCCCTGCATCAGCACCAATTTGAAAATTAGCAGAATAAGATGAATCTAGTAACGATGTACCACCAAAAGAGGTTTGCTCTGAAATACGTGTTAATTCTAGCTCCAATTCAGTAAATTCTGTATCAAGTGCAGCTAAATCAGCTTCGGTATTTGAACCATTTGAGGCTTGTACCGCTAAAGTACGCATACGTTGCACAGTATTAGTGTACTCATCAAGTGCACCTTCAGCCGTTTGCGCTAATGAAATAGCGTCGTTTGCATTACGTGAGCCTTGATTTAACCCATTAACTTGTGAAGTTAAACGGCTAGAAATTTGCAAACCAGCGGCGTCATCTTTAGCACTATTGATGCGTTTACCTGAAGATAAGCGCTCATAGCTAGTGTTTAATTCATTAGTTGCACGAGACAGCTGACGTTGAGAATTTAACGATGCGATATTACTATTTACTGATAAAGCCATGGTATACCCCTGTTGGATTTTCTATTCGTCTTACAATTAATATTCATTGATAACTAAATTTATTGTCTAATCACGTTATCGGTTAGCATTAAAATTACTTTAGCAATTTTTAAATTTTATTTACACAACCATTAACACATTGAAATTGCTGCATTTAAAGGCACTACAACGAATCACGATCACTTACAATAGTGATAAAGCTATTTGTGGTTGCTGATTTGCTTGCGCCAACATTGAACTTGACGCTTGTTGCAATACAGAGTTACGCGCTAACTGCGCAGATTCAGCTGCATAATCAGTGTCTTCAATACGAGAACGTGATGCTGATACATTTTCTGCAGCATTCTCATTACTACGAATAACACTTGAAAAACGGTTTTGCTTAGCACCTAAATCAGAGCGTGTAGTATTCACCGTTGATAACACGGTATCCAAATCGGTAATACGTGATTGAGCACCATTAAAACTAGTAATAGAGCCAGCGGCATTGATGTTACCTGACGAGAAATTTTGAGCGATTGAAACTGAAATGGTTTGCCCTGCATCAGCGCCGATTTGAAAATTAGCCGAATAAGTACCATCTAGTAAACTGGTACCACCAAAAGAGGATTGAGCGGCAACTCTATCAAGTTCTAATTCAAGTTCACTATACTCTGTATTTAAGGCAATCAAATCTGCATCAGTATTTGAACCATTTGATGCTTGTACCGCTAAAGTACGCATACGCTGAACCGTATTGGTATATTCATCAAGTGCACCTTCAGCAGTTTGTGCTAAAGAAATAGCATCATTTGCATTACGTGAGCCTTGATTCAAACCATTAACTTGCGAGGTCAAACGGCTAGAAATTTGCAAACCAGCCGCATCGTCTTTTGCACTATTGATGCGCTTACCTGAAGATAAACGTTCATAGCTAGTATTTAATTCATTAGTTGCACGCGACAACTGACGTTGTGAGTTTAATGAAGCGATATTACTATTTACACTTAAAGCCATTTGGAAGCCCTCATTATTTAAATTAAAACAGTAAATATGTTGATAAATTCACCGCCGTTAACTTAGCTATCGGACAAAACAGAAATTACTTTAATTTTTTCAAAAAAAAAGATTTACTTTATTTAAAACAAAGTAAATCTTATATTGATTGATGATATTACTCTCATTTAAATAAGAGTAATATCTAGCGCTATCTATTGAAGTAAAGACAAAGCTATTTGTGGTTGCTGGTTAGCTTGCGCTAACATTGAACTTGATGCTTGTTGTAGTACTGAATTACGAGCAAGCATTGCAGATTCTTTAGCGTAATCAGCATCTTCAATACGAGATCGTGATGCTGACACATTTTCAGCCGCATTATCATTACTACGAATAACACTTGAAAAACGGTTCTGTTTGGCACCTAAGTCTGAACGCGTACCATTCACTGTAGCTAAAACTGAATCCAAATCAGTAATACGCGACTGAGCTCCATCAAAACTGGTAATACTACCCGCAGCGCCTACTGCTGTTGATGAAAAACTAGCGGTAATGGAAATTGAGATAGTTTGCCCAGCATCGGCACCTATCTGGAAATTAGCAGAATAAGTACCATCTAGTAAGTTCACACCACCAAAGCTGGCATCATTAGACACTCGGTTTAATTCAAGTTCTAATTCCGAATATTCCGTATTCAATGCAATTAAATCAACTCCTGTATTTGAACCATTTGACGCTTGAACCGATAGGGTTCTCATACGTTGTACAGTACTACTATACTCGTTTAATGCACCTTCAGCCGTTTGCGCCAAAGAAATGGCGTCATTAGCATTTCGAGATGCTTGATTTAAGCCATTAATTTGTGAAGTTAAACGACTTGATATTTGTAACCCTGCTGCATCATCTTTAGCACTGTTAATTCTTTTACCTGATGATAACCTTTCATAAGAGGTATTTAAATCATTGGTAGATTGAGCCAGTTGACGCTGCGAATTCAACGATGCGATATTACTATTAACGATTAAAGCCATTGTTATCATCTCCTAATTTTAGGGTGGTTCTTCGATAACAATATCGCTCGGGAACCACACGTTTTCTAAATTACTGTTTTTAATTTGAAGGTCTTTAGTTTTCTTCAAATGCCTACATAAACACATGCATGTTATATGCCAAAAGCAAAACCATTATAAATAGTTAAATAAACTTAAGTTTTTGATCTGAACAAAACTTTGTTGCGCAGCCTGAAGTGACACTTGTGATTGTTCAAAAGTGGCCACCGCCTTAGCAAAATCAAGATCTTCAATATTGGAACGCCCTGACGATAGATAAAGCTCAGCATCTAGATGGTTAGAAACTTGGTTTTCAATAAGCTTTAACCGAATGCCTGATTCAGCTCTTCTACTGGTAATATGATTTAATGCTTCATCGAGTTGTCCTAGAATCACCTCATAATCAACGCCATGTTGGATTGGATCGGTTGGGCTAACACCAATATTCATCCAGTCAATAACATTTTTTATCGTGTCAAAAATACCAATATCTTCTTGCGGTGTTAAATCAAAGTCATCACCCGGCAATGGATTGCCGCTTATTTGTACTTCAACACCATTAAAGGCAACGGTTTGCCCTGGTGTATAGGTATTGGTATTAAAAACTACTGTGCCACCGCTATCGGTCACGGTTAAATCTGTGGCTGAAGTAAAGTTGAAATTATAGTCCGGTGGGTTTGTTACGTTGTCATACGCACCAGGGCTAGCTATAATAGCCCGATTTACTGAAATACCTGAAGTATTGGTCGTATAGTTAGCTGAAAAGTCACCAGTATTATTAGGCACCTCTTCAAAAGCATCATCGCCAGCTTGATTAATGTCAACCATAACATTCTTTGCTATTTGAAGCTCCCTGATACCGCCATCCCCCTGATAAACAACAGAATTATCAGGTTGCAATGAAAAAGGTTGAACATCAATTTGATAACCCGAAAAAATATAATGACCTGATTCATCTTGAGCATTGGCAATATCAAGCATCTGCGCTTGGTTGTTTTCAGCCAAATCAGCTAAAGAGCGTATACTGTCACTAGATAATGTGCCGTTATTGGCTTGAATAAATAATTGCTTAAGCTGTTGCATAACATCTTCTGCGCTAGCAAAAGACACTTCTTGCAGACTATTGCGATTTCCTGCTTGGGTAAGGTTACGTTGATACTTTTCAATATTCGCTAAGCCATCTTTATAACCCGCTAATGTACCGTAAGAAACAGCGTCGTCTTTGGCTGTCAGTACTCGTTTACCACTAGCTAAGTACTTAATCTGATCGTTGACATCACTTTGTTTATTACTAAGTTGCTGAGAATTTTGAAAATAAAACTGTTGAGTAGATACACGCATAAAAATCCCCTACCTTACGGCCGATAAAATGGTGTCAAAAAGAATATTGGCGACTGAAATAATTTGTGAAGCTGCTTGATAAGCTTGTTGAAACTTCAATAAATTCGCCGCTTCTTCATCTAAATTAACGCCTGAGGCTTCTTGGTTACGATTAAATGCTTGCGTAAAAAGCGCTTCGGCTGTTTCTGCAACAAACTTAGCCGAACTTGATTTTGAACCAACAACAGATGTTGAAATAGCTAAACTTTGGCTGAAAGTTTCTTTGCCACCATTATTTATACCTTGCTCTTGAGTTTTCGCCATGGCCACTATATTGCCATTATTACCAAGACCAAAGGCATCGCCAATAAAAAACTGCTCGGGTGCATTGGGTGCAGAGCCAGAAGGCGTTCCCGAAATCTCTATTTGAAAACTGGCTGTCGCAGGCAGTGGCGGCAAGTCAATTTTTTGACTGGGCGGTGTATAAGCAATAGGGGCTGAAGTGGCACCTAAATTATCAGTGATAGTGTAATTGAAAGTGCCAACTGGGTCTTCTAATACATCAATACGCATCGGCATTGCCGCTTGAGCATTAACAGGGTCAAACATATCAACAATAGCTATTTGCCCAGCACTGATATTATTATCTGATGATGTAATCTCTACTGCCGAGCTAGCTGCTATTGCGGCGCCATCGATTAACGTTACGTCCATAAGCGCAGCACTATTTTCAGTGGGTCTTACGACAAAAGAATCATCATTATTTGGTGCGCCACTGGTTTCAATAAACTCAAAACCAAAAGGGGTTGCATAAGTACCACTACCTGAAGCGCCTAAGTTTGTGCTCGTATTAGTGGTCATATTCGTCATGATATAATCAGTGCCATCGTAACGTACTGTGAACTCGTCCGTTGGCAATAAAGATACATCGGTAATATTAACCTGAGCTTGTAAGTTACCACCGTTACTTGATGGCGTTAATACTCGGCCTTGTTGTAATTGTGTGGTATTAATATCAGTGAAGATATTAGTCCCTTGCTGACCATTTAAATCTAAACCATCAGCTTGACTGTTATTTAAAGTAGCAGAAATAGCCATCGCTAAACGGTTAATTTCACTACGCAGCTCTGTTAAGTGTTCATCACGAAATTCAAAAGCCCCCCCCAAAGAGCCACCTAAAGTAGTACCATTAATGGCTACGGTTGAATTAGGCCCCACTAAACGTAGTTGCGTTTGCAAGGGATCGGGATCGCCTCCTTCTACACTTACCGTTAATGGTGTGATGCCTGCAACCAAAGTTGTACCTTGTCCTATCATCACTGTCATAACACCATTTCCATCTTCGATGGTATTCACTTTGGTATATTGACCGAGTTCGGTAACCAGTTGATCGCGCTTGTCCAGCAAGTCATTGGGTTGCCCTGCTTGAGTTAAGTCTTTCGCTTGTAAAATTGTTTTATTAATTTTGGCTAGTTCAATAGATATTTCTGAAATTTTTCTGGCCACTTGCTCTATTTCACCATTAATCGACTTTTCAATTTCGTCAAAATTTTGATTAAGAGCAACAAAATCACTGGCTAACCCTTCCGCTTGATTCAAAACGATGCTGCGTAAACCCAAATCACTTGGGTTATCAGCAACACCATTAACAGCTTGATAAAATTGACTAACCGAATTCATGATCGCTTGGCCAGAAAAACTCATAATATCATTAAGCTGATTTAAGCTACCATTTAACGTGTTAGCTTCACCTAAGTTAGATTGATTAAGTAATTGTTCTTTATAGGAGAATTGATCGTAAAGGCGAGTTATATCTTGAACATAAGTGCCAGAGCCAAGGTAATTAGAGCCACTAGATAAACCTGGTGACGCATTTTGTTCGGCGCGTTGGCGGGTATAACCTTCAGTGTTAACATTGGAAATATTATGACCCGTCGTTGCCAATTGCTGTTGGGCAGCTAACAAACCACTCACACCAGTTTGGTATAAACTTACCGTCATAATCATTGCCTCGTAAATATATTACTATTGTTTGTAGGGACGGTATTAACCGCGAATGTTCGCGACTTAAAGTCGCTCCTACATTTATTTAGTGATTAAATTAGAGACTGTGCGCAGTGTTGCCATAATTTTATTGGCATATTGAGGATCTGTCGCATAGCCCGCTTTCTGTAAGCCATGCAGGAAATGTTCCACATTATTTGGTTTTTGTAATGCACCTTGGTATCTATCGTTATTAGAGAGGAAGTTAACATAATCATTAAAGCCTTCAGATAAGGACTGATAGGCTCTAAAGGGCGCAGACTTTTTCACCATAGCACCTTGTTCAAACTCCAAGGTCTCTTTTTGAATTTTATCGCCAGCCCAGCGTTTATCCGCTTTAATATTAAATAAATTATTTGAGCTAGTGCCATTCTCATCTTTAATGATTTTTTGACCCCAACCCGTTTCAAGTGCGGCTTGGGCAATGACAACTTGAAAGGGTATACCTAACTTTTCTTGCACTGCTTTTGCTGGTTCAATAAGCGCGGTAACAAAATCTTTAGGCTGTGCAAAACTTGGCGTTGAAAAATTGACGCTTAACGGCTTACTATCTTCAAGGTTATTACCGTTAATGTTAGCATCGGCAATATTGCTTCCGCCACCATTTACTGATTTACTTTGTGCCATGAAGGGGATTTTAGTTTCATCGCTAGCCACTGAATTGACACCAACTAAGTGTTGTTTCAGGTGAACATCAGTTGATTGGACTTGTGCCGTGTTAAGTTTGTCTTCTTTCGCTAGCCTTTTAATTTGCTCAAGATTGCCATCATTGCGTAACACAGTTCTTGGGGTAAAATTGTCATTATCGCCACCTAGCTGCCTAACAATAAGATCCGTCAACCCTAACGAGCCATTAGATGACATTTCTAGTGCCATTTGTTGGTCGTGCATATCACGGTAAAATTTAGTTGACTCAGAATTAAAAGGACTATCCGATTCCAATACGTCTTGCGCTTTTCGCATACTTTTTAGCAACATTTGCGTAAATATTGCTTCAAACTGCTGGGCAGCTTCTTGCAAAGCGGCTTTTTTAGCATCCCCATCAGCTGCTTTTGATTGCTGACGAATGGCATTTAAGCCATTTAACTCTAAAGCGTTACGCGCTTGGTCAAAGTTAGCCGTGTTCATTAAATTGTTAGCCATAATCTTATCCTCGTGCAGAACTAAATAATAATAAGTTCGCCACGAATGGCTCCCGCTTGATCAAGTGCTTCTAATATAGCCATGACATCACCTGGCCCAGCACCTACTTCATTAATAGCTCGAACTAGTGTGTTTAAAGTAACACCTGGCTTAAAAACAAACATACGTGCATCAGATTGCGTTACATTAACAGAGGATTGTTCGGTAACAACTGTTGCTCCTTCAGCAAAAGCACTGGGTTGTGAAACATCTTGCACTTCATTAATTGACACAGTAATACCGCCATGAGTAATAGCTGCTGGCATTAAGCGTACTTCAGAGCCAATAACAATGGTGCCGGTACGTGAGTTGACAATAATTTTTGCTGAGCTTGAGTCTGGTTCAAACTCTAAATTTTCTAATACCGATAAAAAACTCACTCTATCAGCAATATCACGAGGCGCGGTGACCTGCACAGAAGTAGCATCAATAGCCCGAGCAGAGCCGGCAATAAAATCGTTAATGGTATCGGATAAACGCTGAGCTGTAGTAAAATCTGAATGCTGTAAATTAAACGTTATATAATCACCTGTCGCAAAAGGTGACTTAACTTCTCGCTCAACAGTAGCACCATTAGAAATACGCCCAACGGTTGGTGTATTTACAATAACTCTTGAGCCGTCTAAACCGTCTGCGCCTAAACCACTCACCACTAACGAACCTTGCGCCACGGCATAAGCATTGCCATCAATACCCATTAATATGGTTTGTAATAAAGTACCGCCGCGTAAACTTTGTGCGCTACCCATACTAGAAACAGTGATATCAATGGTTTGCCCCGGCTTTTTAAAAGCTTGCAACTCAGCATGTACGGCAACGGCAGCAACATTTTTAATTTTTGGTTTTAAATTTTCTGGCATGGTGATACCAAAATTACTTAACATGGTTTTAAAACTTTGCTCGGTAAAAGGGCTTTGCTCACCCGTACCTGGTAAGCCTACTACCAGTCCATAACCTATGAGTTGGTTTGAGCGTACACCAGCAACATCAGCTAAATCTTTTATTCGCTGAGCATGGCTGGAAAAAGCCAAAAAAATAATGATAATTGTAAATACTGCTTTCATAATATTACCTTTTTAGGCGAAAATTCATCATGATTTCATTTCGTAGATGAGGATTCATTCGCGCTTTCACTTGCTAGACGAGATTTTTTATCGCCTACAATGGCCACCAAGAACTATTGAAAAACTTAGTTAACCAACCTTGCTCATTAATATCAGCAAAACTACCTGTTCCCGCATATTGAATGCGTGCATTGGCGATTTTAGTTGATAAAATAGTATTGTTTGAATTGATATCTTTAGAGCGGATAACCCCTGTTAAGCGAATATATTCGTCACCATTATTCAGGGTGATCCATTTTTCACCACGGATCATTAAATTACCGTTGGGCAACACCTTAAGTACGTGCACTGAAATATTACCGCTCAGGCTATTTCCTTGATCAGCTTTAGAGTCACCCTTAAAGTCACTCTCTTGATTAAAACCAAATTGCAGTGCTTGGCCGTTAACAGTTACGGCTGAACCACCTAAACCAATAATAGGATCTAACTTGCCGCTACTTTCTTTTGTTAATTCAGTTTTGGCATTTTTATTCGCTTGGGTACTTTCTTCTAAAATAACTGAAATAATATCGCCAATGCGGTGCGCCTTTGAGTCTGAATAAATGTTGTTAACGTAGTTTTTCTTAAAAAGAGAGCCAGTAGGTATAATAGCTAACTCTTCTTCTTCTGGTAGAATTGGCGCAAAGTCAGGGTCATTAGGCAAAGCCTTGCTCAATTCGACAGTATTACTACAAGCACTTATTTGGCTAATAAGCAGTACGGTAAAAAGATAACTTAATTTGTTTTTCATAATAGCCTCCGTAATTACCTTTATAATAAGACCTTCATAGTAATTACTCCCATAAAAGCCAAGCTAACATAAAACTTATAGTTGCTGATTGATAAAGCTTAACATTTGATCAACTGCTGAAATTACTTTTGAATTCATTTCATAAACCCGCTGTGATTCAATTAAGTTAACTAATTCTTCAGTGGTATTAACATTAGAGGTTTCTAGCGCCCCCTGTACTATCATGCCAAAACCTTCAAGTCCTGGCACACCCTCTTGCGGCGTACCACTTACCTGTGTTTCAATGTATAAATTTTGCCCTATTGGTTGAAGACCTGTTGGATTAACAAAGTTCATCGTATTAATTTGACCAACAATCGCGGGTTCTGCTTGCCCTTGTAATGTTACCGACACTTCACCGTCTTGGGAGACAATAATACTTAACGCATCATCAGGAATAGACACTTGCGGTTGTAATAAATAACCCGCGCCGGGGGTAACCATATTACCTTCATCATCCATGGTAAACTGACCATTCCGGCTATAAGCCGAGGTACCATCAGGCATTAAAATTTCAAAAAAACCTTCACCCTGTATCATTAAGTCCAAGGCGTTGTCTGTGGTTAACATATCCCCTTGGGTGTGAATTTTTTGTGTCGCAACGACTTTAGTACCAGCACCTAGCATTAAACCAGAAGGCGCTTCACTATCATCCGCGGTACGGCCGCCGGGTTGATTGATATTTTGATAGAGTAAATCTTCAAAAACCGCACGGCTTTTCTTAAAGCCTATGGTACTAGCATTGGCCAAGTTATTAGAAATAACCGCAATATCTTTGGTTTGCGCATCTAAGCCGGTTTTACTGATCCATAATGCTGGGTTCATACATCACCTCTAAATTTTCATTGTTTTTCATTCAATTCTTTACTTATTTACTTTAATTGCTTAGCCAACATTAGAAAGCCCGTAATAACGCGGCACTGCTGGTATCAATTTCTTCAGCGGTTTTCATCATTTTCAGTTGCATTTCGAATTGTCGTTGCAAGGCAATCATCGCGGTCATTTCACTGATCGGATTGACATTGCTTGATTCAAGCGTACCGCCTTGTACTTTTACATTGGCATCACTAAGCTCTACCTGACCGTCTTTACGTCTGAATAAACCGTCAGTGCCTTTTTCTAACATACGCGCATCGGGGTTAACCAATTTAATACGACCAACTTCTTCTTGCACGGTATTCGGCGCACCTTCGGGTTGAACCACAATGGTTCCATCAGACGATATTTTAATGTTATTAACCGGCAAAGGGATGGTAATGGGGCCATTGTCACCCAAAACGACTTCTCCGTTAGCCGTTTCTAACAAGCCATCTTCAGTCAGTCGTAAATGTCCTTGACGAGAATAAGCTTCACCACTGGTTGCACCAAAAGCTTCTGTGCCAACTTGCGAACCTGCTTTACCTGTATCGGGTGTTTGTACCGCAAACCAGCCATCACCTGAAATAGCGATATCAAGTGGTCTGCCTGTGGTTAATAATGCGCCTGAGTCAAAATTTTGGCTAGCGCGCTCTGTCATGGCAAACACACGTGTCGGTTGCCCCTCACCAAACGCTTGCATACTTCTAGCCTGTGCTAAATCAGCCTTAAAGCCTGTAGTTTTAGCATTAGCAAGGTTGTTAGCATTAATTGCTAATGCTTGCATATTTTGTTTGGCACCGCTCATGGCGACGTAAAGCAGCTTATCCATAATAAATTCCAACGTAGGTAAGTCTATTAATTAGATAAATGCAAAGAAAGTGCCAGAAAAATAGTTTCGGGAGATGAATTGCCCGTAGAGAGCAACTAACAGAGAATAACGAGTGACGAGTAGCGATAAATAGAAAAGCCACCAATACTTACTCGTATTGGTGGCTTTATTAGTAGGCGAAAACCCAATCGCGCTTTACATCAAGCACAATTACTTTTTATTCAATATACGCCACCTACGGCTTACCTAATTTGTAATATCGTTTGGTTGAGTTGATTATCGACTTCTAGCGCTCGTGAGTTTGCTTGGAAGTTACGCTGTGCTGAAATCAAATCAATGAGCTCGGTAGTTAAGTTAACGTTGGATTGCTCTAACGCTGACGAGTTAATAGTACCAAAAGTACCTGAACCGCCCTCACCCGCTAACGCTCCACCAGAAACAATACTTTCTTTCCAGCTACTATTACCCACTTGTGTTAAGCCTTGCTCGTTAGCAAAGTTAACCAGAGCAATACGCGCTAAAGGTTGTGACGTGCCATTAGAATAAGTAGCCCGCACTAGACCGTCAGTGCCAATATCAATGCCGGTCAATCGCCCTACCGCTAAACCATCTTGATTTAACGCGGTTACTTCAAAATTAGAGGCAAATTGTGTCGGCTCATTGGCATTTGGCCCTGTACCATCAAGATTAAAATCAATTTGTACTGTTTGCAAAGGGTCTGCACCATTAGGTAAATGGTTAGTAAAATCACGTGTAATAATACCGCCATTAGCTAGTGTAGGTATTTGACTTATAAAATCTCCTGATGAATCAAAAACTAAACGCGCACCTTGAATTCCTGTAGGGGCAAGAGGACCAGATACATCACCGCCAACAATACCTGTCGCGCCTGGGGCAGGAATACTCGAATCAATTAAATCAATAACTGAACCATCAACCGCAGCAAATAACATCCACTCATTTGGATTAGTTGCAGGGTCATCTTTGACAAAGTAATAGGTCATAATATGACTATCGCCGAGTGAATCAAAAATAGTCACTGAGGTAGAATGATTAAAGCTTAGCGGATCATCGGGGTCAAAATTACCCGGTGCCGCAGCGATATAAGAATCACCTGCGGGTAGATTCATGCGAATATCTACCTCACTGGTTTTAGTGGGGGCACCCGATTCGGTTGGAATTCGCACCGGCTCAGCAGTACTTAAACTTACCGATGACGATGAGCCATCAGAATTGACTGGAAAACCTAATAAATGGCCACCGGCAGAGTTAACGACAAAATTATCAGCATTTAATTTAAATTGTCCCGCACGAGTATAAGAGCGCTCAAGGGAGTCAATTTCTGGTACGGTGGCAAAAAAACCATTACCGGTAATCGCTAAATCAAGGGCGTTGTTGGTAAACTGAATACTACCTTGAGAAAACTGCTGGGCAACATCGGAGGTTAATACCCCATCACCTACTTTGGTTTTACCTGCCGCCAGTAATGACGAGGCATAAACGTCAACAAACTCAGCACGCGATTCTTTAAACCCTACGGTATTAACATTCGCAATGTTATTTGATGAGACATCTAGGTCTTTTTGGGCGGCGTTTAATCCGCTTAATGCTATATTAAATGACATAATCTAACCCTCTTAAAAATTATTTTTTAGGCCGTACTTCAGTTTGACATTAGTGCGACATTTTTCAATTTTGCATGTAAAGTATGCTCTCAGGCTAAAAGCCTGAACGACACTAACCTTCTGACACTTCAACAACATCGGCTAATGCCATTGAGCTGCCACCATTAAGGTTTAATAAAATACTACCGTTGTTACCCGCGAGTGTTACGCTGTCAACTTTACGATAAGTCATCGCTTGTAATTCCGACGCTTGACCGTCAACTAAGCCGGCAACTCTAAAACGATAGGCACCTGCTGGGGCGGCTTCGCCGCTAGCTGTTTGACCATCCCATATAAACGTAGAACCACCTTCAGCAATATTGCCAACAGGTACGGTTTGAATAATTTCACCGGCAATATTTTCAACATAAATATTGACATTAGAAGCGGGTTCGTCGGTCACTATTTTACCTTTAACGGGTTCACCTTCATTCATGCCAAAAACATTATCTTCAACTAGCACACTACGGCCGACTAAAGAGGAGGCTTGTAGTGCTTGGCTTGACGTCATCGAGCTAGCAAATGAAGTAAATTGCTCATTTAACTCTTGCACACCATCAGTGGTAGAAAAAGCCGTCATTTGCGAAATCATTTCATTATTATCCACGGGCTTAGTTGGATCTTGATTTGCTAACTCGGCGGTTAATAGTGCAAAAAAATCAGCTTGCGTTAACATGCCATTGTCTTGCTCGGCTTCAGTGTAGTCTTCTTTCTGCCAACGAATACCGTCTAATAAACTACCACCTGTAACTGTTTCCATTTTCTACTCCTATTACCTTTCGTTTAGTCTACTTTTGACCTAATAATAAGGTTTTATTCAGCATGTTTTTTGCCGACTCTGCCAACTGTACGTTAGTTTGATACGAACGAGAGGCAGAAATCATGTTGGTCATTTCTTCAATGACATTAACATTCGGTTTATAAATATAACCTTCGTTATCAGCCATGGGATGATCCGGTGCATACTCAATATTAAGGGGTTTGTTACTTTCAACAATTCCTAATACCTGTACGCCAGCATTGCCCTCTTGGCCTGCGGCAGCCTTTTGCATAGCCGCGGCAAAAACTGGGTGGCGAGCGCGGTAAGTTTCATCAATGCTTGAACTAACACTGTCGGCATTGGCAATATTACTTGCGGTGGTGTTCAAGCGCATTGATTGTGCGCTCATACCGCTACCCGTGATATTAAATACGTTAAATAAGCTCATTATTATCTACCTCCGCTAATGACTTTCTGCAGCGCTTTTATTTTGCCATTAAGAAATTGCACACCCGCTTGATACTCTAATGAGTTTTCTAAATACAAGTTTCGTTCCACTTGTACATCAACAGTGTTACCGTCACCGGTATCTGGTTGGTCTGGTATGCGAAAATCTACGTTATTATTTAATTCGGTACGAACATCGAAATGCTTACTATTAGTACGGCTCATACCCATTTGCTGTTGTTGAGCGGCTTGCTGCATGGCTTTTTGAAAATCCATGCCCTTGGCTTTATAACCTGGCGTATCAGCATTAGCGATATTACCGGCAATCACTTCTGCCCGCTCGGCACGTAGCAACACGCCTTGCGCATGCAACTCAAACCCTTTATCGAAACTTATAGCCATAAGGCGCCACCGTCAATTAAATCTTAACAGTGAAACATTCAATATTTATGCCAATAAAGTGCAATGATAAGCAAGGAAGATTTTGAGTGACGAAAAATGGAGTAGTGAATAAAGGAGTGACGAGCAAGAGAAGTACGAGTTGCGAAGTGCTTTGATTAATCAGCGGCGAGAGAAAAACCGGCTAGTTTCGAAAACACCTTGCTTTCAGTATATTGTTTTCTAAACAACGTATTATAAATCTGTAGCTACCAACCGGAGATCATCAACTCGTTACTTTAATGATAACTATTTTTTCTGATAAACAATACCGGGATTGCATCTGAGCATAGTAAAGTCATCATTTAAGCCTGACAATGACTCCGAAGCGCCTAAAAATAAATAGCTGGCATTATTTAGAGTGCCGTGAATTTGACCGATAATTTGCGCTTTAATTTCAGGGGAAAAATATATCAGTACATTACGGCAAAAAACGATATCAAATTTCCCCATTAAACTGTAACTGTTGAGCAAGTTAAGCGGCCTGAAGCTGACCATTTTTTTCACCTCATCTTTAATTTTTAGCATACCATTATCACCCGCTTCAAAAAACTTACTTTTACGCTCTTCCGATAAACCACGAGCCAATGCTAAGGAGTCATAATGACCGTACTTACAGTGATCTAACATAGTGGTGGAGATATCAGTACCAATAACCTGTACACCGCGAGGAAAAGCACCGGGGTTAGCCTGTTGGTACTCTAATATTGACATAACAATAGAATAAGGTTCTTGTCCTGAAGAACTCGCTGCTGACCATATTTTTACCGGTGTTCTTCTATCTGCAAAGTCAGGTAATAACTTACTTTTTAATAGTTTATATGGATAATCATCACGAAACCACAACGTTTCGTTCGTGGTCATGGCATCAATAACGGCTGCACGTAATTGCCGTTCAACGGGGGATAACGTACGAGTAACAAGCTCACTTAAAGAGCCTAAGTCGAACTTACTCATGAGCGGCGCTAAACGGCTTTTTACTAGGTACTGCTTGTTTTCACCTAACACAATGCCACACTGTTGCTCTAAAAAAGTTCTAAATTGATGATAACTTTTATCGTCAAGTTGTCTTGCTGACACTATTACTACTTCCTGAAATTATATAAGTAAGGGGGAATTTAAACCTTATGGTTAAGCCATTTTTTTACTGCCGTAGCTAGCTCATCAGGATGAAATTTAGGGATAAAATCTTCGGCGCCAACTTTTGCTACCATTGCGTTATTAAACACACCACTTAATGATGTATGCAATATCACTGGCATTTTTGCCATGCGTTCGTTGCCTTTAACTTCTGCAGTTAACGTGTAGCCATCCATTTCTGGCATTTCAATATCAGATACCATTAGCGCGACTTTTTCAGTAATACTGTGCTCACAGGTTTCGGCAATAGCGGTAAGTTGGTCTAAAGCATCTTGGCCATTTTTAGCTAATGCCATTTTAATACCTAATGGCTCTAATGCCCTTCTTACTTGATTTCGAGCAACGGTTGAATCGTCAGCGATCATAACAATACGATCACCTAACTCTTCGCCGACGGTTTCGTCAGCAACATCATCACTTAAATCAGTAGAAACCGGGTTAATTTCATTGAGAATTTTTTCTACATCTAAAATAGAAACCATCTCTTTATCTATTTCTGTTACGGCAGTGAGATAACTAGACTTTCCGGCACCTTCAGGTGGTGGCATCATATCTTTCCAGCTAAGAGTCACAATACGCTCAACCCCAGCAACAAGAAAGCCTTGTACGCTGCGGTTATATTCTGCAATGATGATAAATGAATCTTTTGTTTGGGTAATAGGTGGTGCACCAATGGCTTTGCTCAAGTCGATAACAGAGATAGTTTGACCTCGAATATGAGCAACGCCTTTAATGAAAGGGTCTTGTTTGGGCAGCGAAGTTAATCGCGGGCATTGTAATACTTCTCTGACTTTAAAAACATTAATACCAAATCGCTGTCTGCCCACCAATTTAAAAAGTAATAATTCCAGTCTGTTTTGACCAACAAGCTGTGTTCGTTGGTTAACTGAATCTAATATACCTGCCATAAAAACCTCGTTTATAATCAATAATGTTACTTGTTTGCAATTTATCTTAAAAAGCAAAAAGGCACAGTTCTTGATTGCTCTATTAATAAGTCAATTATAAGTCGAAAAGACTTGTCATTTGTCACTAATAGCTTATCAAAAAGTCAAATAATTACCACATAAGTAGTTAACAAGACTGGAATAAATAACCTATTGTCACAAAATTGACAAATTAACAACTATGCTGACTTAGTTTAAGCATAGTCGAGTATTTGAATTTACCTAAAGATAAACAACAAAAACTATGCCTTATATAAAAGTTTTTTTATTTACCATCTACTTTATAGTAATGATGCCAATTACCAGCCTCGCTACCACTTTTGATAGCGCCTATATTGAGGCTTTTGCTAAGATTTATCTTGAAAACAAAATAACAGCACCCAAAGGTGGAAAAACAGTCATTACCGTTGCCAGCATAGATTCAAGAATAATAATTAAACCCTGTCAACAAGCACTTAAAGCAAATATACCTGAAAACCATAGCGGTAGAAACGTAAATATTAAAATAACTTGTGATGATTCAGCATCATGGAAAATGTATATCCCTGCAAAAATTGAAAACACCTTCGCGGTATTGGTGGCAACTACAACAATTGAAAAAGGCGTGATTTTATCTGATAGTAATATTGATATTCAATATTTAGCTAACAATAAAATACGCGGTAAAAAACTTTCTGACAAAGTGGCGGTTATGGGAAGCAAAGCAAAAAAAAGAATAGGTAAAGGTCGAGCAATAACGAGGAAAAATGTTTGTTTAATTTGTAAGGGCGATATGGTAACTATTATTGCAAAGTCTGATGTTTTTATGATTAAAACTCGAGGAACAGCGTTGAGTGACGGTAATATCAATCAACAAATCAAAGTAAAAAACTCCAGTTCGGGCAAAATTATTAGGCCAAAAGTTAGCGCTGTTAATCAAGTGACTATTCTCTTATAATTATATTTGTATTTTATTCATATTTAATTTAAGTTTTGACTCTATTTGCCGATATAAAGTTAGTGAATAAATTTAAAATAAAATCTTCTGCCGCAGGTTAATATTATGACCATAAATATCAACAACTTGAACAACCAAGTTCCAGTTAATCAAAATCAACAAGCACAAATAAAGCAACAGGCTGCGCAAACGGCAAATGCTAATGCGCCAGTAAAACAACCTAACGCTGATTCTGTATCTCTCACACCACAAGCAAAGCAATTAAGTGAATTGCAGAAAAAAGCTAACGAAGCACCAGTGGTTGATCAGAAAAAAATTGCTGAGCTTAAAAAAGCAATTGCTTCGGGTGATTACAAGATAGACCCTGAAAAGCTTGCTGCAAGTATTGCTAACTTTGAATTTGACCTTATTTAATTTGGCTTAGTCTTATTTACCTTAAATTTGACTGCTTTAATTTGATATCGGTGAAACACTAGGTGATAATCATCGTTAATATGATATTTTCCTAAAGGTGCCTTACATGTCAGCTTCACCACAATCGTTAGCCTTAGTTGCTAAACAATACGCACAACTTCAAGCACTTGAAAAAATCATTGCTGACGAAAAGCATATTTTGCAACAACACCAACCGAATGAATTAGTTCAAATTAGCGAGCAGAAAAATCAATTGCTCATTGCTATTCAAAATTTAGATAGAAAAATTAGCGTTGATCAACTATTTGCTCAAGATAAAGCAGCTAACCTGTTAAGCCAAGAGTTGGCTGATATTGAATCGTTATTAAAGCACTGCCAGCAGAAAAACCAAGTGAACGGGCAAATAATTACCCAATCACAACTTGCCGTGGAACGCATGAAAACGACGCTATTAGAGAGCCATAATAAAAACGCTATTACTTACGATAGCAAAGGTAAGAAAAGTGGCGGTTTATCGAGTATTGGCTTGAAGGCTTAGATAGATTCAAATTGCTAAAAGAGTAAAGTAGCTCAAAAGTACTGAACATCTTTAATTTCTTTACGATTGGAACTGGCCTGATAAATTTCATAAACATCTTTAAAGTCTAACTGCAACTCAGTAGTGTAAGTATCACCAACAGGGTAACTTTTTACTACTTTAGCACCTCGAATCAAACCTTGAACTGAAGCGGCCAGTTGTTGATTATCAATAATCATATCTGCCATTGTCGTTTTACTACTCACTTGCTGACCATAAACCTGCTCAGCTAATTCTGCATAAGCGGCAATTTTTGACGCTTTAATGGCCATTAGCATCCGCTGAGTTTCATGTGTAGATTTTTGTAAGCTAATCGGTGCATAACCAATACCACGAATGATAGGAAAAACGTCAGGCTTAACTGCCTGCCACTGTACATGCTTGTCATATACGCTTGAACAAGCAGTGATAGCCAATAAACTAATAGCCATAAATAATACTTTAACTATTGCGCTTTTCTTTTGGGTAATTAACATCATCTATATACCTAACATTTAGTTTTGTATCTCAACCGCTCTTTGGTTTTCAAGTAGCATGGCGTTACTGCGAATAATCAGACCATCTTTCATTTTAACATTTTCACTGTGACTTTTTTCCTCGCCTAATACCCAAGATGGAATAAAAGACTGAGCCGTGGCCACTACTACACGCGATTGAATACCTATCATACGAGCATTAATTAAAATGCCATTTTCCTGCTCCATCATAGTGCCAGCCACTACGTAGTCAATTATCTGACGTTCAGGTAGTTCTTTCCAATCGCGACTGAAAATATAATCCCCTGCTTTAGTAACACGTATGTGACCTGTAGTTTTAAAATCAATCACTACTAAGCCATGGCGTTGCAGTTCATGAACAAAACTTTCAGCCAACTGATTACCTAACCAATTTGTTGACTCTAGATCTTTTAGGTTCACAAAAGAAGCAACAGCAACAGGAGTTTTCGCATTAACAAAGGCACTGCTTTCTAACATTTGATAAGCTAAGCCTTTAACAACGTCATTAATGGCATGTTTTGGCAGGTTATAACTGTCAATTTCAGCTTTATCGACTTGTGATGACTTATAAAAATCATGTTCTTGCGTGATCCCACAAGAGAGCAATGTTGGTAAAAACAATGGTATAAGCCACTTTTTCATGGTGTTCCCCTTTAAAAAGTCAGCGCTATAAAAGATTCTTGATTGTAGCGCATTAACTGGCAACTTTATTTTTCTGCCACTATGCCAAAATCAATGCACATATCAAGCCAATTAAAGATGGCGTCATACAAGTGTTAATAGCGCAATGAACAAACAGGTATGAATAAGGTATGAATTATGCATGTCTTATAAATTAATTACGAAACAATTACGAAACAATCATGTATATTCGCTTTAATATGTACGCAACTATCACGCAATAACTATCACGCAATGACGTTGATAAGTATAACTTGCTCTCATGGAAAATTTTATGCGCAATCTACTATTATCCCTAGCTTTATTAACCAGTTTAAATTCAATCAGTTTTAATACCCTAGCTCAGTGGTATGAAGCTCAAGGGCACGCTAGTTTAGAAAAAAACTCACTGAACATTGCTCGTACTAAAGCAACAGAAAATGCCTTAAAAAAAGCACTACTCATTGCCGGCGCAAGTGTCTCTAGTGTACAGCAGGTAGTCAATGGCTTGCTCACACAAGATCAAATAAATATTCGCGCGAGTGGTAGTGTCAACTCTATTGAGCTGATTGATGAGTTTCATAGCGATAACACCATAAGTGTTACTATTCGTGCCGATATCTTTTCTCAAGAAAAAAAATGTTTTGCCTTAGATTTTAAAAAATCAATACTGCTTACTAAAAGCCACCTTACCCATAGAGAGCAAGCTAATGTTGGCAAAATATACCCGATTGATGCGGCCCTTATTCAGAAACTAAATCAACGAATACTTTCACAAAGTAGCTATTCAAACACCAAGCTGCTATTAAAAAGTGCTACCTCCTTTTCACGGCTAAACCAAAGCTTTCAGGAAGAAGAAATAAAACAGCTTGCGATTTCGTTAGCTGATAATAGCGACAGTCAGTATGTGCTGTTTAGTGAAATAACTGATCTGTCACTAACACAACAAAGAACCAATACATGGCAAGTATGGCAACAAAGCATCAACCCTAGAAACTTTCATTTTACCCTATATTTGTACAACGGTTTAAGTGGTGAATTAGTATGGCAACAACGTTATCAAGACTCAGCAGTATGGGATTTTAATAAACGCAAAACCGTCAATGTTAATAACAGCGACTTTTGGCAAAGCAAGTATGGCAAGATGATTAATGCTCTTATTGATAAAACAGTAGCGGATATTGATGAAAACATCATGTGTGAGCCAAGTGAAGGCAAAATACTTCAAGTAGCTGGAAATCAAATTATTATCAACTTAGGTAGCCATCATGGTGTTAAAATTGGTGATGAGTTTTCACTTTTACACCTCAATAATTTCACCAGTGATAGTGGTAAACGCTATGCCAGCCATAACGTAAGCCCATACAAGGTGAAAGTGACCAAACTAACTAAGCAAAGCGCCACTGCAGTTACCCTTGATAATAATTTATTAGGTAATATTCAGCGAAATGATTTAGCGGTAAGGTTTTAAGGCCAAACAACACTTTATTTCAGTTAGTTTTAGTAAATTCAAGCTTTTGAACAAGCAAACGTTGAATTGGTTGAAACTGTTTCTATTAGAACTTTTGCCAAAGTCATGGTATTGAAGAAACGTTCTTAGTTATTAAGAAGCTGCTGAGTTTATTGTTTGTTTACTTCAAATTATCTTCAATTTTTAATTTTGAAATAAACAGAGTGAAAACATGTATTTATTAAACGGGTTAGTTCATTCGTGCTGATAGTTTAATAAGGTTACAAAAAGCCTTTTTCACAAGCAATTTCATAAGCAACTACGCACTAAGTGCTTTACGAAGTTCATTCAGTTTTTTCTCGTGTGTATTTGGCAGTTGGCAGTAAAAAATCATATTAAATTGTTCTTCATCAAGCCCTAATAACTCAGGAGCTGAAATTATTAATTTTTTACGTTGATTTTTAGATTATAAAAATGGGTTTTGATATTTTGTTGTTGTGTTTTCTGTGTTTTGTTTAATTTCATCTTGCATTAAAACTCCTCCATCAATAACTGAATAACAAAACCATAAATACCAATCATTGTCAATTGATATTTAAAGCATATGTAAAGCAATATGATGATGATATATATACATTAATTTAGTATAGTGACCTAATGTTCTGGTAACTCAGATGGATAGAGTGCCAACCTCCTAAGTTGGATGCCGTGGGTTCGACTCCCGCCCAGAACGCCAAATACTTTACTTACTATAATATTAGCCCATTAAATATTAGTCAGTAACTATTAGCCAGTAAAGCTAGCAAGAAAAAAGCCTTAACCACTCATCACTGAGTAGTTAAGGCTTAAATTTCCATTATGCGATAGCGTAACACCCTAAGGTAAGGCAGTGTACTTTATATAGCACACGATGCTCAAAGTCTCTGCGAATCTATCATTTATTGTTCTGATTGTGCTATTTTTGCTGTTTTTACATCCATGTCATCAGCTACTGAGGTATTACTTAATATTGCAGAAACGGCCATGACCAATACTGCAAAAATAACCGTAGTCAGCTTTAATCCTCGAGAGGATGACTTGTTCATTATTGACCTTATATATGTTTTTTAATTTATATATGCTCTTTAACTTATATTAATGGGTTGCGTAAATATTTTCGCCCTTTTACTTTTAGTTGGGAAAACATACAACCTGACTAAAAAGTAAACCATTTATAATTGTAATACAAGTAAAAAAATAAAGTAAATAAAATAATTAATTTAACTATCAAAAACATCAGTTTGGTAAGTCAGCTGTTGTTCATTGGTCGTTTTAATGATTTTAATTGCTGCCGTTAAAATCTTTTCACCCGAATTAGTCACTCCAAGGCTCACATCGCCTTTCATTAGCTGACAAACCTCTTTTACCATTGCCATTTGTGTACTGTATTGCGATATATCTTTTGAGATATAATCAACAAATGGCGCTTCAGCCTCAACCTGTGCATTAATATGTTCGGTAAAAATAAACAACAAAGTAGCCGTGTTAAGTTGATGGCTATGAGCTTTAACGGTAAGTCGTATATTCTTCATAGCATAAAGATCATGTATACACTCACACAACGCCATTAGAAATTGCTGTATACGTAATTCATCACTGTTAATAAAGTGTGGTACTGATGAATCTATTAACAAGGTGATGGTTCTGTTTTTAGACATATTTTGAGCTTTTAAAATATCATCTATACGCATCAAAAAACCATGTAAATCAAATGGATCAGACTTTACAATTAACTCGCCTGATTCAATTTTTGACAAATCAATGACCATATCAAGTAATTGGCTCATATTTTTCTGTGCTAAGTCAATATTATTAATAGTGACTTGCTGCTGTTGCTGCTGTGTTTTTTTCAGCTGCTCTATAAAAAGGCTAATAGCTTGCAAAGGCGTTTGTAATTCTTTGTTTAAGGTATTTAAAAAATTCGTTTTTGCAATACTTTCATGTTCAGATTGGTCTTTTGATATAATCAATTCTTGAGTTTTTCTCATAACTTGGGCACTTAATTCACTTGAGTACGCAGCCATCATTAAAATGAGCAGTTGAAATAAAATCCCACCGAAAGTTACCCCAAAGAGCATCCCCCATGTTTGCCAATCTTTTTGTTGCATTTGCCAAGGTTGCTGATCAACAATATTAATGCGCCAATGGCGTGAATAAATAACTAAATCAAGCTGCTCTACATGACGATTACTGTTATTTAGTTGCATACCAAATAAAATATAAGATTCTGTTGAGCTAACATCTTCAATAAACAAATCAATATCATACTTTGCAAGCGCGGGCATTTGATTAAAAAAATCTTCAAATTGCACTACAGCAACAGCAACCCCTAACAAACTTCGCTTGTATTGACTGTTATTTATAAAAAGGGATTCTGTGTGTTTATCAACATCATGAACGGGTAAATAAAATAAAACACCGGGGTTACTATAGTCATCTTGTATCAAGTTAATTGGCGCACTGGCGACAATGTCATCTCTAGCCATAATATCGGTCATAGTAAGTACATCAGTTGAATTGGTTAGCACATCAAAGCCAAGGATTATGCTATTGCTTAAACTCGGATAAACATAATGTACAGGTGCATAAACCTCCCTCTCCAGCGCTACTTTCATTTTTTCGGTATTGCTTTGCTCCATAATACTCGTTGCTTGTTGCTCATAACGAGCTCTTTGTGCCTGTTCAACAATGGGAGCCCACTCAAGTGCTCTTATCGCTGAATCCTCCTTAAAAACCTGCTCTGAAAATAAGTTAAATTCAGACGAAGAAACCTCTTTACTGGCCTTTATAAACGCTGACAAACTGTTTAATTTACTAACCGCTAGGGCTATTTCTTGTTCGATAGCTTGCTTTATGTCACCTTTCATTTGCATAAACATGTTTTGGCGCTCATGTAATTGCACCGTTTGAGAAATTTTAAACAACAAGCCAATCGCGATAAAAGCTAAGGATGAGGCAAAAATAATAAAGAATCGTTTTGAAGGCGTTAACTGTTGTGGTTTTTTAATTAACAATAATAAAGGCGTAAAAAATATGGCAAATAAAACACTCGCCGACCAACTACTGATAAAGGTATAAAATAAATTTCCTGTCAACATTTTGTTATCTAACATGGTAATGACAAGAATGGCACTCGCGCATACTATTGCAGTTAAAGGGCCAATTTTAAAAAGAAAGGTAAGTAAAGCCTGTCGTGATTGTAGCCAGTTTTGTTGATAAACCTCTGCCAGTGTTATCTGTTTTGCCCAATAACTTTGCAGCATAATAGCCAACACAGTAATGATAACCATCGCTAAGTTAATATCTAAATTAAAATGCCAAGAAATAAAGCTTGAAAGAACAATAACAACAGCAGTCGTTACCCATAATATACTGGTGCCCAAAAAAATAACTAAAGCAGTGGTCATTCCTGCTATTGGGCCAATAAAGCTGATGAAAGAAAAAGGCACAATAAAAAGTGCCGTACTTACACAGACAATAAGGTATATGACGAAAGCAAGGCTGAAGCCTCGTAGTTTAGTTGACATTATTTGTATAGTTAATCAATGAATTAAGGATAATCCCTATCAGAATACTAGCACTATTTTTTGTGCTAACCCAAATATCTCCAACAGACTTTATTAATAATATGCCATTCAAGAATCAATAGGGGTGAAAAAAATATAACAAATAACACAATTTAATTTGCGATCACTCCTTGGGTAAGGGAAAATACGCGCAATTAATTTAGGTATTAAACCTTTTCAAAAATAAGTAGATCTGGAGCCAATATGTCATCGCGTCAAGAACTAGCCAACGCCATCCGCGTTTTAAGCATGGATGCCGTGCAAAAAGCAAAATCAGGACACCCTGGAGCCCCAATGGGTATGGCTGATATCGCCGAAGTGTTATGGCGTGATTTTCTAAAACATAACCCGAGTGATCCAAACTGGGCTGATCGTGACCGATTTATTCTTTCTAACGGTCATGGCTCAATGCTCATTTATTCGTTATTGCATTTAGCGGGTTATGACTTATCTATTGATGATTTAAAAAACTTCCGTCAATTACATTCTAAGACACCTGGTCATCCTGAGTATGGATACACACCAGGCGTTGAAACCACCACAGGCCCACTTGGTGCCGGCATTTCTAATGCCGTTGGTATGGCTATTGCCGAAAAAACCTTAGCGGCACAATTTAATCGCGAAGATCACGATATTGTTGATCACTTCACCTATTGTTTCTTAGGTGATGGCTGTTTAATGGAAGGCATATCTCATGAAGTTTGTTCATTAGCGGGTACCTTAGGTTTAGGAAAGTTAATTGCTTTTTGGGATGATAATGGTATTTCTATTGACGGTCACGTTGAAGGTTGGTTTACCGACAATACCCCGGCCCGCTTTGAATCTTATGGCTGGCACGTAATTAGTATTGATGGTCACAACAGTGACGCTATTGCTGCAGCAATTGTTGAAGCAAAGTCAATTACTGACAAACCAAGCATGATTTGTTGTAAAACTATTATTGGTTTTGGCTCACCAAACAAATCAGGTACACATAATTGTCATGGGGCGCCATTAGGTGACGATGAAGTTCAAGCAACACGCGATTTTTTAAACTGGGCGCATGCACCGTTTGAAGTACCAGAAAACGTTTATGGTCAATGGGATCAAAACGAAAAAGGCCAAGCCAGCCAAGCCAGTTGGAATGAAAAATTCAGCGCTTATCAAGCAGCCCACCCTGAGCTTGCCAGTGAGTTTGAACGTCGCGTTGTTAAAGGTGAATTACCGCAAGATTTTGAAGAAAAAGCCAATGCATTCATTCAAGAATGTCATGAAAATGGCGAAAATATTGCTTCACGTAAAGCCTCACAAAATGCCATTGAAGCCTTTGGTAAAGTATTACCTGAAATGCTAGGTGGTTCTGCTGATTTAGCTGGCTCTAACCTAACATTATGGTCTGGTTCAAAAGGTATTGAAACAGACCCCGCTGGTAACTATATTTTCTACGGTGTACGTGAGTTTGGTATGAGCGGTATCATGAACGGTGTTTCTCTTCATGGCGGCTTCATTAACTACGGTGCAACTTTCATGATGTTCATGGAATATGCGCGCAATGCAGTGCGCATGTCGGCACTGATGGGTATTCAAAATATTTTTGTTTATACCCATGATTCAATTGGCCAAGGTGAAGATGGTCCAACACATCAACCTATTGAGCAATTAACTAATTTACGTACTACGCCAAACTTAACAACATGGCGTCCATGTGACGCTACTGAGTCTGCCGTTGCATGGAAATCAGCGGTGCAGAATCAAAAAGCACCTTCGGCGCTGATTTTTTCACGTCAAGGTTTACCTGCTATGGCTCGCAACCAAACACAAGTGAGTGATATTGAAAAAGGCGCTTATGTTTTACAAGATTGCGAAGGCATCGCTGAAGTAATTTTAATTGCTACAGGTTCTGAAGTGGCATTGGCCGTAGAGTCTGCCAATGCATTAACAGCGCAAGGTAAAAAAGTTCGCGTGGTATCTATGCCATCAACGAATGTTTTTGATGCTCAAACAAGCGATTATAAAGAATCAGTATTGCCTGTAAGTGTAATAAAGCGTGTTGCTATTGAAGCTGCTCATATTGATTTTTGGGCTAAATATGTCGGCTTAAATGGTGCAGTAGTAGGCATGACAACCTTTGGCGAATCAGCTCCGGGCAATGTGTTGCTTGAACACTTTGGTTTTACTGCCGATAACGTAGTCAACACAGTAAACGCGTTATAAAAAACAGAGCAGGAGGACAATAAAGTGTTGTCCTCCTTATTCATTTTAGGAGGGGATTGTCCCCACTTTTTTTGATGAAAAACTTATGATAAATATTGCTATTAACGGCTTTGGTCGCATCGGACGCAGCATTGCTAGAGCACTTTATGAACGTGACAAAACCGATATATTCAACTTAGTTGCCATTAACGATCTTGCCCCTGCTAGCGGTATTAATCATCTATTAAAATATGACAGTACCCACGGTCGTTTTGCTTTTCCTGTTGAGTTAAAAGATGAAAACCTTTTTATCAACCAAGATAAGATTGTTTTGTCTCATTATGACAACTTAACAGCGCTACCGTGGCAAGAACAGCAAGTAGATATAGTACTGGATTGTACTGGCATATATGGTAGTCAAGCAGATGGGTTAGCCCATATAAAGCAAGGTGCTAAGAAAGTTTTATTTTCTCATCCTGCCAACAATGATGTTGATGCCACCATTATTTATGGCATTAATCATCAACAACTTAGCAATAATGACCGTATTGTATCCAATGGCTCTTGCACCACAAACTGCATTGTACCGGTAATAAAAGTACTTGATGATGCTTTTGGCATTGAGAGTGGCACAATTACCACTATCCATTCATCAATGCATGATCAACAAGTTATTGATGCTTATCACCCCGATCTACGTCGCTCACGCGCAGCGAGCCAGTCAATTATTCCAGTTGACACTAAGTTAGCTCTAGGTATTGAAAGAATTCTACCAAAATTCAAAAGCCGCTTTGAAGCGATAGCGGTTCGTGTGCCAACACTCAATGTAACAGCGATGGATTTAAGTATTACCGTCAACCAAGATGTTACTATCGCAGATATAAACCAAGTCATTAAAGAAGCTCAAAGCAAAACGCTGGCAAACAATGGTTTACAGGGGATCTTATCTTATACCGAAGAGCCTTTAGTTTCGGCTGACTTCAATCACGACCCACACTCTTGTATTGTTGATGGCAATCAAACTCGCGTCAGTCATAAGCGTTTAGTTAAAATGTTAGTGTGGTGTGATAATGAATGGGGGTTTGCTAATAGAATGTTAGATACCGCGGAAAGAATGCTAACACTTTAAACAAAAAAAACAGCTTTGCTGCTGTTTTTTTAAGATTAATAACTCAATAGCCTCATACAATTTTTATGATATGTAAGCTGTACGAATTATGAAGTAAACATAGATTTTACGTCGCCACACATAGCTTGAAAATCATCATTTTGCATAAAGTCTGCTGTTGGTAAAACACCTTTTTTTACATAACTATTTAACAGTACTTCTTGCGTTGACTCATTTTTAAAGATGTTATGATAGATAGCGCCGGCACGAATAAAGTCTAAATAATGCACTTCTTTTGGCAATATCGTTAAATCACTCCAGCTTTCAACCAATAACGTTAGCTCGTCTGAAAGTTCCCAAGCTCGGCTGATAGTGCCACCGAGTTTACCTGATAGTTTAATAATCGCTTGTTGTAAAAACGTAGGATTAGCAAAAATATCCGGATGCTGTTCTGCTTCAGTCAAAATAGGTAACACACCAATATTATGAATCAAAGCGGCTAAGGTAATTGTATCTAGCGTTAACGGCGTATGTTTATTCTCTTTTAGATATAAACTCATCAAGCTAATCGCCACAGATGCAATATCTATGGTTTTACGCCATGATTTCTTCATATATATAGCAACAACGTCATTTTCTGAAACAAATACTTGCTCAAGTGCCATTGCCGTGGCAATACTTTTAATTTGCCTTAAACCAATGCGGGTAACCGCTTGAGAAACGGTTTCAACTTTAATACTTCGCCCTAACAAAGCGCTATTAGACACCTTAATCATACCAAGGGATAACGCGGGATCTTGTGCGATAATATTTGCCATCTGACCTAAGTTAATGTCAGAATCATCTGCCGCATGTCTTACTTTTAAAGCGACTGCTGGTAGAGTGGGTAACACTAACGCATCTTGTTTTATTTTTTCCATTAAAATGGTATATAAGGCATTTTCAGTCGCCATAAAGCTCCCCTTTTTATTATTGTACACAACTTACCCTTACAGTCTAAAAATAGCACAATTTTACTTATCTCCAAGTATTTTTTTACTATTTTTCAATATTGTACGAAAATACAGCAATAAATATTATATCAATAGATGCCAATAGTTTTTTAGTTGTTGCCTTTTATCGCTTGTTCGCACCTTTCTATAATTTCAAAATCTAGTTGAATTGTGTATCTTGACGTGGTGTGAGTATAGAATACGCGCCCTGATATTTTTAGGCTCAAAATATCGAGCTTTATTCAAAGATTTATTTTATGTTTACACCAGAACTACTATCACCTGCCGGCAGCCTTAAAAACATGCGTTATGCCTTTGCTTATGGCGAAAATGCCGTTTATGCTGGCCAACCTCGCTACTCCCTTCTAGTTAGAAGTAATGAGTTTTCACTAGTAAGCATAAAAATAGGCATTGATGAAGCACACGCACTTGGCAAAAAGTTTTATCTTGTTAACAATATTTCCCCTCACAATGGTAAATTAATATCCTTCTTAAAAGACATTGCACCTGTAATAGACATGAAACCAGACTACCTTTATATGTTCTGTGTTGTTTAATGTATTTAATGTATTTAATGGATAATAAAATAGTGGTTAAAATAATGAGGAACACAGATAGCTTCTTATTCTGTGTGAGCAATTTCTAACTCTTTACTTCTTGAAGATGATTATATAAATGCATCAGATGTGCCAATTCATATTCTTTTTTCGTCAATTCACCATAAGCAAAATGCGGTGCAATGAGCCCTTGATATTCATCAAATTCTATCAATGCTTTTTTTAAACGATTTAGCGCTATTTGAACATCAATATTTGAAGCTAGCTTGAAAGATAAAGCTTGTGCACCGGGAATAGGTTCACTCAAGTTATGAGTCATTCTGCCTTGCTGTGAAAAAGCAGTAAAAGCTAATTTACCAATAGTTCCTTTAAAGAGACTAGATTTATGCGCTGGAAATTCAGACATTGAATACTCAATACTTTGTGCGCAATGCGTAAATATTTGCTGTGGATTCCATTTCCCTGTATTCATAAGGTTTTCGTGAGACAAAGCGGCCAGTTTGTTTAAAGCAAAATCAATGTTAAGCTCGTTCTTATTCGCTCCGTCGATTAACAGCAATGCTCCGCCACCAAAACCTACAATCCCTCCACCACCTACAATTGAAGCTTTAATAAATTGTCTACGATTCATCTAGTTTCCTTGTTAAATTTTTTCAACCTGTTTGAAGTAAAACAATACTTACCTAAAATCACCATTAATATACCCGAGAAAACTATCGTAGCCGAAATAATAAGACGAAAGGTAATATTTTCAGACACAAACATAACGCCACCTATAGCAGCGATCACAGGAACAGACAATTGGATAACAGCTGACTGTGTTGACGATAACCCTCGAAGAGCAATATACCATATTGTGTAACCTACTCCAGATGTTATAGCACCTGACAATAAAGCTAATACGACCCCTTCTAATGAGTAGCTTGTGTTATCTATAGTAAAAACAGCTAATAGCGCTACCAAGGGCATGGTTCTTAAAAAGTTATAACTGGTATCCATAAGCGCATTTTTGGAACTACGTCCTATTAAAGTATAAATGCCCCATGAAATTCCAGAAACAGCCATCAGTATGAAACCGTTCATTGAAGGCGCGGTTATACTCGGTAAAATGAGATAAATAAACCCGATAAAAGCAATGATAACGCCAAACCACTCGCTAATATGTAGCCGAGCACCATAAATAAGTGCTAGCAATATCATGGTAATTTGAACGGAGCCAAAGAGAATAAGTGCCCCAGTGCCAGTATCTATTGAAAGGTAAGCATAAGAAAATGTTATTGCATAGAGAAACAGCGAGAAACTAGCGCCCCAACTACCTTTAGACGGCACAACTTTATTATTTCCTTTGATGCTTAAAATAATAAAGAGAGCAACAGCGCCTGATACTAAGCGAATTACCGTAAAGCCTGATGCATCAATACTGCCATTTCCCAATGCCAAGCGGCATAATACTGAATTAGCAGCAAAGGCGATTAATGCCAAGCTGGTAAATAGGCTTGTTTTTAATAAAGACTTATTGATTACATATACTCATTTATGTGTTGGCTATACGCATTTCTTTTTTGCCGGTAAAGGCATTAAATAATTTCAGGTGCGCTTGTTGAGAAAAGTGGTCTTTTCTTTCAGGGTATTGTGAAATCCAATCAATAAGCATATCTAAATTTGAATCTTGAGCTTCTTGAGATTCATATTTATGTGACTCCCAAGGACGATTTTTAGCATTTAAAATACAGTCATCTACCGATAAATTTAAGAATACAACTTCATCAGCTTTCTTCATTAACCGTTTTAGTAAGTCGGCATAGCATCCTTCAATAACCCAATGTTCATTAATATCTGTAAAGTGTTTTATTTGAATTTCAGATTCAGAGATAGGCATTCTTGTTGGCGGTAGTGTTGCTTGCCAAGCAATGGTATCCAGATCTAAATGAGCAACATTATTCTTAGTACTAATTTTTTTAGCTAGTGTCGACTTACCAGAACTTGAATTGCCAAATATTAACATTTTACTCAAAACTGAATTCCTAATGAAGTACATCCCCTAAAATAACGAGCAACTGTTTTTACTTACTATATTTTACGGTTTGATTTTAAATACTTATCTGATAAAAAACGAATAAAAAACGAAACTAACAACGAAACGGTAAAACCGATAACAAAATACAATAAAATAGCAATATCGGCTAAATTAGACTCATAAAACTGCGAGTTTTCAAGTAAACACTTACCAGAGTCATATTGAAAAGAACCACCATGATCTAAACAGTCATCAATTATTATAAACGTATGTAACGCCCATATAACTAATAAACTAGTAAAAACACCAGCAAGTGTTGGAATTGAAGTACGATTCATCAATTTATAGTTACCTAAAAAATAATGCCCTATGAAGAGACTACATATAGTGGCTAAACGTGAGTTAAACTTAGGCTAGTGAACAGCCCGCGGTAAAGATATAATTACCGCGGCAATACTAGATAGACTGATTGGCAGTTTATGGCACGCTATCCACAACATTTTTTATATTTGTTGCCACTGCCGCAAATACAAGGGTCGTTACGTCCAGGTACCTTGTCGATCTTAATGGTCTCGTGTTTATTAAGCAGCAAAGTTAATTCGGCAATAGATTCTACCGCCCCATCACCATTATCTATACTTACCTCAGCGAACAAATTAGCGTCAGCAACCAATGTTTCAATTTCTAGCTTACGTGCTTCATTTGTAACGACCAATGCCAATGGATATTTCTTACTACCAGGCTTATTATTGCTATTGGTTTTGTAACCGTATTTTATATGATTTTGGCGTGCATCCTGACGACCCTTGAAAAATAATTTATCTGACATGTATTAACCCAAAACTACTGTAAAAACTAAACTGCAACCATCTTTATAATGATAACTAGCGAAGCGCAAGTTTAGCACAATGACAAAACCTATTTTAGTTTATTATGATGACTTTATTATGCAACTTTTTATTATCTAAATGCCCTTTCAACCCATATTGTCAACATAAAGAAACTACATTGGTTCTCTTTATAACGACTCACACCACTAAATTTAACACTAAATAATTCACTCATGTTCTTCTGCCAAATAGTGAGATTATTGTTGCTTAATTTATTCAAATGATCATGGCACATGTTCGTGCTAATATTTTTATTAGCTCAGTTGAGGCGTTTTTCAAGGCAGTTGTCGCCTAAATTGTTAAGCAGCTTCGTTAATATTGAGCTTGACGCGTAATTCTGGTTTTTACGTAGCTATAGTTGCGAGGAAATCACTAGTATTACACATTATTGCACCAACACAATCGGTGGCTTGCATGTCGAATTTGATAAGGCAATGTCGTCTGCACCTAACGCAAGTGCTTTAGCAAAATCAACTGATGTGATCTTCAGCCGCCAGTAACAATAAGCGCCACATAAGAGAAAGTAATTGCTAACTCATACATTGTCGAGGTTTTAATTAACCTGCTCATATTGTTGCTCAAGTCTTCATAGTCAACATTATGCACACCCATTAAAATATGAGGCTAGTAGTCAATTACGATCAATGCTGAATTTTCAAATGATAAAAAAGGGTCTTCGTTAACAGCTCTTTAGGCGTACCTTAATATCCTTCTAGATAAGCCACCACGCCATTGATGGTTTTAATTTCAATGATTTGAGATATCATTGAGGTAAAAATTGGCTTATTTACCAGTCATTATGAGTAAAAGATAAAGAACCTCACAAAGCGTTATACCAAATCATAAAAGAAATATGGTGCTCAGATCTTGCTAGCGATGTAATCAAGCCTAGACAGCTAAAGCACACTTTATCGGAATTATTGTCAAAACGTATTTATCAGAAAGCTATTAATAGTGAGAGATTATTATTTGATTAGCCGGATCTAATGTGCTCAATCTCAGCTTGTAATTATTCATTGGCTACCATAAAGGAGGACGAAAGCGACATTAGCATAACACTTGCTTTACATCAGATTCGTATTATAGCGGCCATAGTCACTTGCTAAGTATTACTTTACTGGCAATTGATAGGTGTTAAATTTACTGCCGAATAATTCGCTTTCATAGACTTTTTTAGCCATTTTCTGCATGAATTTATACTTAGGTCGAGTATGAAGAAAATGTATATAAACTTCTTCATGCCCTAAAACCTTAGCCCAACTCATTATTTCATGAAATATTTTAATACCCATGCCCCATGAATTATCATCAATGACTATAGCAATTTCATATTTACTGTCTTCAAATTGAATACCGCACCAACCAATTAATTGATTGTTAATATTAATTGCCCTAACTTTACAGCCAAAGCTTGAATCAACTACCACTTTTGATCGCATCCAAGCGGTTGCTGAGTTTATTGTAAACAATTCATGTTCAATTAAATGTTCTCTGACTTTCAACTTATTTAATAAAGGTAAAAAGTGCTCAGGGTCTACGTCATCAAACTTTACATATTCTATAGTATTCATACTGCTCCCAAACTAGAGGTACAACGCTTATAGTCGGCGGAAAAACATAGATGACTAAAATATGAACGGCGTAAAAATAGCCAACTATTTTTACGCCGTTTGAAGTTATTCAATGGTACCACTTGCAGGAATATAAGCATTTAGTTTATTGCCATCTAAATCTCGAAAATATCCACCGTAAAAACCGTTCGTACCTCGTGCTCCGGGTTTTCCTTCACAACTACCACCAAGCTCAAGAGCTTTAGCATGAAGTAAATCGACTTGTTCTCTAGATTTAACTTTAAATGCTATCATAGCTCCATTACCTACTGTTGCAAAGTTTTCATCATGTGGCTTTGCTATGCAAAAAGCAGGATAATCTCTAGAAATCCCCCAAGCTGCCATTGAATCTGTTTTCCAAAGTTGTTTTTCCCCTAGAAGCATCATCAATTCATTGTAAAACTTTAAAGCGCTTTCAAACTGATTTGTGCCAATGGTAATATAACCTATCATAATATTCCTTATTGAATACGAAATCGTGCCAATATCTCGTGGCACCAACGCCCATTAACAGGCAAAAAATTATTGATTAAAATGTGTAGCGAAGCGGAGAACGACAGCTAACATCTTTACTCTTTTAATTGAATTACAAAACGAGAATCAAGCACTGCCAACGCCGCAATCAAACGGGGTTATTATGAAGTAACAAATAACCTTAGGTTGAGCATCAAATTGGACGCGGCTTAACAACGCGCCAATGAGGGTAATTATATTTTTAATAAGACCAGACATTGCTTCCTTAGTGAGTTCTAACGCTGCATAAGCGACAGATATAGTTAGCTAAAATGTTGAACGAAGTGAAAGCAGCCAACTTATGTGAACTCCCCTTGTTCAATTGTTTGATGTAATTGGTATTTATGAATTTTACATTAGCAAACAACGCTTAAACTTAATAGATGGATGGGAGGAATAAAAATACAAATTACTGGATTGAATCTGGATATGCATAACCAGAAAGCTCTCTAGATTGATGCCATAACCACTCTGCCATTGACTCGTTCTCGGCTAACACACTAACTTTTTTAACTTTATTATCCTTGAAATATTCACCTGAAATACCTTTATTCGTTTCAAGATTTGAAAGAAAAACGCCTGTTTCAGCTCCTTTTTTGGGCGGTCTGGCGATAAACCTGCGCACTAGAGGATATAAAAACGATAGTTTTTTAGGAAAACTTTGTTTCAGCATTGGTGTATCCACAATACCAGGATCAAAACAATTTACGGATACAGTTGATCCAGAAAGACGACGAGCAAGGTGTTTGGTAAACAGTATTGAGAACAACTTACTATTACAGTAAGCCAATTCAGCATTAAAATTATTTCTAAGTTCAATATCATTTTTATCAATTTTAGCATCCGAATGGCGAAATGATGCTGTATTGACAATTTTCGATTGTGGTGATTTCTTTAATAATGGCAACAGCTTTCCTGTTAAAAAATAAGGCGCTAATTGATTAACAGCAAACGTTATTTCAACGCCATCCTGTGAAAACTCAATATTTTCACCTGACCACACACCCGCATTATTTATCAATAAATCAATAGATTCGGTGAGTAAAATTATTTTCCCTACCGCTGATTCAATTGACTTAAGAGAGCTAAAGTCACATTCAATAAAATGAACTTTATTTTTTAATGGTCGATGTTTAATGAGGGCATTAAATTTATTTTCATTTCTTGCCAATACAAAAATTTCAGCATTCTTTTTTACATCAAGTTCATAAAGCCACTCAACGCCAAAACCTGACGTTACACCTGAAATCACTATCTTTTCCATAAAAGTACTCCTATAAATTGTGTTGTTCGTACAATAATAAACCCTTCCCCTAAGGGAAGGGTCAATCATATTTTGACAACTGTGGAGTATCAGAGCACTCAACTTGGAGATCAGTTTTTAACAAAATAAGCTCTAAATCTAATTTTTTAGCTTTTTTAAGCTCCAGTTTTATTTGGACTCTCTTTTTCTCAATTATATTAATAGCAGTATTGTAAGCAAATTGCTTTTCAGTTTTGGCTAAAACTAAGGGCGAAATTTCAGACAATGTAAAGCCTAGGGTTTGAGCTCTTTTTATCATAGAAACAATTACAATGTGATGTTCGTTATAGGTTCTGTATTTTCCAGAGCGAACAACATCTTGTAAAAGACCCATTTTTTCATAATGATGAATTGCTTTTCTGGAAGCACCAGTTAGCTTAGAAATTTTTCCTATATACATAAATCAGTCATCTGTTTTACTTCTTAGAATGTATAACGCCTTGTTAAGCGGAAAATGATAGTTGACTATAATGCGCGAGGAACGAGCCGCAGCCAGCGGTTATTTTTTCGTTTGAGCAACTTGTTATACTTATTGTTAATTAATTATTGGCTCCAAATGTTGAACCACGTCGATACGAAGGCCAGCAGGATCTTCTACCATAAAATGTATTTGCCCCCATTCTTCTTGCTTTAAGGGCAGTGCAAAATTGAGGTCCATCTTTTGAGCCTCTGAATATGCTAAGGCTGCATCTTTAACTTCGAATGAGATAACAAAACCGTCAGTAGCCATAATTAGATGAAGAAATTCAGGTTGACTGGCAAGATTAGGCACCAAAAAACCAAGCTGAATATTATTGTTAGCTGAAATTATATGCAAGTAAAAATTAGCATCATAAAAAACCGTTTTAAAACCAAAGACAGCTTCATAGTATTGTTTTACTGCTTCCAAGTTTCCAGCCACCATGACGGGGAACATTGCGTCGATTTCTATCATTTATCTTACTCCTAATGTTAAAGCCAGTATTATAAAAATTAAACTTTAGTCTGTATTGTACAATACGGACAAGTTTTGAAATTCATTTGGAGTAACTCCAGACATTCGTTTAAAATCACGAATGAAGTGGGATTGATCATAATACCAACGCCCCCAATCCGAAGAGTATTTTTCCTTTTGCATAATCCGTAAAGTTTGTTGAAAACGTAGTACTTTGGCAAATTCTCTTGGTGAAAGCCCCAGGTATTGTGAAGTTAATCGCCGAAGGTGCCTAGCAGAAAGACCAAACTCAGAGCACTGTTTATCAGATAAATTAATAGAAGACCCTATATTTTGATGACAATAAGTAATATAACGTAATAATCGGGGGTCAATCGCGTAGTTCTGTAACACACTGAGCAGTATGGTTGAAAAACTCTTACAGCGGCTTTGAAATGACATTGGTTTATAGGAGCCAGTAGATAAGGCACTTAACATCCGCTTTGTTAAAATGTCCTTTGCATCAATAATATTTTCGTTATTATTCCAAAATCCTAAAGGAGTAGATATTACTCCCTGATGTCCCAATGTCTTAAATCGAATACCAAAATATGAAACAGGCCCCTCCATTTCAAATGTTTTTCTCGAAGAAAACGGGGTAACAATGAAAGCGTCTTCAGGAGCTGTTAAGTTTACGATTATGTCGACGCAATTATCAGGAACACTACGGTAAAAATACTTTCCATCAGGAATATTAAGTTGCCAAAATTCTTGCACCCAGTTATTTAGTGGATATGTTGATTTAAAAACAAGATAAGCGCTAGAATCTTTTATGAGACCTTGGCAAGGGTAATAATCAATATTTATTGGCATAAATTATCACGTATGACCTCTGATATTGCAGATATAAATATAACAGCTAAACTCCATCACATTATCCGGTGCAGTTTGTTCAACCCGTTGAATAGTAAATATTGAATGGTCACCATTATGGATATAAATAATACCTTCACCTTCAAAAGGGGTTGGGAACTCTATCTTACCTCTATCGCTAACAGCTCTTGCATCACCAGTACCTTCCCACGAAAAATCTAATTCTGGCATTCGGGTATTAACAACAACATCCATATATCCTTCAACAGCGCAGAAAATGAATTGTTCTTGATCATCTTCATCAAAGTTAAAGTGACCTTCTTCGACTAAATTTACCATTTTTTGTGACCAAACGTCCATATGGGTTATGCGCCACTTACCGACAAATTAATTCATCTTTTCCCTTCAAAGTGTGGGTAAAAAAAAAGCCCTGCTTATACTCTCAAATAAAGAGTATAAGCAGGGCTTTATAATAGTGGTACCAGCGGTCGGACTCGAACCGACACGTCCGCAAAGACGGGGGATTTTGAATCCCCTATGTATACCAATTTCATCACGCTGGCAAGGCTTGTAAGCCAATTTTTCAATTTGCAAAGAAATCATTTTCACTTTAAAAGCTGAGTTCTTTATAAACTATTTTCTGCTAATATCTCGTCGTTACTGACTTGAAATAAGAGCTGGCATTATACGAGAAAAAGTTTAGTTGACAAGTGTTTTTCTCATTTAATAGCTTGCTTGTTGCTTATTTAAACAAAGTTTTCAAAGGTGAGTATGAGTACAAACATTTGTTAGCGGCTCTGATAGGAGTTTGAAAGAAGCAATTTACAATTACCTTAGCTATTTTAGCTTTTCAGCCAAAGTATTACTTGTTAATTTTCATAAGAAAACTGACACGTCACCCCCCGCAACCCATCTGTTTTTTGACACATATTTTCGGTACTTAAAGGGTACCTCAGCAGAATAAATTTATTGCCACAGCATTAGAACTACCTTTGCGTAAAAATTGGCGTGACAATCTATAGCCTCCCCACACGTATAAGTAAAACAACAAAATTAATGAAAGAGTATTTTTTATTGTTTCAATAATTTCACAATGCAAATTAGTAAAATACTCAATATTCTTGGGTCTCTACTTTGCATAGTCATAATGCTATCAAACCACCTATTAATACATGAGCCATTATCAACATATTACTTTAACAATTTCTTAAGTTAGTTGATATTTATGCTAAATTAAATTCTTCTGCTTTTTTTTTGTTAAATTTTGTTAGACTAGCGCGAAATATCTACCTCAATACGAGATTTCAATGAGCATTTCTAATATAAGTCAGCCAGAGTACTTTCCCCGAGCAGGTTTTAGACGCCGTTTTGGCTCTTGGGTCTACGATGTACTTATTGCCATTGCTGTTTATATGTTCGCTGGAGCAATCGCGTTTTTACTGTTTAATTTATTGATAAAATTTGGGACTATTAATATGCAAGGCTTTGAACATGCTATTGATTTACAGCGTTCATCAATTGTTTACAGTACATTAATATATGGTTGGAATATTGCTTGGGTAAGTTTTTTCTTTGTGTTTTTCTGGTCTAAAACGGGTCAAACTCTAGGCATGAAAGCTTGGCGATTACGCTTACAGAACCAAGATGGTACACGCATCAATAAAGTAACAGGCTTAAAACGCTTGCTACCCACCCTACTGGGTTTAGGTAATTTAACAGTGCTATTTGATCGCAAACATAAACTTAGTTTACAAGATAGATTAACCAACACTGAAATCGTCGTTTTATCGTTAGAAGAAAATAAAGGGAGACTTTAAGCGCTTTTGCTAGGTCATTTTTTTATTCAAAAAATACCAAGAAACGCTAATAAACAATATGCTTGGCAATAAAGCACCTATAAAGGGTGGAAATTGGTAAACTAAACTGAGTGAGCCAAGCACCTCATTACACACAAAAAATAAAATACCCGTTACCACACCCATCATAATTCTTGCCCCCATTGATACCGAACGCAACGGACCAAAAATAAAGGATAAAGCGACTAATAACATTACCGCTAAAGTAATAGGCTGCATTATTTTTCGCCAGAAGGCTAATTGATAACGGCTTGGATCTTGTGCGTTCGCTTCTAAATAATCCAAATAATCAATCAAGCCACGAATAGATAGCGACTCAGGCGTCACTGTAACCACGCCCAATTTTTTCGGCGTTAATGACGATTGCCAAATTTGAGTATCAACTTTACGGGTGGTGATCATTTCTTTACTAAGCTCGGTATTAACAACATTTGACAACATCCATACCTTATTTTTATAGCTGGCACTTTCTGCGCTTAACCAGCTTTCCAGCTTTAATTGCTCATTAAACCGATAAATTTGAATTTTTTTCAACTGCCCTTGCTCTAAAACCTCGCCAATATTAACAAAATAGGCGCCATCTTTTGCCCAAACACCATTTTTAGCTGAAATTAAACTACCACCTGAAATGGCCTGCGCACGAATTTCTCTCGCTCTAGCTTCTCCGCTAGGGGCTAACCACTCCCCCACGGCCATTGAAACAATAACCAACAAAATAGCAGTCTTCATCACCGATTTAATAATATCTAAACGAGATAAACCCGCTGCTTGCATCACAACTAACTCACTATTGCTAGCGAGCATACCTATACCAATTAAGCCGCCAATCAGGGCTGACATAGGGAAAAATATTTCAATATCTCTTGGCACAGCATACAGCACATATAACGCAGCATGAGATAAATCATAATTACCACGGCCAACAGCACGCATTTGTTCTACAAATTTTATAATGCCACTAACACTGACAAAAACCGCCAGTGTTAAAAAGGTGGTTGAGGCAATAATACGACCAATGTAGACATCTAAAATCTTCATTATGCTTGCCCTCTTTTCTGGCTATTTTCACTAGCGCTGGTACGTTTAAAACTAGGCAATTTAGCTTTAATTCTTCTACCACTACTACGCTCTTTCATCAATAAGGTAATACCTAAAGCCAAGGCACTTAAGTGAATTGGCCACAAACCTATACCTGTTGGTAGTGTTTGTCGTTCAATGCCTGAACGCATAGCGGTCAATAAAAGAAAGTAACCAAGAAAGAGCATTAAGGCGGGTAACATTTTGGCAAATTTACCTTGTCTAGGGTTAACCACACTCAGTGGCACAGCGATAAATGTTAAAATAATACAGGCTAAAGGAAAAGCAATCCGCCATTGAATAGTTGCACTGTACTCTGCAGCGAGTTTAGGATCTGATGTCGAAAATAATTGCGCCGTTGGTAAAGCGCTTAATTTTCGGTGCTTCTGCTCTACTTTTTGATCTAAAATTTGAATGTAGTATTTATCAAAAGCAACCGATTGAAACTCACCATTTTCAGCATCACTGTGATAACGAGTACCATCGGTTAACACCAAACGTTGTGAGCCTGTTTCCTCTTCAAAAACTTGCCCTTGTTTTGCATAAACTAAGCTAGCATTGATAATACTTTCTTCACGATTATTTTCATCAGGCAATTGCGCAACAAAAACCTTGTCGAAGCCATTATCTTCGCGATGCTTATCATGAATAAAAATAACAGCTTTGTTATTACCCGTTTTTTGAAAACGACCTGCAACTAATGCGCTTAAGCCTGAATCTGCGGCTAATTCATCTTTTACCTGATATTGGTACTCTGAAGCCATGGGCGCTAAATACAAGGTAAATAACCCGGTAAATAGTGCGGTGATAACCGCCAACACCAACGTTACTCTAACTACATACCATTCGCTAACGCCGCAGGCATGCAGTACAGTCATTTCGTTATCTGCGTATATGCGGCCATAGGCAAGTAATATCCCTAAAAATAAACTTAACGGTAACATCATACCAGCTAAGTCAGGAATCTTGAGACCAATAAAAATCATCACCATTTGCCCAGGGATGCTACCTTCAGAAGCATCCCCTAAGACACGAACAAATTTTTGACTGATAAAAATGGTCATTAACACTAAAAATACTGCTAGCTGTGTTTTAGCCACTTCTTTTAACAAATAACGAAAGATGATCACAAAAAGATCCCATAAAAACTGTGTTTTTCTGACAATCAGCTAGTTTTTCTAGTAGACTTGCCGTTTTCATAACTAAACTATATAGTCAATAAACAAATATATTTGTTTGATGCGGCTGTAATTATAGCCCTTAGCGCTATAACAATAACAGTAAACTTAACTATTTTTTACTGGTTTTAGTAAGTTAAAGTAAATTAAATACAAAAGGATAACTCATGGAGTTCAGTATAAAGAGTGGTAGCCCCGAAAAACAGCATAGTGCATGCATTGTTGTTGGTGTATTTGAACCTCGCCGCCTTAGCGCTGCTGCTGAGCAACTTGATGAAATAAGTGAAGGCTACATTAGTAATATACTACGCAGAGGCGATATAGAAGGAAAATTAGGCCAATTTTTGCTTCTTCATAATGTACCCAATATTATAAGCGAACGCGTTTTGCTGGTTGGTTGTGGTAAAGAGCGTGAATTAGATGAGCGTCAATACCGTCAAATAATAAAAAAAACCATTAACACCTTAAATGAAACAGGCTCTATGGAAGCGGTATGTTATTTGTCTGAATTGCATGTCAAGGGCCGTGATATTTATTGGAAAGTTCGCCAAGCGGTAGAAGCTACCCAAGATGGCTTATACAGCTTTAATAGCTTAAAAACGCATAAAGAAGAACCACGCCGACCATTGCGAAAAATTGTTTTCAATGTCCCTACTCGAGGAGATTTACCAGTAGGGAAGCGAGCAATTAGCCATGCATTGGCTATTGCTGAAGGCATTAACACCTGTAAAAACGTCGCCAACATGCCGCCAAATATATGTAACCCAGCATATTTAGCAGAACAAGCCAAAATTTTAGCCAATGATTACGACAAAGTATCAACCACCATTATTGGCGAACAAGAAATGGAAGAGCTAGGTATGGGATCATATCTAGCAGTAGGTCGCGGCTCGGTTAATGAGTCACTAATGAGCATTATAACCTATAACGGTATTGATGATGACTCTAAACCGCTAGTTTTAGTGGGTAAAGGCCTTACTTTCGACAGTGGCGGAATTTCATTGAAACCAGGCGCAGGCATGGATGAAATGAAATATGATATGGGCGGAGCAGCAGGTGTTTTAGGCGCTATGCATGCTTTAGCTGAGTTAAATCTTCCCCTTAAAGTCATTGGTGTTTTAGCGGGTTGTGAAAATATGCCTAGCAGCAATGCTTATCGCCCTGGTGATATTTTAACTACTATGTCAGGCCAAACAGTTGAAGTATTAAACACTGATGCTGAAGGTCGATTAGTGTTATGTGACGCGTTAACTTATGTTGAACGCTTCGATCCTGCAACGGTTATAGATGTTGCTACGTTAACAGGTGCTTGTGTTGTTGCCTTAGGTAAACATGCTACGGGCTTATTGAGTTCTCATAATCCGCTTGCAAATGAATTATTGAATGCTTCAGATCAAAGTGGCGATAGAGCATGGCGCTTACCTTTATGGGATGATTATCAAGAGCAACTTGAAAGCCCATTTGCAGATATGACAAATCTTGGCGGTAAAGGCGCAGGTACTATTACTGCTGCCTGCTTCTTAGCACGCTTTACTAAAAAATATCATTGGGCACATTTAGATATTGCTGGTACGGCTTGGCGCAGTGGCGGTAAAGACAAAGGCTCAACAGGCCGTCCTGTTAGCATGCTAACGCAATTTATGTTAAATCGTGCTGGGCAAGAGCAAGGCGAGTAACTGTAGAAGTGTTTATTTTTAACAAAAATATTCACAATTGCTTTTTCATGATTAATGAGAAAATCGTGGTTAGAAACACTCCCACAAAGCAAAAGAGATAAATAGCAATGCAAACTCAAGTCATGTTTTACCTTCTCAATGATGAGAAGAGCAATGATGACAGCACTGATGTAAAAACGAACGCTGAGGCTGATAATACTAGCTCAGCGTTTTATCATGCCTGTTTGCAAGCAAGTCATTTTTATCGGCAAAACCAACGGGTATTTATTTACACCCAAGACCAACAAAGCGCTGAACAAATAGATGAACTGCTTTGGGCTTTTGACAGTGATAGTTTTGTGCCTCATAACCTCGTTGGTGAAGGGCCTAAGCAGGGAGCTGTAGTTGAAATTAGCCACCAAGCACCACAAGGTCGCCGTCCAGTACTTATTAATTTAACGAGCACAATGCCTGACTTTGCCAATCAATATCAATTCATTGTTGATTTTGTACCGAGTGAAGCAACCCTAAAACAGCGAGCCAGAGAGCGCTTTAAAACTTGCCGTCAGTGGGGTTTTCAAGTAGATAATCAAGCAGTCATTGAACCAAAACCGATGTAGACCATACAGTTTATACAACACAGTACTTTTTGTTGGGATAAGACAATATGCTCCAAGCATTATCTAGTAAGTTACCTCCATGTAACGTCAACTCCAACTGACAATTTAAAACTTTTATTTCGAGATCATGATGGAAAAAACATTCAACCCAACCGACATTGAACAATCTTTATATACCAGCTGGGAAGAGCAAGGTTACTTTAGCCCAACAGGCGAAGGCGATAGCTACAGCATTGCTATTCCACCGCCTAATGTCACCGGCTCTTTGCACATGGGTCATGCTTTTCAGCAAACCATTATGGACACGTTAATTAGATACCAGCGTATGCAAGGTAAAAACACCTTATGGCAAACAGGTTGCGACCATGCGGGTATTGCCACCCAAATGGTGGTTGAACGAAAAATTGCTGCCGAAGAAGGCAAAACTCGTCATGATTACGGTCGTGAAGGCTTTATTAATAAAATTTGGCAATGGAAAGAAGAGTCTGGCGGTACTATCAGCAAACAAATGCGCCGCTTAGGTAACTCTATTGATTGGAGTCGTGAGCGCTTTACCATGGACGAAGGCATGTCTGAAGCCGTGCAAGAAGTGTTTGTACGCCTTTTTGAAGATGACTTAATTTATCGTGGTAAACGTCTGGTTAATTGGGATCCAAAATTTCATACCGCAATATCTGATTTAGAAGTTGAAAATAAAGATAAAAAGGGCCACATGTGGCATTTACGATATCCATTAGCTGATGGCGCCAAAACTGCTGAAGGCCTTGATTACTTAGTAGTCGCTACCACACGTCCAGAAACCATGTTGGGTGATACGGGTGTTGCCGTCAACCCAGAAGATCCCCGCTATAAAGATTTAATTGGCAAAAAAGTTTTATTACCGTTAGTAAACCGTTTGATTCCTATTGTTGGTGATGATCATGCTGATATGGACAAAGGTACAGGCTGTGTGAAAATCACCCCTGCTCACGATTTTAACGATAACGAAGTGGGTAAACGTCATGCCCTTCCACAAATTAATATTTTAGATAAAGATGCGGCAATTTTAGCAACTGCACAAGTTTACGATACTAAAGGCGAAATTTGCGATGCCTATAGTACTGAGCTGCCCAGTGAGTTTGCTGGCATGGACAGATTTGTTGCGCGTAAAGCCATTGTTGCTAAATTTGATGAACTCGGTTTATTGGTTGAAGTTAAAGATCATGATTTAGTTGCACCTTATGGTGACAGATCAGGCGTTATTATTGAGCCATTATTAACAGATCAATGGTATGTACGTGTTGAAAAACTCGCTGGCCCTGCTGTTGAAGCAGTAAAAGACGGTCAAATTGAATTTGTTCCTAAACAATATGAAAACCTTTATTTTTCTTGGATGAAAGATATTCAAGACTGGTGTATTTCACGCCAACTTTGGTGGGGGCATCGTATTCCAGCTTGGTATGACGAAAGCGGCAAAGTATATGTAGGTCGTACTGAAGATGAGGTACGCACTAACAACAATATCGCTGCTGATGTAACGCTAAAACAAGATAATGATGTATTAGACACTTGGTTCTCCTCTGCCCTATGGACTTTTTCAACGTTAGGTTGGCCAAAAGAAACTGAGGATTTAAAAACCTTCCACCCTACTGATGTTTTGGTCACAGGTTTTGATATTATTTTCTTCTGGGTTGCTCGCATGATCATGATGACCATGCACTTTAATAAAGATGAAAATGGCAAAGCACAAATACCATTCAAGAAAATTTACATGACAGGCCTTATTCGCGATGAAAATGGCGATAAAATGAGTAAATCAAAAGGTAATGTTATCGATCCGCTTGATATGATTGATGGCGTTTCTTTAGAAGATTTATTGCAAAAACGTACTGGCAACATGATGCAACCAAAACTTGCCAAGAAAATTGAAAAATTAACCAAAAAAGAATTTCCTAATGGTATTGAAGCCCATGGTACCGATGCTCTGCGCTTCACCTTAACCTCTGTAGCGACGACAGGCCGTGATATTAGCTGGGATATGAAACGCCTTGAAGGTTATCGTAACTTTACCAACAAGTTATGGAATGCGAGTCGTTATGTATTAATGAACACTGAAACATTTGACTGTGGGCAGAAAAGCGGTGCAGAAATGGAACTTTCATTGGCTGATCGCTGGATCATCGGTCAATTTGAACAAACAATAAAAACAGTGCATGAAGCGTTTGACTCTTTCCGTTTTGACCTTGCCTCACAAGCTTTGTATGAGTTCACTTGGAACCAATTTTGTGATTGGTATTTAGAACTAACAAAGCCAGTGATCGCTCCTAATCAAACAGAACAAGGCAGTGAAGCACAACAACGTGGCACACGTCATACGTTAGTAAATATTTTAGAAGGATTATTACGTTTAATGCACCCAATAATGCCTTTTATTACCGAAACTATTTGGCAGCGTGTACAACCGCTTAGCGCTTATAAAATAGAGAGTGCTAACACTGACAGTACGAAAAATAATGCCTCAATTATGGTGCAAGCATTTCCACAGTTTAATGAAAGCAATTGTGATCAACAAGCCATTGACGATCTTGAGTGGGTTAAACAGTTTATTGTTGCCATTCGTAATATTCGTGGTGAAATGGATATCTCACCAAGTAAATCATTACCCGTATTACTTAAAAATGTGAATGAAAATGATCTGCGCCGTTTAACTGAAAACGAGCAGTTCTTAAGCTCACTAGCTAAACTTGAAAGCATAAAAGTACTTAATGATGACGAACAAGGCCCAGCCTCTGCTTCTGCTGTAGTGGGCGACTTATCAGTGTTAATCCCAATGGCTGGTTTGATTAATAAAGAAGCTGAATTAGCGCGCTTAGATAAAGCGATTGATAAATTAGAAAAAGATGCGGCTAAAACGCGTGGTAAGCTTAGTAATGAAAACTTTGTAGGTAAAGCACCAGCAGCCGTTATCGACAAAGAAAAAACTAAGCTAACAGAAGCTGAATCAGCACTTGCTAAAATGCTTGAGCAAAAAGCCCAGATAGCCGAGTTGTAACACCTGAGCGAATAAATTTCCGCCTACAGAGTATTCCTCTCGCGTAGGCGGAGTTTTATCGCCCTTTCGGGTAAGCACTTAATGTGCGCGAAAAAGTCTGCAACTGTCAACTTAATGCTGTTCATTATTCCAATATAAATTGAACTATTTCAATTTTTTATAAGGCATATTCAAAATACCTGTGTTATGCTGCTTTTGCGTTGAGTGCTTGCGTTGCGGATGAAGGTTGATACTAACTTTTGTTTTAGATTTATCAGATACCTATGTATTTGAATATTCTTAACAAACGGATTTAGGCAATGCAGACTGTTTGTTTGTTCCAAATACGCTTTGTTACGAATATGGTTTGTTTCCTTCCTCTTCCTGTACTACTTATGGTAGAGGGCATTTACTCGGGTGAAAACGGTGTTAATTCCTGTTGAGAGTTTCCTTAACAAGAGAATACCACATTAATATTATTTTATGACTACGGGAAAATGTAAGTATGTCTGATACAGTTACTGGTAAAGTTAAATTTTTCAACGAAACTAAAGGTTTCGGTTTTATAGAGCAAGAAAATGGTCCTGACGTGTTTGTTCACTTCAGCGCAATCTCTGGAGACGGTTTCCGTACTCTAGCTGACGGCCAAGCGGTTACGTTCACTGTTAAACAAGGTCAAAAAGGCCCTGAAGCAGAAAACGTTCTAGCTGTATAAGTTTTAACTTATAAGCTAAAAAAGCGAAGAAAGAGTTGAACTCATTCTTCGCTTTTTTGTTTCTGACATTTTAATTATGCTATTTTTAACTCTACTACTTTAAGCTAAATTCCCTAGCACATCTTCTTCCCTGAGCTGCCACACCTCTTTCTGACTTTATAACCTTTTTCTGCAATAGCTCCAAGGTTTAAATCAATCACCCTGCTAGATCATTTTTTCAAAGCATTAACACGCCATAAGTAAAATAGCGCCGGTAAAACAAGTAACGTTAAGAGCACTGCACTCACCATACCGCCAACCATAGGCGCGGCAATACGGCTCATTACTTCACTCCCTGTCCCTGTTCCATATAAAATAGGTAATAAGCCAACAATAATAGCGGCAGCTGTCATCATCACCGGGCGTACACGTTTGCCAGCCCCGGCAAGCACGGCCGAAAATACAGATGATTCATCAACCTTTGTGCCACTTTCTTGATGTCTTTGCAACATTTCTTGATAAGCCTGATTTAGATAGACCAGCATGATGACACCAATTTCAACAGCAACCCCTGCCAATGCTATAAAGCCAACCCCCACCGCGACCGAGAAGTTATAACCTTCAAGATACATTAACCAAATACTTCCCACCATGGCTAGTGGTAAGGTCAACATGATCATGGCCACTTCAGTCATATTTCTAAAGTTTAAATACAATAAAACTATGATAATGGCCAAGGTCAACGGCACAACATAAGTGAGTTTTTCTTTTGCCCTTTGCATATATTCATATTGCCCCGCCCATGCAATGCTATAACCTGCAGGTAGAACTAATTGCTCACGCAATATTTTTTGCGCATTTTCAACATAACGACCTACATCAGTATCGCTATTAATATCAATAAAAGACCAGCCATTTAAACGAGCATTCTCAGATTTAATTCCTGGTGGGCCATCTTCAATAAAAATATTGGCTACATCACCCAATGGAATACGTTGACCATTAGGGGTAACTATTGGCAATAAAGCTAACTGCTCTGGTGAATTACGATAATCTTGCGGATAGCGAATATTGATAGGATAGCGCTCTAAACCTTCTACAGTTTGAGCTACATTCATGCCACCAACAGCAGTAGCAACAACCTGTTGAATATCACTGATATTTAGGCCATAACGGGCGGCTTTTTCTCGCTGAATATCTATCTTGATATAGCGACCACCGGCAACACGCTCTGAATATACCGAAGCGGTGCCAGTTACATCAGCTAAAATCATTTCAATTTGTTGACCTATTTTTTGTATTTCACCTAAGTCAGGGCCAGAAATTTTAATGCCCACAGGGGTTTTAATACCTGTCGATAACATATCAATACGGGTTTTTATTGGCATGACCCAAGCATTTGTTACACCGGGTAATTTAACTAAGGCATCTAATTCTTCTTTCAAAGTTTCAATAGTAACACCTGCCCGCCATTGTGATCTTGGTTTTAGCTGAATAAAGCTTTCGATCATGGTTAATGGTGCAGGGTCCGTCGCAGTTTCTGCTCTCCCTACTTTACCTAGTATTAACTCAACTTCTGGTACGGTATAAATAAGTTTGTCGGTTTGTTGTAGTAACTGCCGTGCTTGTCCAATAGATATGCCTGGATATGTGGTTGGCATATACATTAAATCCCCCTCATCTAACGGTGGAATAAATTCACTGCCTATTTTATCTAATGGATAAAGGCCAACCCCAATCATCATTATCGCCGCCATCAAGGTGATTTTCGGGTAAGTTAATACCGTTTTAAGCGCAGGAAAGTAGATAGCACTTAACAAACGATTAATCGGATTTTTATGCTCAGGCAAGACGTTACCGCGAATAAAATACCCCATTAATACTGGCACTAAGGTAATAGCCAATGCAGCAGAAGCAGCCATAGCATAAGTTTTAGTAAAAGCTAACGGTGAGAACATACGTCCTTCTTGCGCCTCTAAGGTAAAAACAGGTACAAAACTTACGGTAATAATCAGTAAACTAAAAAATAATGCAGGGCCAACTTCAGAGGCTGAATCAACCACCACTTGCCAGCGGTTTTCACTGGTGAGTTTTTCACCTTTAGCTGACAGTTTTTCCATGTGCTTATGCATGTTTTCAATCATCACTATCGCGCCATCAATCATAGCGCCGATGGCAATAGCAATGCCGCCCAGCGACATAATATTGGCATTAAGCCCTTGCGCATGCATAATAATAAATGCGGTTAAGATACCAACGGGTAAGCTGATAATCGCCACAAGCGATGAACGAATATGAAATAAAAATAACACGCACACTAGCGCAACCACGCCAAACTCTTCTAATAGCTTAAAAGCTAAGTTATCGACGGCTCTCTCTATTAAAGCTGATCTGTCATAAACGGTGACAATTTCTACGCCATCGGGTAACCCTTGCTTAAGCTGCTCTAATTTCTCTTTAACTTTAATAATAACCTGTTGAGCATTCTCACCAAAACGCATCACAACGATACCGCCAACCGTTTCGCCCATCCCATTTAGCTCAGCAATACCACGACGCATTTGTGGGCCAATAACAATATCAGCAACATTTTTTAATAACAGCGGTGTGCCATTTTGATTAACTCCTAACGGAATATTTTCTAAATCTTGAGCATTTTTAATGTAACCTGTAGCACGCACCATGTACTCAGCTTCTGCCATTTCAACAACAGATGCACCTATTTCTTGGTTTCCTTGTTTAATGGCCTTTTGAATTAACGATAATGGAATACCAAAAGCGCGTAATTTATCTGGATTGACCTGCACTTGATATTGTTTAACCATGCCGCCAAGAGCGCTAACTTCAGAAACGCCTGATACAGTTTGCAGTTCATACTTTAAAAACCAGTCTTGAATACTACGTAATTGGCTTATGTCATGCTGGCCTGTTCGATCAACTAAGGCATATAAATACACCCAACCCACACCAGTAGCATCAGGTCCTAACTGCGGCTTAGCTGAACTTGGCAAATTAGGCGCAACTTGGCTTAAATACTCTAATACTCGCGAACGAGCCCAATACAAGTCAGTGTCTTCATCAAAAATAACGTAAACATAAGAGTCGCCAAAAAAAGAAAAGCCCCGTACGGTTTCCGCACCGGGTACTGATAACATAGCGGTAGTTAATGGATAAGTGACCTGATCTTCCACCACTTGCGGTGCTTGTCCGGGGTAGCTGGTTTTAATTATAACTTGAACATCAGATAAATCGGGCAAGGCATCAACAGGCGTATTTTTTACCGAGTACAAGCCAATACCTACTAAGATAAAGGTTGCTAACAGCACAAAAAAACGATTGTAAACTGACCAACGAATAATTGCTGCAATCATGATTTACTCCTGCAACTTATTTTCAAGGATAACCACATCGGTGCTAACATCGGTAATAACAAAGTCATCGTCATGAATTTCAAAGGTAAATTCAATGTCATCTCCTTGATTGAAATTAGTAATATCAAGTGCTTCATCGACTAAAAAATCTAGCGTTGTCGCAGGGCGTTGCCACTTTTTAATGGCAGCACGGGAGATATTTACCTTATGATGACCCGCCATTACAGAGTTAATACGGCCAGTAGTTGTCGCTGACATCACTTGCCTCATTTCAAGCATAGGTTCAGTCATAGACATTTCAGTGGCATCGTGATTCATACGCATAAAGTCTGACGATTTGCTTGACTCCGAGTCCAATAAAAATTGTGCTGAGCTGACCACTTCTTCACCATCAGTTAAACCGTTAAGTATTTCTACTGACTCATTGTCAAAACGACCGACAGTCACCGCAATTGATTTGAAATTACCTCCCCCTAACGCCAATACCACACGATCTTGATTACCTGTTCGTATTAACGCTTCTTTTGGAATAAGCAAAACTGGCGTTGTATCACTGGTATGGATAGCTACTTGTGCAAACATATTAGGTTTAAAATCACCTGATTGATTATCAAAACGTAACCGTACTTTCACGGTACGGGTTTTGGCATCTAAGGTAGGATAAATAAAGTTTACTTGCCCGTTAAATTCTTCACCGGGCAAGTAGTCTAAACGCATAGTAACCTTTGTACCTACTTGCACTTGTGCTGCTTGGCGCTCAAATACTTCCGCCTCAATCCACACCTTAGACAAATCGCCAATAGACATCAAAGTAGCGCCCGGTTTTACATAAAAACCTTCCCTAATTTTTAAGTTTTCCACCACACCATTTTGTGGAGCATAGAAAGTAATATTTTGTTGTACCTTCCGTGTTTTTTTCAACGATTCTATGGTTAATTTTGGCAGCTGCAAAGCCACTAAACGATTTTCAGCCGCATTGACTAAACGCTTATTATTGCGCTCTAATGCCAATAAAAACTCTTCTTGAGCGTTAACTAATTCTGGCGAGTAAATTCCATAAAGCGGTTGGCCTTTTTTAACCATTGAACCGACAGTTTTCACATAAAGCTTTTCAATCCAACCATCAACTCGTGGATGAATATGTACAAGTTTGTCTTGATCGTAAGTCACATAACCCACTGTATCTATCTGGTTATGCAAAGATTTATACTGTGCTGCAACCGTTCTAACACCTAAATTATTAACGATATCGGCTGAAATACGGATAGTACCGGGTCCCTCATCAGCGCCTTCCCCTGAATCAGCATAGACAGGTAATAAATCCATACCCATAGGAGATTTTCCGGGTTTATCTTTTCTATAATTAGCATCCATCGGAGCAACCCAATACATCGGCTGCTTTTCTGTCACTTGTTCTGTTACTGGCGTTTTAGTGGCCTTTACGTTAAGGAAAAACATGCTCACCACCAGCCCAATCACCAAGCCGACGCTTAATCCTATAATTAACATTTTTTTATTCGAGTTTATTAGTTCTTTCATCATGATCCTTCCTTTTGTGACAGCACTATTGAGCCAGCAAAAAGGTAATTAATTTCTAGAATGATTTTTTGTTGTTGTACATTGATGGCTAAAAAATCTATTTGAGCGTTTAGCTCAGCAATACGGGCGCGAACCACTTCAGCAAAATCACCATCATCATTGGTGTAAGCGGTTAAAGACGCCTGAGCTTGATCATGAATTTGTGGTAATAACCGCTCTTGATATAAGGCTTGTCGTTCATTCAAACGCAAAAGCCGACCTTTAGCACTTGCAAAAGCTGATATTAATTGACGGATCAGTAATAATTTTTCTGTTTTAATTGCTTCCGTTTTAGATACAGCCGATTTAACTCCATTATCTTGTCGGTTGTTAGTAAACAGAGGTACGTCAAAAACAACGCCAAGAGAAAATAAGTCAGCACGACTATTGCCCATTTGATCATCAGCGCGATAACCATAACTGGCATTAACTCCCCACTGAGGTTGATATTTTTGCTCAGCTAAATCAATACTTTTGCGAGTAGCCGCAATTTTTTTATCTATTGCTAGTACTGATGGATGGGCGGCTATTAATAAAGCGAGTTGCTCAGTTTCTAACGCTTTTTTATGGTAAACAGTCGATTGTTTGATAAGCGTTAATTTTGGTAGCTCACTACTAATTTGTAAAGTGGCTAGGTTATGTTTTGAGCCTGGTTGCATTGCTGGAGTATTTTCAAAAGAAAAGTTACTTAACCATTGACTTATCATTCCTTGATAACGATTTTGCTCTAGTTTTAGTTGATTTAATCTATCTTCTAGGCGCGTTAGCTCTAACTGGGCACGAACAATATCATATTGCCTCGTTTTCCCTAAACCACTGCCATAGCTAGCTTCAACTAATTCACTGAGCTGTTCAAACAAACTACGGTTTTGTTCAATTAAGCTGATACTTTGCTGTATTCGGTATAAATCAAGCCACAAACTGCCAACTGTTACCACGACTTTGCTTTTCCTGTCTTGACGTTGCAGTGGTTGTTGTTGCGACTGTAATTTAAGTTGTTGATTTTTAATGGCAAGACTATCACCACGAGCAAACATTTGTGAAACTCCTACTTTAAATTGCGTCATTCTCTCTTGAGAAAAATCAAAGCTATCGGTAGGTAAGTTTGCAAAGGCGATAGACACTTTAGGATCTGGCTGAGTATTGGCCGCATAGCTCAATGATACTAACGACTGCTGCTTATGGCGACTACCATCAAGCCAAGGATCGTTTTTTTGTGCGATTTTAATAGCTTGCGCAAAGCTTAATGGTTGCGACTCAGCATAACTATTATTAACTATAAAAATAGTTAATAAAGCCGTAAACGCAGAGAAACCGCTATATAAGGGACTAGGTTTGTTCATACTTCTTTTCTCTTTACTTGTGTAAATACGAAGAATAATTCATTTATATTAACTAATTATTCACCACCGAGTCGTGATGCTTCATAGAGCGCTCTTCGAGCCTAGACAAAAACTTTATTATTCTCGGTGTAATACGTGACCTCGGTGTTTTCAGCGGTAATACTTTAACATTGAATAAATGCAAAGCTAGTTAACACTATTATCGAGGAATTTTAGGCACAGGTGTGCCGTGAAGTTATGAAATGGGTGGACGATATAAAGAAGAATTGATTTGCGATTGCTGTAAAGAAGATGATTGCAGTATTTTTTGCTCTGCAATGACCTCAGAGTTAAAACTGGTATTAAGTAAAAAAGAAAGGCTAACACAACCACTCATAGGGCATTGGCATTGTTCTTGGCAACAATCCATTATATTTTCTTGATTACGGTCACTTAACATCATACTGGCATGATTCATAGTTTCATTAGCCATGTCGTCGTGAGTCATCATAGACATCTTTGCACTCATAGATTCATGAGTACAAGGCATAGTTGCATAGGACATAGCTGTACTTGCCATCGCCTGACCAATAAAGGCCATCAGCATTAGCATGACTATCAATATGTTGTTATGCACTAATTTCATCAGAAGTTACTATTTAGTCGATATCTTTGTTGGATCATAAATTCATTACAATAAACCAGACCCAACAATAGCTTTATTTCTTTCATTAAAAAAGAAAAACTTTTACTTACTCGGCAATATATTCAACTACTTCTAAACCAAAACCTGATAAAGAGTGATATTTAGTTTGCGAGCTTAGCAAACGCATTTTACTCACCCCTAAGTTTGCTAATATTTGTGAGCCAACACCAACATTACGAGAGCCAACATGACGATTCACTTCTTTAACGGTTTCACCCGCATCAATTTTGGCATATTTTTCAACTAAATGAATGAGCTCCATTGGTGATTCATGCTTGCCTAATAACACTAAAACACCGCCTTCTTTAGCTATTTTTTCTAAGGCATTGGCCATTGGCCATTTAGCCACGCTTTCACGCTGACTAAATAGTAAGTCTCTAAAAGTATTTTCTAAATGCACACGTACCAGCGTTGGCTCATCAGCTACTATTTCACCTTTAGTTAAGGCAAAGTGTGCTTGACCATCAATAGTGTCTTTAAATACGGTTAGGTCAAACTCACCAAACGCCGTGGGTAATTTGCATCGTGATACGCGTTCAATAGTGGTTTCTGTTGAGTTTCTAAACTCAATTAAATCAGCAATTGTGCCCATTTTAATATCATGCTTTTTAGCAATAATTTCTAAATCCGCACGACGAGCCATAGTGCCATCTTCGTTGAGGATCTCAACAATCACAGCAGCAGGTTCACAGCCAGCCATGCGTGCTAAATCGACACCGGCTTCAGTATGACCCGCGCGATTCAATACACCACCGTCTTTAGCAATCAGTGGGAAAATATGCCCAGGCTGAACAATATCAAGGTGATTAGCACCTTTGTTGGCGGCAGCAAGTACGGTCATAGCACGATCGGCTGCAGATATGCCCGTAGTTACGCCCGTAGCTGCTTCAATAGACACGGTAAAATTAGTGCTAAATTGCGCATCATTTTTATCGACCATTAACGGCAATTTTAGCTTTTCACATTTTTCACGGCTCATTGGCATACAAATAAGGCCACGACCATGAGTTGCCATAAAGTTAATAGCTTCTGGTGTTACTAATTCGGCTGCCATGATGAAATCACCTTCGTTTTCTCGGTCTTCATCATCCATTAAAATAACCATTTTACCTAAGGCAATGTCTTCGATTATTTCTTGTGGGGTATTTAAATTCATTGGACTCTCTTTGGTTATTTATCTGACACTAGCGTGAATACTTTATTTTTAAAATAAGCCGCTTACGTTCGTTGCATAAATATATTTCTGTAAAAATTCGCCTATAACTATTTTATAAACCCTGCTTTTTGCAGTAAAGTTTCTGTCACGTTTGAGTTAGGCAGCGATGTTTGTGTAGTACTTTTTTTCGTTAATAAACGCTCTAAGTATCGAGCGACTAAGTCCACTTCTAAGTTCACTTTGGTGCCTACTTGGTAGTGAGCAAAAATAGTTTCTTTTACCGTGTGCGGCACTATCGTTAATCTAAATTTACCGTCACCTGCATTTTCATTTAGTGCGTTCACGGTTAAGCTTGTGCCATCAACAGTTACCGAGCCTTTTTCAGCAATATAATGTGCTAAACTATTGGGCATTGATAACCAATATTCAATGCTATTACCATTATTAATAATTGATAGCACTTCACTAATGCCATCGACATGACCCGACACTATATGACCACCAAAACGGGTACTGGCTAACATGGCTTTTTCTAAATTAACTTGCATGCCAACATTATAGTTAGCAAAGCCCGTACGCTGCAGTGTTTCGTTTGACACATCGGCACTATAACTTTGTTGACTAAAGTCAACCACAGTTAAACATATACCATTGGTAGCAATGGAGTCACCCAATTTTACATCGCTCATATCAAGGTCATTAGTAGCAATGACTAAGCGTGCCCCTTGAGCATTAATATTAATGGCTTTTATAGTGCCAACAGCTTCAATAATTCCAGTAAACATAATTTCTCTTTGTTCATTTGTATATATACAATAACGCGAATATTTTCTTTTAAAATGGTTTATAAAAATAATTCGCTTACTTTAGTTGAGCCGTGATCCTTAAATCGCAACCCACCATGCAAACATCGGTAATGGCGAGTGACTTAGCTTGTGATAATTGAGTAATACTTGCCATGGTAACAAGACTTTTTCCGTCGCCACCCATTAATTTTGGTGCTTGAAAGAGTATAAGTTCATCCACTAAATCTTGCTCGATAAAAGCGCCGGCTAATGTTGCTCCAGATTCAATTAATACATCATTAAGTCCGCGTTCTGCAAGCAGGCTCAGCAAAGATTTCAAATCGATTTTATTTTTTCCTTGCGCGTTTTCAATACAAGGTAATGGTACTTGTTCAACAAAATGAGGCCATTGTGGCGATTTTTCAAGGGTGACATCAATTAAATTGTCACTAAGCGTTTTATTTCTGATTAACAAAATTTCACTGTGCTGCTCAAAAAAGGCTAAATCAGGGGTTAAACGATTTCGACTATCAATAACAACCCTAATAGGTTGACGAACATCATGCTCTGCATAATATTTTTTTAGTGCACCTAATTCAGACCAGCGCACGGTCATTTTAGCATTATCCATTAAAATGGAATCAGCGCCAGCAATAATTGCGCAACTTTGTGCTCTTAGCCTTTGTACATCTCGTCTTGCATCACGCGATGTAACCCATTTGCTCTCACCGTTTTTCATTGCCGTTTTGCCATCAAGGCTGGCGGCCAGCTTTACTCGCACATAAGGTAGCGCTTGCGTCATCACTTTAATGAAGCCTAGATTAAGCGCTTTAGCTTCATTTTCTAACAAACCCTGTTCAACCTGAATGCCCGCTTGCTCAAGCATGTTCAAGCCACGTCCAGAAACGGTAGGGTTAGGGTCAACCATGGCAACTACAACACGTTTTATATCTGTATCAATCAGACCTTGCGCGCAAGGTGGTGTTCTACCAAAATGGCTACACGGCTCTAAGGTTACATAAGCCGTAGCGTCTTTTATTAACTGTGGATAGCTACTTTTAGCTGCAAGTAGCGCGTTAACTTCAGCATGTCCCTGCCCTGCTTTTTGATGATAACCTGTACCTATAATTTGCTCTTTACCCTCAACACAGCTAACCAACACGCAACCTACTCTAGGATTTGGCGAAGTGGTGTAATGACCTTGCTTGGCTAGCTTAATCGCTAATGCCATATAGTGGTGATCTTGCTTGCTAAACACTTATAACTTCCTTCTATCTTATTTCTGTCTTACTTTTTATCTATTTTCTTCTTGCCGCTTTTTCCTCGACTAAGGCTTTCTTTACCTAAACGAGCAATTTCATCGGCAAATTCACTAATATCTTCAAAGGATAGGTAGACCGAAGCGAAACGAAGGTAGGCAACTTTGTCTAATTTTTTTAATTGTGTCATCAATAAATTACCCAGCATTTCACTGCTGATTTCTCGCTCACCAGTCGCTCGCATTTGTGATTTTAATTTATTAATTGCAAGCTCTACTTGCTCAGTACTTACCGGACGTTTTTCTAGCGCTCGCATTAAACCACTACGCATCTTATCTTCGTTAAAGGGTTCTCTAGTGCCATCTCGTTTTATGATATGCGGCATCACTAATTCAGCTGTTTCAAACGTTGTATAACGCTCATGACACGCAAGGCATTCTCGGCGACGCCTGACTTGATGACCATCTGAGACTAAACGTGAGTCAATAACCTTAGTGTCTAATGCGCTACAAAATGGACAATACATGCTTTACCTTCGGTAAGTGAAAAGTTTAGAGTATTAAGATCAGAAATGACCGCTAATTGCGGTCATTTTAATATAAATTTACAGTGATTAGTAAATTAGTTTTATCTATCCACTATTCCATTAATAGTTATTCAACTTTAAGCTGTATGGTTCATATTCAAAGGAAAAAGCACGGAGTTGACGCTAGTCAATGAGTACTTTTGACACCTGAATTTGGGCTTACAGCAACAAGTTGGCAGACTATTTGTATACAGGGAAGCGAGAGCACAACTCTTTAACTTGACCTTGTACACGGGCAATCACTGTTTCATTATTGATATCATCTAAAATATCGCAAATCCAACCTGTTAACGCGTTAGTTTCTTCAACACCAAAACCACGACGAGTAATAGCAGGCGTACCAAGGCGCAAACCACTGGTTACAAACGGAGAACGCGGATCATTCGGCACAGAGTTTTTGTTCACTGTAATGTGAGCTTTACCTAGCGCTGCATCAGCATCTTTACCGGTAATATCTTTATCGATAAGATCAAGTAATAACAAATGATTATCAGTACCGTTTGACACAACTTTATAGCCACGTTCTTGTAACACGGCAACCATAGCTTTAGCGTTATCAAGTACATTCTGTTGATACACTTTAAACTCTGGCGCTAATGCTTCTTTAAATGCTACCGCTTTTGCCGCAATAACATGCATTAATGGTCCACCTTGACCACCAGGGAATACTGCACTATTCAATTTTTTGTAAATAGCTTCATCGTCACATGCTGAAACTATTAAACCACCACGTGGACCCGCTAATGTTTTATGAGTAGTTGTAGTAACTACGTGAGCGTGTGGTACAGGGTTTGGATAAAGACCAGCCGCAACAAGACCGGCAACATGAGCCATATCAACGAAGAAATAGGCACCAATACTGTCAGCAATTTTACGCATACGTGCCCAATCAACAACACCAGAAAACGCAGAAAAACCGCCGATAATCATCTCAGGTTTATGTTCATTAGCTAAACGCTCCACTTCATCATAATCAATATCGCCTGTTTCAGGGTGAAGACCATATTGAAATGCTTCATAAGACTTACCTGAAAAGTTCACGTGCGAGCCGTGTGTTAAGTGGCCGCCATGAGCTAAGCTCATACCCAACACTTTTCCACCCGGCGTAACTAGTGCCTGAAAAACAGCCGAATTTGCTTGAGAGCCAGCATGTGGTTGAACATTGGCATAAGTAGCACCAAATAATTCTTTAGCACGATCAATCGCTAGCTGCTCAGCAATATCAACATATTCACAACCACCATAATAACGTTTGCCAGGATACCCTTCAGCGTATTTGTTGGTTAATTGTGAGCCTTGTGCTTCTAAAACACGTGGGCTACAGTAGTTTTCAGAAGCAATTAGTTCAATATGCTCTTCTTGACGCACCACTTCCTTGCTCATTGCTTGATAAAGTTCAGCATCAAAATCGGCAATATTCATATCACGAGTAAACATAGTTTTTCCTCAAATAAACAACCTAAAAGGCCGTAAGTTCTGACTATACTCTTAACTGTACGTAACTATACGAGTAAGAGCACCGTACAATAAAAGTACTAAAAATAATGCGCGTATTTTGCCTGAATTAGCCTAAAATGTACATGTTAAAACTGTTCGGGGTTTAGTTCATTTTGACTTGTCTTATATCGACCTTATCGATAACCGCTAAGGTAAATTAAGGAAGAAAATAATACTAAAAGCTTTTAACGCCACCACCACTGTACCGAAATATGAATATAATCAACAAAAAGGCAAGATCCAACAAACAAAACGCAGATTTAAAACACGAAACAAGATTAAATACAGCCATTAACTAAATTAACAAATAAACAAGGCGCATAAAATGCGCCGTTTAAAGTTAATTTATTTGTATTTATTCAGCTTAAAAATATTTGCCACAGAGAGAGCGGAGGCAGGTTATATGCTCCATGCATAATCTAAGTGACATCCATGTATGCCTTGCTTCGCACTACACCGAGCATAACAAAGCCTCTGTGTAGGCTCAAAGAGCCCTCTGTGGAGCATAGCGGCTCGGTGGTGAACCGTTACATTTATTTAAACAAAGCCTAACTTAACGCTAAGACTACTTTTTCAGAGCGTAATTTTCTCGCCATTAATAACACCAATAACACTGTCATAGCGATAGTCACTAAACCAGTAAAAGCTAATAACGCCCATGACACAGGTAAGCCTTTAAAAAGATCTTCCATAATAAGCGACTGACCAGAAATAGGTAACCAATCAAGCCACTTAGGTTTGTTATCAACAAACATCATGATCACTGGCACCATGGCTGGCAGCATAATGATCATAGAAACCATTGATTGCGCCTCTTTAAAGTTTTTCGATTGAAAAGCAACAAAGAGTTGTAAGGCTGAAGCAAAAAAACAAATTGGCAATAACAACAACAACAACGCCGTGATAGTAAAAGCATCTAAACTAAAACTGGCACCTATTTTAGTTAAGTCAATAAAGCTGACTGAGAACGACGTTAAACTCAATGTTAATAACACACCAATGCAAGCAATTAAGCTAGCACAGCACAGCTTAGCGGCAACAATTTTAATGGTACTTACCGGCTGGCATAATAACATTTCGAGCACATTGCGCTCTCGTTCACCGGCACTAGCGTCAATAGCAACAGGAAGACCAGACATGAAAGCCGCCATTAATAAATAAAGACCCAACATCATAGAGATAATCATCGCATTAGAGTTGGGCAATGACGTATCTTGCTCAATAATTTTTATTGGTTGCAATAAACGCACATCAATACCACGCACTAACAAGCGTTTGTAACCAATAGAGCGTGCGTAGTTATTAATAATATATTTAATACGACGCACAGGAGACATATTCGCTTTCTCGCTGTAATCAGCACTAAAATAAAGGTCTATAGTTTTACCCTCCAACATATCTTGATTAAAACTCATCGGAATGGTTAAGCTAAGGTTTCTCTCATCCCAAATAGTTTTTTCATCATTTGGTACATCACTAAATAATAATACATTATCATCATTAAGGGCTTTAATTAACTTAGGAGCATGTTCAGCACCCGTTACTTTTACATAAACCTTTGGCGTTTCTACCGCCTCTTTTATCATCACTTTTGACATAGCAAAGATCATTACAGGTGCCATCACTGCCATCATCATCGCCATCATCATCGCACGTTTGTCACGAAAGGCTTCTTTCAATTCTTTACTTAATAACGCTTGAAATTGGATCATGTTCGTATTCCCTCACATGCATAAACCATCATCATCGCACTAACACCAGCTAACATCGCACGTTTGTCACGAAAGGCTTCTTTCAATTCTTTACTTAATAACGCTTGAAATTGGATCATACTGCTACTTCCTGACTTAAACAGATAGCTGAACAAATCATCATCGCACTAACATCAGCTAACATCGCACGTTTGTCACGAAAGGCTTCTTTCAATTCTTTACTTAATAACGCTTGAAATTGGATCATGTTCGTATTCCCTCACATGCATAAACCATCATCATCGCACTAACATCAGCTAACATCGCACGTTTGTCACGAAAGGCTTCTTTCAATTCTTTACTTAATAACGCTTTAAATTGGATCATGTTCGTATTCCCTCACATGCATAAACCATCATCATCGCACTAACATTAGCTAACATCGTACGTTTGTCACGAAAGGCTTCTTTTAACTCTTTACTTAATAACGCTTTAAATTGGATCATGCTGCTACTTCCTGACTTAAACAGATAGCTGAACAAATCATCATCGCACTAACATCAGCTAACATCGCACGTTTGTCACGAAAGGCTTCTTTCAATTCTTTACTTAATAACGCTTGAAATTGGATCATGTTCGTATTCCCTCACATGCATAAACCATCATCATCGCACTAACATCAGCTAACATCGCACGTTTGTCACGAAAGGCTTCTTTCAATTCTTTAGACAACAAGGCTTTAAATTGGATCATGTTCGTATTCCCTCACATGCATAAACCATCATCATCGCACTAACATTAGCTAACATCGTACGTTTGTCACGAAAGGCTTCTTTCAATTCTTTAGACAACAAGGCTTTAAATTGGATCATGAAAAATCTCCCTTAACGAAACAGATAGCTGAACAAATCATCATGCCGCTACTCCTTCATCTGAGCCTATGATTTTAACGAAGGCTTCTTCTAATTGTGTTTCACCCGCTAATTCACAAAGTTCATCGGGTGTGCCTTCTGCTGCTAACTTACCGTTGGCAACAATAATGACGCGATCACATAAAGCCGCAACTTCTTGCATTACATGAGATGAGAACAAAATACAATGACCTTTCTCTTTGAAACGAGCTAAATAGTTGCGCAATACGCGCGTACTCATCACGTCTAAACCGCGTGTTGGTTCATCAAGCACGAAATTTTTTGGTTGATGAACTAATGCTTGCGCAAGTGTAACCTTCATTCTTTGTCCTTGAGAAAAGCCTAAGGTTTTACGGTGCGCTAGTTCTGTCATATCTAAATCTTTAATAACCGCTTCAATGGCGTGATGCTTAGCATCACCTTGTAAACCATGAATACTGGCAAAGTAGTCTATTTGTTCATAAGCAGTTAAACGCTCATATAAACCAAATTTATCAGGAAATATACCTAAACGAGCTCTAGCAGCAAGAGGATTTTCTACTACATTAATACCGTCAATGGTGGCACTGCCTTCATCGGCTTTTAATAAACCATAAAGGGTACGCAAACAGGTGGTTTTCCCCGCACCATTCGGACCTAATATACCGGTAATCTCGCTATCATTAGCCGTAAAAGATAAACCATCAAGGGCGATGACACCGCTTTGTTCTTTACTATTACTTAAGCGACTAAAAAGGCTTTTTTTGCTACTACCAAAGGTTTTGCGTAAATTGTTAACTTGTATCATTGTTGTTTATCTCCTTGTACTTTTATCGAGATATCTAAATTGTTATTCTCTTCGCTTAATATTTCACCGCCAAATGTTTCGCCATTTAAGATGCCGCCATTTAAGTTAGTCATGAAAGATTCATTAGGCACATCGTCTAAACAAGATTCATCAAGCTCTTTAGGCTTAAGGCTAGTTAAAAATTCATTAATAATATCACTAGCACAAGTGTTCATAGCAACAGTATGTGCCGCATTTTCAACAACAATATGATGATTATTAGGTAATGATTTCGCACTATAGTCACCATTACTTGGTGGCGTTACGGGGTCTAAATTACCCGAAAGAATAAGCGTTGGAATATCAGCGGTTACTGTTTGGTAAAAAGCCTCACTAGGTCGATATTTCGGCCAAATGGGGCAAACCATTTTAAAGCCAAAATGGCTGTCGCCACCGCCAAAATCATTATCAGCGTCTTGTTCAAAATCAGTAGCTGATATTCTTGGATAATCTTCATTACAGGTAATGTTAAATAACAAACCAAGATAAATTCCTTGTCCGCCTTCTGACTGGGCAACTAAACCGGCTAATGGCGTGTAATTGCCTAAATATGCTTGATGGATCACTAAAGGTACTAAGGAACGAGTTGCTACTGAATATAATTGCATACGCAATGTGCCCAATAATTTTGCTTTGCTGATCACAAACTTAGTTGTAGTTCCTAGCCGGGGATGCGCAATACTCACTTGTGCTGGAGCATCCGCTAAACGAGCTATTAACGCGTTAAATTCCTGCTTAAGGTCTGGGTATGCGTTTTGGCAACTTGACTCTTTTTGACAGTTTTCCAATAATAAGTTGAACGACCGTGCAGAACTTTGTCCAAATAAGCCAATAGGTACTTCTATCGGTCCAACACTATCTAAAACAACACTACGTAAAGCATTAGGAAACATGCGCATATACACAAGCCCTGCCCGAGTACCATAAGAGCCACCATAAATATTAATTTGTTTATGGCCAAGTGCCACACGTACAGCGTCAAAATCACGAATAGCATTTTCACTATTGTACTGGCTTAAATCACCGCTAAAGCTTGCTAAACAATATTTTATATCTTGCTCTGAAAACTCTTCTGGTGTTATTTCATACGGGCTTTGCTCTAAAGCCTCTTCACATTGCAGCGGGTGAGACTCGCCAGTGCCTCGTTGGTCAACCAAGATCAAATCACGCGTTTTACGTACTTCATTAAATACCTGACGTAAACCTGAAGCTAGCTCTGCTGCCGCTTGCCCAGGACCGCCAGCTAAAAACATCAGAGGTGTTTTTTTGTCACTATTATCTATCGCAGGTAAAACAACAAAATTGATGTTGATTTGCTCACCGCCAATTTCATTATAATTTTCTGGTACGGGTAATTTACCGCACTTTACTTGCGCTTTAATACCGTCAACATGACAGTTTTCTATGACTAACGTTTGCTCTTGGCTATAAACGCTAAAGCTTGCCAACAAAAGCACGCCTAAAAGAGTTATTCCGTTTTTGAACATTCTAATATTCCATTTTTTATAAATAATCTCATTACAATTTAGGCATTCTATTTTATTTCATCGTCATTTAAAACGTAGCTATTTGTAAATATTTATAATTAACCATTCCAAAAGTCACTTATTCAGGATAAAGTTTAGTTATAGCATTAGTTAGAAGAGTAGATTAAAGGTATTTTTATGGAATTAAACCAGTGGATCGATGAGTTGTTTGAAGTATTTGATGAAGATAAAGACGGCGTTATTAGTCGTACTGAATTTGTCGAGTTAATTGATGTATTACTACAAGACAAAGGTATTCGCATGTGTGAGTCTATTTTTAATCGATTCGATACAAACCACAGTAATTCAATATCAAAAGGTGAATTAAAAGAAATGGTTATAGAGTTGGCTCTCTAAGTTCTTCTTATCTCTCTTATCTATTTAGCTCTTAAAATCTAAGGGCTAATTATCTTATATACCCAAATATCCAAAATATCCAAAATACTCCAACCACTTTAAGCTGCATAAACATGCAACACCTCTACGGATCTGATTTATTCACTTTAACTGTGCTTTTTGCTATCCTCACCTAAATAGCGTACAAGTGTACGCTTAAACGTTTTATTACCCTCGGTAAATTATTATGAGCATAAAAACACCGGCCTATAGTGCGAAAGAAGAACTAGCCAATACCATTAGCCATGCCTTAGGTTTAATGCTTAGTATTGCTGCACTGGTCATGCTACTAACTTATTCAGCGACAAAAAACTCAGCTACAAGCGCTTCACTGGCAAGCGTTGCAAATAATGAGGCATTAATGCGCATCATAAGTTTTAGCATTTATGGTGCTAGCTTGATCTTACTTTTTCTAGCCTCAACTTTTTACCATGGCATTGCCAATCAACAAGCTAAGAAAGTATTCAAACTATTAGATCACTGCGCTATTTATTTGTTAATTGCTGGCACTTACACACCGTTACTATTACTTACTTTACATGGCACACTTGGCTATAGTTTGATGGTGCTAATTTGGACAATTGCCCTTAGTGGTATCATTTTTAAGATAAAATTTGGTAATAAGTATAAAAAAATATCACTAACTACCTATATAGGCATGGGATTTATCTCATTTAGTATATTAGGCGAACTCTATAAAGTACTTCCCAGTAGCGCTGTATCACTGCTTGCCCTAGGTGGATTAATTTATTGCTCGGGGGTATTTTTTTACCTGCAGAAAAAAATACCTTTCAACCATGCTATATGGCACTTATTTGTTTTAGGTGGCGCCACTTGCCACTTTTTAATGATTTATTGGTATGTTTAAACCGAAGAATCAGTAAACTTGATAATTAAGTACCACCGAGTTGTGCTGTTTCACCAAGGGCTCTTCGAGCTTACACTGAAGATTCATTATTATCTGTGTTGCGGTGACATTGGTGCTCTCTCTGCTAATAATTTAAATACTAATTAACAGAGCAATAAAAATAAAAAAAGCCTGCAATTACTTGCAGGCTTTTCAAAATATAATGAAAATATGGTGCCCCGACCCGGATTTGAACCAGGGACACGAGGATTTTCAATCCTCTGCTCTACCAACTGAGCTATCGGGGCAATCTTTTAAACAGACCTTATAATACTTTAGAAAAAATGGGGCTGTAAAGAGCGCGTATAATAACTATAAAATTCAGCGCTCGCAACCGTTTTCTGGTATTTATCTGAGGCTAGATTACATTATTTTATAATTCAAAATCTTCAAAATCCAGATCGCTGCTATTGGCAATCGTTGTTTTGCTGGGCGGGTCTAATAATGAAGGTTGTAAACTACTTTCTGTTGATTCAGTTTCTTGTTCTTGTGGTTTTTCAACAGTTTGATGACTAGCTTTATTTTGCTTACGTTTTTTCCTTTGTAGGCAAAGTTTAATCACTTTTTGTTTTTTATCGCTATCAAAAGCTTGCCACTTTTGCCTTTCATCACGCGAACGCATGCAGCCAAGGCAGTAGCCTTTTTCATCAGATTGGCATACGCCTACACAAGGGCTTGGTACGTCAAAAAACTCTAACTGCATTAATCTATGTGACCTTAAAATTATACCAATTACACGCAATAAAAATGCGCTGTAAGTTAAGTATAACTTATTCAGCGCACTATTTTAATATAGCGATTAAGCCAATTTATCGGTAGCAATATGATAATCAGGATCTTCAATAATGTTGAGCTCAACCAGTTTATCTGCTTTGGCGAGCAGTTGCTTACATTCTTTATTAAGATGTTTTAAGTGCATGGTTTTGCCTCGAGATAAATAACGTTCAGCTAAGGTATCAATTGCTTCTATAGCGGAATGGTCAGCGACACGGGCATTTTTAAATTCCACAATAACGTCATTAGCATCCTTTTCGGGGCTAAATTGCTCTAAAAAGTTGGCAATTGAACCAAAAAATATCGGACCATTAACTTCATAAACAGTTGAACCGTTTTCATTGGTACTGCGAATAACACTGATATGCTTTGCATGCTCCCAGGCAAATATTAATGCTGAAACAATGACACCAACAACTACCGCAACCGCAAGATCTGAATACACAGTAACACCGGAAACAAGGATAATCACAAAAGCATCACCTTTAGGTACTTTGCTCAAAATGCGAAAACTTGACCATTCAAAGGTACCAATAACAACAATGAACATTACCCCAACTAAGGCTGCTAAAGGAATTTGTTCAATGAGCGATGAGGCAAATAAAATAAAACCAAGTAAAGCCAATGCTGCGGTTATGCCAGAAGCTCTACCACGGCCACCAGAATTAACGTTGATCATTGATTGCCCTATCATGGCACACCCCCCCATAGCACCAAAAAAACCATTAACAGTATTAGCTGCACCTTGAGCCACACATTCTTTATTACTACGACCGCGAGTACCTGTTAGCTCATCAATAAGCGTAAGGGTTAATAAAGATTCAATCAAACCAATGGCAGCAAGTACTAAAGCAAAAGGCAAAATAATTTTCAACGTCTCTAGGGTAAAAGGAACATCAGGAATTGAAAAAGTTGGCAAACCACCAGCAATAGAGGCTATATCGCCTACAAGTTTAGTATCTAGGTCAATAGCAAATACCAACAAAGAAACCCCTACAATTGCCACTAACGTAGAAGGAATAACTTTGGTTAATTTCGGGAGAAAGTGAATAATGGCCATCGTCAATAATATTAGGCTCGCCATAAGGTATAAAGCAGCGTCTTGCATCCATACCAATTCCCCAGCGCTATTAATTTCTTTAAATTGCCCTAGCTGTGCTAAGAAAATAACAATAGCTAAGCCGTTAACAAAACCAAGCATAACGGGATGTGGCACTAACCGAATGAACTTACCCAGTTTAAATATTCCGGCTAATATTTGCAGCACGCCTGTTAACACCACAGTAGCAAAGAGATATTCAACACCATGAATTGCCACTAAGCTAACCATAACAACGGCCATAGCACCAGTAGCTCCAGAAATCATACCTGGGCGACCACCAAAAACAGCGGTGATTAAACCCACCATGAAAGCGGCGTATAGCCCCACTAAAGGGTCTACGCCAGCAACAAAAGCAAAAGCAACCGCTTCAGGCACTAAAGCCAAGGCAACAGTAAACCCTGACAGCACATCATTTTTTAGGTTAGACACAGAACTTGCGTGTAATTCAAACATTTTGTTCTCGTTGGTAATTATTGCGAGGTAAAAAATACGCAGGCAACAAAGTTAGCAGACAATAGCCACCTGAGTATAGGCAACTATTCGCAAACGTAGGGAATTTAAGGGCGTGGATACTATAGATTTAGCAAGAAAAAGTCAATATTTGTACGCTTCATCATCGCGTAATAAAACAAAAATTTAGCCTACTTTATTTAGGCTATTCTTTTTTCTTTAGTCTGCTCAATAGGTACTTTTACTTTGAAGCAAACGCCTTGGTCTGTTTCAACCGATGTTATAGTGCCGGACAACTTAGCATTAACCAAATTAAAAACAATGTTTAAACCTAACCCAGATCCCCCTTGACCACGTTTAGTGGTAACAAAAGGATCAAAGATACGCTTTCTAAAGCTTTTTTCAATGCCTTTACCATTATCACAATAAAGTAGTGTTAAGTAACCTTTAGAGTGGGTAAAAACGATTGATATTTCCCCTTCTCTACGATCTTCAAAGCCATGAATGTGAGAGTTCATCAAAAAATTAGTTAAAATTTGGTTCCAAGCACTCGGATAGGTAACTAAAGAGAAGTATTGATCAACGTCAATATGAATGTGATATTTTTTGTGCTTAAACATTGTTTTAACTGTATTGACTACGTCATAAACATGTTGATGCAGATTTATACTCACTTTCGGATCGGTATGTTGCTCAACGGCAACCGATTTAAAACTACGAATTAACTCGACTGCTTTGTTTAGACTACGCTCAATAATTTGTTCATATTCACCCAATAAATTCAACGTGTCGGATAAAAATGATTTGGTTAACTCCTGTGACTCTACCGCTTCCTTTAAGCTGTCTACTTTTTCTTTTAATGCCGTAATAGAGGTAACACAAATACCTAAAGGCGTATTAACCTCATGAGCAACACCGGCAACTAGTTGACCAAGTGAAGCCATTTTTTCAGATTGTACTAACTGATCTTGTGCGAGTGTTAAATCGTCAAGGCTTTGTTGTAATTGTTGATTGCTTTTTTCGAATTTTGCCGTTCTATCGTGCACTTTAACCTCAAGCTCACCATTTAAGGCCAGCAAAGCATTTTCTGCATCTTCAAGTTTCACTATCTTATTTTTGAGCTTCAAACGCATGCTATTAATAGCATTAACAAGATAATCTAACTCGTCTTTTGTCTCAGGGCGATTCGACAACAATAATTCTTCGTCTAAGTTATGACTAGCCAACTGCTGAGCATAACGAGTAATTTGAAACAAATGACGAGTGATCAGTTTATCAATAATGATAATAATGAAAAATGCCACGATAAATATTTTGATAAACTCAGACGTTAAAATAAAGCCCGCTTGTAACCAAAGTTGCTGATATATGTCTTTATAGTCAGCATAAACGCTAAGCTTACCAACCTTATTCCCGTCATAAAGAATAGGAAATTCAACAACTTTTTTCGCCTCTACGCTGGCATCACCTACTTGTTGTTGATAGTCAAAATCATTTTCTATTTTAACTAAACTAATATCTGGCAAATCAACAATGCCTTGAATTTGCTGAGCAACAAGCGGCTTATTAAAATCCCATAAGCTACTTGCGATAGAAGGGAGATAGCTTTTTCCAATATTGTCAAAGCGTTGTTCTAAAAGGGCAAGATCATCCTGAAAAGAAGCATAAAGCTGTACAAAGGTTGAACACACTGACACGAAAATACTACATAATAATATATAAAGTAGTAATCGTTTGGTTAATTTATCGTTTATTTCAACTGCTTTATTCATTAATGCTACTCATTGAAATTGTCAAGATCCTGATATACTAAAGCCACCTTATCATACCGATCTTTATTTCACCATCAAGGTATACTGTAATTAAAAGTCAATTGTAAAAATCAATCTTAACAATTACTTAACAGAACAACCTTAATCTTAACAATTCTTATTCCCTAAAAAGGAGTCTTAGGGATATCATATAGTTAACTAATTAATACGATAATTAATACGATAATTAATACGATAATTAATATGAAAAATACAATAACACTATCAACCTTCATAACGGCTATTTTTGCACTCAGTTTACTCGCTAGCTGTAGCAGCAAGCCCAGTGCAAAAATTGATTATAACCCTAAAACTAATTTATCATCCTTTACTAGTTTTCAATTTAGCCCAAAACAAAAGGTGACACTTGACGCGAATCCGATCTTAACTAACCGCATCCAGTCAGCGGTTGAGCAAAATTTTTCGAACAAAGGGGTTAACAAAAATAGCTTATGTTGATAATCAAAGTGCAGATATAACTATCAAGGTTAACTTCAATCAACAAGAGAAACAGAACAATTGTATCTATCAAGAGTGGTACCATCATTATTACCAAAATAATCATTGATATAAGCCATCATGGTGAAGCAGTTTGGTACGGCGTTGATAACTATGAAGCTAGTGATTAGACGATAAAAGAGGTTAATAATGCCGTATCGTTAGTAGTAAATAGAATGTTGGCAAACTTCCCTCCTGAAAAAACTATTGATAACAAATAAAAAAAGCGGAAAATAATAATTAATTTGCCGTTTTTTATATTATGACTGCAAGGTATTAATATTGTTTTGTTGCTACCTGCCAGTAAATCGTTTTCACTTCACCCGCTCGAAGAAAAGTAAAAGAGACCTCATCACCTTTTTTTACATCAGCCATGCGTTGTTTAATTTTTATAGCTGATTCTATACCAGTGATTTTATGGCCGTTTATTGATAACAAAATATCACCACCAATTAAAAGCGATGTGTGACCAATAGTGACATTAATATTACCTCCTCTAAAGCCAAGTTTGTCAGCTAAAGTACGAGGCACTACATGCTGAATAAGCATGCCATGCCCTGCAGCATTATTTAGTGCATAAGATTGTTGTTTATTCAGTAAAAAAGGAATAAATCCAGAAAAAGTACCAGGATCACTATCCATAATATTATGAATAGTATCAACAGAGACAACAAAACCTAAACCATTACTACCACCACTTTTTGATAAAATATGGCTGACAATACCAATAATTTCACCTTTACTATTAAACATTGGCCCACCTGAGTTACCCACGTTAATAGAAGCATCCGTTTGCAATAGGCGTGGTGTAATATTTGTGGCAGGAATTTGTTTACCATCACGAATACCACTTAAATAACCCACAGATAAACTATGGCTTACTCCGTAAGGGGCGCCAATAACGATAACTTGCTCACCTATTTGGTAGCTATTAGCTTTAGCCAATTTTAATGGTTTGATGTTTTCTGGCACATCAACGGCTTGGATCATGGCAAGATCAATCATCGACTCAACCCAAACTACGTGGCCACTGGTTTTAGTGCCATCAGCATAGACTATTTCAATATGGGTAGCTTTATCAACAACATGGGCCGCCGTTAAAATACGCCCTTTTTTATTTATTAGTGCGCCTGAGCCTAAAGAACCTGCTACGCTTGCTTTATAAACCGCTTGCCCCGCTTTTGGATCTGCTAACGCTTTAACATGTAGCTCAACTACGGCAGGGTTAACTGATTTATACAGTTTTTGAACGGTGTTTTCAGCGCTCGCGCACAAAGTGATAAAACTTAAACTAACCAGTAAAAGTATTCTAAGAGTAGCCATAATGTTTAAAAAATCCTTATTTAAAATTGCCCGCTAGTCTACCTAACTATAGAAAAATAATCAGATATTTTATTATCAAAAGTTGTTATCATTCTTTTAGAATTGTTACTAGAGAAAACAGATGCAGATTATCGCAATATTAGCATTAACCGTATTAGCTTGGTTGATATGGCAACTAATTAAAGCCAAGCGCTTTAACCGTTTTAAACAAAAAATTGAAGATGAGCTAAAGGATAGCGTTATTGCAAGCATTGTTGATGAATTAGAAGAAAGCCGCAGTGACACTTTCCCTAATAATGACTGCCATAAAGAAGCAAGCATTTTTTATTGGACACAATATAAAAGCCGCATACTACATGCGGCTTTACAAAGAGATATTATTACTGAGCAATGGCTGAAAGATTCTGGCAATCTACGCAATGCCCAGCACTTATTTTATGTCGAAAAGCACTTTATTCATTAGCCTTATATGACAAAATTATACTTTAGAAAACTGTATATCCCAAACACCATGACCTAAGCGCTGACCACGATTTTCAAACTTAGTTAACGGGCGAGAATCTGGGCGCGGCACATAAGTGTTAGTTTCAGAAATATTCTTATACCCTTGAGCACTTTGCATATCTTCTAACATACATTCCGCATAATTTTCCCAGTCTGTGGCCATGTGAAAAACACCATCAACTTTAAGCTTTTGGCGAATGGTTTCCACAAATTCAGCAGACACTATACGACGCTTATGATGTTTTTTCTTATGCCAAGGATCGGGGAAAAACAATTGCACCGTATTTAAACTGTTATTAGCAAGACAATCAGCCAAAACTTCAATGGCGTCATGCTCATATACTTTTAAGTTGCTAACCCCTTCTTCAACCGCTAAAGAAATACAAGCACCAACACCCGGCTTATGCACTTCTATGCCAATAAAGTTAAGTTCTGGTGCCGCTTTAGCCATTTCAACCAAAGATTTACCCATACCAAAGCCTATTTCTAAGGTTACCGGGTTTTCATTTTCAAAAAGTACTTGAGGATTAATTAAGCCGTTACTGTGACTTAAGCCCATATCAGCCCAATGGTCGTTTAACGCTCGTTCTTGCCCTTTGGTTAATCGGCCTTCGCGCTTTACAAAACTACGCACCTTGCGAATATACTTACCTTCTTGCTCAGCTTGCTCTAAGGTTTTATGTGTTTTTTCTATTTTATCTGTCATAGGTTTTCTTCAATATAATTCGATTTTCATTCTAAATAAATGGCCTTTAGACAAAGTAACAAAGCGTTTCTATCAGAGCTATCACCTAACACAGATAGAAATCAGGCTGAGAGAATTAAAAGCATTTTAGGCAAGGTAAGTAAATGCTGGAATAGTTATTCATATTTCAAATTTACTTAACACCGCATAAAGTGTTGTTAAACTCTCAGATGCTATTCTGCCCACCAAACATCGTATAAAGCACTAACTGAAACCGTAGTAGCCCCATTATCAGTTAACCATTTTTCCACGGCACTTCTATGTTCATTGGTACATGAACCAAGCTTTTGTGTACAAATTAAGCCGTGCCATAAAGTATCGCCTTCACCACCAAAACCTAATTCGTTTGCTTGAATAACTTCGGCAAAAAACTTATCAATAAAAGCATCAAGTTCATCACCGGTAATACCGTCATTGAGTTGCCAAGCAACGTCAAAACCTAATTCTTTAAACTCATCAACACGAAGTTTTTTACGCAGACGGCGACTGCGGCTTTTGGCATTTAATCTCATCAGAAAACCTTATTTATAATAATTCGCGTTATTATACAGAGGATAGGCCTGTCAATAAAACAAATTTATTCTATGGTAAATTCAAGCAAGTGGTAAAGCCATCAAAACAATGCAAAACTATTTTTTGAGCACAGCTTATCTTTTAGTTACACTAACCCCCAATTAGCCCAAGAATCATTCCTAAAGTTGCCCTTATCAATACTAAAATAACAAAAACCTCAACACAAACCTTTGCCAGACAAGTGGTAAATTGGTATCACCAACAAGGTAGAAAACACTTACCATGGCAACAAGACAAAACCCCCTATCGTGTTTGGGTTTCTGAAATAATGCTACAGCAAACACAAGTTACTACTGTTATTCCTTACTACCAACGCTTTATGGAGAGCTTTCCAAGCATTAAAGACTTAGCAATAGCCGATGAAGATAATGTACTACATCACTGGACCGGCTTGGGTTACTACGCCCGAGCCAGAAATTTGCATAAAGCCGCTAAGCTTATTATTAGCGAACATCAAGGCGATTTCCCGCAAACCCTTGAGCAGGTTGTAGCCTTGCCCGGTATAGGACGCTCTACCGCTGGTGCTATTTTATCTTTAGCCCTAAATCAGCATCAACCGATATTAGACGGCAATGTAAAACGCGTGCTAGCTAGGTGCTACTTAGTCGCTGGTTACAATGGTTTGTCAGCCTTTGATAAAAGCTTATGGCAACTAACTGAGCAACTTACCCCTGCACTCGAAACGGCAAATTTCAATCAAGCAATGATGGACTTAGGTGCCACGGTTTGTACCCGCAGTAAACCTAAATGTGAGCTTTGCCCGCTGCAAACAAATTGTTTAGCTTTGGCTGGTGATGAGCAAAGTAATTACCCACAGAAAAAACCTAAGAAAAAGATTCCTGAAAAAAGCACGATAATGATCATTCCCAAACTAGTTATCGAAGGCAAAAGCCAAGTATTAATGGAAAAGCGTCCGCCCGCTGGAATATGGGGAGGGTTATGGTGTTTTCATGAAGTAAGCAAACACTCGCAAATAACCGAATTATTAACAACGCTTAATTTACAAGAGCAATCAAGAGAAGCACTTACCTCATTCCGGCATACTTTCAGCCATTTTCATTTAGATATTGAGCCTATTATTATTAATTGCCAAGCAATGCCCTTAGCTAAAATAACAACAGAAATAAACGAACAACAGCCGCAAAAATGGTATGATTTATCCGTTGAAGCTAGTGTTGGTTTAGCCGCTTCAACCCAAAAATTAATCAACCTATTAAAGCATATTTAACACCTAGCCAAAGAGAAACATTATGAGCCGCACAGTATTTTGCCAACACCTTAAAAAAGACGCCGAAGGTTTAGGCTTTCAATTATACCCCGGAGAAATTGGAAAACGCATTTTTGATAACATTTCTAAAGAGGCATGGGGAACTTGGCAAAAAAAACAAACTATGCTGATAAATGAAAAGAAAATGAATATGATGAATGTTGATGACCGTACCTTTTTAGAAAAAGCCATGGTAGATTATTTATTTGAAGGAAAAGAACCAGAAATTGAAGGTTATGTACCACCTTCGCCATAAAACTGACTAAAACCAATTAAGGATATAACATGCAAAAATTGATTATCACCCTAGCGCTAGCTTTAAGCAGCCTTAGCAGCACAGTATTAAGTAACGAACTTAGCTCAACAGCGCCTGCCAATGCTAAAGTTTATTTTATCTCACCTGTTGACGGCCAAACAGTACCCGAAAACTTTACCGTAACATTTGGTTTGAACGGTATGGGCGTAGCACCTGCTGGCACAAATAAAAAAAATACTGGCCATCATCATATTTTAATTGATACCGACACATTACCCGATATGAACGCATCACTACCTGCAACCGATAAAATAAAACACTTTGGTGGTGGACAAACAGAAACACAATTAACACTTTCGCCAGGAAAACACACATTACAACTTGTTCTAGGTAATTACCTACATATTCCCCACAACAAGCCTGTGATATCAAATAAAATAACTATAACTGTTAAATAACCAGCAAGAAGCATAAAAAAACAGCAAACAAACCTGTTTTATAAAAAACATCTAAAAAACAGTTGACGAACAAAGTTAAAAACAGTCTAATAGCGCCCGTCTTAACGAGGTAATGAAAACACCTCGAAGAGCAATGAAATGCCCCGATAGCTCAGTTGGTAGAGCAGAGGATTGAAAATCCTCGTGTCCCTGGTTCAAATCCGGGTCGGGGCACCATTTTACAGAAGTGGTGCTTTTATTTTTGTTAAAATTAAATCACTGTTTCGGTGCCAAGATATTTATAGTACTTAATACTAATAGTATAAATATCGCACACAACTTTGTGTGCCGACTTAGCTCAGTTGGTAGAGCAACTGACTTGTAATCAGTAGGTCGCCAGTTCGACTCCGGCAGTCGGCACCATTCCTTCGTAGGAAGCAAAAAGCCCTAACCTCGGTTAGGGCTTTTTTGTATCTTTTCCTAGGTCAATTTCTTTCCTAATTTTCACTTACACCAATATTTTCTATACCCTACATTATTAGTGGCTTACACACTCGTTTGTTATTTATTTCGTGTTCTTGATAGACACAAAACACATCCTATTTTGAATAAATCCGATTAGGGCGAATTGGGTATTAGGGTAAATTAGTTGATGGTGTAAATATCCGAACTGGGTCTTAGCGCCAGTTGTAGCCGTTAGTTTGAGTTTAATTGGTTTAATTTTACCAGTGCATAGCAGATAAATTATTATCAAACTAGTTTAGTGTATTAATGATTAGTTAATTTTATATAAAATAGGTTATGAAAATGTTGTCTGGTTATTTTACTCCTGATTTTTACAACTTGAATATCAACACGCAGTAATAATATATCCAAGTTCTTTAGCTTTAGTTATAAACCTATCAATATTTTTAACACCCCATTGTGTGCAAATGGCAATAGTAGAATCTGAAAGCTCGATTTGTTCATCAGGGGCTATAAAATGCCTTTTCCTACCTGTTTCTGTGTATATCTCATTAGCATTGGATGAAAGCGTGAATACACCTTTTGAACCCTGACAACGCTTTGGGAATTGTTTATTTAACTCAGCAAAAGTGAGCTCTGAATTGAGTTCGATATGATGTTGCATAACAGCAAGAACTAATCGCCCCTTACCATATTCTTCACCATTAAATTTATACTTGGTGGTATCTCTAGAGTTAGCATTATTTTTGAAGTACGTATCAGTAGTTACGTAAACATTCCCTCTAGAGCTTCGAAAGCGCTGAATAGTTAATGCCGCAATAGATATGCCATCAGGAGTTACCCATTGGATATTTTAGAAGCAAGATCAGGTGAAATAGATGAACCCACTAATACCCCTATCCATTTGGGTATTGAAGAAGCTTCTTGATTAATAATATCTGGATATTGTTCAAGTATTTGGTGTTTCTGTCTAAGGTAATCTTCTAGCTGCTCTAAATGAATACTTTCAAGTTGACCAAGCTTTAATTCGATAACAGCAATATACTCGCCAGAATATGTAGCTAATATATCAATTCTTCCATCAGTATCCTTACTTGAACGCCCTTGTTTCAGTGTTAACTCTTCTTCTATGATTTCAACGCTATCACTTGCGAATGCATCATTATCTAAACCTAGCACGCCTTCATTTTCAACTAGATAGGATTCCATTGAAAGTTCACGTTTAAAATTAAAAGGCTCTAGCTGCTCATCATTTGCGGTAAAGTGGCGGAGAATTTTTGTCAATGCCTTATCCTTAAGATAATTGATTAAGTTATATGCAAAATAATAACAAGTTTATGTTATTCAATCACTAACCAGACTAATTAATTATCCCGTTTTTAAAATAACAGATAAAACAGATTGAATTTTTAATAACTACCGGAGTTTTTCAAGGGGACTGTTTTTTATTCTATCGCTTTATTCACATTAACCTTTCCATTAGACCATCAACGTAAGGGTTTACACTGATATCTTTGCCACTTTTAACATGAAAATTAACTTGACCTTCAATACCTTCAGTCGTATTCAACCAAAGGTCTTGAGCATTTAGGTTTGATTTTTGGTATGAGCACTTATTGGCGATAAAATAACAAAACACTTACCTACAACAAAGCCAAACTTATCCCAACACGCCAAAAAATAATAAGACTGGCACTTGCTGTTATGTTAAGTTTAAAAACTAACTGGTACTTTTATATAAGTTTTATAACTTATAAGACTTGTATAAAAGTATAAAATAAAAAGTATAACAATTATAAAAATAACACCATAGATCACAACATGATTAAGGATTTACTTTGAAGACTATTTTGATGAAGAAAAATATTTTAACGGTAGCCGTAAGTATTGCTTTAACAAGCGCTATTATTTCAATGCCGTCATTAGCGGAAGAAGCTGACAATAAAAAAGCAAAAGGTGCTGCAGTCATGATGGAGGTAATAGAAGTTACCTCACGTAAAAAATATAGTGCAGAGCCCGTTCAAGAAACACCATTAGCGGTAACTGTTTATGGTGCAGACCAGCTAGATGCTATGAATGTATCCGATCTTAGCGACCTATCTTACGCTTCTCCCGGAGCACAATTTGAAGAAGTAGGTACATTCCCAGGTGTTCAGAATTTTTCTTTTCGTGGTCAAGGTATTAACTCCTCTATTCCCTCTGTTGATCCAACCGTAGGTACTTTTATTGATGGTGTGTTCTTAGGTGTTACTTATGGTGTAGTACTTGATATGTTTGATATGGAATCAGTTGAAGTGCTGAGGGGACCTCAAGGATTATTATTTGGTCGTAACGTGACCGGTGGCGCTGTAAGCTTGCGTACGAAACGCCCCGATGGTGATTTTTCATCTAAAATAAAAATACAAGCTACTGATCATGATGAATATACTTATGCTGGAACGGTTGAAGGCACACTAGTAGAGGATAAACTCTATGGTAAAGTCGTTGCCTATCATAATAATGACAATGGCTATTTTACCAATAACGGAACCGGTCATAAAGAAGGTGTTGAGTATTTAACGCCAAACAATAAAACAGTAGGTGCAATTGATACCACCTTTGTACGTGGGACCTTAGTTTACGAAGCAACAGACAATTTAGAGCTTACGTTGATTGCTGAAAGCGGTACGATGAAAGGTGATGGTGGTGCTTGGAGTAATTTAACTACCGTGTTAGACCCTGCTACAGGTAAGTATTTACCAAACCAAAGTAATAAATTTACGTTATCAACAGATGGTGGTAGTTTTACTGATGGCAAATGGAGCCATGCTATTTTGGAAACTAATTATCAGCTAAATGAGACGAGTTCAATCACGAATATTTTAGCCTATCGTGAAATTGATTTTGCTAGTGCTTCTGATCTTGATGGTGAGATGACATCAATTTTTGAAGTTGGCGGAACAACTATACAAGATCAAATCAGTAATGAATTACGTTATGCAACGACCTTAATGGATGGCAAACTAGATTTAACCTTAGGTCATTATTATTTCCAACAAAACATTGAATATTTAGAAGATCGTTTTGTTGCTGGTGGCGCACTTAAATTTGTACTAGGTGGTGAAATGGATCATACCTCAACAGGTGTATTCATTAGTACTGATTATCATATTTCAGACAAACTTTCAGTTTCTGCAGGGGCTCGTTATACTATTGAAGATAAAAAAGCGTCTGTTATAGATTCTACCAATGGTCAATGTACAGATATAGGAACTTATATCTGTGAAGGAAAGTGGATTGATTTAGAACGTGATTGGACCAGTGTTACCCCTAAGCTTGGTGTCGATTATCAATTAAACGAAGATGCTATGATTTATGCTTTTTGGACAAAAGGCTTCCGTAGTGGTGGTGTTAACTTTCGAAATTCGAAGCCAGAATTATACTCACCTGGCCCAACTAATGCTGAAAGCCAAGATACCTATGAATTTGGGTTAAAGTCTGACTTACTTGATGGTACATTACGCTTTAATGCTGCTTACTTCTTTACTGATATTACAGATAAGCAAAGTGAAATTAATGTAGCAGATCCTGACGTGGTTGTTTTACAGGCAACGTTAAATGCGGGTGATGTTGACATTCAAGGAATTGAAATTGATTTTGTTTCTTTAATTACAGACTCATTCACTATTATGGGATCATTTGCTTGGTTAGATGCTGAATATACCCACTTAAATGATACTGGTGCCGTTTTTGGTGATGATTTACCGAGATTAGCACCAATATCTTATTCTTTAGCCGCTGATTATATACAAGATTTAGCCAATGATAGCTATATTGTATATCGAGTGGGTTATTCATATAGAGATAAAAATGCTTATACAGATGATAATACTTCTTACTTCCCTAAGTCTCAGCAAGTTACTGCCAAGATTGAATGGAACAATAGCGACGATAACTTAAGAGTCGCTTTATACGGGAAAAACCTACTTGATGAAGCGCGTTATGGCAATATAACGTCTAATCGATGGGGACCAATGCAAAAAGGCAGAGTGATTGGTCTCGAGGTTTCTTATCTTTTTGATTAATCATTTGATAAAAAATCAATAAGATTCCTTCAAGCTGACATAATTACGTGAATTTATATTAAATTCACTAAATATAAAATAATAAAAACCTATAAATTTATATAGGTTTTTTTATTTAATTACTTCCAAAAGTTTATGTTTTGAAGTGGCATAGTTAATTCAGTCACCTAATTAAAGTAGTGGCGGTAAAGCTTTAAAGCGTCTAATGAGTAAATAAAAATACCGTTGGCAAACCCTCAAATCACTTAAAATCATCAAACTCTTTATCAAAAAATCATAAATAGGTAAAATTTATGGAAAACATCGGTCTTTTAATTGCGCTGACATTATTAATATATCTTGCTTTAAAAGGCATCAATGTCATATTAGCCTCATTGATTTGCGCAGTCATTGTTGCTCTAACAAATCATTTATCAATATCTGATGCCTTAATGAATCATTATGCAACCGGGCCACTTGGCCTTTTTAGTTTTGCTGGAAAATTTTTCTTACTCTTCATTTGTGGGGCTATATTCGGTCGAACGATGTCGGAAAGTTACGCAGCAACCAGTATTGCACTATTTTTTCAGCGACTTTGGGGGCCAGAAAAAACGCTATGGATTATCATGTCTGTTTGCGCCTTGCTAACTTATGGAGGTGTCGTTGTTTTTATTGTAATTTTCACCGTTTATCCGCTAGGGCTTGAGCTAATACGTTCAGCAAATATTCCTAAGCGATTGCTATGTGGTGCATTTATGTTAGGTTCTGGAACATTTACGATGACAGCCTTACCTGGAACCCCCTCTATTCACAATGTTATTTCAGCCTCAGCATTGGGCACTGATTTGTTTGCCGGTGGTTGGTTAGGTGTTATAGCGTCAGTATTGATGGTTGTCATGGGAATGTTTTATCTTGAGCGTGAAAGGAAAAATGCCGCGTTGAACAATGAAGGCTTTATTCCTTCTAATGATGAAATAATTCAGAAAGCGGATATAAAAGGAATAGTACCTCATCCCTTTACTGCATTCTTGCCTTTACTTATAGTTATCTTAACTATTATGTTACCTCGCCTTTTGTTGCAGCTAGACAGTACTTGGTTAGAAAGTGACTCATTGACTGGTCAAATATTACAGTTTTCTAAATCACAACCTATATTTTGGCCAAGTTTATCACTCTTTTTAGGAACATTATTATCGTTATTTTTATTTAAAAATATACGAAATAAAGCACTCGTTGTTCTTGGTCATGGTAGTGATGATGCGATTATGCCATTAATGAATACCGCTGCTGTTATTGGTTTTGGTGGTGTGGTGATGCAAACAAGTGGCTTTCAACATTTTACTGCATTTGTTGCAGCTGTTGATTTACCCCCTTTACTTTCAATGTTTTTTTCTGTCAGTGCAGTTTCTGGGGTTGTAGGGTCTGCGTCTGGTGGTTTACAAATATTTATGTCAACTCAAGCCGAGAACTACCTTGCCATGGGAATTTCGCCTGAATTACTTCATAGAATGGCAACAATTGCTAGTGGTGGGTTAGATTCTTTACCTCATAGTGGAGCAGTCATCGCTATTTTAACTGTTATGCGTTTAACACATAAACAAGCTTACAAAGACATTGCCGTCATAACAATAGTTACACCGATTATCACTATGTTTGTATTGATAGGTATTGTAGAGGTGTTCTATTAGAGGAATTCTGATATATTAAATTTACTTTTTAAAACAACGTTTAAGTCACCTGACATAACATTGATATTTGTATCATTCATGACTGTAAAATTAAGGATAAGGTATGACAACCCGAGGCAATTAAAGATCCAAAGGGTGACTTTTTAGCTAAATCAGGATCTGTATGAAAATATTGAGGGGTCAAATTATAAAGCAAATTTAGTTATTTCTTTTTCAGTTATTTTATATTCACCAAATTGATAACATTGCCCTATACTCAACAGCTCAAAATAAATTTTTTCTTTAGGACTGTTTTGTTCTGTCATGCTTTGAACAATAGTCATAATTTATTCTCTTTTTAATCATTAATAATACTTTAAAAAATGTAAGGGTTTAGCTTCTACAGATAATTGGCTAATTAAAAGCGCCTCAAAAGTAAACATTTAACTATATTATTATTTAGATAACTGATATTTTTATAAGTGACATAAAAATATAGGAGCAAATTAAGCAAATGTTTTTGTATAGTGAGAAATTGTTTACAAGTAATAGATATGTTAGAGAATTTTGTTTGCTTGCTGAATCTATTGGTTTTAAAAAGGAAGTTTTTGCTAAACAAATTGGATTGTCGATAAAATCAATCGAAGACTCTCAAGTTATTATTTCTAAAAGTTATATTGTCAAAGCATATCAACTGTTACTTGAGTATACTGATGATGAACTATTAGGCGCTACAATGGCAAAATTGCCAAGAAGTTCTGTAGAGTTAATGGTGAAGTCAGCAAGTGTTGAGATCACATTAAAACAAGCGTTAAAGGCTATTGAGCAGGTGTTTTATGTATCTCACAGTGCTACGGGATCTAAAATAATTATTGAGGGTGATATTGTGCGATGGCAATACGCTCCACAAGTAAGGGAGGAACGTTTTTACTCTTTAATTGCTACGCTATTTCTCTATATATCAAAAAAGCTGATATCTTTATTGATAAAAAAGGAACTCGTATTAACTTATGTTAATTTAGAAGAGCAAACATCTAATTACCTTAGTGATTACCAATTCCTTTATAATTGCCCTATTCGATTTGAGCAAACGTGTTACGAAATTGTATTTGACAAGTCATGGTTAAACGAACCTATTATATGTGAATTTGAAAAGGTTAAATCCCACTTAAAAGTTCCTTTATCATTAACTAATTATTCAAGCGATACTTTAGGTACAACGGAGCAAATAAAAAATATACTCGCTGCAAGTTCGTATTCAAAGTTTCCAAGCCAAGAAGAACTCGCTCAGCAATTAGGTATGTCAATAAGAACAATACAACGCAAACTCTCCAATCAGAATACTTGCTATATGCAACTCAAAGATGATGTTCGCCAACGTAAAGCGATATATTATTTAGAGCATACTCAGAAATCGTTTGATGAAATAGCACAGCGGTGTGGCTTTAGTGAACTAGCCTCTTTTAGCCGCGCATTTACACGCTGGACTGGATGCTCACCTCATAAGTACAAAATGAAGTAAAACCGAAAGACATCAATAATTGGTTAAGAACCTTGAGCTTATTTTTATGCTGTATTGGTGAGTGTTTAAGGTCCATACAACAGGCACCTTAAACAGTAGCCTAATATAAAATTTAATTTACCATATGACTTTGACCTGCCCAGTAAGGTTTACGTAACTCTACTTTTAATACTTTACCTGCACCAGATATTGGAAACGGTTCTTCACGAAAATTAATACTTTTGGGGCATTTATAACCAGCGATATGCTCTTGGGTATGATCTATTATCGCTTGTTCGGTAACTTCAATACCATCATGTTTAATAATAATACTGTGCACTTGCTCGCCCCACTCTATGTGAGGAATACCAATCACCACAACATCTTTTACGCCTGGGTGCAGTGATATAATACTCTCTACTTCTGCGGAGAATATATTCTCACCACCCGAGATGATCATATCTTTAATACGGTCGACTAAAAATAAGTAGCCGTCTTCATCTAAATAACCAGCATCACCCGTGCGTATATAACCGTCAATTAATGTTTCAGCTGTAATTTTAGGCTTATTTAAATAGCCTAGCATAATGTTAGGGCCTGAAATTTCTACTTCACCAATTTCACCTGTTTGAGCAATGGTGCCATCTTCTTTACGGATACGTAGTTGAACACAATAACCGGCACGACCAGCTGAGCGTAGACGTTTATTTCCCTTAGTGTGATTTTCTGGCCCAGAAATAGTACCGAGCGGAGACAATTCAGTTTGACCATAAGCTTGATAAAGTTTTAATTCAGGCAGTGTTTCAATTAATAAATTTAGTGTGCCTTCATCCATAGGAGAAGCTCCATAAATTAATTTTTTAAGCGAACTTAAATTAGCACCTCTTGCGCTAGGATCATTGAGAAACATTTTGATCATAGTGGGCACAAGTAAAGACATAGACACCTTGTGTTTACTGATAATATTCATCAGGGCTGAGGGGGTAAAGGCTGGCAAAAACACATGACTCCCCCCTGCAATTGAAGCGGCATTTGAAAAGGCAAAATCAGCACCATGAAACATAGGCGCAGCATGTAAATAAATATCGTTTTTATTACTTTTACAGTCCATTGCTGCCGCTGAAGAGCTTGAATAAATGCCCACATGAGAAAGCATAACTCCTTTCGGGTGACCTGTTGTACCACCGGTATACATAATAAAGGCCAGAGCATCACCACCTTTGGTTGTACTCGCTACATCTTCACCTGAAATGGCCATATCGTTATATGACAAAGCCCAGTCAGGACAATTTTCTTCCCCCATATAGACAAAGGTAGTAATAACCGAAGTTTGACTTTTGATTTGTTTCGTTGTTTCAAAAAAAGCATCATCAAAAAAAAGTACTGATGAGCCGCTATCTTCAACAGCATAAATATTTTCTTTGCTAGACCAACGTGTATTAAGAGGAACCGCGATAGCACCAATCCAAGAAGGAATAAACAAGCTTTCTAAATAAATAGCCGAATTTACAGCCAAAATAGCTATTTTATCGTCTTGACTAACACCGTAATCACCTAAACACTTTGCAACACAAGCAATACGATGACGCACTTCTTTCCATGTATGAGTTACTTTGTCTGTTATAGTTGCTGCACGATTACCGTTAACTTGTGCATTGCGTTCAATGATCTGACTTAATCCGATGTAAGTACTCATAGTTGCCTTATATATTATTTTTGATTATTTATTGGTTCTAAACTATGGCTTAACAATATCAAACTTATCGCGGCAAAATCATTATCCTAACGTGTCAATTTACTAAAGTTTTGGCGTATTCAGTAACACTCTTATTGCCGTAATAATGACATGAGCCATTTTAAAATAACTATTTGATATTTTCGCCAAAAGCACCACAGGCTTTAAGTTGGGAAAATTGCTCTTCACTGTAGCCAAATTCAGTTTTTAGCAATTCGTTGTGTTCACCAATATGACCACCTTTGGTAGTGAAAACAGGCCTACTTTGAGACATTTTAATTGCACAACCAATTTGCTTGGTGCCATCAACGTCTACGATCATATCGCGACTTACCAGTTGTTTATGTTGGCAAGCTTCTTTTAGTGTTAATACAGGTTCAACACAGGCATCCGCATTGGCGAATAAGGTTAAACAGTCTTTATATTGGCGCATTTTTAATTCAGCAGTAAGTTTTTCTTTAAAGACTTTTTGATCTTCGAGTTTATCTGAAATCAATAACTTGTGATCACCTTGCAGGTTCAGTAGTTCACATAACGCTTTCTTAAACTGAGGCTCTAAACCACCAACCGAAAAATAACGTCCATCAGCGGTTTCGTAATAATCATAAAATTGTTGCCCATTGAGTATTTCTGTTTCTGGACCTATATCACTATTAGCATTTAAAACTGAAGCCGACGTGATAGCGTTCAGTGTAAAAGCAGCATCAGTGATACTGATATCAATATATTGCCCAATACCCGTTTCTAGGCGTTGAATTACTGCGGCTAATAGCCCTGTAGCTAAGTGCATTGAACCACCTGCAACATCGGCAATTTGTATACCCGCAGGACAAGGGCGTTGTCCTTGACGTCGACTCTGATCTGTAATTCCTGATATTGATAAGTAATTATTATCATGGCCGGCACGATCACGGTAAGGGCCCGTTTGCCCATAACCCGTTAATGAACAATAAATGAGCTTAGGATTGATTGCTTTTAATGTTTCGTAATCTAAACCTAATTTGGCCATAACACCGGGGCGAAATTGTTCGACTACTACGTCATACTCTTTAATTAAATTTTTAACAACAGCAATAGCTTCAGGCGATTTTAAATTTAACCCCAGTGACTTTTTCGAACGATTTAAATAACGGTGAGTAAATGATGCATCATTATCCATAGCGCCTAAATGGCGGGTTAAATCGATCCTGCCAGGTGCTTCAACACGAAGTATTTTTGCTCCTAAATCGGCTAATAATAAAGTGCCAAAAGGCCCTGGTAATAAGGTAGAAAAGTCTAATATTTTTAAATTGGATAATGCCGCCATAATGTTCTAATTTCCTTTATTATTCTTAATAAATTTATTCCATTAATGAACGACTGATTATTTCTTTCATTATTTCAGATGTACCACCATAAATACGTTGTGCTCTAGCATCAACAAATTCACGTGCAATACGATATTCAGTCATATAACCGTAGCCACCAAATAATTGTAAACATTCGTCAACGACCTTACCTTGCAACTCACTGGTATATAATTTTGCCATTGACGCTTCTTCTGTCGTTAATTTATTTTCAGATAACAATTGAATACATTGATCAACATAGGCTTTACTTACGCGTATTTGTGTTGCTAATTCAGCTAATTTAAAACGAGTGTTTTGAAAATCGGCAATGCGTTTACCGAAAGCTTGACGCTCTTTTACATACGCTAAGGTAATATCTAAAATACCTTCACAAGCACCTTGCGCATTAACGGCTAGCATAGTGCGTTCACGTGGCAACTCTTTCATTAAAACAATAAAACCGGTATTTAATGAACCTAATAATGCACTATTAGGTACAAAAACATCTTCAAAGAATAACTCAGAGGTATCTTGTGAATGAATACCTAATTTGTTTAACTTATTACCTTTAACAAAGCCTTTGCTATTTGCTTCAACAATAAATAATGAAATACCTTTAGCACCTAAGCTTGGATCTGTTTTACAAGCAACTACAGCAATATCACAATGTTGGCCATTAGAAATAAAAATTTTACTACCGTTAATTAAATACCCGTCATCGACCTTTTTTGCCGACGTTTTCATTGCCTTTAAATCACTACCTGCACCAGGCTCTGTCATGGCAATAGCGCCAACACATTCTCCTGACGTCATTAACGGTAAATAATGTTGTTTTTGTTCCTCAGTGCCAAACCCCTGAATGTAATGAGCAACAATGCCAGAATGAACACCATTGGCACCGCCTGCTAGTGCCGGAAAACCGCGTTTCATCATGATAAAACCGACCAAAGCAGAAAATTCGTAAGGTGCGCCAATACCACCAAACTCGTCAGAAATATCAATACACAATAAACCGGCTTCACCCAATTTATTCCATATTTCACGAGGCATATGCCCCTCTTTTTCCCAGTTTGCATAATGAGGTTCAATTTCGGCATCTAAAAATTTAGTAATCATATTTTCAAATATACGAAGATCTTCATTCATCCAACTGCAGTGAAAAGGTAACATTATTTGCGATCCTATTATTCTAAGAGAAAATAAAGCACTTTAATTACATAGCGCTTATGGGAGAAATACTTAATTACATTCTCAAACCACCACCGGCAACAATGGTTTGACCACTGACGTAATTAGACTCTGGACAACAGAACAAGTAAACGGCGCCCGCAGCTTCTGCCGGAGTACCTGCACGACCTACCGGAATGGCACGAGCCATACCGTCATGATGTTTTTGTGGAATACCTACCGCGACTTCATTACCGTCTACACTGATGGTTTTCTTTTCATCAGTGGCTTCCGTTAACCGTGTTTCAATCATGCCAAACGCGACACTATTTACATTAACTTTATAACGACCTAACTCTTTTGATAATGTTTTTGTCATACCCGCAAGACCCGCCTTCATTGACGAGTAATTAATTTGGCCGATATTGCCATATTCACCTGCAACAGATGAAATATTAACAATTTTACGAAAATTTTCTATGCCATCAGCAGCTTCTTGCTTAGCAATAGATGCAACAACTTGTGTGAACGCGCGGTTCATTTGAAAAGGCGCTTTTAAATGAATAGCATACATGGCATCAAATTGTTCATCTGTTGCTTTGTGGATCATTGAATCCCAAGTATATCCAGCATTGTTAACTAAAATGTCTGGTGTACCAAAGTTTTTAACCGCTGTAGCAATAAATTCATCGGCAAACCCGTCAATTGTCACGCTACCAATACAGGCCACTGCTTGGCCGCCAGCGGCAATGATTTCAGCAACCGTTTCTTCAGCTGGCTCTTTATCTAAGTCGTTAATGACAACTTTAGCACCTTCACTTGCTAATTTAAGTGCTAATGCTTTACCGATACCACGGCCAGAGCCCGTAATTAATGCTACTTTATTTTGTAAATTATTTGACATGATCTTTCTCTTTAAATGTGCTGTAGGTTGAACCTGAATTTAATTTGACTATGCTGTCAGCTTAATTATGTTTCTCAATATTAGGCGATTTCAATTTCGGCACTACCGACAATTTTTATATCACCGTTTTGATCTTTCGCCTCAATAAGAACAGAGAGTATATTTTTCCCCTCTTTTTGATATTTTTCTTTAACACTTCCTGAACAAGTTATTTCAGCATAAAGTTCTGTAATTGAAGTAAAACGTACGCTTAAATCTTTTATGGATTGCTGTGGTACCCAGCCTGTTAATAAGCGCGTTAAGTAAGCCATTGATAACATACCTTGTGCAAATACATCATCCAGACCACATTGTTTAGCAAAATCTATATCAATATGTATCGGGTTGTGATCACCAGAGGCACCCGCAAATAAGGCTAAAGTAGTGCGTGAAATCTTTTTAGTGTGCAGTACCGGTAACTCATCACCAATGTTGATAGAATCATAAGTAATCATGTTAAATTTCCTCATTAATTACGGATAACAAGTGTTGTGATCATGTCAGCAACATGCTCTTTGTACTGGTTAGTTACTTTAGTTTCTTCAACCAAAAACTCTAACTTCCCTCCTTTTTTATCATATATATCAGCAATATGTGATTTAAAAGTAAGGCAATCTCCAGCCACAACATCCTTGTAATACTTAAATTGTTGGTTACCGTGAAGCATTGTTGGTAAAAAGGCACCGACAGATTCATAATTTTTAAAAGGATCAAGAACGTCCATTTTTAAACTAAAAAGAAAAGTAGGTGGCATAGGTAAGGAGGCGTAACCAGCTTCTTTAGCGGCGGCTTCATCCGTATAAATAGGGTTTTTTTCATCTGTTGCTTTAGCAAAAAATCGTAAACGACCTTTTTCAACGTTAGCGGTAACTAAAGGAAAAACTTTTCCTATATCGGCTTTATTTAACATTTAAATCTCATGTAGCTGTTGATAGCGACTAATCTAGCAGTTTATATCAACGCAATAAATGTCATGAAATGACACTTATTGCGTTGATATGTCGTATATTGTATGAATCCTCTATTGCTTTCAGAATCAGTCAAAAGTGACCAACACTTAGTGCTATTAATACGCATTAACTCTGATATCAATAAGCTATCACCTTAATTCATTAACAATTTATTAATACGCTCTTTCCATTGCAATAATGCCGTACATGATTCAGGTATTTGTTCGTTTACCCATGCAGAAAAACCACAAATAACATAGCAATCTATATCTGCCATAGTTAACTGTTTTCCAACAATAAAATCTTTATCAGATAAATGTTTATTCATATTTAACCAAAAAATATCTAAACGAATTTTCCCACGTTCGATTAAATCAGGTATTTGAGGAACATCTACGCATCCAGGTATAGCTCTGTTTTTAAAAAAATCACCTTGGTTGCGTAATATTTCAGCAATAGCCATTGAGCCATTAATATAAAGTTTATGCGTCCAGCCAATGACTTGAGCATATTCACAGGTAGATATACCAAATAAGGGATTATTGGAATACTGACTTTCTAAATACACACATATAGCTATGGTGTCAGTTAGCACAGTGCCATCATCCAGTATCAGTGTAGGTAGAGTACTATCGGGATTAATGGACTTAAAAGAATCACTAAAATTTTCCCTTTTATTAATATCAACCTCCGTCACTTCAATTTCAATTCCTTTAAACTTTAAAAAAAAGCCTAAACGTTTTGGGTTAGGAGCCTTTGAGAACGTGTATAAATGCATGAGTTCACCTTGTTTCATTAAATACTTGCTTAATTAAATAGTTATATCCCATGATACTTCAAGATGCGGGTTTGAGGATGCCTCTTGAGGTAACACGGATATATGCGTCCAGGCCTAAAAACACATCGATGTCATTGAATATGTTGGATGGAATATAAAAGGCCCGCTTGGCAGAGTGCCAAACCCGTTATAACCAAAATAATGACTTATAACCGACCAATGACACTTTTACCTATTATTTCTTTCATTATTTCAGAAGTACCGCCATAAATACGTTGGACACGTGCATCGACATAAAAGCGAGAAATAGGATACTCTTTCATATACCCATAACCACCAAACATTTGTAGTGCTTCATCAATAACTTTACATTCCATTTCACAAGCTGAAAACTTCGCAATACTAGCTTGTTCTGTCGTTAATTTTTTCTCAGTAAGTAATGTTTTATAATGCTCTATCATAATACGATGTAATTCAGTTTGGCTTTTCATTTCGGCTATTTTATGACGAATACTTTGTAATTGAGCAATCGGTTGTCCAAAGGCGTACCGCTCTTTTATATACTCTAAAGCCAATGAAAGTGCACCTTCTGCATGAGCAACACCAACGGCGGCACAACTTAAACGTTCACGTGGCAATTCGTGCATTAATCCAAGAAAACCTTTGTCTAATTCACCCAATAAATCATTTTGAGTAACCGTGACATTATCGAAAAACAGTTCTGAAGTATCTCCCGCTTCTTGTCCTATTTTATGTAAGTTTTGACCGCGACTAAAACCTTCACTATCGCCATCAACCAAAAACAATGATGTACCTTTGGAGCCTGCAACCGCTAAGTTTGTTTTTGCGGCAACTATGTATATTGAAGCATTCTGACCATTGGTGATAAAGGTTTTCGAACCGCTGATACTCCAGCCAAAGTCTGCTTTTGTTGCGGTGGTTTTCATGCCTTGCAAGTCACTACCTGCGCCGGGCTCTGTCATGCAAATAGCACCGATACAATGGCCAGAAACCATCTTAGGTAAATATTTTTGTTTTTGCTCTTGTGTGCCTAAGTTTAAAATATAATGCGCAGCAATATCCGCATGCACTAAAACGTTACACGAGAGCGCAAAAAAACCAGCTCTGGCTAATTCTTCAGTAACGAGAAAGTTAAAATCGACACTAACGCCAAAACCACCGTATTCTTCAGGAATATCACAACATAACAAGCCTTCTTCGCCCATTTTATGCCAAACAGATTTAGGTACTATTTTATTTTTTTCCCATTCTTCATAATAAGGGGCAACCTCATTTTCAATAAAACGCACGACAGTTTCTCTGAAAATATTTAGCTCTTGTTGTAATTCACTTCTCATGATAATTTTCTCTTTTGTTAAAATTATTTATTCGCTTAGACCATTTGATTTAGTCGTTATAACCTTGTAAAACGTTCATTGTATAGATTACCTGTTACTTCGCCTGCTCAACAAATCAAGCTACATCATCTTGATTGAAGATAATGGTTATTCAGAAGAATACGTATCTTGTAGTCACGAATAATACCAATTGAAGTAATGAATAGATCACTCAGCGAGAATTAAAAGGTGTAGAGGCAAGGCATTGATTGAAGATAATGGTTATTCAGGAGAATATGCTCCTGCATTCTCTAATAAGCTGCATCCATGCAGCGTCCTTATCAAAATCAATAACGCAGCATATATACCTTTAAACTCGCCCTTGGGAGCTTGTCAGGAAAGTGATAACATCACAAATTCATTTGATATAGAACAACTATATACGCACAAATTTTGCTTGTTATAACTCCCCTGACACAGCTCTGAATAGACTCATTCATTATTTTATTTGGTATAAGATATGCCTCGTACCGCCTGGCTCCCTAGTAAACTACATTCATATATAGCGCTTTCGTCAAAATCAACAACCTAGCATAAAACGTTTCTAAACCAGCCCTTTGGCTATGCTTTTTACTTCAAAGGGATAATATATTTATTAAGGTTATATGTTTGTCGTTTGAAGGAAAATGATGATTAGCGTCAAAAGTAAAATCAATTGACGCATAAAGACAACATGTTTAAAGGGAACAGTTTTAGCGTTTTGTATTTTAGTGAAGACTAATTCATCAATTAAGTCAAAGCGACATTTGCCTGCATATTTTTGTATATGACAATTAATTTTAAAGTTGGCGTTTATTGTCATATGAGAACGATACTATAATCTGCTAACTTGACACTTCAGCTTGGCAGAATAATTAATCGTTAAAATATAATGTTTCAGATAAAGCGTTCCACTATATAGGTTAGCGTAGAAAAGACAGGTTATGTTTTTCTGCTAAAGCGAAAGATGGCATTATCAGTGTAAAACTGACGATGTTTTTGATGATATTTATCAGGAGAAAAACTAATGAGTCATGTAATTGTTGCTGGTGTCGGTATGACCAAATTTTGTAAACCGGGTCAACAAGAGCCTTATCGAGTTATGGCGGCTAAAGCAATAAACATAGCTTTGGTAGATGCTGGCATTCAAGCAAACAAAATCCAACAAGCTTTTGGAGCATATATCTATGGCGATAGTACTTGTGCTCAACATGCATTTTACGACGTTATTCAAAGTGGGATCCCTATTGTAAATGTAAATAATAACTGTTCTAGTGGGTCAAGTGCACTGTTTTTAGCACGCCAAGCAGTACTATCTGGTGAAGTCGACTGCGCCTTAGCTTTTGGATTTGAAGAAATGCAACGCGGTGCCTTAGGCTCTCATTGGGATGATAGGGAAAGTCCGTTCGATCGAACAAACCCAGTATTAGCAGAATATGAAGCGCCACAGGGACCATTAGCATTACGTGCTTTTGGTGCTGCTGGTCGACATTATATGAATAAATACGGTGTTGGCGCTGATATATTTGCCAAAGTATCAGCTAAATCACGTAGCCACGCTGTGCGTAATCCTTATTCAATGTTTACTAAGCCATTAACCTATGAAGAAGTACTAAATGATAAGGTGATTTATGATAGCTATATGACAAGAACAATGGCATGTCCTCCTACCTGTGGTGCTGCTGCGACTATAATATGCAGTGAAAGGTTTGCTGCAAAAAATGGCATCAAAAATAATGTGAAAATTCTAGCTCAAGCCATGGCAACTGACACAGAAAAATCTTGGCAAGACCCTATTTATGCCGTAGGAAAAGGTATGACAGAACGTGCAGCCCAACAAGTTTATAACAAAGCGGGCATTAACCCAGAAGATATTGATGTTATTGAATTGCACGATTGCTTTACTACCAATGAAGTGATTACTTATGAAGGTTTAGGACTTTGCCCTGAAGGTGGTGCGGCTGAGTTTATTGCTAATGGTGATAATACATATGGTGGAAAGTATGTTATTGGCCCATCGGGCGGTTTGATGTCTAAAGGTCACCCTATTGGTGCTACTGGCCTTGCCCAATGTACTGAATTAACTTGGCATTTGCGTGGTCAAGCAGGCGACCGACAAGTTGAAGGGGCAAAATTAGCGTTGCAACATAATGTTGGCCTTGGCGGCGCTGTTGTCGTGACTCTTTACGGTAACTAAAGAGGTATAATATAGCTCGAGTAATAAAGGTCACTCGGGTCTTAGAATTAGAGTCAACCGCTATTGCCGCTTTGTCAGAGTAAGTAAAAATGGTAAGGGTCGTATTATGGTATATGCTCATTAACATTATTCAGCGATAAAAAGAGTGTTATTTTATCGGCTATTTGATATGTCACTTTTAAATTAATTTTTAAAAAATCTATTTTTATGTCTAAGTGAAAAATAATGAAAAAATATATTGTCACTGAAGAATATCAGGGTGTTTTTACTATAACTTTTAACCGACCAAATAAAAGAAATGCGCTCAATACTTCCATGTATGAGCAATTGATTAAGTATTTTGAATACGCTAGCAACGCAAAACAAATACACTGCTTGTTGATAAAGGGTGATGAAAATTGTTTTAGTGCCGGAAATGATTTTACTGAATCAACTGAAAATGAAGAACTGGCGGCATTTAAATTTATTGAACAACTGGCAATATTTGATAAACCGATTATAGCTGCCGTAGCGGGCCCCGCGGTGGGGATAGGAACAACCTTATTATTGCAATGTGATATGGTTATTGCAGCAACTAATAGCAAGTTTAGCTTGCCTTTTTCGCAATTGGGGATTTGTTTAGAAGCAGGAGCAAGTTTGCTGTTACCATTAAAAGTAGGTCTAAACAAAGCTTTTGAATTGGCTGTTTTAGGAGAAACCTTTGGCGCAGAACAAGCGTATCAATATGGAATAGTGAATAAGGTTTGCCAACCAAATGAACTTGTTGAATTGGCATTGAGTATTGCTGATTCAATTTCTAAGCTACCTCCTGACTCGGTACAAACGAGCAAGAGATTAATGCGCCAATCAATAACCAGTTTTATGCCTGATGTGCTTAATAATGAAAAGGCAGAAGTTATGAGGTTACTAAAAACTGAATATTGTCAGTCACTTTTTAGCAATATATGACGTAATTCATAGGGCTATTCAAGATATTGTTCATACCGTAAGCTACATGATTAATGGTTTCAATCATACCAAGTCGCTGACGTGTAATCAGTAGGTCGTCAGTTCGACTCGACAGTTCGTATTATTCCTCAATGGAAGCAAAAGCCTTAACTTCGGTTAGGGCTTTTGGTATTTATCGCTAAGAGAATGTTTGGTCAAACTCTAGGGGTGTTTCATTGTCACCAATAAACGCCCCTACCCAAATATTCTATACCCTGTACAAGATCACGACAGGTTTATGGCATACAGAAAACATAATAGATCAAAGCCCAATATTAATTGCGACCATCTTAAAGATCATAACTGTCAGTTTTTTTTACAACTTTCAGTATGAAGATAAAGTCTATCAGCTAAGAGCCTTTAAACTCCTACCTCGGTACAGTTAATGCATTCTTCCACAGTATGTAATATTCACTCAAAAAAGGGCAAATCAATGATCAAATTAATCAAAAAATTGCTAGTAATTACAGCTTTTACCTGTTGGTCAGGGGTAACACAAGCAACATTAATAACGAACGGAAGCTTTGAGTCTGGAACCTTTGCCGGTTGGACTACACAAGATTTAAATACTCCATTCTTTCCTTTAAGCATTCAAACATTAGGTTCAGCCAACTCATTTGGATGGCCTTGGAGTTCAACACCAACTCACGGATCTTTTACCGCATTTCATGGCTTTGATGGAGATGGGCCAACTGGGCCAAACCCCATACGAATAGCGCAGGATATTACGATAACTTCTGGTCAAGCAATGATTGATTTCGATTATCGCGCGGCGTGGGATCTTATAACCTTTTGTAACAACTGTCAGAACCGACTTTTTGACGTGAACATTGAAGTTGCTGGTGGTGGGGCTAATCTTGCTAACTTCAACATCCTCAATGCAGCATCAGGCACCTCAGTAAATGATACCGGACAAATGACTGGTTGGGTGGATTTGACTCCATTTATTGGTCAGACTGTACATTTAGCATTTGATTGGTTTATACCTGACAATTTTTCTGGTCCTGCGCAATTTCAACTCGATAATATTCGTGTATCTATACCAGAGCCGACAAGTTTTGCTCTATTAGGATTAGGTTTGATAGCCTTTGCATTTTCACAACGAAGGAGAACTTGAAGCTCTATATTAATCGGAATGCCCACCATAAAAGGTGGGCATTCCTTGCCATAAAACGCGGAGAGTTCACAGTCATTAGTTATTCAACTATATAACTACTTAAATTTACTAATATCTTTTTTCTTTGCCAGAATTAAAATGATAGTTACCGATTATAAAGAATCGTTAAAATAGCTAAGTGATGAATAGTCTAGTTTAAGCATTAGAAAATTTTTAAGCGTAAGCACGCTCTACAATCGCGATTCCTTGTCGATAACCTAAGCCACCATTTCCATGAATTAAACCAAACTTTTCTTGGCCATTACATAAGCGATGATGCATCAGCACAAGCGCATTAAGCGCTGGATTGTTCCATGCAGCTTTAGCCAAATTCATGCCACCAGTAATGGTAATACTATGTTCAGCAAGAAAGTCCGGAATATCCTCTAAAACATCAACTAAACCACTGACTAATAAAAAGGCCATTGGCACAACGGGATAGCAAGTATAAGTTTCTAATAACGCATCGCCTCCTTTGAACAGGTGAACAAAGTCAATATTCGCTTCGTCACAGGCCTGTTGGTATGCTTGCTGTAAGTGTTCATATCTAGAAATATCTGTTAAAAAACCTTTCCCATCACCATCAAGGCGACTCAGCCCTACGGCTTTCACTTTTAACCATTGGCTTTTATCAACGCCCAACTGCTCGGCGATATCGGCACGCGTTAACAATAATCGACCTGAAAAGTCGACCATAGGATTTGCACAATCAATCCCTCTAAATAAATCGGTTATCGGTTTATGCCAACGTAAATCGGGTAATAACTCAGGGGTAAAGGTATCAGACAAGGCGTTACGAAAACTAATTTGATAATTTTCAAACAGTGCACTAGAAAATGCTTTAAATTGTTGCTCTGTAATAGTGTGATATTCACTAAAGGCATGCGCTAAATCGGTATAAGCTTGCGTTAATGGATAACTTTGACCATAAACGGCCATTTTACTTAAGCGCTTTTCTCGGCTATACCCCGTTTTTATATGATCTTCACCACTAATGACCACTGCTACCTCACCATTTTCTATTAATTTTTTTGCTGTCGCCAACGCTTCAATCGGAGCGCAGCCACTTCTAAAGTGATGCTCCTTCTCAGGGCTATGCCAATCAGTTTGTAAAGGCTCTATAACTAGGTATTTAGGCGTAATGCCACGTTGAAGTAATTGTGATTCGAGCAATAAAACCTGCTCAAGGCTACCTACCTCATCTTGTTTTTTAGCTGCGCTAATAATAAATGCTGATGGAGTTTTCAAAAATTATTTAATCCTGTAAAAATGATAGTCGCCAACTTTATGCTATTTACATAAAATTAAAAACCTAAAAGCAGCAAAGACATAGGGTAATTTGTTAATAATCAGCTAGTATTTGCTCAAGTTGAATGATAGAAAAACATCTACTCTACTGTTAAAACTTACTTCTTATAAAATCAAAGTTTAACGATGAAATCAATTGCTTGATTATTGGTTGATTTATTCGATAAGCAAAGACAATGGCTCTATTAATGGCTTGCTCAAGTATGATCGGAATATGCACTATATGACTATTTTTTTCATTGTGTAAATTAGGAATAATGCCGCCCCCAAACCCTACTTCGACCATATCTAATAATTTTTGATCATGGTGTGCTTTAGCAACAACGTTTATTTCAACTTGATGGTTTTTTAATAAGCGTTCAAAGGCTTTACGCTGGGTGCAATACGGGCGCTGAATAATATTTAATTTATCAAGATCGCTAATATTTACTGAAACATGCCCAGCAAGTTGATGATCAGCCATCGACCTAATAATACTGTGGGTGTTTAACGTTTGTTAGCAACAAATACCAATAATTTTAGTTGAAATAGCCGGCACAAAAAACATACTATTTAGTGCTGATGCATTTCACTCAGAAAAATAAAAAAAACTGAGTAGGGCTTTGAATGACAATCTACTTTAAAACGGTCTAATAGTTTTAATAAAAAAATTGGTGAACAACAATGTCTAATAAATACACCCTTTATGGCTCTGCCCTTTCGCTTTACACAGGAAAAGCACGAGCTTATCTTATTAACAAACGTCTACCGTATGAGGAAGTTTTTTCTTCACTTAAAGTTTATAAAAACATTATCATTCCTCATACTGGTGTGCGTTTTATTCCTGTACTAAAAACACCGCAGGAAGAATACATACAAGACACCACTGTTATTATCGAGACCATGGAAAAACGCCATCCCGAGAATCCTTTGGTACCATCAAGCCCTAAACAAAAATTAGTGTCTAAACTGTTTGAAATTTGGGCAGACGAATGGCTGTTAATACCAGCAATGCATTACCGTTGGAATAAAGATAACTTTCCTTTTATCTATGAAGAATTTGGTCGTGTTGTTACACCGAGAATGCCAGCATTCATACGTGCTTTTGTCGGTAAAAAAATAGGCAGTAAATTTAAAGGTTTCGTGCCTATTTTGGGCATAACACCAGCGACTACCCCAGCTATCGAAGACTGGTACGAAAATCACGTTTTACATTTTCTAGAGCAACATTTTTCGACTCATGACTATTTATTGGGAGCAAAGCCTAGCCTAGGTGATTTTGGTTTGATAGGCCCCCTTTATGCACATCTTTATCGAGATCCTGTTCCTGGTAAGCTAATGAAAAATATAGCGCCTAATGTCGCAAAATGGGTAGAGCGAATGAATAGTCCCACTGCGCAACATGGCGACTGGTTAAGCAATGATGAGGTTCCAGAGACTTTGTACCCACTATTACAACGTATGTTCGCTGAATTTTGGCCAGTGCTAGAAAGTACGGTTGAAAAATTACAACAATGGCAGCAACAAAATCCGACTAAAAATGAAGTACCAAGAACCATAGGTGAACATGCTTTTTCAATCGGTGGAGTAAAAGAAAATCGTGCCATTATGACCTTTCATCAATGGAAGCTGCAGCGCGTGCTAGATTGTTATAATAATACCGATGTTGAATTAAAAGATACAGTGGATGAAATGTTATTAAACCTAGGGGGAAAACAAGCAATGCAACTCAAAATTACCAAGAGGGTAAAGCGAGTAAACAACCAGCTTGTGTTTGATTAAACCGTGTCAGGACGACATTGCGCTCCTTTAACCGTAATGAAGTAACCAATTAATGAGATAAGCTGTTAATGAGATATCATTTGTTCCTCACTTGATATCTTTGTACTATAGCGCTTTCTTCTCTTATTGAACTTTACCAACATGACTTTAACGCCAGAATTAATTAGCACCATTGAAAAGTACGACCAACAAAAACGTTTTAAGTATTTACTTGAGGAAGTTACCAAGCACCGAGAAGTTTGGATTTTGGTTGATGAACATGGCTGTATGATGCTAAACACTGAAGACGAAGATTGTGTACCGGTTTGGCCAAATAAAGAGTTTGCCCAACATTGGATTACTGATGACTGGAAAGAATGCAAAGCTGAAGCTATATCACTTAGTAAATGGCAAAGTCGCTGGACACTGGGTTTAGAAGAAGATGAACTTGCTATTGTTGTTTTTCCTAACCAAGCAGAAGAAGGCTTAGTACTGCTTCCTAATGAATTTGATTTCGAGCTGTCCAAGCAAGCTAAGAAAATAGCCAAGCCTACATAAACCTAAATTAATCATTAACTGATTTTAAACCATAGAAATGAGCAGTAGTGTGATATACATTAAGGCGTATTAGCTCAGACTAGCGCTCACATTTCACCTTGAAAAATTGAGCGTTTCCTCCCCTTTAATTAAGGTGTCAAGTCTTAATTTTAATAACTAATACATGCGATTTGACATCTATCGCACTGCTTGCTCAATTATTAATGCATATATACCCGTTACCATTCAAAGTGCAGGATTTCAGTGGGAATTAAAACCACTTTAGGCAAGGAAAATTATTTAAGCATAGTCATTCTATGGTTTGATTATTTAACGCCGTATAAAGTGATTTTAAACCCATCAAAGAAGCGCTTGAGCAAAATCACTTCATCGTTGCTGCGACTTATAATGGAACAACCATTATTTCATCACAACGCCTTGAATTGAAATCGCTCAAGCACTCTGAAACATGCATCTTGATTGGTAACGGGTATATATTTAATAAGCCGACCGAAATGCGCCTAATTTACATTGAGTTCACATTAGCTGTTTTATACTATTAGCAACTCAATAAAAGGTGAAACTCATGCTAATCAAAAAACTTTGTCAATCAGTACTCAGTCTGTATTTAATCTCTGCATCAGCGTTGGCAACCGATCAATTTTCAACTAACTTCAATGCGTTAATTACACAACACAAATTACCCGGTGCCGTTGTATTAATAAAGAAAGGCGATAGCACTATTCATTACAGTGCCTATGGAAAAATAAACGTTGAACAAGCGCAGCTCATGCAAAAAAATGCAATTTTTAGACTGTACTCTATGAGTAAACCCATTACGGCTGTGGCTTTGTTGCAGCTAGTTGCTCAAAAAAAAGTGTCTTTACAAGCAGACATTCGAACATACTTACCCCATTTTGAACCGTTCGAATTTGACGGTGAACAGCAAGTTGTTACCGTGCACCAACTACTTTCACATACCGCAGGCTTCGGTTATGGCGGCGGTTTTAAGAGTTGGGTCGATATTCGTTATTTACTCGCCAATCCGTTAAGCCGTAACAATAACTTAACTGATTTAGTAGATGATCTTTCTGGCATTGATTTGAAGTTTAGGCCAGGTAGTAAATTTGAGTATAGTATTGCTAGCGATATACAAGGCGCCATTATTGAAGCGGTTGCTAACATACCGCTAGACGAATACTTACAAAAAAATGTATTTACGCCATTGAATATGCACGACACTGGTTTTTACGTACCTAAAAGCAAACAGCATCGCTTAGTAGACATGTATGAGTATGATGCTAGTACCTTTGAAAAAGCGTATCATTTCAATCAAGATAAGATACTATTTTCTGAAACAGGAAAAAACAGTGAGTATCTTAAGCAAGCAGCGCTCACTTCTGGTGGCGGTGGCTTAGTGTCGACAGCAAAAGATTACAGTAATTTTGTCACCATGTTGCAAAACAAAGGCCTATTTAATGGTAAAAGGATATTATCTCAGTCATTAGTAGAAAAAATGTTAAGCTCAAAAACCACTGGTTTAGATACTCACTTTTTACCGAGGATCTATCAGGGTGCTGGTTTCGGCTACGGTATTGGTATCAAAGAAACGAGTGGTGATACTCGAAATCCAGGAAGCTTTTTTTGGGCTGGCATGGGTGGGACAGTTTTCTGGGCAGACCCCGTCGCTGACGTGCAAGTTGTCGTGATGATGCAAGTTGAAGATGGCTGGATTGCACTAGAAAAATGGTTGATACCTGAAGTTTATAAAATGATAAAATCTCAAGAGTAAATAAAAGCATGGCAAACATTTTAATCGTGGAAGATGATATTGATATCGCAGTAGGTATCGCTGAATTTTTAACCCCAAAAGGTTACCAGCTTGATTTTGCCTATAATGGCAAACAAGCACTAAACCATTTGAATGAGCACAGTTATGATTTAGTACTACTCGATATTAACTTGCCGTTTATTGATGGTTTCGATGTTTGCCGTTCGCTACTCCAAGGTACGTTAGCTAAACTACCCGTCATTATCATGTCAGCCAGAGGTGCCACAGATGATATTTTAAAGGGTTTTAAATCAGGCGCTTGGGATTATTTAATCAAACCCTTTTCTTTCGCGGAGCTATCAGCACGTATCGAAGCGAACTTAAGTAAGGTTAACCTCGCTAAAACTAGCATTGCCAATAAAGCTAGGTGTTTTAATGGCGTTGAACTTGATGAAAACACATTAGTTTTTAATTTTGAAAATCAATCAATACAATTACATCAAGTAGGTTTTGATATTGTTGCAGCACTGCTCAATGCAGCACCAAATGTGGTAAAAACCAAGGCACTGCACCGAGCTTTATGGGGGGAAGATACTCCTGATAGCGATCCTTTAAGGGCACATATTTATAAATTGAGGAAACAATTTAGCCAAGCTTTTGGTCAAAAATTTATTATCACCATAAAAGGCATAGGATACCATTTTGAGGTTATTTAAATCAGCTACCTTATCAATCAGACTAACCAAAGTGATTGCTTTGCTGACATTTTGTTTATTTGTTTTATTTTCATTGGTCACTTTTTTCATTGCTTACTCGCTGGAAGACGTTATGTTTAATCAGCAACTACAACAAGCAAATGAACAATTACAGCAGCAACAAACCTTGCCATTGAGGATTAAAAGAGTATCCGACCTCTCCGAATTTGATTTAACACTCGCCCCAAATAAGCCGTTTATCGAATTTGATGGTGATGATTTATTTGGTGAGTTTAGTCATGCAAATAAACATTATCACTACATGAAAGCTACTGACGGCTTGCTGTTGATGGATGTAACTGAACAAGTTGTGGTTAAACGTGGTGCCAAAGATATTTTTTCCATTTTACTGTTGGTATTCCTATCTTGCATACTAATGTCTGTGTTTATCGCCAAAGCTATTTCGGCTCATGCCTTAAAGCCTTTTCACCGTTTGAGCCAACATTTTCAACAAAAAAATGAACCGCAGAGCGCTTCGTCTGCAAAAGTTATTAATATTGAAGAAGCAGACATAAAAATAATCGCCGAGCAGCTAGAGCAAGCATTAGCAAAGCAAGCCTTGCTAATTGATGAGCAAGTCGCTTTTAACCAAGGCATGAGTCATGAAATAAGAACACCGCTGCAAGTAATGAGTCATTCATTAGAGCTCATTGAGACCGATTACGCCGAAGTATACCAACAACCTGCAATGCAACGATTTGTTAAATCCCTTGCTCGTATCAAACGCATCAGCAATGCTTTACTCTGGCTTACCTCTACAGAGGAATATCAAGGTGAAAGCTGTATAACCACAATACTTAATAACGTACTCTTCGAATCAAAAAGCCTTGCTCTTGCTCATCGTCTCGATATAACGCTAAATAATATAAATCATGAGCAACCTAAGGTTACGATACCAGAAGAGGTTTTAGAGTTGATATTTTTCAATTTAATTAACAATGCAATACATCATGGTATGCAAAGCAATGGGTTAACAGTACTTACCGTCACCATTGCGCAAAATGAAATAACATTTGGTAATGAGCAAGCACTTACTACGGATGAGCAACAGAACTTTAGTTTAGGCTTGAAACTCATTAAAAAACTCACTGAGCGATTTGCTGTTAATTTTAAAACGAACATAACTAACAACCAATTCAGCGCCAGACTTTATTTTGACTAGCAACGCAACGGAAGCTGTGGTTCAGGGTCATAGTCGATACTTGTAATCATTAATCGTCACCTAAATATATAACCCTATATCAGCGATGATTTAACGCCATATACTCAATATTTGGTGTAAAGTAATGGCACCCTTTAGCTAATGAACTTACATAGAAGTTTGTTTTTTAACTAAATTAAGCGACTTTCCACTTAATATTACAGCCGATACTTGGGTATTGTTTTTCATCTATGCCTCGCCCTGTTACAACATTGTATATTGCTTGGCGCAGATCGTTACCCGTAACCTTCTTGTTATTTCCTGGCCTAGAATCATCAAATTGACCGCGATAAACGCAAGATAATTCTTGATCAAACAAAAAGAAATCTGGCGTGCAAGTAGCCTTATAAGCTTTGGCAGTTAGCTGGCTCTCATCATATAGATAAGGAAAACGGTAATCCTGAACAATAGCTTTTTTGGCCATATATTCAGGACCGTCTTCGTGATAACTGTTTGCATCATTGGCGCTGATCGCAATAACAGAAACACCGCTGTTATGATAGTCGCGTCCTAATTGTGTCAACGCCTGCTCAAGATGAATAACAAAAGGACAGTGATTGCAGATAAACATAACAACTGTTGCCTTCTGTCCTTTAAGTTGCTGCAGGCTTTTGCTTACACCTGTTTTAGGCTCTAATAAAGTAAAATCTGGGGCTTTACTACCAAGAGGTAGCATAGCTGAAGGGGTTAATGACATGATTTTCCTTAAATTTATTTGTGTTTGGTAGGTGTTAATAAAGTATTTACTACGTTTACGTTGATGAACTAATATCCGCTCATGATTAGTTAACATGATGAATTCATATAATCATTAGTCGTAACTTATTTAAATCACCCAGTTAAGACCATTCGGTTTAAACATTTGAATTTAAATATAAAGCAACAGCTGTAACGAGTCAAATAAACTAGAACGATTGGTTTACAACAAACAAATGACAGCATAGTTTATCATAATTATTTTATCGCTAATTATCACTGTTCCATAGCGGTTTACTGGCGTCTCATCGCTAAGCGCTTGTGATACATGAAACAAATCAGATAAAATATCTGTCATCAAAACCAGTTCAAGCTATAGCAAACTTTCACTATAATTTTTTAATATGGCTAAGCACCTACGGTTAAATAAATATGTCAGCACAAAAAGAAAAAATCTTTAACCTTAAAAGCCTTTCATTATTACTCATCTCTATTTGGTTGAGTTTGGCTTTGTTCGCATTGTTGTCGCAAATATCAAGTTGGCTTACCAGTCATCACTTCGAAATGAGCCTATTTGCCCACCTGAAATTTTTTACCTTAAGAATATGGCTCCCTTGGCTTGTTTTAACCCCTATTGTTTTATGGTTGGCATTGTTATTTCCAATTAAGCCTAAACGTTGGCTTAAAGGACTACTATTACACGCATTTTTTTTACTGAGTTTATCCTTTATTACCGGACTTTTAATTAGTTTACATTATCATTTCTTTGAAGACATGAGCCCAGGCATGGAAAATTTTAAACCTTGGCAACACACAGGGCATTTTCTTTTTGGCGATAATATATTTTTATTTAATACTGTCATTTACACTATATTAGTAACTAATATAAGTATTAAGAATTTCGCGCAAATAGCCCATCAAAAGGCTATTATTGCCAGTCAATTGAATAATCAACTTATTGAGTCACAACTGCAAACCTTAAAGATGCAAATTAACCCACATTTTTTATTCAATACTCTCAATGTGATTTCAGTGCTGGTCATGAAATCAGAACAAGAACAAGCCACCCAAATGATCAACCGATTAAGTAACTTTTTTAGAAATTCACTTGATGATAATGCTCAACAATGGATCCCGTTGAAAAAAGAGCTTGCAAATGTCGAACAATACTTGGCGATAGAGCAAGTACGCTTTGGTGATAGAATAAGTATTGTTAAAAATTATGATGAAAACGTCATGTTGATTCCAGTCCCTTCAATGTTATTGCAACCCTTAGTTGAAAACGCCATGCAACACGGACTGGAGGAAAAAGAAGGTAAGGGAGAATTAGTCATAACCTGCTGCATTAAAGCTGAGTACTTATCTATTACACTTACCGATAACGGAGCAGGTTGCAATTTTGAAGATGTTAATTTCAAGCAAGGCATAGGGCTGAGCAATATAAAATCTAGATTACAGCAACTATATGGCGCTAAGCATAAGTTTATATATAACAGTAATGAGTACGGTGGTGTAACCGTTATAGTAGAACTTCCTATAAACCATAGAGAAAATCAAGAATGACGATAAATGTATTAATTGTTGATGATGAACCCTTGGCAAGAGAAGGGGTATCTTTGTGCTTACAACAAGAAAAAGATATTAATATCATAGGCGAATGTGAAAATGGAAGTGATGCTATTCGCTCTATATTGTCATTAAAACCCGATTTGGTTTTTCTTGATATAAAAATGCCGAAAGTGAATGGTTTTGACGTTGTTAACGCGGTTGGCACTGAACACATGCCTCCAGTTATTTTTCTCACGGCTTATGATGAGTATGCAATAGAAGCTTTTAGTACACACGCCATTGATTATTTACTAAAACCCATAGATAACGTGCGCTTTAAAGAAAGCTTAAATCATGCTCGTAAACAAATACTGAAAAATGCCATAGCCTGCCGTAGTGAGCAACTAACCGAGCTACTAACGAAAACTCAAGGTTTGGTTTCATCCACACACCCTGCTAACCAAGCGCCAACCAGTATCAAAAATGAACGATTAATTATCCGCTCAAATGGCCATGTTTATCTACTTGAGTCTGATGATATTTACTGGATAGAAGCAGAAGGCGATTATGTCAGTGTACATACGCCACAAAAGTCACACCTTGTCCGTGAAACCATGAAAAAGATGGAAGCGCGTTTGAATGAACAAGGCTTTCAGCGCGTCCATCGCTCTTGCATTGTAAATTTAACTTATGTCAGAGAATTGATTAGTTTAGACAGTGGCGATTATCAAATCATTTTACGCGATAACTCCTGCGTAAAATTAAGCCGAAATTATCGGGATATATTATACCAACGCCTTAATGCTATGCCCTAACTATTTACTGCTGAGTATTTAACAGTAAACAATCATAATCAATGAGTTTAAACGGCTTCACAGCACCTATATTGATCTGTGGTTGTCAAACCATTCAGTTAAGTGTAGATAAACTATTGTCCAACAAAAGCAGCCAAATCTCCTTTATCGACAAATTCTGCTGCTCATCTATAACAGCTTGAATCTCACCGATTGCCGGTGAATATTAACTAAAACATCGTTAACCTTGCGCTATCTTTAAACATGATGGATGCCTGCATACTCAATGCAGAAAATAGGGTCAACAATGAAAACTATTCTTGAATCACAAGCGAATAAAAAAAAACCAATAAAATATTATGTCTTTGTTGGTGCTTCATTTATTTTTATCATGCCGTGGCTCATCTATTCTTTCTTCTTCAACGCTGGCAATAGTGATGCCAGCATTTCAGCTAATAATCTTAATATTGCCATGGTAAAATTAGGTGACTTAATAAAAGATGTAAGAGCGCCCGGTAATTTAGTTGCTAAAAATAAGCAATGGCTCTCTGCCAGAGTTGGAGCCAAAGTGATCAAACGCGTGCTTGAACCCGGAGCAGTCGTAACACCCAGCAGCCTTATTCTGCAATTATCATCCCCTGAATTAACTCAACAATACAAACGGGTTCAAATAGACTACAAAGTTGCTACAGCTCAACTTGAAGCATTGCAAGAGCTGCAAGTAACCGAACTTCAAAAAAAACATGCTGATGTAAAGTTACTTGAAATAGAAAAGCTACAAGCCATTGAAGATGCTACGGCTAAAAAGCAACTCAGAGTCACTAAAATAATTCCCTTGTATCAATACAATGAAGCAGTTTTGCGTGAAAAAAAATTAACGCTGCAACTTGAAATAGCCCAATTTGAGTTAACACAATTGCCAAGATTACAAGCCAGCCTGCTGAAAGTTGAACAAGCAAAAGTTGAACAGCAGCTATTACAAGTTTCTCTACTTAATAAGCAAGTAGCTTTGCTCAATGTGCGTGCGCAAATACATGGGGTTTTACAAAGCATTTCGGTAGAAGAAGGACAAGAAATATCTCCAGGCACTGTGTTAGCAAGAGTTGCCGATCAAAAAAACTTAAAAGCAGAGCTGCGTGTACAAGAAAGTCAGGCAAAAGATATTAGCCTTGGGCAAATCGTCGAAATTGACACTCGTCGCAGTAAAATTTCAGGTGTTGTGTCACGCATAGATCCCGCCGTGATCAATGGCACCGTCACCGTAGATGTTGAGCTACCTAAAAATTTACCCAGTGAAGTTCGCCCTGACCTGCGTGTCAATGGCATCATCGAAATTCAACGTTTAGAAAACGTCTTATTATTAGATAAGCCTGCCTCATGGCAAGAAACAAAAACCGCTTATTTGTTCAAACTCACTAGTAATTCTCAAGCAATCAAAACCACCGTATCTATCGGCGCAAGCTCTGCTAAGTCAGTGCAATTACTTAGTGGTTTACAAAAAGGTGACCAAGTTATTTTATCTAATACCTCACAGTTACAAACACATCAAAAAATCACGATTGATTAATCACCAAGTAAAAAACATCTTTAGAAAGATGATCAAGCTGATACTTACAGTAATACGCAAAAAATTAACTAACGCATTTCATCTTAGGAAATAAAAATGATCAATAAAAAAACACTTATCAACATCAGTAAACTTAACAAAATTTATCATACTGACGGCACGGCTATCAATGCCTTAAAAGATATAAACTTAACCATTACTCAAGGTGATTACATCACTATTCAAGGGCCTTCAGGTGGTGGTAAATCAACACTATTGTCAATTATCGGTTTACTTGATAAAGCCAGCAGTGGTGATTATAAAATTAGCGGTACTTCAATCACAAAGTTATCTGAATCCCAAATGGCTAAAGTCAGAAATAGAGAAATAGGCTTTATTTTTCAAGACTTTAATCTAATAGGTGATATGACCGTTAGCCAAAATATTGAGCTGCCATTAATTTACCGGGGCATTGCTAAAACGATAAGAACAGCGAAAGTAGCAGAAGTATTGAAGCGTGTAAATATGTCAGAGCGTGCCCTGCACTTGCCTAATCAACTATCAGGTGGTCAGCAACAGCGTGTTGCGGTAGCCCGAGCATTAGTAGGTAATCCTACCTTATTACTTGCTGATGAGCCTACAGGCAACCTTGATTCGGTTAACGGTAATTCGGTTATGCAATTACTAAGTGAGCTCAACGAGCAAGGCGTCACCATTTGCATGGTAACCCATGATAGCCGTTATGCTCATTTTGCCAAAAGAACCATTAATTTGTTCGATGGCAGAGTTGTTGATAACAACATTAATGAGGCAATGACTCAATCTACTACTCAATCATATACACAAGCTAATGAACTAAAAGCCGACAGTAGAGAAGTTGCCGAAATTATCCCTAATTTAGTGCCTAACTCAAGACCTAATACGATAAACACAGGAGCTTAGTCATGTCGAATAAATCACCTCAATTCGATGCCAGTTTTGATGACGTAAGTAAAAGCAATTTTATCGAGAATGTTGTCCTTGATACTCGTTATGCAATAGCACGTTTTGTTGCCCAACCCATAACAACCTTAATCATTGTACTCACACTCGCTTTAAGTATTGGTGCTACCACGGCTATATTTTCGGTCGTCAACGGCTTATTGTTTCAAGCAACACCGTTTAAGGACAGTGAAAGATTAGTCATATTAGAGCAGCAAGATCTGGCAAAAACACAAAGCTACGGTTTTTCAGCAAGTGAGATGCTCGATTATCAAAGCCAAGCACAATCATTTGAAAATATGGCTGAATATCACAACATGACGTTTACCATGTATGGCAATGGTACTCCTAGCAGAGTGAGAACTGGCGTGGTTTCATCAAATTTTTTCAACATGCTTAACCTAACGCCATTACTTGGCCGTACTTTTACTGAAACTGAAGATAATATTGGCGCTGAGCCATTAGTAATATTAACTTATGAATTCTGGAAAAGTGAATTTAGCGGTAAGGAAAATGTTATTAATCAAAGTGTTGAATTCAATAACCGTAGCCATAAAATTATTGGTGTTTTACCTCACTTTCCGCAGTTCCCTAATGTCAATGATGTCTATATGGCTATACCGTCATGCCCATGGCGCAGCAGTGAAAGTGCTCTATCAAATCGTGGCATGCGTATGATGACAAGCTTTGCCAAAATAAAACCTAATTATCAATTAGAAGATGTTAACTCCGAGGTAGCCAGCATAGCTAATCGTTTAGGTAATACTTATCCAGAAGCCTATTCAGCCAATGCCGATATCAGTGCTAAGGCCTTATCACTGCATGATGAATTGGTTAAAGGCAGTCGACCTTATTTATATACTCTATTAGCAACAACAATATTACTTTTTTTAATCGCTTCAGCCAATGTGACTAACCTAACGTTATCACAACATTCCAAACGCAAACGTGAATTTGCGGTGCGCGCCTCTTTAGGCGCAAGTAAAGCGAGATTAGCACAGCTGTTATTAACAGAGAGTATATTATTATCCTTGTCTGGTGGTTTACTAGGCTTAACCTTTGCCTTTCTAGGACTTGATTTTCTTAAAGATTTCGCTGCAAATTTTAGTACTTTATCAACCGAAATTACAATTGACAGCACCGTTATGTTATTTGCTTTATTGATTTCGATTGTTTCAGGCATTATCGCGGGTATTGTGCCTAGTTTTACCAAAATCAATTTAGTCAGTTCGCTTAAAGAAGGTGGTAAATCATCTTATTCTACCGATCACGGTTTACTGAGAAATGGCTTATTAATATGTCAATTTGCTTTGTCATTGACGTTATTAATTGCCGCAGGGTTAACCATTAAAAGTTTAAACAATTTACAAAGTATTGATGCTGGTTTTACCACAAGTAACATTAATATTTCACAAATTGACCTTAACTGGACCGTTTATAATACTGCTCAACAAAGATGGCAAGTGTCACAACAAATATTACAAGAAGTACGTAAATTACCTTACCTAACCTATTCTGCACTAAGCATGACCTACCCTAATGATACCGTAGCAATCAATTACAATGCTTTTCGCCGAGCTGTTCAGCTTGATGATCGTGATTTTAACCCTGATGAAGTACTGCCTAATACCTTTATTCGACCTATTACTGAGGGATATTTTGCCGCACTGAACAGTGAATTATTGCAAGGACGAGTATTTAGCCATGACGATGACGAGAAGGCACCAAACGTTGTTATAATCAACGAAAAGCTAGCCAAAAAATGGTGGCCAAATGAAAGTGCAATTAATCACAGTATTTCTTTAGATCAAGGTCAAAATTGGTTTACTGTTGTTGGCGTTATTGAAGATATTCATGAACTCGGTGCAGCCATAGAACCAAGCTTGCAAATTTATCGACCGATGGCACAAGCCCCTACTTCTCACATTGCTGTGATAGGAAAATCTCAAACAAAAGTTAGCACTAAATTTAAGCAAGATATCAAAGCAATTATTGCACAATTAGATAACCGCCAACCGCTCTCAAAATTTGAGACACTGCAACAAGCCGTAGAAAACTCTGTATCTTTACAAAGGTTCTTAGCACAGCTTTTAACGATATTTGCTATTATCGCTTTGGTGATCACTATCAGTGGTGTCAGTGGAGTAATGAGCTATATGGTCAACCTCCGTACACGGGAAATTGGCATCAGAATGGCTATTGGAGCTGACAAAATTAAAGTCATCACTTTAATACTATTTTATGGTGTAAAACTAACACTAATTGGACTAGTACTAGGCATCGCGGGTGCGTATTTAAGCGGTAATTGGTTGAGTACCCAATTATTTGATATTCATAGCTTTGATATTTCAATCTACACATCGGCATTAGTCACCCTACTGGTGATATCAATTATAGCTTGTTTGATACCAGCCTGGCGCGCCAGCTCTATTCCACCAACACAGGCACTAAAAAACTAAAGTACTTGGATATTCATCAAAATAAAAAATTTGCAAGAATATCCGAGTGTAGCCTTTTTACAAACTACGTTTCTGATAAATGATAAACTAATAAATTATGGCCATTATGCTCTGCTCATTCTGCTGTACTATTGATCCGATAATATTGCATTATAACAAGATTTATTGCTTTATTTTTTTCATTTAAGCGCCTGCCAATATTAAGACAAAAGCAGATCACCTATATTGGCAACATTAACGATTCTGAAAAACAAACTGTAATGAACTTGAAAAACAGTTAGCTAATAAAGAATTAAATTTTGTGATTATGGCTGTTTGCATCAGCCGTTTAGCTAAAAATAAAGAAGTGGTAGCGTACGGTAATTTGCTATCAATTTATGAAGTACCAGATCCAACTTGGCTAATTCCATTGAAAAAATGGATTAAAAGTAATCAAACATAATATAATGATCTTTTAATTTACCAAAAGGCAGATCAAACCTGGCTGGTTCGAAATAAAAGATATGATTAACTTTTATTTTGTTCCATTACGTAAGTCTGTCACTACTTTACCGCCAATTCCCCAATTATCGGTATTTACCTCGTCAATCACGACAACCGTTGTGGCGGGATTTTTATTAAGCACATCTACCAGTAACTGAGTTGTTCCTTTTATTAAAGCCGCTTTTTGCTCTGTGGTAACTTTTTCATCGGTAATTTTAATATTTACATAGGGCATAATGTGTTCCTTAATGTATTCAAACGATTAATTTGTCTTTATAAATTAGGCATTCGTTGAAATTAGTTTTGCTTGAAATAATTTACTATGAGTCAGCCAAGCCCCAATACTCACTAATATTAAACCTGCCACAAGCTCAGTACTTATTAGCTCATTGAATAGAAAAAGAGCAATAATACCTGATAATACTGGTACCGTAGCCATCATTGCCCCCATAGAAGCAGGGCCTATAGACTGAACAGCTTTCACATAAAAAATCATCTGAACAATTGTCGCCAGTACACCTTGGTAAAAAATCTGCAGTAAAATGTCTGGCCACCACTCACTTGAAATAGACTTAGGCAAGTAGGCTATATATACAGGCAAATATAATATACAGGTAATGAAAGCAAGGCTTACAGTCGCTTCCCAAGGCGTGATATTCCAACGTGATATAAGAACTGAAAATAACGACCAACAAAAAGCCCCCGCAATTAACCAAAGATGACCTTCTGAAAAGTTTCTAGTTGCGGAAAACTGTTGATAAAACATTGCTCCCACACCAAGGGTAATAATGACTACACCCAAATATTTTGACTTATCTTGAGGTTTCTTATTAATTAAAGCGGACAATAAAATAATAAACAGCGGCATTAAACCAGGTAGCAACACGGCGGCATGAGAAGCAGGAGAGAGTTGAAAGCCGCGAAAAGTGCATAATGCATACGCTAATCCTCCTACCAAGCTTGCGGCAATTAACTTGCCATTGAGTAGATTGAAGCGGTATTTAAACCACCACACAGGCAATAATAAACAAGTACAGGTTAGATAGCGTATCGCAATCACATCATACGGTCCTAAATCACTGATACCGCCCATTCGTGATACCAATATAAACCCTGTCCATATTAACACTGCAACAGAGGCATATAGATAACCTTTTTGAGTATCTTTCATTTGTTCGCTCATAGAGTTTCTGTAATTAATTTATCAGCAATGATAACGCAGTTGAACATTCATAAATAATGAATAATAATGAACAACAAATTCATTTAAAATGAATTGTTGAATACTAAATATTATGGAGTTGTTATTATGGAGTTATCTGACTTAACTATATTCAAACAAGTTGTTGAATCTGGAGGCATTACACGTGCAGCTGAAAAGCTTAATCGCGTACCATCTAATGTTACTGCTCGTGTTAAAAAACTTGAAGATGAATTAGGTACATCACTTTTTTTGAGAGAGAAAAATCGACTTAAAATTTCACCGTCTGGTAAACAATTGTTAAAGTATGCCCATCAAATTTTAACTCTCGCTCAAGAGGCAATTACTGAGTTACAACAAAATAAACCTACAGGAGTTTTGACTGTGGGAGCAATGGAAGCTGTTGCAGCGACACGTTTGGTTGAGCCGGTAGTACGATTTCATCAAGCTTTCCCTGATATTGAGCTAAATATAAAAACAGCTCCCACCGGCGATTTAATCGACAGAGTATTAATGGGGGAAGTAGACATGGCTTTCGTAGCCGATCCTCCTAAGGATGATCGCTTATGCATTCTGCCTGTTTATCAGGAAACGTTAATATTGGTATCTGATCTTCATCACAAAATAATTAAAAAACCTACTGACTTAAAACTGGAGCCAACATTACTCGGATTTAGCCATAGTTGCGCTTACCGTACTCGTCTCACTGATTGGTTAAAGCAAGGCAATATCATCGCCAAAATGGTGGAGATTAACTCTTATCACACTTTACTAAGTTGCGTTGCGGCTGGAATGGGGGTGGGTATTGTGCCTCAAGCCTTATTAGAACATTATCCATTTAGCCAAAAAATTAAAGCTCACCCACTACCCGCAAAGTGGCAAAAATCAGTGACCGCTATCATTTGGCGAAACGATTCAATAACATCCAGTATGGAAGCCTTTACGCAGTGCGTTACTAGCTAATTCAAACGATAATCCATGGATATAGCCATAAAAGTACTGTTGAACTATGACAAAACAATCTAATGTTTAATCAGCTTGAGGAGAACGGCTTAACTTGCTCTTTTGTGGCAATGTTATATAACAGAGTACGCGGCAGAGGTTTTTTATCTACTATTAAAACGGAAAAACCCTGATAAATCAGGGTTTTTCGAATATGGCGGTGAGCGAGAGATTCGAACTCTCGTTAGGGATAAACCTAAACACACTTTCCAGGCGTGCGCCTTCAGCCACTCAGCCAGCTCACCATTTTACTTTAACTTTAAAGCTGCGCTATGGTAGAGAAAAAGCCCATAACACGCAAGTTTAAATAAATAATAAGTTAATAAAACCAAGCTATTGCTTAAAATAGAAGCTATTTAACTTACTTAAGCATTGCCTTTAACTTTTAACTTATTTTCTGCAGCAAAACTTAACATTCTATGCAATGGAATTAAGGCTCTTGCCGCAAGCTGTTCATCAACAAAAATTTCTTTACCTGATGGACTTTCTAACGCGTCAGCAATAGATTTCAAGCCATTCATAGCCATCCAAGGGCAGTTAGCACAACTACGACAAGTTGCGCCGTTACCACCCGTTGGCGCAGCAACAAAGGTTTTATCAGGGCTAGCTTGTTCCATTTTGTAGAAAATACCTTTATCGGTGGCAACAATAAAATGTTGATTAGGCATTTCTTGGCTAGCTTTTATCAATTGGCTAGTGGAGCCAACCGCATCAGCCATTGCTACCACATTGGCGGGTGATTCTGGATGAACCAATACAGCCGCTTCTGGATATTGAATTTTTAAATCGTGTAAAGCTTTGGCTTTAAACTCATCATGAACGATACAAGCTCCTTGCCACATCAGCATTTCTGCACCGGTTTCTTTTTCAATATAAGCGCCCAAATGACGATCTGGCCCCCATAAAATAGGCTTACCTTCACTCTCAAGCATGTCAACAATTTCTAAAGCTATGCTTGACGTTACCACCCAGTCGGCACGCGCTTTAACTGCGGCAGAGGTATTAGCGTAAACAACAACGGTATGATCTGGGTGTTGATCACAAAACGCAGAGAACTCCTCAACAGGACAACCTAAATCAAGTGAGCAAGTTGCTTCAAGTTCAGGCATTAATACGGTTTTTTCAGGTGTCAATATTTTTGCCGTTTCACCCATAAATTTCACACCCGCTACAATCAATATTTCTGCTGGGTGCTGATTACCAAAACGCGCCATTTCTAATGAGTCGGCAACACAGCCACCCGTTTCTTCAGCCAATGCTTGAATTTCAGGGTCAGTATAATAGTGAGCCACTAGCACGGCATTTTTTTCAATTAGCAGGGCTTTTATTCTTGCTATGTATTGCGGTTTTTCATCAACACTCAATAGTGCTGGTTTAGCTGGAAATTGAAAGTCAAAATCAACAGCGGCATTAGATTGGCTCATTTTTTATCTCTGTATCTCTGGGTAACGAAATATATTTAAACGCGGTGATTATAAAGTAATGGACAATAAATGTGTACTATAGAATGCTTAGTACGAAAGCAACGCTAGACATGAATAGATAAAACAGCAGTTTAAATGAAAATAGTTGTTTTGATAGTTATTACTAGAAGTGGTCGGCCGTGAAGGATTGAACCTTCGACAAACTCGGATTAACTGGTTAAAAGCCTTGGCTTTTCTGTTTGATATCAATGACTAGAAGTGGTCGGCCGTGAAGGATTGAACCTTCGACAAACTCGGATTAACTGGTTGAAAGCCTCGGCTTTTCTGTTTGATCTCAATGACTAGAAGTGGTCGGCCGTGAAGGATTTGAACCTTCGACAAATTGGTTAAAAGCCAACTGCTCTACCAACTGAGCTAACGGCCGTTTCTAGTTTTACTAAGTATCATAACCTCTTGAAGTGGTCGGCCGTGAAGGATTTGAACCTTCGACAAATTGGTTAAAAGCCAACTGCTCTACCAACTGAGCTAACGGCCGTTTCAAGATTTATAATTTACTACATTTTATTTGTCGTCTAAAAAACAATAAATAAAATTAGTTGTCGGTGAATAATTTTAACCTTCGACCAACTTGGATTAACTGGTTAAAAGCCTTAGCTTTCATGTTACTTAATTAAGTCCAAAATATACCCAAAAATATATTTAAAATAAAAGTGGTCGGCCGTGAAGGATTTGAACCTTCGACAAATTGGTTAAAAGCCAACTGCTCTACCAACTGAGCTAACGGCCGACATTGCGTTAAGGTTGGTGCCTTAACGCGCCGCATATAATACTGATATAAAAATTTAGTGCAACAACAAACTTCATTTTTTTAACTATTATTTTTTTGTTTGCCTAAAAACACAGCAAAGCGCTACATTTGTCGGCAATAAAAATTAAATATTACTGTGTTAGACTTTCTAAACGAGGTTTTGCTAATTGTGCTGATGTTGACTCTGGGTACTCATTCAATAATTGACGATACAAACTTACTGCTTTAATCGTATTATTTTGCTGTTGAGCTACCATCGCTAATTTCAATAATGCATCAGGTCTTTTGCTAGTCTCTTTAAATTTATCTACAACGATAGAAAACTCCTGCTCTGCTGCCTCTATCTCTCCCTTATTAAACAGTAATTGCCCTAGCCAATAATGAGCATTGGGTGCATAAGACGATTGCGGATAAGTTTGGTTGAAATGACGAAAAGCAGGAATAGCTTCTTCGTAACGCTTATCTTTAAGGACAAGATTAAGCGCTTTGTCATAAGCTTCATTTTCAGTTAAATCGTTACTGTAATTTTGTGAGGCTTTAGCCGTATTAGCTACTATAGCCGTAGGCACTTGCGCTGCTGGTCTTAATGCCTCACTTACACGTCTGTCGAGCTCTTGGTAAAGCTCTCGTTGACGTTCAAGCACTTGAGACAGCTGATGCGTATGCAACTCTGTAACACCGCGTAATTCATTGACCTGAGTTTGCATGTCATCCAGCTGACGCTGAATATTAACTTGCGCTCGGTTACGAGAATCTAGTTTGCGCTCTACGCTAGCTAATTGTTCGGCTAGAGAGCCTGTAACTTGTGAGGTTTTATTCGATGAACTAACGTCTATAACTGGCGCTTGGGCTGCTAGCACAACAGGTGCGCTAGCAGTTAATATAATGCCAAATAAAGCCGTTCTGCTTGGAAAGGCTAGTTTCATTTATTGACCTATCTATAACTAAGACTATTAGTAAACAATAACAGCACGACGGTTTTTAGCGAACGCGTCTTCTGAGCGATCTTTAACCATAGGCTTTTCTTCACCGTAGCTAACAACAGATAATTGCTGAGTTGCTACACCCATGTTTTCTAAATAAGTCACTACGGCTTTAGCACGACGTTCACTTAAGGCAATGTTGTACTCAGGAGTACCACGTTCATCCGCGTGGCCTTCAATTAATACTTTAACGTCAGTGTTAGCAGTTAAAAATTTAGCATGTGCGTCTAAAACATCCGCATAATGATCACTAACATTTGATACATCAAAATCGAAATAAACAATATGTTCAGAACGTAATTTAGCAAGCTCTTGACGTTTTTGCTCTTCAATTTCTGCGGCACGTTTTGCGGCAGTAACTTGTACGCTATCTTCAGTAACTTGTTGTGTTACTTCGGTGTTAGCATTTGTATCAACAGAACTTTGTTCATCACTGTTGTCATTAGAGCTACAAGCTGCTAATGCTAAAAGTGGTAAAGCAATAGCTACATTTTTAAGTGTTTTGTTCAAGCGCATGTTATTTTCCTTATTTGCAAAATAGTAATTTAAAATTATTTTCATTTTAGTTTTCACTCGTTGTATCAAACGATAAAAGTAAGAACTATATTTTTTGTTATAACTACAAAAATGGCGACCAAGCTGGTGACTTTACTTGCCCATCCAGTGCGGGTAAACGTGCTTTAAAACGCCCATCTACCGACACTAACCCCAGCACTTGTCTTTTATTATGCAAGGTTGAGTATATGATCATTCCGCCATTGGGTGAAACACTAGGCGATTCATCTAAACGAGTTTTGGTTAACACCTGAAATAAACCAGAGTCCAATTCTTGCTTGGCAAGACGGTACTGGCCACGTGTTCTATTAACCATGATGAGTTGTTTACCATCAGGGGTAATTGAACCACCTAAATTTACTTCACCATCAAACGTTAATCGCTTAACTTTACCGTCGAGTAAATTTACGCGATATAGTTGCGGTTTACCACCCCGTTCTGAACTAAATACTAAAGAATTACCATCAGGTAACCAACTTGGCTCAGTATCTATAGCTCGATTACGGGTTACTCGACGTAATTTTTTACTTGCCAACATCATTACATATAAGTCGGGGTTACCATCTTTTGATAAGACCATCGCCATTTTTTTACCATCTGGTGAGAACCTTGGCGCACTATTAATGCCGTTAAAAGAACTGACCAATTTTCGCTGACCAGTATATATATTCATAGTATGAATTTGTGCTTGGCGATTTTCAAATGAAACATAAGCCAGTTGCTCGCCGTCAGGGTGCCATGATGGCGACATTAACGGTTCATTAGAACTTAACAATACTTGTTCGTTAAAGCCATCATAATCAGCAAAAGCCAGTTGATACGGGTACTTTCCTTGATCACGAACAATAACATAAGCAATTTGGGTCAAAAATGCCCCTTTGCTACCCGTCAATGATTCATAAACAGCATTACTAATGGTGTGAGCATAGCGACGAAATTGTTGACTACCTATTTGCGCACTACTTTGGCTTAATAAATGATCTCGTGTTTGTACCAGTTCACCGTTACTTAACATAGATGTTTGGCCACCCGTGATTTGACCACGAATAACATCCACTAATTGATAACTAACTTGATACTTATCTAATGTGGTTTCTTGAATTTTTCCAATCAATACTGCTTCCACACCGATACTGGCCCACGCACTGTAATCAACATTGGTTGCAGATGTTGGCAATTGAGGAAACTTATCTGCCCTAATTGGGCTAAATTTGCCACTGCGCAACAAGTCATCGCTGATCACTTTTGATATTTGCTCTGGTAATTCACCACTACCTTGCCACTGGAACGGCAATACAGCAATAGGACGGGCACTATCAATACCACCCGTTATCACTATTTCTAATGTCGCCATGGCAGAGGTAGAAAGTAAGGTTATAAAAAGTCCAAGCAGTAATTTAATTTTCATTGTTCACTTATTTATTATATTTAGTTTAAATGGGGGTTAATTAGTTAAAAATCGGGCACTACCAGAACATCAATCTTACTCATTTCTTTAAAAACTTCAGGGTCTTGAGATACAGGTAATATGCCCGCTTTATATATCGCTTTTTTCGCTGCATCACAAACAACACGATCGCCTTTGCCATTGGTAACAAACTGCACATTGCCCGATGGTGCAAGACTTATCGTTAATTTACAAGACTTTCCTTCCATAGTGGAACGATCTTTTATCATTCGTTGATCAATGACATTAGTGATAAGCGCAGCGAAACGTTGTATTTCCGACATCATTTGTTGTTGACGCGCTTTATTTCGAGTCGCCATTTCAGCAGCCATTTGCTCTGCTAATAGTTTCTCAGCAGCTGCCTTGTTGGCCGCTTCTTGCTCTTTACGTTTACGCTCAGCTATTTGCTTTTTACGAACTTCATCTGCTTTTTTCGCCGCTGTTTCTGCTTTTAATCGTTTAGAGCGTGCTTGTGCTGCTGCATCTTCTGCTTTTTGCTTTTCTTGTACTTTTTGTTTTCTTATTTTTTCAGCTTCCGCTGCTTTGGCTGATGACTCTTTTGCCGCTTTGTCTGCTCGTTTTTTTTCTTGCTCTTTCTGCTTACGCTGTTTTTCTAATTTTTTAATACGCGCCTCCTCTTTCGCGCGACGCTTTTTCGCTTCACTGGCGCGCCTTTCTACATCTCTAAGATGTTTTTTCTCCGCCGCTTTATCATCAGCTTTTTGCTTTTTAATTCTATTGATGGCTTTTTGTAATTTCTTGGCATCAACAACGGTAGCTTGTATCGGCTTAACTTGCTCGGCAACAGCTGAACTTTTCTTTGGCTTAGTTTCGGTGCTAAAATCCCCGACAAAAAATATGGCCACTAACGCTACATGTAAAACAACACTTAACCAAATAGCTTTAATAAATGTGCCGCGATCATATATCTTATTCACCTTATTGCTCCACTGAATCAGTCATTAAGCCCACCGATGGTACGCCAGCAACTGTTTGCAATAACACCATTAATTGAATGACTGCATCATAAGAGACTGCGCCATCGCCATTAACCACCACGGGGGTGTCAGGATTTACAGCTAAGTGCGCTTTAACCAAAGTTGCCACTTCTTCAGCCGACAAAGGTTCTTTATCATTAGCGCCTAGGGTAATATAGTACCGCCCTTGAGCATCTACAGAGGCGACCAACGGCGGTTTAGTGTCTTTATCTAACGGCTCAGCTTCTGCTTTAGGCAAGTCTACTTTAACTCCTTGAGTAATCAGAGGCGCGGTAACCATAAAAATAATAAGTAGCACTAACATAACATCAATGTAAGGAACGACATTGATTTCAGCAACTTTACGGCGTCTAACTCTTTGATACATAGTTCTCGCCCTTTATTATGCTTGCGGCTCAATAACTGATTGACGTTGTAATATGCTAGAAAACTCTTCCATGAAATTACCATAGCTATTCTCAAGTTTTTCAACTTTATGGCTAAAGCGGTTAAAGGCCATAACCGCTGGAATAGCCGCAAATAAACCCATGGCTGTAGCAATAAGTGCTTCGGCAATGCCTGGTGCTACCATAGATAAAGTTGCTTGCTGCACCGAACCTAAACCAATAAAAGAGTTCATGATACCCCAAACAGTACCAAACAAACCAATATAAGGACTAATAGAGCCGACAGTAGCCATGAAAGGCAGGTGAACTTCTAAATTATCAACTTCACGTGACAATGCCACACGCATGGCGCGGTGAGTACCATCAACAATGATATGGGGATCAGTAATTTTACTTTTGCGTAAACGGGCGAATTCTTTAAAACCGGCAACAAATAAACTTTCAATGCCTTGTATCTGGTTTTTTGTTGAAATTTCACTATACAATTTGCTTAAATCAGTACCACTCCAGAACTTATCCTCGAACTGCTTCAGTTGTATTTTAGCAAGGTTCAATGCTTGTCGGCGTTGAAAAATCATCGCCCAACAGGCAATAGAAAAGCCAAGTAATACCAACATAACAAATTTCACCAATAAGCTGGCTTCTAAAACGAGTTCAAAAATTGAAAATTCAGCAGACACGTTTAAACGCTCCTAATATAGATTCTGGAATAGCCACAGGTTTTGCTCTTTGAGCGTTATGGCTTTGAAAATCAACACAAGCAACCTGTACTTTTGCAGTACATATTATTTGTTGTGCTTGGTTGGTTATTTGTTGATGAAAAACTAAACTAGCTCGTTTAAGCGTAATTATAGTGGAGTTTACATTAAGCTGGTCATCTAACTTTGCCGAAGCAACATTGTCCATTTCAACCTTTCTGACCACAAAACCTATGTTTTGTTCTAAAAATTTTGCTTGGCTTATACCCAGCGATCGTAACCACTCTGTTCTTGCCCGTTCAAAAAATTTCAAATAATTTGCATAGTAAACGATGCCACCGGCGTCGGTGTCTTCATAATAAACTCTTACCGAGTAATTCTGGCTTGTCTTTGGCATTTTCTTTAGCATTTACAACAGGATTTAAACGAGTAACAAAAAAGTGAATCTATAGTAATAGATAACCTAACAGACAAACAAGGCGTTAAAGATAATAATTACATTTTGCTACAAAAAAACAAATCATTCATAAAAAGCTTAATTAGACAAACAGCAAAAATAACTAATCGTTAACTCATTTATTTACCGACAAAATATGCATTCAAAAAATAAAGAAAAACATTATAGAAAAGCTTCAGTATATAAGCACTCATATTACTTAAAACTAACCCATAAACAAATACATTAGTTTTTCTAATGCGAAAAGATATTTTTTTTAGTTTGTCAAAAAAGTTATCTGCACTTAAACTAGCTTTGTTTTCTGGTTTAGCTTCTAAAGCTAGTGCACCGATGAATTTACTCTTCCCCGTAGAAACATCATTATCCAGGACACTTTGATTAGATACTGTTGTTATCTTTTCTCTCTGACATGTTTCTTGAAGCTTTCTTTTTGAAAAAGACTTCCTTCTATCAACTTGAAATTTAAGTTGGCTCGCAAAATTTTTGCGGGCTTTTTTTTGTCTATTTTTTAGTGAAATATAATAGCTACTGCTGTCCTAACACTTGTGCAGGCTCAATTTTAGTTGCGCGCCATGCGGGGTAAATAGTCGCTAACAAAGACATCATAAGTGCCGTAATCACTGTGATATAAACATCAGACATAATTAGTTGACTCGGAATATGGTCGATAAAATAGACATCGGCAGACAATAACTGCATTGCAAACAATTGCTCAAAAAACATCACTATAGCGGCAAGGTTTTCAGCTAAATAAACACCGAGTAAACCACCTAGTAAAGTGCCTAAAACACCATTCACTAAACCCTGATAAATAAAAGTTAACATAATAACGCTAACAGGTGCCCCCATGGTTTTTAAAATAGCAATGTCGCCTTGTTTTTCATTCACTGCCATGATCAAAGTAGAGACAATATTAAAACTTGCTACAGCAATCACTAACACCAGTACAATAAACATCACCATGCGTACTAATTGAATATCGTTAAATAAATGCCCTTGGCTGCGAGTCCAATCCATAATATAAACGTAGTGATTAAAATTGTAAGCTACTTCTCTAGCAATATTAGGCGCAGCAAATACATCATTAAATTTTAATCGAATACCCTGTGCTTCGCCCGTCTGGTAGCCTTTAATGTCTGACGCTTGCTCTAGGGATATATAGGCTAAGGTTTCATCAATAGTTCCGCCAAATTTGAAAATAGCCACTATTTTCACATGACGCTTTATCGGCGCAGAAAAAAGTTGCTGACTATCACTGCGCCCGGTAGATTTTGATGAAAAAGCTGATGACGAGGGCAGTAGCAATTGTACAGTATCACCCAGCTTTACCGACAGTTTTTTGGCTACGCCTACCCCAATGATGATCCCTTGAGTTTGTTGCTGAATACCAGTTTTAGCAAGTGCTTGCCAACTACCTTCAATAATATAGCGATCAATATCTGACACGAGTGTTTCAAGGTTAGGCTCAACACCTCTAATTTCTAAAGCTTTTAAGCGGGTTTTATATTGCATCATGCCCGTTAGGCTAATGACAGGAGCAGCTGCAACAACTTGCTTGTTTGCTTGTACTTGCTTAACACTGGCAAGCCAATTACTAATAGGTTTATTCACTGACATTAATTCGGCATGAGGCACAATAGACAATAGCCTTTGTGCTAATTCACGCTCGAAGCCATTCATGATACTTAAAGCAACAATTAGTACTAAAGTGCCTAACGCGATGCCAATGGTTGAGGAAGCAGAAATAAAACTAGCAAAGCCGTTCCCATGTCGACTGCGAACATAACGTAATGCTAAAAAAATACTTAAAGGCTTAAACATGCATGCCTTGTTGCTCTTCAGCAGAGTTTCCATCTGTATCTTGATCAACACTGGTGTCAATATAGACTTGAGCAGGTATAAATGGTGCTAATTTACCGTGGTCAAGTTTCAGTTGCCTATCCATACGCATCGCCAAGGCAATGTCATGAGTTACCACAACAAAACTAGTTTGCACGTTTTCATTTAGTGCCCTAATAAGTTGATAGATTTGCTCAGCGGTGTCGCCATCTAAATTTCCCGTCGGCTCATCGGCTAAAATAAGCGCAGGTTTAGTGACCAATGCTCGTGCAATGGCGATTCGTTGCCGCTCACCACCAGATAATTCACCAGGTCGATGACCACTACGGTGTGCTAAGCCTACCTGCGCTAACACTTCACTGGCTGCTTTCATTGCTTGTTTAGGACTATCACCACGGATCAACAATGGCATTGCAACATTTTCAAGCGCGGTAAATTCCATCATTAAGTGATGAAACTGATAAATAAAACCAATATTTTGATTACGAAAAGCCGCTCTTTGCCTATCTGATAAGATTAAAATATTGGTACCATTAATAAAAACTTCGCCTGAGCTAGGTAAGTCTAAGGCACCAGCTAGGTGTAAAAAAGTGCTTTTACCACAACCTGAGCTACCAATAATGGCTAACAACTCACCTTTTTCCACACTCAGTTCCAACTTATCTAATACCAGTGTTTCTATTTTACCTTGAAAATATGATTTAGATAATTGACTACAATGTAAAACCTTACTCATTACGTAATACCTCTGCCGGTTGAGTATTTGATGCTTGAAAGGCTGGATATAATGTTGCTATAAAGCTCATAATTAGCGCAGAAGCCGCAATAACAGTGACGTTCATTATTTCTAATTGCATAGGTAATTGCTGCATAGCATAACCAGTACCGAAAATATTAACGCCGAAAAAAACAAGGAAATCATTTAAATATTGGCTTAATAACACACCTAAAAGGCTACCCAAGCTAACTCCCCAAAAACCATTTACCATGCCTTGAGTAATAAATATTTTAACCACGCCCATTTTCGACAAGCCTAATGTTTGCAAAATACCTATTTCACCTTGCTTTTCAACTACCACCATAACGAGGGCTGAAACAATGTTAAAGGCGGCGACAGCAACAATTAAACTCAGCATTAGCCACATCATTTTTTTCTCCATATTAACAGCAGAAAAAAGCGCCCCTTGACTATCATTCCAAGTGGTAAAAGCTAATTCTTGATTACTATAAGCGCTAGTTTTTAGACTGGTACTTTGCATCAATTCCTGTACTACCGTATTAGCATTAAAGGCATCATCTAAATACAAGCGCAACTGCCCAATGCCATCGCCTTTGCGCCTTAATAATTTAGCACCATAGTTACTATGAACATAGACCATAGCATCGTCAATTTGTGAGCCAACATCAAAAATTCCCGTGACGGTAAAAGTACGTTGCACAGGAATACGCCCCATAGGGGTAAAAATGGTTTTGTTAGGTAAGACAATGCGGATAGTGTCATTTAAAGATATTTTCAATTTATTAGCCAATGAGCGACCTAAAACTATGGCATACGCTTGCTCAGACAAGCTTGATAGAGAGCCAGCAACCATGTATTCGCTAATAATATTTTCTTGCTCAAACTCAGGAATAATGCCTTGCAGCAGCACTCCCTGTAAATTATCAGGAGATTGAACAAGCGCCTCACTGCTTAGAAAAGGGGTAACTTTTTTAACATGATTTTGTGCTAACAATTGCTCTCTTAATTTTCGCCATTGAGGTAATTTACCTTGCTTGGTAGTATCGCTATCCGCCACAACGACATGAGGGACAATACCTAAGATTCTTTTCTTTAATTCTCCTTCAAAACCGTTCATCACAGAGACCACGGTAATTAATGAGGCAACACCAAGCAAAATGCCGACAGTAGAGAAGAAAGTGATAAAAGAAATAAAACCAGTGCGGTTTTTACTGCGGCTATAGCGTAAACCAATGAATAAACTAATGGGTTGAAACATTTGATATTATTATTGAATAATTTTTCATGATGACAAGTAGAAACTAGCTTAACACAGCCTTAACTATTTAACGCTATAGTTAGGCGCTAAAATAAAAAAAGTGTTTTGATTGGTCATTATCTGCTATAAATTTGTTATTAAATGATTTTTCATCTCAGCGATGTAAAGCAAGGGTAAAATGACGACTAATAAAGAAACTATTGAGCAAAAACTGACAGAATATCATGAATTTTTTTCTATCTGTCATGAATTTAGCATCAATATATTACCTGTTGATGCCAACAAGGTAACCAACTTTGAACAATTTATCGCGGCTATGCCCGCCCCTTTTAAAATGGCGGGTGAAATAGCTACCATAGATCAAGCTGCACTGCGTCCTTTGCAGGGGTTATCTGGAGTAGCCAGTCAACTCGTTGATTTTTTAAATCATCAAAGTGAAAAAATAAACTTATTGATGGGGTATATTTTAAGCCAGCAAGACGAAGAGCAACATCGCTATCAAGGTGTTAAGTTTGGAGGTGGTGGGCTACTATTTATCGCTGACAATGCCTTTGAGATTGGTCAACTAATAGAAATGAAGGTTTTTTTGTTAGCTGAAAGTTGTGCCGTTTATTGTTACGGTGAAGTCATTGAAGTAACAAAAAAAGAGGATGGTAATCATCATAAAACCATTTTTCATTTTATTCGTGAAGACGACAGAGAAGTACTTGTTCGTACCAGTTTGCATGAGCAATCTCGACAATTGCAATTATTAGCTAAACAAAGAGATCAAGACACTCAAACATAAAAACACTAAACACTAAACACTAAACACTAAACACTAAACACTAAACACTAAACACTAAACACTAAACACTAAACACTAAACACTAAACACTAAACACAAATTCTATTGAGCGTTACACCAACATCAACCGACGTTTGTTGTTGCTGCTGGGCATGATCAGCAACGGCAGCTAAACCCGAATTGATTTCTCTACTTAAAGAAACCACTACCATCATATTATCATTAATTGAGGCCGTAGCACTTTGTTGCTCTTGTGTACCATTAGCTATTTGAGAGGTTAAAGTGTCAACTTCTTGAAATGCTAATCCTATTTGCTCAAGGGCGGAAACAACCTCAGCAGATTGAGACAAACTAGTTTGAGATAAGCCCTGCCCTCTAGAGACTGCCGCTACAGCATTTGATGTTTTAGCTTGCAAGCCTTCAACCATAGATTGAATTTCAACCGTTGCTTCTTGTGTTCGGTGGGCTAAAGCTCGTACTTCATCCGCAACAACAGCAAAACCTCGGCCTTGCTCACCGGCACGTGCCGCTTCAATAGCGGCATTCAACGCCAATAAATTGGTTTGATCTGCAATGCCTCGTATTACATCTAATACCGAGCCAATTCGAGCACTTTCTTCTTGTAATAACGCTAAATCATTAGCCATACTTTCAACTTCACCGGCAAAAGAAGTGATAGTTTCTTGACTGGTATTTGATGATTTTACACCATGATTTAACGTGTTCATCACCACACTCGTTGTTTCGCTCACTTGCATAGCACTATCTGATAAAGCAGCTGATGTACTGGCCACATTTTCTATTGATTGTGCCATTTGTTCCACTTGGTTGACTGACTCATTCACAGAGCCTACAGATTCTTTCATTTGCTCAGCTAAACTATTAGAGCCTTGACTAAGCATTTCAGACTCGCTGCGAATTTCACTAATGACATCAGCTAAACCTATGACAAAACGGCTTAACTCGTTAACAACCTCCCCAAGATCATCCCCACTAGTATCACTTAAAGGTTTCGACGGTGCTTGTTCAGTGCTGACCACTTGCTCTAAATAATTTTTAAGAGCACTTATTCGTTGAGTTAACCGTTTTGATGAAAATAAATGACTTGTTATTAATTGTATCGATACCAGCATAAAAATTATCGCTAAAACATTATATTTACTCAAACTATCAGGAGCAAATAAGAGTGCTAACATGAAAATAATGCCTACAACCAATAGTGGTGTAAGCAATTTAATACCTAAACGATTATTCATAGCTTTATCCGAAAAGAGTTATAATTTTTTTCAATATTGTTACAATAACTTACCTGTAAATAAATAATTTAGCTATTGTTATTTGAATCAAAGTAATACAAAAACATCAAAACGGGATGGAGATTATTTATGGCAACTATTGTCACAGTTTTAGCGCTAGGCATGATTATTGGCGGTATTTTATTGTTAAAAAAATCAGCAAAAAAGTTTAATTTAACTGCTGAACAGCTAGAAAAAATTAAGCAACGTAATCACGTATTAGATGACGAAGACTCCAATGAGTGATGTTTAATTACTCACTTTAGTGACGATATTTCAATGTCAATTTTTAATTTCGATAAAGCGTTTTAATTAAATGGTAACCGAATTTAGTTTTTATCGGTCCATGCACTTTTAATAACTCTTTTTTAAACACAACATCATCAAAAGCTTTCACCATTTGTCCACGACGAAATTCACCTAAATCGCCACCCTTTTTCTTTGACGGACAAATAGAAAACTTTCTTGCTAACTGGGTAAAATCTGCACCTTTATCTAACTTAACCTTTAGTTCTAATGCTTGTTTTTCAGTTTTAACCAAAATATGAATTGCCGCTGCACTTGCCATAAGAATACTTATTTACTGTCAATTAAGTTTTAATTATTATAACCAAGAATTAATTTACAAGTAATACCATATTTTACTTTTACTAATATTTATCTTGACATAAAATGTCATTTCATCATCTCAATCACAGTGTGATAATCGTTATCATCTAGGTCAAAATCATGAGCACAATAAAGCATTTATTTGAAAACAATAAACAGTGGGCGGATAAAATCACCGCAGAAAACCCTGATTTTTTCAAAAACCTATCTGAACAGCAATCGCCACAATATTTATGGATAGGCTGTTCAGACTCGCGCGTACCCGCCAATGAATTATTGGGTATGCAACCTGGTGAAGTTTTTGTGCACCGCAATATTGCCAATCAAGTCATTCATACTGACCTTAATTGTTTGTCCGTAATACAGTTTGCTGTCGATATTTTGAAAGTAAAAGACATTATTGTCTGTGGCCATTACTGCTGTGGTGGCGTCAATGCAGCTTTTCACAATGAAAGCCACGGTTTAATCGATAATTGGCTACGACATATTCAAGACGTCTATCGTTTCAACCAACAAGAATTAGACGCTGTTATAGATGAAACAGAGCGAATGAATTTGTTTTGTGAATTGAATGTTATTGAGCAAGTAGCAAACGTTTGTAATACCACCGTACTTCGTAATGCTTGGCTGGCTAAACAAAATGTTACCGTTCATGGCTTAGTGTACAATCTACATGATGGTATTTTGAAAGACTTAAATGTGTCGGTTAATAGTAACCAATAAACAAAAAAGTTGCGAGTCGCCAGCGACTAAAACAAACATTTTTAGCAAACTGTTTTCACGACTCGTAACGATCAACTTAAGCTTAAAGTACGCCACGCTCCATTTGGTTTAGTTCAATAGACTTAAATAACGTTGAAAAGTTACCTTCACCAAAGCCTTGATCGTTTACTCGTTGAATCATTTCAATGAAAATAGGTCCAAATAAGTTTTTAGTGAATATTTGCAACAAATAAGTATTCTCCGCTTGGCTATCCACTAAAATTTGATGCTCTCTAATTTTATCTTTATCTTCTTTAACCCAAGGTACGCGATCAAAAATATCATCATAATATTCAGGCACAATATGAAGCGTATTAATAATATTTCGATCTAATTTATCTAAGGAGCCAACTAAATCATCGGTGATAAACGCTAAATGTTGCACACCTGGACCATTATATTCGTCTAAATATTCATCAATTTGATTATCTTTATTACCTTTGCCTTCATTGATCGGAATACAAAATTTTCCACAAGGCGATTGTAACGCATAAGAAATTAACGCTGTTTTAACACCTTTAATGTCAAAATAACGCACTTCAGTAAAACCAAATACGTCTTTATAAAAATCTGCCCACTTGTGCATAGTGCCTTGATAAACATTATTCGTTAAGTGATCTACCGCTAAAAACCCCTTATCATCAACATTCACTGGCGTATCGTGTGTAACAAAATCAGTATCATAAATAACGCCTTTATTTTTACCTTCATTGCCCTGATCAGGAGCAAAGTTTTCAATAAAATAAATTAAACTATCGCCAATACCAAAAATGGCTGGATAAGGTAATTTTTTTTCTGTATTTGCCGCTGATTTAGCACCACGTTTAACCGCTTCTTCAAAAGCAAAATTGGCATCTTCAACACGCCAACCCATTGAACAAATAGCAGGTCCGTGACTTTTAGCAAACTCTTTTGAAAACCCTACTGTTTCTCTATTAAGTAAAAAGTGAATGTCGTTTTGGTTAAAGTAATCAATATCACGACCCTTAAACTTTTTAGTTTTTGAAAAACCAAAACCATAAAAAGCTTTTTCCATAAAGTCGGAATCCGGACTAGCATATTCAGTAAACTCTATCCCGCATAGCTTTAATGGATTTTTCTCTGAATCAGTCATATCTCTATCTCTTTTCTTAAGTGAACACACTCATATTATTGAGCGCTTTGCCAAATTAATTTATGTAATGATTTCATTATCTAGAGGAATTCACTTAAGCGAAAGCTCAATACAAACAGAGCTCAAAGCTGAGATGTAAATGAAAATGTACGAGGTAAAAAGATGAAAAACAATTAAAGGCTGGAAACACTAGGTAAGCATTGACAGAGACGTGTATTCTTTTATTTACATTATAAAAAGCAGTGAGCTAACAAGGTGTTTTTTAAAGCAGACTCATTGAACATCACTTTGCTGTGGTCAGTAATGTCGTAAGTTTACTAAAGGTATTACTGTCATTATGATTTATTTACTGCATTAAGGGTTCCACCTAACTTCAGTACATTATAAAATATGCAACCAACCTTTAACTTTAGATAAGAATACGACAAAATTGCCCGCTAGTGACATGAGCGCCATTTTGTGTCGTAGTTCAAAGAAACTAATAGAAAGTCGGTGCTATTTCAAAATAATAATGCTCTCTTCGACTAAAACAAAAAAGACGCTAAAAGCGTCTTTTTTATAAGTTATTATAACTTAACTCAAACAATCATTAGTTATTGCGTGCTGGGCGTTCACGACGACGTGGAGCCTGTTTAGCAATTTGTTCCTCTGAAGCGCTAATAGCTAAAGGTTGACGACGAACACGCACACCTTTTAACTGTTTAAACAAATCAGCTGGAATACCCTTAGGCAATTGTACGAAGCTGTGCTTTTCATGCAGGTTAATAGCGCCGATATAACTACTATCTAATGATATTTCATTGGCAATAGCGCCAACAATATCACCTGGACGAGCACCATGTTCTTTACCCACTTCTAGGCGATAAGTCTGCCAATCAACATCATTACGATTTACTTTAGCTTTACGTGATTTGTCATCACGAGAACCACGTTGACCATTTCTATCGCCTCGGCTATCTGCACGAGAGTCACGACGAGAATCTCTACCGCGATCATTACGATCACGGCTATTACGCTCACGGCTATCTCTTTCACGAGAATCACGACGCGGCTTAGGATCTTCTTTTGGTTGTAATGGTTGCTTAAGTTGTTTTTGGAATAACAACGCGGCAGCTAAATCAACCATAGAGAGTTCAGACTCACTCGCCATCGCTTCAATAATTTCACGCATGCTGGTTAAATCTTTTGCGGCAACAATTCCGGCTATTTCATCACGAGCACGTTCAATACGTTTTTTACCAAGTTCTTCAATATTTGGTAATTCATACATATTCACTGTGCCAGATGTTAAACGCTCATAGTGGCGTAATGAATACATTTCACGTGGGCGTACAAAAGCAATTGACATACCTTCACGACCAGCACGGCCTGTACGTCCAATACGATGAACGTAAGCTTCGTTATCACCCGGTAAGTCATAATTGATAACCAATGAAATACGCGGAATATCTAAGCCACGAGCAACGACATCGGTTGCGACTAAAATAGATGATTTACCTGATTTCATTTGATCAATACAACGCTCACGTTGTGCTTGGTTCAAATCACCATTAAGTGCTAATGCAGGGTATCCAGCACGTTCTAATTTTTCAGCAACATCAACAGTGTCATTACGCGTACGCACAAAAATAATCATGGCATCATAATCTACAATTTCAGCAATACGCTCTAAAGCGGTCATTTTAGTAATACCACCGACTTTCCATGCGTATTGAGTAATATTAGCTTTTGCTTGTTTAACGGCGGCTATTTTAATGTGCTCAGGATCTTTTAAGAAACGATTAGCAATTTTACGAATGGCTGGCGGCATAGTTGCAGAGAACAAACACATTTGTGTAGTTTCTGGTAAGTGATCCAAAATCCATTGAATATCTTCTAAAAAGCCCATGTTTAACATTTCGTCAGCTTCATCAAGTACGCATACTCTTAAATCAGCTAATTTTAGGCTCTTACGACGTAAGTGATCCATTAGGCGGCCCGGCGTACCCACAACAACTTGTGCACCACGTTCTAACTGTTGAAATTGTGGACCATAAGATTGGCCACCGTATAATGTAGCAACACGTAAACCTTTCATGTTTTTACCGAAAGATTCGATAGCCTCAGCTACTTGCATAGCCAATTCACGCGTTGGTGCTAACACCATCAGTTGTGGTTTTTTGATAGAAGTATCAATTTTTGCTAAAGCGGGTAAACCAAAGGCTGCAGTTTTACCTGTACCTGTTTGTGCTTCACCTAAAACATCCTTGCCTGCTAACAACGGCGGAATTGTTTGTGCTTGAATAGCGGTAGCTGAGCTAAAACCAATACTAGTTATAGCCGTTAATAAATTTTCAGGTAAACCTAAAGAATCAAAGCCAACTTCATCGTTGCTTTGAGTGTTAATTTGATCAGTCATTTAATATGTCATCTTCTCGAGGCAGGTATAGCTCGCATCTTTAAAATTTTTGACAAAAGAGGTCACCTTCATACGCAACTATAGTCACGGAAGCTGATTGAACGATCTAAATTTTAAATTGCTAAGTCTTTAACCTGCGTACATCATACGAGGAAACCACCAGGAAGACTTAAAGCGCATAGCGTATTATCACGCTATATTTCTGCTGAAAACGAAATGTTCAGCTGGGCAAGTCTATTGGGCGGAAAACCCCTACTCATTTTTCGATGGGCTCATTTATTATGTTATCACTAACTATAAATAAGCAGCTACCTAATTAAATATTAGGCATTTATTGTGGTTTTGTTGAAAAAACCAACATCCCTTCACCGAGGCGCGCATTATACACAAACCAGGCTAAACAACAAGTAAAAAACTCCCTTCATTTTTTAAAACTGGTTAAACTTACTTAACAGCGAACAATTCACTTAAGGTATCAGGCAATAAACCCAAAAAAACACCCATAAATATAAGCGTAATAACCGTAAGTTTCTGCATAAATTTTAGTGCCGGTAAAGGCAATATTTGCTCCTTGCTATCACTGTTTGTCTTTTGACCGGTATGAAACACTATAAAAATAATATTTAGATAATAAACTAACCCAATACCACTGCCAATTATTAACACGCCAATTAGCCACCACTGTTGCGCCTGTACAGCAATATTAAGCAGATAAAACTTACCAATAAAGCCCATGGTGAGAGGAATACCCGCCAAACTAAGCACCGCAAAAATAATAAGTAAAGCCAATGGACGATGATGCCAAAATAATCCTTGCCAGTCTTTTACTTGCATCATTGCACTATCATTTTTAGCTTGAGTTAACACCAGTGCAGTGAAAATGGATACAGTTGCTAGCACATAAGCTGACAAATAAAACAACGCTCCTTGCCAAGCTAATTCAATGCTTTGAGGTGAAACAATTAGCAGTACAATTAATAAATAGCCTATATGTGCAATTGAAGAATAAGCCAATAAACGTTTTATGTTTTGTTGTTTCAGTGCTAAAGCATTACCCACCAGCATAGAAGTAATGGCCAATACATTGATTATTAATAACATTTTTTCGCTGCCATTATGCTCTGAGAATATATAGCTTTGACTAAACCAATATTTCATCAACACAATAAACATGGCAACTTTTGAAACTGAAGCTAACAACAAAGTTATTGGTACTGGTGAGCCTTGATAAACATCTGGCGTCCAAAAATGAAATGGCGCTAACGACAATTTAAAAGCAATTCCTACTAAGAATAGCAGCATGCCCGTTTGATAAAAAAAACCATAATCGCTATTGATATTGACCGGTACAAAACTTAATGAGCCTGTTTGGCTATAAATAAAAGCAATGCCAAGCAGCATAAAGCTTGAGGCGCTGGCGCTTAAAATTAGGTATTTAAATGACGTTTCAACACTAAACTGACAGTTTTTGCCATAACCCACTAAACCAACTAGCGCTATGCTAAGTAATTCGAAGCCTAAAAATAAGGCCGCAAAATGATCGCTCATCACTAAGATTCCTGCACCTAATACAACTAATTGTATTAAGACAAAGTATTCGTCATGCACCTCAAGGCTATTTGTTAACCACCTTGAGCTTAACAAGCTAACAGCCATACTTGCTAAAAGCACCAAAATAACAGCAAAATTTCCATAACCATCAACTTTTAATAACACAGTTACTTGCACACTTTCATTCATGTTAATGGACAGTGAAATACTCGCCAATAAAGCACACACAAAAATAAGTAAGGTAAAAATTAAAATGCTTTTTTGTGAACGATGCCACGCAATCAATAACAAGGATAAAACAATACCAAAAGCAACAATCAAAAGCGGTAATAAGTTGTGTAGCATCATCAAAGTCATTGTACTGCTCCTACAAGATTATTATTCACCAACGCTATATCAGCCGTTTGGAAAAAAATTAATATTAGGTTTGGGTAAAAGCCAATAACAATCAATAACGAAACTAACGCAGAGCATACCAATAATTCTCTCCTTGAAAGATCTTTAAATACGCTTTTTTTTGGTGCTGGTAAACTAGCTTGAAGGCTTCCTTTAAAGTCACCTTGAAAGCTATTTTGAAATAACACCATACCGTAGATAGCTGAACCAATAAGACCTAACGCTGCAAATATAGTTAACAACGGATAAACCTGATACGCTCCCACTAAAGATAAAAATTCCGCAACAAAGTTTGCTAAGCCCGGCAAACCAAATGCCGCTGCAGCAAAAACTAAAGCAAAACCGCCCATGCGTGGTGCACCTTGCCAAAAGCCGCCCATGTTCATTAAGTTACGTGAATGAATACGGCTATAAATCATACCAGCAAGCGAAAACAAGGCCGCGCTACTCAAACCATGTGCCACTAACGTTAATATCGCGCCTTGATAAGCAACACCATTAAAAGAAAATAACGCCAGCATAACGAACCCCATGTGACTAATGCTGCTATAAGCCACCAAGCGTTTAAAGTCTTGCTGAGCAAAAGCCATTTTGGCTCCGTATAAAATACTAACCACGCCTAATGTGGCAGCAAAAGGGGCAAAATTCAGACTCGCTTCCGGGAACAGTTGCAATACAAAACGAATAAGGCCATAAGCCCCTGTTTTTAATAATACTCCGGCCAGTAAAACACTGCCAGCTGTCGGTGCTTGAGTATGGGCATCAGGCAACCAAGAATGCACAGGCACGCTAGGCAGTTTAACCGCAAAAGCAATAAAGAAACCCAGCATTAAATATTGAGCCAAAGATAACGGTAAATCTAACGTCAACCAGTCTTGATAGAAAAAGCTCAACTGCCCTGTTTGTTTAAAGTGCACGGCTGCCATCGCAATAATAGCGACTAGCATTAATAAGCTACTTACTTGGGTAAAAATAAAAAACTTAATAGCAGCAAAGTGCTTATTTTCATGACCCCAAATAGCAATTAATGCGGTCATAGGCAACAGCATAACTTCCCAAAAAAAGAAAAAAAGAAACATGTCTACCGCGGTAAATACGCCAATAATACCGGCTATTGAGGCGAGTAAATTAAAGTAATAAAAACCCACTTTTTCTTTAATTTCATGCCAAGAAACTAAAATGCATATAAGTGATAAAAATAGTGTTAATGACACTAAAACAATACTTAAATAATCAATAGCTAGCGCATACTCAATGTTAAAACTGTTAATCCAAGCAACACGCACTAACAGGTGCAATTGGTTATAATCTGCACTTGAATTAGTCATTATCAAGGCAAAAACAAAATAAGCACTTACGATTAACACCAACAACAAAGCTACATAACGAGCACTGTTTGCTTTAACTCCTTCAGCAAACCAAGCAAGGCCGCCAGCAATAAGTAGCGAGCACATCACAAAAGTAATACTCATGAGCTTGCCTCCACGCTAATTTCACCAACGTTCACTGTTAAAAGTAGCGTTAATAGTAAAAGTAAAGTTGTTAAACCGATTGCCGCAACGTACCAACGCAACTTGCCATTTTGACTACTAGTCAAAACATCGTGCCAGAGGGATACATACCACGCATTAAGCATCAACAGCTGATCAAAAATATCTTTACGGTTCAGCTTAGCCAAAGTGCAGTAAGGTTTAACCAAGAGCCAGGTATATAAATTATCAAAGCCAAGTCCTTGTCGACAAAAACGGGCTAAGCTACTAGAGTTTGCGGTAATTTTTACACCACTAACAATTCGATATTTAGCAAAATAGAACCAAGAAAAAAGAATGCCGACAAAAGGAGTAACAATAGCCACGGTATGTAGCCAAGTAGGCTCGTTAAGTATTTCAATAACCGGCGTTACAATAAATACTGGGGCTAGGCTTACCGTTAATACATTCGCGAAAACACCACCAATAATGGATAATATAGCCAGTGCGATAAGAGAAAATTTTAGTAACTTACTTGATGATGGCTGCAATTCTGCTTCAAATCTAGCGTTGCCCATAAAGGCAAGAAAAAATAACCTACAACTATAGATACTGGTTAACAGTGCACCAATAATAGCGCAAAACCAAAGTAATGGACCCGCTGTAGTTGACGAGAAAAGCTGAGCAATAATAGCCTCTTTAGAGAAAAACCCAGAACTTCCCGGTAAAGCCATCAAGCACACTAAACCTATACTAAATAATGTAGTTTCAAATGGTAGTCGTTTTAACAAGCCGCCCATTTTGAAAATATTTTGTTGATGGTGCAAGGCGAGAATAATAGCTCCCGCGGTTAAAAATAATAATGCTTTAAAAAAAGCATGAGTCATTAAATGAAAAACACCCGCAGAAAATGCACCTGCCCCTAATGACAACATCATGTAGCCAATTTGACTCATAGTAGAATAAGCCAGCACCCGCTTAATATCTGTTTGCGCAAGTGCTGCCACACCGGCAAGCAATAAAGTTAACGCTCCCAACCAAGCAACATACGTCATCACCTCAGGTGCTAATAAAAAGATACCGTGCATACGAGCAATTAAATACACGCCTGCGGTCACCATAGTAGCAGCATGAATTAAAGCACTGACCGGTGTTGGCCCAGCCATAGCATCAGGCAACCAAGTTTGCAAGGGTAATTGTGCTGATTTACCAACCGCACCGCCTAACAAGAATAAAGCTATCCAATAAGGCTGACTATCGCCGACTATCCATAAAGTCCTAGCACTTTCATTAACACCTATAATGGTTAATTGACCTATTTCTTTAAAAATCATAAACAAGCCAATGGCCATAGCGGTATCGCCAATTCGCGTAACAATAAAGGCCTTTCTGGCAGCTAAAACATTGGCTTTTTCGTGATACCAAAAACCAATTAGCAAGAAGCTGCACAAGCCAACCCCCTCCCAACCTAAATAAAGCAGCACTAAATTATCTGCTAGCACTAAAATCAGCATTGCGACAATAAACAGATTCATATACGCCATAAAGCGGGTAAAGTTTTCATCCTCTCTCATATAGGCCGCAGCAAAAACATGAATCAACAAGCCGATGCCTGTCACTACACAAATCATCACCGCAGCAAGGCCGTCTAAATAAAAACTAATATTGACTTGTTCATCAGAAGATAAAGTAAACCAAAGCCATAAATGTGCGGTGATCACGGGTACATCAACTGATAAACGTTGAATAACAACAAAACTAGACAAGGCACTTAACACCATAGCGCCAACACTTATTGTTGCGGCTACATGCCAAGACAAGCGTTTAGCAAAACTAATCAATAGCACAAAGCTCACTAGAGGATAAACAGGTAATAAGGCGAGTAAAGTTACAGTTATGCTTTCAGGCATACATCACCCCTTCAACTTACTGAGCAAGTCAATATCAAGCGATTTAAATCGTCTTTGCATTTGAATTAATAATGCCAACCCGACAGCAACTTCGGCAGCGGCAAGTGTCAAAATTAAAATGAACATCACTTGCCCGTCTGCTTGTTGCCATGCACTGCCGGCACCGATAAACGCAATACCAACAGCATTAAGCATCACTTCTAAACTCATCAGCATAAACAAGGTGTTTTTACGTACCACCACTCCCACAAAACCAATGACAAACAAAATACTGGCAAGTATTAACACATGACTCAAAGGAATTGCGCTCATTACTACTCTCCCTTTTCATTGCTTGGTTGATGCAAGCGTAAATGATCATCTTGGCCATCAGGCTTAGCAAAGTGATAACCCGCAATTAAACCTGCCAATAATAAAAAAGAAGCGATTTCAACGGCTAATAAATAAGATCCATAAAGCAACGCCCCCACCTGCTTAGCATTGATAATATTTGCCGTTAGTTTTTCTTGCAATTCACTACTGTCAATAACAAATACTAGTTGTGCGAGTAGTATAATGGCAATACAGCTTGGCCCTAGCCAAAGACTTAATGAAGCAATTTTTGGTGCATATAATGTTTCATCTTGCCCTAAGCCAAACATCATAATGGCAAAAACGAATAACACTAACACCGCGCCCGCATACACAATTACTTCCAAACCTGCAGCAAAAGGTGCCCCCATTAAATAGAAACATACCGCTACCGCTAATAATGACACCACCAAATAAAGTAATGAGTGCACAGAGTTTTTACCGCTAATAACCTTCAAGCTAGCGACAATGGCAAGCAGTGCCGCAAGGTAAAACATCAATTGTAATGGCGATAACATCATCATGGCATTAGCCCCTTAATATCAACAGGTGGTTTCTCATTCGTGGCCTGTCCTTTACCCTTTCGTTGACCATTAATATCCACTTCAATACCACTGTGACGATAAAAACTATAATCAGGATATTTCCCTACCCCTTTGATTAGTAAATGTTCTTTCTCATAAACCAAGTTTTGCCGTTCGTATTCTGCTAACTCAATATCGGGGGTTAGTTGAATAGCATAAGTTGGGCAGGCCTCTTCGCAAAAACCACATAGGATACAACGAGAAAAGTTAATGCGAAAAAAATCAGCACGTTTTCGGCCATCATCATCAACCGTTTGCTGTAGGGCGATACAATCAACAGGGCAAGCAGCAGCACATAAGTTACAGCCAACACAGCGCTCTTCTCCATCAGGATCGCGCGTTAAAACAATACGACCTCGATATCGCGGCGCTAAATAAGGTTTCTGTTCAGGGTATTCAACCGTATCTGCTTTAGTGAACGTGTGCTTAAGCACTAAGCCCATGGTTCTTAATTGACTAATGAGCATATCAAGGGCTGACCTAATAGCGCCAACTTTTGGGCTTGCTTTAGCCATAAAATCCCCCTGTTAATTTAAATGCCGCCGTAACCAATAAATTAAGCAAAGCTAAAGGCAGCATGTACTTCCAACCAAAACTGAGTAGTTGATCAAAACGTGGCCTTGGTAGCGATGTTCGTAACAAAATAAAAAACAAAACAAAAACAAATATTTTTAAAATAAACCACACCAATGGCGGTAACCAAGAAGCTAAAGGCTCTGGCATAAGCCAACCACCAAAAAACAACACCACAGACATAGATGAAATTAAAGTTACACTCAAATATTCTCCTAAAAAGAATAAAGCAAACTTCAAACCTGAGTATTCAGTATGAAAACCTGCGGTAAGCTCTGTTTCAGCTTCAGGTAAATCAAAAGGTAAACGGTGGCTTTCAGCAATACCGGCAATTAAAAAAATAATAAAACCCACAAACTGAGTTTGGATAAGCCAGCCACTTTCTTGCGCCAACACGATTTCTCTTAAATTAAAAGTACCTGTTAATAGCACGACCCCCATCACAGATATTCCCATAAACACTTCATAACTTACTGTTTGTGCTGCTGCGCGCATTCCTCCTAATAAAGCATATTTCGAGTTAGATGCCCAACCTGCTAACACCACGCTATAAACGGCAAGTGAGGCCATAGCAAGAAAAAAAAGCAAACCAATATTTAAGTCTGATACTCCAATAGAGGGTGAAAATGGTATTACCGCAAAACTCATTAATACACACACGGCGCCAATCAAAGGCGCTAGCACGAACACTAAACGGTCGCTAAAAGGCGGTATCCAATCCTCTTTACCTAATATTTTCAATAAGTCTGCTACTGACTGTAAAATACCGATAGGACCAACACGATTGGGCCCCAACCGGTCTTGCCAAATACCTATCATTCGACGTTCTACCCAAACTAACATGGCGGCAATGGGGATAAGCAATGCGATAACTATCGTTATTTCTAACAGCTTAAATAGTATGTCAATCATATTGCTCTCCTTCATTATTCAAAAAGGAAATAGGGATAGTTTGATCTTGCGCTTTAAGCCTAACTAGCGTGTCAGCTTTTTCTTTGCTGGCTGTCGCTAGGCGTGACTTTTCAGCTTGCCCATGGCTAACCGCTTCATCCTGATTGGCCTTAGTTATTTTTGCTAACTCAATTTGGCAATTATTAACAGCCATGCCTAACTCAAAAATACTCACCAGCACCACATCATCAGACAATTTTCCATTGACATTAACTTGAGCAAAAAAATGTCGTTGATTTAATGCTAATTTAGCTATATCACCAGAATTACAGCCACATTGCTCAGCTAAACCAGCAGACATTGCTATGCTATTACCCGTAAACATCAAGGTGAACTCAGGTAATTTTTTACTCTGTTGCTCTACTAAAAACCAAGGTAAGTTTTGAATTAATACCACTGAATTATTCTGACTTGTTTGATGAGCAATACTTGGCCAGAGTTTCTCAAGCTTATCGTTGAGTGAAATACTTGGTGTTTCATCAAAAAATACAGAAAGGTTTAAGTTTAATAAATTTTCACGTTGGCTATGTGCTAATTCACCATCCACTTCCTGCTGATGTTGAAGAATCGCTTGATTAGAATTCCAAGCTGGTGCCCACGTAAAAGGCATATTATGATTTGACGTTGCACTAGCCCCTTCCATTGAATAGCTAAATATTTCCTCTTTACTGTTTTTACCCTCAAAATAAGTTTGTACTTCATGCACTGACTGATTTGCCATCATGGCGGTTCGACCACTTGCTCGATGAGTCTGCCTAACGATTCGTTGTTGAGGCTTACTTTCATCATAAGTAAGCACTTGTAAAGCCCAAGGTTCTCCATGCTTAGCAAAAAAACTATACAACTGTTTTAAACTAACAAAGTTTATTTCCGCGTGAGTAAATAAATTTTTTGCCAATAACACCAAATATTGCCAATTTTCCATAACAGGTTTAATGGGAATGAGGGCTGGGTAAAAGGCTTGCAGATTGCTTTGGTAATTAACAAAGTGGCCACCACTTTCACTAACCGCTGCCACAGGCAAAACAATATCGGCAAGTTGAGTTAACTTATTTTCACTGTGATCAAGCACTATCATGCTCTTGCAGTGACTACGTAATAAGCTCAGCTGTTCAGTACTTATTTGCGCTAAATCTTGTTCAAGAATGACCAAACTTATTCCTTTGCTTATCTCCTTACTCGCTTTTGTAGAGCTATTTACACTCACTAAACGAGTAAGTACTTGTTCAATAGATAATGAATGCTCTGTTAAAAAATGTAGGTTGCCAACACTATTACATTCAGGAGCAACTATTGTTAGCTCAGACGCAATACGATGAGACTTCTGACTAAGGCATGCCATTAAGTCATCAATAGCACTAAGTAACGCAGCGCTTTTTAAACTTAAACCCGTTACGATTAACGGTGCACTCGCCTGCGATAAAGCCCTCGCCAATAGCAGTAAAAATTTATCAGCATTTTTATCAACATGGTGACTTTCAGGGCTCTCATCTAGCTTACTTTGACTTGCTTGATTATCCGCTGCTGCTTGTTTATTCAGCGGTACTACAGTGTCATGAGCAAAGTCATCATGGAGCATTTTGGTTAGGCGCGTCACCATGGTGGTTATTTTCTCTGGCGATAACAGTAAAGCGCCATTAGCCAGATCATCAAGGCTAGTATTTTGTGTTTGCAGTGAAAATAATGGTGTTGTTGTGTCACCTGCGTAAGTACGTACAGCAGCATCTTGCCAGTGCTTTACGCCAATACTGTCGGCTTTATCTAAGGCTGCATTTCTTAATACTTGTTTAATACTAAGCGCTAAGCGCGGCGCGGTTTGCTCCAAATTTTCACCAATGATTAGCACTAAATCGTGTGGTAGTTCACCATGACCTCGTCGACTCAGGTTTTCCATACCCGCCAAGCTTTGTTGTGGATACTGGGCAAGCAATTGTTTATGTCTAAGCGCTAGCTGCATTTCTTTGTTGGTGTAGCCTAAAGAAAAATTTTCTCGACCGACAAGGTATTTTAATAAGCGATTTCCCTCAAAAGAAGCGCGGGCAGAACCAATACCAATAAAGTGCTCGCCACTATGTTCAGCCATCGCTTTACTGAAGCTTTTCTCGTTGAACATGCCCACCAATGGTTCGCCTACTTTAGTTTTAATGCCTTTGATGGCACGAATTCGGCTGCTAGCATTAACAAAACCAATGCCATATCGCCCGCGATCACAAAGAAAATAACCATTAAGATCATGGTTATAACGATTCATAACTCGTCTAACCGAGCCATAACGCTCCCCAATGCTGGTATTACAACCTACCGAGCAATGAGCACAAATGGAAGGTGATGATTGTAAATCCCATTTTCGGGTGTAGTGAGCAGAAAAAAGCTTATTGGTAAAAACACCTGTGGGGCAAACTTCAACTAAATTGCCACTAAACGGGCTCTCTAGCGGGCCATCTTTTTGTCTGCCAAAGTAAACTTGATTGCGGCTACCAAAGACATCAAAATCTTTGCCGCCAGCATAGTCTTTATAAAAACGAACACAACGATAACAGGTGATACAGCGATTCATTTCATGACCGACAAGCTCTCCTAGGTATTGATTGGTAAAGGTACGTTTTTCACCACAATACTGTCGACTAGTGTGCCCGGTCATTATCGTCATATCTTGTAAGTGACATTCTCCACCTTCGGCACAAACAGGACAGTCATGAGGATGATTAGTCATCATGGCGGCAATCACTTGTGCTCTAAATTTTGCAGAAGCCTTATCTGTTAAGCCGATACGCATACCATCAGCTACTGGCGTCATGCACGACATCACTATACGACCACGGATATCATTTTCATCTTGATATTGGGTAACCGCACACTGCCTGCATGCGCCTACAGACCCCATAGACGGATGCCAGCAAAAATAAGGAAGGTTAAGCTTATTCGATAGCACGCCAGCTAGTAAGTTATTGTCAGCAGAGACTTGATAAGGGATATCATCGATAAAAACAGTGATTTTTGCGGATTTTTTATCATCACTCATGACTCGCCCCTAGCTGGTTTTGAACTACTTTTTTATACGAACAACAACCTTGTTTAATATGCTGATCAAAATCAGTTTTAAAATAACGCATAGCACTCTTTAACGGTTCAACGGCCCCCGGAGCTAGTGCACAATAGGTTTTTCCTAGCCACATAAAGTCACACAATTCGTCTAGCTGACTTAAGTCGGCTTCAGTCCCGCTGCCAGCTTCAATACGCGTTAATATTTCTACCGCCCAAGCGGTACCATCACGACAAGGTGTACACCAACCACAAGATTCTTGTGCAAAAAAACTCAATAAATTTAATACCATAGCCACAGGACAATGCTGATCGCCTAAAACAATCAATCCTCCTGTACCTAATCGGCTGCCTGCTTTAGCAATAGAGTCAAAATCCATAGGTGTATCAAGGTGTTTGGCTGTTAAAAAATCGGTTGATGCACCGCCGGGTAATAAGCCTTTCAACTGTAAACCGTCTTTCATACCACCAGCATGAACATAAAGTAATTCTCGAATAGTCACTCCCATAGGCAACTCCCAAAGACCCGGGTTTTTCACTTGCCCACAAGCCGCATATATTTTTGTACCTGGATCACTATGGGGTGATAACGTTTTAAACCACTCACTGCCATGTTTTAAAATATGCGGTAAATTACTTAAGGTTTCGACATTATTCACTACGGTAGGTTTGCCAAATAAACCACTCACTTGTGGAAATGGCGGTTTAGCTCTAGGAATAGCTCGCTTACCTTCTAAAGCATTAATTAATGCGGTTTCTTCACCGCAAATATAGCGACCTGCGCTGGTATGTAAGTACAAATCTAATTGATAGTCTGTACCTTGAACTTTTGCCCCCAACCAGTTGTTTTCATAAGCTTCATCAATGGCTTTTTGTAAACGCTGTGCTGCTACGTGATATTCACCTCTTAAAAAGATAAACGCTTTATTAGCACTAATGGTATAGCTGGCAATAATCATTGCTTCGATGAGCTGATGTGGTACACCTTCAAGCAAATATCTATCTTTAAATGTACCCGGCTCCATTTCATCGCCATTACAAATCAAATAACTATTACCCTGCTCAGTATTTACATGTGCGGGTGGTTTCTCTTGCAAAGCAGGCACACAGCTCCACTTCATTCCCGTAGGAAAACCCGCGCCACCACGGCCTTTCAAGCCAGATTCGCTAACGATAGCCAAAACTTCTTTTTGGCTAAACTCTTTTACCGCTTTAGTCGCTCCCATATAACCACCCGCACGTACATAACCGTTAAAGTCAAGCGGCTGTTCAAGGTTAACCAAATGCGTCAGGGGCTTTGTTAACGCTTGTGCTACAGCAGCCTCTAGCCAGCTATTATCTGTCATAGTTTTGCTCCACGTTTTGCCTTAAACCGTTAATAATGGCGATGACAGATTCAGCAGTCAGTGAATGGTAATGTTTTTTGTTAATCATCATGGCGGGAGATTTATCACAATTACCTAAGCAAGCATTTGACAACAAGGTAAACTCTCCATCTGTCGTGGTTTGCCCGTAACCAATACCTAAATGCGCTTTTATTGTGTGCAGAACTTCTTCATAACCTGTTAAATGACAGCTAATGCTATCGCATAAATGAATGACATAATGACCCACTTTTTGTCGATAAATCAGATTATAGAAAGTAGCAACTCCCTCCAACTGGGCACTAGAAATATTTAAGCATTGAGCAATGGCAAGCAAGCTATCGTCACTTATCCAGCCTCGATGCTCTTGTACTATTTTCAGCGCTTCAATGCCTGCCGCTTCTCTATTTTCCATAGCAGCCACTTCATGCTCAATAGCGGTTATTTCAACCGAGCTAAGGTATTGACGAAAATCAATATATTCATCCGTTAGCATTTCGCTAGGTATTACCTGAGATGAGCTACAACCACTATTACTATTTTGCATAAATGCCTTGGTTATTTTCTAAAAGCAAAAACATCTTCTCGCCTTTCGTCTTATCTATCTACATCAGCCATGACATAGTCAATACTGCCTAGAGTAGCAATCAAATCTGCGACCATTTGGCCACGGCTTATCAAAGGCAACATTTGCAAGTGAGCAAAACTTGGTGTGCGCACGCGAGTACGATAACTCATAGTGCTACCATCACTAATTAAGTGATATCCCATAATGCCCTTGGTGGCTTCTACAAACATTGAGACCTCACCAACGGGGATCACAGGCCCCCAAGTTACATTGACAAAATGAGGAATTAAGGTGTCTATATCTTGCATGGTGCGCGATTTATCAGGTGGCGTCATTTGAGGATGCTCAGCCTTATAAGGTCCTTGTGGCATATTATTTAAGCATTGCTCAATAATGCGAATGCTTTGGCGCATTTCCTCAACTCGTACGCGACATCTGTCGTAACAATCGCCTTTATGACCGAGCGGTACTTCGAAATCAAATTGATCATAACCACTGTAAGGACGCTGCTTTCGCATATCCCAAGCATAACCAGTTGCGCGCAAGCCTGGCCCTGTTATTCCCCACTCTAATGCTTCTTTGCTAGAGTAAGCTCCTATGTCAACGGTACGTTTTTTCAATAATGCATTTTGCATTACCATTTTTTCATATTCATCAAGACGCTTTGGCAAGTAATTAACATAATCTCTTACCAACTTATCCCAACCTTGGGGTAAATCTTGAGCAACACCACCAATACGAAACCAGCTTGGATGCATTCTAGCTCCAGTAAAAGCTTCAATAATGCCGAACAGTTTTTCTCGATCGATGAACATATAAAAAATAGGTGATAAAGCGCCAATATCTTGAGCGAACGTACCATAAAATAATAAGTGCGATAAAATGCGAAACATTTCAGCGGTCATAATACGAATAACTTTGGCTCTATCAGGTACGGCAATGCCGGCAAGCCTTTCCACTGCCATGACATAAGGAAAGTTGTTCATCACTCCCCCTAAGTAATCAATGCGATCGGTGTAGGGAATATAACTATGCCATGACTGGCGCTCACCCATTTTTTCAGCGCCACGATGGTGGTAACCAATATCAGGCACACAATCGACAATTTCTTCTCCATCCATTTGCAACACAATGCGAAAAGCACCATGAACGCTAGGATGATTGGGCCCTAAATTTAAAAACATAAAATCGTTATGTTTATTTTGCCTTTTCATCCCCCAAGCTTCGGGATTGAATTTTAATGCTTGTTGTTCTTTGTCTTGTTCATCTGGTGGTAGGGTAAACGGTGCCATTTCGGTAGCACGTGCAGGGTGGGTTTTTAACAGCGGGTGTCCTTGCCAAGTGTTTGGCATTAAAATTCGACATAAATAAGGATGCCCAATAAACTCAATACCGAACATATCCCAAATTTCTCGCTCATACCAGTTGGCATTACACCAAATGCTAGTAACGCTATCTAATTTTTTATCCTGTTTGCAAAGGGCTACTTTCAAACGAATATCTTGGTTTCTGTTGTGAGAGCGCAGGTGGTAACTTACCGTAAAGTCACTAACATGAGCTCCTTTGTGTTGACGCTCCGTTTCATCAATAGCGGTTAAATCAAAGCACATATCAAAAGGTTTAAACAAATCATTTTTTAATGCCTGCATAACAGAGCATAACTTAGTCTTATCAAGCCAAAAGCTAGGAATATCATCAACAATATTTTCCACTGCCGTTACAGGTATCACACCTGCACTGGGCACTAACGCTAAAATTTCTTTATAAATATCAATAACATTACCTTGCTTCCAGTCATGGCTAGCAGAAAAGTCTAATTTACTTTTAAGATTCGTTGCCGCCATTAGCCCTTCCCTTTAACAACCGTCTGGTGATTCAAGATTGGTGACTTGTATGCGCTGTGCATGCTTAATATCACGCAACGAAGGCTTGGCAATTGGCGAAACAGATTGCTCTCCAACAATCCAACTTAACGGGCGTGGTTGATGCTGTATTTGATTTTGTAGTAATAATAAACCTTCAAGTAAGGCTTCTGGGCGCGGAGGACAACCGGGTACATAAACATCAACAGGAATAAATTTATCGACCCCTTGCACCACAGAATATATGTCATACATGCCGCCAGAATTGGCACAAGAGCCCATAGAAATAATCCAACGAGGTTCAAGTAGTTGTTCATATAAATGCTGAATGACAGGTGCCATTTTGCGAAAGCAGGTACCTGAAATAACCATCAAATCAGCCTGCCTTGGCGTTGCTCGAATAACCTCGGCGCCAAAGCGAGCAATGTCATGGCGAGAAGTAAAGCTAGTTGCCATTTCTACATAACAGCAACTTAAACCAAAGTTAAACGGCCAAATAGAGTTTTTTCGTCCCCAGTTCACCATATCGTCTAATTTTGCCATAAAAACACTACGTTGTAGTTCTTGCTCGCTAACGGCTTTTGCTTGCAACATTTCTTCATCAAGTTTAGCTTTAGTTAATGACCACTCCATTAAGAATGCCCCTTATTTTCAAAATTGAGCTGTTGTACACGATGTCCCTGATGGCGATGCTTTAACTCTAGGGCGCCAATTCTTATCAGGTAAACGAGTGCTGCTAGCAAAACAGCAATAAAGATACTGGCTTCAATAAAGCCGAGCCAACCGACTTCATCAAAGGCAATCACCCAAGCAAAAAGGAAGATAGTTTCTAGATCAAAAATGACAAAAAAGATGGCATATAAAAAGAAGTGATTTCCAAAGCGAGTTTTATTGTTATCAATAGAAACTATACCCGACTCATAAGGAGTGTTTTTCGCGAGTGTTTTTGTTTTAGGCCCTAGAAAGTGGGACAATATCATCATAAAAATTAGCATGACGACTAAAATGATAAAATATGCCGCTATTGGCCAAATATCATTAATTTGACTAATTAATTCCACTACGCCCCCAAATTCCTATGTTGTTATTATTTTAAAGCCATACACGGTGTAAGCTTGGCACAAACTATAGGATGTTTTTTTATTAATCTTTTATTGAAAACATGATAGACAGCGAACTTACCAAGTTGTTATTTTTCAAGCATACTGTTGATAAAACAAGCATAGTAAAGATTTGAGGAAATGGAAATTTTTACTAAATTTCAATACAACATGTTTTAAAACGGTTTTAAGTAATAGAGGATATAAACAAGGTTAGACTTGTGCATAACTAAAAAGGAAAACTAAAAAATGAAGGAGAGATTAAAACTCTAAAGCAAAGAGAATCTCACTTAGATCAGGCTGCCATTGAAAATCTTTAAGCTTTATTCTAGTACCTATCACCACTACCTGCTCATCTTGTAAGTGCTGCTTTTGTTTTTCAAAATTATCACTCCCTTGCTCAAATGAGATTTTTCCTTGCGAATTTATCACTCTAAACCACGGCACAGTTTGCCCCTTAAAACCAATACCGGGTACTTTACCTAACGCTTTTCCCACTAAGCGCGCTCTACCGGGTAAACCGGCTAAGTCAGCTATTTGGCCATAACATGCCACCTTGCCTTGAGGAATTAATTGCACCGTTTGCCATATTTGTCGGTAATGTGGGTTTATGAGGGTATTAGGCAAAGTAGCTCCATTAAAAGTAAGAATTCGTGTAACTATTCACCACCGAGTCGAGACGCTTCACAGAAGACTCTTCAAGCCTACACAGAAATTTTGCTATGCTCGGTAGTACGGTGACCTCAGCGATTGATGTGATCTCTGTGGTAAATATTTTTAAGGTGAATAAATACAGATAAGTTATCATAGCAGCGCTAAAACTAACATGATTGAGAACAACTATGAAAATTTGGGTCGATGCCGATGCCTGCCCAGTGGTCATTAAAGAAATATTATTTAAGGCCGCCGAGCGTACGAAAATACCAACAACTTTAGTCGCTAATCATTCTATTCGTATACCTCCCTCAAAAGTTATCAATTTTATGCAAGTGAGTTCGGGTTTTGATGTCGCTGATGATGAAATTGTAAAACGGGTAAATAATGGCGACTTAGTGATCACCTCAGATATTCCATTAGCCAATGAAGTGATTGATAAATCAGCACTAGCATTAAGCCCAAGAGGCGAGCTTTATACGAAAGAAAATATAAAATCGCGATTAAATATTCGTGACTTTATGGATACCATGCGCGCCAGTGGCATACAAACAGGAGGCCCTGCGGCGTTAAATCAAAGTGACAGACAAGCGTTTGCCAATAATTTAGACACTCTACTAACTAAGTATCAGCAAAGTATAAACAAGAAATGACATCTTAACTTTTTAGCGTTCTTTTGTAACCGTAAAGCTATCGCCACTGACTCGTTGACTACAAATACTTACCGAATATCTTTCCAAAAATACTTGTAAAACGATTATAATGCGGCATCAAAACTACTTAGAATAAATTAATTTAATATAAATACCACTATGTATCAAAATACTAAAATAGCCTTCACTAACCTTAAAAACAACAAATTTTTCGAATTAACCGTTATATGTGTAATCATAATTTCGGCACTCGAAATTGGAGCTAAGACCTTTCAACTGTCTAGTGCTGCAATTTCCATCACCTCACTCTTAGATACCTTTATCACTGTTTTTTTCTTATTTGAAATATCGATAAGATTTTTAACCGAAGAAGATAAGAAAAACTTTTTTAAGTCCGCTTGGAACATCTTCGACACCCTCGTTGTTGTCATCAGTTTAATACCCATTAACGATTCTGAAATGGCTTTATTAGCTAGATTGGTCAGAGTATTTCGCGTACTAAGAATGGTGTCTGTTGTACCTGAGCTACGAGTTCTCATTAACTCACTTGTAAAAGCATTACCTCAATTAGGGTATGTCGTGCTTCTTATGTTTATTATTTTCTACATATACGCAGCCATTGGTAGTTTCCTCTTTGACAGCATAAACCCCAAATTATGGGGTGACATTGCCATATCAATGTTAACGCTTTTTAGGGTAATGACGTTTGAAGATTGGACAGATATACAATATGAGACCATGGAAATTTACCCCTATAGCTGGATTTATTACATGACGTTTATCTTTTTTACTACCTTTGCATTTCTCAACATGGTGATAGGAATAGTGGTCAATGTCATGGAAGAAGAGCACTCTAAAGAAAAAAATAAAAACGAGCCTTCTATGTCCGAATTAAAAACAGAAATAACAGAATTAAAAAAGCTCATTTTAAAACTTGATGGTCAACACAGTAAATAGTGAATTGCTATACCTGACTAATTATTCACCTGTTCATCCACTTGATAACAATGAAACATTAGCTAAAATTATCAAAACAACACCTGTCAGTCGCTTAGGGCAACCTAAAAATATTGCCCACTCAGTTTTATTGCTAGTCTCTGACAGTACTGGTTTCATTGCCGGTTCTACTCTTTCTATTTATGGCGGACAGCACATGCACTAGCAATTCATTACACTATATTTTTTAATATCGTTTGAATTATTTAAACGTAGGTGAACTATCACCTACGTTTTCATTGACAGTCACAACAGCATAGCAATGAAAAATATCAACAAAGCCATGCTTTACTTCTTAGCGCTGTCCTAATGCAGCATCACTTACATAAGGGTTACTTTGTCGTTCTCGACCTAAAGTACCCATTGGTCCATGTCCTGGAATAAAACGCACATCATCCCCTAAGGAGAATAAGTTATTGCGGATAGAGTCAATTAATGTCGCATGATCACCACGCGGAAAGTCGGTTCTGCCAATAGAGCCACAAAAAAGTACATCACCTACTTGTGCCAGCTTAGAATGGCGATGAAAGAAAACAATATGACCGGGTGTATGACCGGGGCAAAAATACACTTCCAGGGTAATGTGACCAAAAGAAACACTGTCACCTTGTTGTAGAAAACGGGTTGGGGTAAATTTTTTCGCGTAAGAAAAAGCGCCACCGAAGCGCTGCTTTTGCTCTTCAATTAAATCGATCCAAAATTGATCTTCTTTATGAGGACCTTCAATAGGTACATCAAAACGAGTTGCTAAAGCATGAGTTGCCCCCGCATGATCAATATGAGCATGGGTAATTAATATTGTTTTCAACGTTAGCTTTTGACTTTCAATGGCCGTAATTATTTTTTCAATATCACCGCCGGGATCAACCACAGCTGCTTGTTTGGTTTCATCACACCAAAACAACGTACAATTTTGCTCAAAAGGCGTTACAGGGATAATTTTATATTGCAGCTTACTATTTGCCATGGGGATCTCATACTTATCAGGAAAGAACAAATTGTAGCAAAAAAATTTAATGCGGGATAAGCACAACTGACCAAATAGGCATTTTAAAACTGCAAATAAACAATAAAAGAATAATGCGTAGCAAACCAAGCCAATGAACGTTTAATAACCCCCCACCATTAAACAAATTTTTCCGATAGTAACTTCATAACTGATTTATTTAAAACTCAATTGATATAAAAACAATGAATTATAACTTTTGAATTACACTACTTTAGTTTGGTTGCACTAATAAATTATCGGATAAATAAAAACAAAAAAAAAGACATCAAATGATGTCCTTTAAATGGAAAAATTATACAAATGTTATGAAAGAATCTGGGGAGATTCAAAAAAACAAGTTTATAGTAAGTTTTTTAGTTGCTATCAGCAAACGAGATAATTTCACTTGATGAGTTAAATATTTTCACCTGTTAATTTATCATAGTGAAAATGTTTCTTTACCAGCAAAATTAGCGCAGAATCAATTAAATCACGTCAGAAAATAATGGTTGGCTACAATCGCGAAGCAATGGCCAACTGTTATTTTTCCGTTTAAGCAACTTGTTATATTTTTTATGCCACTGTAAAGTTTACTAAGTGGACATTGGTTAAATTTATTTTCTGTTTAGTATGCCAAAGATCATAATTATCTTGCATTGATAGCCAACTCTCAGGAGTTCTGCCGATTGCTTTAGATAAGCGCAATGCCATTTCAGGAGAGATGGCACTTTGACCTTTTAGCACTCGATTTAAAGTAGACGATGCAACATCTAACTGTTTAGCTAAATAACGACAGCTAAAACCAGCTGGCTCTAGATAAACGTCGTAGATAAACTCTCCAGGGTGTGGCGGATTATGCATACTCATTAGTGATAGTCCTCATAGTTGAGAATATATGCATTACCATCGATAAACTCAAAAGTAATGCGCCAGTTACCATTTACAGTAATAAACCAAACCCCATCTCGATTGCCTTTTAAAGGATGTAATTTAAAACCGGGCAAATTGATATCATCAATTTCTTGTGCGGTATCAATAGCGGCAAGTTGCATACGCAATTTACGTTGATGCTTTGCCTGAATACCTGAAATACTACCCGTCTGAAAGTATTTCTTAAGGCCAGTGTGCTTGAAAGATTTAATCATGCAACAAGTGCAGCCTGATGCGCATCAGTTGTCGATAAAAGTATAACGCCCGTATTAACAGGCAAAAAATAGTTGGTTAAAATAGCGACGCAGAAGCAAAACCAACTGTTTATGTCCGTCTTAAAAATTATTGTTAGGTTTTGGTTTACACTAACTTAAAAGCCTTTGCTAAAGCTTCACTTATAACTGTTGTTAGAAGCTTATTTGATTTACCTTTCATACTAGTACCAATTTTAGACTGCATACTACGTTGCTTTTTTGTATATGGGGAATTTTAACCATTGTAATATAGTGAATTAATTTCACTTATGGTCAAAAACTCTAAGTATGCTTCAGCTAAGTTGCTATCCCACTTTTTTTGGTAGTGATTTATGGATTTATTTAATTCATATTTAACTATTTTATTAGCCTCTGATCTCCCTTTTTTTGACACTATCATTTGATATGTCTGGGTTATTTTTATAGCTCTATAGCTGATAGAAGATAAGTTTGACCCAATTTTTAACTTTTCTATATATTCAATCGCAGAAACTTGGGGTCCTGTAATTTGTTTTGCATCAGAGCAAGATAAAATAAAAATAAGGGGGAGTAGTAAACTTAGTACTCTAAATTTGGTCATTAAATATCCTTGATTAAAAACCTAACCCCCTGTTAACGGGCAAATTTAGCTGGCTATAATGGTGAGAAACAAAACCAGTCAACTGGATTTTGTCCCTATTAAACAGCTTGCTAGCAGTGCACTATCACTGATTTTAACTTTTATTAAGTGCTGTACAATTTGTAACTTAGGTGACCAGTTGTAACCTTGAAACTGCCCTACCCAATTTACACAAATATTAGGCAGTTGGAAACCAAATTAATTTAGCAGCAGATCAAAACTTACACACTGACTAAACTTGAAAACACCTAGCTATTTTTAACCATTAATACCGTTTTTCACTTTATATCGAGATAAAACTTATAAAGGAACTGTGTTAGGTTTTTTGGGGTGGCGAATCATCTAATTTTATCACCACTTTGTTTCTTCCGCTTTCTTTTCCTTGATATAGTGCAACGTCGGCAATATCGATAAGCTCTTCGATATTAAAAGAATTGTTCACTTGGGTTACCCCAAAAGTAGAGGTAACACTGAGATTACTACCATTAAAAACATAACTTTGCTTTGATAAAGCCGCTCTCACTTTTTCAAGCACTTTTTCTGCTGCTTCTAAATTTGTATTTGGTAACATGAAAACAAACTCTTCTCCCCCCCATCGTGCCACTAAATCTTGTTCTCTAAGCTCATTTTTAAAAAGCTTAGCTACTTCTTTTAACACAAAATCGCCACCATCATGGCCATAGGTATCATTGAATAATTTGAATTTATCAATATCAGCAATACCCACTGACAATGGGTTTTTATTTCGTTGACAGATCTCAAGTTGGTATTGAGCTTTTTCGATGAATGATCGACGGTTTGGTAATTGCGTCATAAAATCAGTATGTGATGCTTTTTTAAGCGTTTCGTGAGTTAAAGCATGGTCAATAGCTATGGCAGTATATGCCGCAATTGTTCTCATCATATCAAGTTGGTAATCGTCAAAACCACCGGAACCTTGGCGCTGTACGGTAATGCAGCCAACAATATTTGACTCAATAAACAGTGGAATATAAGCCACTGATTCCATAGGTAGTCCTATAGCCGTTTTATATTTATGGCTATCATTTAAATTGTTGGAAAGTCTACCAATTAATACTTCACTGCAATTACTGACACATTGAACTGCCGGCCTGTCTGTATCGCTCATAGACATGCTAAAAGCGTTTAATTGTTGGTCTTTTTCAATCGTAATAGGGAACTTAATAATTTGATGATCATTATCGAAAAGACCAATAGAAAAAACATCGGCATCAAATAATTCCTTAATATGACCATAAACAATATTGGTTATATGGCTCAATTCTAAGCTTGATGTGATTTCCCGACCAATATCAGATAGAGACTTTATATGCTTGGTTTGGGCTTCTACTTGAGAACGTAAGTAAAGCGATTGTTTTTTATGAAATTTTCTCCGGTACCATTGAAATAAAACAATCACACTACTCACGACTATTGTTAATGCTATATATTGTTTTATTTTTTGTTCTTTCATCATTGCTTTTTGAAGCGCATTATCTTTCTCTAGTAACTCAATTTGGTATTCTTTTTGGGTTATTTCTATACGACTAGACAACTTTATTAATTCGGATTTTTTGTCTTTTTCAAGAAGCTTTTGCTTCTCGTCGTTATATTTTTCATTATGAAAAAGGGCTTGTTCATAGTTGACGCTTTGTTTATATAAATCGGACAACAATCTGTGACTATCTTTTACAAATACCCGTTTATTAATTGACTCAGACAAGGATAAAGCCTCGCGAGCCAAGGTGATGGCACGAGAAAAGTCTGATTGTTGGTATGCCTTAGCCTTACCAAGTAGCGCTTCTATATGCCAGCTTTGGGAACCAACAGCTGTAGCCAAAACGAGTACTTTGTCAAAGTAAGAAATTGCCATTGAATTTTCATTGGTTTTTATTTTCAGCTTTCCTAAAAACAAATGAATTACTACCCTAGAGTAACTAGCTTCATTCTTTTTTGAAAAACCTAACGCTTCAACAAAGGCTTTTTCAGCTAAATCATACTTTTTCAATTCAGTATAGGCTTCACCTATATTGGCATAGTACCTACCCACAGCTTCCGTGTTATTAATATTGATTAAGGTATCAATTGCTTGCTGATAATAGTTTATCGCAGAGTCATACTCTTTCAACCAAAAGTAAACTGAGCCAATGTTATTTAATAAGTAGGATATTAATTTATTGTTTGTTGATTGCTGAAACAACTTTAAAGCACGATGGTAATATTCAAGGGAATCATTATATCGACCAAGTTGTGCGTAACAATTTCCTATCCCCATAAGCGACCGAGCATGCATAACCTTACTACTTTGCCCTTCAAAAAAAATAGCGATGGTGCGGTAATCTTGAAGGGCGGCCTGGTAATTACCTTGGTTGAACTTTGCCGTTCCCAACCAGAAACGGCCAAAATTTTCAAATTCTATTAATTTGAAACGTACCGAATCATCAATAATATTGTTAGCTATATCAAAAGATTTTTGAAATTCTCCGCTAATAGTATATCCCTCAGCCAACAGTATTTTAAGTTGGACACTTACTTCATTGGAATTTGCAGGATCATCAAGTTCCTTTTTTATTTTTGCAATTGCTCTTAATGGGGCTGTATCAATACTTTGTTTCAACTCACTCAATATCTCTGCATTAGTTGTAGCGGCAGTATCCGTAGAGAATAAACAAAGGATGAAAAATAAGAACTTTCGCAATCTAATTACCTAGTTATAACGTTGATTGAATAATTTCACTTTAGTAGAGGATGTTATATTTTTCAAAGTCGCCTAACTTAACCAACGCCAAGTAATTAGCGAACATGTTTTTATTCATGGTAAAAATTAATTATAATTTTACCGTTGCCAAGTACTGTCTGGAAAAATGTCGTAATACAGAAAGTATTTTCTATCGCATAAACTTCTTTTACACTTCCCTAAATACACATTACTGGGTAAGCTTAAGCGCTCTAAAAATAATAACTTTTCTCTATGTCTTCTACTACTCGCGACTCTTTTCATTCTCGTCTTGGTTTTGTGCTTGCTTCTGCTGGAGCAGCCATTGGTTTAGGTAATATTTGGGGCTTTCCAACCCAAGTTGCCAATAACGGTGGTGGCGCATTTTTGTTGGTATATTTAGTGGTTACCATATTGCTAGCGCTACCAGCTCTGTATGCTGAAGTTTATATTGGTAATCAAATGCAAGCCAACCCAGTTGCAGCGCTAAAAAAAGCCTGCGGCGAACGCTTTGGCAAGATAGGAGAAAGTGCCGGCATCATTGGCTTAATTGGCGCGTTAATGATGTTAAGTTTCTATACTATCGTTGCTGGTTGGATGTTGGCTCATAGTTTAAGTCCTGTAGCTCAAATACTAGGCTCAACGGAAAGCTCTACATGGCTAGCAAGTTCTAGCACATTGCGCAATGTTATTTTTACTCCTGTTTTTATTGTTCTCACCGCTGCAATAGTTCACCAAGGCGTACATGCCGGCATTGAACGTTGGTCATCACGCTTAATGCCACTATTATTGATGATGTTATTAGGGCTGATTATTTATATTTTGCAGCAAGAAGGGGCAATGAAGGGGCTGGAGCTTTATTTGATCCCAGATTTTAGCCAAGTCACCGATGCTAATTTGATTATTGCCGCAATGGGGCAAGCCTTTTTCTCGCTTGCTATTGGCGTTGGTGCCATGATGGTTTACGGCTCATATATGAGAAAAGATCAAGATATTGGTAAACTTGTACTATCTATTGCCGCCTTAGATACTTTTATTGCTTTTATTGCTGGCTTATTGATTATTCCTGCACTGTTTGTCGCTTTGCATCATGGTCAGCAAGTATTTGAAAATGGAAAGTTAATTGGTCAAGGTCAATTGATTTTTCAAATATTACCTTCTTTATTTAGCTCTTTTGGTTTTATCGGCTCACTAGTCACTTTTGCATTATTTACCCTACTCTCCATTGCTGCTCTTACCTCAACCATTTCTTCAACTGAGGTTGTCGTTGCGTACTTAGTGGAAGCAAAAAACATGAGTCGAAAATATGCTACCAATGGTGTATCGCTGTTAGTACTAATTGCCAGCATGTTGATTGTTATTAATTTTGAGGCCATTTTTGGTTTGGTTATTCAGCTACTCACCACCATTTTACAACCGCTGATGTCACTATTTTACTTTATTGTCGTTGGTTGGATGTGGCACCGAGGCAACAAATTAACTGATTTAGCGCAATTACAAAACAATAAAAAATTAAAGCTGTTTGGTTTTTATTTGCGCTATATTTGCCCTACTTTACTTGCCGTTGTTTTTATTCACTTGGCCTTTTAACAGATAAAATGCCCTTTACAAATTTGCTTATTACGAGTCACTTATAGCTTCTAGTGCTTCAGCCTCTTTTGTCAGCTCTACTTGTTCTATTTTTTCAAAACGAGAAGATATTTTATTGGCAGAAGTATGAATTTGTTGTACATCACTCGCGGCTTGATCTATATGTTTGGCTAAATTAGCAAATCGACCTTTGAAACGATCAAAGTCTTGCGATAAATGCGATAAATGTGCTTGGATAATATGAATTTGAGTACGAGTGGCTTCATCTTTAAGTACCGAACGGGCAGTGGTTAAAATGGCCATTAAGGTTGTAGGTGAGGCCAGCCAAACTCGTTTTTTATTCGCGTAGTCAACCAAGTCACTTTGATGACCATGAATTTCTGCAAAAATAGCTTCAGCAGGAATAAACATAATAGCACCATCAGCAGTTTCTTTATCAATTAAGTATTTGTCACTAATATCGTTGATATGTTTTTTGATATCTATTTTAAATTGGCGCTGTGCAGTTTTTCGCTCTAATTCACCTTGTTCAATGTCCATCATAGTCCGATAATTTTCTAACGGAAACTTGGAGTCTATAACCACATTGCCCGTTGGATCAGGCAAGAATAATACACAATCGGCAATTTTTCCGTTTGATAAAGTGTGCTGCAGTTTAAAACTTTGCTCGGGCAAAACATTACGAATTAAGCCATTAAGCTGCACTTCGCCAAAAGCACCACGAGAGCGTTTGTCGTTCAGCACTTCTTGCAAGCTCACAACATTATTAGAGAGATCGGTGATCTTTTTCTGGGCATCATCAATCAATGCTAAGCGCTGTAAAATATCGCTAAAGGTTTTGGTGGTTTTTTCAAAGCCTTCACTGAGACGTTTTTCAACACCATTACTTATTTCTTTTAGGCGTAAATCAGTATTGTGAGTTAACGCATCAATGCGTTTAGCCATTTGATCACTACTTTGAGTGAGTGACTTACCAAGCTCTTCTCTATTCGCTTGCGTAGCTTTATTCAAGTGACTGATCAGTTGATCTAATGCCTGGTTTTGGCTCTGACTTAGGTTTTGATTCAGCTGCTCTTTCTGACTACTTAACTCTCTGAGCAGCTTGATGCGCAAATCAGCCATTTGCTGCTCGAATATATTTTGCAGTTGCAATTGCTGTTTTTCCATCAATTGCGCTAATAAACTTTGCTTTGCTTGGCTTGAAAGATCTAAGTTAGCTGTTGAAGTCCGTACCAGCTGAGAGAGTTGGCAAATACGGTAACTTTGCCATAACATCAAGATTAAAAATATCAAGCCACAAATAAGAAAAATAACTAAGGGGTCAAACTGACTGAAGTTAACGCTCATAACAAAAACCAAACACTGTAAATAATAACAGTTATTAAATCATAAGTTTTGCTCAGCCTCCAGCGGTTTTTATCCGCTTATTTGCTATAGCTAGCCTAAGCGCTCAACATTTTTAGCACATAATTGTAAAGCCGGCAGAATTTCTTCTATTATTTGCTGTTTTGCTGTTTTCGACATATGGGTACTGACGTTAAGCGCAGCAATTACCTCACCGCTACCACTACCATAATCATTGCGCACAGGCACAGAAATAGACGTTAATCCAAGCTCTAACTCTTGCTCAACTATGGCATAACCTTGTGCTTTTACTTGCGCAATTTCAGCTTTCAATGCCTTTTTTTCCGTAAGGGTATATTGGGTAAATTGCTCAAAGTGACAATGCTCTAAAAAGTTATCTAGCACTGACGCTGACATATCAGCCAATAACACTCGCCCCATAGACGTTGCAAAAGCAGGTAAGCGAGTACCTATATTTAAGGTGATAGACATTATTCGCTTGGTGGTGGCAACACGGGCAACATAAACCACATCTTTACCATCAAGTACTGCTGCCGAGCATGACTCATTAAGTTGTTCAACCAAAGCAGTCATCAAAGGCTTAGCATTGTGCCAAATATCAAGCGTTGAAAGATAAGAAAAGCCTAAATCTAATACTTTCGCCGTTAATGAAAACTGTTTACCCCTTTGTTTAGCGTAGCCTTCATTTACTAAAGTCAGTAAAAAACGACGGGTGGCAGCACGCGTAAAACCAGTCACAGTAGCGACTTCTGATAGCGTCATACTGAGCCTTTGTTGATTAAAAGCCTTAATAACAGTTAAACCTTTCACCAAAGATTGCACTAACTCACTTGATTTGATTTCAATATTAAAATGGGTTTGAACCGTCATTATTTCTGCTCTCTTCTCTATTTCGTTACTATTTCATTTGACATCCAGATGCCCCAATTCTACACTTTCCCTTTAATGTTCGGTATAGTAACAAATGTTCGCATTTCGAACAATAAATTTTAAACTTACATTTTTAAAGCTTGTTATTCAAATTAAAACCTTTACCCTTTTGTGAGTACAACTAATGATAGATAAACGAGTAATAAGCTGCGCTGTTGCCGTTGCCGACATTAAAGATGGTGACACTGTAATGATTGGCGGCTTTGGTGAGGCAGGCAGCCCAATAGAATTAATTCATGCTTTGATTGATCATGGCGCGAAAAATTTAACCGTAGTTAATAACAATACCGGCAGTGGCCGTGTTGGCTTAGCCGCCCTAATCGAAAATGGTCAGGTCGCTAAAATGATTTGTTCGTACCCTCGCACCGCTAACTCTATGGTTTTCCCTGAGCTTTATCGCCGTGGCAAAATTGAACTTGAGTTAGTACCACAGGGCACCTTAGCCGAACGAATTCGAGCGGGTGGTGCCGGTATTCCTGCCTTTTATACGCCAACCTCAGTAGGTACTCCATTAGCTGAAGGTAAAGAATCTCGCATTTTCGATGGTGAAGAATATGTAATGGAGCACGCCATTAAAGCTGATTTTGCGCTAATAAAAGCAAAACAAGCAGACCGATATGGCAACCTCACTTTTAATAAAACAGCCCGCAACTTCGCACCAATCATGGCAATGGCAGCCACTAACACCTTAGTACAAACCAATAAAATGGTTGAGCTTGGTGATATAGACCCTGAAAATGTGGTTACGCCGGGCATTTTTGTTAATCAAATTATCGAAATTACTCATCCGCAACAAGAGTCAGCATTAGTAAAAGAGGGAGTAATATATCCATGAAACAAAAGCCCGTGAAAAAAGAACCCATGAGCAACATAACAGCAAATATTGGCTGGTCACGCGAGCAAATGGCGCAGCGCTGTGCCCAAGATATTGAAGATGGTAGCTATGTCAATTTAGGTATAGGCATTCCTGTAAAAGTTGCTCAATACGTACCAGCAGGTCGTGAAGTTATTTATCACACCGAAAATGGCCTATTAGGTATGGGGGCGGAGCCGAGTAAAGAAGAACTCGACGCTGATTTAATTAATGCCGGTAAAAAACCGGTTACCGCGATACCCGGCGCCGCTTATTTTCATCATGGTGATAGTTTTTCGATGATCCGTGGCAAGCATATAGATGTTTGTGTGCTAGGTGCAATGCAAGTTTCTGAACAAGGTGATTTGGCCAACTGGTCAACAGGTGCAGCCGATGCTATTCCTGCCGTAGGTGGTGCAATGGACTTGGTGGCGGGTGTTAAAACCATTTACATCATTACCCAGCACACCACAAAAACAGGCGCAGCAAAAATTTTACCAAAATGTTCATTTCCATTAACAGGTAAAGGGGTCGTTAACCGAATTTACAGTGATTTATGCGTGTTAGATGTCACCGACAAAGGCTTAGCATTAATAGAGCTCGCCCCTGCCGTTAGTTTTGATTATGTGCAAGCAAGAACTGGCGTCCCTCTTATAAACTCTGTTAAATAACACGGCAAGAAATTTTCTATGGTGAGTAAAAATCATGAATAAAAGCGAACAGTTATTTTCTCAAGCGCTAAAGGTTTTACCCGGCGGTGTTAGTCGCAATACTATTTTTAGAAAACCACAGCCTTTTTATGCCGAAAAGGGTGCAGGTTGTTATGTTACCGATGTTGAAGGCGTAAAGCGTATCGACTTTGCCAACAATATGGCCTCTCTTATTCACGGTCATGCCTATGCACCAATTGTAAAAGCCGTAACTGCGCAGCTTGCTAAAGGCAGCTGCTTTACTATGGCAACTGAAGCGGAAGTAGCATACGCCACACTTTTGTGTGATCGCGTACCTAGTTTTGACAAAATTCGTTTTGTTAACTCAGGTACAGAAGCGGTAATGGCCATGTTAAAAGCTGCTCGTGCTTATACTGGCAAAGCTAAAATAGCCAAAGTTGAAGGCGCTTATCATGGCGCTTATGATTACGCGGAAGTAAGCCAAACAGCCAATCCAAGCAACTGGGGCGATATCGATAAACCCAGTAGCGTGCCAGTAGCCGTTGGTACGCCAGAAAAAGCCCTTGCCGATGTGGTGATCATTCCTTTTAATGATGTAGAGCGTGCCATCAAAATTTTAGCGCAACACAAAGATGAAATCGCCTGTATTTTAGTTGACTTATTACCTCATCGTGTCGGTTTAATTCCTGCTTCTGAAAAATTTATCTGTGCCCTGAGAAAATGGGCTGATGACAATGCCTCATTATTGGTATTTGATGAAGTGATCACCTTTAGAACCAACTATAGCGGTGCTCAACAAAATTATCCCGTTAACCCTGACTTAACTGCACTGGGTAAAATTATTGGTGGTGGTTTCCCTGCAGGTGCACTGGCAGGCTCAAATGAAGTGATGAAAGTGTTAGATCCCACAGAGCCTAAAGTATTATTACCTCACTCAGGTACGTTCTCAGCAAACCCTATCACCATGACCGCAGGTTTAGTTGCCATGCGTGATTTTGATCAACAAGCGGTCATTAATCTTAATGATTTAGCCCTTTATGCCAAGGATGAAATCAACAAAGCAATCGCCGAAGTGGGTATCAACGCTTGCGTAACGGGTGCTGGCACTATGTTTAGAGTACATTTAAAAGCACAGCCACCCAAAAATTATCGTGAAGCGTATGTTGATAAAAATGAAAGTAAATTGATTAGTGAACTATTAGATCATTTATTCGATAATGGTGTCATGATGATCAATACCTGCTCCGCGGCATTATCCACTAAAATGACAAAAACAGAAGTTGATCATTTAGTGACGGCACTAAAATCAGGCTTTGAAATGTTATTACCAAAAATGAATAGTTAGGAATTTATAATGAAAGATGTCTACATTTGCGATGGTATTCGCACTCCCATTGGTCGCTACGGTGGCGGTTTAGCGAGCGTTCGCGCTGATGACTTAGCGGCAATTCCACTAAAAGCACTAAAAGACCGTAACCCTGAATTTGATTTAAGCCAAGTAGACGATGTTATTTTAGGCTGTGCTAACCAAGCTGGTGAAGATAATCGCAATGTAGCACGCACCGCTTTATTACTTGCTGGTTATCCACAAGAAGTAGCGGGAATTACTATTAACCGTTTATGTGGCTCTGGTATGAATGCCATCGCCATGGCGACTAACGCAATAAAAGCAGGTGAAGGTGACATCATTATTGCTGGCGGCGTAGAAAGCATGACCCGCGCACCTTTAGTTATGGGGAAAGCTGACACTGCTTTTAGTCGCACACAAGAAATATTTGATACCACTATGGGCTGGCGCTTTGTTAATAAAAAATTAGACAATATTTACGGCACAGAAGCCATGCCAGAAACCGCTGAAAATGTTGCCGAGCAATTTAATATTAGCCGTGAAGATCAAGACAGGTTCTCCCACTGGAGTCAGGTAAAAGCAAAAGCGGCTCAAGACGATGGCCGCCTTAGTGAAGAGATTGTTCCCGTGGTTATTCCACAGCGTCGTGGTGATGATATTGTTTTTGAAAAAGACGAACACTTACGCCTTAGCCCATTAAAAAAACTGGCGACACTCAAAGCACTATTTCGCCAAGGCGGCTCAATTACCGCTGGCAATGCCTCAGGCATTAATGATGGTGCAGCCGCTGTAATTTTAGCCACTAAAGAAGCCGCACAAGCAAATGGTTTAACCCCTAAAGCCCGTATAGTTGGCTCAGCCGTAATAGGTATTGAACCACGAATAATGGGTATAGGCCCTGCGCCTGCTAGTGCCAAATTATTGAAACGTTTAGGATTAACTATTGATGATATGGACATTATTGAATTTAACGAAGCTTTCGCAGCACAAGCCTTAGCCAGTGCCCGAGAACTAGGCATAGAAGATAACGATACTCGCTTAAACCCACAGGGCGGAGCCATTGCTTTGGGTCATCCTCTTGGTATGAGCGGTACTCGCATTGTACTTTCGGCAATGAAGCAATTAGAACGGTCGGATAAACGCTACGCTTTATGTGCCATGTGTATTGGTGTTGGTCAAGGCATTGCCATGGTGATTGAAAAAGTTTAACTATCGGCAAGTAACATAAGTAAACAGCATAAGTGAGCAACATAAGTGAACAGAGCAAGCCAGTTTTTAACAGGCTGCATTTTTGCAGCTCTTGTTTGGCTAAAAAAATCTTATCGACTACCCTTAACTTATCGTCAGTAAAAATAAGGGTTAATTATGTCGGATCATCGCACTTATAAAAAACTAGAACTTGTTGGCACCTCACCTAATAGTATTGAAGAAGCTATTCAAAATGCTATTTCTGAAACGGCCGTCAGTGTTAGTAACTTAGATTGGTTTGAAGTCACAGAAACCCGCGGACACATAATTAACAATAAAGTTGCTCACTATCAAGTGACGATAAAAATAGGTTTTAGAATTGAAAATAGCTAGAGATATTTACCATAAAAAAATTCAATATTATCAAAAAGATGAAACTAATCCGAGTACTCACAGCTTAGATTGGTTTGAAGTAACTGGAGCAGGATGAGATCATGAATTTAAGATAAAATAGCACGGTATAATAAAGAAATTTCGAACTTTATTGATATAAGATGATCTGTTTAGTATCAAAAATTAACAATAGTTATTTATCATGTCATTATTTCGTGATGTTCAGGGAAAAGCACTTAGCTAAGCTTTACGTGCCAAGATAGTAATGAATCAATATCAAGTTTGGGGTTGCTCAATTGCTCAAGACAGTACACAAGATAGTCAAACGGAATTAATCCATTCGCTTTTGCTATCTCTATTAAAGAGTAGTGCATTGCACTGGCTTTTGCCCCGTTAGCTGTATTTGAGAATAACCAGTTTTTTCGACCAATAACAAACGGTTTAATGGCTCTCTCTGCACGGTTATTATCTATATTTAGTTCACCATTTTCAATATAACGGTTAAGTTTATACCACTGATTTTTACAGTATTGGATAGCTTTGCCTAGGGCTGTTTTTGGCGGCACATTGGCTTTTTCTAACCATTGATAAAACTGAGATAACAAGGGCTTTTCTTGTCCTTGGCGAACTTGAACTTTTTGCTCTGGGGTTTTATCTTTTAATTGTATTTCTAGTCGATATAGTTTTTGAATGTAATTTAACGCCATGTTGGCTTTACCTGTTTTCCCTTGTGGTTGTGCGATCTCGGCTTCTTTAAATTTTCGACGTGCGTGTGCCCAGCACCCCACTAACGTTGCCGATGTTTTTTCATACCCCGCATAACCATCCACTTGCAGGTAACCGCTATAGCCGTCAAGATAATCTACCGCACATTGTCCCGCACGGCCGGATTGATAATCATAAAGCACAA